>Ga0209130_1000060_pt1 | contig 201501 bp, 185 predicted proteins | sample AraplaMF_Cvi_mLB_FD_184264 | JGI IMG/M metagenome (GOLD analysis project Ga0209130, IMG submission 184264) | Arabidopsis root microbial communities from the University of North Carolina, USA - plate scrape MF_Cvi_mLB (SPAdes) (version 2) | ecosystem: Host-associated > Plants > Roots >... | reverse complement strand
GTAGTTGGAACCGGCGCCGCCACGTGTATCAAATTGCTTGAATACGGTGAACAGCACCATGGCGATCACCAGCCAGATTGCAATTTTGGAAAACCACTGATTGTTCAAGGACTACTCCGGTGTAAGAACAAAAGTCACATGCGCCTGATTTTAGGCCTTTCAAGGGCCAAAACAGCTTAACCCGGTCCCGGCCCCTGGTTTAAAGCGGGATTAAGTCCGCTACCGCGGGCAAGCCCTAGGGGAAAGCCCGTGGTTTCAGGCACGTTTTTTCAGCCCCCGGCCTATCAAAAAGGTTTCCGATGAGCCCGGGCGTGAGGCCTTGGGTTTGAGCGGCTTGACGACCTTGAAGGTATCCCGGAACAGCTTGACCAACTGGTCGTAGCCGCTGCCGTGGAACAGCTTGACCACCAGCGTGCCGTCCGGTTTCATGCGGTTCTGGGCGAATTCCACGGCCAGTTCGATCAAGTGGGCGATGCGGGCCGCGTCGGCCGACTCGATGCCCGAGAGGTTGGGCGCCATGTCCGAAATCACCAGGTCCACCTGGACCTGGCCCTCGGGGCCGGCCAGGGTGTCCTCCAGTTGCTGCAGCACCTCGGCCTCTCGGAAATCGCCCTGGATAAAGGTCACGCCCTCGATCGGCTCCATGGGCAGCAGGTCCAGCCCGATGATGCGGCCGTTGAGCGTGCCGGCCGCCGCGCCCGCGGGAGACAGCTTGCGCCGCACGTACTGGCTCCAGGCGCCGGGCGTGCTGCCCAGGTCGACCACACAGTCGCCCGGCTTCACCAGGCCGAAGGTTTCATCGATTTCCTTCAATTTGTAAGCGGCGCGGGCCCGGTAGCCCTCTTTCTGGGCGAGCTTCACATAGGGATCGTTGATGTGCTCGTGCAGCCAGGCCTTGTTGACTTTTCCCTTGCCGCCGGCTTTCACGGCGGTTTTGCCGGCCGCCTTGGCGGCGGCCTTGGCATCGGTCTGGACGCCGGGCTTAAAACCGGTCTTGGCATTTACTTTCATGGGGCCTATTGTCCTCTCCCGGACTCGCCCGATAATTGGGCCATGGCTCAAATACAACTTACCCCCGCCCAGCGCAAGGACCACCGCGCCGATGCCCACCACCTGAACGCAGTCGTGATGATAGGTTCCGACGGGCTGACCCCCGCCGTCAAGAAGGAAACCGACGCGGCGCTCAAGGCCCACGGGCTCATCAAGGTGCGGGTGCTGTCGGACGACCGCGCCGGCCGCGAGGAGATCTTCCAGACCCTGGCCGACGAGCTCAATGCCGCGCCCATCCAGCACATCGGCAAGCTGCTGGTGCTCTGGCGCCCCATGCCGCCCAAGGAAAAAAAGGTCAACGAAGACCGCATGCCCGGCCCGCGCGACGTCAAGGTGCTCAAGAACAGCTCGCGCCACGGCCAGCGGCCCGAGGTCAAAACCCTGCGTGTGCTGGGCAACCAGCGTCTCACGCCGGGCGGCACCGTCAAGCGGGCCAAAAAGCCCCAGCTCAAAAGCGTCAAGAAAAGCGCGCAAGGCTAAGCCCCGCCGCCAGCCGGCGGCCCCGGGGCCAATCACCCCGATAGCGACATTCTTCTTGCCGGCCAAGCGCAGCGGCCTTTAGATTCGAGACTTCCGCCCACAGCTACAGCCATGACCAATCCCCTCCTCGATTTCTCCGACCTCCCCCTGTTTGACCGTATCCAGCCCGAAGATGTGGGCCCCGCCGTCGACGAGCTGATGGCCAAGGCCGATACGGCCCTGGAAACCGTCACCGCGGCGGATTTCCCGGCCACCTGGACCGGCATCGCCCGCGTGCTGGACGTCGCCACCGAGAACCTGGGCCGCGCCTGGGGCGCCGTGAGCCACCTCAACAGCGTGGCCGACACGCCCGAGCTGCGCGCCGCCTACAACGCCGCCCTGCCGCGCGTGACCGAGTTCTGGACCCGCCTGGGCGCCGACGAGCGCCTCTACGCCAAGTACAAGGCCATTGACGCGGCCACCCTGAACACCGAACAGCGCCAGGCCCACAAGAATGCGATCCGCAACTTTGTGCTCTCGGGCGCCGAACTGCAGGGCGCGGCCCGCGAGCGCTTCGCGCAAATCCAGGAGCGCCAGGCCGAGCTGAGCCAGAAGTTCAGCGAAAACGCGCTGGACGCGACCGACGCCTTCGCCTACTACGCAACCGAAGCCGAGGTCGCCGGCATTCCGGCCGACGTGCTGCAGGCCGCGCGCGCCCAGGCCGAGGCTGAAGGCAAGGCCGGCTACCGCCTGAGCCTGAAGATGCCGAGCTACCTGCCCGTCATGCAGTTCGCCGCCAGCGGCAAGCTGCGCGAGACCCTATACAAGGCCTACACCACGCGCGCCAGCGACCAGGCCGCGCCCGAATTCAGTAAATTCGACAACAGCGCCATCATGAAAGAGATCCTGGCGCTGCGCCTCGAAGAAGCCCAGCTGCTGGGCTACAACAATTTCGGCGAAGTCTCGGTGGTGGCCAAGATGGCCCAGTCGCCCGAGGAAGTGATCAGCTTTTTGCGCGACCTGGCGCGCCGCGCCCGTCCCTATGCCGAAAAAGACGTGGCCGACCTGCGCGCCTTCGCCGCCGGCCAGCTCGGCATGGCCGAACTCCAGCCCTGGGACTACGCCTACGTCGGCGAAAAGCTCAAGGAAGCGCGCTACGCCTTCAGCGAGCAGGAGGTCAAGCAGTACTTCACCGCGCCCAAGGTGCTGGCGGGCCTGTTCAAGATCGTCGAGACCCTGTTTGAAGTCGCCATCCGCAAGGACTCGGCCCCGGTGTGGAAGCCCGGCGTGGAGTTCTACCGCATTGAACGCAACGGCGAACTCGTCGGCCAGTTCTACCTCGACCAGCCTGCCCGCACCGGCAAGCGCGGCGGCGCCTGGATGGACGACGTTCGCGCCCGCTGGCTGCGCCCCGACACCGGCAAGCTGCAAACCCCGGTGGCGCACCTGGTCTGCAACTTCGCCGAGGGTGTGGGCGGCAAGCCCGCGCTGCTCACGCACGACGACGTGACCACGCTGTTCCACGAATTCGGCCACGGCCTGCACCACATGCTGACCCAGGTCAACGAACGCGACGTCTCCGGCATCAGCGGCGTCGAGTGGGACGCGGTCGAGCTGCCCAGCCAGTTCATGGAAAACTTCTGCTGGGAATGGGACGTGCTCAAGCACATGACGGCGCACGCCGAGACCGGCGCGCCGCTGCCGCGCGCGCTGTTCGACAAGATGCTGGCCGCCAAGAACTTCCAGAGCGGCATGCAGACGCTGCGCCAGGTCGAGTTCTCGCTGTTCGACATGCTGCTGCACACCTCGCACAAGCCGGCCGACGACCTCATGGGCCTGCTGAACGAGGTGCGCCGCGAAGTGGCCGTGATCCCCTCGCCGCCCTACAGCCGCACAGCGCATACCTTCAGCCATATTTTTTCGGGTGGTTACGCCGCCGGGTATTACAGCTACAAATGGGCGGAAGTCCTGTCGGCCGACGCCTACGCCGCCTTCGAGGAAACGGCTACAGCCGCGCCCTCGCCGTCGGGCGACGATGGCGGCAAAACCACGGTCACGGTGGAAACCGGCAGGAAGTACCGAAAAGCCATCCTGGAGGCCGGCGGCAGCCGCCCGGCCATGGAATCCTTCAAGGCCTTCCGGGGCCGCGAACCCTCGATTGATGCTTTGCTGCGTCATCAGGGTATGGCCTGACACCTTCAAAACGCCTAAAACGTTGTGAGAGTTCCGGGGCCTGCGTTAAGCTTGCCCTTTGAGCTTGCTCTTTCCGCCACCCCGTACCTGAGACGACTGGAACACCCATGAACACAAATGCCGTGAAATCCCTCGCGCCCCAAGCCCTGCTGGCCCTGGCAGTCGCCGCCGGCGGTCTTTTTTCGCCCCTGGCGCAAGCCCAGCAGGTCTACCGCATCATCGGGCCCGACGGCAAGGTGACCTTCTCCGACCAACCCCCGCCCGCCGCCACCGGCGCCAAGGTCAGCGCGGCCAACACCAGCGGCTCCGGCAACTCGGCGCCCACCGGCCTTCCGTTTGAACTGCGGCAAATCGCCAGCAAATACCCGGTGACCCTGTATTCCGGCAACGACTGCGGGCCCTGCGTAACCGCCAAGTCCATGCTGACCAATCGCGGCATCCCCTTTTCCGAGCGCACCGTCATCACCAGCGAGGATTTCAAGGCACTGCAGCGGCTCAGCGGCGACACCTCCCTGCCCTTCGCCACCATAGGCAGCCAGCAGCTCAAGGGCTTTTCCGACGTGGAATGGACCCAGTTCCTGAACGCCGCCGGCTATCCCGCCGCCTCGGTGCTGCCGTCGAGCTACCGCCCGCCGGCTGCCACGCCCCTGGTGGCCGTCACCGCGCCGCCGGCCGCCAGCAGCGGCGCGGCCCGCACCGCCACGGCCCCTGCGGCCGCACCGGTGGCCCCGCCGCCGGCAGCCGACAATCCGGCCGGCATCAAGTTTTAAACAGTTCCGTTTCTCCAATGCAAAACGCCGGGTTCCCACCCGGCGTTTTGCATTCCGGGCGGGGCCGGAAACTCAGAACACCAGCGTCTTGACGCCGCCCGGCGTGCCCAGCAGGCACACATGGGCTTTCTGGAAGGCGAACACCCCCACCGTCACCACGCCGGGCCACTGGCTGACCTGGGACTCAAAGGCCAGCGGGTCGGTGATCTTCAGGCCGGTCACGTCCAGGATGTGCTGGCCGTTGTCGGTCACCAGCGGCTTGCCGTCCTTCAGGCGCAGCGCCGCCTTGCCGCCCAGCGCCTCGAACTGCCGCGCGATGCGTTTGGCGGCCATGGGAATCACCTCGACCGGCAGCGGGAAGCCGCCCAGGGCCGCCACCAGCTTGGACTCGTCGGCGATGCAGACGAATTTGCGCGACTGCGCGGCCACGATTTTTTCGCGCGTGAGCGCCGCGCCGCCGCCCTTGACCATATAACCGGCGTGATCGATCTCATCGGCGCCGTCGATGTAGACGCCCAGCTCCTCGACCTCGGTCGCGTCGAAAACCTTGATGCCCAGGGCCTGCAGGCGCTCGGTGGAGGCGACCGAGCTGGACACCGCGCCCGCGATGCGGTCCTTCATGGTGGCCAGCGCGTCTATGAATTTGTTGACCGTGGAGCCGGTGCCGACGCCGACAATGCTGCCTTCTTCCACGTAGTTCAGGGCCGCCTGGCCGACCAGGGTTTTGAGTTCGTCTTGGGTCATGGGAATGTTGGGAGGGATGAATCGGGAGGGTGAAACAGGTTTTGCGACAATCGGGGCTCTTGCCCGGGCGCACCGGGCCATTCACAGCCACCTGCACCGAATTATCCAATGTCCCTGCTCCCCTACGCCCTGGCCCGTCCCTTTTTATTTGGGCTGGATCCCGAAACCGCCCACGAGCTGACCATGGCCTCGCTGGCGCGCACCCAGGGCACGCCGCTGTCCCTGGCCTACCTGTCCAGCCGCGTCAGCGACCCGATAGAGCTCGCCGGCCTGAAATTCCCCAACCGCGTCGGCCTGGCCGCGGGCCTGGACAAAAACGCGCGCTGCATAGACGGCCTGGCCGCCATGGGCTTTGGTTTTGTCGAAGTCGGCACCGTCACGCCCAAGGGCCAGCCCGGCAATCCCAAGCCGCGCATGTTCCGCCTGCCCGAAGCCAACGCGCTGATCAACCGCCTGGGTTTTAACAACGAGGGGCTGGACGCCTTTTTGGCCAATGTGCGGCGCTCCAGCGTGCGCAAGCCCGGCGCCCAGGGCGGCCTGCTGCTGGGCCTGAACATCGGCAAGAACGCCGCCACGCCGATCGAGAACGCTGTGGACGACTACCTCATCTGCCTGGACGGCGTCTACCCGCATGCCGACTACGTCACCGTCAACATCTCCAGCCCCAACACCAAAAACCTGCGCGCGCTGCAAAGCGACGAGGCGCTGGACGCGCTGCTGGGCCGCATCGCCGAACGCCGCGAGGCGCTGGCCGTGCAGCACGGCAAACGTGTGCCCATCTTCGTGAAAATCGCGCCCGACCTCGACGAAGCCCAGGTCGCCGTCATCGCCGCCACGCTCAAGCGCCACGCCATGGACGGTGTGGTCGCCACCAACACCACGCTCAGCCGCGAGGCCGTCAAGGGCCTGCGCCATGCCGAGGAAGCCGGCGGCCTGAGCGGCGCGCCCGTGCTCGAAGCCAGCAACCGCGTCATCGGCCAGTTGCGCGCGGCGCTGGGCAAGGGCTTTCCCATCATCGGTGTGGGCGGCATTTTGAGCGGTGCCGACGCCGTTTCCAAGATCCAGGCCGGCGCCGACGTGGTGCAGATCTACACCGGGCTGATCTACAAAGGCCCCGAGCTCGTCACTCAGGCCGCGCAGGCGATCAAGAAGAGCCGCTAGCCGTCAGACGCGGGTCAAACACCGATCAGACGCCGGGCGACGGTTTCTCCCGGCCCGGCTTGCGCCGGAAGGCCTCGGCCCCGCCGCTGCCGCCGCCATCGGGGAAGTCGTGCTGCTTGAGCGCCCCGTCGGGGCCTGGCTTCATGGGTCTTTCAATCAAGGCACCGGCATCGTTGCCGTCGGCCGCGTCGTCGGGTTCGCTGCGCGGAGGATGGGGCACGGTCGCGCCTTCACCGGTCTTGGCGCGTGTGGGGCTGGTGGTGTTTTTGGGCATGGCTTCAAAGTAGCAGGCTTGCCGCGCGCCCCGTGTCGGACAAGACCGCAAGGGCTTCAGGGTAAGTCCCCGGTCGGCGTAGAGCCTGTCCCCTAGAGTACCCGGCGGGCTTTCTGTGGCCGCATGTTGCGACTACGATGCAGGCAGTTTTGACAGGAGACCTGCTTGTGGCCGTGCCCCCCTCTTCCCCTTCTTCCCCATCCGCATCTTCCCCCTATCCCCACCTGCTCGCCCCGCTGGACCTGGGCTTCACCACGCTGAAAAACCGCGTGCTCATGGGCAGCATGCACACCGGCCTGGAAGACGGGCGCAAACATTTCCCCGCCATGGCCGCCTACTTCGCCGAACGCGCGCGCGGCGGCGTGGGCCTGATGGTCACCGGCGGTTTTTCACCCAACATCGCCGGCTGGACCAAACCCTTCGCCGGCATGCTGGCGAGTTCGGGCGCGGCGCGCCGCCACAAACAGGTCACCGACGCCGTGCATGCCGAAGGCGGCAAGATCGCGCTGCAAATCCTGCACACCGGCCGCTACGGCTACCACCCGCTGTGCGTCGCGCCCTCGCGCATCCAGAGCCCGATCTCGCCCTTTGCCCCGCGCGAACTGAGCGCCGGCGGCATAGAGCGGCAGATACGCGCCTTCATACGCTGCGCGCTGCTGGCGCGCGAGGCCGGCTACGACGGCGTCGAGATCATGGGCAGCGAAGGCTATTTCATCAACCAGTTCCTCGTCACCCACACCAACCAGCGCAGCGACGACTGGGGCGGCAGCTACGAAAACCGCATGCGCCTGGCCGTGGAGATCGTGCGCCGCACCCGCGAAGCCGTGGGCCGCGACTTCATCATCATCTACCGCCTCTCCATGATCGACCTGATCCCCGGCGGCAGCAGCTGGGAGGAAGTCGTGCTGCTGGCCAAGGCTGTGGAGGCCGCCGGCGCCACCCTCATCAACAGCGGCATAGGCTGGCACGAAGCCCGCGTGCCGACGATTGCCACCTCGGTGCCGCGCGGCGCCTTCACCTGGGTCACCAAAAAACTGCGCACCGACCTGCGCGCCGCGGGCCTGACCATCCCGCTTGTCACCAGCAACCGGCTGAACATGCCCGAAGTCGCCGAACAGGTGCTGGCCGAGGGCTGCGCCGACATGGTCAGCATGGCCCGCCCCTTCCTGGCCGACCCGGAATTCGTCAACAAGGCCGCCCAGGGCCGGGCCGATGAGATCAACACCTGCATCGCCTGCAACCAGGCCTGCCTGGACCACGCCTTCAAGGCCCAGCTGGCCAGCTGCCTGGTCAACCCGCGCGCCGGCCATGAGACCGAACTCGTCATCCACATCGCCCCCGCCAAAAAACGCGTCGCCGTCATAGGCGCGGGCCCGGCGGGCCTGGCCGCCGCCACCACGCTGGCCCTGCGCGGGCACAGCGTGGACCTGTACGACGCGGCCGACAAAATCGGCGGCCAATTCAACCTGGCCAAGCGCGTGCCCGGCAAGGAAGAGTTCGAGGAAACCCTGCGCTACTTCGGCAACCGCATCAACGGCACCGGCGTGCGCCTGCACCTGAACACCCGCGTCAGCGCCCAGGAGCTGATCGCCGGGAAGTTCGACGAAGTCATACTCGCCACCGGCGTCACGCCGCGCAACCCGCGCATTCCGGGCCAGGAGCATCCCAGGGTGCTCAGCTACATCGACGTGCTGCTGGGCCGCCAGCCTGTGGGAAAACGCGTGGCCCTGATAGGCGCGGGCGGCATAGGCTTTGACGTGGCCGAATTCCTGGTCACGCCCGCCGGCCATTCCACCGCGCTCGACTTGCCGGCCTGGCTGGCCGAATGGGGCGTGGCCGATCCCGGCGAGGTGCGCGGCGGCGTGGTGCGTCCGCAGGTGGAGCCGCCCGCGCGCCAGGTCACGCTGCTGCAGCGCAAACCCGGCAAGCTGGGCGCCGGCCTGGGCAAGACCACGGGCTGGATACACCGCGCCGCGCTCAAGATGAGAAATGTGGAAATGCTCTCGGGCGTCAACTACGAACGCATAGGCGAGCAGGGTTCGGACCTGGGCCTGTTCATCACCTTCGGCGAAAAGCGCACGGACGGCACCGTGCTGGCCGTCGACAACATCGTGCTGTGCGCCGGCCAGGAGCCGCTGCGCGAGCTGCTGGAGCCGCTGCGCGCGGCCGGCGTCAAGACCCATTTGATAGGCGGCGCCCACCAAGCCGGCGAGCTGGACGCCAAACGCGCGATCAATCAGGGAACGAGGGTCGCGGCAGCGCTTTGAGAGCCGTTCAAAAACCCTCCTGGCGTTGTTGCGCCGCCTTGCCGTGCTGGTGCACTGTCTGCGGCGGCGCGCCTAGCCAGGACCGCTTCGCTGGGTTTGTGAACGGCTCTTTCGGGTGCGGCCCTAAACCCGCACCAGGCTGAAGACCAGCAGCCCCAGCGCCATCCCGAAACTCAGCGCATGCACATTGGCCGCCATGGCGATGCGTTTCATGAGCCGCAGGCCCTGCTGGTCCTGCGAGCCCAGCAGGAACAGCAGGCACATCTCGCGCCGCCGCTGCGGGTCTACGGCGCTGTGCTGCTTGAGCGCCTTGTGCATGGACACCGACAGGTAGAGCGCGGCCACCGAGGCCAGCACGATGATGGGGAAAAACCAGCCGCGCACCATCCACACCGGAAGCTGCGGCGCCCACCAGGCGCGCAGCAGGTCGGCGGCGGCAAAAATCAGGAAGCCCGCGGCCAGGCCCAGCCACTCGTGGGTGCGGAACCTTGCCATCATCTTCCTGGCCCTGGTTTCCAGGGGCAGTTCGTATTCCATTCGGGTCACCTCGTGCGTGCGTTGCGGCGCGGGGTACGGCCTGGGCCGGCATGCTGCCGGCCAACGCGGGTGCAAGGATTCTGCGCAGTAACGCCCCAAGGGGCAATACTGCAAATGTAGGAGGCGGCGGGCCGGCGCCCCGACATTCAGTGCCGGCGCAGCGGGTCCAGCAGGGGCTTCAGGCCGTTGTGGTCGATTTCCTGCATCAGCGCCAGGAGGCGGCCGATTTCCCCTTTGGGAAAGCCTTCGCGCGCAAACCAGTTCAGGTAATTGCCCGGCAGGTCGGCGATCAGCGTGCCCTTGTGCTTGCCGAAAGGCATTTCGCGGGTCACCAGCAGCAACAGGTCTTCGGGGTTCATATATATCTAGAGGAAGGCGCGCCTAGCCGCCGGCCCGCTTGGGCGCATAGCCCTGTTTCTGCAGCGCCGCCATCACCGTGTCGCAATGGTCGCCCTGGACCTCGATCACACCGTCCTTGGCCGTGCCGCCCGATCCACAGGCCGTGCGCAGCTGCTTGCCCAGCAGCGCCAGGGCCATGGCGTCCAGCGGCAGGCCCTTGACCACGGTCACCGTCTTGCCGCCCCGGCCCTTGCTTTCGCGGCTCACGCGCACCGGGCCGCCGGCCGCGGGTACCGCCGCCTGCTTGCAGCTGCAGGCCGCCACCGGCCGGCGGCAGGCCGGGCACATTCTTCCGGCCTCGGTGGAATACACCAGGCCGCCTGCGGGAGTTTGTTTCATGAAAGAGGCAAGAGGAAAGGGGGAAGAGGAAGGAGGGATGGCCGCCGGACAGCGCGCCAGGTTTTAGAACGATCGTTCGTAAAAAATTGTGAAGTAATTCACAGAAAAACAAAAATGTACCTGATATCCCTTATAAACAGGGCCGGGATAGGCGCTACGCCCTTCTTCTTCAGCATGACCTCCGGGCGATTTCAGGGCGCGAACAATGACGGGCAGCAGTTTTCTGATCGGGTTTTTCCTCTTTGTCGGCAGTGTGGCCCTGGGTGCCCTGGCTTATGAACGCTGGCTGTCCCATGTGGTGGCCACCCGCAAGAAAGTGGCGCGCAACCACACCCTGCGCGCCAAGCCCCTGGCCAGCCGCGACGAGCTCCAGGTCTGGCGTTGGCTGGAGGAGGTGTTCCCCGAACACCGCATCCTGCCCAAAGTCCCCTTCACCGGTTTTATCGAACCCAACCAGCGCGGCGGCGACGCCCACTGGCAGGCGCTGCTGAGCACGGTGAATTTTTCCTGCGCCCTGGCCGACCAGAAAGGCACGGTGCTGGGCTGCATCGACGTGCTGGGCCGCGGCGAGCTCACCGGCCGCAACCACGGTTTCAAACGCGAGCTGCTGGCCCGCGCCGGCCTGCCCTACTGGATTGTTGAAAGCCAGCGCCGGCCCAGCGCCGCGCTGCTGCGCGAAAAATTCCTGGGCGCCGCCACCAGCGAAGCCGCCAAACTCGCCCCAGGCGAACGCGCCCGCCGCCCGGCTCGCGCCAAGCTCGAGCAGCCGCAGCTCTCGCGCGTGTCCAGCAATGCCTCGGACCTCACCAAGGCCGGCATGACGCCGCTGCACCTGAAGTCCACCCTCAAGCTGCAGGCCCTGGCCCGCGCCTTCGCGCTGCGCCTGGCCGGCGAAGGCCCGCCGCGCAGGCCTGTCAATTACTCGAGCACCAACCCAAGCAGTTCCCTCATCTAGGTTCTTGCGCTGATGGGCCGCTGTCCAACGGCCCCGGCCGTTGGGGTTTCTGGTCAAACAGCAGGCCCAGCACCAGGCCGGCCGCGATGAGCACGCCCCCCATGGCCATTGCGCCGGTTTTCCAGAGCGCGCCGGCCCGCACCCGCTGCGGCACGGCCCGCAGTTCGCCGCGGAAGGCGGCGTCGCCAAACTCACCGAGGTCGCGGCCTTGCGCGTCGACGCGATTCAGCCTGATGAAGCTGTAGTCGCCGACCAGCGCGGCGTCGCCCAGCGCGTCAATCAGCAGGGGATCGGAATCATCGGCCAATGCCGCGCGCGCCGCGGGCCGCCGCTGGGCGTCGAACACCAGCACGTCCCCATCCTTCTGGCCCTGCTTCACGGCCAGCATCCACAGCGTGCCGTCCGGGCCCAGGGCCACGTCGGTGACCTTGCCGCGGCCCTGGCGGGCCTGGCCGTGCGCGGCAGAGCCCAGGCTGCGCAACAGCTCGGTCGGCTGGCCGGGGGCGACGCGCAGCCAGATCAGCCGGCGGTGGTCGTTGTCGGCCACCACCAGGGTGTCATTGCCCAGGTAGCGCAGGCGGTTGGGGAACAGCAGCGGTACCACCTGCGGGTCGGTGCTGGCCAGGGCCTTGCCGTCCAGGCCAAACGACTGTACGCGGGTCCCCTTGGCATCGGCGATGAAAACCCGTTCACCGGTGCGGTCCACGGCCAGGTGCACGGTCAGGGACAGTGCATTGTTCTTGAGCTGCGGGCCTTCCATGGCCGTGCGGCAGTCCACCAACTGCACCTGCGCATCGCTCCAGGCACAACGCAGCACACGGGGCACGGCGGCGCCGTCAAAGAACCAGGCCTCGACCCGCTGCCGGGCATCCACCGTCCAGTCCATGTCGCTGGGGCTTTCGCTCAAGCCCAGCGACTTCAGGTCCTGGCGCGCGATGCGCTGCCCCTGGGCGTCAAGCACATGCAAAGCGTGGTTGGCAACGACGGCGACGCGCTCACCCTGCGGCGCCTTGAACACCCGCAGCGCCACCATGCCCGCATCCGGGTTGGCCATGTTCTGGCCATGCACAAAGGCCGCCGCGCACAGCGCAAGGCCGATCAGGATAGGGATGGCCAATTGCCATTCGCGTTTGGTCATGATGGGTGCGCCCTCGCCGCCGGTGTTGTTATGGATAGGGCCCAAGCGCCGCCAGGCGGCGGCGCATCTTCCCAGTCCCCTCTCCCCTGGGAGACGGAGTCAGGCTTACTTTAGCAAGAACTCCATCTCGGTCCCCGCCAGGTTCAGCACATCACTGTGTGACAGCGGTGTGGCCTTGGGGCCTATGGCCTTGCCGTTGAGGGTGGACGGCGTATCCCCGTCCATATGCGCCACGTAGTAGCCGTCGCGCCGGTGCGAGATCGACACCACCGCCACGCCCGGCTGGCCGAAGGTGGTGACCGCCTTGACCACCGGCACTTCCAGGCCCGCCGAGGAGCCCGACAGCACTTTCAGGCTGGCCTGCCGCGCCCCCGCGGTGCCGGGCAGCCCTATCGCATCCAGCGACATCGCCGTGGTTTCCTGGCTCTCGGCCGGCTCCTCGTGCGCGGACGTCGCCAGGTACTGGATCTTGAAGTGGCCGATGTTGATGATGTCGTTGTCGTGCAGCAGCTCGCGCGCCTTGACCATGTGGCCGTTGAGGTAGGTGCCGTTGGTGCTGCCCAGGTCGCGCAGGTAGACGTCGGCGATGCCCTTGAGTTCAAACACGCAGTGCTCGCCGCTGACCACCAGGTTGTCGAACACGATGTCGTTGTACGGCCGGCGGCCCAGCGTCGTGCGGTCGTTCTTCAGGTAGATGTGCTTGATTTCGACGCCTTCGACCGATGCAATGAGTTGCGGCATGAGGAGAAGCCTTTCTTCTGGAGGTGTCGCCGCCACTCCCAACATGGCGGCGTCCCCATCGTAGCGCCGGCCCCGCGAAGGCACAAGGGCGGCGCCGCCGCTAGTTTTTCTCCGCCGGGCGGCAGGCCGCGCGTATCAGCCGCTGCGTCGGGTTGGGCGTCACGTCGCGAAACGCCATCTGCCTGACCACACCCTCGGGATAGGTCGAGGTCTGGTGCGGCTCGCCCTTCCACAGCGGCTCCTTGTAGAAATCCAGCGAGAGGTAGCGCGCGGTCTTGTTCGCGCAATCGAACTGCACGGTGGAGGTGTAGGAGCGGTAGGGCACGCCGTCCCAGCTGGTGCGCGGCAGGGAGCGGCTCACGCGTATCTTCATGGTGCGCGTCTCGCCCTGTACGCTCACCGGCACGGGATCGACTTCTATGGTGTTGAGCGCCGGGTCCTGCGGATCGCCGAGCACGGTGAACCACGCGGCCTGCGCGTGCAGCACGGAGGCGCCTCCCAGCAAGCCCCAAAACAGCATGTTCTTTTTCATGGCAGCTCTTCGATGTTGTCCACTCCCAAGCGGCGCAGCGGATGATGCTGTGAGGCCTAAGAATGTTTCGCCCTCTTGCAGCATTTGCACAATGTCGCACTCAATCCAGTCTAACGGGCGGCGATGCGGCTTGTCACATGAAATGACATAGCGTTGCATGCGCGTTGGCATGGCTGCAACACCTTGTTGTAGTCCGCAGCCGACACCCGGCCGCGCCCCCTCCCTGCGTGCGGCGCCCCGGGCAGCCCTTAACTTGAAGGCATGGAGTTTTTCCATGTCCCCCCAACCACCCGAAAGGTATCCCCATGAACAAGGACCAGGTCAAAGGCAAGATCAAGGAAGTCGCCGGCGAAGTGCAGGAGCACACCGGCAAGATGGTCGGCAACGCCGAGCAACAGGCCAAGGGCCATGCCCGCGAGTTTGAAGGCAAGGCCCAAAAGGCCTACGGCGATGTGAAGGAAGACATCAAGGACACCGCCAAGGAAATCAAGAAGGACCAGGAGCGCGATCCGCTCAAGCCTTGATCACGCTTTCCCTTTCCAAGGAAAAACGGCCGCTTTCGAGCGGCCGTTTTTTTGGGGTGCAAGAAGCTAGCGCGGCGCAATAGGCGGCCCGACCACCACGCCCGGAAACACCGGCAGCTTTTCCGCCGGCACCGGCGTGACCGGCTGCAGCACCACACCGGGCATGCCGCCCGAATCTCCACCCTGCGCGGCTGGCGGCTGGCTTTCAGCCGGCGCCTGTATGGTCACGTACTTGATCACGGGCGCGGGCTGCCAGCGCGGCGCGCCGCCCTGCCCGGCCGTTGATGCGCCCGCCATGCCCACGCCGGCCGGCAGCTCGCCCGGCTGGCCTTCCTGCGGCGGCTCGGCGCCGTTGAGCAGGGCTTCCACACGCTGCTGCTCCTGGTCGGTCACGCCGCCGCCCTGCGGCGCCGCAAAGCGCTGCTCGGCGTCCACCACCTTGGCCTTGATCGCCTGCTGGAAAAACTCGCCCACGATGGGCAGCGCGCTGCGCGCGCCCTGGCCCCAGCTGTCGCCCATGGTCACGCGGTTGTCGTTAAAGCCCACCCAGGCGCCCGCCACGAGTTGCGGGTGCATCATCACAAACCAGCCGTCGGTATTGCCCTGCGTGGTGCCGGTCTTGCCGGCCAGGTCGGCGCGCAGGCCATAGCGGCTGCGGATCGCCGCGCCCGTGCCCTGGTCGATCACGCCGCGCATCACGTCCAGCAGCGTCTGCGCCACCGTGGCCGACATCACCGTCTCCGGCACCTTGGCCTGGAACTCTTCCAGCACCTTGCCGTTGCGGTCTTCCACGCGCGTGACGATGATGGGCTCTATGTAGCGGCCGTCATTGGCCAGCGTGCCGTAGGCCGTGACCATTTCCTTGAGCGTGACCGGGCTGGTGCCCAGCGCGAGCGAAGGCACTTCCTCGAGCTTGCTTTGCCGCACGCCCATGGCTCTCGCCAGCTTGGCCACATGGGCCGGGCCCACCACCTGCATCACCTGCGCGGTGATGGTGTTCTTGGAAAACATCAAACCCTGGCGCAGGCTCATGAACTCGCCGCTGGGCCCGCCACCGTCGGTGGGGCGCCAGAAGGCGCCGTTGCCCAGCGGGATTTCCACCACGCCGTCGACAAAACCGTCGCTCTGCCGCGCGCCCTCCTCAAAGGCCGCGCCATACACAAAAGGCTTGAAGGTCGATCCCGGCTGGCGCCGCGCCTGTTGCACATGGTCGAACTGGTCGTCCGAAAAATCCCGGCTGCCGACCCAGGCCCGCACCTGTCCGCTCGTCGGGTCCAGCGCCATAAAGCCGGCCTGCAGCCGCGTCTTCTCGTCCTTGAGGGCTTGCATGAAGCTGGCATCGGCCAGCAGGGTTTTGAGCGCCTGCTCGTCGGACTGGCCCGCGGCGCGCGCGGCCTTGTACTCCTGCGTGTCGCGCACAAAGGCCAGGGCCAGCTCGCGCGGGGCGCCGCTTTTGGCCTTCCAGCCCGAATTGAAGCGCCAGTCGCCCGCGACGATCTTCTGCAGCCGGTCGCCCTGCGCCACCAGCGCCTTGTTGGCCATGGCCTGCAGGCGCGAATCAATCGTGGTGCGCACCACCAGGCCGTCGGCGTAAATGTTGTAGTCGTTGCGGTCCGCCCACTCGATCAGCCAGCGGCGCAGCTGCTGCGCCAGGTGCGGCATCTCGCCAAGTTCCGGGTCCAGGCGCTCAAAGTCGATCTTCAGCGGCTTTTTCTTGAGCGCCGCGAGTTTGTCTTCCGGCAGCTTGCCGTGCTTGACCATCTGCATCAGCACGATGTTGCGGCGCTGCAGCGCGCGATCCGGGTTGACCACCGGGTTGTAATAACTCGCCCCCTTGAGCATGCCCACCAGCGTCGCGCTTTGCAGCACGTCCAGCTCGCTGGCCGATTTGTCGAAATAGGTGCGCGCCGCCATTTCGATGCCATAGGCGTTGTAGAGGAAAGGCACGGTGTTGAGGTAGCTCTCGAGGATCTCGTCCTTGCTGTACACCGCCTCGATCTTGAAGGCCGTGATCGCCTCCTTGAGCTTGCGCGTCAGCGTGGCCGAACGGCCTATCTCCTCGGGGTACATATTGCGCGCCAGCTGCTGCGTGAGCGTGGAGCCGCCCTGCTTGCGGCCCGTGAGCGTCAGCAGCACCGAGGACACCGTGCGCCTGAAGTCCATGCCGTGGTGCTCGTAAAAGCGGTGGTCCTCGGTCGCGATCAGCGCGGCCACCACATTCGGCGAAATCGCATCGAGCTTGACCCAGTCGCGATTGGCGCGCTGGAAGCTTGCCAGTTCCTGGCCGTCCACCGACATCAGCACCGAGGGCTTGGCCGTCTTGGCCTTGAGCAAATCGCTGATGCTGGGCGTAAACGGCAGCAGCAGCACCGTGTACAGCAGCAGTGTGGCCGGGATCGCGGCCAGCGCCAGGGCCACGTCACGCTTGGTCAGATTGCGCAGCCGGCCGGGAATCGAGGCCGCGAATGCGCGCAGGCGCGGGCCCAGGGGTGCCTGGAAAAGGGTCTGGAAGGGGTTCTTCATTGCCTGCAAGTTTACTGGGGCGCTGTAAACCCCTTTTGTAGGACGGCGGCGCGGCGAGGCAAGGCCGGAAAAACCCAAAAGAACACCTGTTTTCCGGCGCCGCCAGGAGCACTTGCCGCTCCCAAATGTCGGCGCCGGCCTACAAGCGGCGGGCCGGCATCAGGCTAAGGTGGGTTTATAGATTCAGATGCCAGCCAAGGAGACACCATCCATGAGCTTTCTCCCGCACCGGCCCCTTGCGCAAACCGTGCAAGCCGACCGCATCAACCTCCACAACCCCCAAGCCGCCGCCGTGTGGGAACAAAAACTGCACGCCGACCGCGAACAGCTCAGGCGCGCGATTGCCGCCGTCGGCGACAAGGCCAGCAAAGTCGAGAAATACCTCCAGGACGGCACCGCAAGGGACGGGGACAAGCCCCATTGATGGCCGCGGCTGTTGCCGCCACAATGGGCTGAGCACCCCTTCGCTCAGTTAGCCCCGTCCCGCCCGTCCGTCCACCGTGTTCCGCGCAGCGGCCAAGCCGCCCTGCGCAGCAGGAGGTATTGCCATGGCAATGCAGCAGCAGCAACAACTCGCCTTCAGCTTCGACCTCAAGCGCCGCAGCACACTCGCGGCCCTGCCGGCCTTGGGCGCCGCCTTGCTTACACCCCGAGGCGCACAAGCCCAGGCACCCCGATTGCAATCCTGGCCGCTAGGCACCCGCTCCGCCACCGGCATCCACGACATTGCACCCGCGCCCGACGGCGGCGTGTGGTTTTCGGCCCAGCGCAGCGGCCACCTGGGCTGGTTTGACCCGCGCAGCGGCAAAACCGAGCTGATTGCCCTGGGCGGCGGCTCATCGCCCCACGGCGTCATCGCCGGCCCCGACGGCGCGGCCTGGTTGACCGACGGCGGGCAAAACGCCATTGCCCGCGTGGCCTGGCCCTCGCGCCAGGTCAAAGTCTTCCCCCTGCCCGCCGGCACGCCGTATGCCAACCTCAACACCTGCGCCTTCGACGGCGAAGGGAATTTGTGGTTCACCGGCCAGAGCGGTTATGTCGGCAAGGTCGACGTGCGCAGCGGCACCGTGACAGTGAAAGACTCCCCCCGCGGCCGCGGCCCCTACGGCATCTGCGCCACACCCAAAGGCGATATCTGGTGGTGCTCCCTCGCCGGCTCCTTTATCGCCCACATGGACACCAAGACCGGCGAATCCCGCATCGTCGAGCCACCCACGCCGCGCCAGGGCGCGCGCAGGGTCTGGTCAGACAGCAAGGGCCGCATCTGGGTCTCGGAATGGAGCAGCGGCAACCTCTCCATGCACGACCCGGCCCTGGGCACAAGCGCCAGCAGCTGGAAAACCTACAAGGCCCCAGGCGCCGACCCGCACGTCTATGCGGTCTACGTCGACAACAAGGACATCGTCTGGGCCTCGGAGTGGAGCAACAACGCCATGCTACGTTTTGACCCGGCCAGCGAGAAGTTTGACGTGATCCCTCTACCCCGCGCCAATGCCGCGGTGCGGCAGATCCTGGGCCGGCCTGGGGAGGTGTGGTTGCCTGAGAGCGGGACGGAGTTTGTCACGGTGATCAGGACGGGGTGAGCATCCGGTAGCATCCGGTAGCACCCGACAGCACCCGACAGCACCCGGCAGTGGCAAGCCCCAGGCGCGCTGCGCATGACCACGATCTTCAGGCTCTCGCCGCCGCCCTGCTTCGCGTCGCACCCGTTTCCCGCACCGGCGGCAAGCCGAACATGCGGCCGTACTCCCTCGTGAACTGCGGCACGCTTTCATAGCCCACCGCAAACGCCGCGCTGCTCGCGCTCAACCCCTGCGACAGCATCAAACGCCGCGCCTCGATCAGCCGCAATTGTTTCTGGAACTGCAGCGGCGACAGCGAGGTCACGCTGCGAAAGTGCTGGTGAAATGAAGACGGGCTCATGCCCGCCACGCCCGCGAGCCGCTCCACCGGCAAAGGCCGCGCAAAATCCGCCCGCAGCACAGATACCGCGCGCGCCACACGCTGCGCATGGCCGTCAGGCCAGCCCAGTCGCCGTATCGCGGCGCCCAGCCGGCCCGCCAGCAGCCAGTAGTGCATCTCGCGCACCCGCTGCGCCTGCAGCACCGGCAAGGCCGCCGGGCGATCGAGCAGTTGCATCAAGCGCAACGCCGCCTCGGCCACCTCGGCTTCGGTGGCGCCCACCCGCACAGTCGCCGTGTCGGGCGCGGGCCCGTCCTTCATCTGCAGCACCAGGTCCGCGATCACCGCCAGGTCCAGCTCCAGCACCAGCGAGAGGTAAGGCTGGGCGAGGCTTGCGCGCGTGATCTGGTTGACCGTCGGCACGTCCGCCGTGATCAGCAGGGTTTCACCCGCGCTGAACGCGAAGGATTGTGTGCCCATGGCCACCTGCTTGCTGCCCTGCAACAGGAGGCAGACCAGCGGCTGCGATATGGCATGGACCAGGCCGCTGGGCGAAGTCGCGCGCACCAGGCTGAGACCAGGGATGGCCGTCTGCGCCAGACCCGCCTTGTCGGCATGGGCTTCGGCATAACGGCCGACAACATCCAGAAGAAAAGGGAGCGTGCTCATGCCGCAAGCCTAACCGCTGGCGATCGGTTGCGCCCAGCCCGGCGCCGAAATTTGGAGGATCAGGCAAGAAGCACCGAATTTCCGGCAACCCGCGCCGGCCCGCCCGCCGGACACTGGAATCCTCATTCACCAAGCCTGCAGACAAGAAACCCGATCATGAGCAACATCACCCAAATCACCCTGATCACCGGCGCCAGCCGCGGCCTGGGCCGCAACACCGCCCTCAGCATCGCCCGCCGCGGCGGTGACGTCATCCTCACTTACCAGAGCCGGGCCGAAGACGCACAAGCCGTTGTCGCCGAAATCCAGGCCATGGGCCGCAAGGCTGTGGCCCTGCAGCTGGATACCGGCAAGGTCGCCAGCTTCGCGCCCTTCGCCGACCGCCTGCGTGCCGCGCTGCAAGGCAGCTGGCAGCGGGGCACTTTCGACCACCTCGTCAACAACGCCGGCCACGGTGACTACGCCCTGATAGGCGACACGACCGAAGCGCAATTCGACGGCCTCGTCAACGTGCACTTCAAGGGCGTCTACTTTCTGACCCAAACCCTGCTGCCCCTGATTGCCGACGGCGGCCGCATCGTCAACCTGTCCTCAGGCCTGACAAGAACCTCCTACCCCGGCTACGCCGCCTATGCGGCGGTCAAGGGCGCCGTGGAAGTGCTGACCCGCTACATGGCCAAGGAACTGGGCGCACGCGGCATCGCCGTCAACACAGTGGCGCCCGGCGCGATAGAAACCGACTTCGGCGGCGGTGCCGTGCGCGACAACCCCGAGATCAACAAGATCTTCGCCGGCATCACGGCTCTGGGCCGCACCGGCTTGCCCGACGACATAGGCCCCATGATCGCGAGCCTGTTGACCGAAAACAACCGTTGGGTGAATGCGCAGCGGATTGAGGTATCTGGGGGCCAGGGAATTTGAGGGATTCTGGGCCGGCCCGGCGAGGTCTGGTTTGCCACCCAGCCGGCCGAGACCTTGTAAGCTATGCCGGTTGAATGCTTGCCTGAACGACGCAAGCAGCTTGTCTGACCACAAAGCAGGACGACCGAATGCAAGGCCCACTTTCAATCTTCAACCCGGCCGCCCGGCCAGCACGGCTTACCGCAAGGCTCAGGTATGACTGAGGACCTGACATTCACCGAACTGGGCAGCGACGTCTACGAGGACTTTGAAGGCTGCACGGAGCCCGTGTGCGTTGCGCACGGCGACATCTACAGGGCGGGCGCTCCGCTGGCCACCTACCTCGCCCGCTGGTTTGAGGGCGACCGGCAGCGCGGGCTTGACCTGCAAATCACGCTGGGTGAATGGGGTACGGGCACCACATGGCAAAACCGGCACATCATTGCATTTCACGTTGCCTTTTCCCAGCCGGTCCCCGAGTTCGTCCTGGTGGATTCCGACGCCGTCTGGGGTGCCGAACTCGGCAACAAATACTCCGCTGCGGAGGCACAACAATATGCCGTCAGCACCTTGGCGCGCGAGTTGGCGCAGGCCATTCTTCTTCGTGATCCCGCAGTTGTGGAGTTTGTCTCTCGGGGTGTTGGGCTTTGATTGAGATGGCAGGTATTTGCCCCTGACAACGCTCACGAAGGAGCAACAACGCCATGCGGCGTTTTGACCTGGGCAGCGAGAAGTTTGAAGTGATCGCCCAGCCCCGTGCCAATGCTGCGGTGCGGCAGATTCTGGGGCGGCCCGGCGAGGTCTGGTTGCCTGAGAGTGGGACGGAGTTTGTGACGGCGATTAGGACGGGGTGAGGGTTAGAAGTTGCACAACTTGACACACAGTATTCGCCTAGCAAAAAACGCAGCTTAGTGGCAAGCGGTTGTCTTTGCGGTTCGTTGTTCTCTAAAAAATCATCACCTAAAAATTTGCACTAAGAGTCTGAGATCATAAGTTTTGGCCGTGCCACTCTCAAGGCATTTAGCGCCTTCTCCGATGCGCCACTAATAATTAATCTATTAAGAGCTGGAAGGGATGCAAGAACCTCAAGGTTAGATACTTTTGTAGAGACCAATGAAAGGCTACGCAGTTTTTTGAGATCTTTAATTGGCCTTAGATCCGAAACTGGCGTGTTGTCCAACGACAATTCTTCAAGTTCATTGAGGTTACGCAGTGGTTCCAAATTACTAACCAATGAAGCATCTAAATTCAACTTACCTAGACTGCGTAAATTGGAAATAGCACTTATGTCGGAAACACTAGTCCGACTCATGTAAATTTGTCGTACCTGATCTAGCGTTTCCAATCCGGCTAACGAGGTCAACTTGGTGCAGTTAGTGCCAAAAACCAAGAGGAGAGATTTCAAGTCACTGAGTGGTTCAAGGCTGGTCAGTTGTGTACTGCCAAAGAAAAGCCATCTTAATTCGGTCAATTGCCGCAGAGGTTCAAAAGTCGGTGTCTCAACGCCCATCATCGCTAAATGACTCAGCTTTCCGAGCTTCTCTAACGGATCAATATTCACAATTTTGGTGTAATTCATTGATAGATGCCTGAGGCTCCTCACCTCAGTCAGAGCTGTTAGCTCCGTAACTGACGCTCCATCCAACGACAGTTGTTTGAGATTTTTTAATGCAGTGAGTGGCGTCAAATCCTTCACCGCCACAAATTCCACTGAGACATTTTCCAATTCGGGCAATCGATTCAACGCGTCGAGATCAACAATCTTTGAATTCGAGAGTTCAATCGTTTTCAATTTCTTAAGTTTTGACAAACTCTTCAACTCCGAAATATTGGAACCTCGCAAAGAAAGTCGAGTGAGTTTCTCCAAACTGTTAATGGCTGACATCGCGGCCTTCAAAGCATCCGCATTAATATTATTTAAAGAAAGAGCATCTAAGTTTTGCGAGGCGTCAAAGATCCACTGAGTAGCTTCCGTCCGAAGTAGTGACGCATTTAGCGCTGCAACAAGAAGAGAAGTGTGATGAAAAGAGAATTCTGGTCTTGCCCCTCTTTCTTTCAGCTCGATTTGCTCCCGGAGTGCCACTGCTTTAACAGCCCCCATTTGTGAAGCGCGATGAACTGGCAGCAACCCCCCGTGCGGATTCGCCAATACCTCCACACACAGCCGAGCGCGCTGAAAAACTAGTTGTGCGCTACCAGATGTATTGCTCCTTACCCTCTCCTTCGGACGCTCCCAATTTTCAGGAAAGCAGATAGAGAGGAGTCGTTTTGGCCAGCCTGGTTTTTCCCCGCACAACTCGAAAAGAAATACGAACGTCTGACTCCAAAGAGTCTGACCACACCAAATCGCCAGATTTTTACCCGTAACGCGTTGGTCGCAAGAAATTTCCTCATCGAAGTCCCCAGAAAACCACCCTGGATGCTCCATCTGCTGACGTATATGTAGTGCTGCGAAATACTCTTGAAAGGATAGGTGAAGAAATGCGAACTTCCCCTCTCCGCGAGGTAACAATAAGCCACTACGCTTAGTAATCCAGTCTAAATATTTTTCAGCATAAGCAGAGGAGGCTTTTTCATCAGCCTCTGCAATTGCGCTACTTACCCAATGCAAAATATCCGAGCGATCAATTAGTAGGTCTCGATCTTCTGGAAGAAGAAATGCATCCTCCCTCTCTATCCGCCTCATTTGCATTTCAAATCCAACTCGAGCTAACCAGCGCTTCTTGCTATGCCAAGAGAATTCATCTTTTAATTTTCGAGCTGTATCAATAGACTCAAGGTACGCTTGAGCAATATCTTCGTACAAAAGCGCTCTACCATTCGGCAATTGAGAGCGAACCCTGTATACAAGCGCCATCATCGTCAAGAGATTCGGCGTGCGTGCCAATCGAAGCGTGCTTTCATTTGAACGAATGGCGACCACAAACTCATCTCGTAACCGCCGCGCATCAGTTTCAGGTCCACCCTGATCTCTGTACCAATTCAGAGCAAATAGGGCAATTTGATCATCCGTAAACGGAGCTACATAATTCACCACAGGAGCACCAAGCCCGGCGGTAACTTCGAGTTGAACTGCAATCTCCTCTAAGGTATTGGAGTTCTGCGCCGCGTTCATATTTAATGGACCAAAAGTTATGGGCGCTTCGTCATATCCCACTATGCGCGACGTGAGTAGAGCAAACATAAGGGGGTACTGCTTAAGTCCCCCAAGCAACATATCGCGAACGCGGCGCCTTAAATCAGCACTGACTTCATCAAGTCCGTCTACCAAAAGGACCGCTTGCCCAAGCTCCAAATACTGATAAAGCAATGACTTGTTAGCCTTGAGGCTGTGAGCTATGGGCCGCTCCAGGAAAGAATCTATCAATCCATCGAAGTCATTTGCAGTACGTAAATCTAAATCACGCAGCACAAGAGGAATGGGCAGTACGTTAGCCAACTCCCCGGGCATTTTGGTAAAGAATCCTGAAGCCAAATACCACGCAAACCAATTGATAAGCGTACTTTTTCCGGAGCCCGGATCACCCAAGACCACAAGACGTCTAGCACTAAGCAGTTGCTGCACTGGATCGTACGTACGCCATCCCCGAGGCTCACTTTCGGGAGAAAGATATGTTGATGAAAGCATGTGCGGCACATACAGCTCATCCAAAGGTACGTCAGGATTATTTTGGTAGCTAGGTAACCCCAAAAAGCGCACATATCCGTGCCAGGCCACAACATCTGTTAGGTACGACAGGAGTAGGGGGTTAGCAGAGGGGCGGGGTAAATTCGTCAAGGCGAGCCTTCAATGATTGTGCGAAGTTACTGCATCCATAATGGGATGCATTACATCTTCGGTCAAACCAGCCTCTCTTAGTAGAGGTGCAATCCAAAACATATCTGGAGAGTATGGATCAGGAAACGTGCTTCGCGTCATCACAATAGGAACGGGTTCAGACTCTGAACCAATGTAGCTTTGCTCGGGAAGTCGTAGCCCACTAAAGTAACTTGGCCAGTCTTGTGTCAACCCTTGTTCCGTCAACGGCCAAACCTTCGTAGACCAGTTCACCATATGAGTAAAGAACGCGGGATTGAACTGCCAGCGCTGAAATAGCTCGGAGTGGAACTGATATACATATGCCAGCACCACCAACCCTCGAACATTCCTTACCTGCTCTCCTTCCAGACCTTTTACGCGAGGCCACCATTTCAACAGGACATTGGCCAGAGCCTTCAGTCGCCGAGGGTTCGGGGATAAGCATCTAATTGCTTCACCCGCTGCCGAGGTAAGTGCATTAGAAAGATGCCCTACAAATTCGGGCTCATCAATCCAAGAACACATGAGAGTTCTAGTGTCCGACGGTGGCGTTAGTCTTTCAATATCCGTACATAGCTTTTCCAGATACGCTTCAGCCCGAACACGAACAGCAGCTTCCTTTAACTTTGCATCTACGGGAGTCAGCTCTTTCGGCATGCAAGACGCGATTGCATCAACAACTAGCTGCTGATTCATACCGATAACGAAAACGCAATTTTTTAAACTTAGATAGACCTTCAATCCTTCAAGAAGTCGGAAAGCAGAATCGGCACTACAGCGATCTAAATCATCAATGAAAATTACCAACCGTCCATTCACACCTCTCGGTAACAAGCTCTTCAATATCGTCTCAACTGCATCTTCTAGAAAATCTTGAACTGTATCGACACCCATCCGTCCTTCAAGATGTTCTTTTTCCCACCGCTCACCAACATCTTTAATACTCTTCGGACTAAAGGGTACCGCCTCTAGCTTCACCAGCTTTGCAACGTCATCCAGCGAATTTAGTACCGATAAAAATGTCACCTCACCTAACTTTGCAAATTTTTTACGTGCTTTCGCCCATGTTCCAAATTGCCTACGAATCTCGTGCAGTAGCGCAATGACCGGTGTAGGTTCATGTTGATAGCGCCAAGCATCAAACCATATAGTTACAGTAGCGCCCTCATAGACTCCACCACCCAAATCGGCATTTACCCCACCTCTACACGCGTCCTTACTGCCGTCTAGGTGGTATCGAAGTTGTCTTAAGAAGCTAGTTTTACCGGCGCCCCAGTCGCCGTGGACACCAAACGTCTGAGGGGCATCACATTCCATTATTTGCCTTGCCTTGGCCACAACGGCACCAACTCGAGCCAAGCGATCGTCCAAGGTAGGGTGGTCACTATGCATTGCAAGCCCTTATTTTTCTGCTGGAATTAGCTCTCGAAGTGTAAATAGAAAGCTCGTAACACACCACTAGCTTTGCCCGTCCGCCTAGATACAACGAACTTTGCTGGCAACAAAAGCCACCGAAGCCATAGGTGAGGCCATCCGGACTCCATTGCTGCGCACCTATCAGAACACTTTGCTAACCCGTCAACCTGAAAAAGAACTTCACAGTGGAGGCTTTCGCCTCAACACCCAAGCAAAATAAGCCCCCTCCACCGCCATCACCCCTCCCCCCAGCGCCACCACGGCGCTGCTGCCGATGCGGCCAATCAAGGCCGCGGCCAGCACCACGCCCAAAGACTGGCCCAGGAATAAAAAAGACGCAAACAGCGAAACCGCCGTGCCGCGCGCCTCGGGCACCATTTGTGTGGCGTTGGCCTGCATGACGTTGTGGAACATGAAAAAACCAAACCCGCCCACCAGGCTGGCCGGGATGGCCGGGCCCCAGTGCGGGATGTAGGCGATTACCAGCGCGCTGATGCCGAGCAGCCCGCCGCCCAATAACACTAGGCCGTGCTGGCCCAGGCGCGGGATCAGCGCGCGGCCCGCGGCCATATAGCCCACGCCGCCCAGGCCAAAGAGCGCGACGATGGCGCCCGCGGCCGAGAGCGACAAACCCAAAGCATGGTGCAAATGCGAGGCCCACATGGCCAGCACGCCAAAACCCATGGCGCCTTCAATCACCGCCAGCAGCAGGATGGTGCGCGGCCATGGGCGGCTGGCGATGAGCAAAGCCTGCTTCAGGAAATGCGGGCGCACCACGGGTGCTTCGGGTGCTGGAGTCGCTGCCTCGGCCTCTGGTTTTGGCAGCGCCTGCTGCCGGCGCAAATCACCCCACAGCAGCGAGCCGACCACGCCAAACAGCAACACCAGAAACGCAAATGCCCAGCGCCAGCCCAGCGCATCGGTCAGCAGCCCGCCCAGCAGCTGGCCGCAGACAATGCCCAGGGTGCTGCCCAGGCCGGTGCGGGTGAGCATTTCCTGCAGCTCGTGGGCCGGCACGGTGTCACCTATCCAGGCCATGGCCAGCGGGATCAGCGCGGCGGCGCCCAGGGCCATCATGATGCGGGCCATTAGCAGCACATCCAGGCTGTTGGCAAACACGGCCACCGCGCTGCCCACGCTGCAGCCCAGCGCGGCAAAGGTGACGATGCGGAACTTGCCCAGCCTGTCGCCCAGCGGGCCGTAAAACAGTTGCGAGACGCCGTAAGTGACGGCAAACACCGACACCACTTGCGCCGCCTGCGCCAGGCTGACGGCAAACACGCGCGACAGCTCGGGCAGCATGGCGTCGCAGATACGCTGCGCCACCATGCTGGAGAAGGTGGCGCACGACAGCAGCAGGATGGAGCGGCGGGTGGCGGGGGAAATTGGCGAAGAGGCGGAGCGGGTGGCGCTGTGCGCGGCGGCGGAAGTCATGAAAGTGAACAGGCCCGAATCAAGGGAGCGGGCGACACACCCACGCTGTATCGGATTGTAGGCAAACACCCGCGAACCGTATGGGCAAGGGGCATGGCGCCCTGCCCCTGTGCAAAATGGCAGGTCGATTGAGAACCCACCCCCAGGAGGCACCATGGACAGCGCACTACGCGCACCCCAAAGCGCTGCGGCCGCGACTATCAGCTTCAGGCCTTTGCAGGCGGCCGACCTGCCGATGCTGCACGGCTGGCTGGCGCGCCCGCACTGGACTGAGTGGTGGGGCGAGGCGCCCACGCTGGCGGAGGTTGAAGCCGAATACGGCGCATGGATCCATGACCCCAGCCAGGTGCAGCCGCATATCGCGCTGCTGGACGGTGTTCCCTTCGCCTACATCCAGTCCTATGTGGCCATGGGCTCGGGCGACGGCTGGTGGGAGGGCTAAACCGACCCTGGCGTGCGCGGCATAGACCAGTCGATTGCCGACGCCGCGCAGCTGGGCCGCGGCCTGGGCACGGCGATGGTGAAGGCCTTTGTGGCCCGGCTGTTTACCGACCCGCAGGTCACCCACATCCAGACCGACCCGGATCCGCGCAATGCACGCGCGATACGCTGTTATGAAAAAGCCGGGTTTCGCGCGGTGGGGCAAGTGCAAACGCCGGATGGGACGGCTTTGCTGATGGTGTGCAAGCGCATCGTATAAAAAATATTACAAATTTGCCTCAAAAACCATGTCGATCCCGCCGTGGCCCATTCGTCGTACAGGTAGAGGGCGGCCCCCGCCTTCTCTCTTTGTCTCTGTCATTAACCAAGGAAACACGCCATGACTACCAATACCGTCAAGCTTCACCGGGTCCTGCAATCCACCCCTGACCGGGTCTACCGCGCCTTCCTCAGCCCCTCCGCCATGAGCAAATGGCTGCCACCCAACGGCTTTACCGGCACCGTCCACGAAATGGACGCCAAGGTCGGCGGCAAATACAAAATGTCATTCACCAACCACACCAACGGCCACAGCCACTCCTTCGGCGGCACTTATCTGGAGCTCAAGCTCGGCGAGCGCCTGCGCTACACCGCTAAGTTCGACGACCCCAACCTACCAGGCGAGATGACCACCACCATCACGCTGGCCAAGGTCTCCGCCGGCGTGGAAATGCAGGTGGTGCAGGAAGGTATTCCCGCGGTGATCCCCGCGGACCAGTGTTATGTGGGCTGGCAGCAGTCGCTGGTGCTGCTGGGCAAGCTGGTGGAGGTGGAGATCAACGAGTAAGGCTCCCAGCCGGCACACGGGCTGCGGCTCGTCGTCGGGCCGGTTTCAGGGCGTGGCGGCGGGTGCGCGCTGCGCAGGCCGCTGGGTGCGAACGTAATTGAGTTCGTTCTGCGCGCGCCTGTCGTTCTTGTCGAGCTCCAGGCACTGCAGGTAGACCTTTTCGGCATCGTCCCAACGGCCTTGCTCGACATACACATACGCGATGCCGCGCCAGGCACGGGACAGCTCCTTGTTCTTCACCTCGGGCGGGGAAAACTCCTTGGCAGCGGCTTCGGCCTGTTCAAAAATCTTCAGGGCCTGGGGCCAGTTGCGTTGGCCCAGGTACCAGTTGCCCAGCTCGCCCAGGTACTGGGCGTTGCGCGGCGCCAGGGCCAGGGCGGCTTCAAGCGCGTTGCGCGCTTCGGCCGGGCGCCTGAGCTCTATCAACGCATAGCCCTTGAGGTACCAGGCGTCGGACCAGATCTGCGGCACGATGATGGCGCCCTGCTCGGGCTCTTGCTTGGAGGCGGCCGCCTGCACAAGGTAGAGCAGCTGTTCAACGCGAGAGCGACCGGTGTAGGGCCTGAATTTTTCGTCCTTGTAGCGCAGCTCATAGGCGGCGATGATTTTGTCGAGGTGCTCGGTGATCGCGCGCTCGGGCTGGCGGAGTTGCAGCAGTTGGGCGGCAGCCATCAGCTGTTGGCCCAGCGCGGCATCTTCAGGGTTGGGCGCCGCGGTGGCCTGCGAGGGCTCGTTCGGTGCGGCCGTCTGGCTGAACGCGGGAAAAACGGTAAAGGCGGCAAAGACCGAGAACGCCAGCGCCGCTGCTGCCAGCCATGCGGTTTGTTGTTGTGAGGTTTTGCGCATCGCCAGGCTCCGGGGTTGTTAAGGTTTTTTAGAAAGCTGCAGCCGTAGCCCTGATGATCGCTAGATGGCCAGTTTCGACGCGGCTTTCCACCGCGCAATCCGGGTCATGTGGTACTGCAGGTAAAACGTGCTGAAGAGGAAAGTCATCGCCGCTGAAAGCCTGAGTTCCATGGGCTCAACGCTGTTGTAGTGGTTCAGCATGGACCTGCGGATGGAATACGCGCCGAAGTAGAAAACCACATAGGACGCCAGCGTCAGCAGCAGGCCCACCGCCTTGAGGTTGTCGGAGCCCTCCACCAATACCTGGCTCACGATGGCAAGTACGACATACGCGCTGAATTGGCTGGTCACATGGGATGCCGGATTGATTTTTCGCACCCAGGTGGATTGGATGAAGATCCAGACAATCATGAAGATTCCCAGCGTGAGCAGCGTAAAAAGCAGCACCAGGGCCCAATGCAGCTGGGGCGGCGCGGGGTAGGCATCGGCTTCCATCCCGCCGTGCGGCGGCACGGGCTCCGTCAGGTGTTCACTCATAAGCTCCCTCTTCTCTTTTTTTTTTGATCAATCCATCGCGCGAGGCCGTCACGCACGGCCTCGCGGTAAAAACCGCACTACGGCCCGGCGGCTTACAGCGCCTTGCCCAGCCTTGCCACACCCTCTTCAATCTTCGCCACGTCGGCCGTGGCAAAGCTCAGGCGCAGCGTGGCCAGGTCGGGGTTGGCCGCGTAGAAAGGCGCGCCGGGCACAAAGGCCACGAGTTTTTCAATGGCTTTTTTGGCGAATTCGCCGGCGTCCTTGCTTTTGCCGCCCGCGCCCGTGAGGCGGGCCCAGAAGAACAAACCGCCTTGTGGCTGGGTGAATTCAATCGCGTCGCCGAGTTCGCGTTTCAAGGCATTGCCCATGGCGGTGGCGCGTTCACCGTACACCTTGCGCACGCGCTTGAGGGTGTCGGGCATGCGGCCGGCCTTGAGGTACTGGGCGGCGGTGGCCTGGGCGAAGGTGCTGGTGTGGGCATCGCTGAACTGCTTGCACATGGTGGCCTTGGCCAGCAGCTCGGCGGGGGCGACCATCCAGCCCACGCGCAGGCCGGGGCTCAGCACCTTGCTGAGGGAGCCGCAATGCGCGAGCAGCTCGCGGCTGCCAGGCACGCTGGGGCTGAGGGCCAGCAGCGAAGGGGGCGGCGCTTCGCCGAAGTAGAGGTCGCCGTAGGGGTCGTCTTCAACAATCAGGGTCTGGTGCTTGACGGCCATTTCCAGCACCTGCTTGCGGCGCTCCAGGCTCAGCAGCGCGCCGCTGGGGTTGCCGAAGGTGGGGATCAGATAGACAAACTTGGGCTTGTGCTGGGCGATGAGTTTTTCGAGCTCGTCGGTCTTGACGCCGTGGGCATCAATCGGCGCGCTGATGAGTTCTGCGCCGTAGAGGCGAAAACACTGGATGGTGGCGAGGAAGGTCGGGCCTTCAACAATGACCTTGTCGCCGGGCGAGATCATGGTCTTGCCGAGCAGATCCAGCGCCTGCTGGCTGCCGGTGGTGACGATGAGGTTCTCGGGGGCGACGTCCTTGGCGCCCTTGGTGGCCATGAAGGCGCTGAGCTGTTCGCGCAGCGGGCCGTAGCCTTCGGTGGCGCCGTATTGCAGCGCGCCGCCGGGTTCTTCGGTGAGGGCCTTGTTGCTGGCTTCCTGGATGCCGGCCACGTCGAACATGGCGGGGTCGGGGAAGCCGCCGGCAAAACTGACGATGCCGGGCTTGCCCAGCAGTTTGAAGAGTTCGCGGATGGCGGAGGTTTCAACGTTGTTGAGGCGGTCGGCAAAGTGCAGGGGCATGTTCGGTTTCTCGCTTTCTGGGCTGCATTGTCGCCAATTTGGGAGCGGCCTGCCCGCGGCAAGGCGGGCCAAGGGGTGGTTGACAGAGTACCAGTCTAGAGTAATACTCTAGTCATGGACTCTCCTGCGACCCCCGCCTCCGCCCCAACCTCCACGCGCGACCGCCTGCTCGAGGCCGCCACCAAGGTGTTCCTGGCCCAGGGCTTCACGGCCGCCTCCATGGACATGGTGCGCCAGGAGGCCGGCGTGAGCAACGGCAGCCTGTACCACCACTTCCCGACCAAGGCGCTGCTGGCCGATGCGCTGTATGCCCACATGCTGCGCGACTTCCACACGGCGCTGATGCAGCCGATTGCCGGCAAGGCCTCGGCCCAGTCCGGCGTCAAGGGCTTGGTGCGCGCCTATATCCAGTGGGTGCTGCAGCACCCGGACCAGGCGCGGCTGCTGCACACGCTGCGCCGCGGCGGCGACATGACGGACGGCGCCGAGACCAGCACGGCCAATGAGCACGCCTTAGCCGCGCTGAAGCGATGGATGGAGCAACGCGTGGAAGCCGGCGAGATACGGGCCATGCCTTTTCATGTGTGGATGGCGCTGGTGTTCTCGCCGTCCATGTCGCTGACGCAGCGCTGGGTCAGCCAGCCCGTGCCGGCCGTTGCGCCCAAGCTGCGCGCCGCGCTGGAGCACGGCGCCTGGATGGCCGTGGCGGCCTGAGCCGGCGGGGAAAGATTCAACCAAGGAGTGTCTGTATGAAAGTCGTGAACGTTCATCAACGCCTGCTGCATGCGAGCCCGGAACGGGTGGGCGCGCTGATTGACTCGCTGGGCTCGCCGGCCGATGCGCTGTGGCCGGGGCGCGCCTGGCCGCGCATGAAGCTGGACCGGCCCATGGCCGTGGGTGCCTCGGGCGGCCATGGGCCGATTCGTTATGTGGTGGAGGCCTACACGCCGGGCCAGTCCGTGCGATTTCGCCTGACGGCGCCCAGGGGGTTTGAGGGCTGGCACGGCTTTGAGGTGCTGGACGCCACGCCTGCGCACTGCGTGCTGGAGCACCGCATCGAGATGCAGGCGCGCGGCCCCGCCCTGCTCTACTGGCCGCTGGTGATCGGGCCGCTGCACGACGTCTGTGTGGAAGACGTGCTGTCGCAGGCCCAGCTCTCGCTGGGCATGGAGCCCCGGCCCGTGCCCTGGACGGCGCGCGTGCGCCTGCTGCGCTGGCTGGCCTCGGGTGGGCGGCGATTGGCGCCGCCGTTTGCGCGTAGCCAGCATGCCCGCTGAGCTCCTGTCCTTCGGCCGCGAGGTATTAAGCCGGCAGCCCTTCAGCACGCTGCTGGACGCGCGGCTCGATGCTTTTGCGCCCGGCAGCGCGGAGCTGTCGGTACCGGTGGTGCCCGGCCTGCTGCAGCAGCATGGCTTTGTGCACGGTGGCGTGCTGTCTTATTTAGCGGACAACGCACTCACGTTTGCCGGCGGCTCGGTACTGGGCGATTCGGTGACGGCCGAATTCAAGATCAACTACCTGCGGCCGGCCAAGGATGCCGAACGCCTGCTGGCCGTGGCCACGGTGGTGGGCAGCGGCAAGACCCAGGCCGTATGCCGCTGCGACATCTTTGTGCTGCGCGGGGATGAGCGCACGCTGTGCGCCGCGGCGCAGGGCACGATTCGCAAGGCGGGCTAGGGCCTGGCGGCAAGCCCCAGGCCTCTCGAAAACCGCGGATGTCGGCGCGCGGCTCTGCCACCCCATTGAATCGCCACTAAATCACCTTTGGGCGATATATTGACAATATTGTATAAAAACGATATTGTGCAAATATCATTCAAAGGCGTTACCATGAGCACGTTCCAGACCTTTCCGCTCCAGACATCGGCGCAACTGTCGGTGCACTTGAAATCGCTGCGCAAGGCACGCGGACTGACGCAAACCGCGCTGGGTGAACGCATAGGCGTCAAGCAGGTCCGCATGGCCGATATTGAAAAAAATCCCGGCGCGGTGAGCCTGGACCAACTGATCCAGGTGCTGCACGCGCTGGACGCGCGCCTGCTGCTGGCAGACCTGCAGCGCTATGCCGACGATGGCGCAACGCCCGCCCCCGCCGTGAACAGCCCCGTGGCCGACTGGTAGCGGGAAAGCGCTTGCGGAACTTCATGATGTTCGTGATGCAACAGCTTTAAAGGTGGCCCATGGCATTCGCCGATCTTGACGTGTGGATGAACGGCCAGCACGTGGGACTGTGGTTCTGGACGCGGACCGGCACGCCGGGCTTTCGTTATGACGAAAACTGGCTGCGCTCGCCCAATGCGCGGCCGCTGTCGGTCTCGCTGCCCATGCCGGCCGGTGGCGGCGACGTGATGGGCGCCAAGGTGGAGCACTACTTCGACAACCTGTTGCCCGACAGCAGCCGCATCCGCGAACGGCTGCGGCGCCGCTTTGGCACGTCCTCTCTCCGCGCGGCCGACCTGCTGGCCGCCGTGGGCCGGGATTGCGTGGGCGCCCTGCAGCTGATGCCGCAGGGCCGGCAGCCGCCGCCGCACGACCGTATCGACAGCACGCCGCTGAGCGACAGCCAGGTGGAAGCACTGCTGGGCGAGGTGACCGGCGACGGTGCGGAAGGCGCCCCGCTTGCGGACGATTTCCGGATCTCCATCGCCGGCGCGCAGGAAAAAACCGCGCTGCTGCGCCTGGGCCGGCGCTGGCACCTGCCCTCGGGCTCAACGCCCACCACACACATCTTCAAACTGCCGCTGGGCCTGGTGGGCAATATGCGGGCCGACATGACGGACTCGGTGGAAAACGAGTGGCTGTGCGCGACTTTGCTGAGCGAGCTGGGGTTTGAGGTTGCGCCCACGGAAATGGGCCGCTTCGGTGAACGCAAGGTGCTGATCGTGGAGCGCTTTGACAGGCGCTGGATGGACGGCGGCACGTGGATAGCCCGCCTGCCTCAGGAGGACTTCTGCCAGGCCACGGGGACACCCGGCGACCTCAAGTATGAAAGCGACGGCGGCCCCGGCCTGCGCGCGGGCCTGGACTTGCTGGGTGGCAGCAGCCATGCCCGCGACGACGTTTTGCGGTTTGTGCGGGTGCAGCTGGCCTTCTGGATCATGGCCGCGACGGACGGCCACGCCAAGAATTTTTCGCTCTTCCTGGAGCGCGGCGGCGGCTTTCGCATGACGCCGCTGTACGACGTGCTGTCGGCTTGGCCCATCATCGGCAGCGGGCCCAACCAGGTGAGCCCGCGCCGCGCCCGCCTGGCCATGGCCTTGCGCAACAAGAATACGCACTACCACCTGCATGAAATCCGCACCCGCCACTGGGAAGCGCTGGCGCGGCAAAGCGGCGTGCCGGGCGCCTTCGACCAGATGGTGGGGTTGGTACTGCAGGTGCCTGATGCGCTGGAACGCGTGGCTGAACAGCTGCCGCCGGATTTCCCCAAACCGGTGTTCACAGCCATACGCAGCGGCATGCTGGCGCAAGCAGAGAAGTTCACGGACGAGCTGGCATGACGGAGCCCGTCAACCAACCCGCAGCCCAGCGGACCTATATCGCCCGCATCAACCGCGTGGTGGACCACATCAGCGCCAACCTGGCCGGCACGCTGGATTTGCAGGCGCTGGCCGGCGTGGCGTATTTTTCGCCCTGGCACTTCCACCGCGTGTTCCAGGCGGTGACGGGCGAAACCCTGGCCGACTGCGTGCGCCGCCTGCGGCTGGAGGCCGCCGCCCAGCGCCTGATTTTTACGCCGCAGACCGCGCTGCAGATAGCGCTCGACACGGGCTTCGCTTCAGCGGAAGTCTTCAGCCGTGCCTTTCGCACCCACTTCGGCACGACGCCCACAGCGTGGCGGCGCGGGGGCTGGCGCGAGTGGGCGACGCGCCGGCAGATTGAACTTAGCAAGATTCATCAAGGCAATCACAAGCCGAATCAAGAATCCATCATGGCGTTGTTTAAAGATAGAACCCTCTGGCCCGCCGGGCCGGTCCCTTCATCCGAAAGAACCCTTGCCATGCACATTGAACTCAAAACCCTTCCTCCCATGCGCCTGGCCTATATGCGCAACACCGGGCCTTACGGCGACGGCGTGGCGCAGCTGTGGCAGCGCTTTGTGGCCTGGTGCGGCCAGAACGGCTACATGAGCCCGCGCCCCAAGATGTACGGCATCAGCCAGGACAATCCCGAGATAACCCCGGCCGACAAGTGCCGCTACGACGCCTGCATCGAGGTCGATGAGGCCTTCAAGCCGCAAGGCGAAATCGGCGTGCAAAACTTTGGCGGCGGGCGCTATGCCTGCGGCCGTTTCACCGGCAAGCCGGGCAACGAGGTGCACGAAGCCTGGACGCACATGTTCGCCGAGTGGCTGCCGCAAAGCGGTTACCAGCCGGACAACAAGCCCGCGCTGGAACTGTATGAAGAAGACTTTGTGATGGACCCGAAAACAGGAAACTTCAGCTGCTGGCTCTGCGTGCCTGTCAGAGCCCTGTAGCGCCATTGCCTGGCGACGCGTGCCGTACTCGCGCAAAACCAGGCCCTTGGCAAAGCCGTGGCCGCGCCCTGAAAAATCAATCGATCCGGATATTGGCGCGCGCCACCAGGGCGCGGTAACGCGTGATCTCGGAATCCATCACGTCGCGCAGCGCCTGCGGGCCCAGCAAGGCCGGCTCCATGGACTGCTGCTGCAGCTTCTTCCTGACTTCGGGCTCGGCGATCACGGCCGTGAGCGCCTGCAGCACCTGGCTGCGCACGGCCGGTGAAACGCCCGCAGGCGCGGCTACGGCGTACCAGGCGTCGAGCAGCGCCGCCGTCAACTGCAGTTCGCCATAAGAAGGCACGGTCGGCATCAGGACGGAACGTTTTTCGCTGATGACCGCGAGGACGCGCAACTTGCCGGACTGCACCAGGGGGTTCACCGCCGCCATGGTGTCTATGCCCAGGGCGATGTCGCCGCGCGCCACACCGATGTCGGCCTCGGCGCTGCCCTTGTAGGGAACGGCGGAGAACTTGACGCCGGCGGCGTCGGCCAGCAGCTCGCCGGCCAGGTGCGGCGCCGAGCCGGTGCCGAAGGTGGCATAGGTCACGGTACCCGGGCTGGCCTTGGCTTTGGCCAGCGCGTCTTTGAGGGTTTTGTACGGCCCGGTGGCGGAGGTCACCAGCACCAGCGGCGCGCGCGTGACCATGGCGATGGGCGAGAGCTGCTTGAAGGGGTCGTAGCCCAGCTTGCTGCGCACCGCTGGGTTGACGGTGTAGCTGCTTGAGCCGGAGAACAGCAGCGTGTAGCCGTCGGGCTCGGCCGCGCTGACCATGACCACGCCGATGGCGGTCGAGGCGCCGGGCTTGTTGTCGATGACCACGGGCTGGCCCAGGCGGGCGCTGAGCCGCTCGCCGATGATGCGGGCCGCCACGTCGGTGCCGCCACCCGGCGGGAAGGGAACGACCAGCTTGATCGGCTTGGCGGGCCAGGTCGGTGCCTGCGCTTGCGACAGGCCGGGAAACGCGAGGGCGCAACAGGCGGCGACCAGAAGGGCCGCCTGAAGCAGGGACCGGCGTGCAGCGGAAGGCATGGGGGAAGGCATGGGCAACTCCAGTGAGGGCAATCAGAACAAAAACAACTCAGGCGGCGGCCGGCGCCGCATGCCAGGGCAACCCGGCGGGCTCGCCCAGGTCCCAATACAGGCCGGCCATGATGCGCAGGCCTTCGCGGGCCACGGGCGCCAGCAGGTGTTCGTCGGGCGCGTGCTGGGCGCAGGCCGGGTAGGAATGCGGCACCCACAAGGTAGGCAGGCCCAGCAGGTCGGCGAAGACGTCATTGGGCAGCGAGCCGGCCAGGTTGGGCAAGGTGACGACCGGCTTGCCGCTGCTCAGCCCGATGGAGCGCTGGGCCCAGCCCACCCAGGGGTGGTCCAGGTCCAGGCGCGTGGCCGCGCCCGTGAGCGTGATCTCCACCTCGACCCGGTTGAAGCCGTAGCGGTCCAGGTGCTTGCGCAGGATGGCGGCAAGGTCCTGGTAAGGCGTGCCGACCACAAAGCGCAGCTGGCAATGAGCCACGGCTTCGCCGGGAATCGCATTGACGGGGCGCTGCGGCGAGCCGGCACCCAATGCCAGCACTTCGAGGGTGTTCCAGCCGATCAGGCGTTCGGCCGTGCTGAGGCCGGGCTCGCCCCAGTGGGCGTCGGGCAGCGGGTCGTCCTCGCCGCCGCCTATGTCCACATTGGCCAGCGCGCGGCGCACCAACAGGGGCAGCGCGCGCGGCTTGAGGGCCGGCACCAGGATGCGGCCCCGTGCATCGACCAGCGAGGCCACGGCGCTGGCCAGCACGGTGGCCGGGTTCAGCAAGGCCCCGCCCCAGTTGCCCGAGTGGTAGGCCTTGTCGCGCGCGCGCAGGCGCAGGCTGAAATTGATCGCGCCGCGTGAACCCAGGAACAAGGTGGGCTTGTCGGCATGCACGCGCGGGCCGTCGCAGGCGATCAGCAAATCGGCCTTGAGCTGGGCGCGATGGCTTTCACAAAAGGCATGCAGGCCGGGCGAGGCGGCTTCTTCGCCCATCTCCAGCAGCAGCGTGACGTTGTAGCCCAGGCGCCCGCCGCGCGCCTTGATCACGCTGGCCAGCGCGGCCAGGTTGACGGTGTGCTGGCCCTTGTTGTCGGCGGTGCCGCGGCCGTACCAGCGCTCGCCTTCGCGCACCAGTTCCCAGGGTTGCAGCCCTTCGCGCCAGCGCCCCTCCTGGCCGCTGACCACGTCGCCGTGGCCGTAGGTCAGCACGGTGGGCAGCGCCGTGTCTTCCACGCGCCGCGCGACCAGGAAAGGGCCGGCGCCCTCGACGGGGTTGGGCAGGACACTGCAGGCAAAGCCGAGTGCGCGCAGGGAGTCCGTCATCTCGCCGCGCAGGTAGTCGCCCAGCGCGGGGTTGGGTTTGCCGCTGTCGCTTTCGGTGCGCAGGGCGACGCGCCTTTGCAGCACGTCGAAAAAATGGCCCTCGTCAAACCAGGCCGTGGCGGCATCAAGGCAGTCGGATCTCAGCATGTTTCATCGTTCTCAAAAAGGGGCGCGCGGTCATGGGCGTGTCATGGGCGTGTCGTGAGCGCGTCATGAAACCAAATGTAGGAAGAATCAGGCTTTACTACAATGAGAGATATCGCAACAGGGCCTTGCCTTTTTGGCAAATCACGAATTCAAGCGCCCAACCACTTCCACCCGCCTTCGCATGAAAACCACTTTTTTCAGCACGCAGATCCGCTACTTCCTCGAGGTGGCACGCACCGGCTCGGTCAGCCAGGCCGCGGCGCAGCTGCATGTGGCGGCCTCGGCCGTGAGCCGCCAGGTCGGCAAGTTGGAGGACCAGCTAGGCTGCGCGCTGTTCGAGCGCAGGGCGCGCGGCATGGTGCCAACGGATGCGGGCGAGCGCCTGATGGCTTACGCACGCGCGGGCAGCGACGACGCCGAACGCGTGATGGAGCAGGTGCGCGGGCTGGCCGGCTACAGCGCGCGGCGCGTGCGCGTGGCCTGCACCGAAGGTTTTGCCACGGGTTTCATGCCGGAGGTGATGACGGGCTTCAGGCGCCGCCACCCCGAAGTGCTGATCGAGCTCAGCGTGGGCTCGCCCGAAGCAGTCAGCCGCCTGCTGCTGCAGGGTGAAACCGACGTGGCGCTGAAGTACACCATGGCGCCGGAAAAAGGCATGACGGTGCGGCACGCGGCCACTGCGCCCATGTACGCGCTGATGCTGCCCACGCACCCGCTGGCGCGGGCCCGCGCGGTGACGGTGGCGGATGTCGTGAAGTACCCGCTGGGCATCAGCGCCAAGGGCATGACGGGGCGCCAGCTCTTTGACATGGCGGCCAGCGTCCAGGGCCTGCAGTACCAGGCCTCGGTGGTCAGCAATTTTTCGTCGGCGCTGCTGCCCAGCACGCGCGGCGACGACATCATGCTGTCAGGCTACCTGACGGCCGCGCACCTGATACGCCAGGGCCAGCTGGTAGCCGTGCCTTTTGCCGAGCCGGAACTGCGCCAGCGTGTGCTGCAGGTGCTGTCGCTGGAGGGGCAGACGCTGGCGCCGCTGGTACTGGACTTCACCGCGCAGTTGATCGCCGCCGTGCGCGAGTCGGGCGACGGCATGGCGCCGGCGCGCAGGCGCAGTGCGAAAAAGAGCGGCTAAGCGCCCTGCTCTTCTGTTTCTTTTTTCTACAGCCCGGGCAAGGGCAGAAGCTTGCCTTCGGCCGACGACGGTGGCGCGATGCGCAGCACGCGCGACAGCGTGGGCGCGATGTCTACCACCTCCACCCGCGTATCAATGCGGCCGGCTTTGACCCAGGCCGGGCCGTACATCAGGATGGGCACCTGCGTGTCATACGGGTGCGGCGAGCCGTGTGTGGCGACCGTGTTGCCGAACATCCAGCCGGGCTTGAGCGAGTACTGCACGTCGCCCGAAACCTCGGCATGCCAGGATTTGCGGATCTGCTCAAAGAAAGGCGCGCCGGCGCGGCTGCCGCTTAGCAGTTCGCGCCGCGTGTAGGCCGCGACAAAACCGGGCTCGGCCATCAGCAGTGCGCGGGTTTCCTCGGCCAGGGCATCGGCACTGGCCTGCTTTTGCGCGATGAGTTGTTTGTCGAACAGCACGCTGGAGCCTGAAAAGCCCGCGGCCCATTTGCCTGGGCCGAATCGTTTTTCGAGCCCGGCATTGACGCGGCCCAGCAGCTGGCTGCTGTTGACGCGGCCGGACTCGCGGCCCTGGCTGGCGTTGTACTCGGGCGCGGGCATGAAGCCGTGGTCGGCGGTCAGCACGGCGATGTAGTTGTCCTTGCCGATGCGCGCGTCCAGGTCCCGGAAGAAGGCCTGCAGCAAACGGTCCAGCTGCAGCAGGTGGTCGTGCGAGAGGCGCGACTCGGCGCTGAAGGCATGGTTCACATAGTCGTGGCCCGAAAGGCTTACCGACAGGATGTCGGGAATGTCGTCCTGGCCCAGTTGCTCACCGGCAATCGCGGCGCGCGCGAAGTCCAGCGACATCGCATCGACAAAGGGGCCGCGCAGCAGCGAGCCGTAAAAGCGCGGGCCGGGTGCGCTGTCGTCCTTGGCGCCGAACATCGCCGGCAGCCCGCCGCCCGCGGGGCCGAACCAGGGCTGCTGGTCGGGCAGCGAACGCGCGTACGCGGCCTCGGGCAGCAAGGCCTTCCACTCGGCCTTGAAGTAGCGGTCAGCCGGCTTGCCGGCGTTGTAGCGGTCGACCCAAGCCGGGTGCGCCGCCATGTAGTGGGTGCTGGAGGCGAACTGCCCGGTGGCACCCATATACATATAGGCGATGCCGGTCTTGCCGGCCGGCAGGATGGCGCCGCGGTCCTTGCCCGAGATGCCTATGACCTTGGAGCGGCTGTCGACGCGCCGCAGCACGTCGCCCACGGTTTCGGCCTTGAGGTTTTTCGGGCTGGTGCCGTCCAGGGCGTTGGTGGCGTGGCCGATATAGGTGGCCGAGGTGTCGCCGGTGCAGTAGACGGGCTCGGCGGTGATGGGGTCGCGCCAGTCGTTGCCGATGATGCCGGTGCGCTGCGGATAGGCGCCGGTCAGCATGGTGGCATGGCCGGCCGCGGTGACGGTGAAGGCATGGCCGTAATGCGCGTTGGCGAACCAGGCGCCGCGGTCCAGGAAGCGCGCGAAGCCGTCGGGCGCGAGCTGGTCGCGGTAGTCCAGCACCTGGCGCTGCGGCAGGCCGTCGACAACCAGGAAGACCACCAGCTTGGGGCGCGGCGCGGCACCGGCCACCGTGCCGGGTGCGGCGGTGCAGCTGGCAAGCAATGCGGCGGCCAAAGAGGCCGCCAACAGTCGTAAAAGAGTGTGAGCTTTCATGGCTGCGATGCTAAAGCAGTTCGGGCCGGCGCCGCCCCCGTAATGACCCGTGCCGTGCAAAGCGCCATTGGCCCGGCGCGCCACCACAGCGGCGCGCATCATGCATCACATCCCCAACGCCGAGTTGCAAGAAAGTGTTGCGATCCTTTTCAAGACGCATTTTTGCCACTATTCACCCGCGGCTTTTGGGGACAGGCATTGACGGGGTTTTTGCTTATCGGGCAGGATGGTCCCATGGTGAACAGCATCGCGCCCTATGCCGCGCCCCCAGGACATCCGGAAGTCGAGCGTGTGGTGACGGCCAGCATCTGCCACATCAAGGAAGGCATCTACGCGCAGATGGAGGACATACGCGCGCACTCCCTGCCCCATAACGCCACGGACGGCATACGCGCCATCCTGCATTACCAGAGCGGCTGGTTCGTCCACTGGGCCGAGGGCCCATCGCCCGAGCTGCGCGACCTGCTGCTGCGCCTGGCCGGCGACCCTCGCCACCATTCGCTGCATACCCTGCACAGCAGCCGGGGCCGGCGCATTTTGCCCACGCCCTGGTCCATGGTGATGTCGCAGGCCAGCGAGTCGGCCGTGCAGTTCGGCCGCCGCGTGATGACGCTGCGCGAGCAGTTTGAAAAAGGCGTGCAGTACGCGCCCTCCTCCGTGCTGCGGCGCCTGTCGGCGCCCATGCAGCTGCCGCAGGCCCAGGGCCTGGCCGACCCCGAGGCCTTCCACCGTGTCGGCATCTGCGCGGCCGGCGGCAACGAGGCCTTCGCCATGGTCGGCTGGCTGGCGCAACGCACCGGCGGGACGGTGGCCAAGCGGCGCTTCGCGGGCGAGCAGGACATGGACGGCAGCAGCGAGTACGTGGAGTTCATGGAAGGCGGCCATCCCTGCCGCATGATCGCCGTGGCGCGCAACGGCCTGACTCACGGCCTGCGCCGCGCCTTCCTGCCCGACTGGCCGTATTTTGTGATGCTGTTTTCCGGCGCGCCCAAATTCGACGATGCGCTGATGGGCCGCATGATGGCCGCCTGCGAAAACCTGCCGGCCACGCCGGCCTTGCTGGGCATCGCGCCCAATGCCGAAACACACCAGCGCATGCAGGCCATGGCCGCTGAAGCCCACCTGGCCTATGTCGCGGCCAGCATGGCCAGGCCGGACGATTGCAATGCGATCTGGCAGGCCGTGCAGCAGCAGCTCCAGAGCGCCGGCGAGCCGCCCAGCTCGGTGTGGGACGTGCCGCGCATGGCGGCCTGAACAGCACCGGCCGACGCAGGCCGGGACACCCCGATACACTGCGGGGCATGAAAAAAGAAGCCATCGCCCCTTTCTTCGCCACGCTCAAGGCCGCCAACCCCATGCCAGTGACCGAGCTCGAATACACCAGCGTGTTCGAGCTGCTGGCCGCCGTGCTGCTGAGCGCGCAGGCGACCGATGTCAGCGTGAACAAGGCCACGCGCAAGCTTTACCCGGTGGCCAACACGCCGCAGGCCATCCTCGACTTAGGGCTAGAGGGCCTGGAGTCATACATACGCACCATAGGGCTGTACCGCACCAAGGCCAAAAACCTGCTGGCGACCTGCGAGATTCTGGTGAAGCAGCACGGCGGCCAGGTGCCGCGCACGCGCGAGGCGCTGGAAGCCCTGCCCGGCGTGGGCCGCAAGACGGCCAATGTAGTGCTGAACTCGGCCTTCGGCGAGGCGGTGATGGCGGTGGACACGCACATCTTCCGCGTGAGCAACCGCACGGGCCTGGCGCCCGGCAAGAACCCGCTGGAAGTCGAGATGAACCTTCTCAAGCGCGTGCCCACCGATTACCTGGTGGACGCGCACCACTGGCTGATCCTGCACGGGCGCTATGTGTGCCTGGCGCGCAAGCCGCTGTGCTGGCAGTGCGCGGTGGCGCCCTGGTGCGATTTTGAGCCCAAGACGCCGCCGCCTGCGGCTTGAAGGGAACTTGCCTTAACGAGCGAAGGTGCCGTCGGCGCGGATCATCGTCAGATTGACAAAGCGCGAACCCAGATTGCTCTGCTTGCTGTAGGTCAGCGCGAAGCCGCCCAGGTCTTCATTGGTGAAGGTCTCCAGCGTGCTGATGAGCTTGGCGCGGGTGATGGGCGCAGCGGTTTTCTGCAGCGCGCGCACCACCAGCTTGGCGTTGAGGAAACCTTCCATGCTGTTGTAGCTGAACTTCTTGTCGGCCGTGCCCAGGATCACGGTCTGGTATTCCTTCACGACGGCGTTACCGAGTTCGGTGAAGGGGTAAGGCACGACCTGCGAGACGATGGTGCCGGCGGCCGGCTCTTTCAGCTCGGCATGCAGGCCCGAGGAAACGCTGAGCACCATGAACTGCGCGCTCACGCCCTTGGCTTTGTAGGCCTTGATGAAGGCGGCATTGGGCTTGGCCTGCGCGATCAGCATCACGGCCTGCGGCTGGGCGGCGGCGATCACGTCCACCGCCTTGGCCACGTCCACCGTGCCGCGCGGCACCGGGGCCACGGCGGCGGGCGCCGCGCCGCGCTTTTGCATGGCGGCAATCAGCGCGTCCAGGCCCTCCTTGCCGAAGGCGTCGTCCTGGTAGGCGACGGCGATCTTGTTGATGCCTATGGTCCAGGCGTGGTTGACGGCCGCCTCGATCTCGTCGGTGGTGCTGGCGCGCACATGGAACACATTGGGCACATACGGGTCGCGCAGCGACTTGGCGCCGCTGGTGTTGCCGATCTGGGCAATGCCGGCCGCCTGCACGATAGGCACGATCTTGAGCATATTGGCCGTGCCGCGAAAGCCGACCAGGGCCACCGCGTTCTGTTCGATCAGCGCCTTGGTGTTCTCGGCGGTCTTGTCGGGGTTGAAGCCGTCGTCCAGGCTCACGAGCTTGATCTTCTCGCCGCGTATGCCGCCCTTTTTGTTGATGTCGTCAAAGTAGGCATTCATGCCGCGCACATAGTCGGTGGTGAGCGCCGCGCTGGTGCCCGAAAGGTCACCCGAATGGCCCAGGATGATGTCGGCCGAAGCGCCCATGCTGGCGGCGCACAGAAAAAAAGCGGCCAGCACACGGCCGGCCCTTGAAAAATTCACAACTGTCATGAAACGATCCCTAGCCTTGCTGATGAAAAACTTGTTTGTTGTCAATAAAAAACCGGCCGAGGCCGGTTTACCCAGGTGCGCAGTCAAGCCTCAGGCGTCGACCTTGACCTTGGCCTGCTCGGCCACTTGCGCCCATTTCTTCTGCTCGGCCTTGATAAAGGTGGCGAACTTCTCGATGCTGCCGCCGCCGTCCTCGGCGCCGTACTGGTCCATCTTTTCCTGCACGTCGGGCATGGCCAGCACCTTGTTGACGTCCTCATTCATGCGCTGGACCATGGCGTGCGGCATTTTGGATGGGCCCATGAGGCCGTACCACACGGTGGCCTCGAAGCCGGGAAAGCCCGACTCGGCCATGGTGGGCACATTGGGGTGGCCCTTGGCGCGCTTCAGGCGCGTTTGCGCCAGCGCAATGGCCTTGCCGCTTTTGACGTGCGGCGTGGCCGAGGTCATGGTCTCAAAGCAGTAGTTGACCTGCCCGCCTATCAAGTCGACCAGGGCCGGGCCGGAGCCGCGGTAGGGAATGTGCAGCGCGAAAATCTTCGCCTGCAGCTTGAACATCTCCAGCGCAAAGTGCTGGGCCGAGCCGCCGCCGGCCGAGGCGAAGCTGATCTGGCCCGGCTTGGCCTTGCACAGCGCGACCAGGTCCTTGACGGTCTTGGCGGGCTGGTCGGCGTTGCAGATCAGCATATTGGGCGTGACGCCGACCATGCTGATGGGCACGTAGTCGCGCTCGGGGTTGTAGCCCAGCTTAAGGCCCAGCGCCGGCGCCAGCGCGTGGCTGTTGATGTGGGCCATGAGCAGGGTGTTGCCGTCGCCCGGCTGTTTGGCCACATAGTCGGCCGCGATGACGCCGGCCGCGCCGCCCTTGTTTTCAATCACCACCGAGGTGTTCCACATGGTGGAGAGCTTTTGCCCGACCACGCGCGCCAGCGCGTCGGTGCCGCCGCCGGGCGGGAACCCCACGATGATGCGCACCGGGCCGGACGGCAGGGTCTGCGCCTTGAGCATGGGCGACGCCACCAGGGCGGCCGTGGCCGCCGTCGCGCTGATAAAAGTTCTGCGTTGCATGGTTTCCCTCTGATTCAGTAGTAGAACGAAGCGAAGTGACAGTTTGAAGGCGGATGGCGGTGACGGCTCTCAGGCCGCCTTGCGCTGCGGCACCACGGCCGCATGGCTGGAGAAGTGGTCCATGGCGGCCTGCACGCCCGAACCCGCGAGCTTGACACCAGCAAGTTTCAAGCCCATTTCACAGCCCGACAGGGCCGCCATCAGCGTGAGGTCGTTGCAGTCACCCAGGTGGCCTATGCGGAACATGCGGCCCTTGACCTTGCCCAGGCCGGTGCCCAGCGAGCAGTCGAAGCGCTCATAAATGATTTTGCGCACCGCGTCGGCGTCCACGCCTTCGGGTGTCATCACGCCGGTCAGCACCGGCGAATACACGGCCGGGTCGGCGCACTGGATCTGCAGGCCCCAGGCCTTGACCGCCGCGCGCACGCCCACGGCCCAGCGCTGGTGGCGCGCGAACACGGCTTCCAGGCCGTGCTCAAGCAGCATGTCGCAGGCTTCGCTGAGCGCGTACAGCAAGTTGGTGTTAGGGGTGGACGGCCAGTAGCCGGTCTTGTTCATCTCGATGATTTCGTCCCAGGCCCAGAAGGCCTTGGGCAAGGTGGCTTTTTTGCTGGCTTCGAGGGCCTTGGCGGAGACGGCGTTAAAGCTGATGCCGGGCGGCAGCATCAGGCCTTTTTGCGAGCCGCTGATGGTGACGTCCACGCCCCACTCGTCGTGGCGGTAGTCGGCCGAGGCCAGGCCCGAGATCGTGTCGACCAGCAGCAGCGCCGGGTGCTTGGCCGCGTCCATGGCCTTGCGCACGGCGGCGATGTTGCTGGTGACGCCGGTGGAGGTTTCGTTGTGCACCACGCAGACGGCCTTGATGCTGTGCTGGGTGTCGGCCTTCAGGCGCTCTTCAATCAGGGCGGCCTGCACGCCGTGGCGCCAGATATCAGCGCCGGGGTAGCTGATGACCTCGGTCTTCAGGCCCAGGCGCGCGGCCAGCTTTTGCCACAGCGCGGCGAAATGGCCGGTTTCGTACATCAGCACGTGGTCGCCGGGATTCAGGGTGTTGGAGAGCGCCGCTTCCCAGGCGCCTGTGCCCGAAGCCGGGTAAATGATGACGGGTTGTTTGGTCTGGAAGACCTTTTTAATGTCGGCCAGGACTTTCAGGCCCAGCGCCGCGAATTCAGGGCCCCGGTGGTCTATGGTAGGCAGGCTCATGGCCCGCAGGATGCGGTCCGGCACCGGCGAAGGGCCGGGAATCTGCAAAAAATGACGTCCCGTGGGATGAAAGTCAAGCGTCAACATGGCGGTCTGCTCCTGAAGTAAGCCCCTATTTTTTGCATACAAAATTCATTTGTCAAGCAGCCAAAGGGTTACAAATTGATTTGACAGGGGTATTTTTTGCATACAAAATTTCGACATGGCTGCTGAAATCATCCCCATCCCGCGCGCCGCCCTGCATGAACAGGTCGCCCACCGGCTGCGCCAGATGCTGGTGGAAAACCGCATCCAGCCCGGCGCCAAGCTCAATGAGCGCGAACTCAGCGAGGTGCTCAACGTCTCGCGCACGCCGCTGCGCGAGGCCATCAAGATGCTGGCCGCCGAGGGCCTGGTGGAGCTGTTGCCAAACCGCGGCGCGATCGCGGTGGAGCTGACCGAAGCCGACGTGCTCAACACCTTCGAGGTGATGGCGGGGCTGGAAGCGCAATCGGGTGAGCTGGCCGCCGAACGCATCACCGAGGCCGAGCTGGCGGAAATCAAGGCCATGCATTTCGAGATGCTGGCCGCCTACACGCGCCGCGACCTGCCCAATTACTACCGGCTCAATGCCGCCATCCACAGCGCCATCAACGCGGCGGCCAAAAACCCGGTGCTGGCCAGCACCTATGCGCAGGTCAATGCGCGGCTGCAGGCGCTGCGCTTTCGCTCCAACCAGGACGAGGAGAAATGGAAAGCGGCCGTGAAGGAACACGAACTGATGATCGAAGCCCTGCAGGCGCGCGACGGCGCGGCCATGCGCAACGTACTGCTGCGTCACCTGACCAGCAAGCGCGACGTGGTAGTGCAGCAACTGCGCGCCATCAACGCCACAAACGACAAGAGCGGCGCCAAGGTCTGAGGCTGGCCCGGCTCTTCCATCACAGTCTCCCACCCAAAGGCGAAAAGCCGCGATGAACGCTCCCCTCCCCCTCAAGATCGGCCGCGAGGCCGCAGCCCAGGCCTATGACGACGTGGCCCGCGTCAGCAATGAAGTCGCCGGCCGGCTGGCCGCGCGCCTGGCCGCCGAAACCCAGGGCGAGGTGCTGTTCTCGCCGGCGGACCGCGGACGCTATGCCACCGACGCGTCCATCTACCAGGTCACGCCCGTGGGCGTGTTTGTGCCGCGCACCGATGCCGACGTCAAAATCGCGCTGGACATCTGCCGCGACCTGCAAGTGCCCATCGTCCCGCGCGGCGGCGGCACCAGCCAGTGCGGGCAGACGGTGGGCGCGGGCCTGGTCATCGATCACGCCAAATACCTTCGAAACATCCTGGCCGTGGACCCGGGCGAGCGCACGGCCGAAGTCCAGCCCGGCATCGTGCTGGATCACCTGAACGCCTCGCTCAAGCAGCACGGCCTGTGGTACCCGGTGGATGTGTCCACCAGCGCGCAGGCCACGCTGGGCGGCATGGCCGGCAACAACTCCTGCGGCAGCCGCAGCATTGCCTACGGCAACATGGTGCACAACGTACTGGGCGCCAGCGCCTGGCGCTCCGACGGCAGCCTGCTGGAGCTCGGCCGCTATGACAAGGCCGGTGGCGCCGCGCGCGAACTGGGCGACTATGTGAAGGCGCTGTCCGACCAGCTGCGGCCCGAGCTGGAGGCGCACTGGCCCAAGGTGCTGCGCCGCGTGGCCGGCTACAACCTGGACATCTTCAACAACCAAAACGAGAGGCCCTACACGCAAGACGGTTCGGTCAACCTCGCCCACCTGCTGGTGGGCAGCGAAGGCACGCTGGCACTGACACGATCGCTCACGCTGCGCCTGGCCGAACTGCCGCGCACCAAGGTGCTGGGCGTGGTGAACTTCCCGACCTTCTACAAGGCCATGGATACGGCCCAGCACATCGTGAAACTCGGCGGCGACGGTACGCTGAGCGCGGTCGAGCTGGTGGACCGCACGATGATTGAGCTGTCGCTGCAGAACCCGGCCTTTGCGCCCACGGTGCGCACCGCCCTCATCGGCCAGCCCGACGCGATTTTGCTGGTGGAGTTCTCGGGCAACTCCAAGGCCGAGCTGGCGCCCAAGATGCGCCAGCTGGTGGAACTGATGGGCGACCTGGGCCTGCCCGGCTCGGTGGTCGAGATGATGGACGACGCGCCGCAAAAAAACCTCTGGGAAGTGCGCAAGGCAGGCCTGAACATCATGATGAGCCTCAAGGGCGACGGCAAGCCGGTCAGCTTCATTGAGGACTGCGCCGTGCCGCTGGAGCACCTGGCCGAGTACACCGACGCGCTGACGCAGGTCTTCCGCAAATACGGCAGCAAGGGCACCTGGTATGCCCATGCCTCGGTCGGCACGCTGCACGTGCGGCCCATATTGGACATGCGGCGCGAGGGCGGCGCCAAGATGCGCGCGATCGCCGAGGAGGCCTCGGCCCTGGTGCGCCACTACAAGGGCGCCTACAGCGGCGAGCACGGCGACGGCCTGTGCCGCGGCGAGTGGATTGAGTGGCAGTTCGGCCCCAAGATCAACGAGGCTTTTGCGCAGATCAAGAACTACCTGGACCCGCTGAACCTGCTGAGCCCGAATCGCATCATCAACCCGCCCAAGATGGACGACACGCGGCTGATGCGCTTTCCGCCCAGCTACAAGGTGATACCGATCAAGACCGCGTTGGACTGGAGCGCCTGGGACGTGCAGAACGACCCGGTGACCGAGCAGACCAGCGAGCCGGGCACGGGCGGCGACCCGGCCCAGGGTTTTGCCAAGGCCGTGGAGATGTGCAACAACAACGGCCACTGCAGAAAGTTTGATGCCGGCACCATGTGCCCCAGCTACCGCGCGACACGCGACGAAAAACATTTGACGCGCGGACGCGCCAACACCTTGCGCCTGGCACTGTCGGGCCAACTGGATGGCTTGAAAGCGGAAGACGCCTTCACGAGCGAAGCCGTCAAGGAGGCCATGCACTTGTGCGTGGGCTGCAAGGGCTGCAAGCGCGACTGCCCCACCGGCGTGGACATGGCCAAGATGAAGGTGGAGTTTTTGCACCACTACAAGGCCAAACACGGCTACACGCTGAAAGACCGGCTGGTCGCCCACCTGCCCGACTACGCGCACTGGGCCAGCCGCTTCGCGCCGCTGCTCAACCTGCGTGACAAGGTGCCGGGCCTGGCGGCCTGGAGCGAAAAAATCCTGGGCCTGTCGGCGCGCCGCACGCTGCCGCAGTGGCGCAGCAACACCTTCTGGAAGCGCCTGGACGCTTCGGCCGAAGCTGGCGACATCCGCACCGCCAGCCGCGAGGAGGTGCTGGCCGCCGCCAAGCCCGTGGTGCTGTTCGTCGACACCTTCAACGGCTATTTCGAATCGGAAAATGCTTTGGCCGCGCTCACGGTGCTGCAGGCGGCCGGCTACACAGTGCATGTGGCGGCCAAAACCACGGCCGACGGCAAAAGCCTGTGCTGCGGCCGCACCTACCTGGCCGGCGGCATGGTCGACAAAGCCAAGGCCAAGGCGCGCGAGGTGGTGGGGGCCCTGCTGCCCTTTGCCGAACGCGGCATCGCCATCGTCGGCCTGGAGCCCTCCTGCCTGCTGACGCTGCGTGACGAGATGCTGGTGATGGGCCTGGGCGAGGCGGCGCAAACCATCAGCCGCCATGCGCTGCTGCTCGAAGAATTCCTGGCGCGCGAAGCGGCAGGCGGCAAGCTCGAGACGCTCAAAGGCCGGCTCAAGCCCGCGGCCCAGCCCATTCTGTTGCACGGCCATTGCCACCAGAAGGCCTTTGGCGCGGTCAGCCCCATCCTGGACGTGCTGAGGCTGATTCCGGACGCACAGCCCGAGCTGATCGAATCGAGCTGCTGCGGCATGGCCGGCAGCTTCGGCTACGAGGCCGGCCACTACGAGGTCTCCATGCAGATGGCCGAACTGAGCCTGCTGCCGGCGGTGCGCAAACAGCCCGACGCCATCGTGGTGGCCGACGGCACCAGCTGCCGCCACCAGATCAAGGACGGGGCGCAGCGCGAGGCCATCCACGTGGCGGTGCTGCTGGCGCGGCAGTTGCAGGCTTAGGTCCCTGTTCACGAGCGCGGCCCGGGCACTTTCGGGCCGCTTCCCGGCCGCCGCGCAGGAGCATGTCAGAATAGCCCGCAAATTATTCCAACAAGGAGGGCTTTCATGAACCGTTTGTGGACGCGCATCTGCGCGCTGGCTGTCTGTCTGTCCTGCGCCGCCGCCATGGCGCAGACCCTGTCGAAAGAAGAAAGCGAAAAGATCTGGGCCGAGGGCCGTGCCGCCGCCAAGGAAGGGCCGCAGGACATCGCGCTGGCGAGCCAGGCCGTGCTCAAGCTGCCCGCCGGCCGCATCTTTGTGCCGCAGCCCCAGGCGGGCAAGCTGCTCAACGCCATGGGCAACCCCGGCACCGACTCGCGGCTGCAGGGCCTGGTGTTCCCGGCCACGGGCGACAGCTGGTTCATGACGGTGCGCTTCGAGGCGGCCGGCTACGTGAAGGACGACGACGCCAAGGACTGGAACGCGGACGAGCTGCTCAAAAGCTACCGCGAAGGCACTGAGGCCTCGAACGCCGAGCGCAAAAAAATGGGTTTCCCCGAAATGGAGATCGTAGGCTGGGCTGAAAAGCCGGCCTACAACGCCGCCTCCCACCGCCTGGTCTGGGCCATGTCCAGCAAGGACCGCGGCGCACCCGCCGGCGCGGCGCAGGGCGTGAACTACAACACCTATGCGCTGGGCCGCGAAGGTTACTTCAGCATGAACCTGGTGACGGCGCTGGCCGACCTGCCCAAGGACAAGCCCGCGGCGGCGGAGCTGCTGGCGGCCCTGCAGTACGACGAGGGCAAGCGCTACGCCGACTTCAACGCCAAGACCGACAAGGTCGCCGAATACGGCCTGGCCGCGCTGGTGCTGGGCGTGGCCGCGAAAAAACTGGGCTTCTTCGCGGTGATTGCGCTGTTTTTCGCCAAATTCGCGAAGGTGATCGTGCTGGCCTTGGCGGGTTTGGGCACCGTGTTCGTGAAGTACTTCAAGCGCAAGCCGGCCCCTGTGCCTGCGCCTATTCCGGCGGTCAGCCGGGCCGAGCAGGACACCGTGCCTGCCGCGTTCGGCGGCGGCGCAACGGACGTGCCGCCCGCGCCGCCCAAAGCCTGAACCGCGAACCGGCATGGCCAAGCTCCTGCTGCTGCTTTTCACCGGCGCCAAGTTCGGCAAGCTGCTGCTGACCGGCGGCAGCATGCTGGTGTCGGTGTTCGCCTATGCGCTGCTGTTCGGCTGGCGCTATGCGGTGGGTTTTGTGCTGCTGCTGTTCGTGCATGAGATGGGCCACTACCTCGCCGCCCGCCAGCGCGGCCTCAATGTGGGCGCGCCCACCTTCATCCCCTTTGTGGGCGCCTGGGTCGAACTCAAGGACATGCCGCACGACGCGGAAACCGAGGCCTATGTGGGCCTGGGCGGCCCGCTGCTGGGCACGGTGGGTGCGCTGGCCTGCTACTTCCTGGCGCGCGACCAGGACAGCAACTTGCTGCTCGCGATCGCCTATTCCGGCTTCTTCCTGAATCTCTTCAACCTGATCCCGCTGTCGCCGTTTGACGGCGGGCGCATTACCGCGGTGCTGTCGCCGCGCATCTGGCTGCTGGGGGTACCGGTGCTGGTGGCGCTGTTCTTCTGGCGGCCCAGCCCCATGCTGATCCTGATGGCGCTGCTGGCCGCGCCGCAGCTGCTCAAGGCCATACGCTACAAATCGGACAGCGAGGAGGCCCAGACCTACTACGCGGTCAGCGCGGCCACGCGTTTCGAATACGGGTTTTATTACCTGGCGCTGGCGGGTTTCCTGGCCGTGATGACACACGACGTGCATGAAATGCTGCGCGGCGTGGGGGCCGTCCGTTAGGCCCGGGTGGCGGGCGTTTCAGTCCGGCACGAACCTGGCGTTGAAGCGGGCTTCGTCCTCAGCCAGCTCCAGCGTGACCAGCTGGCCCATGCGCATGTCAGCCAGCCGGCAAGCCCCGAACAGGCTGTATTTGCCTTTGAGCTGGTAGCTTTCCATGTCGATCAGCATGTAGGAATGCGGCACAAACACCTGGTGCAGGAAAATCGTTCGATGCCGGTTGCGCGGCGACGGAAAGAGCTTGTAATGCTCGGTGGTGATGCTTTGTGCGGCCATGGTGAAATCAGGAAGCGGGTTGCCCGAAAAGGCACCCTACCCCGACTGTAAGCTCTAGCCCTGCCGATTCCTGTTTTTTTTGAACGCCCTTTTCGCATGGATACCTATGACCGAGCGCCATCCCACCCCTGGTAAAGAAGAAATCGCGCTGCTCGAGCCCTTCGAGCGGCTGGACCTTGGCCAGATCGAAGTCGTGTCCACCGCCGAGCGGGCAGCCCAGGCCCTCAAGGACCTGACCGGCGCCACGGTGCTGGGCTTTGACACCGAGTCCAAACCCACCTTCGCCAAAAATGAGGCCTCGGATGGGCCGCACATCGTGCAGCTCGCGACCCTTCACAAGGCCTGGATCTTCCAGCTCGAAGACGCCGAATGCCGGCGCGCCGTGGGCCTGGTGCTGAGCTCATCCGCCGTGATCAAGGCCGGCTTCGGCCTGGGCGACGACCAGCGCCGCATCATCCGCAAGCTGGGTACGGACCTGCAGGGCGTGCTGGACCTGAACGTCGTCTTTCGCGAGCGTGGCTACCGCAAGGACATGGGCGTGCGCGGCGCCGTGGCCGTGATGTTCAACAAGCGCTTCCTCAAGTCCAAAAAAGCGGCAACCTCCAACTGGGCCAACGAAAAGCTCACGGAGGCGCAAATCATTTACGCGGCCAATGATGCCTATGGAGCGCTGCGGGTGTACCTGGCGCTGGGGCTGGGTTGACGCAAGCAGGCCGGCATCATCGATGCCGCCGCCACCCCTTACATTAATCCCATCAAGGAAATATTCATGAAAAACCCGTTCTTGTTGTCTTCATTGCTGCTGGCCGGCGCCCTGCTCTCCGGCTGTGCCGCGGAACTGCTCAGCAACAGCGAAAAGCTGATCGTCGTCAAAGGCCGCCCTTCCCAGTTGCCCGACGCCACCGAGATTGCCGAAACCGAATGCCAGAAGCGCGGCGGCCGGCATGCCCGCCTGATCACCAAGCCGGCTGAAGGCCAGTACGGCTTTGAGTGCGTGCGCTGAGGCGGCTCTTTTCCCAACCTGTCCGGAGCCGGCGGCTCAGCTGTCCCGCAAGGCCGACCCGGCCCAGTGCAGAAAACCCTGGCCCGCTGCGGTAAAACGCGCGTGCGCGCGCAGCAGTTCGAGCCCTTCGCGCGCCTGCGACCGCAATTCGCTCAAGCGGATTGCGGCGTCGCACCGCGCCGCGGCATCCAGCTGGGGGGCCTGCAGGTAGCGAACCAGCGCCATGACGCAGTGCAGGTGCACATACACCCCCTCGAAGATGCCGACCACCGGGCGCGGGTCGGTGCGCCAGCCGACCGGAAAACGCGCGCCGGTCTGCACGGGCTGCAGCAGCGGAACGGCCTCCTCGACATAGCGCAGCTTCACGTGGCTGTGCTCATGGACCAGGCTCTCCAGGGTACGCAGGGTATTGGACGGGTGTATCCATGCCGCCCCCTGCATGGAGGAGATCGTGAAGCCCTCCATCTGCCAGCCCGGTGGCGGCAGGCGCGGCACCACGACACGCATCATGCAGCGCCAGTCCTCATACTCCTCGGGCCAGGCCGACAGCAGCGCTTGCGCCGCTTCCAAGATAGGTCGGTGGCGGCCCTGGGGGTAGGAGCGTTCGCGCAGGTCGGTTTCCTGTTCGCGTACCGCGCTGCCGCGCTCGGGTGTGCGTGTCTCGTCAAGCGACACCCGCAGGCCCGGCAGATCGTTGCGGACCACGATGTGGGACCGCGGCAGCAGCGCCTCGGGCGCGGCAAGGCAGGAACTCAAGGTCCGGTCGCCCGCGGACGGGCGGCTCAGGTGGATCCACGCGCCCTTGCGCCGGCATAACCAGGCGCCATCGGCATGGCCGGCCGGCAGTTCGATGCTGCCGGCGCAGTCCCAGGTCTCAATGCGGCCGCCGCGTGACATCAACACCCTGCTGCGCGGCGGCATCTCGGTGAAGCCCGGCACATAGTTGGCGACCGATGCGAGCAAGGGCTCGACCGCCGGCAGCGGCGCGCCCGCGATCAGCGCGCGCCCGGTCGAATGCAACCAGCGGCGATACAGCGGCGAGGAGCCGATGGCGATGCGTTCATGCGGCAGCAGGGCCTGCAGGTCAAGCACCGCCTGTTCCCAGCGCTCGCGGTGCGCGGCCAGCGCCGGCGAAGCCCGAACGATGTCGGCCAGAGCCCTGAAGTCGTCCAGGCGGCCTGCGGCGGATTCACAGACCAGTCCGGACGTGATCACGGCGTCCGGCATCAAGGCCATCTCGACAAAATCGGCGCACTGCAGTTCAGGCTTGCTTGCCGGTGGCGGTGGCATTCTCCGGGTCACTGTGGGCATGGCTACCTCGCTGTTGAAGGGAAGATTCGATAAGGCCAAGCGCGGCGTCGAAAAAATGCATCTGGTCCGCGCACAGCACGGACTCGCGCTGCGTGATGCCGTCATTCACATCGCTGCGGCCGGGAAGGAACCCACCGCCGCAGACCTGGCGGTGGCGGCAGCCGGAGCACTTCACCGGAAGTTCGGCGCGCAGGTTGAGCAGCCGCGCGAACAGCGGGTCGCAGGCCAGTGCGGCAATGCCATCCGTGTCGGTGTGGAAACACGTGCCGGCCGAGCCGTCGCCGGCTACACGCAGGTAGTCGGGGTATTCGTAGCTGCCGTCGGTATTGACGACGAACATGTTGTAGCTGTCGTTCACCAGGGCATCGATATGGCCCTGCCCTCCCAGCGCAAGGTGAAGCAGGTTGTTGAAGAGCCGGATCGTGATGCCCGGATCGTCCAGCGCCCACCAGGCGCGAAACAGTTCGGCATACCAGGCGCCGTAGCGCGGCGCCTCGGCATAGGCACGCGACGCCCCCAGCGGCCAGGGAGGGCGGCGCCAGTTGAATTCAATGGGCCACAACACGTCGATCTTGGAAACCGGCAAGCTGCGCACCCAGGCAAGGAACTCCTGCGGAGGCAGCGAAGGATTGGCCACCGCCAGAAAGCCGCCTATCAAACCGCCGTCGCCGCCCGCCAGCATGCGCTCGACGTTGGCCATGACACGCGCATAGGTGCCGCGGCCGCGCTTGTCCACGCGCACGGCATCGTTCAGCTCGCGCGGGCCGTCCAGGCTGACACCCAGCGACACGCGATGTTCGTGAAAAAGGGCCAGCAGTTGCGGCGCGATAGGCTGCACCAGGTTGGTCTGCACCGCGACCTCGAGATTCCAGCCCTGTTCGCGGCGCCGCGCAATCTGCGAAAGCAGTTCGGCAAAACTGGCATCGGGCCAGAGCATGGGTTCACCGCCGTGCAGGACGATGGAGAAAGGCTCGGGCTCACCCCTGGGGTGGTAGTCGCAAATGCGGTCCAGCAGGCGCAAGGCCGTCGGCAATGCCATGCGTGCCGGCATGCGCTCGAAGGTGTGGTCTGCCTGGTTGAACATGTAGCAGTAGCTGCAGTCGATATCGCACACCGCTGTCAGCTTGACGATGGCCGAACGAAACATGGGGATGGGCGAGCAAGAAGCCGGGAGCCGCAACGGGGCGAGCGAAAAATATCCGCGCGCCCCGCGATGGCTAGCCGGCAGTTACCACTTCAGGCCGAACACGATGCTGATTGCCGCCGGATTGAAGCCGGGCCGGCCCGCGAGCTGGGCGATCGCGGTTTCCAGGATGCGGCCTTCGACAACCTTCTGGTTGAGCGAACTTACGTCTCCTTTGAAATTGGACGTCAGGTTACGCGACAAGGTGTGGGCTTCCGCGTTATTCGAGGTGGTAGGCATAGGATTTTTTCCTTGTAGGTTGGTGAGTTGAAAACTTCCACTTCAAGTGACGACTCGGGTGCCCGCGAGACAACCGGACGGAACAAGCCTTGCTTCCAGACGAACGCGGATCAACCTTGCCGTCCCGGCGGATGCTAGCCAGTCCGGGCGGCAAAGAACAGGCCCAAAAGAGCCAGGTTCAGGAAATCCAACAAAGATGTACCGCGCACAGACAATTCGCGCGACCTTCGCAGGCGAACTCGAATACCTTTCAACGTCTTCAAAAGAGTTCGGCAAGCCGTCAGCAAAGTTTTCGAGGAGGCAGAGCGATGCCAGAAAGCGCCACCCAGCAACACCCTCAAATCCCGGTGCCGTATTCCGGTTTCGGCCGCCGGCTGACGGCTTCGATGCCATCCGATACCAGAACAAGGGAGAAAACCATATGGATGAGCGCCTGACGGTTCGCCTGCACAAAATCCTGAGGGCCCCCTGGGCCATTCCGCCGGTGGACTACTACCGCGTGATCGGAACCGTGCACCGAGGGATGGAGTTCGGCTTTCTGGCCATTGCACGCAACGGTGCCTACCTACAGGTCAATGGGTCCGTGGTTCAGCGGCTGAACCGCGGCGACGTCGATGCCGCCATCAGCAGCGCTGAGCACCTGTTCGCCGCCAGGCCCGTGCAAGCCCCTGCCATGGCAAGCCCCATGGCTCCGGTGACGGTCATACGAAAAAAAAGGCGCACACCCCCTGAAGCGGGTTTTGCGCCTTGAGCCCGCCCCGCGATGGCTAGAAGTCCCCGGACGCGCCGTGGGCCAGGCTCTCGAACTTGGTGATGCGGTTGATGAAAGCCAGCTTCACCGTGCCGGTGGGGCCGTTACGCTGCTTGCTGATGATGACCTCTGCCACACCGGGCTCCTTGCAGGCTTCCTTGGTGTAGTACTCGTCGCGGTAGATGAACATGATGATGTCGGCGTCCTGCTCGATGGCGCCGGACTCGCGAAGGTCGCTCATCATGGGGCGCTTGTCGGTGCGCGACTCGACGCCGCGGCTGAGCTGCGACAGCGCGATGACGGGGCACTGCAGTTCCTTGGCCAGCATCTTCAGGCCGCGTGAGATTTCGCCGACGGCGGTGGCGCGGTTCTCTTCGGCCATGCCGCCGGAGACGCTCATGAGCTGCAAGTAGTCGACCACGATCAGGCCCAGCTTGCCGCACTGGCGGGCCAGGCGCCGCGCATTGGCGCGCAGCTCGCTCACGGTCAGGCCCGGTGTTTCGTCGATGTGCAGCGAGACGGTGCGCAGCTTTTCGATCGCTTCGGTCAGGCGCGGCCACTCCTCGTCGGTCAGGGCGCCGGTGCGCAAATGGGTCTGGTCGATACGGCCTATGGAACCGACGATACGCACGGCAAGCTGGGACGCGCCCATTTCCATGGAAAACACCGCCACCGGCAGGCCCTCGTTGAGCGCGACGTGTTCGGCGATGTTGATGGCCAGCGCGGTCTTGCCCATGGAGGGGCGTGCCGCCAGCACGATCAGGTCGCCGGCCTGCAGGCCCGAGGTCATATGGTCAAAGTCCCTGAAACCCGTGGGCACGCCGGTGACGTCCTGCGGGTTTTCGGCCATCTCGGTCACGCGGTCCAGCAGGCTCACGACCAGCGTGTCCATGCTCTGGAAGCCTTCCTTCATGCGCGAGCCCTGCTCGCCGATCTTGAAGATCTTCTGCTCGGCTTCGTCGAGGATGGTCGCGACGTCCTTGCCCTGCGGGTTGAAGGCGTTGGTGGCGATTTCGTCAGAGGCCGACACCAGCTTGCGCAGGATGGAGCGCTCGCGCACGATCTCGGCATAGCGGCGGATATTGGCGGCGCTGGGCACGTATTGCGCGAGCGAATTGAGGTAGCTCAGCCCCCCCACTTCGTCGGCCTTGCCCTGGTTCTGCAGGTATTCGTAGACCGTGATGATGTCGGCCGGCTTGTTCGCGTTGATGAGCGCGCCCACGGCGGCAAAGATCAGCTTGTGCTCGGAGCGGTAGAAGTCCTCGTCGACCAGCAGGTCGCCCACCCGGTCCCAGGCACCGTTGTCGAGCAGCAGGCCGCCCAGGACGCTGGATTCACCCTCGATGGAATGCGGCGGAATGCGCAGCTGGGCGATCTGGCGGTCGGGGCTGTAGCCGGGATCGTCATAGGTGGAAAGTACGGCGGACATGGGTTTCCTTGGGAGAGGGTGAATGGTACGCCGTGGGCGCAAAACACCGCGGGATAAGGCTGTGGATAACCGGGGGAAATCGGGTGGAAATGGACCAGGAGCTTGTGCACAGCCGGGCGACGCGGCCGGCCATGAAAAAAGCCGCTCGGCGAGCGGCTTTTTTGATGAGGAGAAAACGCTTAAGCGGTTTCGCCGTACACGGTCACGGTGATGTCCACAGCCACGTCAGTGTGCAGGGCCACGGTCACAGCATGGTCGCCGACGGTCTTCAGCGGGCCGTTGGGCATGCGGATTTGCGACTTCAGCACGGGGAAACCCTGCTTGGTCAGCTCGGCGGAGATGTCGTGGTTGGTGACGGAGCCGAACAGGCGGCCGTCAACACCGGCTTTTTGCGTGAGCTTGACGGTGGTGCCGCCCAGCTTTTCGCCCTGGGCTTGCATTTCGGCCAGCTTGGCGGCGGCAGCCTTTTCGAGCTCGACGCGCTTGGCTTCGAATTCGGCCTTGTTGGCTTCCGTGGCGCGGCGTGCGCGGCCCGAAGGGATCAGGAAATTGCGTGCATAGCCGTCTTTGACCTTGACGATTTCGCCGAGGTTACCGAGGTTCACGACTTTGTCGAGCAGAATGATTTGCATGGTCGCGCTCCTTACAGGGTACGGTGCTGGTCGCTGTAAGGCAGCATCGCGAGGAAGCGAGCGCGCTTGACGGCGGTGTTGATCTGGCGCTGGAAAATCGCGCGCGTGCCGGTCAGGCGTGCGGGGATGATTTTGCCGTTTTCGGCAACGAAATCGCGCAGGGTGTCGATGTCCTTGTAGTCGATTTCTTCAACGCCAGCGGCTGTGAAGCGGCAAAAACGCTTGCGCTTGAACAGCAGGGATTGGGTATTGCGCTTGGGGCGCTTGTCTTTGTTGAAACGTTTTGGTCCGGCCATGATGGACTCCTTAAATGGGGTTCGGTACTTGCTCTACCTTGTGCAGAGCTTGAATATGGAAAACAACACCTTTGCTGGTGCGCGCATTGATGAGGAAACCGGTGAACCTGAAGGGCTGGCCTAAGGGTGACTTGGCTGATTGCTCAGCCAGCGCTCCGAAGGCAACCGCCCTGACCGTCAACTTGACCTGTCTGGTGACCCCGGCTTCGACGACTTCGGACTCGTGTTCGAGGACGAAATTGGCGGCGGGAATTCCAGCGGGCGTGTAGCGAAGAGGACTTGCCTCGGCGATACAGGCGGTCAGTTCAACGTGGTTCACTGCGGGCTTTTGCTCAATGGCAGCTGCGCGGCAGCGAGGCGTTCAACAGCATGGTGGCAATTAAGCCGCATACTCCTGCTGTTGGGCTTTACGGGCTTCTTCCCTCTCGACGTTGCGCATCATGAGGGATGGGCCGGTTTCGGCCTTTTTCTTGACCACGGTCAGGTGGCGCAGCACGGCATCGTTGAACTTGAACGCGTGTTCGATTTCTTCCATCACGGCCTGGCTGGCTTCGATGTTGATGCAGAGGTAGTGGGCTTTCGCGAGCTTCTGGATCAGGTACACCAGCTGGCGGCGGCCCCAGTCTTCAACACGGTGCACTTTTCCGCCGCCGGCGGTGATCATGCCCTTGTAACGTTCCAGCATGGCTGGGACTTGCTCGCTTTGATCCGGGTGGATCAGCAAGACGATCTCATAGTGACGCATAAACTCTCCTTGTGGTTGATAAAAGCTGCCCCAGCGTCGTTAAGGGTGCAGCAAGGCGAAGCCCAAGAGTATAGCACGACCCCCACGGTCGCTCACTTCGAGTAGCTCCCTGCCCCCCGAGGGGGCCGCCCGCCTGCGGTCTGGCAAAGCCAGTCCCGCGGCTCATGCTGGTAAAGAGATGGGGTCCGGTTTGGCCCATTTTTCGGGGGAAAAGGCCCTGAAACCGCCGAAAAGCCCCCCCCGAATAACCGCTCCGGCCGGGTTTTAGAGGCGTTTTAGATCCGGGTACCGGATGTATTCGACCAGATCCTGGGTTTTTTGGCTGGGTGCCGGGGTGAGCAGGCTCACCAGCACCATCACGGCAAAACCCACGGGCACGCCGAACAGCCCGGCCGAGATCGGGTCTATGCCCCACCACAGCTGCACCGGCGAACTGATGCCGAAGGTGGCGCGCAGCCAGGGCTGGTTGGTGAACATGTAGTAAGACGTCACGCCCAGGCCCGACACCATCCCCAGGATGGCGCCCATGCCGTTGGCGCGCTTCCAGAAGATGCCCAGGCTGAGCGCCGGGAAAAAGGAGGCCGCGGCGAAGGAAAACGCCGCCGACACCAGGAACAGGATGTCCGCCGGCTTTTGCGCCGCCACATAGGCCGCCAGCAAGGCCACGATGAGCAGCAATATCTTGGACACCGTGACCCGGCTCACGGTGGAGGCGTTGGGGTCAATCATCTTGTAATAGAGGTCGTGGCCCAAGGCGTTGGCAATCGTCAGCAGCAGGCCGTCGGCAGTCGACAGCGCGGCGGCCAGCCCGCCGGCCGCCACCAGGCCCGAAATGACATAGGGCAGGCCCGCCAGCTCGGGCGTGAGCAGCACGATGATGTCGCCGCCTATGGTCATTTCATTGAGCTGCAGGATGTTGTCGCGGTTAATGTCGGACACCGACAGCAGGCTGGCGTCCACCCGGCTCCAGGCACCGACCCAGGACGGCAGCTGGTCAAAACGCGTGCCGACCAGCACGGTGAAGATTTCGTACTTCACGAGCACGGCCAGGGCTGGTGCCGTGAAATACAGCAAAAAGATGAAAAACAGCGACCATGTGACCGACTGCCGCGCCTCGCGCACGCTGGGCACGGTGTAGTAGCGCATCAGGATGTGCGGCAAGGCGGCCGTGCCCACCATGAGGCAGAACACCAGGGCCAGGAAGTTGCGGCGCGAGGTGTCGTAGGCCTCCTGCTCCCGGGGCGTGCCCTCGGGGTCGCCCGAGAACTGTGCCGCATGGGCGGGCATGCCGTTGAGCGGCTGGGTCTTGACCTCGGCCGCGGCTTTGGCCGCCGTCCAGGCCTTGACGGCCGCCGCCTCGTCCCTGGGCATGGCGGCCAGGGTCTTGGCCGCCGAGGTGATTTCAGCCACCGAGGCATTGCCGCCCTTGAGCTGCTCCATGCGTTTGGCGGCGGCCAGCTTGTCGGCCGCCAGCGCCTCGGCCGGGTGGGCCAGCTTGCCGGACAACGCCTCGGAGCGCTGCCGGAACAGCTCACGAACCTGCAACTCCTTCGGGTCGGCGGCCAGCTCTTTTTCCTTGGCGCTGACTTTCTCGAGCTGGAAGCCGTACACCAGCTGCGGCACCGGGACACCGGTCTGCTTGACCGACAGCCACACCACCGGGATCAGGTAGGCCACCACCAGGATGATGTACTGGGCCACCTGTGTCCAGGTCACGGCGCGCATGCCGCCCAGGAAGGAACACACCAGGATGCCGCCCAGGCCCAGGAAAATGCCCAGCTCGAAGGCGATGCCGGTCAGGTAGGAGGTGATCAGGCCCACGCCGTAAATCTGCGCGACCAGGTAGGTGAAGGAGCACAGGATGGCCGCCCCCACACCGAGCAGGCGCGGCAGCTTGCCATAGCGCTCCCCCAGGAAGTCGGGAATGGTGAACTGGCCGAACTTGCGCAGGTAAGGTGCCAGCACCAGCGCCACCAGGCAGTAGCCGCCGGTCCAGCCCATGATGAAGGCCAGGCCGCTGTAGCCTGTGAGGTACAGCGTGCCGGCCAGGCCAATGAAAGAAGCGGCCGACATCCAGTCGGCGCCGGTGGCCATGCCGTTGTAGACCGCCGGCACGCGCCGGCCCGCCACATAGTACTCACCGGCGTCGGTGGTGCGGCTCATGATGCCTATGCCCGCGTACAGGCCTATGGTGGCCAGTAAAAAGGCCGTGCCTATCCACAGGCGCGGCAGGCCCATGCGCTCCAGGCCCGCGAGGATAAGCACGAACACCACCAGGCCCACGGTGTACCAGCGGTAGACGCGGTTGAGCTGCGCCTTGAACTGCTGGCTGGACAGCATGACCCCGTCGCGTGAACCGAAAAAGCCGGCCATCTAGTCCCCGTCCGCCACGCCGTGTTCGATGTCGAGCCGGTTCATGTACCAGGCATAAAAGCCGATGATCAGGCAATACACCAGCAAGGCACCCTGCGCGCCCACCCAGAAGCTGAAAGGCCAGCCGAAAAACCGGAAATTCAGCGCGCGCGCGAAGTAGCTGACACCGAAGGTCACGCTGAACCAGAGCAGCAGCAGCAAGGCCGTCACCGCGAGGTTTTTGCGCCAGTAGCGGCGGTGGCTGTCAGCGGGTTGCATGGTCTGCCTCGTTGCTGGCTACCCTGCCCGCCTGCAATGCCGCGGCGTTTTCGCGTTCCAGCTGTGCGGCCACGCGCGGCTCGAAACGGCGCAGGTGGGCGATGACCTTGCGCGCCTTGTCCGGCTCGCCCAGCGCCAGCCAGACCTGCGCGAGCCGGTACCAGCCATAGGGGCCCAGCGGCTGCAGCGCGGTGTTGCGCTCCAGCGCCTGGGCGGCCTCCTGCCAGCGCTGCTGGTGGATACGCACCAGCGCCAGGCCGTACCAGGCCCGGTCCAGCCGCGGGTCCAGCGCCAGCGCGCGTTCGAAGGCAAGGCCGGCCTCCTCGTGGCGCGCCGCCTGCTGCAATACATAGCCCAGGTTGAACCATCCCGCGGCCTGCTGTGGCCAGGCGGCGGTCAGTTGCCGCAGGCTGTCAATCGCCTCCTGCGTGAGCTGCAGCTGCGCCTGCACATGGCCACGGCTGGCCAGGGCGTAAGGGTCGGCAGGCCGCAGGCGCAGCATCCGCGCGAACCTCGGCAAGGCGGCCGCGCGCTTGCCCGCCGCGAGCAGCAGCAAGGCCTGCGCTTTCAACAAGTGGTACTGCAGGGCCGGTGCGAGCGGCAAGCTCATTTGCACAGCGCCACCCCGATTTCCAGGCAGATGCGGACTTTTGTGACGGCCGCCGCAAGCCAGACCAGCGCCAGTACCAGGAAAGCGACCAAGGGCAGGTGGCGGTCCAGCACCACGGGTGGGGAAATCCAGCGCGCAGCCCTCACCCAGGGCCGGCCCAGCAGTTCCAGCAGGCGGTAAAACGGGTTGCCGCCGCGCCCCGCACCCGCCAGCATGCCCAGCACCCATTGGCCGGCCAGCGCGAGCAGCGCAATTTCAGCTAGCAGTTTGGCGGTGGTGGCGACGGCAAGCATGGCTGATGGCAGACAAGAAAGGCAGTGCCCCCGATTGTCATCGGAGGACTTGCCAATTGCTTACCGCGCAGGCGCCGGCCACCGGGGGTTTTCCCTCGGTGGGTGCGACTGTCCTGGCTCAGCCGGCCAGCTGTTTCCAGGTGTCCATCACCGTGTCGGGGTTCAGCGAGATCGAGCCTATGCCCTGCTCCTTGAGCCACAGGGCGAAGTCGGGGTGGTCGCTGGGGCCCTGGCCGCAGATGCCGACGTATTTGTTGGCACGCTTGCAGGCGGCGATGGCCTGGCTCAGCAGCGCCTTGACCGCCGGGTCGCGCTCGTCGAAGTCCTTGGCCAGGATGTCCAGGCCGGAGTCGCGGTCCAGGCCCAGCGTGAGCTGGGTCAAGTCGTTGGAGCCAATCGAGAAGCCGTCGAAGTACTCGAGGAACTGGTCGGCCAGCACCGCATTGCTGGGCACCTCGCACATCATGATGATCTTCAGGCCCTGCTCGCCGCGCTTGAGGCCGTGTTTGGCCAGCAGCTCGGTCACGGCCTTGGCCTGGCCCAGGGTGCGCACAAAGGGCACCATGACCTCGACGTTGGTCAGGCCCATGTCGTTGCGCACGCGCTTGAGCGCCTCGCACTCCATCGCGAAAGCCTCGGCAAAGTCGGGGCTCAGGTAGCGCGCCGCGCCGCGGAAACCCAGCATGGGGTTTTCTTCCTCGGGCTCGTAGCGCGAGCCGCCTATCAGCTTGCGGTACTCGTTGGACTTGAAGTCCGACAGGCGCACGATCACCGGCTTGGGCCAGAAGGCCGCGCCTATGGTGGCGATGCCTTCGGCGACCTTGTCGACGTAAAAAGCGCGCGGCGAGGCATGGCCGCGGGCCACGCTTTCCACGGCTTTTTTCAGGTCGGCGTCGATGTTGGGGTACTCCAGGATGGCCTTGGGGTGCACGCCGATGTTGTTGTTGATGATGAACTCCAGCCGCGCCAGGCCCACGCCGTGGTTGGGCATCTGGCAGAAGTCGAAGGCCAGTTGCGGGTTGCCCACGTTCATCATGACCTTGAGGTTGATGGGCGGCATGGTGCCGCGCTGCACCTCGGTCACCTCGGTTTCGAGCAGGCCGTCATAGATGTTGCCGGTATCGCCTTCGGCGCAGCTCACCGTCACCAGCATGCCGTCTTTCAGCGTCTCGGTCGCGTTGCCGCAGCCGACCACGGCCGGGATGCCCAGCTCGCGCGCGATGATGGCCGCGTGGCAGGTGCGCCCGCCGCGGTTGGTGACGATGGCGCTGGCGCGCTTCATCACCGGTTCCCAGTTCGGGTCGGTCATGTCGGTGACGAGGATGTCGCCGGCCTGCACCTGGTCCATGTCCTTGATGTCGTGCACGATGCGTACCGGGCCGGTGCCGATTTTCTGGCCGATCGCTCTGCCCTCGGCCAATACCGTGCCGGTGCCCTTGAGCTTGTAGCGCTGCTCGGCCTTGCCCTTGGCCTGGCTCTTCACTGTCTCGGGGCGGGCCTGCAGGATGTAGAGCAGGCCGTCGGTGCCGTCCTTGCCCCATTCGATGTCCATGGGACGGCCATAATGCGCCTCGATGATGAGCGCGTAGCGGGCCAGTTGCTCGACATCGTCGTCGGTCAGCGAATAGCGGTTGCGCAGCTCTGTCGGCACGTCGGTGGTCTTGACCAGCTTGCCGCCGGCTTTTTTCTCTTCCGGCGTGGCGAACTCCATCTGCAGCAGCTTGCTGCCCAGGTTGCGGCGGATCACGGCGCGCTTGCCGGCTTTGAGCATGGGCTTGTGCACGTAGAACTCGTCGGGATTGACGGCGCCCTGCACCACGGTTTCACCCAGGCCGTAGCTGGAGGTGATGAAGACCACGTCCTCAAAACCGCTTTCGGTGTCTATGGTGAACATCACGCCGGCCGCGCCCTTGTCGCTGCGCACCATGCGCTGGATGCCTGCGGACAGCGCCACGTCGGAATGGGCGAAACCCTGGTGCACGCGGTAGCTGATGGCGCGGTCGTTGTAGAGCGAGGCGAACACCTCTTTCATCTTGTGCAGCACGTCCTCGATACCGACCACGTTCAAAAAGGTTTCCTGCTGGCCCGCAAACGACGCGTCGGGCAAATCCTCGGCCGTGGCCGAGGAGCGCACCGCAAAACTGGCCTGGGCGTTGCCGGCGCTCAGCACGGCAAAGCTGTCGCGCACGGCTTTTTCGAGGTCGGCCGGGAAAGGCTGGGCTTCGACCAGCGCGCGGATCTTGGCGCCGGCGTCGGCCAGGGCGCGCACGTCGTCGGTGTTGAGCGCGTCCAGCACGCCATTGATTTTTTTGTCCAGCCCGTCATGGGCCAGGAACACGCGGAAAGCGTGGGCCGTGGTGGCGAATCCGGTGGGCACCCGCACGCCCTGGGGGCCGGTGGGCAGTTGCGAGATCATCTCGCCGAGGCTGGCGTTCTTGCCGCCAACGGCCTCGACGTCTGTCATCCTCAGGTTTTCAAACGGTACGACCAGGGCGGTCGCCTCAAACAGCTTGGACATGAAAATACTCCGGGAGGTTTAAAAACCGGGGAATTCGCCATGCGCGGCAGGCAACCTTGTTGTTGTTCTAGGGGGTTGTGGCGGGGCATGGCGTGGCAAACTGGATAATTGGCCCAATTGTAGGGGCCCGCCGCCGTGTGTGCCGCGTCAGGCTTTCACCCAGCTTTCAATCAGCCAAATACCCACCATGTCCCAACGCACCGTATTTTTCATCTCCGACGGCACCGGCATCACCGCGGAAACCTTTGGTAACGCCATCCTGGCCCAGTTTGAATTCAAGCCGCGCCACGTCCGCCTACCCTTTATCGACAGCGTGGACAAGGCCCACCAGGCGATACGGCAGATCAACCACACGGCCGAAGTCGAGGGCAAACGGCCCATTGTCTTCACCACGCTGGTCAACATGGAAATCCTGGCCGTCATCAAAACCCATTGCAACGGCATGCTGCTGGACATGTTCGGCATGTTCGTCGCGCCGCTGGAGGGCGAGCTGGGCATCAAGTCCAACCACCGGGTGGGCCGGTTTTCGGACGCCTCCAAGAGCAAGGAATACGACGACCGCATCGAGGCCATCAATTTTTCGCTGGCGCACGACGACGGCCAGAGCAACCGCGACCTGGAGAACTCGGACGTGATCCTGGTAGGCGTGAGCCGCAGCGGCAAGACGCCGACCTCGCTCTACCTGGCCATGCAGTACGGCCTCAAGGCCTCCAATTACCCGCTGATTCCCGAAGATTTCGAGCGCCGCCAGCTGCCGCCGGCGCTGGTGCCGCACCGCAAGAAGATCTTCGGCCTGACCATCGCGCCGGAGCGCCTGAGCCAGATCCGCAACGAACGCCGGCCCAACTCGAAATACGCGAGCCTGGAGAACTGCCGCGACGAAATCCACGAAGCCGAGGCCATGATGCGGCGCGAAGGCATACGCTGGCTCTCGACCACCACCAAGTCGATCGAAGAGATTTCGACCACCATCCTGCAGGAAATCCGGCCGGAACGGCTCGAATACTAAGCCGGGCGGCCCTGCCCGGCTCTTGCTCGGTTTATGCGCCGGCCTTATTTGCTCAATTCCACCAGCATGCGCGCCAGCAGGTAAAAGCGCGGAACGATGCTGTCGATCTCGGCGTACTCGTTTTCCGTGTGGATTTCACCGCCCACGATGCCGAAACCGTCCAGCGTGGGTGTGCCCACCCCGGCCGACAGGCTGGCGTCGGCCGCGCCGCCGCTGCCTTCCAACGTCAGCTTGCGACCGATTTCGCCGTAAATTGCCTGGGCCTTGGCCGCCAGCACGTCCTGTTTGGCGGTTTGCGGCATGGGCGGCAGGCCGCGGCTCAGGCTGGTCTTGACCTCGGTGTCGGGAATCAGCTTGTTGGCTGACACCCTCGCCAGGTCCTTCTCGATACGGTCAAACTCCTCCGGAACCGCTACCCGCACGTCGGCCTTGGCGCTGGCGGCATCCGGGATCACATTGGTGCGGTCCCCGGCTTTCAGCACCGTGAAATTGATGGTCGTCTGCTTTTCCTTGCTGCCCAGCTTGCCCAGTTGCAGGATCTGGTGCGCCACCTCCATGGCCGCGTTGCGGCCGCTGTCGGGCGCGACACCGGCATGCGCCGACTTGCCCTTGACTTCCACCGTGGCGGTGCCGCTGCCCTTGCGCCAGATCACCAGCCCATCCGCGGGCCGGCCGGGCTCCAGGTTGAGCGTGACGTCGTGCTGCCTGGCCACTTTCTCGATCAGCGCGGTGGTCATGGCTGAGCCGGTTTCCTCGTTGTTGTCGAGCAGAAAGGTGATCTGCGCATAGTCCTTGAAGTTGAGCTGCTGCAATATCTTCAGCGCATACAGGCCCGCGATGATGCCGCCCTTGTTGTCCATCACGCCGGGGCCGTAGCCCCGGTTGCCCTTGATGTAAAACGGCTTGGCCGTCGCCGTGCCCTCCTTGAAGACCGTGTCCATGTGTGCCATCAGCAGAATCTTGGCCTTGCCGGTGCCCGTCAGCGTGGCCACCACATTCAAGCCGCCCTCAGGTGTTGCCTGGAAGGTTTCGATGCGCGCACCGAGTTTTTTCAGCTCATCCATGGAAATTGCGCGCACCTGGGCCAGGCCTTTTTCATAGCCCGAGCCGGAGTCGATATTGACCAGTTTCTCCAGCAAGGCCAGTGCCTCGCCCTTGTAGCTCTCGGCTTTTTCGAGGACCGCCTTGTCGGCCTGTGCCTGCGCGTGTGCGGCGGGAACGGCGACGACTAAGGCCAGCATGAGGGAGCAAGCGGACGCCAGCACGGTGCCCTTGAAGTTAAAACGCATGTAGGTTCTCCTGCCTGGATGGATGTGTATGTTGGATTCTTGATGCACATCCCATGCCAGCGGCGCGGGATGCGAAGAAGGACCATAGCTTGAAGCAGGGGGCAGCGTCGATACGCAGTTCCCGCAGCGCACAGGCCGAAATGAAACCCGCTGTTACTTAGGGCGAACCGGCCTGCGTCCTGCGGTAGCGGCTGGGGTTGGCGCCCGCCGACTTGCGCATCAGGCGCCGCAAGGCCGTCGCGTCCTCATAGCCCACCTGCCCGGCCACCTGTTCTATGCTCATGCGGCTGGACTCGATCAGCATGCGGGCGCGATTGAGCCGCACGCTTTGCACCAGCGCCAGCGTGCTCTGGCCCGTGGCCTCGCGCACACGGCGCGACAGGGTTCGCTGCGACATCGCGAATTCGCCGGCGAGTGCCTCGACGCTGGGTGGCTGCGGCAGGGCCGATTCGATGCGCGCCATCAGCCGGGCCACGAGTTCGTTGCCGTTGGACAGCATGGCCGGCAGCACAAACGGCGCCTGCGCCTGCCGACCGTCTATCAGCAGGATGCGCCCCACCGCGTCGGCCAGCCCCGCGCCGAACCGCGTGCGCAGCAGGTGAAGCATCAAGTCGGTCTGCGCAAAGGCGGCACCCGCCGTGCTCACGGGGCCGTCGGCGCAGACCATGCGGTCGGCATCCACGGTGCAGCGTGGCTCCAGCCGCCGCAGCTCGGCCGCCATCCACCAGGACGTCGTGGCGCGGCGACCGGCCAGCAGGCCTGCCGCCTGCAACAAAAACACCGCCGAGCAGGAAGCCGCGACACGGCCGCCCCGCGCCGCGTGTGCGGCGACGGCCTGGATGGCGCGCTGCGCATCCGCGCCCGCCAGCCCGACCGCGACCGCCTGGGCGTTGTCCAGGCCCAGCCCCGGGATGATCCAGGTCGATGTGTCGGCGCGCCAGCGTTTGGGCAGCGCCGTGGTATCCAAACGCATGCCGCTGCTCAGGGGCACGGCGCCGCCGGAGGGCGACAGCACGCGCCAGCCGGGGCGCGCCAGCTTCAGCCGCGGCGCCAGTCTGGCCGCTGCTTGCAGCACGTCGAGCGTGGCGGCGACGCTGGCCGCGTAAGACCCGGGTAGCACCAGGACGGTGAAATCGCTCATTGACTGAAAAAGCCTTAAAGATGTCTAAACAGACACTCGCAGTTTAGCTGCCCGCCGCGTCCAATGCAGGTTTTCCACCCAAAAAGCACGGCCATGGTCCACTCTCCCTCCCCCGCACAGCGCAGCATGAAAGAGGACGATCCCCTCGAGGATTTCACGGCCCGCACCATCACGCTGGATGGCGTGGCCAAAAAAGTCTACGTGGCCGGTTCGGGCCCGGCCGTGATCGTCATGACCGAAATGCCGGGCATCAGTCCGCAGATCGCGCGTTTCAGCCGCTGGGTACGCGATGCAGGTTTTACCGTTTACATGCCCTCGCTGTTCGGCCGCGACGGCGCTGTGCCCAACGCCGACGAAGGCGCGACGGTTTTCCAGCGTGCCTGCGTCAGCGCCGAGTTCCGCGCACTGCGCGCCAATGAAACCAGCCCGGTGACGCAGTGGCTGATGGCGCTGGCCAGGCTGGCGCACCAGGAATGCGGTGGGCCCGGCGTGGGCGCCATCGGCATGTGCTGGACCGGCAACTTCTCGCTCTCGATGATGCTGGAGCCCGCGGTGCTGGCGCCTGTGCTGTCGCAGCCCTCGCTGCCGCTCAACGACCCGGCCGGCCTGGAGATATCGCCCGCCGACATCCAGGCGGTGCGCCGGCGGCTTGACCAGGAAAAGCTCACGGTGCTGGCCTACCGCTTCGAAGGGGACAAATTTTGCCGGGCCCAGCGCTTTGCGGCCTATGCCGAGGCCCTGGGCGACCGTTTTGTGGGCAGGGTGCTGCCGGACAGCGCCGCCAATACCGAGGTGCCGCCCTTCTTCGCCCGGCATGTGCCCACACCGCACAGCGTGGTGACGGCCCACCTGGTCGATGAGGCGGGCCAGCCCACGCTGGCGGCACGCGATGAGATCCTGGCTTTCTTTGCCGAGCGTCTTAGCCCAACACCGCCACGCCTTTGACCTGCGCAAACACGCGGCTGCCCGGCTGCAATCGCAGCGCCTGGGCCGACTTCTGCGTGATGCGCGCCAGCAGCGCGCTGCCGCCGGCGTCCAGGCCCACCATGAGCTGGCCCGGGCTGTCGGCCGCCAGGCCGGTGACGGTGACCGGGAAGATGTTCTGCACGCTGGTGCCCTCCTGGCGCGCCAGCGTGAGGCTCACGTCGCGCGCCTGGATGCGCACGCGCACGCGCTGGCCGACCAGCAGCGAAGGGTTGAGCAGGCTGATGCGGCCGCCAGGGAACTCGGCATGGCTCATGTGCCAATCGGGCTCGACGGCGCTGACCACGGCGTCCAGCACAGCGGCCGCGGCGTCGCCGTGCGCCATCGGCAGGTCCAGCCGCGTCATCAGCTCCCGCGTGGGGCCCGAAGCCGTGACCCGGCCCGCATCCAGCAGCACCAGGTGGTCGGCCAGCCGGGCGACCTCGTCGGGCGCATGGCTCACATAAAGCACGGGCATGTCGAGCTCGTCATGCAGGCGCTCCAGGTAGGGCAGGATTTCGGCCTTGCGGGCGACATCCAGCGAGGCCAGGGGCTCGTCCATCAACAGCAGGCGCGGGCTGGTGGCCAGCGCCCGTGCGATGGCCACGCGCTGGCGCTCTCCGCCCGACAAGGTGCCGGGCATGCGCTGCATCAGCGCCTGCAGGCCCAATAGTTCGATGGCTTGCCCCAGCGAGACGCGGCGAAGGGCCGGCGGCACGCGGCGCAGGCCGAAGTCCAGGTTGCGGGCCACGTCCAGGTGCTCAAACAGGCTGGCCTCCTGGAACACATAGCCCAAGGAGCGCCGGTGCACCGGCACAAAGATGCCGGCGGCATCGTCCTGCCAGAGCTCGCCGTTGACGGCGAGGTGGCCGCCGCCGGCGCGCTCCAGCCCGGCGATGCAGCGCAGCAGGCTGGTCTTGCCGGAACCCGACGGGCCGAAGATGGCGGTGACGCCGCGCCCCGGCACCGCCAGCGACACGTCGAGCGAAAAGCCGGTGAATGCGCGGCGAAAGGATGCGGTGATGCCGCCTTCCGCAGGGACGGCGGGCTTCATGCGCCCTGCCCTTTGCGCCGGCCCGGCTGCAGGGTATTCAAGGTGTAGAGCGCCAGCAGCACCAGGAAGGAAAACACCAGCAGGCCGCCGGCCAGCCAGTGCGCCTGGCTGTATTCAAGCGCCTCCACATGGTCGTAGATCTGCACCGACATCACGCGCGTCTTGCCGGGGATGTTGCCGCCCATCATGAGCACGATGCCGAACTCGCCGACCGTGTGCGCGAAGCCCATGACGGCGGCCGTCAGGTAGGCGGGCCGGGCCAGCGGCAGCACCACGCTGAAGAAAGTGTCCAACGGCGAGGCCCGCAAGGTGGCGGCGGCCTCCAGCGGCCGCTCGCCCAGGGCTTCAAAAGCGTTTTGCAGCGGCTGGACCACAAAAGGCAGGGAGTACAGGACCGAGCCGACCACCAGGCCGGCAAAGCTGAAAGGCAGCAGGCCCCAGCCCAGCGACTGCGTGATCTGGCCGACCGGCCCGTTCGGGCCCATGAGCACCAGCAGGTAAAAGCCCAGCACCACAGGCGGCAGGACCAGCGGCAAGGCCACCAGCGCGCCCACCGGCCCTTTGAGCCGGGAGCGCGTGCGCGCCAGCCACCAGGCCAGCGGTGTGCCGGCCAGCAGCAGTACCACGGTGGTGGTGGCCGCCAGCCGCAAAGTCAGCGCCAAGGCCTGCAGGCTTGCATCGTCGAGCATGTTTCAACCAGTTTCAGGGCTCGTAGCCGAAGGAGCGGATCACCGCCCTGGCCTTGTCGGTTTTGAGGAAAGCCATCAGCTGCACGGCGGCCTTGCTGTCTTTGGCCTTGGTTAACAGCACCGCGTCCTGGCGGATCGGGCTGTGCAGGTTTTCGGGAACCATCCAGGCTGAACCGGATTTGATCTTGCCGCCTTCGTAGACCTGCGAGAGCGCGATAAAACCGAGTTCGGCATTGCCGGTCGAGACAAAGCTGAAGGCCTGGCCAATGCTTTCGCCCTGCACCAGCCTGGGCTCAAGCGCCGCCTGCAGGCCCAGCTTGTTCATGGTTTCGACCGCCGCGGCCCCGTAAGGCGCCAGCTTGGGCGCGGCGATGGCGATTTTCTTGAAGTCGCCTTTCTTCAGGACTTCGCCGTGCGCATCGACCATGCCGGGCTGCGCCGACCAGAGCACCAGCTTGCCGGTGGCATAGCTGAAGCGGCTGCCGTTCACGGCGGCACCCTCTTTCTCCAACCTGGCGGGTGTTTCATCGTCGGCCGCGAGGAATACCTCGAAGGGCGCACCGTTGCTGATCTGCGCGTAGAACCTGCCGGTGGCACCAAAGGTCAGCACCGCCTTGTGGCCCGTGTCTTTTTCAAAGTCCGCGGCGATCAGCTTCATGGGCGCGGTGAAGTTGGCCGCGACCGCGACCTGGACGTCATCGGCCAGCGCAGCGGCCGAGGCCAGTGCGAAACACAGCGCCGGCAGCCAGCGCAACAGGGTTTTGGACATCAGAAGGCTCCGGAACTGAAAGAGGGAAAGTGATGGGCGAAGCGGCCCTGGCAGCCGGGCCATCCATCCAAGCGCTATTCTATTTTAGAATAGCGCTGCCTGCTCCCGGGCCCTCCATGAAAAAACCCGCCACATCCACCGCACCCTCCTTTGCCAGTGCCTTGGGCCATGAACCGGCCGACAAGCGCATCGACATCCTGCGCCTGGTCGGCGAAAGCGGCTCGATCTCGCAGGCGGCGCGCCAGGCCGACGTCAGCTACAAGGCCGCCTGGCAGGCCATAGACACGCTGAGCAACCTGGCCGGCGTGGCGCTGGTGGAGCGCGCCGTGGGCGGCTCGGGCGGCGGCGGCGCGACGCTGACGCCGGCGGGCCAGAAATTGCTGGCGGTGGCAGGCCTTCTGAATGAAACCCGCAGCCAGGTGCTGGCCGGGTTCAAGTCCAATGAGTTGCTGCTGCCGCGCGCGCTGCCCACGCTCTCCAATATGGGCGTGCGCACCAGCATGCGCAACCAGCTGCCTTGCGAGGTCGACAAGCTGGTGTTGCGGGGCCAGGTGGCACACGTGCATTTAAGGCTGGCCGGCGGCGCCGCGCTGGTCTCGCGGATCACCAAAGCCAGCGCCGAGCTGCTGGGCCTGCAAAAAGGGCTGGCGGTGTTGGCACTGTGCAAGGCCACGGCCGTGGTGGTGAGCGCGCAAAACGCCACACCCTCGAGTGTTCAGAGCCTCAACGGCCAGGCCGTGCGCATCAGCCGCGGCGCCAGCGGCGATGAAGTGTCGCTGCAACTTGAGGGCGGCCTGCAGCTCGTGGGTTTTGCGGCGGCGGGCAGCGGCCTGAAGGCCAAAGGCCTTGTGCAGGCCCTGATCGACGAGTCGGCTGTCGTGATCGCCCTGGCAGCCTAGGTTTTAAACCGGCGCATCAAACAGGTACTGGGACGGCCCAGCCGCCCCACCCGACGGCGCGACCGGGTGCGCGACCACGCCCCACACCTTTTCGATGCACGCGGGCGTGAGCACCTTGGCGGTGGCGCCGCTGCCCACCACCTCCCCTCCCTGCAACACCACACAACGGTCGCTGTAGCGCAGCGCGAGGTTCAGGTCGTGCAGCACGGCCACCACGCCCACACCCTGGGCGGTCGCCCAGGCGCGCACCAGCTGCAGCATGCGGTGCTGGTGCTGGAGGTCGAGCGCGGCGGTGGGTTCGTCCAACAACAGCCAGCGTGTGGACTGGCCCGCCAGGGGCTCCCATACCTGCGCCAGCGCGCGCGCCAGGTGGACACGCGCTTTTTCACCGCCCGAGAGCGTGTTGAGCACGCGGTGCTGCAAATGTTCGACTGCGGTGGCCTGCATGGCCTGCAGCACCACATCAGCTTCGTTCCGGCCCGGATGCCTGCGGTGCGGATAGCGGCCCAGTTCCACCACCTCCCGCACGGTGAACTCGAACGCGACCTGGGTTTCCTGCGCGACGCAGGCGCGTATGCGGGCCAGCTCGGCGGGGGCATGGGCGGACAGCGCCTTGCCGGCCAGGTAGACCTGGCCGCCCGAAGGTTGGCGCTGGCCGGTCAGCAGCGACATCAAGGTGGACTTGCCCGCGCCGTTGGGCCCCAGCACCGCCGTGACCTGGCCCGCGATGAACTGCGCCGAAACCGACTGCAGCAGCGAGCGGCCCGGCACCTCGACGCGCACGCCGGCCACTTCGAGCATGCCGGCCAGCGGCAAAAAGTCGGTCTGGTTGCGCGCGTTCATGAACAGACTCTCATACCCGGCTGCGAAAATGCCGCAGCAGCAACAAAAAGAAGGGCACGCCGACAAAAGCGGTCAGCACGCCCAGCGGCAGTTCGGCCGGCTTGACCATGGTGCGCGCCACGCTGTCCGCCGCCAGCACCAGGGCCGCGCCCAGCAGGGCCGAGCCCGGCAGCACGATGCGGTGGTCAGGCCCGGCCACCAGGCGCACGCAGTGCGGCGCCACCAGGCCGATGAAACCGATGATGCCGGTGGTGGCCGTGACGGCGCCTACCGCCAGCGCCGTCAGCAGCACCGCAAGGCGCTTGACGCGCTCCACCGGCACACCCAGCAGCGCCGCCTGGGCCTCGCCCAGCGCGATGGCATTCAGCGGCCTGGCCAGCGCGATGCCCGAGCCCACGGCCGCCGTCACCACGGACAGCACCAGGGCCACCGCGCTCCAGCGCGCGCCGCCCAGGCTGCCCAGCAGCCAGAACTGGATGTTGCGCAGTTGCTCGTCGGTGGCCAGGAAAGTCAGGTAGCCCAGGCCGGCGCCGGCCAGGGCGTTGATGGCGACGCCTGCGAGCAGCATCAGGCCGACCCGCGTCGCGCCGTCCTGTTGCGACAGTGCATACACCAGCACGGTGACCAGCAGGCTGCCCGTAAAAGCCGCGGCCACCAGCGTCCAGCTGCCCAGCGTGCGCGGCATCTCGGGAAACCACAGGCTGCCCAGCACGATGGTCACTCCGGCGGCCAAGGCCGCGCCGCTGCTGACGCCTATGAGACCGGGGTCGGCCAGCGGATTGCGAAACAAGCCTTGCATCAGCGCGCCGGACATGCCCAGCGCCGCGCCGGCCGCCACGCCCAGCAGCAGCCGCGGCAGGCGTATGTTCATGAAAACCAGGTGTTCGGGCGTGGGCTGGGCACTGCCGCCCAGCATGTCGAGCAGCACGTTCCAGAGTTGCAGCGGGCTGATCGCATAAGCGCCGCGTGCGCTGCCGGCGATAAAACTCAGGGCCAGCAGCAGCACGCCCGCACCCAGCACCAGCGCCGCCGGCCAGCGCCTGTGGTCGCCGTGCAAGGCGGCTTTCATGCGCTGGCCCTGCGCCTGGCGGCGTGCGGGGCCGACTGCACCAGCAGCAGCCGGTTGCCTTCGCAGTCGCTGATGCCCCATTCGCTGCCCCACTCCTGCTCCAGCAGCGCGGGCAGCGCCTGGCCGGGCGCCGATTGCAGGGCCATGTGCCACTGCTCGATGTTGTCCACCAGCAGGCGGCAGGCGAAGTGCTGCGGCGCCATGTCGGCGCGGCGCTGCCAGAGCTGCACCGTGACCGACTCGCGCGTGAGGACGGCAATGACGCCGGGCACGCTGTGCCGCAGGGCAAACCCCCAGCAGTCGCGGTAAAACGCCAGCGCCTGGCGCAAATCGGCACAGTGCAGCACGGCCGGCGTGCGTGCGCAGAGGACTTCGGTCATGGCGGCTTTCCTGGGCTGGTCGTTCATGTGGCGGCTTTCAGGCCGGCCTGGTGCAGCTCGGCCACGGCCTGCGGCAAGCGCGGGCCAAAGCCGATCAGATAGAGCGCGTCCAGCGCCACCAGCGCGCGGCGCTTGTAGGCGGGCGTGAGCTCCAGGCCGGGGCGCTGCCAGAATTTTTCGAGCCCGCCGACGGCCTCGACGCCCTGTGTGGTGGTGACGATCACGTCGGGTGCGGCCGAGACTACCGCTTCGGGCGTCATCGCGCGGTAGCCGGCGAAATTGCTGGCGCTGCCGGCGGTGATCAGGGCGTTGTCCAGGCCCGCGTAGTTCAGCATCGCATGCGCGGCGGTTTTCTCGCCGGCCACCTGCGGCGAACCCGAATGAGAAAGAATAAAGATGGCGCGGGGTTTGCGGCCGCTTTTGCGGGCCACGGTAGCCAGCACCTCGGCCCACTGGGCATCGAGTTTGGCCTGCAGCGCAGCGGCCTGGGCCACGCGGGCCGTGGCCCGCCCCACCGCGGCGACCTTGCGCTGCACTTCAGCCCAGCTGTGGTCGGCCTCCACGAGTTCGACCTTGACGCCAGCGTTGCGGATCTGGTCCATGACCACATGGGGGCCGGCTTCGGTCGTGCCTATCACCGCGTCGGGTTTGAGCGAGAGCAGGCCTTCGGCCGACAGCTGGCGCATGTAGCCGACCTTGGGCGTCTGCAGGGCCGCAGCCGGGTAAAGACTGGTGGTGTCAGTGCCGACGAGTTGCTTTTCAGCGCCCAGCGCGTAGACGATTTCCGTGGTCGCGCCGCTCACCGAGACGATGCGCGGCATCTTCGCCGGCACCAGGGCTTGGGCCTGCGCAGCAGTCGCAGACAGGCCGCAAACGCTGGAGGCGGCGGAAACCACCGGCAGTGAGAAATACCGCAAGGCGTCGCGCCGGCGGAGCAAAGAAGGGGCTGCTGTCATGGGAAGCCTTGTGGGGGAGTGTTTTACTCGGGGAAGTCTTCATGCGATGTTCTGCGCGATGCGCCAGAGCACGCCCGTCGGGTCGGTGAGCACAAAATCGCGCTGGCGCCAGGGCTGGTCTTGCGGCGGCACGGTCCGCACGCCGTAGCGGCCGGCAATGTCCGATTGCTGCAACCGCGCCCACCAGCTTTCGACGTCCTGCACGATCAGGTGCATCATGAAATTGCCGGCGTGCTCGGCCACATAAAAGTTCTGCAGAAAAAAGGCCGTGCCGCCCAGTCGCATATAGGCCAGGGTGTCGTCCGACCAGGGGATCTCAAAGCCCAGTTCCTCATAAAACCGTTTGGACAGCGCGAAATCTTTCGCAGGCACAAAGGCCTTGATCTCCACCGCGCCGAAACCGTTTGCGCCACCGCTCATGCGGCTTCCTTGAGCCTGGGCAGGCGCGCCACGATGTCGCGCCAAGCCTGCAACTCGGGCACGCCGGGCTTGCGCGCGCCAAAAAACATCGCCATCAGTTCGCCCGCGCCGTCGAAGACTTCCACAGAGGTGACCAGTCCCTCGGTCGTGGGCTTCTCGACAATCCAGGCGCTCTTGACCCTGTCTTCGCGCAGGTGCAGGTTAAAGCCCGCGTCCAGCACGTTGATCCATTGCGCGGCCGGGGTGGCCATGGGTTCAATGCGCTTGACCGGCCCGGTGTGGATCTGGATGCAGCCCGGGCTGCCGACGAACACCATGATGGGCGTGCCGTCCATGGAGGCTTCATCGAGCAGCTTGCGCACAATCCCCAGGTCGGCCCTCTGGGTGAAGCGGCCTTCGACCAGGCGAAAGGCCTGCTGGCGCTCCGCGCCGGCCTTGCCGATCAGGCCGAAAAACTCGTGCGTGTCCTTCATTTGGCTCCAGCCTTGGGCCAATGCGGCGGCGTCGATTTCCGAATCGGGCTTGGGCGCCTCTTTGGGCACGGCGGGCGTGAAGGTGCAGGCCTGGCCGGCGTCGCTGAACTGGTTGGCAACATCCCTGAAGGCTTCGCGGTCGGTCTCAGGACGGGCGAACACCTTGTGCACGGCCACGCCGTGCGCGTCAAAAAACTGCAGGCTCTCCGAAGCCGGGTTCTTGGGATCGTTGGCCGGCTCGAAGACGTAAAAACCCGCATGCCAGCGGCTGAAGAAAATGCGCAGGTCGATGTCTTCGCCCAGGGCCAGGCCCATATGGCCTTGCGCGCTGATGTTGCGGTAGACACCGGTTTTTTCGTGCACGGTGGCCTCGTTGCGCGTGAGCGCCATGACCGGCCCGCACAACTCCAGCGCCTGCAAGATCTCGACCCAGGGGCCTTTGAGCGGCATGGCCTTCAGCGAGAAGTCGTGCGTACCCGAATGAGCGGCCACGGCCTGGCCTTCAGTGACGCCTAGGCTCTCTGCGGCGTCCTTGGCGCGCTTGCCGCTGCTGCGCGCGGCGGCAAAGCGCTCGCGCAGTGCAGCAGGAGCTAGGGATGCAGCGCCGGTATCGGCCTGGCTTGCGGCGCCTGGCCGCGTCTGGGTTTGAAGGACTGCGCTCATTGAAGGGTCTCCGGGGTTGTGTGCCAAAGCACGCGATGGGTATCAGAAGGGTCCGCAGGTGAAAGCCCCTGCTGTGGCTGGTCGGGGCCCTGCTGCAACAGGCGCACCCACAGGGGATGCAGGTTGGCGGCAATGGCCCTGAAATTGGGCGGCGTGCCGGCGTGGCGCGACAGCATGAGGAGGTTGTCGATGACTTTTTGGGCCAGCAAGGCGCGCTGTCCTTCGCAGCAGGCCTGGGCATGGCCAGTCATCAGCGCCAGCGTCCCGGCCAGCAGGGCTTGCGCCGGGGGCAAGCCCTGCACGTCGGCTGCAGTGGCGTCGACATCGTTGGCACCATGGTCGGGAAACTGGCTCATGCGCTTTCCTTCTGGCTTGTAAAAGGTTCAGGTCGGTATCAGAAATCGGCGACCAGCGAGACGTTGAAGTACCGGCCCGGCTGGCTATAGGCGTCGCGGAAGGAAGAGTTGGCCGCCACGCCGCGGACATCCGACCAGTTCCAGTACTTCTTGTTCGTCAGGTTGATCAGGCCGGCGTTCAAGCGCAGGGTTTTGCTGAAACGCCACTGGCCGGTCAGGTCCAGCGTGGTCGCGGACGGCACGGCGAACTGGGTGGCCGCCACCGGCACCGCGGGCGGCGAAGCGGCAATGGTCTGCGCGCTGATGTCGTCGAACTTCTTGGCCGAATGGTGGTTCGCATCCAGGCGCACATCCCAGGACGGGGTCTCATACTTCAGGCCGACACTGAGCTTGGCCGGGTCTATGGTGTCCAGCGGCTTGCCGGTGTTTTTCACGGTGCCGCGGGTGTAGCCGTAGGAGAACGGCGTGCTGAGCTTGCCGTCGCCGAACTTGCCCCAGTTCATGTCGCCCTTGATCTCAAAGCCGCTGATGGTCGCGTTGTCGATGTTGATCGACTGGATCACGGCGGGGTTGGCCGGGTTGCCGAAGGCGCCGCTCACGATGGCGCCGTCCTGGATCAGGTCCTTGAAGCGGCCGTAGAACACTGCGGTGTCGAAGCTCAGCGGGTCCAGCCGCGCGCGAACGCCGAATTCGACGTTGCGGCTCTTTTCAGGCTTGAGGTTGGGGTTGGGCACGGTACGGTAGCCGCCGGCGAGGTTCTGGAAGAAGCCGTTGACCTGCCCCGCATTGGGCGCGCGGAAACCGCTGGCGTAATTGCCGAAGAAACTCCACTGCGGCGTGGCGCGGTAGATGACGCCGACCTTGGGCGACACCGCCGAGCCCGACATCGACACGGCCGGCACCGGGAAGCCGGCCTGCGCCGCGTCTATCTTGAAGCTGTCGGCGCGCACGCCCGGCGTCACGCTCCAGTCGCCGAGGATGAATTCATCCTGCACGTAGACGGCGGTGGCGGTTTCCGTGGTGTCGGGGAAGCGCTTGAGCGGGAAGGTTTCACCGGCGGGCGGCACCAGGCCGGTCTGCAGGTTTTCGATTTTTGCGCTGGTGTGGTCCAGGCCGTAGGTGATCTTCTGCGCCGAGTTGGCGCCCGTGCGTATCGTCTTGTCGGCCTGGATGCTGGCCTGCAGCGTGCGTTCGCTGTAGCGCGTGTCGCGCACGCGCTCCTGGGGCAGCGCGGTGCGCCGCTCATAGGTGTAGTCGCTGGACTTCGCATCCTGGTAGCTGAGCACAGTCTGGATGTTGTCAGCCAGCGTGCTGCCCACCTTGTATTTGGCGTCCCAGGTCAGCCGGTCGCGGTCCATCTTGCCGGTCGAATAGGAGTCCAGCACCGTGGCCGAGCGCGCGGTCAGCAGGTTGTAGTCGCTCTTCTTGTCGACGTGCTCGAAGGTGATCACGTGTTTTTGCGAAGCGGTCGGCGTCAGCACGACCTTAGCCAACAGGGAATTGGTCTTGTCGCTTTGCGGGTTGGGCGCCGTACGGGTAAAGCCGGTGCCGCTGTTGTCGCCGCGGTTTTCCAGTTCCTTGCCGCTGCTGGTGGCCACGTTCAGCTGCCAGGCCAGCATCTCGTTGACACGGCCGGCAATCGTGCCGCTCACGGCGGTCTCGCTGTTGTCGCCGCTGTAGCTGATGGACGCGCGGCCGCCCAGCGACTTGCCGTCCCGCAGGTAATCGTCCGGCTCGTAGGTGATGAAGTTGACCAGGCCGGCAATGCCGTCGGAGCCATACAGCGCGGAAGCCGGGCCCTTGACGATTTCGATGCGCTTGATGAGGTCTATGGACACGCTGTCGCGCCCGAAGGAATTGGGGCTGAAGGCATAACTGCGCGGAATGCGTATGCCGTCCACCATCATCAGCACGCGGTTGCCGTCCAGGCCGCGGATGTTGAAGCCGGCATTGCCCTCGCGGCCGGTATCGCCCTGCGCCAGGCCGAAGCGCGCCGGTGCGCGGCGCACGGAGACGTTGGGAATGTTTTTGGCCGCATCGCGGATGTCCCTGATCTGCCCCTGCTCGATGTCGGTGGCATTGATCACGTCTATGGTTTGCGGGATGTCGTCGACCGACTGCTCGCCGCGCGAGCCGCTAACGACGACTTCTTTCAGGGCGGCGACCTGCACCGCGGCGGGAGCCATCGTTTGCGCCTGCGCGGCAAAGCCGGCGCCACAGGCCAGGGCGGTCAGCAAGGAGACTTCGCGCAGCGCGAAGCGGGAGTAAGGATGGATGGAAGTCATGCAAGCCCAAAGTAAGAGGTTTGGAGGGCTTGCTGCGGCAACGCGAATGAGCCTGTCGGCTCCGGTCACTTGTGGCTGGCTCTGGAGAGACCGAAGTATATGCGAATTATTCTCATTCGCAACATTTGGATGCAAAAAATCTGGGAAACATCCGCCCTGGTGCGTCTCCCACTCTGTTGTGGGTCACCATGAAGTCACAAGGAGCGACAAGGATAGCGGCAGGACAGGCCGCATCGTGCCTATCCAATCAATAGCCAATATCAATCGTTTGTCAGTAGTTAAAAGCTATATACTATCGATTCGCCGGCAAGTTTCAGCCTTTTTTCATCACCTATAGGAATCCATCTAGATGTCCCTGATCAATACCCAAGTCCAGCCCTTCAAAACCCAAGCCTTCCTCAATGGCAAGTTCATCGACGTTTCCGACGAATCGCTGAAGGGCAAATGGTCGGTCCTGATCTTCATGCCGGCTGCATTCACTTTCAACTGCCCCACGGAAGTCGAAGATGCCGCCGACAACTACGCCGAATTCCAAAAGGCCGGTGCAGAGGTCTACATCGTGACCACCGACACCCATTTCTCGCACAAGGTCTGGCACGAAACCTCCCCTGCCGTCGGCAAGGCCAAGTTCCCGCTGGTGGGGGACCCGACCCACACGCTGACCAAGGCCTTTGACGTGTTCATCCCCGAAGAAGGCCTGGCACTGCGCGGCACCTTCGTGATCAACCCCGAGGGCGTCATCAAGACCGCCGAAGTGCACTCCAACGAGATCGCACGCGACGTCAAGGAAACCCTGCGCAAGCTGAAGGCAGCCCAATACACGGCAGCCCACCCCGGCCAGGTTTGCCCCGCGAAGTGGAACGAAGGCGCCAAGACCATCGCCCCGTCCATCGATCTGGTCGGCAAGATCTAAGCGCCCTGCTGCCCTCCTGACAAGGCCCGGGGGCCCGGCACATGTGTGCCGTCCCGGGCTTTTTTGTTTCCTTTTGATCCCGTTTTGCCATTGAAAGTGAGTCCCCCATGCTCGACGACGCCACCAAAGCCCAACTGAAAAGCTACCTCGAACGCGCCACGCAACCGATCGAAATCGTTGCCTCGCTCGACGACAGCGAGGCCTCCGGCGAAGTGCTGTCGCTGCTCAAGGACGTTGCCGAGGCGTCGCCGCTGGTCAAGCTGACGGAAAGCCGCGACGACAATCACCGCAAGCCCTCGTTTTCCATCAACCGCCCCAGCGAAAACCACGGCCCGCGTTTTGCCGGCCTGCCCATGGGCCATGAATTCACCTCGCTGATCCTGGCCTTGCTGCAGGTCGGCGGCTACCCGCCCAAGGTCGAGCAAGCCGTGCTGGAACAAATCCGCGCGCTCGATGGCGATTTCGACTTCGAGGTTTATGTCTCGCTGACCTGCCACAACTGCCCCGACGTGGTCCAGGCGCTGAACCTGATGGCGGTGCAGAACCCGCGCATCAAGACCACGATGATCGAGGGCGGCACCTTCCAGGACGAAGTGAAGGAGCGCGAGATCATGGGCGTGCCCACGGTCTTCCTCAACGGCACCATGTTCGGAAACGGCCGCATGAGCCTGGAAGAAATCCTCGCCAAGATTGACACCAGCGGCGTGGAACGTGAAGCCAAGATCATCGACAAAAAGGAAGCTTTTGATGTGCTGATCGTCGGCGGCGGCCCGGCCGGCGCCGCGGCGGCCGTGTACGCCGCGCGTAAGGGGATTCGCACCGGCGTGGCCTCGGAGCGCTTCGGCGGCCAGGTGCTGGACACCATGGGCATCGAGAACTTCATTTCCATCAAGGAAACCGAAGGGCCCAAATTCGCCCACGCCCTGGAAGAGCACGTGCGCAATTACGACGTGGACATCATGAACCTGCAGCGCGCCAAGGCCTTGATCCCGAACAGCGGGCCGGACAAAAACCTGATCGAAGTCCAGCTTGAAAACGGCGCTTCGCTCAGGAGCAAGTCGATTGTGATTTCAACCGGTGCGCGCTGGCGCAACATCAACGTGCCCGGTGAGCACGAGTTCAAGAACAAGGGCGTGGCCTACTGCCCGCACTGCGACGGCCCGCTGTTCAAGGGCAAACGCGTGGCGGTCATAGGCGGCGGCAACTCGGGCGTCGAGGCGGCCATCGACCTTGCGGGCATCGTCGGCCACGTCACGCTGATCGAGTACGACACCGCGCTGCGCGCCGATGCCGTGCTGCAGCGCAAGCTGAACAGCCTGGCGAACGTCACCGTAATCACCAACGCGCAAACCACCGAAATCACCGGCGACCAGAAAGTGGGCGGCCTGGTCTACAAGGACCGCGCCGGCGGCGAGCTGAAAACCGTGGCGCTCGAAGGCGTGTTCATCCAGATCGGCCTGGTGCCCAACACCGACTGGCTCAAGGGAACGGTCGAGCTGTCGAAACACGGCGAAATCATCGTCGACGCCAAGGGCCAGACCTCGGTGCCCGGCGTGTTCGCGGCCGGCGACGTGACGACCGTGCCCTTCAAGCAGATCATCATCGCGGCCGGTGAAGGTGCGAAAGCCGCCCTCAGCGCCTTCGACTACCTGATCCGCAGCCCCATCGCCGCGCAATAAGCTCGCGATCCAGTAAACGTTGAACGCAAAAAGCCGCCCCGACCGGGCGGCTTTTTTTTGCAGCTAGCGAGGAAAATTCGGCAAAAACCGCACGGGCTCTAGCGTCTTTCAAATGAGAATTACTCTCATCGGTGATATAGTTCGCTGCCTCATCTTCCGCTAGCCAGACACCCCAGCAGCCTCTTGCGCTGCCAGGCGCAGCAAGCCAACAACCTGCCCACGCGGCTCCTGAATTTCCGCCACCCGCCGTGGCGCATCGGGCCGTCGTGCGCACGCCAGTTTCCTGGCGTTCCTGCCGGAGTTTTGACTTGCCCAGCTTGCACTTGCCGCGCGCCACACGCCGCCTGGCCCCGTTCACCGTTCTTTCGCTTGCCGCCGCGCTCCAGGGCGCCTATGCCCAGGCCCCAGCCGAAACCACCCTGCGCGAAGTGCAGGTGAGCGCCGAGCCCGAAAAAGAAACCGCCACCGGCCCGGTGACAGGCTATCGCGCCAGAAGAGCCTCTACCGCCACCAAGACCGACACGCTGCTGTCCGAGACGCCGCAAGCCGTCACTGTGGTGACCAGCCAGCAGATCAGCGACCAGGGCGCCAACAACCTGCAGGATGCGCTGGGCTACGCCGCCGGTGTGCGCTCCGATGCTTACGGGCTGGACTCGCGTACCGACTCGGTGCGGGTGCGCGGCAGCAACCCCGACAACTACCTCGACGGCCTGCGCGAGGCCTACGGTTACTACACCAGCCGCACCCGCGCCGATCCCTACACGCTGGAGCGGCTGGAAGTGCTGCGCGGCCCCTCGGGCATGCTGTTCGGCGCGGGCACGGCCGCTGGCGTGATCAACATGGTCAGCAAAAGGCCGCAGGCCGAAGCCCAGCGCGAAGTGGGTGTGCAATATGGCAGCCATGGCCGCAAGCAACTCCAGCTAGACCTGACCGGCCCGCTCACGCAGGACGGGCAGTGGCTGTATCGGCTGGTCGCGCTCAAGCGCAACTCTGACACCCAGGTGGACTATGTACCGGACGACCGCAGCCTGGTCGCACCCTCGCTGACCTGGCGACCCAGCGCCGCGACCTCGTTAACCCTGCAGGCGCTCTGGCAGAAAGACAAAAGCGGCTCGACTTCGCAGTTCTTTCCGTGGGAGGGCACGCTGCTGCCCAACCCCAATGGCCGCCTTCCCACCAGCCGCTTCATTGGCGAGCCCGGCGACTACTACAACTCCGAGCGCAAGGCTGTCGGCTGGCTGTTCGAGCACAAGTTCAACGACAACTGGACAGTGCGCCAAAACTTCCGCGTCTCGCGCAACGAGAACGACAACCGCTACCACTATGGCGATTTCTTCACGGTACCGGGCAGCTGGGGATCGGACCCGGTGGCCAAACGGCGGCTGGGACGCATCAACGACAGTTCGCTGACACGCAACCGCATCACCGCGCTGGACAACCACGCCGAGGGCCATTTCAACACCGGCGCCCTGCAGCACACGTTGCTGCTCGGCGCGGACTTCGCGCGCCACCGCGAGAACGTCTGGTCGGGCGCGACAGTCAGCGAGATAGACGCTTATGCGCCGGTCTACGGCAACCTGCTGGTTCCGGACCGCACCGCACTGCCGCGCACCACCCAGCGCCAGACCGGCCTGTATGTGCAGGACCAGATGAAGTGGGACCACTGGATCGTCACCGCGGGCCTGCGCCACGACAAGGCCGTCGCGGGCGCCGACGGCAGCCCCGAGGAAGAAAGCAAGGCCACGACCAAGCGCCTGGGCCTGATGTACGCCTTCCCCTCGGGCTGGTCGCCTTATGTGAGTTACAGCGAATCGTTCACGCCACAGGCCGCCATCAAGGGACAGATATTCAAGCCGCTGCGCGGCGAGCAATGGGAGCTGGGCCTGAAATACGAACCGACAGGCCGCGCACTGGCTTTCAGCGCGGCGCTCTATGACCTGCGCGAGAAAAACCAGATCGCCTCGCCGCTGCCCGACACCTACACCCAGGTCGGCGCCACCCGCACCAAGGGGCTCGAGCTGGAGCTCAAGGGTCCCGTCACCCCGAACCTGGAACTGGTCGCGCATTACAACTACACCGAGCTGGACAAGCAGCTCGAGGGCCTGCCCAAGCACCAGGCCAGCGCCTGGGCCAAATACCGGTTCGCCATCGCCGGCGTGAACGGCTTCTCGGCCGGCGCCGGCGTGCGCTGGATGGGCTCCTTCAACGACCAGCAGGGCGGCGGCAACGGCCCGCACATCCCCAGCGTCGCCTTGCTGGACCTGATGTTCGCCTACGACACCGGGCAATGGCGCTACGCCGTCAACATCAACAACGCGACCGACAAGACCTATTTCAGCACCTGCCTGGCGCGCGGTGACTGCTGGTATGGCGCGCGGCGCAACGTGGTGGCCAGCGCCACTTACCGCTTCTAGCCCCTCTTAAGGAGAACCACGATGAACAGCCGCAAGGTCAAAACCTGGACCTGGATCCACAAATGGAGCAGCCTGGTCTGCACGGTCTTCATGCTGCTGCTGTGCCTGACCGGGCTGCCTTTGATTTTTCACCATGAGATCGGCCATTTGCTGGGCACCGAAGTGGAGGCGCCCGATCTGCCCAAAGGCACGCCGCGCGCCAGCCTTGACAAGGTGATGCAGGTGGCGCAGGACTTGCACCCGGGCAAGGTGCCCATGTTCGCCTTGCACGAGATCGACGACGACCGTTTCTGGTACGTCACGCTGGGTGACACGCCGACCTCCGAGGTCGGCAACAAAACCGTCGCTGTCGATGCGCGCAGCGCCGCGGTGCTGGCACAGCCGAAGTTCGACGAAGGTTTTATGTACGTCATGTTCAAGCTGCATGTGGACCTGTTCGCCGGGCTGCCCGGCAAGCTGTTCCTGGGATTCATGGGCCTGTTGCTGCTGCTGGCGATTGTTTCGGGTGTGGTGCTGTACGCGCCCTTTATGCGCAAGCTGGACTTCGGCGCCGTGCGGCAAAGCCGGCCGCGCGCCAGGTGGCTGGACCTGCACAACCTGCTGGGGATCGTGACCTTGGTGTGGGCCTTCACCGTGGGCGCCACCGGGATGATCAACACCTGGGCCGACCTGGTGATCAAATACTGGCAGTACGACCAGCTCAGCGCGCTGCTGGCCCCCTACCAGGGACAAAAGCCGCCGGCACGCCTGGCTTCGGTGCAGCAGGCGGCATCGTCGGCCACCGCGCTCGCGCCCGACATGAAGATGGCATTCATTGCCTTTCCGGGCACGACGTTTTCCAGCCCGCACCATTACACGGTGTTCCTGCGCGGCAACGAGCCCTTCAATTCGCGCCTGCTCAAGCCGGTGCTGGTGGATGCGGGCACCAACGCGCTCACCGCCAGCCCGCCGCTGCCCTGGTACCTCACGGCGCTGCTGGTATCGCAGCCGCTGCACTTCGGCGACTACGGCGGCATGCCCATGCAAATCCTCTGGGCGCTGCTGGACATCGCCACCATCGTCGTGCTGGGCAGCGGCCTCTACCTGTGGATCAAGCGCCGCAACCCGGCGGCGGCGAAGCCAGCCACGGCCGCACATGCGCCGGATCCGCACGCCCTCGCCCGCAAGGCGCCGGGCAGTGCCGCATGAGCGCGGCGGCAAACTCTTTCTGGCGCCTTTGGCGCTGGCCGATGGTGCTGGGCCTGCTCAGCACCAGCGGCTTGCTGAGCGCGTTGGTCTCCGATGGCTGGGGCGACTGGTGGGCCTGGCTGAGCCTGGGCCTGCCGGTGGCCGTGATGGCCTGGTGCGCTTGGGTGCCACGCAAGCCGGCCGGGCGCTGAGCGGCAGCGAGACCTTGGCACCCACATGGCGTCGCAAGGGTTGCGGACGACAGTTTCGCGCAAGCGATAAAATACGGCGCTGCTCACGCACGATCTGAAGGCTGAACTGAAGGAGTGCGCGGCGGGCCTCCTGCCCTCTTGCATTGCCCAAACTACTTTTCGTTCTTTCCTTCTTTCTTTTTCTCATGAGCGCCTTTAACACCGAACGCATTATTTCCGTCCACCACTGGACCGATACGCTCTTCAGCTTCACCGCCACGCGCGATCCCGGCTTTCGTTTCGTCAACGGCCAGTTCACCATGATCGGCCTGCCTGTCGACGGCAAACCGCTGATGCGCGCCTACAGCGTGGCCAGCGCCAACCATGAAGACCAGCTGGAGTTTTTCAGCATCAAGGTGGCCAACGGCCCGCTGACCTCGCGGCTGCAACACCTCAAGCCCGGCGACGACATCCTGGTGGGCCGCAAACCTACCGGCACGCTGCTGCTGCAAAACCTGCTGCCCGGCAAGACGCTGTGGCTGCTGGCGACCGGCACCGGCCTGGCGCCCTTCCTCTCGCTGATCAAGGACCCCGACACCTACGAGCGCTTTGAGCGCGTGGTGCTGGTGCACGGCTGCCGCACCAGCGCCGAGCTGGCCTACCGCGGGCTGATCGAGCACGAGTTGCACGAGCATGAGTTCCTGGGTGAACTGGTGCGCGGCCGGCTGATGTATTACCCGACCGTGACGCGCGAGCGTTTTCGCAACGAGGGCCGCATCACCGAACTCATGCAGTCCGGCAAGATTTACAGCGACCTCGGCTTGCCGGCGATTTCGGCGGACAGTGACCGCCTGATGCTGTGCGGCAGCCCCGACATGCTGCGCGACATCAAGGCCATGCTGGAAGCGCAGGGCCTGGAAGAAGGCAATATGCAGCACGCCGGCCACTTCGTGGTGGAGCGCGCCTTCGCCGAGCGCTGAGCGCCGGTCCCGCAGCAATACGAACGGTTCTCACAATCAAACGCAAGCAGACCGCGCCAGCAGGGGGAATGCTTGAGTTGCGGCCTGCGGCCAGTGACAATGGGCGATCCGCACTACAACGATAAGGAATTCCCATGAAAGGCGACGCAAAAGTCATCGCTCATCTGCAGGCGCAGCTCAAGAATGAACTGACGGCCATCAACCAGTACTTTCTGCATTACCGCATGTACAAGCACTGGGGCCTGGACAAGCTGGCCAAGAAGGAATACGAGGAGTCCATCGGCGAAATGAAACACGCCGACAAGCTGATGGACCGCATCTTCATGCTCGACGGCCTGCCCAACCTGCAGGACCTGGGCAAGCTGCTGATTGGCGAGGATGTGCTGGAAGCCCTGAACTGCGACCTCAAAGCCGAAACCGGCGCGCAGGCAACCATCAAGGACGGCATCGCCCACTGCGAAAGCGTGCGCGACTATGTCTCGCGCGACCTGCTGCAGGAAATCCTGGACGACACCGAAGAACACATCGATTTCCTGGAAACCCAGATCGAGCTGGTCGCCAAGGTTGGCATACAGAACTACCTGCAAAGCCAGATGGGCGAGATCAGCTAAGCCCTGGCGGCAATCCGGCACCTTCGGTGCAGCTCAACAAAATACGGGGCCCATGGGCCCCGTTGTCGTTTCGGCAGCTTTTGCCGCCCTCTCAGTCCCGCGCGCTCCCCGCTTTGACATGGGCTTTGGGAGACCCTGTTTCGCATTTTTGCGACAAAACAAGTCTTGCGGGACTCGGTTTTTCAGCATTTGGAAACAAGATATTACGAATCATTATCATTTGGGATAAACTTCGAGCGAACTTTCGAGCCAGCCAACTCGCGTCCCTTTTCGGTGATTTCGGGCCAGCCAAGCTTTTTCCTGAACCCGGTCCACCTGCCACAGGCCGGACCCTGCTTGGAGGCCATCTTGGCACACCCGTCCGCTCGCGCCGCAAAAACTGCGCGCAATAAAAAAATCCGCAACGCCGGTACCAACAGCTTCGCTCCTCTCGCCGCACCTGCGGTTTCTGCCCCGTCTTCCGATAAAGCCCTGTTGCCGCTGGGCGCGCTGATGCTGGCTGTCTCGGTGTCCGGATGGGCGCAAAGCGCCGCCCCGGCGCCCGCCGCCGCAAGCACCACGACTTCCACGCAGGCCGAGGGCAAAACCCTGGCGCCCGTCACGGTCACGGGCACGCGCGACCGCGAGAACCAAACCTACCAGAGCGGCATCACCAGCGTCGGCAAAATGCCCGTGGCGGCCAAGGACATCCCCCAATCGCTGACGGTCGTCAATGAAAAGCTGATGCACGACCAGGGCAAGGACAGCTTCAAGAGCGCCCTGGAAAACGTCATCGGCATCACGTTTGAAGCCGGCGAAGGCGGCCGGGTCGGCGACAACATCCGCCTGCGCGGCTTCAGCGCGGCGGGCGACATTTACCTGGACGGCATGCGCGACATCGCGCAGTACAACCGCGACAACTTCAACACCGAGCGCGTGGAAGTCCTGCGCGGCGCGGCCTCCATGCTGTTCGGCCGCGGTTCCACCGGCGGTGTGATCAACCAGGTCAGCAAGCAGGCGCGCCTGATCACCGAACACGAGGTGAACGCCACCGTCGGCACCAAGGGCTACCAGCGCTACCAGGGCGACTTCAACTTCAAGCTGGACGACGATGCGGCCTTGCGTATCAACGCCATGGCCACCGACGGCGACGGCCGCGGCGACAACACCGGCGCCTCCACCCACCGCCGCGGCCTGGCGCTGGACTACCGCTTCGGCATCGGCACGGCCAATGAATTTGAAATCAGCTACTACCACCTGCACTACAACGACAAGCCCGACTGGGGTTTTGCGTGGCTCAACGACCGCCCGGCTCCAGGCCCCACCAACAAATACTGGTACGGCCTGGACAGCGATTTCCAGAATGACAAGGCCGATGCCGTCACGCTGTCGCACACCCACCGCTGGGCCGACGGCAGCAGCCTGAAAACCACGCTGCGCGACGGCTACTACTCGCGCGCCATGTGGGCCACGCAGTCGAGCTTCGCAACAGGCACGACCATTTTCAACCTTAACGGCAACACCGTGGTCAACCGGCGCACCAACGCCAAGTCGGGGCAGGAGCACCACACTTTCCTGCAAACCGACTACCTGACGACCACGAATTGGTTTGGTCGCAAGAACAGCCTCCTGGTCGGCGCCGAATACGCGGTGGAAAACTCCAGCCGCTCGACCTACCCTTCGCTCATCGCCACCAAACCGAGCACCACCGCGGGCAACCCCAGCAGCGCCGGCATCTCGGGCAACCTCGTCGAGCGCCTGGCGACCGACTTCAAGGCCACCACCCTGGGCCTCTACATGCAGGACACGATCGACCTGACACCGTACTGGAAACTGGTGGGCGGCTTGCGCCTCGACCGTTTCCAGGGAGACTTCAACCGATCCGGCAATGCAGCGCCCAACAACACCCCGCTTTCGCGCTCGGACAGCCTGCTGAGCAAGCGCCTGGGCCTGATGTACCAGCCGACCGAAGAGGTCAGCTACTACGCGGCCTATGGCACCTCGTTCAATACCTCGGGCGACCTGTATCAGTTCGATCCGCAATCGGCCAATACCCCGCCCGAGAGCAGCCGCAACTATGAGATCGGCGTCAAATGGGAACTCTACGGCGGCGATCTGTCGCTGCGCACGGCGCTGGCACGCACCGAGAAATACAACGAGCGCAACACGGATATCGACACCGCCAACAACTCCTACCTGCTGTCCGGCAAACGCCATACCGATGCCCTCGAATTCGAAATCGCTGGCCGCATCACGCCGCAGTGGGATGTTTTTGCGGGCATCGGCTTCCTCAAGGCAAGGATCGACAAATCGGGCTCCAATGCCGCGGGCCTTGCCGAAGTCGGGCAAAACCCGGGCCTGAGCCCCAGCCGCCAGGCGACCTTGTTTACCACCTACCGCATTGGCGACAAATGGCGGATAGGTGGCGGCTTCACCGCCGTGAGCCAGAACAAGCCGGCCAACAGCGTGACCAGCACCAATCGCGCACCGGGCTACGTCAAGGCCGACGCGCTGGTGGAATACCGCATCAGCGAAGGCAACACCGTCAAGCTGAACATCGACAACATCTTCGACAAGGTCTACTACAACACGCTGTACCGCGGTTTCGCCGCGCCCGGCGACGCGCGAAGCGTGCGCGTGACGCTGACCAGCAAGTTCTGATTCGACGAAGAGAATTTTTTCAAGATCTTGGGCACCTGGGGGATACTCCGGGTGCCTTTTTTCATTTCAGCGATCTTTCCGGAGATTCCTCCATGCTGCTTCGCATTCACCAAGCCCTCCAGCCCGGCGAACTCGCGCAGGTCCGCGAGCTGATCCTGGGTGCCGACTGGGCCGACGGCCGCATCACCGCCGGCAGCCAGAGCGGCACCGTCAAGAACAACCTGCAACTGCCCGAAGAATTGCCGGCCGCCCAGCAGGCGCGCCACATCGTGTCGGTGGCCTTGGCCCGCAACCCCATGTTCGTCACCGGGGCGCTGCCCAAATCGGTCTACCCGCCGCTGTTCAACCGTTACGGAGGCGATGCCAACAACTTCGGCAACCACATCGACAATGCCGTGCGTACGCATGCGGCCACGGCGCGCCATGTGCGCACCGACATTTCCTGCACGCTGTTCCTGAGCGACCCGGCCAGCTATGACGGCGGCGAGCTGGTGGTGCAGGACACCTACGGCGAGCAGCGCATCAAATTCGATGCCGGCGACCTGGTCATGTACCCGGGCACCTCCGTGCACCGCGTGGAGCCGGTCACGCGCGGCGAACGGCTGGCCTGTTTTTTCTGGATCGAAAGCATGGTCCGCTCCGATGCCCAGCGCCGGCTGTTGTACGAGATGGACATGGCCATCACCTCGCTGCGCCAGAAAGACCTGGGACGCGCAGCCCAGGGTGCCGCCGAGAGCCCGGAGGTGGTGCGGCTGACCGGCTGCTATCACAACCTGCTGCGCATGTGGGCTGAGGTCTGAAATCCGTCCGGGCATCGCCCCTCGCGCTGGAGGTCTTTGGGGGCCGGAGAACGCAGCCGTGCGCGCGACCCGGAAACTACAAAATTCATAGCATCCAAGGCTTACCAGGTGTTGCCTAGCGGGATTTCCGGGCTGCACAATTGACGGTGGATGGCTTACCGGCGGCAGCCCGGTACCGAAATAACGCCCTCAAGATTGCAAATGCGACAGATTCGCATTTATAATCCGTACACCGATTGAATCAATCCCCAGCCAAGCTACTCCATGATTGTTTGCGTCTGCCGCCGTATCTCCGACCGCGAAATCGTCCGCCATGCCCGCGCGGGCCTGGGCTTTGACGAGATCCAGTTCGAACTCGGCGTGGCCACCCAGTGCGGCCAATGCGAGGGCTGCGCCCGTGACGTGGTGGCGCAGTGCAGCAACAGCTGCCCGACCGCCAACATCAAGCTCGCCACCCACACACAGGAAGGCAGCCCATGGAACATCTTGCAACACTCACCCCAAGCCTGATCGCGGCGCTTCCCGCCAGCCTGGTCCTGGTGCTAGCTTCCACGTGGTGGATCTTCCGCCGCTGATTCTGCTCAAACACCGATAGAACCGGGCCACGACACACTCGCGGTCCTTCGCCTACCCACCATTTCCCGATGACCGCCACTTTCTCCACCGCCCCGCGCCCGCCCGCGCCGCGCCAGCCCCTGAGCCGGAATGCCGTGATCGCCCTGGTCGTGGTCGGCCTGCACATCGGCTTCATCTGGGCACTGCAAAGCGGCCTGCTGATGCGCGCCGCGGAAATCGTGGTGCCCGCTGAAATCCTGACGCAATTCATCAACCCGCCTGCGCCCAAGGTGGAGCCCGTGCCCCCCACGCCACCCACCCCGGCTGTGCAGAAAAAGCCCGTCGCAAAAGCCCCCGTGCAACCGGCCCCTCAACCCCTGGCCATTCCCGACCCGGCGCCCTCCCCGAATGCCCCGACGGGCGTGGTCACGCCGCCGCTGCCGCCCGCGCCTGTGGCCGTCGCACCCGCAGCGCCGCCGGGGCCCCCAGTTGTGCAATTGCCTTCCAGCGACGCCGACTATCTGCAGAACCCGACGCCGGTTTACCCCACCTTGAGCCGGCGCATGGGCGAGCAAGGCAAGGTGACCCACAAGGTATGGATAGGCGTCGACGGAAAAGCCCAGCGCGCCGAACTCGTCACGTCGAGCGGTTATCCCCGCCTGGACAAAGCGGCCTACGACGCCGTCATGAGCTGGCGCTATGTGCCCGGCAAACGAAACGGCGTTCCCGAAGCCATGCCTTTTAATGTTCCCATCAACTGGACATTAAAAGACTGAGCGAAATCTTTTTGAACCTTGGAGTATTGATTCATGAATTCCCAATTCGGCCTTGCCAACGTCTGGAGCCAGGGCGATATCGTCACCAAATCAGTGGCGGTGCTGCTGCTGGTGATGTCGCTGGCCTCGTGGATGGTCATCATCATCAAGTCGCTGGACCTCATCAAGTACAAAAAGATCGCCCGCGCGGCCGAAGACTTCTGGCATAGCGAGGACTTCGCGGCCGGCCTGACCAAGCTCGGCGGCGACCCGACCAATCCCTTCCGCCAACTGGCACTGGAAGGCCGCGAAGCCACCCTGCACCACCGCAACACCAAGGCGCACCTGCATGACGCCCTGGACGTGAGCGACTGGGTCACGCGCACGCTGCGCAACACCATCGACGAGTTCACCGGCAAGCTGCAGTCCGGCCTGGCCATCCTGGCCTCCGTCGGCTCCACCGCGCCCTTCGTCGGCCTGTTCGGCACCGTGTGGGGCATCTACCATGCACTGCTGTCCATAGGCGCGGCCGGCCAGGCGACCATCGACAAGGTGGCCGGCCCCATCGGCGAGTCGCTGATCATGACGGCCCTGGGCCTGGCCGTGGCCATTCCCGCCGTGCTGGGCTACAACGCGCTGGTGCGCGGCAACAAGGGCGTGCTGCAAAAGCTCAACCGCTTCGCGCACGACCTGCATGCCTATTTCGTGACAGGCGCCCGCGTCAGCGCCGGCGGCCAGGCCAACGTCGTGGCCATGAAAAAGGCCTGAGCATCCATCCAGACAGCCCCCGCGACCTGAGACGCGGGGCTCCCTATTCAGCGACCGAGAAGCACCATGGCCTTTGGAACCCAAGACGACAGCGATGACGTGATGAACGAGATCAACATGACACCCATGGTGGACATCATGCTGGTGCTGCTCATCATCTTCATCATCACGGTCCCCGTGATGAAACATTCCGTCAACATCGACCTGCCGCGCGCCTCCAACGAAGCGCAGAACATCAAGCCGGAAACGGTTCGCCTGAGCGTGGATGCCGAAGGCAGCTATTTCCTCAACGAAACCAAAATCACCGATGAACAGCTGGGCACCCAGCTCAAGGCCGCGGCGGCCCAGAACCCGCAACCCGAGTTGCACATCCGCGGCGACAAGTCGGTTCGCTACGAGCGCGTGGCGCAGGCCATGGCAGCCGCGCAGCAGGCAGGCCTGCGCAAGATCGGCTTTATCACCGAACCCAAGAACTGATCAGAGCCGATCAGGGCCCGTCCCCGCTAAACCGCACGGCGGGCCCTTTCCCTTGACACAAAAAGAAAACACTTCGCAGCCCAAACTCGCTTGACTTTTAAATGAGAATGGTTATCATTAACTCAACGAAACCCAAACAGGTTTAAACCATGTCCATCGCATTGCCCCCCTCCAACACCTTGAGCCTTCCTGCCCGCGCCCCCGTGCACACAGAGACCGCTTCGGGCGGCCAGGGCAGTCCTGCGGCCACGGTCAGCAGCACGGAAATCCTGCGCGGACAAAAGGCCGTGGAAATCAACCACAACGGCGCCACCTACCGGCTGCAAGCCACGCGCCTGGGCAAACTGATCCTGACCAAATAAGGTCGTACACGATTTTCAGCACAGTTTTTTCAGCAAGAGTTTCATCGTGGGGCGATCCGGGGCTACCAAGCTCCCAAGGTCGTTTTTAGCCAGCCATAGACTCCCCGGAGTTGTTTAGCCAGGCTTTTTTTTCCTCGATATCAGGCTCACACCCACAAAAAAGCCGACCCTGTGGTCGGCTTTTTCATGCCCCCTGGCAAGCGGGATTCAGAGCCCAATGGCAGCCATGCCTGCGCGCGCGATCTGCGCATCTTCACTGGATTTCACCCCGCTCACGCCCACGGCACCAATGCACTGGCCGTCCTTCATGATGGGGACGCCGCCTTCCAGCATGCCATGGAGGTAAGGTGCCGACAGGAAAGACATGCGGCCGCCGTTGATGACGTCCTCGTAGATCTTGCTGTCGCGGCGGCCCATGGCGGCGGTGTTGGCCTTGGCGGGCGCAAGGTGCGAGGAAATCGGCGGCGCACCGTCCAGGCGCTGCAGGTGCAGCAGGTGGCCGCCGTCGTCAACGATGGCGATGGTCACGGCCCAGTTGTTCTTGAGGGCTTCCGCCTCGGCGGCCGCGGCGATGGTTTTAACGTCTGCGAATTCAAGCACTGCTTTTGATTTCATGGTCTTCAGGATTTTCCGTTGATGGCAAAGACACCGAGCATACGCAAATTCGAGGCCGTCCTTCAGACCCATTGCCGCCAAATTAGCTTATAGAACCCTTACAAAAAGTAGGGAGTGCGGACTGGAAAAACGGCAATGCACCCTAAAATAATCTTGCCCGCATTTGCTGGCGCCCTGGAGACGACTCTCATGACTGACAATGTTCAAACCCTCGACTATGGCGTTGCCACAAGCGTCGAGCAACGCAACAAGGTCCTGCGCAACACCTATTGGTTGCTGGCCCTGAGCCTGCTGCCCACCGTGCTGGGCGCCTGGCTGGGCGTGGCGACCGGTATCACCCGTTCGCTGACAGGCGGACTGGGCCTGATCGTGTTCCTGGGCGGTGCATTCGGTTTTATCTTTGCCATTGAGAAGACCAAGAATTCAGCCGCCGGCGTGCCCGTGCTGCTGGGCTTTACCTTCTTCATGGGCCTGATGCTCTCTCGCCTGATTGCCATGGTGCTGGGCTTCAGCAATGGATCCTCCCTGGTGATGACGGCTTTTGCCGGCACGGCCGGCGTGATGTTCGTGATGGCCAGCCTGGCCACCGTCATCAAGCGCGACCTGAGCGGCATGAGCAAATGGCTTTTTGCCGGCGCCCTGGTCATCATGGTGGCGGCCATCATCAACGTGTTTGTCGGCTCCACCATGATGATGGCGGTGATCAGCACCCTGGCCATCGCGGTGTTCAGCGCCTACCTGCTGTATGACCTGAAACAGGTGATCGACGGCGGCGAAACCAACTACATCAGCGCTACCCTGGCCATTTACCTGGACCTGTTCAATATCTTCCAGAGCCTGCTGGCCCTGCTGGGGATTTTCGGCGGCGAAAGAGACTGAGTTTTTGCCACGTGCAAAAAAAGGAGCCTCCTGGGCTCCTTTTTTTATGCCCGCTCGAATACCGCAATGGACTCCACATGCGCCGTATGCGGAAACATGTTGACCACGCCGGCCGCCGTGCAGCGCCAGGCGCCGCTGGCCACCAGCACACCCGCATCGCGCGCCAGGGTGGCCGGGTTGCAGCTCACGTAGACGATACGCCTGGGCGGCATCCAGCCGTCCAGGGCCAGGCTTTGCTGGTGCTCGCCGTCGTCGCAGGGAACGCCGCTCGCGATCTGCTGCTGCAGGGCCGCCAGGGACTTGAACAACTCAAACGCCCCTTCGCGCGGCGGGTCCACCAGCCATTTGTCGGCCGCGCCGTCCTTGACCAGCATGGCCGGGGTCATTTCAAACAGGTTGCGCGCCACAAACCGGGTCGGGGCCAAGGCCCGGCGGACGGCAGACGCTGCCCGGTTTCTTTCAAAGTTTTCACGGGACCGGGCCACCAGCACCTCGCTGCCCTCGATGCCCAGCACCTCCCGGGCGCGTGTGGCCAGCGGCAACGTAAAGTTGCCCAGGCCGCAAAACCAGTCAATCACCCGCTCATCCGGTTGCACGGCCAGCAGGCGCAGGGCTCGCGACACCAGCGCCTGGTTGATCTGCGGATTGACCTGGGTGAAGTCGGTCGGCTTGAAAGGCATGGTGATGCCGAACTCGGGCAGGCCGTAACTCAGCTGCTGGACCGCATCGTCAAGCAGCTTCACCGTCTCCAGACCGCCGGGCTGCAACCACCACTGCAGGCCCGGGCGGGCCGCGGCAAAGGTGCGCAAGCGCGCCAGGTCGCCCGCGCTGAGCGGTTCCATATGGCGCAGCACCATGGCGGTCACGTCGTCGCCGCACGCCAGTTCGATCTGCGGCAGGGTTTCTTTCGCGTCCATGCCGCCGATCAGCTCACGCAGCGGCACCAGCATGTCGCTGACATGGCGGGGCAGCACATGGCACTCGACCATGTCAGCCACGTAGCTACTTTTGCGCTCATGGAAACCTACCAGCACCGTTCCTTTTTTGCGCACATAGCGCACCGACAGCCGCGCGCGGTAGCGGTAGCCCCAGGTCGGCCCTTCAATCGGGCGCAGCAGGTTGTCCGCCCCAAGCTTGCCGATGTGCCGGAGGTTGTCTTCCAGGACACGCTGCTTCACAGCCACCTGCGCGCCCGCGTGCAGGTGCTGCATCTTGCAGCCGCCGCAGGCGCCGGTGTGCATGCCGAAATGCGGGCAGGCCGGGCGCACGCGCTGGGATGATTCGCGGTGGATGGCCATCACCACGGCTTTTTCAAAGCTGTTCTTCTTGCGGTAGACGTTGGCCGTCACCTGCTCGAAAGGCAATGCCCCCTCGATGAACACCACCTTGCCGTCGGCCCTGTGGGCGATGCCCTGGGCGTCGATGTCGAGCGACTCGACCTCCAGCAGGTCAGGCGGATAGTCCGCAGCAGCGGCGGGCTTGGCGATAGGGCTTTCTTCTGTCATGCGCCAATTGTCTCAGGCTGCGCTACCATTTTCCGGGGCATTCAAAGGAATCAGGCATGGAAGTTCGCATCTGCATCGACGTTGATGATATGGAGCGCGCCGTCGCGTTCTACACCCAGGGACTGGGGCTGCGGGTCGGCCGCCGTTTCAAGAGCGATTTTGTGGAAATCCTGGGCGCCGGCAGCCCCATAGACCTGCTCTTCAACGCGCCGGGCACCCGGCCCGTCAGCGGCAGCGAAGGCGTGCGTAGTTACAGCCGGCACTGGACGCCGGTTCACCTGGATTTTGTGGTGGAAGACATCGATGCCGCCGTGGCACGGCTGCAGCGCTACGGCGCGGTGCTGGAGATGCCGGTGGCCGACCGCGCCTGGGGACGCATCGCCGGGCTGGCCGACCCTTTCGGCCACGGTCTGGACCTGCTGGAGTTCAAGGGCCGCGGCTACGACGAGATCGTGGATCCTCACTGAGAGGCCCCAACGGTGGGCAAAGAAAAAGGAGCCGGGCGGCCGCCGGGCTCCTTTTGCCGAGAGGCAGCGCGCTTATTTGGCGGGCAGGTATTTGGCCGGGTCCACCGGTTTGCCCTGGCGGCGAATCTCAAAATGCAGTTTCACGCGATCCGCGTCGCTGTTGCCCATTTCGGCGATCTTCTGGCCCTTTTTGACGTTCTGGTCCTCCTTCACCAGCAGCGTCTGGTTGTGCGCATAGGCCGTGAGGAAGGTGTTGTTGTGCTTGAGGATGACCAGGTTGCCGTAGCCGCGCAAGCCGGCGCCCGCGTACACCACACGCCCGTCGGCGGAGGCCACGACCGCATCGCCGGCCTTGCCGGAAATGTCCAGGCCCTTGTTTTTGGCTTCGTCGAAGCCCGCCACCATGGGGCCCTGCGCCGGCCAAATCCAGGCGATGTCTTCATCCCCCCCCGTCGTGGCCGGTGCCGGGCTGGCACTGGCGGGCGCGGATGCGGGTTTGGCGGCGCTGGCGGCCTGCGCCGGCGCCGTGCTGGACGCCGGGGCCGAACCCGGCGACACCGGACGGGTCACGACCAGGGGATTCTCATTGGTCGGCGGCACGACGCGCAGCACCTGCCCCACTTCAATGATGTTGGGGTTTTCAAGGTTGTTCCAGCGCACGATGTCGCGCCAGTTCTGGCCGTTCTCCAGGCCGATGCGGATCATGGTGTCGCCGGGCTTGACCGTGTAGTAGCCGGGTTTGCCGGCGTTCTCAAAGCCGGGCAGCTGCTTGACGCTGCCGGGATCCACCACGCCCGGCGCTGGGCGCGCCCCGAAGGTTCCGCGGTCTTCCACCGGTGCGTTGGTGGGGGAACGCGAAGCGCAACCTGCCATGAGCAGCACGGCTGCAAGCATGCAGGACAAGCCCAGCCTGCCAGACATGGAGCGGGTGGCTGGCAGAGTGGCTACCCTGTTCGACCTTACGGTTTGATTCATTGTTTCTTTCGTCTTCAATCTTGGCTGACTTGCCTGAGCCAATGGCCCCATTTGGGCCCATTGGGCGCGTCTGGTTTATCGGACTTATCTCATGATGCCGGTCCGCGCCTCTATGGGCGCCCGGCCTTAGCTTGTCCCCGATTTTAAAGGCACAAAGTGAACGGCTTCCAGCAAGGTCTGCCGCACGCCCTGGGGAGTTTTGTCCAGCACCACCAGCGCTTGCGCAGCGCCGGCGGTTTGCATGGGCGCCACCAGGCGGCCACCCACGGCCAGTTGGTCTATCCAGGCCGCAGGGATGGCTTCACCGCCCGCCGCCGCGATGATGGCCGCATAAGGCGCGCCTTTGGCGTAGCCCATCATGCCATCCCCAAAGAGCAGGTGCAGATTGGGCAGGCGTAAAGTCCGCAGGTTCTCCCTGGCTTTGTCATGCAGGCCGCGCAGCCGCTCCATGCTGTAGACCTCCGTGGCCAGGTGGCTGAGCACCGCGGCCTGGTAGCCGCAGCCGGTGCCGATCTCCAGCACCCTGCCCAGTTTTCCCGAGCCACCCGCCGCCCCGTGGCGCAGCAGCTCAAGCATGCGGGCCACCACATTCGGCTTGGAGATGGTCTGGCCCAGGCCTATCGGCAGGCTTGTGTCTTCGTAAGCCTGGTTGACAAGCGCGGAGTCGACAAAGCGGTGGCGCTCCACCAGGCCCATGGCGGCCAGTACCTGCGCATCGCTGACGCCCTGCGCCGCGAGCTTGGCCACCATGCGCGCGCGCACAGCCTGCGAGTCCAGGCCAACACCGCCCGGCCGCGCGGGAGAGACACCGGCTGCGGCCTTCTTCGCCACGTTGGCGCCCGCAGGCACCGCGGGTCGGGCATTGGCCGCGCCCAATCGGGTTGCCGATGGGACACCTGCATCGGGCTTGAGGCGCACCGGAAAGGACGGGCGCGGCGCGCCTTCCGGCGCCTTGGAGGCGGGCTTGGCTGCCGCGGGATTAAAAGGCGGCTTGAGGCTGGGTTTCATCCGTCGGGCTTTCAGCGCGTCTCAGTCAGCCTGGCGGCGGTCTGAGCCCAGTAAGGCAGGCGCTCATGGTCGGTCAGGTCCACCTGCAGCGGCGTGATGGAGACAAACTTCTGGCTGGTCGCGTAGAAGTCAGTGCCCTCACCGGCTTCCTTCGCGGGCCCCGCGCCGCCTATCCAGTACATGGTTTCGCCGCGCGGGCTGGTCTGCATGATGACGCGCTCGGCCGCGTGGCGGCGCCCCAGGCGGCACACCTTCACGCCACGAATCTCGTCGTCGGGCAGGTTGGGAATATTCACGTTGAGCAACCACGGCGGCACCGTGGGCTCCGCGCCCTCGGCCACATTTTCCAGCGAAGGGATCAGCTGCCGCACCAGCTCGGCCGCGCGCATGGCCGCGACATCGATGTGGGCCCAGCCTTTTTCAGTCTGCGAAAAAGCAATGGATGGGATGCCGAACAAATAGCCCTCCATGGCCGCACCCACCGTGCCGGAGTAAATCGTGTCGTCGCCCATATTGGCGCCATTGTTGATGCCGGACACCACCAGGTCGGGCCGGTAGCCCAGCAGCCCGGTCAGCGCGATGTGGACGCAGTCGGCGGGCGTGCCGTTGATGTAGCGAAAGCCGTTGGCCGCCGTCTGCACGTACATCGGCGAGTGCAGGGTCAGCGCGTTGGATTTGGCGCTGTTGTTCTGCTCGGGCGCCACCACCTCGACATCCGCAACGGTTTTAAGCGCTTCGTAGAGGGCGATGATGCCGGAAGCCTGGTAACCGTCGTCGTTGCAGATGAGAATTTTCATGGGGTGATTTTACGGTCACGGCCGTGACAGCCCGGACCTCTTTGGGACTGGCGAGCGCCCCTGCTTTGCCTATGATGCAGTCAAGGCGCCGCCCTGCGCGTTTTCCGCTCCTTCAAGCGTACCGCCGCCTTCTGCCCCTCACCTCATCGGAGACATCTCATGCAAGCCTGGCTTTGTGAAAATCCCACCGGCGTAGACGCCCTGACCTGGAAAGAGCTGCCCACGCCGCAACCCAAGGCCGGCGAAGTCCTGATTGAAATCAAGGCGGCCAGCCTGAACTTCCCCGACCTGCTGATCGTGCAGAACAAATACCAGATCAAGCCGCCCCTGCCCTTTGTGCCGGGCTCCGAGTACGCCGGCGTCGTCCAGGCCTTGGGGGAAGGCGTCAAGCACCTCCAGGTGGGGCAGAACGTCGCCTGCCTCTCGGGCACCGGCGGCTTCGGCACGCACACCGTCGCGCCGGCAGCCCTGTGCATGCCGCTGCCTCCGGGCTTTTCTTATGTGGACGCCGCAGCCTTCATCATGATTTACGCCACCTCCTGGCATGCCCTGATGGACCGCGCACAGCTCAAGGCGAGTGAAACCGTGCTGGTGCTGGGCGCCGCGGGCGGCGTGGGCACCGCCGCCATCCAGATTGCCAAGGCCGCCGGCGCGCGTGTGATCGCGGCCGCCTCCACCGATGAGAAATGCGCACTCTGCACCTCCATAGGCGCGGATGCCACCATCAACTACAGCAGCAAGAACCTGCGCGATGAAATCAAGGCCCTGACCGAGGGCAAGGGGCCCGATGTGATCTACGACCCCGTGGGCGGCGACTTTGCCGAACCGGCCTTCCGCTCCATCGCCTGGCGCGGCCGCTACCTGGTCGTCGGCTTCGCCTCGGGCCCCATCCCCGCCCTGCCGCTGAACCTGACGCTGCTCAAGGGCGCCTCCATCGTGGGAGTGTTCTGGGGCGACTTTGCCAAACGCGAGCCCAAGGCCAATGCCGCCATGATGGCCGAATTGGCGGGATGGTACGCACAGGGCAAGATCAAGCCGGTGATAGACCGCACCATGCCCATGGCCGAGCTCAAGGCCGCCTATGCCCACATGGGCTCGCGCGGCGTCAAGGGCAAGCTGGTCATGGTCAACTGACTGTTAAAACGCTGCGGCAGCCCGGAAAACGCCGCTTGCACGCTAGTTATTGGTCACGCCCTTGACGCTGCAGGCAGCCTTGACGATGCGCGCATTGGGATCATCGTCACTGTCCTTGAAGATCATCGGGCGTATATCGTCCCCGGCATAGGTGGTGATCCGAAAAGGCTCACCGCGAAAATCCGGCTGGGCATAAAAAGCCGCCTTCACATAACGCGCGATTTGCTGGGTGCAGTCGATCTGCACCTCGGTCACCACCGAACGGAACTGGAGGGCCTCGCCGGCGGGGGCCCACTGCGTCGCACGGTTGATGCGCACCGGAATGAGCCGCAGGTCATCCTTGACCTCGATGGCGGCCACGTTGACCTGGACGTAGTGGCTCGCGGGATTGGCGGGATCCCCGGTGATGGTCAGCCAGGTATCGGCCGCGGCATGCACGCCGGCCGCCCCCAGCGCCGCAGCCAGAAAAACGGCCGGCAAGCGGATCAAGCACTTTCTGGCCGAGGGGAAATGACCCAATGTCTGAAGCAAGGCGTTCCTGTCCTGAAAGACGGCTCTCCGGAAATTGTGAGAAAACCGGGTGGGAGGGGCTGAAGTGGCGGGCACACAGCTTGAAACAGCTGCCAGCATCTGTATCTTGCCGCACACAGTCGGGATCCGCGTTTCGAATTGTGACCGCGGCAAACCCAAGAAAAAATCCCGCGTACCAAGCGGCACGCGGGATTTCAGATACTGGGGTGGCTGATGGGGCTCGAACCCACGACAACAGGAATCACAATCCTGGACTCTACCAACTGAGCTACAGCCACCGGAGCCCTGCATTATAGCGGCAAAGATGCCGCTTCTTTATTGGGTCACGACTTCTTCTGCATTTGCCTTGGCCGGGACAGGCTTGGGAACCAGGATTTCCGCCTTGAAACGGTCTTTCAGGCTGTTGTAATACGCCAGGCTTTCCGCCGACGTCCACCACTGCGCATACTGGTCGCGCTGCTGTTTGGCGACGGCTTCAACCGGCGCATCGCGGGGAACCACCTTCTCGACCTTGACGATGGCGTAGCCCTGGCTTCCCAGGTCGACGCCCGCAAAAGCCGGCAGGGCGGCGGCATCGGCGCGCAGCGCAGCATCGATCACCGGGATGGGCAGCTTCTGCGTCTGTTCGCGGGACACCACGACCGGCGCGGCCAGGCCCGTCGCCGATGCGGGAGCGGCCTTCCAGGCGGCCAGTTTGGCCACGCCTTCCTTGCGAGCCTCTTCGGCGGCGCGTTGGGCCAGCCAGCGCTGGCGCACCGTGTCCTTGACTTCGGCCAGCGGACGGGTGTGCGCGGGTGTGTATTGCACGATGCGGCCCGACGCCAGCTGGCTGGGCCCCACTTCAACGGCTTCGGTGTTGCGTTTTTTCTCGATCGCGTCCGGGGCAAACAAGGCGTTGAGGAATTTGGCGTTCGCCAACACGCCGGTTGCGCCAACCTGAGGCTGGCGTGTCACATTCGCCGCCGACTTGATCTCCAGCTTCAGCTTGTCAGCCGCCGGCTTGAGGCTCTCGGCCTGCTCGTATACCGCGTTGGTAAAGATATCGGCGGATTCAGCGAACTTCTTCTGCGCTTCCTGCTTTTTCATGGCGGCCTCAAGTTCAGGGCGCAGCTCTTCAAAGCTGCGTTGCTTGAGGTCCGTCAGCTTGATGATGTGGTAACCAAATTCGGACTCGACGACGTCGCTGATCTCGCCTTTTTTCATGGAAAAAACGGCATCTTCAAAAGGCTTGACCATGGAGTTGCGCCCGAAGAAGTCCAGGTCGCCGCCTTTGGCTGCGGAGCCGGGGTCTTGTGAATTCTTGCGTGCCACGTCGGCAAAGCTGTCGGGAGATTTTTTGACCAGGGCCAACAGCTCCTGCGCTTTCGCCTTGGCTTTTTCACGGTCGGCCGCGGGGGCGGACTTCGGGGATGCGATCAGGATGTGGCTGGCTCGCCGCTCGCCCTCAAAGCGCGGGAGATTCTGTTCGTAATAGGTTTTCAGGTCGGCCGGGTTGACGGCGATGCCCTTGCCCACACCGTCCATGTCCAGCAGCACATATTCAATGCTCGCCTGCTCAGGCGCCTGGAAGAGTTTTTCGTTGGCCTTGTAATACTGCTCCAGGTCGGCGTCCGTCGGGTTCAGCTTGGCGACAAAGTCGGCGGCATTGAAGCGGGCCAGCTGGATTTCGCGCTTTTCGAAGTAGGCGTTCAGCGAAATGTCGGCAGCCGAACTGGAAGCAAAACCGCTGGCACCCACGCCCGCCAGCACCTGGCGGTTCGACAGGTCGGCGCGCACATTGGCTTCGAACATCTCCGGGCTCAGGCCCTGGGCCCCCAGCAGCTGGCGATAACGCTCCATGTCGAGGCTGCCGTCCGGGCGGCGCAAGGAAGCGATCTCGGGGCTTTGCTGCAACTCGCGCGCCAGGCGCTCGTTGCTCGTCGTGAGCTTGAATTTCTCTGCCGCCGCGGCGACAACACGTTCGCGCACCAGCCGCTCCAGGGAAGCGTAACGCGCCTCGGGCGAGTCGAGCAGCTTGGGGTCCAGGTTGGGCATGGAATTGCGGAGCTGGTCCATTTCACGCTGGTGCGCGCGGTCCCATTCCGGCTGGGTGATGTTCTTGCCGTCCACCTTGGCCACTGTCGCGCTCTGGTCCTTGGAGCGGTTGTAGCCGTCGAGGCCGAACAACACAAAGGACGGAAGAATCAGCAAAAACAGCAGCACCATGACGATTTTGGTGTGCTTGCGAACGAAATCAAACATCTCGAATTTCCTGTACGACTGCTAACGGACTAGCGGGGCCCACCAACAAAAAAGGCGAACCTCGTTCGCCTTTTTCCTCGTGGGTGGTGGGTGCTGACGGGCTCGAACCGCCGACCTACGCCGTGTAAGGGCGCTGCTCTACCAACTGAGCTAAGCACCCCACGTCAAACGTTCTTGTCAGTTCAAAGCATCCTTGAGCGCTTTGCCCGGACGGAACTTTGGAACCTTGGCTGCCTTGATTTTAATCGCATCGCCGGTCCGTGGATTACGGCCGGTGCGCGCAGCGCGTTTGCCCACCGCGAAAGTGCCAAAACCCACCAGAGACACGGAGCCTCCTTTTTTCAGGGTTGTTTTCACAGCGCCAATCGTGGATTCCAGCGCGCGCGTCGCGGCAGCTTTGGAAATGTCAGCATGTTTGGCAATGTGCTCGATCAGTTCGGTCTTGTTCACAAGGAGCCCCTCGTTGATAAAAAGTTAATCTGGTTGTCTCTAAAAAATATCTCCCGGGACACTGTGGTGTAGCGTCAGCGGGAGCGGCTTGTGCAGGTTTTCTGCTGCTTCCAATTAGAGCCATGGACTTCTAACCTGTCAATACAGCAGCAAGTTTTTACAACGTGCGGAGGCGGATTCTAGACGTTTTTTCGGCGCTTTCACGACTTAATCGTAAGCATGGTGTGTAATTTTCATGCTTGACAAAACACGGCTTTCCAACGAATTTACGACCCGACCAGCGCCTGTGCAACGGCTTTGCCGACATCGGCCGTTCCGGCCTTTCCGCCCAGGTCGGGCGTGCGCGGCGCACCACTTTCGGGACTCAATACTTTTTCGATCGCGGCGAGTATGCCGTCGTGCGCTTCCTTGTGCCCGAGGAACTCCAGCATCATTGCACCGCACCAAATTTGCCCTATGGGATTGGCGATGCTGCGCCCCGCGATGTCGGGCGCCGAGCCGTGCACCGGCTCGAACAGCGAGGGGAATTTTCGTTCGGGGTTGAGGTTGGCGCTGGGCGCGATGCCAATGGTGCCGGTGCACGCCGGCCCCAGGTCGCTCAGGATGTCGCCGAACAGGTTGCTGGCCACCACCACATCGAAAAAGTCCGGGCGCTGCACAAAATGCGCGGTCAGGATGTCGATATGGAATTTATCCAATTGGATGGCCGGATAGCTTTTCGCCATCTCGGCCACGCGCTCGTCCCAGTAAGGCATGGAAATCGAGATGCCGTTGGATTTTGTTGCACTCGTCAGGTGCTTCTTGGGCCGCGATTGCGCCAGCTCGAAAGCGAATTTCAGCACGCGGTCGACGCCGATGCGGGTGAACACCGACTCCTGCAGCACGAACTCGCGGTCGGTTCCGGGAAAGGCTTTTCCGCCTATGCTCGAATACTCACCCTCGGTGTTTTCGCGAACGATGTAAAAATCGATCTCACCGGGCTGGCGCGGGCTGCCATCGCGACGCACCACGGGCGCGATGATGCCTGGCATCAGGCGCGCTGGCCGCAGGTTGATGTACTGGTCGAACTCGCGCCGGAACAGCAGCAGCGAGCCCCACAGCGAGACGTGGTCGGCGATCTTCTCGGGCCAGCCCACCGCGCCGAAGTAGATCGCGTCGTGGCCGCCGATCTGGTCCTTCCAGTTGTCGGGAAGCATCTTGCCGTGCTTCTCGAAATAGTCCCAGCTTGAAAAATCGAAATGGTCAAACTGCAGGTCAATGCCGTACTTGACGGCCGCGGCCTCCAGCACGCGTATGCCCTCGGGCATGACTTCCTTGCCGATGCCGTCGCCCGCGATGACGGCGATTCTCTTTTTGCCGGTGTTCTTGCTCATAGGTGTTCCTTTGGGTTTTCAGGGTTTAAAAAATTTCAGCGCCTCGGCCAGCAGCAGCGCCGGCGCTTCTTCCGCGATGTAGTGGCCGCAAGGCAGGGCCTGGCCCGACACATCCAGCGCGCGCTCGCGCCAGAGATCAAGCACCTTGAAGCATTGACCCACCGCGCCGTGTTCGCCCCACAGCACGCGCAAGGGCTGCGCCAGCCTCAGGCCGGCCGCGACGTCGGCGCGGTCATGCACCAGGTCGATGCCGGCGGAGGCCCGGTAGTCTTCGCAAATACTTTGGGCGGTGCCGGGGATTTGCGCGCAGCGCTCGTACTCGGCCAGCGCGGCCGGCGCGAATGCGGCCAGGCCCGCATGGCGCTTGCCCATCACGCTGCGCACATAGCGCGCCGGGTCGGAGGCTATCAGCGTTTCGGGCAAGGGCGGCGGCTGGATCAGGAAGAACCAGTGCCAGTACGCGCGAGCAAAGGCATCCGAGGTGTTGTCGTACATGGCGAGCGTGGGCGCGATGTCCAGCAGCATCAGGCGCTCCACCGCCTCCGGGTGATCGGCCGCCAGGCGATGCGCCACGCGTGCACCGCGGTCGTGGGCCAGCACCTGGAAGTGCGAAAAGCCGCAGGCCTTCATGACAGCCACGGCGTCCTTCGCCATTGCACGTTTCGAATAGGCCTGGTGATCCGCGTCGCTCGCGACCCGTGCCGAATCCCCGTAGCCGCGCAAATCCATCATGACCACGCTAAATGACTTGGCCAGCTCACCGGCCACCGCGTGCCACATCGCATGGGTTTGCGGGTGGCCGTGCAGCAGCAGCAAGGGCGCGCCGCTGCCGCCCTGCAAGGTGCGCAGCCTGCCGGCCGGCCCTTCTATGTCGCGTTGGGAAAATCCTTCGAACATCAATCGGCCTTGATTCCTTTTTGTGCCACCAGCTTGTTCCAGCGTTGGTATTCTGACCGGATCAAGGCGTCGGACTGCGCTGGCGTCTGGGGCCATGCGTCAAAACCCTCACGTGCCAGGCGCACCCGGACCTCGGGCGCGTTCAGCGTCTCGTTCAGGGACTGGTTGAGCTTGCCAAGCAGGTCTTGCGAAACGGCGGCCGGCGCGCTCACCACAAACCATGTTTCAAACACATAGTTCGCCAGCCCGGCTTCGGCCATGGTCGGCACCTCCGGCAACATGGGCGAGCGCTTGGGGCCCGTCACCGCGAGCGCCCTCAGCTTGCCGCCCGCCACATGCTGCTGCGCGGCGGACAGCACGGGAAAGCTCATATCGACCTGCCCCGAGATGGTATCGACCAGGGCCGGCCCGCCGCCCCGGTAGGGAACATGAAGAATAAAGGTATTCGATTCGGCCTTGAACAACTCGGCCGCCATATGAAAGGTGCTGCCGGTGCCCGCCGAGCCGAAGGACAGCTTTCCGGGCCTGGCTTTGGCAAGCGCCACCAGTTCTCGGACAGTCTTGGCGGGCACCTGGTTGTTGACCACCAGCACGTGCTGCGACGTGGCCACCGTGCCAACTGCTTTCAGGTCTTTCAGCGTGTCAAAGGGCAGGCGCGCAAACAGCGACGGATTGATCGCCTGCGACACCGTGTTGAGCGACAGCGTGTAGCCGTCCGCTCGCGACTTGGCGACGGCATCCATGCCGAGGTTGCCGGAGGCGCCGGCCCGGTTGTCCACCACCACCGGCTGCCCCAGGCGTTTGCCCCATTCGTCGGAGATCAGCCGGGCCGCGATGTCGGCGCTGCCGCCCGGCGCATAGGGCACCACCAGGCGAATGGGTTTGTCGGGAAAGCCCTGGCCCCAGGCCGGGGCGGCGATGCACGCCAAGGCAAGCCAGGCGGCGCGGCACAACCATGATCGGCGCAGCTCGTGATGAAGGTCCATGAATGGCATGCGAGTCTCCTGTTCGTTATGGGACTCATTCTGGCTAGCGGATCGCCTTGATTCAAGCAATAATCCGGCAATCAATTATTTCTTTTAGGGCATGAATGGATCGCAGCGACCTCGAACTGGTTTTGGCGGTGCGCGACGGCGGCAGCCTGAGCGCCGCCGCGCTGGCCCTCGACGTCGCGCCGCCGGTCGTGACCAAACGGCTTGCCGCCCTGGAAGCCCGACTGGGGCAGCGCCTGTTCCAGCGCACGACACGCCGGGTCAGCCCCACGGCCGAGGGAGAGACCGTGTGCGAACGCGCGCGGGTGCTGCTGCAGGGATTCACATCGCTCGAATCAGAATTGCAGGAGCGCAAGGCCGAGCCCACGGGGCTGATCCGCCTCGTCGCGACTTTCGGGTTTGGGCGCTTGTGGCTGGGGCCGGCGCTTTCCGGTTTTCAGGAGCGTTACCCGCGCATCGAAATCCAGTTGCAACTCACCGAGCAATTGCCCGACCTGGCGCTTGAAGGCTTTGACGGCGCGATCTGGCTCTGGTCGGTCGAGGGCCGGCAGGCGGCACAGTGGGTATCCCGGCGGCTCGCGCGCAACCAGCGCGTGCTGGTGGCCTCGCCGCGTTACATCAAACAGCACGGTGCACCGGCCAGCCTGGAAGCCCTGCAGGACCACGCCTGCCTGATCGTGCGTGAAAACGGCAACACCGCGGGACGGCGCTTTGATGTCTGGTCGCTGCACCGGGAGCGCGACAAGGTGCCGGCCCGCGTGCGGGTTCACGGCCCGCTGGCCAGCAATTCAGGCGAACTGGTGCGCGACTGGTGCCTGGAAGGCCGCGGCATCATGCTGCGCAGCCTGTGGGACATCGCGCCGCAGCTGGCTTCAGGCCAGCTGGTGCGCGTGCTGCCGGCGTACTCCATGCCCGATGCCGATATCCACTGGCTGGCGCCCTACCGCACCGACCAGCCGCGGCGCATACGCCTGCTGATAGACCACCTGGCCGCGCAATTCCAGGACACGCCCTGGAAAACTACAGGGCCGGCGGCGGCTTCACGGGCCGCACCACGAGGCTCACGCCCAACGCCGTGAGCGCCGTGCCCAGGATGGTGGCCGTGGTGATGGATTCGCCAAACAGCGCCCAGGCCATCAGGGCCGTGGTGGGCGGCACCAGGTAAAGCAGGCTGGTCACGGCAGTCGCCGCGCCGCGCTGGATCAGCAGGTAAAGCAGAGAACTGCCGCCCAGCGTCAGCGCCAGCACCGACCAGGCCATGGCGCCCAGAAAATGGACGTTCCAGTTGATCGCCTCGGTTTCGAACAAGGCCAGCGGCAGCGTCACCACCAAGGCCGCCGCCAGCTGGATGGCATTGGCCGTGCGCACATCGGTCGGCTGGACAAAACGCTTTTGATACAGCGTGCCGGCCGTGATGCAGAACAGGGCAAAGACGGTGCAGGCCAGCGTCAGCGTGCTGACCTCCTGGCCGGTACCGAATTTGCGCGATACCACCAGCAGCAGGCCGCCCAGCCCGAATGCCAGGCCGGCCCACTGGCGCGGGCTGACCCGGGCCTGCGCGTTGCCGGCGTCGCCCGAGGATATCCACGACACCCACAGCGCCGTCAGCACCGGCTGAAGCCCGACGATGAGCGCCGTCAGGCCCGAACCCATGCCGGCTTTCATCGCGCTCCAGATGCCGCCCAGGTAGCCCGCATGCATCAGCAAACCGGTGACCGCCAGGTGGCCCCACTGCGCGCGCGTCCTGGGCCAGGCGGCTCGGGCCAGGACTATCCAGGCCAGGAAACAAAGAATGGACAGGAAATAGCGTATGGCCAGGAAGGTCAGCGGCGGGGCGTAAGGCAGGCCGTATTTGGCGACGATGAAGCCGGTGCTCCAGATCACGACAAACACGGCGGGCATGGCCCGGATCAAGGCACCCGGGGAGGAAGAGGCAGAACTCAAGGAGGGCAGCTTTAGGGGGACGGCGGAGCTATTTGGCGCGCGCGCGGATTTCCGGGATGGCTTTTTGCAGGTAATAAATCATGGACCAGACCGTGAGGATGGCGGAGATCCAGATCAGCCAGGTGCCCCAGACATGCGTGTTGACCACGCCGAAGAGCACACCGTCGAACAGCAAAAAAGGAATGGCGATCATCTGCACCGTGGTCTTGACCTTGCCCAGCATGTGCACAGCCACGCTTTTGGTCGCCCCTATCAGGGCCATCCATTCGCGCAGCGCCGAAATGGCAATTTCGCGGCCAATGATGATGAGGGCCACGAACACGTCGGCGCGCTGCAGGTGCACCAGCACCAGCAAGGAGGCGCAGACCAGGAATTTATCGGCCACCGGATCCAGGAAGGCGCCGAAGGAGGAGGTCTGGTTCAGCTTGCGCGCCAGAAAGCCGTCCAGCCAGTCGGTCGCGGCGAACACCACAAACATCACGGTGGCGATCAGGTTGCGCTCAGTGGGCGCGAGGTTCAGGTAGAACACCCCCACGATCAACGGAATCGCAACAATGCGGGTCCAGGTCATCAGCGTGGGGATAGTCAGAAACATGACCCGATTTTGGCATGAGCCGCACCAAGCCTGACGGGCACCGGGCCAAAGCGCACCAAAACGGTGGTTTCCGTTGCTCAAATACGTCTGGCACCCAATGGCGCATCAATGCAGCGCGCGGTAGATTTCCTCGGCTAGGTCCTTCGAAATACCGTCCACCGTGGCGATGTCTTCCGCGCTGGCCGAGGCAATGCCGCGAATGCCGCCAAAGCGCTGCAGCAGGCTGGCGCGCCGTTTCGGGCCTATGCCCGCGATGTCTTCCAGCTTGCTGCCCCCCACCCTGACCTTGGCGCGCTTGGCCCGCATGCCGGTGATGGCAAAGCGGTGGGCCTCGTCGCGGATCTGCGCGATCAGCATCAGCGCCGCCGAATCCCGTCCTAAATAGACTTTGTCGCGCCCGTCGGCAAACACCAGCTCTTCCAGGCCGACCTTGCGGCCCTCGCCTTTTTCGACGCCGGCGATCAGTCCCAGGTCCAGGCCGAGTTCCTCGAAGACTTCGCGCGCCATGGACACCTGGCCCTTGCCGCCGTCGACCAGCACCAGGTCGGGCAGCTTGGCCTCGCCGTTGCGCGCGGCTTCGGCCAGGCGGGTGTAGCGGCGCGTCAGCACCTGGCGCATGGCGGCATAGTCGTCGCCGGGGGTGATGCCCTCGATGTTGTAGCGGCGGTATTCGCTGTTGACCATCTTGTGCTCCTGGAACACCACGCAGGAGGCCTGCGTCGATTCGCCGGCCGTGTGCGAGATGTCGAAGCACTCGATGCGCAGCGTATCCAGGTTATCGAGCGGCAAATCCAGCGCCTCGGCCAGCGCGCGCGTGCGCGCCTGCTGCGAGCCCTGCTCGGCCAGCAACCGGGCCAGCTGCAGGCCGGCATTTTTCTGCGCCATCTCCAGCCAGATGCGGCGCTGCTCGCGCGGCTGGTGGATGGCCGTGACCTTGGTGCCGGTCTGGGCGCTCAAGGCCTCCATCAATTCCTTGTCCACAGGCTCGCTGCAGACCAGGGTGGGCGGAACCGGCACGTCGATATAGTGCTGCGCGATAAAGGCTTCCAGTACCAAGGCCTCCAGCGGCTTGGCTGGCGGCGCCGAAGCCGGCGCGGCCTCCGTGCCAGCCTCGGCATCGAGCGCCGCGACGTCGGCCGCGTTCTCGACGTGGCTCGGGAAGTAAGCCCTGTCGCCCAGGTGGCGGCCGCCGCGCACCATGGCGAGGTTGACGCAGGCCTTGCCGCCCTGCACTTTCACCGCCAGGATGTCGACGTCCTTGTCGCCGCCGATTTCCATGGACTGCTGGTGCAGCACCTTGGACAGCGCCGACATCTGGTTGCGCAATTCGGCGGCCTGCTCGAACTCCAGCCTGTCGGCATGGGCCAGCATTTTTTTCTCGAGTTCGGTCAGGATGTCCTGGGCCTGGCCCTGCAGAAAGCGTTCGGCGTTGGCGGTGTCCAGCGCGTACTGCTCGGGCGACACATGGCCCACGCAGGGCGCCGAGCAGCGCTTGATCTGGTACAGCAGGCAGGGCCGCGTGCGGTTGTTGAACACCGTGTCTTCACAGGTGCGCAGGCGGAACACCTTTTGCAGCAGCAAGATGGTGTCCTTGACGGCCCAGGCACTCGGGTAAGGCCCGAAATAGCGGTGCTTTTTCTCGACCGCGCCGCGGTAGTAGGCAATGCGCGGGAACACCGCGGCCGCCGGTGCCTCGCCCTCCACGGGCGGGCGCGCGCCGGTGAGCTTGAGGTAGGGGTAGCTCTTGTCGTCCCGAAACAGGATGTTGTACTTCGGGTTCAGCGTCTTGATCAGGTTGTTTTCCAGCAGCAGCGCTTCCGCCTCGGAGCGCACCACCGTGGTCTCCATGCGGGCGATCTTGGTCACCATGTGGCCTATGCGCGTGCCGCCGTGGTTCTTCTGGAAGTAGTTGGAGACCCGCTTCTTGAGGTTGCGTGCCTTGCCGACATACAGCACACCGCCCTCGGCATCGAAGTAGCGGTAAACGCCGGGCAAGGCGGGCAGCGCGGCCACTTCGGCCAGCAGCTCGGGCGCATGGCCGGAGCTTGGCTTTTCAACGGAGGGATGTTCAGGCATTCCCCTATTTTGCCGTGTCGCGGCGCTTTGAGGCGACAGCATCCGCTGCATCACAATACCCGCCATGGCTACCGCGCGCGTTTGGGATATTTTTTGCAAAGTCATCGACAACTTCGGGGACATTGGCGTCTGCTGGCGCCTGGCCGCCGACCTCGCTTCGCGGGGCCACACGGTGCGGCTGTGGGTGGACGATGCCTCGGCCCTGCGCTGGATGGCGCCGGCCGGATGCGAGGGAGTTCACGTGCTGCCCTGGCCGCAGGACGGCCAGCCGCTGGACCTGCAGGCCGCCGGGCTTGCGCAACAGCCGACCGATGTGCTGATCGAGTCCTTCGGCTGTGAAATAGCACCCGGTTTTTTGGCCGCCTGCGCCCGTGCCGCGCAGGCAAGCGGCCGCAAGCCCGTCTGGATCAACCTCGAATACCTGTCCGCCGAGGACTATGTCGAGCGTTCCCACACCCTGCCCTCGCCCGTGCAAAACGGCCCGGCGGCCGGCTGGACCAAATGGTTTTTCTACCCCGGTTTCACCGACAACACCGGCGGGTTGCTGCGGGAGCCCGGCTTGCTGGAACGGCAAGCGCAGTTCGACCGCGCCAGCTGGCTTCAAGCGCATGGAATCCCCAGCGAGGGACAAACGCTGGTATCCCTGTTCTGCTATGAGCCCCCGGCGCTGCAAAGCCTGCTCGCGCAGTTTGCGCGGCAGGGCCTGCAAGGCCGGCCGGTGCACCTGCTGGTGGCTGCCGGCCGCGCGGCCGCCGCGGTACGGGCCCTTGCCGGCGATAACCCTGGCCAAACCGGGGACACGCAGCTCTCGATCTCCTACCTGCCCTTGCTGGCGCAAACGGAGTTTGACCACCTGCTCTGGGCCTGCGACCTCAATTTTGTGCGCGGCGAGGACTCGGTGGTGCGCGCGATCTGGGCCGGCCAGCCTTTTGTCTGGCAAATTTACCCCCAGCACGACGACATCCACCTGGCCAAGCTCCAGGCCTTTCTGGACTGGCTGCAGGCGCCGCCCTCCCTGCGCGCATTTCATGCCGCCTGGAACCGCCGGGAGGCGCCCCAAGGCATGGCGGCGGGCCCGCTGCTCCCAGCCGCCGACCTGCCCGCCTGGCAGGCCGCTACCCGGGCCGGCCGCGCCCGCCTGGCGGCCCAGGACGACCTGGTGACCCGGTTGCTCGGCTTTGTGGCAAAAAAACGTTAAAATCATGGGCTTTGCAGACCAGCCCGAAGACCAACCAGGTCTTGGCGTCCTGCACAACCCGCCGCGGAACCTGCACACCGGTGCAAGCGTTTAGCGGCCTACCTCAGTGAAACTGCTATGAAAATCGCTCAAGAAATCCGCGCCGGCAACGTCATCATGCACGGCAAGGACCCGATGGTGGTGCTCAAGACCGAATACAGCCGCGGTGGGCGCAATTCCGCCACCGTGCGCATGAAGCTCAAAAGCCTGGTCGCCAACTTCAACACCGAAGTCGTGTTCAAGGCCGACGACAAGATGGACCAGATCGTCCTCGACAAGAAGGACTGCACCTATTCCTACTTCGCCGACCCGCTGTACGTCTGCATGGACTCCGAGTACAACCAGTACGAAGTCGAAGCCGAAAACATGGGCGACTCGCTCAACTACCTGCAAGACGGCATGGAGCTGGAAGTCGTGTTCTACGACGGCAAGGCCATCTCGGTGGAACTGCCCACCAGCGTGCAGCGCGAAATCACCTGGACCGAACCCGCCGTCAAGGGCGACACCTCCGGCAAGGTCCTGAAACCCGCCAAGATCGCCACCGGTTTTGAAATCGGCGTGCCCATCTTCGTGGCCCAAGGCGACGTGGTCGAAATCGACACCCGCACCGGCGAATACCGCAAACGCGTGTAAATCCCCGCTCGGCACAAAAAAGGCTCCTCAGGGAGCCTTTTTGCTTTATGCGACCTGCACCGGTGCCGGAAAAAGAAGCCGCCCTCTCTGATCGTTGACAATAAGCCCATGGAACAAAAACAGGACCTATCCGTCAGCCGCCTGGCCAATGCCTGGGCGGCACTGCAAGCCCACGCCAGCGAAGGCAACCCGCTCGAAGCCGATGCCTCCCGCCTGGCCTTTGCCGACCCGGAATTCCTGCTGCGGCGTGAAACCCGCGGCATACGCTTTCAGCTGGAGCTGCTCAAGCCGGACCTGGAACAGCAGGCCCACGGCATTGAAAACACCGTGGTGGTGTTCGGCAGCGCCCGCTTTCGCAGCGAGGAGGATTCCGCCCTGATGGTGGCCGAGGCCGAGGCCGGCGGCGACCCCGAGGTGATAGACCGCGCGAAAAAGCTGGCGCGCAACGCCCACTATTACGAAAGCGCCCGCGCCTTCGGCAAGCTGGTGGCGCAGTACAGCAGCGACAAGCCGCCGGAAACCAAGCTCTTTATCTGCACCGGCGGCGGCCCGGGCATCATGCAGGCGGCCAACCGCGGCGCGCACGAAGCCGGCGGCCTCAGCGTGGGCCTGGCCATCGTGCTGCCCATGGAAGAAGCGGCCAACCCCTACGTGCCGCCCGAACTCTCCTTCAAGTTCCACTACTTCGCGCTGCGCAAGATGCATTTCATGATGCGCGCCAAGGCCCTGGTGGTGTTTCCGGGCGGCTTCGGCACGCTGGACGAGCTGTTCGAGGTCATCACCCTGGTGCAGACCCGCAAGGCCAAGCCGGTGCCCATCATCCTGTTCGGCAGCAGCTACTGGAAGCGCCTGCTCAATACCGAGATGCTGGTGGAAGAAGGCGTGATCTCGCCGAACGACCTCAAGCTGTTCCAGTACGTGGACGACCCGCAGGTCGCCTGGGACCTGATCAAGGACTTTTACCGTCTTTGATGTCACCGTGCCCGCCGTGGGCCGGCATGCTGTCCTTCAGCAGCCAGGCCGCGCGCGAGCCCGCGCCCACCATCGCGCCGGTAGTCCAGAACACGCCGGCAATCCCGATCAGCGCGCCGGCTGAGCCGAACAGCATGGGCATGACCACGCTGGACGCATTGATGGCCATCAGCCGCAAGCCCAGCGCCTCGCCGTGGCGCGCCTCCGGCGTGATCTGGTGCAGCATGCTCATGACCATGGGCTGCACCATGCCCAGCGCCAGGCCCAGCAGGATGGAGCACAGGCCCATGCCGATGGCCGAGTGCATCAGCGGGTAGATACCGAACAGCAGCGCCGTCACCAGCATGGAAACCGCCAGCACCTTCCACTCGCGCAGATGGGCCGCCACCAGCGGCATCACCATGCGGATCAGCGCCGCGGCCACCGCGAACGAACCCAGGATGGTGCCTATCACCGAGGCGCTGATGCCGCGCTCAAAACCGAGCACCGGCACCACAAAGGTATGGACGTCCCAGCAGGACGACAAAAACCAGTTCACCAGCATCAGGCGGCGGAAAGTGGCCTGGCGCAGCAAGTCCCAGGCCCTGGGCTGCGGGCCGCCGCTGGCGGCGATCACCGGCGGCAGCTCGCGCGTCTTGCGCACCAGGAACCAGCAGGCCAGCGGCAGTATCGCCATCAGCAAAAACGCCGCGCGGTAGCCCGAGGTGCTGCCGGGCACCGCGCCCACATGGTCGATCAGCAGGCCGGCCGAAAACGGCCCGATGAAATTGGACACCGCCGGGCCTATGGCCAGCCAGCTGAACACCTGGCGCAGCTCCAGCGCGCCGACCGCCGCGCGGCCCACATGCCGCTGCAGCGAAATCACCGCCGCGCCGGTGGCACCGCCCGTGAGCAGCGCCGCCAGGCACAGCACCGGGAACACCGGAAAAGCCACCGCAGCCCCGGCGCCCAGCACCGCGGCGAACACGCTGTAGCGTATGGGACGCCGCAGGCCGTGACGGTCGGCAAAACGGCCGGCCGGCAGCGCCAGGAAAACCTGGGTCAAGGCAAACAGCGCAAGCAGCACACCGACCGCCGCAGGGCTGTAGCCTTCACGCAGCGCCAGCAGGGGCGCCGCCATGCGGGTGCCGGCCATGCAGGCATGCAAGCAAATCTGCGCCAATATCAGGCGGGCGAGTTCAGGCGTCATGCGGCGCAGCTCATGCGCGGTGCATCAGGGGTTGTCCAGGTCTTTGTCAAGGGGGTCCAATGGAAGCAGGCGGGCGGATTCGATTTCAGGCAGCGCTTCGACGTTGCGCAAGGCCTTGCCCATGACGCGGCTGCGCTGCTCGGCGCTGCTCAGCGTGTTGAGCACGGTTTCCGTCTGGGATTTGACCTTGGCCAGCACGTCGCCGAACTTGCCGAATTCGGTCTTGACCGCACCCAGCACCTGCCAGACTTCGCTGGAGCGTTTTTCCAGCGCCAGCGTGCGAAAGCCCATTTGCAGGGAGTTGAGCATGGCCAGCAGCGTGGTCGGGCCGGCCAGCGTGACGCGGTGGTCGCGCTGCAGGAACTCCATCAGGCCCGGGCGGCGCAGCACCTCGGCATACAGGCCCTCGGTCGGCAGGAACAGGATGGCGAAATCGGTGGTGTAAGGCGGGTCTATGTACTTGTCGGAAATCGATTTGGCTTCCAGGCGTATGCGCGCTTCCAGCGCCTTGCCGGCGATTTCCGCGCCCAGCACGTCGGCGCGCTGCTGCGCGTCCAGCAGGCGTTCGTAATCTTCGTTCGGGAATTTCGCGTCTATCGGCAGCCACAGCGGCTCGCCCGAATCGGACCGGCCCGGCAGCTTGATCGCGAAGTCGACCGGGTTCTTGCCGCCGCGGCGCGTGATGACCTGGGCCGCGTACTGGTCGACGGTGAACACCTGTTCCAGCAGGGCCGAGAGCTGCGCCTCGCCGAAAATGCCGCGCGTTTTCACATTGGTCAACAAATGCTTGAGGTCGCCCACGCCCTGGGCCAGCGTCTGCATCTCGCCCAGGCCCTTGTGCACCTGCTCCAGCCGGTCGGCCACCTGCTTGAAGCTTTCGCCCAGGCGGGTTTCCAGCGTGGTCTGCAGCTTTTCGTCGACCGTCTTGCGCATCTCGTCGAGCTTGGCCGAATTGGTCTGCTGCAGCTGCGCGAGCTGCTTTTCCAGCGTCTCGCGCACTTCGCCCATGCGCCTGGCATTCGACTCGCTGACCGACTGCAGCTGTGTGCTCAGGGTGTCGGACAGCGTCTTTTGCAGCAAGGTGAGCTGCTGCGCGAACGCGTCGATCTGGGTGTTCTGCGTGCGGGTGGCTTCGGCGCTTTGCTGCACCAGGGTTTGCTGGAACATCGCGAAAGTTTTCGCCAGCTCCTCCCGGCTGCTGCGCGCGTTGTCGCCGATCTCGCGGCGCAGCTCGCGCTCCAGCTTGTCGTGGCCTGCCGCGATGGCCGCGAGCAGCTCGGTGCGGCCCGTATCCGAAGGTTCCGCCGGCTTGCGCAGCAGCAGCCACACCAGCAACAGCAGGTTGGCCACAGCCAGGGCGATGATCAGCCAGTTTTCCATCATGTGTACATTGTCCGCTTGCTGCCTCTTCTACTTGCTTGATGAGTTTATTTTCCGGCCAGCACCGCGGGGTTGAGCGGGGTCAGCGGCTTCTTGCCGCCGAAAAACGCGATCAGGTTGTCGGCGGCCAGGCTCGCCATGGCCTTGCGCGTGGGAATGGTGGCACTGGCAATGTGCGGGGTCAACACCACATTGGGTACCGTCAGCAGGTCCGGGTGCACCTTGGGTTCGCCCTCGAACACGTCCAGGCCGGCAGCCGCAATGCGCTTGTCGCGCAGGGCCGCGGCCAGCGCGGCATCGTCCACGATGCCGCCGCGCGCGATGTTGATCAGCGTGGCCGTCGGCTTCATCAGCGCGAGTTCGTTCGCCGCGATGCTGTGGTGGGAGGCCGGCGAATACGGCAGCACCAGCACCAGGTGGTCGGCCGTCTTCAGAAGCTCTTCCTTGCCGACGTAGCGGGCCTTGCATTCGGCTTCCAGCGCCGCGTCCAGGCGCGAACGGTTGTGGTAAATCACCTTCATGCCGAAACCGTGGGCACCGCGCTTGGCAATGCCCTGCCCTATGCGGCCCATGCCCAGGATACCCAGCGTGGCGCCATGGATGTCGGAGCCGGCGAACATGTCGTAGCTCCATTTGGTCCATTTGCCGGCGCGCAGGTAGTGTTCGCTCTCGGTGACGCGGCGGGCCGTGGCCATCAGCAATGCAAAACCGAAATCAGCGGTGGTCTCGGTCAGCACGTCGGGCGCGTTGGTGGCCAGCACACCGGCCGCCGTCATCGCGTCGATGTCGAAGTTGTTGTAGCCCACCGCCATGTTGGCGCAGATCTTCAAGCCCGGGCAGGCGGCCAGCACCTCCGCGTCAATTTTGTCGCCGCCGGTGGTGAAGGCGCCGTCCTTGCCCTTGAGGCGCTCGGTCAGCTGGGCCTTGGACCAGGTCTCGTCGGCCTGGTTGGACTCGACTTCGAAATGCTGCTCCAGGCGAGCGATGACTTCGGGGAAGACGGCGCGTGCGACGAGGATTTTGGGTTTGCTCATGGTGGTTCAGGATGAGGTGAAAGACGATGCTACCGGTTCGGAGGACAAACCAATAGCCGAGGTAAAAGGTGAAGTGCCCGCAGCTTGCCGGACCCGGGGCGCGTCGGGGTGCCAGCCCAGCACGGCCAGCAGCACCAAGAAGCCGACCACATAACCCAGCGCCACATGCCAGCCGCCCTTGAGCCAGGCGGCCACGGACCTGGCTTCGGGATACATATTGGCCAGCGCCACGCCGGCCGAGGAGCCGAACCACAGCATGCTGCCGCCGAAGCCGACCGCATAGGCCAGAAAACCCCAGTCGTAGCCACCCTGGCGCAGGGCCAGCGCCGTGAGCGGGATGTTGTCAAACACCGCGCTCACAAAACCCAGGCCGAAAGCGGTTTGCCAGCTGGCGGCCGGCAGGTGCTGCACCGGCATCATGGAAGCGCACAGCACCAGCGACAGCAGGAAGACGCTGCCGCGCGCCGCCTCGGGCAGCAGGCCCCAGTTGGAGCGGCGCCAGGGCGTGGTCAGCGCGATCGCCACCCAGACCGCGACGCCTATCACCGGAAGCCGCTCCAGCACCGCGGGGTCGCGCAGGTTGAAGTACACATTGGCGGCCACCGCCGACAGCAGGATGATGGCGACGATGCCCAGGCGCGCCCAGTGCAGCTGCGCGCCCGGCACGGCGTCCTTCATGATGGGCTGCAGCGCATGCTGCTGGCGCGCGGCGACCACGCCGAACACGGCCAGCGCCACCACAGCGCCCGCATAGGACTCGAACACCTGGCCCGGCGAGACGCCCGCAATCCACATCATGGTGGTGGTGGTGTCGCCCACCACGCTGCCCGAGCCGCCGGCGTTGCTGGCGGCCACGATGGCGGCCAGGAAGCCGATGTGCACGCGCTTGCGGTAAAGCACGGACGCCATGGTGCCGCCTATCATGGCCGCCGCGATGTTGTCGAGAAAGCTGGAGAGCACAAAGACCAGCAGCAGCATCACGAAGCCGCCCTTCCAGTCGTCGGGCAGGTAGCGCGGCAGCAGCGCTGGGACGCCGCTTTTTTCGAAGTGGTCGGACAGCAGCGCGAAACCCAGCAGCAGGCCCAGCAGGTTGGCCAGCGTCACCCACTCATGCGCCAGCAATTGCAGCAGGCCGCCCAGGCCGGGCGTGCCGGAAAAATCGCCCAGCGCGAGTTTGTAGAGCGTGATCACCGCCAGGCCCGCCAGCGCCACCTTGAGCGTGTGCCGGTGCCACAGCGCCACACCGAGCAGCGTCAGGCCGAACAACACAAAATCAAGGGGGATACCTGCAATAGCCACGCGCTGGTTTTGGGTAAAAGATAAGTAAGCGGTCGATTATGCCGGTGAGGCGATCTCAAACACCTGGCGCAGGTAGGCCAGGTACTTTTCGTCGTCGCACATGTTCTTGGAAGGGGTGTCCGACAGCTTGGCCACCGGCTGTCCGTTGCAGCGGATCATCTTGATGACGATCTGCAGCGGCTCATAGCCGAGGTCGTTGGTCAGGTTGGTGCCTATGCCGAAGGCCAGCTGGCAGCGGCCCTTGAACTGGTGGTACAGCTCTATGGTGCGCGGCACCGTGAGGCCGTCGCTGAAGATCAGCGTCTTGGTCCTGGGGTCGACCCGGTTTTTGCTGTAGTGCGCGAGCATGCGCTCGCCCCACTGGAAGGGGTCTCCGCTGTCATGGCGCGCGCCGTCGAACAGCTTGCAGAAATACATGTCGAAGTCGCGCAGGAAGGCGCTCATGCCGTAGACGTCGGACAGCGCGATACCGAGGTCGCCGCGGTATTCCTTGGCCCACGATTCGAAAGCGAAGACCTGGCTGTCGCGCAGCCGCGGCCCCAGCGCCTGGCAGGCCTGCAGGTATTCGTGCGCCATGGTGCCCAGCGGCGTCAGGCCCAGCTTCATCGCGAACAGCACGTTGCTGGTGCCGGCGAACTGCCCCTGCATGCCCGTGCCGAGACGCCCGGCCAGCGTGCGCAGCACTTCCTCGTGCCAGGCCTTGCCGAAGCGGCGGCGTGTGCCGTAGTCGGCGATCTTGAGTGCGCCCAGGCCTTCGGCCTGCAGCTCGCCGATCTTGGTGTCCAGGCGCCTGCGGCCTTCGGCGAAGTCGGCTTTTTTCTGCGTATTGCGGAAGTAGACCTCGTTGATGATGGCCAGCACCGGGATCTCGAACAGGATGGTGTGCAGCCAGGGGCCCTTGATGGACACCTCGATTTCGCCCGAGGGCAGCGCCGTGACGCTCACGTATTTTTCATTGAGCCGGAAAATGCCGAGGAAGTCGACAAAGTCGCTCTTGATGAAGCGCATGGCCTTGAGGTAGGCCAGCTCGGCATCCTGGAAACGCAGGTTGCACAGGCCGCGGATTTCCTCGCGTATCTCGGTCACATAGGGCGCCAGGTCGCCTATGCCAGTCGCGCCGGCGTTGCGGCACTTGAAGCGGTACTCCACCTCGGCGCCCGGAAACTGGTGCAAGACCACCTGCATCATGGTGAACTTGTACAAATCCGTATCGAGCAGGCTGGTGATGATCATGGAGAACGCTTGAGGGCCGCGGCGCCGGGGTGCCTTGGCGGTTAATCAGGTGAACAAGCCCGCTGCAAACCATGCAGGCGGGCATCCAACGCGCGCCGGCTCAGGTGCCGAGGAAATCCACTTCAAACAGCAGCGTGGCATTCGGCGGAATCACGCCGCCGGCGCCGCGCGCGCCGTAGCCCAGCGCGGCCGGGATGATCAGGCGGCGCGTGCCGCCCACCGACATGCCCTGCACGCCTTCGTCCCAGCCGCGAATGACCTGGCCCGCGCCCAGCGAAAACTCGAAAGGCTGGCCGCGGTCCTTGCTGGAGTCGAACTTGGCGCCCTGCACGCCGTCGTTATAGAGCCAGCCGGTGTAGTGGACCTTGACGTTCTGGCCGGCCTTGGCGATGGCGCCCGTGCCCAGCACGGTGTCTTCGTACTGCAGGCCGGAGGCGGTGGTGGTGATGTTGCTCATGGGGGTCCTTTGAAGGAAGGGAGGATTAAAAAGAGGAGGAAAAAGAGAAAAAACGGGAAAGAAGCGGGTCTTTCTTCACGAACCCCTGACTTTACCCGCAACCAGCAAAACCAGCCTGTCAGCGCGGGCAGCCAGCAGCTGGTTCTGCTCGGCCACCAGCAGGCCCAGGCCCTGCCGGCGCAGCGCCAGCAGCGCGTCGCGAATCGCTTCCACCAGCACGGGGGCAATGCCCTCGCAAGGTTCGTCCAGCAGCAGGATGCGCGGGCCGGTCATCAGCGTGCGGGCGATCGCCAGCATCTGCTGCTCGCCGCCGCTCATCTGGTCGGCGCGGCGCCCCAGCATGGCCTTGAGCGCGGGGAACAGGTCCAGCGCCCTGGCCTCCTGCACTGCAAGGTCACGGCCCGCCGCGATGCGCAGGTTTTCGCGCACCGTGAGTTCGGTGAACAGGCGGCGGTCTTCGGCAACATAGCCCAGGCCTGCCTGGGCGCGGCGATGCGTGTCCCAGCGTTCAATCACCGCCAGGCCCGCGCCCTGGGGGCCCGCCGGGTCGCGGTAGCGGATGTGGCCTTCGGTGCGCACCTCCAGGCCCATCAGGGACTTGAGCAGCGTGGACTTGCCGGCGCCGTTCAGGCCCTGCAGCACCACCAGTTCACCGGGCGCCACCCGCAGCGACACCTCGAACAAGGCCTGGGCCGGGCCGTAAAAGGCATTAAGCTGATCGACCTCAAGCATGGCCCTCTCCTTCGCTGCCAGCTTCACCGCCGGCCTGGCCCAGGTAGCGGCTGCGCACCACGGCGTCGCGCGAGATTTCGTCGAACGAGCCCTGCGCCGCCAGCCGGCCTTCTATCAGCACCAGCACGCGGTCGGCCACGCCGGCCACGGCGTCCATATTGTGTTCGGTGTAAAGCACGGCCATGCCCTGCCCCGCCAGGCGCTTGACGAGCTGCATCAGCTCGGCGCGCTCGGGCCCGGCCAGGCCGGCGGCGGGCTCGTCCAGCAACAGCAGCTGCGGCCGGGCCGCAAGCGCCAGGGCCAGTTCCAGCCGCTTCTTCGCGCCATAAGGCAGGCTCAGCGCATCCTGCCCGGCCAAAGCCTGCAGGCCGGTTTGCTCCAGCAAGGCCAGGGCCGGCTCGCGCGCCTGGCTGTCCAGGCGCCTGAAAGCGGAGACGGCCCGCAGGCCCAGGCGCGCCTGAATCACCAGCTGCACGTTCTGCAGCACCGTGAGCGCTTCAAACACCTGGGCCACCTGGAAGCTGCGCGCCACGCCCAGCTGCAGGCGCGCCTGCGGGCTAAGGCCCCGCAGCGCCTGGCCGTTCCAGGCAATGTCGCCGCCCGTGATCGGGTACTGGCCGGCAATGCAGGCAAAGGTGGTGGACTTGCCGGCGCCGTTGGGGCCTATCAGGGCCACGCACTGGCCCGGCCCCACCTCGAAGCTCACGCCGTCCACGGCACGCAGGCCGCCGAAATGTTTGACGAGTTGCCGGACCTGCAGCATCAGGCGCTCCGTCCAAGGCTGCGCCGCCAGGCACCAACAAGGCGCGGCAGCAAGCCCAGCAGCCCCGAGGGCGAAGCCACCATGATCAGCATGATGAAGACACCCAGCAGGCCACGCCAGTAAGTAACTTCGCGGCCCAGCTCGGCGCCGGCGTAGCTCAGCACCATGCTGCCCGCCACCGCGCCCCAGAGCTGGTGCACACCGCCCAGCAAAACCACCAGCAAGGCATCGACGGAGGTGGAAACCGATGCGAGCGAGGGAAACACCGCGCCCTTGTGCGCGGCAAACAGGCCGCCGGCCAGGCCCGCGAGCACGGCGCTCTCGACAAATATCCGGTATTTAAGCCAGTTCACCGCCAGCCCCGAGGCCGAGGCGCGCAAAGGCGCGTCGCGCAGGGCCTGCAGCGCGGCCCCCATGACCGAACGTGCCAGAAAGCGCAGCGCCGCCACGGCCACCAGCGCCAGCCCCACGAGCAGCGCGTAAAACACCGGCCGGCCTTCGTCGCCAACCAGCGTGAGGCCTATCAGGCCGTTGTCGCCGCCGGTGAGTTCCACCCACTGCGTGGCGCCGGCCCAGATCACCTGCGCGAGCGCCAGCGATAGCATGGCCAGGTACACCCCGCTGCTGCGCACCACCGCCGCGCCGAAGACCGCGGCCACCGCCAGGGCCGCGCCGCAGCCGGCCGCCAGCGCCAGCGGTAGCGAGGCGCCCCAAAGGCTGTGCGAGAGCGCCGCGCCATAAGCGCCCAGCGCAAAAAAGGCGGCGTGGCCAAAGCTAACCAGGCCGCCCAGCGCCATCATCGATTGCAGGCTGATGCCGAAAATCATGAGGATCAGTGCATCGGCCGCCAGCGCCTGCCAGTAAGGCCCACCCGCCCAGGCCAGGCCGGCCAGCAGCACAAAAGATGCGGCGATGGCCGAAGACCCGGCCGCACCCACACCCAGGCCGCGGAATTTCTGGGCCGCCTCGCGCACGCCGCTGCCGGCCTCCTGCGCCGAGGCCGCCCTGCCATTGAGCCCCTGGGGACGGAACACCAGCACCACGGCCATGGTCAGGAACACAATGACCAGCGTGGCCTGCGGGAACACGTTGATGCCGAAGGCATGGACCAGCCCGATCAGCAGCGCCGCCACAAAAGCGCCGCCTATGCTGCCCAGCCCGCCGGTGACCACCACCACAAAGGTTTCCACGATCACGTTCATGTCCATCTGCAGGTGGGCGGGCTCGCGCGGCAACTGCAGCGCGCCGGCCAGGCCCGCCAGCGCGCAGCCCAGCACCACGGCGCCCAGCATCAGCGGGCGCGGATTGACGCCCAGCGCCGCGAGCATGGAACGGTCCTGCGTGGCGGCGCGCAGGCGCTGGCCGAAACGCGAACGCCGCAGCAGCAAATGCAGGCCCAGCCAGACCAGCGGGCCCATCGCGATCATCGCGAGCTGGTAGACCGGAAAAAATTCGTCGCCGATCTGCACCGAGCCCTTGAGGCCCGGAAAGCGCGGCGCGAACACCTCGTCGGGGCCGAAGCCCCATTGCATGGCATCGTGCATCGCCAGCGTCAGGCCGAAGGTGGCGACCAGTTGGTACAGCTCAGGCGCGCCGCTCATGCGCCTGAGCAGCAAAAACTCCGCCGCGGCGCCCGCCAGGCCCGCGCAGGCCGCGCCCATCAAAATCGCCAGCAAGTACAGCGGCGCGCTTTCACCCCAGGCCGGAAACCAATGGGTGACCCAGTGCGCGGTGAACAGCGCGCCCAGCATGAAAAAACTGCCATGCGCGAAATTCACGATGCGGGTTACGCCGAAGATCAGCGTGAGGCCCGCCGCCATCAGGAACAGCGTGGTGGCGTAAGACAGTCCACCTAACAGCTGGACCAGGGAAAACGTCATCCCCTCAATCCAGCCAGGTGGTGAATTCGGAAGCGGGGACTCTTGGCGTTCTGAAAGTGTTGACCAGCGCCGTTTCATCGGCATAGCCCAGCGACATGCCGCACACCAGCATCTCGTCAGGACCCGCGCCTATGTGCGGCAGGATGATTTTTCCAAAACCGTTCCAGGCGGCCTGCGGGCAGGTGTGCAGGCCCAGGCTGCGCGCGGCCACCATGAGGTTTTGCATGAACATGCCGTAATCCACCAGCGAGCCGCGGCCCATGACGCGGTCCAGCGTGAACATCAGGCCCACGGGCGCGTCGAAGAATTTGAAATTGCGGTGGTGCTGCGCATGCATCCTGTCCTTGTCGCCCTTGGTGATGTTCAGCAGGCCGTAAAGGCCCCAGCCGTTGGCGCGGCGCCTGTCTATATAGGGCGAGACCCACTTCTCGGGGTAGTAGTCGTATTCTTCTTTGTACTCGGCCGCCAGCGCGGGGTCGGCGTACAGCGCGTCATGCGCCTGGCAGACCTTTTCAACCAAGGCGTCGCGGCTCGCGCCCTGCAGCACATAGGCTTTCCAGGGCTGGGTGTTGGTGCCCGAAGGCGCGCGGCTGGCGACCTCCAGCAGGTGGGCAATGGTTTCGCGCGGCACCGGCTTGGGTAAAAACTGGCGTATGGACTGGCGGCTCACGATGGCTTCATCGACCGCATTGCGCGCATCGCCGGCCTGGCGCGGGGTGATATAGGGAAGCACGGGCGGTGCCTGGGTCATCTGAGGGTCTCCAGTACGGAAAGCAGTTCGGGCGGAAGCGGTGCCGGCCGGCGCGTGGCGCGGTCGACGTAAACATGGATGAAATGGCCCCTGGCCGCGCACAGCCGGCTTTCATCGCCGGGGAACAAGGCCACCTCATAGCGCACGCTGGACGAGCCCACATGCGCCACGCGGATTCCGGCCACCACGGGCTCGGGAAAGGCCAGCGGCGCGAAGTAGTTGCACTGGGTTTCTATGACCAGGCCGATCACGCCGCCGTTGTGGATGTCGATGGCGCCGCGTTCGATGAGCAGGCCGTTGACGGCGGTATCGAACCAGCTGTAGTAAACGACGTTGTTGACGTGGCCGTAGATGTCGTTGTCGGACCAGCGGGTACCGATGTCGCGGAAAGCTTTGTAGGCGCTACGGGCTTCGGCTTGCGGCCGTGTCGGGGAACTCATGAGGCCTTATTTTGCCAGCGCGGGCCGCGCCGGGCTCACGGGCATTTTTGCGCCAATGGCCTGGGGCTCTCGTCCCAGCAATTCGGGCAGGCGGTTAGGCACAGGGATGTTGTCCCGCTGCAGCAAGATCCAGTGCCCGTAGGAAAACGGCGAGAAATGCAGGACGTCGCAAACATGGGCGCCCAGCCGCGCCGCCCAGTTGGGCAGCGGCAGTTGCAGCGCGCGGGTGGCGGTGTAGTCGGTGCGCAGTTCGCGCAGGTATTCCGCATAGCCATAGCGGCGCTTGCCGCCCAGCTCCACCTCGCGGTGGGCGGCCAGGGACGGCATGGCCGCAAGGGCAGCGAAGGCCAGGCCGAGGTCGGTGGCCGTCATGGCCGCGATGCCGCCGCGCGCGCCGCGCGGAATGCCATGCACGGGTGAGCGCGACAGGCCGCGCAGCCAGCGCGCGCCAAAACCGCCCTCGCCGTCGAGCAGCGAGGGGCGCACGATGGCATAGTCGCTGCCCGAGGCCGCGATGGCACGCTCGCCCAGCAGCTTGCTCGACAGGAAGCGGCTTTTGGCGCCCTCGTGCAAACCCAGGGCCGAGGTGTGTATGAAGCGTATGCCCGCCTTGGCGCAGGCGACGGCCAGCGCCGCGGGCGCGCGGTGGTGCACATGGTCGTAGGACTCATTAGGCCGTTGGCGCAATATGCCCACGCAGTTGACGACCACATCCACGTCCTTGAGCAGCGCGGCCCAGGCGCCCGGCTGCAGCAGCTGCTCAAACCGCGCAAGGCGCATGTCGGCAAAGGAATACGCAGCCTGGTGGCGCCCGGGGTGGCGGCTGCCTATGGCGAGCTGTGCACCCGACGCATGCAGTGCCGCCACGGCATGGCGGCCGATGAAGCCGGTGCCACCGAGGACGAGGACACGCACAGGGGAAGATTCTTCAGAAGGGGCAGCAATATCGGTGGTGTTCGGCGCCATGTTTTTGCTTTTTGTCTGTCCAGGGGTCGCCGAAGCGAATCTGAGGCAATGTAGCAGCAATGCTAGGGATTCCAGCGCGCCCAGTATTCGAGCGCCAGGGTGTAAGTGTTCATCTGCACCTGCACGGTCTCGTCGATGTTGATACCGTAGCCGCCGGCCATCGCAAATGCCAACGGGATACGGCGCTGCCAGGCCCAGTCGAAGACGCGCCGGTCGCGCGCCTCCAGGCCGTCGAAACTGAGCGCCAGGCGGCCCAGGCGGTCGCCCTCGTAAGGGTCGGCACCGGCCAGGTACAGGACCAGGCCGGGCTCGAAGCGCCGCTCGAGTTCGTCGAGCGCATGCTCCAGCGCCTGCAGGTAGGCCGCGTCGCCGCAGCCGTCGGGCAGGTCCACGTCGAGGTCGCTGGCTTCCTTGCGAAACGGGAAATTCTTCTGCCCGTGCAGCGACAGCGTGAAAACGCTGGGGTCATTGGCAAAGATGCTGGCCGTGCCGTTGCCCTGGTGCACGTCGAGGTCGATGATGGCGACCTGCAGCGGCTTGCGCCCCTGCCTGTGTTGCCGCGCCCATTCCGCCTGCATCAGCCTGGCGGCCACGGCCACATCATTGAACACACAAAAACCCCCGCCCTTGTGCGCATAGGAATGGTGCGTTCCTCCCGCGAGGTTGGCCGCGATGCCCTCCCCCGGCCGGCCCGGCGAACCCATGGCCACACGGGCCGCCGCGACGGTGGCGCCGGCCGAGCGGCGCGCGCGTTCGGCCATGCCCGGGCTCCAGGGAAAGCCGATCTCACGCTGGGCCGCGGCCGGCAGGGTTCCGTGGCTGATGGCGTCTATGTAGTCCGGCGTGTGCACCAGCGCGAGCTCGCCGTCTGTTGCGGCCGGCGCCTGCGCCATGCGAACCTGCGGACACTCGTTCACCAGGCGGTCACGCAGCAAACGGTATTTCGCCATGGGAAAGCGATGGCCGGGCGGCAGCGGCAAAATAAAGTTGTCGGCGTAAAAGGCTTGCAAGATGTGAAGGTGTTGCGATTTCGGGGCTGAGGCCATTGTGGCCTCGGGCCACACACTTAGAAAAATGGGTGCATGCAGGGTGAGTCGAGTAGTCCTTTTTGGGTACTTTTCAGCGCTGTTTCAGAGCGTTACCTAGGGCTTGGCCTCTAAATTGGTGCACCGCAACATAAAATACTTGCAATGGTGCACACAGTCCCTATACTTGGACTTATGTTGCAGTGCAGCAATTCAGCGCAAAGCAACACCATTGCCCTCACCTAAACCTATTTTGGAGATTCATTATGCTGACCGCTGAACAAGTCCTCGCTTCCCACAAAGCCAACATCGAAACCATGTTTGGCCTGACCCACAAAGCCTTCGAAGGCGTTGAGAAACTGGTCGAACTGAACGTGCAAGCCACCAAGGCCGCCCTGGCTGAAAGCGCCAACCACACGCAAGCCGTGCTGGGCGTGAAAGACGCACAAGAACTGCTGGCCCTGCAAGCCGGCCTGGTCCAGCCCCTGGCTGAAAAGACCGCCGCCTACAGCCGCCACCTCTATGACATCGCTTCGGCCGCTGGCGCTGAACTGGGCAAGACCTTTGAAACCCAGGCTGCCGATGCACAGAAGAAATTTGTCGGCCTGGTCGACAACGCCGCCAAGAACGCACCGGCCGGTTCCGAAACCGCCGTGGCTGTCCTGAAGAGCGCCGTCGCCGCCGCCAACAACGCTTTCGAGTCGGTCCAGAAGGCCGTCAAGCAAGCCACCGACATCGCTGAAGCCAACTTCAACACGGTGGCTGCTTCCGCCGTGAACGCCACCAAGACGACCACCGCCAAAAAGCGCTGATCGAAGCGCCTCGCGCGCCAACCTTCACGGAGCCTGTTTCGCGAGTCCTGTTTGACTGAACAGGGTTTCAAGCCAGTTGTCTCCTCGGGTCCCTTCCGAAATTCATTTTCACGGACCCCTTAAAGCCCGATCGCAAGATTGGGCTTTTTTTTTGCCTGCTACATCCTCCCTATTTCTGCGCCGTGACCGCCGCGGCCTCGAGTTTGGCCTTGAGCTGCGGTAGCGCCGCCAGCATGGCCGCCCGGCCCGCGTCGATGGCGCGCTGCCGCGCCGAGAAGTCGGCGCTCTTGAGGCCCGTGAGCGAGGGCCGCACAACGACGTCGGCATCCTTGAGCTCGTACTGGTTGATGCTTTTGCCCATGATGGCAAAGGTCTGCAGCAGGATCTGCAGGGTATCGCCCGCGGGATTGGCCTCCGGCGGGCTCGAGATGTCGACGGCCACCACAATGTCGGCGCCCATCTGCCGCGCAAAACGCACGGGCACCGGCGACACCAGGCCGCCGTCCACATATTCGCGGCCGTTGATCTTGACCGGCAGGAACACCGCCGGCACCGCGCTCGACGCACGCACCGCCGTTCCGGTATCGCCGCGCTGGAATAGCACGGCCTGGCCGCTGTTGAGGTCGGTGGCGACGATGCCCAGCGGGATCGCCATGTTCTCCATGGTGCGGTTGGCCACCAAGTCGTTGACATAGCGGGCCAGCGCGTCGCCGCGGAACATGCCGCGGCCGAAGATGGGCAGCATCCAGTCGGTGATGGCCACCTCCTCCATACTCAGCGCGGTCTGCTGCAGCTGCGCGCTGGTCTTGCCGCTGGCATAGAGCGCCGCCACCAGGCTGCCGGCCGAGGTGCCGACCACGAGCTGCGGCTTGAGCCCGGCTTCTTCCAGCACGGCGATCACGCCCACATGGGCAAAACCGCGCGCCGCACCGCCGCCCAGCGCCAACCCTACACGCACCGGCTTTCTGGCGGCCTCGGCCGGCGGCGGCACAGGCGCAACCGGGCCGGACGGCATGACGGCGCAACCGGCCAGCAGCAGCATCGCCACGGCCATGCCGGCGCCTGCATACCTGCCCGGCCCGCTTGAAAACGTGCCCAGCGTAGGGACTCTGCCAAGAATGATTCTTATTTGCTTTATCATGGCCGGGCTTTAAAAATACCTGTAAGGAAGTGGAAAGTTATGTTCAAAAAAGTGCTTCTCTCGTCGCTGCTCTTGCTGGCAGGCCTGGCATCGGCCCAGGAGCAGGTGGTCAACCTGTATTCTGCCCGCCATTACCAGACCGACGAAAAGCTCTACAGCGACTTCACCAAGGCCACCGGCATCAAGGTGAACCGCGTCGATGCCGACGACGCCGGCATCCTGGCCCGGCTGAAGGCTGAAGGCGCGGCCTCCCCCGCCGACGTGATCCTGCTGGTCGACGCGGCCCGCCTCTGGAAGGGCGATGCAGACGGCCTGTTCCGGCCCATCAAGTCGCCGGCCCTCGAAGCCGCCATTCCCGCCAAGCTGCGCGCCAAGGAAACCGCCGAAGGCACGACCTGGTTCGGCTTCTCGACCCGCGCCCGCGTGGTGGTGTTCGACAAGCTCAAGGTCAAGAAGGCCGATGTCGACAGCTACGAAAAACTGGCCGACCCGAAGAACAAGGGCCTGCTGTGCACCCGCTCGGGCGCCCACCCCTACAACCTCTCGCTGTTCGGCGCCGTGACCGAGCACCTGGGCGAAGCCAAGGCCGAGCAGTGGCTCAAGGGCATGGTGGCCAATATGGCGCGCGACCCCAAGGGCGGCGACAGCGACCAGATCAAGGCCGTGGCCAGCGGCGAATGCGGCATCGCGCTGACCAACACCTACTACCTGGCGCGCATCATGCGTTCCAACGCGCCCGACGACAAAGTCGTGGCCGACCGGGTCGGCGTGGTCTTCCCCAACCAGGACAGCTGGGGCACGCATGTGAACATCGCCGGCGCGGCCGTCGCCAAGAACGCCAAGAACACGGCCAACGCCGTCAAGTTCATGGAATACCTGGCCAGCCCGAGCGCGCAGGAATACTTCGCCAACGGCAACAACGAATGGCCCGCCGTACCGGGCCTGGGCGTCAGCAACCCGGCGCTCAAGGCCATGAGCCCCTCGGGCAACGGCAGCTTCAAGTCCGAAACCATCCCGATCAGCGCCGTGGGCAACAACCAGCTCAAGGTGCAGCAGATGCTGGACCGCGTCGGCTACAAATAAGCCAGCGCCCTTGTTTTGCGAAAGCCCGGCTGCCGACAGGTGCCGGGCTTTTTTCATCGCCGGGCCGCCCCAAGACGAAAAAACGCCCCCTCGGGGGGCAGCGACCACCCGAAGTGAGGGAGCGTGGGGGCATGTTTCATGCGCCATAATTGACGTTTACGTTAACGTCATGTCGCCCGGACTTATCCATGGGCCCCGGCGTTCACACAAAACCCTTTTTAAACCTCCCACTCTTCATTCAAGGAATCACCATGGAAATCGCAGGCAAAGTATTTATCGTCACCGGCGGCGCATCGGGCCTGGGTGAAGGCACGGCGCGCATGCTGGTGGCCAATGGCGCGAAAGTCGTCATTGCCGACATGCAGGCCGACAAGGGCGAAGCCGTCGCCAAGGAGCTGGGCGCGGACAAGGCCGCCTTCGTCAAGTGCGACGTGAGCCAGGAAGCCGACGGCCAGGCCGTGGTGGCCAAGGCGCTCGCCATGGGCAAGCTGATGGGCCTGGTGAACTGCGCCGGCATCGCCCCCGCCGAAAAAACCGTGGGCAAGAACGGCGCGCACGGCCTGGCCCTTTTCAGCAAGACCATCACCGTCAACCTCATCGGCAGCTTCAACATGATCCGCCTGGCGGCCGACGCCATGTGCAAGAACGAGCCCGAAGCCACCGGCGAGCGCGGCGTGCTGATTTCCACCGCCTCGGTGGCGGCCTACGACGGCCAGATCGGCCAAGCCGCCTACAGCGCCTCCAAGGGCGGCATCGTCGGCATGACCCTGCCGATTGCGCGCGACCTGGCGCGCAACGGCATCCGCAACATGACGATCGCCCCCGGCATCTTCGGCACGCCCATGCTTTTCGGCATGCCGCAGGAAGTGCAGGACTCGCTGGCCGCCGGCGTCCCCTTCCCCTCGCGCCTGGGCACGCCGCAAGACTATGCGCGCCTGGCGAAACACATCATCGAAAACGACATGCTCAACGGCGAAGTGATTCGCCTGGACGGCGCGATCCGCCTCGCACCGCGCTGAGCGGGCTCAGGCCGCGGGCGGATGCAGCGCGGCCAGCCTGTCGGTCAGCAGCGCCGACAGCCTGTCTATCACCTCGTTGACGCGGGCCGGCACGTAGCGCCGGCTCGGCACCACCGCATAAAGCGGCGCCGGCTCGCCCAGGTGGCCCTCAAACAAGCGCACCAGCTTGCCGCCGGCCAGCGAGGCCATGAGGTCGATCTCGGACTGGTAGACAATGCCCCGCCCTTCCAGCGCCCACTGCAGAGCGATGGACGCGTCGTTGCAGGCCAGCGGCCCGGCCACGCGCACCTGGAAAGGCGCGCTGGCCTCTCCCTGCAATTCGAATTGCCACTGGTCCTGGCGGCGCTCGCGCACATGGCAGACCAGGCAGTCGTGCTGCGCGAGTTCGCAGGGCTGCAGCGGCGTTCCGCGGCGCGCCAGGTAGTCGGGGCTGGCACAGGCGATGCGACGGGCCGGCGCCAGCAGGCGCGCCGAATGGGTGGAGTCCATCAGCGGCCCGTTGCGCAGCGCCACGTCTATGCCTTCGCGCACCAGGTCCACGCGCACATCGCTGATCTGCAGGTCGATCTCAATGCCGGGGTGCAGCGCGGCGAATTCCGCCAGCCAGTAGGCCAGCATCTCGCGCGCCAGCATGGCCGTGGCGGTGATGCGTATGCTGCCCGTGAGGCCGAAGGTGCCGGCGCGCACCTTGGCCTGGCCTTCGGCCACCAGCTCGAGCGCGCGGCGCGCGTGCTCGACCATGACCGCGCCTTCGGCCGTGGGCCGCACGGCGCGCGTGGTGCGCTCGAACAGCCGCACGCCCAGCGAGGTTTCCAGCCGCTTGATCGCCGCGCTGACGGCGGCCGTGGAAAGCCGGCAGCGCTTGCCCGCTCCCGTGAGGCTACCGGTCTCCGCGGTGGCCAGCAGCACACGCAAGGCATCGAGATTGTCAAATTCCATGGAAGAGTGATTTCTCCGAAACGCCATTGTCGGGTGTGAGGCCGCTCTATATATTTGCCGGCGGGGTCCACAGCCCCACGGCAAGCAACAACTACGACATATCAAGGATATCCCATGAGACACGCCTTCCCGGCACTGGCAGCCACCGCGCTGCTGGCCGCCTGTGCCAGCAACCCCGCCTCCTTCACCTACCAGGTCCCGGCCGACGAAATCGCGCGCGGCGCCAAGTACATGCAGCCCGAAGGCTCTTCAGGTTTCACGCCCAAGCCGGGCTGGGCCACGAAGAAGTTCGCCGTAGCCGCCGCCAACCCGCTGGCCACCGACGCCGGTTACCAGGTGCTCAAGGCCGGCGGCTCGGCCATAGACGCGGCGATTGCCGTGCAGATGGTGCTCACGCTGGTGGAGCCGCAATCCAGCGGCATAGGCGGCGGTGCCTTCCTGCTGCATGCCAGCGGCGGCAAGGTCGAGGCCTTCGACGGCCGCGAAACCGCGCCCGCGGCCGCCGATGAAAAGCTGTTTATCGGCGCCGACGGCAAGCCCATGGCTTTTTACGACGGCGTGGTCGGCGGCCGCTCCGTCGGTACGCCCGGCACCGTGCGCATGCTGGAGATGGCCCACAAGCAGTACGGCCGGCTTCCCTGGGCGCAGCTCTTCGCGCCGGCCATCCAGCTGGCCGAAGGCGGCTTCAAGGTCAGCCCGCGCCTGAACACCCTGCTCAAGGGCGAGCAGCACCTCAAGAAGGACGCCACGGCAGCCGCCTACTTCTACAAACCCGACGGCAGCCCGGTGGACGTGGGCCAGACCCTGCGCAACCCGGCCCTGGCCGAGGTGCTGCGCCAGATCGCGGCCAAGGGCTCGAGCGCGCTGCTCGAAGGCCAGGTGGCCCAGGCCATCGTCGCCAAGGTGCAGGGCCACGCCAGCAATCCCGGCAAGCTGGCCCTGGCCGACCTGGCCGGCTACCAGCCTAAAAAGCGCGACCCGATCTGCACCGACTACAGCGCCGCCGGCAAGGCCTACCGCCTGTGCGGCATGCCGCCGCCCAGCTCGGGCGCAATTGCCGTCGGGCAGATCCTCGGCATCCTGAACAACACGCCGGCGGCCACCCTGGGCCTGGTCACCGGCAGCGGCGGCGTTCCCGGCACGGTTGCGCCCACGCCTTCGGCCGACTGGCTGCACCTTTACACCGAGGCTTCGCGCCTGGCCTTTGCCGACCGCGGCCAGTACCTGGGCGACCCCGACTTCGTGCAGCCGCCGGGCGGCAGCTGGATGAGCTTGCTGGCCCCCGCCTACCTGAGCGAGCGCGCCAGGCTGATACAGCCCACCGGCCCCAGCATGAAGACCGCCAAACCGGGCGTGCCCGGTGCGGTGAAGACGGCTTACGCGCCCATGCCAGACCAGCCCGAGTACGGCACCTCGCACATCAGCATCATCGACGGCTACGGCAACGCGATCGCCATGACCACGACGATTGAAGACCAGTTCGGCTCGCGCCTGATGACCGACGGCGGCACCGGCAAGGCCGGCGGCTTTTTGCTCAACAACGAGCTCACCGACTTCAGCTTCGCCCCGACGGACGCCGAAGGCAAGCCCGTGGCCAACCGCGTGCAGCCCGGCAAGCGCCCGCGCTCGTCCATGGCGCCCACGCTGGTGTTCGACAAGAACTCGGGCCAGCTCGTCATGAGCGGCGGCAGCCCGGGCGGCGCGCTCATCATCCATTTCACGGCCAAGACCCTGTACGGCACGCTGAACTGGGGCCTCAATGCCCAGCAGGCCATAGACCTGCCCAACTTCGGCTCGCTCAACGGCCCCAGCATCCTGGAGGAAAAGCGCTTCTCGCCGGCCACCGTCGAGGCGCTGCGCAGCCGCGGCGCCGAAGTGCGCGAGCAAACCATGACCAGCGGCCTGCAAGCCATCCAGAAAACGCCCGAAGGCTTCTTCGGCGGCGCCGACCCGCGGCGCGAGGGGCTGGTGCTGGGTGACTAAACCGCCCTATACCCCGTGAATTACAAGGCCCTGCCGTCGCAGGGCCTTGTTGTTTCTACAATCCCCTGATGGCTATACCGCAATCATTCATCCAGGAGCTGCTCGCGCGCGCCGACGTGGTGGACATCGTGGGCCGCCATGTGCAGCTCAAAAAGGGCGGCGCCAACTTCATGGGGCTGTGCCCTTTCCACGGCGAAAAATCGCCCTCCTTCAGCGTCAGCCCCTCCAAGCAGTTCTACCATTGCTTCGGCTGCGGCAAGAACGGCAATGCCATCAGCTTCCTGATGGAGCACGCCGGCATGACCTTCATCGAGGCCGTCAAGGACCTGGCCCAGCAATACGGCCTGCAGGTGCCCGAGGACGACGTCTCGCCGCAGGACCGCGCCCGCGCCGCGCAGATGCGCGAGCAGCAGGCCACACTCACCAGCGTGCTCGAAAAAGCCGGCATCGCCTACATCAAGGCCTTGCGTAACTCCGAGCGCGCCATCGACTACTTCAAGGGCCGCGGCGTTTCGGGCGAAGTCGCCAAGACCTTCGGCCTGGGCTACGCGCCCGAAGGCTGGCGCAGCCTGGCCAGCGTCTTTCCCGACTACAACGACCCGCTGCTGGTCGAAAGCGGCCTGGTCATCACCGGCGAGCCCGGTGAGGAAAACGCCGCCGGCGAGGCCAAGCGCTATGACCGCTTTCGCGACCGGGTCATGTTCCCCATCCGCAACGTCAAGGGCGAATGCATAGGCTTTGGCGGCCGCGTGCTGGGCGACGACAAGCCCAAATACCTCAATTCGCCCGAAACCCCGGTCTTCAGCAAGGGGCGCGAGCTCTACGGCCTGTTCGAAGCCCGTACCGCCCTGCGCGAACACGGCTACGCGCTGGTCACCGAAGGTTATATGGACGTGGTGGCGCTGGCCCAGCTGGGTTTTGCCAATGCGGTGGCCACCCTGGGCACGGCCTGCACCGCCGACCACGTGCAAAAGCTGTTCCGCTTCACCGATTCGGTGGTCTTCAGCTTTGACGGCGACAGCGCCGGGCGCCGCGCCGCGCGCAAGGCGCTGGACGCCGCCCTGCCCTTTGCCACCGACGTGCGCACCGTCAAGTTCCTCTTCCTGCCGGCCGAGCACGACCCCGACAGCTACATCCGCGAACACGGCAAGGAAGGTTTTGCGGCCTATGTCAGCAAGGCCGTGCCGCTGAGCCGCTTCCTGCTCGAAGCGGCGGCCGAGGGCTGCGACCTGGACACCGCCGAGGGCCGCGCCCACATGGCCAGCAATGCCCGCCCGCTGTGGAGCCTGATGCCCGACGGCGCCCTCAAGCGCCAGTTGCTGGCCGAGATCGCCGACAAGGTGCTGATCGACAGCCGCGAGCTGCTGCAGCTGTGGCAGCCGGCCTCCAGCGGCTACAAGTCCGGCACCAAAAACAGCGGCGGCCCGCGTGGGCAAGGCAAGGGCCACAGGCAGGACGCCGCGCCGGCCCCGGTCCATCACACGGACATGCCCGATCCCGGCGGCTACCAGCCCGATTACCCCGAAGAGCGCGATTACAGCGCGTCCGAGCCTTCCACGTACTTTTCGCCACCCTCGACCGGGCGCAGCTTTGGCGAGCGCAGCAGCGGCGCCCGGGCGCCGCGACGCGTGGCCGGCCGCATCCTGCCGGCCAGCCGCGAGGACCGGGTGCTCAGGCTGCTGCTGACCGAGGCCCAGACCTGGGACAGGCTCAGCACCGAGGAACACCATTTGCTGGTCGAGCTGCCCGAGCCCCACGGCCCGCTGTTTGTCTGGCTGGAGAGCCAGCTGCACGAACACGGCCCGCAGCCCTGGGCGGCCCTGCGCGAGGGGCTGCGCGGCCATGCCTATGAAAGGCATGCCACCGCCCAGATCGCGCAGATTCCCGAAGGCATAGAAAGCGACTGGACCGAGGTCAGGAACATCCTGGACCAGCTGCTGCGCCTGCGCCGCCAGCAGGAAATGAGCGAGCTGGCCGCCCGCGCCGCCACCGACCCGGACGCCCGCCAGCGTTACCTGGAACTGCTTGCCAGCCTCAAAACCCCGGCCGACACGGCCCGCTAGGCCGGCCCGGGACCTGAAAAATAGCTGTTTTGGCGGGTAAAAAAACGCCCAAAAAACAGGCAACAGGGTATAATCCGATTTTCGACGGCAAGCGCGACAGCAGCACCTCCGGCCCGGCCACCCTGAAACTTCGGGGAACTCACAGATGAGACGGCCACTTCCCCCAGGGAATACCGCAAGGACTGCACACCAAATGTTCGCCCAAACAGCTCGCCCGGAAAAATAAACCGCAACGCGCCCTGGCGCTGCCCGGCCTGTTTTTCCGTCCTCTTGTTCCTGACTCTGAATCCTTGCCACCGTGCCTGTGCTTTGCGCAGGCGCCAAGGCGCATTTTTGTTTACTGGTAGCCGATAGATATTTAGAACAATTTTTCCGACAACTGGAGGTCCCATGCCTACTGCCAAGCCGAAGAAGCCGAGCACGTCCAAGAAGCCGCAAAGCGCGCAGCCCAAAGCCGCCGCCAAGCCCAAAGCCAAGACAGCGCCCAAAGCCGCTGCCCGGCCCGCAAGCAAGCCTCCAGTCAAAGCAGCCGCAAAGCCTGCCGCCAAGAGCGGCAAGGTTGAAAAGCCGGGAAAAACCGCCATATCTGTCAAACCCAGCAAACCCAATGCCCTGGTGAGCAAAGCCCCCCTGAAAACCGCGAAATCCGCGATTTCCGATTTGCCCCTGAAGAAAGCTCCTGCCGTGCCGACCAAGTCCAGCCCTGAATCCAAGCCTCTCGCCGCCCCCGCCGATGTGCCGGTGAAAAAGAAACCCGGCCGCCCGCCCAAGAACCCGGCGGCCGACGGCAGCGCGCCTGCCGCCACCACCGGTGCCAAACGCGGCCGCAAGCCCAAGAGTGCCACCGCTGCGCCCAAGGATGGCGAAGACCTGGACCTCTCCGACATTGAAGACGACCTGGTCGGCGAACCCGTGGCGGAAACGACCGAGAAGGTCAAACCGCTGCGCATGAAGATCAGCAAGGCGAAGGAACGCGCCCTGATGAAGGAATTCGGCCTGGACGAAACCGTCCTCTCCGAAGAAGACATGCTCAAGCGCCGCCTGCGCCTGAAGACCCTGATCAAGCTCGGCAAGACGCGCGGCTACCTCACGCACGGCGAAATTTCCGACCACCTTCCCGACAAGCTGGTCGACGCCGAAACGCTGGAAGTCGTGGTCAACATGCTCAACGACATGGGCGTGGCCGTGTACGAGCAGGCCCCCGATGCCGAGACCCTGCTGCTGAACAACACCGGCCCCACGGTTGCCACCGAAGAGGAAGCCGAGGAAGAAGCCGAAGCGGCGCTGTCCACCGTCGACAGCGAGTTCGGCCGCACCACCGACCCGGTCCGCATGTACATGCGCGAAATGGGCACGGTCGAGCTGCTCACGCGCGAAGGCGAAATCGAGATCGCCAAGCGCATCGAGGGCGGCCTCATGAAGATGATGGAAGCCATCTCGGAAAGCCCGGCCACCATCGCTGAAATCATGCGCCTGGGCGAGGAAATCCGCGAAGGCAAGATCGTCATCTCCACCGTGGTCGACGGTTTCTCCAACCCCAACGAGGCCGACGACTATGTGGCCGAGGAAGACTTCGACGAATTCGACGAGGAAGACGACGACGACGGCAAGGGCGGCTCCAAGGCCCTGACCAAAAAGCTTGAGGAACTCAAGAAAGAAGCCCTCAGCCGCTTCGACAAGATCGCCGCCCTGTTCGAGAAGGTTCACAAGACCTACGACAAGGAAGGCTACGGCACGCCCACCTATGTGAAGGCGCAAAAAGCCCTGAGCGACGAGCTGATGACCGTGCGCTTTACCGCCAAGACCATCGAAAAGCTCTGCGACATGCTGCGCGGCCAGGTGCTGGACGTGCGCAAGAAGGAGCGCGAGCTGCGCCGCATCATCGTCGAGAAGTGCGGCATGCCGCAGGAAGTGTTCATCAAGGACTTCCCGCCCAACCTGCTGAACCTGAAGTGGGTCGAGAAGCAGGTCGCCGCCGGCAAGCCCTGGTCGGTGGTCATGGCGCGCAACGTGCCGCCCATCCAGGAACTGCAGACCAAGCTGGCCGAACTGCAGGCCCGCGTGGTCGTGCCGCTGGCCCAGCTCAAGGACATCAACAAGCGCATGAACGAAGGCGAGTCCAACTCGCGCGACGCCAAGAAAGAGATGATCGAGGCCAATTTGCGCCTGGTGATCTCGATCGCCAAGAAGTACACCAACCGCGGCCTGCAGTTCCTCGATTTGATCCAGGAAGGCAACATCGGCCTGATGAAGGCCGTCGACAAGTTCGAATACCGCCGCGGCTACAAGTTCTCGACCTACGCCACCTGGTGGATTCGCCAGGCGATCACGCGCTCCATCGCCGACCAGGCACGAACCATCCGCATCCCGGTGCACATGATCGAGACCATCAACAAGATGAACCGCCTGTCGCGCCAGCACTTGCAGGAATTCGGCTTCGAGCCGGACGCCAGCATCCTGGCCGCCAAGATGGAGATCCCGGAAGACAAGATCCGCAAGATCATGAAGATCGCCAAGGAGCCCATCTCCATGGAAACGCCTATCGGCGACGACGACGATTCGCACCTGGGCGACTTCATCGAGGACAGCGCCAACACCGCGCCGCTGGAAGCCGCGATGCAGGCCGGCCTGCGCGATGTGGTGAAAGACATCCTCGACAGCCTGACGCCGCGCGAAGCCAAGGTGCTGCGCATGCGCTTCGGTATCGAGATGTCCACCGACCACACGCTCGAGGAAGTCGGCAAGCAGTTCGACGTGACGCGCGAGCGCATCCGCCAGATCGAAGCCAAGGCGCTGCGCAAGCTCAAGCACCCTTCGCGTTCGGACAAGCTGCGCAGCTTCATCGACACGCTGTAAGCGGCATCCGCCCTCACCGAAAGCCCGGCCCCGCAAGGCGCCGGGCTTTTTTACGCCTAAGAACCTGTTCTTAGAAACTCAAGGCGCCGTCAGCCCCACCTTGCGCACAAAGGCGTCCAGTGGCACCGACCACATCTTGCCGCCGTAGGTCAGCAGCGAATGCCCGTCGTGCCCGGCCAGCGCCCCGGTCTGGACGAACTCCGAGTCGCTGCCGCCCGCCTTGAAGGCCTGGTGCCACTCGCGGGGCGCCCCGGCGCCCCAGTACTGGTCGTTCTCGGCATACAACCACAGGCTGGGCACCTTGACCAGCTTGCCGAGTTCGCCGTAAGTCTTGCGCAGGTTGTCGGGCGCGCAGCTTTGGGTGGGCGAGTCTGCAGGGTTGCCGCCCGAGCCGCCCGCGAAATTGACGGCGCCTATCACGCCCGGCAGATTGAGCGCGGCCACCGACACCGTGGTCATGCCGCCCACCGACTGGCCTTCCAGCAGCAACCTGTCCTTGCGCACCCAGGGCTGCTGCAGCGCCCACTGGTGCAGCGCCACCACCGTCTTGCCGGCCTGGCTGGCCACGCGCGTGAAGTCGGGATCGCCGCTGCAGACCTTGCCGCTCCAGCGGGCCCCGGAGTCTTCGCGGTCCAGCCCGCCTGTGTCGCCATAACCGGGCCTGACCGGGGCCACCACGGCCACCCCTTTGCGAAGCCAGTAGTTTGCGTGACCCACCAGCACCGGGTACTCCAGCTTGGCCCTGTCGACACGCGACGGGGCCCGTCCATGGGAAAAAATCACCAGCGGAAACGGCCCCTCGCCCTCGGGTTTGTAGACGTGGGTGACGACTTCAAGCTGTTTGCCGTCGACCAGCAGCGGCAGCTTGACGATCTGCGGCGGCACACGCTCGGACGGCTGCTGCGCCCAGGCAGGCCAGGCGGCGAGCTGCGCCGCCCACACCAAGCCAATCATCCATCCCTGTTTTAACCAGTGCATGCCCGGCTCCTTGTTGTTGCCGGTTATTCTGACATGCGGGGCTTGTTTATGCCGTGCTGAAGCGGTACAGCGTGCGGCCCTGGCGCGCCTGCCCCGGCAGGTGCAGGGCCGAAGGAAAGGCCGCGATATTGGGTGCATTCGGGTAGCCCTGCGGTTCAAAGCACAGGCTTTGCTGCTGCACGTAGCGCCTGCCGCCCTTGCCCTGGCCGCCGGCCAGGGGCTCGCCGGCCAGCATGCCGGTGTAGAACTGCATGGTGGGTTCGCTAGACCAGACTTCCATCACGCGGCCGCTGGCAGGCGCGCTTACGCGCGCGCACAGCGCCAGTTCACCGTCCGCGGTCGCGTCGCGGTCTATCGCAAAACAGTCGTCGTAGCCGGCGACCCCGCCCCCGGCTGGCGGTTTGCCCACGCGCGTCGCGAGCGCCGTGGGCTGGCGCAGGTCAAACGGCGTGCCCTCCACCGGCAGCAGCTTGCCCGTGGCGATCAGCTCGGGCGTCATCTCGAAATAGCGGTTCGCGCGGATCATCACTTCATGCCCCAGCGCGCTGGCGCCGTGCGCGCTGTTCGCGCCCTCGAGGTTGAAAAAAGCGTGGGTGGTGAAGTTGGCCACGGTGGGCGCATCCAGCGCCACGGCCTCGTAATCAAGCGCCAGCTCGTTGGCCTCGGTCACGCGGTACAGCAGGCGCAAGGCCAGCGCACCGGGAAAGCCCTCCTCGCCGTCGGCAAACACATAACGCATCTCCACGCTGGAAGCGTCGTGCCGCACCGCATCGAAGACCTGGAAGCGCGAACCCCGCAGCCCGCCATGCAGGCAGTGCGGGCCGTTGTTGGCCGCGAGCTGGTGTTCTATGCCGCTCAGCGTGAAACGCGCATTCTCAATACGCCCCGCATAACGCCCCACAAAAGCGCCCACGGAGGGCGCACCGCCCACCACGCCTTCAATGCTGTCGTAGCCCAGCACCACATCGTCAAAATGTCCCGCGCGGTCGGGCACCAGCAGCTGCTCTATCTTGGCGCCATAGTTGGTCACGCACACCGCCATGCCGCGCCGGTTGCGCAGGGTGAACAGCCTGACGGGCTTGCCGTCGATCTCGCGCGCGAAGCGGGCGGGATCGAGCAAAGGGGTAGGGTCCGGGCCGCTCACTTGGCAATAATCGTCAGCAGTTCTTCGCGCGTGGTCGGGTCGGCCATGTACTTGCCGTACAGCGGCCCCATGCGCCTGACCATGGGCGATGCGTCCCTGACCTTGACGAACTGCGAGCCCTGCTTGGTCGTGGCCTCCAGGGCCGCGGCCACACGCTTGTTCCACAGCTCGCGCATCAGGATCGCGGATTTGGCGCCGGCCTCGGCGAAGGCGGCCTTGTCTTCCTTGCTGAGCTTGTCCCAGAGTTTGGTCGACACCACCAGCGCCTCGGGCGAGATCACGTGGTTGGTCACATAGACGTTTTTGGCCACCTTGTAATGCCCTGTGGACTCATAGGAAGGCAGGTTGTTCTCGGCGCAATCGACCTTGCCCTGCTCCAGGGCACCGAGCACCTCCTTGAAGGGCAAGGCCACCGGCTTGGCTTCCATGAGCTTGACCATCTCGATGTAGACCTCGGACTGCTGCACGCGGATGTTCATGCCGGCCAGGTCGCGCAGGTTGTTGACGGGCTTGACGCAGTAAAACGAACGGCCGCCGCCGTCGTACCAGCCCAGCACCACAAAGCCGGCGGCTTTCAGGTTGGCGGAAAAGCGCTCGCCCAGCTTGCCGTCCAGATGGCGGAACATATGGGCCGAATCGGTGAACAGGAAAGGCAGGTTCAGCACCTTGATGCCCGGCACCGCGTCCGACAAGGGGCCCGAGCTGAACTCGGCCACGTCGATCTCGCCGCTCTTGAGCATTTGCACCGCCTTGGGCTGGTCGCCGAGCGTGCCGCTGTTAAAAAGCTCGATGTTGTAGCGGCCGCCGGTGCTCTTGGCAACCTGTTCCACAAAACTCTTCATGGCTTCGGAGACCGGGTAGCCGTCGGGGTGGATGTTCCAGGCCCGCAGCTTGGCCTGGGCCATCGCGGCGCTCGCGCACAGCGCGAGGGAAAGGCATAAAAGCCCTTTGAAAGATGTACGCATTTTTTGTCTCCTGGATGTGGGGCAATACGGCTGCCTCTGGCGGGCAGTCTCGTTTTTTAATTGATCAATCCCTGAGGGGATGTTCGCACGGATGACTCGCCCTCTTCAAAAGATATGGGGCGATGTCACCACTAATTCACGCAAGCCGTTTTCAATCGAGCTTGATGTTTGCGTCCGACACGACCTTGGCCCAGCGGGCGCGCTCCTGGTTGAAGAAGCCGTCCTGCTGTGCCGGCGTCATGGTCACGACTTCCGCGCCCTGCCCCGCCAGCTTGGCGCGTATGTCGGGGCTGCGGATGATCTTGATGAGCTCGGTGTTCAAGCGGTTGATGATGGCCGGCGGCGTACCGTTGGCCACCAGCAGGCCTTGCCAGGTGCCGGATTCGAAGTTGGCCAGGCCTTGCTCGGCCAGCGTCGGCACATTGCCGATCAACGGCATGCGGGTGCTCTTGGAGACACCGAGGATTTTGAGCTTGCCGCTTTGCACATGCGGCAAGGTGGCCAGCATGCCGTTCATCAAAATCTGCGTTTGCCCCGCGATGGTGTCGCTGACGGCCTGCGAGCCGCCCTTGTAGGGGATGTACTGCCACTTGGCCTTGCTGGCCCGCTCGACCGCCACGCCGGCCAGGTGCGGCGCGCTGCCCATGGCCGTCACCGCGAAGTTCAGCTCAGTCTTGTGCGACAAGGCCACGAGTTCCTTGAGGTTGCTCACCGGCACCGAGGGATGGACCACCAGCAGGTGCGGCGAATACGCGAGCATGGTGACGCCGCGCAGGTCCTTGGTCGGGTCAAAGCCCAGCTTGGGGTAGACCGAGGGGCTGATGGCCAGCGCGCCGGTGTCGCACAGCAGCAGCGTGTAGCCGTCGGGCGCGGACTTGGCCACGATGTCGGCACCCAGGTTGCCGTTGGCGCCGGCCTTGTTGTCCACGATGACCGACTGCTTGAGCGCCTCGGCGAGCGGCTGCGAAATGGCGCGCGCGATGATGTCCGAAGAGCCGCCCGGCGGATAAGGCACCACCAGGCGTATCGGTTTGGACGGCCATCCGGCCTGGGCATTCGCGGCGCCGCTTGCGGCACCCACACCCACGGCCAATGAAGCCGCAATAAGTTCTCGTCGATTGATAGCCATGTCTGTCTCCTGAATGTTCGAAAAACGGGGGTACCCCTCCGCCGCGCCGGAAGCCTCTTTCGGGCTCCTCGCACGCGCCTGTCTGCTCTGTCCGGTTTATGCCGATTTGGCGACTTCGTGGTTGCCCAGCAATTCCAGCGCCCGCACCAAGGCGGAATGGTCCAGGTCCTGCATGCCGTTGGCGGCGCAGGCCTGCATCAGCTGGGCGGCGCCCGCCGTTTGCGGCAGGGCCAGGCCCAGGGTGCGTGCACCGCTGAGCGCGAGGTTCAAATCCTTCTGGTGCAGGCCGATGCGAAAACCCGGCGCGAAGGTGCGCTTGATCATGCGCTCGCCATGCACTTCCAAAATGCGCGAGGAGGCAAAACCGCCCATCAGCGCCTGGCGCACCTTGGCCGGATCGGCGCCGGCCTTGCTGGCGAACAGCAGGGCTTCACCGACGGCCGCGATGTTCAGCGCCACGATGATCTGGTTGGCCACCTTGCAGGTCTGGCCGTCGCCGTTGCCGCCCACCAGCGTGATGTTTTTGCCCATCAGCTCGAACAGCGGCTTGACGAGGTCGAAGGCCGCCTGCGGGCCGCCCACCATGATGGTGAGGCTGGCCGCCTTGGCGCCGACTTCGCCGCCCGACACCGGGGCGTCCAGGTAGTCGCAGCCCAGGGCATTGATCTTCCCGGCGAATTCCTTGGTGTCCATCGGCGAGACGGAGCTCATGTCGACAATCGTCTTGCCCTTGGTCAGCGCCGCGGCCACGCCGCCTTCGCCGAACAGCACCTTGGCCACGTCGGGCGTGTCGGGCAGCATCATGAAGATGATGTCTGCCTGCTTGACGACCTCGGCGATGGAATCGCAGGCCTTGCCCTTGCCGGTCAGAAGTTCCGCGGGCACCTTGCCCCGCGTGTTCAGGAAAACCTCGTGCCCTGCCGCAATCAGGTGCGCCGCCATGGGGCTGCCCATGATGCCCAGGCCGATAAATCCAAGCTTGCTCATTCAAATACTCCAGTCAAAAATCCAGTCAGAAAAACACTGCGCCCCTCAGGCGCGTCAGGTGCGGTAACGGTCGTGCAGGGCTTGCGTGGCGGAGCGGAACACGCCGAGGTCGCTGCCCACGGCGACGAAGGTGGCGCCCATCTCCATGTAGCGCCGCGCGTCGGCTTCCACCGGCGCGAGGATGCCCGTGGGCTTGCCGCAGGCCTTGGCGTCGGCGAACACACCGGCGATGGCTTTCTGCACGTCGGGGTGGCCCGCGTTGCCCAGGTGGCCCAGGCCGGCGGCCAGGTCCGAGGGGCCGACAAAAATACAGTCCACGCCCTCTGTTTCGGCAATCGCGCGCGCGGCCGCGACGCCTGCGCTGCTTTCGATCTGCACCGCGACGCAGATCTGGTCGTTGATGCCCTTGAAGTAGTCGGGCACGGTGCCGTAGCGGTTGCTGCGCTGTGAGACCGACACGCCGCGCACGCCCTGCGGCGGGTAGCGCGTGGCCGCCACCGCACGCCGCGCCTCGTCGGCGCTTTCAACAAAGGGCACCAGGAAGTTGTAGAAACCGGCATCGAGCAGGCGCTTGATCTCGACCTCGTTGTTGCAGGTGGGGCGCACAAAGGGCGCGCTCGGGCTGTCCTTGAGCGCCATCAGCTGCGGAATGAAAGTGCCCACGTCGTTGGGCGAATGTTCGCCGTCCAGCAGGATCCAGTCGAAACCGGCCACGCCCAGCACCTCGGTGGTGATGGCGTTGGCCAGGGAGGACCAGCAACCTATCAGTTTTTTGCCGGCCAGCAGGTCTCGCTTGAAGCTGTTGGGAAAGGATTGGTAGGGGGTTGCTTGTGTCATGGTGGTTTGCTTCTACGATGTCTGTTGCTTCGGTTTGCGGTCAGCCGGGCTTTATTCGGCCTTGATGTTCGCGGCCTTGATGACCTGTGCCCACTTGGCCACTTCCGCGCGCTGGAAAGCGGCGATCTGGGCCGTCGTCATATTGGCCGGCTCCATGCCGAAGCCCTTGAGTTTTGCCTGCATCTCGGGTTCCGCCAGGATGCGGCCGATTTCCTTGTGCAGGCGGTCAACCATGAGGGCGGGCGTTCCCGCCGGCGCAAAAATCGCCTGCCAGGACAGCACCTCAAAATTCGCCAGGCCCGGCAGGCCGGATTCGGCCACCGTCGGCACGTCCGGCATGGATGGCAGCCGGCTGGCGGACGTCACCGCGATCGCGCGCAGCTTGCCGCTTTGCACATGCGGCGCCGCGACGACGCTGGTGTCGAACATCATGTCGACCTGTCCGCCTATCACGTCCTGGATGGCCGGGCCGCTGCCCTTGTAAGGCACGTGGGTGAACTTCACGCCGGAGCGAAAGGCCAGCAGCTCCAGCGAAAGGTGTTGCGAGGTACCGGTGCCGGCCGAGGCGGACGACAGGCCGCCGCTTTTCCCCTTGCTGGCTTCCAGCACGTCCTTCAAGGTTTTGTAGGGGCTGGCCTGGTTGACCACCAGCACCAGCGGGTTGGTGCCTATCAGCGTGACGGGCACAAAGGACTTGATCGGGTCGTAGCCGATCTTGGGATACAGGCTCACGTTGATCGCATGCGAGCTGACCGTGCCGCCCACCAGCGTGTAGCCGTCCGGCGCGGCGCGCGAGCCGACTTCCGAACCGACGCTGCCGCCGGCCCCGGGCTTGTTGTCGATGATGATGGTGGTGCCCAGCGCGGTGCCCAGCTTCTGCCCGATCAGGCGGCCCAGCACGTCGGTGGTGCCGCCCGCGGCGAAGGGCACCAGGTAGGTGATGGGCTTGCCCGTCGGCCAGTTGCCTTGCGCGAATGCGGGAAGCGTTGAAAAGCCGGCCATGGCGGCCAGCGCGGTATTGAGCAGGGTGCGGCGTTGCATCATGATGAGTCCTTTGTGTGTGTCAGATAAAAGTTGCCGGGCGCTTCACGCGCTCAGGGCATCTCGACAATTTCAATCCAGTTCGGGTTCTTCCCGACGGGCAGGCGTTTGGGCGCGCCCAATGCGCCGGTCGCGGCATCAATGGCGTACACCGACACGCTGTGCGAATCCTGGCCAGCCGCGATCAGGTAGCGCCCCTGCGCATCGATGGCAAAACCACGCGGGGTCTTTTCGGTGGGCGTCTGGCCCAGGGGTTCCAGCAAGCCGGTGGCAGCGTCGACACGGAAGGCCGACAGCGTGCTGGAGGTGCGCTCCGAGGCATACAGGTAGCGGCCGTCGGGCGTGAGATGCAGGTCGGCAGCCCAGGGCTTGCCGGTGAAACCGGCCGGCAGCGTGGTCCGGGTCTGCAGCAGCTTGAGCGTGCCGCGCGCACCGTCCCAGGCGAAGACCTGGAGTTGCGCGTCCAGCTCATTGAGCAGGTAGGCAAAGCGCTGCGCCTTGTCCCAGACAAAATGGCGCGGGCCGGATTTTGCCGCGCTGGCGGTCAGCGCCGGGTCGTTGGGCGAAAGCACGCCGGTGGCGGCATCAAAGCGCCAGCTCGAGACGTTGTCGTTGCCCAGGCTGGTGGCCAGCACAAAGCGGTTGGCCGAGTCCGCATGGATGGCGTGCGCATTCGCGATCCCGGGAATCAGCTGCTGGATAGCGCCGACCTTGCCTTCCTTGTCGATGCCGTTGACGGTGATCTTGTGGCCGGGGTAGGACGCCGCGAAGAGCCAGCGGCCCGTCAGGTCGGTGTCGATGTTGGCCATGCTGTCGGCCAGGGGCGCCTCGCCCAGCTTGCGCAGCTTGCCGCTGGCGCCGTCGATGGCGAAGCTCACGGCGCGAAAAGGCTGCGAGCGCAGCGCCGCATACAAAAAGCGCTTGTCCGGGCTCACGGCCATGGGCATCACGGTGCCGCCCACATTCACGGTTTCCACCGGCTTGAGCGTGCCCTGGCTGCGGTCCAGCTCGAGCACCGAGATTTCCTGGCTGTCGGCATTCGACACATAGACCCAGGTAGCGGCCGAAGCCGCGCCGGCAGCTAGCGTAAAACCGGCCGTCGCCGTCAGCTGCAAAGCCAGGCGCAGCGCGCGCAGGCCGGGTGGAACGATGGTCATGGTCTGTCTCCTTCTGTTTATGTTGGGGATGCGGCTCAGGTCACAGGGGCCGGGTTAAACAGCACCAGCGCGTTGTGCAGCTTCCAGTGCTCGGCCCAGGTTTTTTTTCGTCCGCTGGCCACGTCCAGCATGAAGCGGAACAGCTCCCAGCCGACCTCTTCAATCGTGGCGTCGCCGTCGGCGATGCGCCCGGCGTTGATGTCCATCAGGTCGTGCCAGCGCCGCGCCAGGTCGCTGCGCGTGGCCACCTTGATGACCGGCACTTCGGCCAGGCCGTATGGCGTACCGCGGCCGGTGGTGAACACATGGATGTTGATGCCCGCGGCCAGCTGCAGCGTGCCGCAAATGAAGTCGCTGGCGGGGGTCGCGGCGTAGATCAGGCCTTTCTGTTTGACTTTCTCGCCGGGCGAGAGCACACCGCTGATGGGCGCGCTGCCCGATTTCACGATGGAGCCCATGGCCTTTTCCACAATATTGGAAAGGCCGCCTTTTTTGTTGCCCGGCGTGGTGTTGGCGCTGCGGTCCACCTGCCCTTTTTTGAGGTAGGCGTCGTACCAGGCCATCTCGCGGATCATGGCCTCGGCCACCTCCGGCGTGCTGGCCCGCGAGGTCAGCTGGTCTATGCCGTCGCGCACTTCGGTGGTTTCGGAGAACATCACCGTCGCGCCGGCGCGCACCAGCAAGTCGGTGGCAAAGCCCACCGCCGGGTTCGCCGTCACGCCGGAAAACGCGTCGCTGCCGCCGCACTGCACGCCGACCACCAGCTCGCTGGCGGGCACCGTCTCGCGCCTGCGCGCATTGAGCCGCTCCAGGTGCAGCAAGGCGGTCTGCATGATGGAGTCGATCATGGACATGAAACCGACGTGGTTCTCGGACTGCAGGCAGACCACATCCAGCGCGGCTTCGGCGCTGGTGCCCACGTCGGCCACATTGCGCTCGTCGACGATCTGTATGCTGCCCGGCGGCAGCAGGCGCTCGGGCTGCAGCTTCTCGCAGCCCAGGCTCACCACCATGACCTCGCCGCCGAAGTTGGGGTTCAGGCTGATGTTGCGCAGGGTGCGGATAGGGATGATGGCGTCGGGCGCGTCAATCGCCACGCCGCAGCCGTAGGTGTGCTCCAGCCCCACCACGTCGTCGACATTGGGAAAACGCGGCAGCAGCTCGGCCTTGATGCGCTGCACGGCGAAGTCCACCACGCCGGCCACGCATTGCACCGTGGTGGTGACGGCCAGGATGTTGCGGCTGCCGACCGAGCCGTCCGGATTGCGGTAACCCTCGAAGGTATAGCCTTCCAGCGCCGGCAGCGGCTCGGGCCGCACCGTGGCCTTGGGCAGGTTGTCCAGCGTGCGCGCATCGGGCATCTCCAGCAGCCGCTCATGCACCCAGCTGCCGGCAGGGATGTCTTTCAGCGCATAGCCTATGGGCACGTTGTAGCGCAGCACCGCCGCGCCTTTGGGCAGGTCCACCAGCGCCACCTTGTGGCCCTGGGGCACACGCTCCACCAGCCGCAGGCCGCCCTCGAAAACGCTGCCCTCGGGCAGGCCGCCGTCGTTGGCGACGATCGCGACGTTGTCGCGAGGGTGCATGCGGATGTGAAGCGGTGCGGCCATGGCGTGCGATTTCCTTATTTACCGACAGTCATGTAGAGGCTGGGCAGCCACATGGAGAACGCGGGAATGAACGTGACCAGTGCCAGCGCGAATATCAGCGCGCCGTAGAAAGGCCAGATGGTGCGCATCACCGTGCCCACGGACACCCCGCCTATGGCGCAACCCACGAACTGGGTGGTGCCCACGGGCGGCGTGTTCAGGCCCAGCGCACAGTTGATCAGCAGCACGATGCCGAACTGCACCGAGCTCATGCCGTAATGCTGGGCAATCGGCAGGAAGATCGGCGTGCACAGCAGGATGGTGGCCGCCATGTCCAGGAAGGTGCCCAGCACGAACAGGATGATGTTGATCAGCAGGAAGATCACCCACGGCGTGGTGGTGACCTGCGACAGCATTTGCCCCGTCAGTTCCGCGACGCCGTACAGGCTGATGAGATAACCGAAGGTGCTGGAAATGCCGATCAGCAGCAGGATGACACCGGTCGTCTTGACAGCCTTGGAGGCGGCCTTGATGAAGTGCTCCCACTTGAGCGTGCGGTAAACAAAGACGGTCAGCGCCAGCGCATACAGAACCGCCACGGCGGCCGATTCGGTGGCGGTGAAGATGCCGGAAAGAATGCCGCCGAGAATCAGCACCACAATCATCAGGCCCGGCAGCGCCGCGGCGAGCGAACGCGCCACAATCGCCCATCCCGGGAAACTGCCGGCCGGGTAACCGCGTTTCACGGCGACCAGGTAGGCCGCCGCCAGGTTGCAGATGGTCAGGATGGCGGCAGGCAGCAGCGCCGCCAGGATCAGCGCGGCAATGGAAACCTTGCCGCCGGCAGCCAGCGAATAAATGATCAGGTTGTGGCTGGTCGGCATCAAGGCGCCCACCAGTGCGGCATGCGTCGTCACGTTGACGGCATAGTCGGCGTGGTAGCCCTCTTTCTTCATCATCGGGATCATCACCGCGCCCATGGCCGAAACATCCGCCACGGGAGAGCCGGAAACGCCGCCGAACAAGGTGCAGGCCACCACATTGGACATGCCCAGGCCGCCGCGCACATGGCCGACCAGGTTGCGCGCCAGGTTCACGATGCGGTCGGCGATACCGCCGTAAAGCATCAGTTCACCGGCAAAGATGAAAAACGGGATCGCGAGGAAGGAAAAAATCCCCATGCCCGAGGTCATCTGCTGGAAGCCGACCGCCAGCGGCAGGCCTTCATACAGCAGCGTGGCCAGCGCCGACAGGCCGATGGCAAACGCCACCGGCACGCCCAGCAAAAGAAAGAGCGTGAAGGAAATACAAAGGATCAACAATGGGATAGTCATGATTTTTTTAGCCCCAGGCGGGTTCGACTTCTTGGCCCTTGGCGAGCGCGATGATGTGCTCGATGGAGAACATCACAATGAGAACGCCCGCAATGCTTGCGGGAACATAGCGCCATCCCTCGGAAATCCACAGGGTGGGCAAGCGATAGCTCCACACGGACTGGGCCAGCGAGGCGCAGTTGTAGGCCATGGCCGCGCCGAACAGCAGTACCAGCGCGTGGATCAGGTATTCCATCTTCAGTCGAACGCTTTCCGGCGCGAGAACCAGAAAGGACTCCAGCCCGATGTGGCCGGCGTCGCGAACGCCTACGGCCGTGCCGAGCATGGTGACATACAGCACCAGCAGCAAGGCCAGGCTCTCCGCCCAGGTGGGGGTGTTGTTCAGGACGTAGCGGCCGAAGACCTGCCAGCTGACGGCGCAAATCACCGCCACAAGGCCAAAAATGCCCAGCCACATGCAAGTCCGGGCGAGCCGGCGACAAATTTTTGTGTACATAAATAAAGTGCGGAGGTGAGGGCCGCCCCAGAGAAATTTTTCCAAGCGGCAGGAATTGCCGTAAAACGCGCCGGCCGCCAACGGACCGGCGCGGGATCAGGTCTTACTTGGTGTCCTGGATCCGTTTGACGAGGCTCTTGAGCGCCGCGTCGGTGATGAACTTGTCATAAACGGGCTTCATGGCGTTCTGGAAAGACACCTTGTCGACCTGGATGATCTCGGCGCCACCGGCCTTGACGGTAGCCAGCGATTTTTCCTCGCGCTCGTCCCACAGCTTGCGCATGTAAGGCACGGACTCCTTGGCCGCCTGGCGAATCGCCTTCTGGTCATCGGCGCTCAGGCCGTCCCAGGTGCGCTTGGAGAACAGCAGCATCTCGGGCGCCATCGAATGCTCGGTGATGGAGTAGAACTTGGCCACTTCAAAATGGCGCGAGCTTTCATACGAGGGGTAGTTGTTTTCGGCGGCGTCAACCAGGCCCGTCTTCAGCGCGGTGTAGACCTCGCCGAAGGGCATGGGCGTCGCGTTGGCGCCCATGGCTTCGAGCAGCGAGACCCAGAGGTCCGACTGCTGGACGCGCACTTTCAGGCCTTTCGCGTCGGCGAGCGAGCGAACCGGCTTTTTGACCGTGTACAGGTTGCGCGCGCCGCTGTCGTAGTACGCCAGGCCGATAAAGCCCTGGGGCGCGCACGAAGCCAGGATCTGCTCGCCGATCGGGCCGTCAAGCACATGGCGCATGTGATCCTTGGAGCGGAACAGGAAAGGCATGGTCGGGACCTGCGTTTCGGGGCAGATGTTGTTCATCGGCGCGATGTTCACGCGCGTCATCGCCAGGGCGCCGATCTTGGTCTGCTCGATCGTGTCTTTCTCGCTGCCGAGCGCGCTGTTGTTGAACACCTTGATGCTGTGCTTGCCGTTGGTCAGCACCTTGAGCCGCTCGCCCATGAACTTCACGGCTTCCACCGTGGGGTAGCCATCAGGGTGAATATCCGAGGAACGGAATTCCGTGGCGAAGCCGGCCAGCGGCGCCATGGCCAGCGCGGCGGCGACGGCGAACAGTGTTTTTTTAATCTTCATGTCTCATCCTCTAAGGTTGGTGGTGGAAAGCAGGTAGCGGGAAAGGGGTAGCGAGAACTTTTTTTAATACAGGCACGCGGTTTCGGGCAGCCCGCGCACGCCGGGGCGCAACGCGAACACACCGCCGGCCAGCGGCTGGTCAGAGAGATCGACACCTTCGGGGCGTATCGATGTCACGAACAGGGTGTCCAGCCCGGCGCCGCCGAAGGCGCACATGGCGGGCTTCTTCACGGGCACGGCCAGCGAGCGGTCCAGCTTGCCGGCGGGCGTGAAGCGGTGAACCAGGCCGGCGTCGTTACCGCAGATCCAGTAGCAGCCGTCGGCGTCGACGGCCGCGCCGTCGGGCCGCCCGGGCAGCGGGTTCATGTCGATGAAAAGGCGGCGGTTCGACGGCGTGCCGGTCGTGGTGTCGTAGTCGAAGGCCCAGACCGATTGCACCGAAGGGTGCGAGTCGGACAAGTACAGGGTGCGGCCGTCGGGGCTGAAGGCCATGCCGTTGGGCGTGATGAAACCCTCCAGCAGCACCTTGAGGGCGTCGCCCTGGTAGCTGTAGATGCTGCCGACGCGCGCACCGGCCGCCATGTTCATCTGCATGGTGCCGGCCAGGAAGCGCCCCTGCCGGTCGCAGCGGCCGTCGTTAAAACGCATGCCGGCCTGGGCGTGGGTCACACCGGCAAGCCGCTGGAAGCCCAGCTGGCCGCCGGCCCCGGGGCTCAGGCGGAAGACGCCGCTCTCGGCGCCGGCGATCCAGTCCCGCGTGTTGCCCAGGCGCGCGATGCAGGCGGGCATTTCGGGGGCCAGCCACTCGGTCAGCGCGGCGTCCGCCACACTCCAGCGGCATAAACGGCGCGCCGGGATGTCGACCCAGTACAGCGCCTGTTCGGCAGCATCCCAGACCGGGCTTTCGCCCACGCCGTTGCGCGCATCCAGAACCAGTTCGACCTGCAATTCGTTCATGCCGTGCCTGCCGCTCAGTCGCCGAAAGGGCCGGCCACAACAAAACCACCGCCCTGGTACTGGGCCACCGGGTCCTTCAGGTCGGGCGCGGGCGTGCGAGCGTAAATGGCCTCGCGGAAGATGTCGGAGCTGTCCTTGGGCACATACCCGATGTGGCGAGCGCGGCTGTTGTCCCACCAGGTCACGGCGTTGTCGGACATGCCGAACACAATGCTGTGGCCCAGCACCGGCGTGGTGAGGCAGGCGGTGATCAGGCGGTGCAGGTCGTCAAAGCTCAGCCAGGTGGCCAGCATGCGGCGGTCCTTGGGCTCGGCGAAGGAGGAGCCTATGCGCACGCAGGCGGTCTCAATGCCGTAGCGGTCGAAATACAGGCGCGAGAGGTCCTCGCCGAAGGCCTTGCTCAGGCCGTACAGGCCGTCGGGGCGCGGCGGATGGTCGGCGTTGATGGTCTGGTCCTGGCGGTAAAAGCCGGTGACATGGTTGGAGCTGGCAAAAACGATGCGCTTGACGCCGTTCTTGCGCGCCGCCTCATATAAGTTATAGGCGCCCAGGATGTTGGCCTGCAGGATGGGGCCGAAAGGCCCTTCCACCGAAACGCCGCCCAGGTGGACGATGGCGTCCACGCCCTGGACCATGGTGTGCACCGCGGCGGAGTCCGCCAGGTCGGCCAGGACGACCTCTTCGCCGGCTGCGGCGGTGCCGAAGGGCTGGACGTCCGACAGGCGCAGCACCGAGCAATTGGCCTTCAGGCGCTCGCGCAAGGCCTTGCCCAAACCGCCGGCCGCGCCGGTCAACAACAGCTTCTCATGAACTTTGATGGTCATTTTTTACGTCCGGGCCCGGTGTCGCGATAAACGCCGACAAACACTGGACTTTTTTTCGGAGTTTGTTAAAGTCAAGCTACAAATGCATCAGTCATAGGTTGTCTGATGACTAAGAATTCTCGGTTTCGCCCCCTAGCTTGTCAATGGTTTTTTAATGGACTCAAGGAAAACCCCTAGTCGCCCGGAAGCAGGCCTTACGCCTGCCTTTCACGAGGAGCTGCCGCGCGTGCGCCGGCCCCGCGGGCTGGTGGGCGAGATCGTTGAAAGCCTGGCCAGCAGCATCCGCGAAGGACGCCTGCAGCCCGGCGAGAAACTGCCCACCGAAGCCGAAATCATGGCCCGCTTCGACGTCAGCCGCACCGTGGTGCGCGAGTCGCTGTCCAAGCTGCAGGCCTCGGGCCTGGTGGAGACCCGGCACGGCATAGGCACTTTTGTGCTGCAGCCGCAGAACGCCGGCAACTTCAAGATCACGGCCGAGGACTTCGCCACCGTGGCCGACGTGATCTCGGTGCTGGAGCTGCGCATCAGCCTGGAAACCGAGGCCGCGGGCCTGGCCGCCCAGAGGCGGACGCCAGAAAACCTCAAGGCCATGGAGACCGCCCTGCGCGCCTTCCACGACTCCATCAGCCTGGACTCGGACGCCGTGCCGCCCGACTTCCAGTTCCACATGGAAGTGGCCCGCTCGACCGGCAACCGGCATTTCGCCGACCTGATGACCTACCTGGGCACCATGATCATCCCGCGCACCCGCGTGAACACGGCGCACAGCGCGCCCGAGGGCCGCTTCAACTACCTGCAGCGCGTCAACAGCGAGCACGAAAGCATTTACAACGCCATCCGCAACCAGGATGCCGAGGCGGCGCGCGCCGCCATGCGCACCCACCTGTCCAACAGCCGCGAGCGGCTGCGCCGGGGCAATAACGCGCACACCATGCAACCGCCCGGGGAGCCCGCGGACACCCCGGCCACCCAGACCCTGGGTACAAACCTGGTTGCATAAAGAATCGGCGAGTTGTACGATAACTGATAAATCAGCTTTATCAACCCACTACAACACGCCCGGTATGCCCGCTTCCCAAGCCCCCCAAGCCTCTCCCGTTTCCCCAACCGCCGCTTCACAAACGCCCCGCATCACCCGCGTCCAGGTGATTCCCGTGGCCGGCCAGGACAGCATGCTGCTGAACCTGAGCGGCGCCCACGGCCCTTTTTTCACCCGCAACATCCTGATCCTGACCGACAGCTCCGGCCGCACCGGCGTGGGCGAGGTTCCGGGCGGCGAGAAGATACGCAAGACCCTCAACGATGCCGCCCCCCTCATTGAAGGCCAGTCGATAGGCGACTGGAACCGCATCCTCAACACGCTGCGCACCGCCTTCGCCGACCGCGACAGCGGCGGCCGCGGCAACCAGACCTTTGACCTGCGCGTGGCCATCCACGCCGTGACCGCCGTTGAAAGCGCCCTGCTCGACCTATTGGGCCAGTTCCTGGGCGTGCCGGTCGCGGCCCTGCTGGGCGAAGGCCAGCAGCGCGACTCGGTGGCCATGCTGGGCTACCTGTTTTACGTCGCCGACCGCAAGAAGACCGACCTGGCCTACGCGTCGGCGCCCGACGCCCAGGACGACTGGCTGCGCCTGCGCCATGAGGCCGCGATGGACGCCAAGGGCATCGTCGCGCTGGCCGAAGCCGCCTACCAACGCTACGGCTTCAAGGACTTCAAGCTCAAGGGCGGCGTGCTGCGCGGCGAGGAAGAAATGGAAGCCATCGTTGCGCTGTCCGAACGCTTTCCCGACGCGCGCATCACGCTGGATCCGAACGGCGGCTGGCTGCTCAAGGATGCCATCCGTATCTGCAAGGACCGCCACAAGGAACTGGCCTACGCCGAAGACCCCTGCGGCGCCGAAGGCGTGTTCTCGGGCCGCGAAGTGATGGCGGAGTTCCGCCGCGCCACGGGCCTGCCCACCGCCACCAACATGATCGCCACCGACTGGCGCGAACTCTCGCACACCATCCACCTGCAGTCGGTGGACATTCCCCTGGCCGACCCGCACTTCTGGACCATGCAGGGTTCGGTGCGCGTGGCACAGGTCTGCCAGACCTGGGGGCTGACCTGGGGCTCGCACTCCAACAACCACTTCGACATATCCCTGGCCATGTTCACGCATGTGGCCGCCGCCGCACCGGGCAAGGTCACCGCCATCGACACGCACTGGATCTGGCAGGACGGCCAGCGCCTGACCAAGGCGCCGCTGCAAATCGTCAATGGCGAGGTCGCCGTGCCCAAGCAGCCCGGCCTGGGCGTGGAGCTGGACATGGCCGAGGTGGAGAAAGCCCACCAGCTCTACCTCAAGCACGGCCTGGGCGCGCGCGACGATGCCGTGGCCATGCAATACCTGATCCCGGGCTGGGCCTTCAACAACAAAATGCCCTGCATGGTGCGCTAAACACAGCAGGCCTGCGGGAAGTTAGAGGCTCCCGCAGGTCTTTTTTTGTTTTTGTCATTGGGCGTGGCTATAGCCCAGTCGGGCGCCGGGGGCGGTATACCCCGGCGCCTTTTTCACCCGCGATACCCACTCAGCACCCATACCCATATCAGGAGACAAGACATGAAACGCAGAACCCTCTGCAGCCTTGCCGGCGCGACCTTGCTGGCCCTGGCCGGCACGCTGGGCGCGGGCAGCGCGGCCGCCCAGACCAAACTCAAATGGGCGCACGTCTACGAGACGTCCGAGTCCTTTCACAAGCAGGCCGTCTGGGCCGCCGATGAAATCAAGAAAAAAACCAACGGCCGCTATCTGGTCGAGGTTTTCCCGGCCTCGTCGCTGGGCAAGGAAACCGAAATCAACCAGGGCCTGACACTGGGCACGGTGGACATCATCTACACCGGCGCCGCCTTTGCCGGCCGCGCCTACCCGCCGCTGTCGATTGCCGCCGCGCCTTTTGTGTTTCGCGACTACAACCACTTCCAGGCTTTCCGCAACGGCCCCATCTTCCAGGAACTGGCCCAGGGTTATGCAAGCAAGACCGGCGGCCAGCACATCGCGGGCTACACCTATTACGGCCTGCGCCACATGACCTCGAACAAGGTCATCTTCAAGCCCGAGGACATGAAGGGCCTCAAGCTGCGTGTGCCCGATGCGCCGTTGTTCGTGATGTTCCCCAAGGCAGTGGGCGCCAACCCCACGCCCATCGCCTTTGCCGAGGTCTACCTGGCGCTGCAGAACGGCACCGTCGATGCGCAGGAAAACCCACTGCCGACCATCGAGGCCAAGAAGTTTTATGAAGTGCAGAAGTACATCACGCTGACGGGCCACATCACCGAATCGCTGGTGACCGCCGTCTCGGGCTCGGTCTGGTCCAAGCTCAGCGACGCCGACAAGAAGATCTTCGACCAGGTGCTGTGGGAAGCCTCCAGCCGCGCCAGCCAGGACATCGTCGACGCGGAAAACCGCCTGGTCGCCGAGTTCGAGAAAAAAGGCAAGACCGTCAACAAGGTGGACCGCACGCCTTTCGCGGCCGCCGTGCTGCCCTCGCTGACCGCCGCCGACGCGCCCTGGCCCAAGAGCCTGTACGAACGCATCCAGGCCATCAAGTAAGCGAAAGGAAGCCCCATGAAACGCCGTTCCCTTATCCAATCGGCGCTGGCCGGCGCTGCCTTGCCCCTGCTGGCAATTTCCGCCCTGCCCGCCTGGGCCCAAGGCGCGTGGCCTTCGGCCAGGCCCGTGGTCATCGTCGTGCCCTTTCCCGCGGGCGGCTCCACCGACATGGTGGCGCGCGCACTCGCGCTGCAGCTGCAGGCCAGGCTGGGCGGCAGCTTTGTGGTCGACAACCGGCCGGGCGCCACCGGCACCATAGGCGCCGGCCAGGTCAAGCGTGCGCCCGCCGACGGCTACACACTGCTGGTGTCCTCGCTGGGGGCTTTTGTCGTCGCGCCGCACCTGCTCAAGGGCGTGCCCTATGACGCCACCAAGGACTTCGACTACATCAGCGTGCCGGTGCAGGCGCCCAATGTGCTGGTCGCCAATGTAGCGCGGCCCGAACGCAGCCTGGACGATGTGCTGGCGCTGCTGCGCAAGACGCCGGGCAAGGTCTCGTTCGCGAGTTCAGGCAATGGTTCGTCCGACCACCTGTCGGCCGAACTTTTCTGGCAGCAGTCCAAAACCGAAGGCGTGCATGTGCCCTACAAGGGCGGTGCCCCGGCGGTCAACGACCTGCTGGGCAACCAGGTCGACTTCTCGTTCCAGAACGTCAATGCCGTGCTGCCGCACATACGCGCGGGCAAGCTGCGCGCCATCGCCGTCACCGGCGACAAGCGCTCGCCCGTGCTGCCCGAAGTGCCGACCCTGGCCGAGGCCGGCGTGAAGGGTGCCGAGGTCTATTCGTGGCAAGGCATGGCCGCCCCCAAAGGCTTGCCTGCCGCTACCAAGAAGGCGCTCAGCGAAGCGGTGGTCGCCGCCATGCAGGACCCTGAACTCAAAAAGCGCATGCTGGACCAGGGGCTGGAAGTCGTCGCCAGCACACCCGAGGAATTCACCGCCTTCCAGCTGCGCGAATGGGCGCGCTGGAAGACCTTGATAGAAACCCGCCGCATCACCGCCGATTGAGGCGCCGGGCCCTGCCCCCAAAAACCATGCTCTCACCTTCCCCCCGGCGGCTGCGCATCGCCGCCATAGGCGCGGGCCTCGGGTCCGCGCCGCATTTTCACAGCCTGCGGGACCTCGCCGGCGAAGCCGAGCTGGTGTACGTCTATGGCCGCAGCGCCGAACGGCTGGTGGGTGTGCAAGTGCCCGCCGGCGCGCGCAAGACCACGCGGCTGGAAGACATCCTCGAAGACGCCAGTGTTGAAGCCGTGCTGGTGCTGACGCCGCCCAACACCCACCTCGAGATCGTGCAGCGCGCCGCGCGCGCGGGCAAACATGTGCTGGTCGAAAAGCCGCTGGAGATAGACCTGAACCGCGCCGGCGCGCTGGTGGAATGCTGCGAGCAAGCCGGCGTCACACTGGCCGTGATGCTGCAGCACCGCCTGCGCGAAGCGGCGGTGGCGCTGCGCGCCTTGATGGCGTCGGGCGAGCTGGGTCAGCTCGTGAGCGCCAGCGCCGCGGTGCGCTGGTGGCGGCCGCAGAGTTACTACGATGAGCCCGGGCGCGGCACGCTGGCGCGTGATGGCGGCGGCGTGCTGATCACGCAGGCCATACACACGCTGGACCTGCTGCTGGATTTGATCGGCATGCCGGCACGCGTGACCGGCACAGCGAGCACCAGTGCCGTGCACCGCATGGAAGGCGAGGACACGGCCGCCGCGCTGCTGCACTACGACAGCGGCGCGGTGGCGGTGCTGCAGGCCACGACGGCCGCCTACCCGGGCTTTCCCGAGCGCCTGGAATTCAACTTCACGCGCGGCACGGCGACGCTCGAAGGCGGCGAGATGCGGGCCGCTTTCCAGGACGGCAGGACGCTGAGCGCCGGCGGTCGCCAGGCCTCGGGCGGCGGCGCGGATCCCATGGCCTTCGACCATGCCGCGCACAAAACCGTGCTGCAGGATTTCATACGCGCGGTGAAAACCGGCACGGCGCCCGCCGTCACCGGACGCTCCGCGCTGGGTGTGCAACAAGTGATAGAGGCCGTCATGGCATCGTCGCGATCCGGTGCCACGGTGGCCTTGCATTCGCAAGCGATTCTTCCCATGATGTAGCTGTGGGGCCGTCGTCCAGACGTGGCGGGCATGTGCAGCTATAAAACTCGTAGCAGTCAGGAAATTGCGTTATATTTGGTCCCGACAATAGAAGCTTTTTGCTTAACGACCACCTGTGACCGGATTGTGACCGAGGAGATGAGCTGATGAGCGCCAAAGAAAATGCAGCGGTAGGCCAGCTACTTGAATTGCTGGAAGCACGCTACGCATTGCGCGTGTTGTGGGCGCTCAAAGACGGCCATCCCCAGACCTTTCGCCTGTTGCAGGACAGCGTCGGCAACATCACGCCCAACACCCTCAACACCCGCATCAAGGAATTGCGCGCGGCCGGCCTGATCAGCCACGGCAATGAGGGCTACATCGTCACCACACTGGGCGCCGACCTGCTCAAGCGCCTGAACGACCTGCAGGCCTTCGCCGGCAAATGGGTCCTCAGCCAGGCCAAAAAGCCCAAGCCCTGAACGTCATCGCTTCCACAAAAAAAAGCGACCACCTGGTCGCTTTTTTCATGGCTCACCGTGGGGCCTCTAGTCCACCGCGGCGCCCGAACGCTTCACCGCATCGCCCCACAGCGTCATGTTGCTCGCGATGTGTCTGGCCAATTCTTCCGGCGTTCCGGGCACGGCCTCGGCGCCACGCGACTGCAATTGCGCGCGCAACTCGGGATCGGCCAGCGCCTTGTGGATCGCATCGTTCAGCCGGTTGACGATGGGGCGCGGCGTTCCGGCCGGCACAAAAATCGCGTCCCACGCGCTCACGTCGAAGCCGGCCAGGCCCGACTCCGCGATGGTGGGCAGCTCGGGCCAGCCCGCGACGCGCGTGGCCGTGGTCACCGCCAGCGGTTTGACGCGGCCGCCCTTGGCCTGGGGCGCGGCATTGGGCATGACCTCAATCATCATGTCGACCTGCCCGCCCATCAGGTCGGTCATGGCCTGCGCGCCGCCGCGGTAGGGAATGTGCACCACCGCCAGGCCCGCGCGCGACTTGTAGATCTCGCCGGCCAGGTGCGAAGTCGTGCCGTTGCCGGCCGAGCCGAAGGTGTATTTGCCCGGGTTGGCCTTGAGCAGTTTGGTGAGCTCGGCCATGGAGTTGACCTGCAGCGTGGGCCGCACCACCACCATGGCCGCGATGCGTGTGAGCTGGCTCACCGGCTCGAAGTCGCGCACGCTGAAACCCGGCGACTTGTAGATCGCATGGTTGATGGCATGCGTGCCGTTGGTGCCGTAGAGCAAGGTATAGCCGTCGGCCGGCGCCTTGGCCGCGGCCGCGCTGCCCACGTTGCCGCCCGCGCCGCCCAGGTTTTCCACCACGATGGGCTGGCCCAGTTCCCTGGCCGCGCGCAGCATCACCAGGCGCGCCAGCGTGTCGCCGCCGCCGCCGGCCGGAAAGGGCACGATCAGCTTGATGGGCTTGTTGGGATAGGCCGCGGCCGGCTGGGCCTGGGCGGCGGGCGCCGCCAGGGCCAGCGCGGCCACTACGGCGATATAAGCCAGCAGCAGGCGGCGAAGCCAAAAAGCCGACGGCGGCGGGCGAAGGGGAATATGGCAGAGCGGCAAATTCATCGTGTCTCCTGGAAATTCGTGCACCGGGGCAAGGCATAAAATTCTTAGTGATCTTATTTTATTGCACGCAATAGCATCAATAAATACCTAGTTAACCCTAGGTTACGCTATTTTTGCATGCAATAATTTGAAAACTATCCCACCAAAATCCTATGTCCTCGCAGATCGACTACACCACCCACGAATTGAGGCGAAGAATCCTCAGCGGCCAGGCAGCGCCCGGCGAACGCATGGTGGAGCTCGAGCTTTCCGCCCAGCTGGCCGTCTCGCGCACACCCATACGCATTGCGCTCGGCGAGCTTGAAAAAGAAGGCCTGCTGGAACGCCTGCCAACGCGCGGCTTTCGCGTACGGCAGTTCAGTGTGGACGAGATTGCCAACGCTGTCGATGTGCGCGGCGTGCTTGAAGGCATGGCGGCGCGGCAGGCGGCCGAGCGCGGCATCAGCCCTGAGACCCTGGCCGAACTGCAGGCCTGCATCGCTGAGGGCCGGCTGCTGCTGGAAAAAGCCGCGGCCGCCGGCCATGTGATCGACGCGGCCCGCTGGGTACCCATGAATGCGCGCTTTCACGCCGCGCTGGTGGATGCCGCCGGCAACAGCACGCTGGTCTCGGCCCTCGCGCATGTGAGCAAAACACCGATGGCCGGCGCCGGCGCGCTAAGCCTGAACGGCTCGCTGCCGCTGCTGGAGTTCGGCTTCATCCAGCGCGCCCAGAGCGACCATGAAGACGTGCTGGCCGCCCTGCTGGCCGGCGAAGGCGCGCGCGCCGAAGCACTGATGCGCGAGCACGCCCATCGCAGCCGCGACAACAAGCGCGAACTCATGGCGCGCCTGCAAAAATCCGTCGCGGCTTGAGTCACCCCCTCGCCGGCCAGCGCGCCGCCCAGGACTCCAGCGGCACGCGCGCCGCATTGCACACATAGCTGATCGCGTGGTACCAACCGGCCAGCATCAGCAGTTCTATGAGCTGGGGCGGCGACCACAGGGCCGCCAGCTCCTGCCATAGCGCATCGCTCACCGTGCTGCTGTCGTGCAACTCATCGACCAGTTGCAGCAAGAGCCCGTCGCGCTGCGCCAGGCCCCGGCCATCGGAGACCGGATCGGCAATCGCGGCCGTGTCCGCGTCGCTGAAGCCCGCCGCCCGGCCGAAGGCGCTGACATGCACACCCCACTCATACTCGGCCCCGCAGCGCGCGCAGACGCGGTTGATCACCAGCTCGCGGTCGCGCAGGGACAGGCTGGCGCTGGAGCCGAGCAAGTACCCGCCCCATGAAGGCATGCGCTCCAGCAGTTTGGGGTTGACGGCCAGCACACGAAACAGCGCCAGCACGTTGGGCGCGGCGGGCGGCGTGATTTTCTTGAGCAGCGCGTCCTGCTCCGGCGTATAAGGCGGCTCCAGCGGCGCGATGCGTGGCAGGGCTGCCGTGGCGTTTGTCATTGGGGTCATGGTGATAAGGCTTCCTGTTGTATAGAAGGATTAGGCTTCAATACGCTACGGATTTCGTAGCGTATTGAGACTATATCGCTATGCATTCCGTAGCAACCGTCGCGAACACGACAGGCGCAGCCCCTACAATCCGGGGCATGACTTCCACGCTACCCCTTCCCGGCAAACCGGTCCGCGGCTCCGCCACGGGCCGGCCCGTGATGGCGTTGCTGGACCTGCTGGGCCGCCGCGGCACGCTGCGGCTGCTGTGGGAGCTGCGTGACGGGCAGGCACAAAATTTCCGGCAATTGGCAGCAAGTGCCGGAAACATGTCGCCTTCAGTCATGAACGACCGACTGAAGGAGTTGCGCGAAGCGCGGCTGGTCGAACTCGGGAGCGGCGGCTACGGCCTCACCGCCACGGGCAGCGGCCTGCTGCACAAGCTCAAACCGCTCCACCAGTGGGCAGAAGAATGGGCCGCCCCCGACGCATAAGCCAAGCCGGCCGCCCGCCCCCCCGGCGGCCAAAAACTTTCGTAGCCAAAACTGAAGCCCTTGTCTTGAAAAGGGCTTTGCCATCCCCAGTTGGGAACCTTACCAACACCAACCCTGTTGCCTCGCATGTCTGAAAACACACAACCCGAACAAAATCAACCACTTAGCGGTGAACCCAGCCCCGAAGAACTGGAAGCGGCGCAGGCCGCCAACGAGTTTGACGCGCTGACCGTGGCCCAAGCCGAAGTCGCCACGCTGCAGGCCAAAAACACCGAGCTGGCCGACAGCTACCTGCGCGCCAAGGCCGAGACCGAAAACGCCCGCCGCCGAGCCGACGAGGACGTGGCCAAGGCCCGCAAGTTCGCGCTGGAAAGTTTTGCCGAAAGCCTGCTGCCGGTGGCCGACAGCCTGGAAGCCGGCCTGGCCATCAAGGAAGCCACGCCCGAGCAGATCCGCGAAGGCGCCGAAGCCACGCTCAAGCAGCTCAAGAGCGCGCTTGAGCGCAACAAGGTGGTGGCGATCGACCCCGCCGCCGGCACCAAATTCGACCCCGCCCAGCACCAGGCCATCAGCATGGTGCCGGCCGACCAGGAAGCCAACACCGTGGTCAGCGTGCTGCAAAAAGGCTATCTGATCGCCGAGCGCGTATTGCGCCCCGCGCTGGTCACGGTGGCAGCCCCCAAATAAACACCCGGCAAGAATGCAAAAACATGTTGAGGCCCTTGAAGCCCATCAACTTACCCACAAGTTATCAACATAGTCATTCACAGCGGCCCGGAAGAAACCCCGGCCACACCACTTTTCATCTTCACGAATCAAAAAAGCAGGAGTAAATATCATGGGAAGAATCATCGGCATTGACCTGGGCACCACCAACAGCTGCGTGTCCATCATGGAGGGCAACACGCCCCGCGTGATCGAGAACTCGGAAGGCGTGCGCACCACCCCTTCCATCGTGGCCTACCAGGAAGACGGCGAAGTGCTGGTCGGCGCGTCCGCCAAGCGCCAGGCCGTGACCAACCCCAAGAACACGCTGTACGCCGTCAAGCGCCTGATCGGCCGCAAGTTCAGCGAAAAAGAAGTCCAGAAGGACATCTCCCTGATGCCTTATTCCATCGTGGCCGCCGACAACGGTGACGCCTGGGTGGAAGTGCGCGGCAAGAAAATCTCGGCCCAGCAGGTCAGCGCCGACATCCTGCGCAAGATGAAGAAGACCGCCGAAGACTACCTGGGCGAGCCGGTCACCGACGCCGTGATCACAGTGCCCGCCTACTTCAACGACGCGCAGCGCCAGGCCACCAAGGACGCCGGCCGCATTGCCGGCCTGGAAGTCAAGCGCATCATCAACGAACCCACCGCCGCGGCGTTGGCCTTCGGCCTGGACAAGCAGGAAAAGGGCGACCGCAAGATCGCCGTGTATGACCTGGGCGGCGGTACCTTCGACATCTCCATCATCGAGATCGCCGACGTCGACGGCGAGAAGCAGTTCGAAGTGCTGTCCACCAACGGCGACACCTTCCTGGGCGGCGAGGACTTCGACCAGCGCGTCATCGACTACATCGTGGCCGAGTTCAAGAAGGACAGCGGCATCGACCTGTCCAAGGACGTGGTCGCCCTGCAGCGCCTGAAAGACTCCGCTGAAAAGGCCAAGATCGAGCTGTCCAACAGCGCGCAGACGGAAGTCAACATTCCCTACATCGCGCACGACCCCGCGACCGGCCCCAAGCACCTGCTGGTCAAGCTGACCCGCGCCAAGCTCGAAAGCCTGGTCGAGGAACTGATCGAACGCACCATCGCCCCCTGCCGCGTGGCCATGAAGGACGCCGGCGTCAGCGCCGCCGACATCCATGACGTGATCCTGGTCGGCGGCCAGACCCGCATGCCCAAGGTGCAGGAAAAGGTCAAGGAGCTGTTCGGCAAGGAGCCGCGCAAGGACGTGAACCCCGACGAAGCCGTGGCTGTGGGCGCCGCCATTCAAGGCCAGGTGCTGTCCGGCGACCGCACCGACGTGCTGCTGCTCGACGTCACTCCGCTGTCCCTGGGTATTGAAACCATGGGCGGCGTGATGACCAAGATGATCAAGAAGAACACGACCATCCCGACCAAGTTCGCGCAGACCTTCTCGACCGCCGAAGACAACCAGCCGGCCGTGACCATCAAGGTGTTCCAGGGCGAACGCGAAATCGCCTCGGGCAACAAGGCGCTGGGCGAGTTCAACCTCGAGGGCATTCCGCCGGCAGCGCGCGGCACGCCGCAGATCGAAGTGTCCTTTGACATCGACGCCAACGGCATCCTGCACGTGGGCGCCAAGGACAAGGGCACCGGCAAGGAAAACAAGATCACCATCAAGGCCAACTCCGGTTTGTCCGAAGCTGAAATCCAGCAGATGGTGAAAGACGCCGAACTCAACGCCGAAGAAGACAAGAAGAAGGTCGAGTTCGTGACCGCCAAGAACAACGCCGAAGCCCTGGTGCACAGCGTGAAGAAATCGCTGGGCGAGTACGGCGACAAGCTCGAAGCCGGCGAGAAGGAAAAGATCGAAACCGCCATCAAGGACATGGAAGAGGCGCTCAAGGGCGACGACAAGGCCGCCATCGATGCCAAGAACACGGCCCTGATGGAAGCCAGCCAGAAGCTCGGCGAGAAGATGTATGCCGACATGCAGGCTTCGCAGGCGGCAGCCGGTGGCGACGCGGGCGCGGCAGGCGCGGCGCAGGCGGAAGCCAAGCCGGCCGACGACAATGTCGTGGACGCTGAAGTCAAGGAAGTCAAAAAAGGCTGAGCGCCGTAAGGCAACAAGCCCCGCATTGGCGCGATAACTGCATGCAAAGGCAGGCGGCACAGGCGGATGCAAAAGGCGGAAACCAGGAGCAATCCCGGCTTTCCGCTTTTGCGCATCTGCCGCCACCCGCGAATGCCCGGTTTGACCGCCCGCTTTCCGGCTGACCCGACGAGACCGATCAACGAAGACCCTGAGCTGCCATGGCCACCAAAAAAGACTATTACGACACACTGGGCGTTCCCAAGAACGCCAGTGACGAGGACATCAAGAAAGCGTATCGCAAGCTCGCGATGAAGCACCACCCCGACCGCAACCAGGGGGATGCATCCAAGGTCGCCGAGGAAAAATTCAAGGAGGCCAAAGAGGCCTACGAGATGCTCTCCGACGAGAACAAACGCGCGGCCTACGACCAGTACGGCCACGCGGGCGTGGACCCGAATATGCGCGGCGGCCCCGGCGCCGAGGGCTTCGGCGGCTTTGCCGAGGCCTTTGGCGACATCTTCGGCGACGTGTTCGGCGGCCAGCGCGGCGGCCAGCAGCGCGGCGGGCGCCAGGTCTACCGCGGCGGCGACCTCAGCTACGCCATGGAAATCACGCTCGAGGAAGCGGCCCACGGCAAGGAAGCGCAGATCCGCATCCCGAGCTGGGACGACTGCAACACCTGCCACGGCAGCGGCGCCAAGCCCGGCACCAAGGTGGTGACCTGCACCACCTGCCACGGCCACGGCGTTGTGCAGATGCGCCAGGGCTTTTTCAGCGTGCAGCAGACCTGCCCGCAGTGCAAGGGCACGGGCAAGCTGATTCCCGAACCCTGCGTGACCTGCCACGGCGTGGGCAAGACCAAGAACAACAAGACGCTGGAAGTCAAGATTCCCGCGGGCATAGACGACGGCATGCGCATACGCTCCACCGGCAACGGCGAGCCCGGCACCAACGGCGGCCCGCCCGGCGACCTCTACATCGAGATCCGCCTGAAGAAGCACGACATCTTCGAGCGCGACGGCGACGACCTGCACTGCGCCGTGCCCATCAGCTTCACCACGGCCGCGCTGGGCGGCGAGATCGAGGTGCCGACCCTGGCCGGCAAGGCCGCCATCGACATCCCCGAAGGCACGCAGGCCGCCAAGCAGTTCCGCCTGCGCGGCAAGGGCATCAAGGGCGTGCGCTCCAGCTATCCCGGCGACCTGTACTGCCACATCACCGTGGAAACACCGGTCAAGCTGACCGAGCACCAGCGCAAGCTGCTCAAGGAGCTCGATGAGTCGCTGAAAAAAGGCGGCGCCAAACATTCACCCAGCGAAGAAGGCTGGGCCGACAAACTGAAGAGCTTCTTCAGCGCCTGAACGTTTTTTTTGCCCAAACCCAAAATGCCGGACCTGTTCCGGCATTTTTTATGCCCGGCCGAAACGATGCAGGTGTTGTTTTTGCCATCAAGGCACACACCCTGTCACAGGCCTGTCGTCATCACGCGCCTACGATCAGCCCTTTTAACTCAGAGGGAAACACCCATGACCGTATCGACCCGCAAGGCCTTCAGTTTCAAGCAAGGTAGCTTGCTCGCCCTCGTTTGCAGCAGCGTGCTGCTGGCCGCCTGCTCCTCCTCGGGTACGCCCTCGCAAGCCGGCCTCTCCACCCTCGACGGCAAGGCGCCGCTGGTCATCGCCCACCGCGGCGCTTCAGGCTACATCCCTGAAGAAACGCTGGAAGCCTATGCGCGCGCCATCGAACTCGGCGCCGACGTGATCGAGATGGACCTGATCGTGAGCAAGGACGGCGTGCTGATGACCCGCCACGACCCCAACCTGGCCATCAGCACCGACGTGGCCAAGCACCCCGAATTCGCCTCGCGCAAGAAGACCATCAAGGTCGACGGCGAGACGCAGACCGGCTGGTTCAGCGACGACTTCACGCTGGCTGAAATCCGCACCCTGGGCGCCATCTCGACGGACGCCGAGCGCCCGCAGCAGTTCAACGGCCAGTACAAGGTGCCAACCTTCCAGGAAGTCGTGGACCTGGCCAAGGCCCAGTCCATCAAGACCGGCCGCACCATTGCCATCTACCCGGAAACCAAGAACCCGAGCTACTTCCGCGAGCGCGGCCTGCCGATGGAAGACAAGCTGATCGCCATCATCAACGCCGCCGGCTGGAACAGCAAGACCGCGCCCATCTACGTGCAGTCCTTTGAACCGGGCAGCCTCAAGTACATGAAGAGCAAGGGCCTGAACACGCGCCTGATCCAGCTCATAGACGGCGACGGCATAGACCCCAAGACCGGCAAAGTGACCTTCGCCCTGCCCAGCGACCGTCCCTATGACTGGACCCTGGCCGGCGACAAGCGCTTCTTCGACGCCATGGTCACACCCGCGGGCCTGGCCGAGATCAAGACTTATGCCGACGGCATAGGCCCCTGGAAGCGCTACATCATCAGCACCAAAGGCACCATGGGCGCCGACGGCAAGCAGGTCGACATCAATGGCGACGGCAAACTCAACGACGCCGACTCGACCTCGCTGCCCGCGACCAGCCTGGTGGCCGATGCGCACAAGGCGGGCCTGTTTGTGCACCCCTTCACCTTCCGCAATGAGCGCCGCCGCCTGGCCGCCGACTACCAGGGCGACCCCAAGGCCGAGTACCTGGCCTTCTACCGCGCCGGCGTGGACGGCGTGTTCACCGACTTCACCGACACCGCGATTACCGCGCGCACGCAGTACCTGAAGGAAGCCGGCCGCTAAGCCCGCCCTCCTGCGATGCGAGCCGCCTGCGCTCCCTTTGGGGCCGGGCGGCTTTTTCTTTGGGCCGCGGCCGGGGTTTTCTCAAAATGAAACATCTTGCGGGCCGGGGCCCAGGGGGGACTGGCTTATAGTGCCTTACGCAGCGCAACGCGCCTTCGCCCACCTCCAACACAAGCCTTCTCACCATGAAAACCAAAGCCGCCGTCGCCTGGAAATCAGGCCAGCCCCTGACGATTGAAACCGTGGACCTGCAAGGCCCTAAGTTCGGCGAGGTGCTGGTCGAGATCAAGGCCACCGGCATCTGCCACACCGACTACTACACGCTCTCGGGCGCCGACCCCGAAGGCATCTTCCCGGCCATCCTGGGCCATGAAGGCGCGGGCATTGTGGTCGACGTCGGCCCCGGCGTAACCACCCTCAAAAAAGGCGACCACGTCATCCCGCTCTACACGCCCGAATGCCGGCAGTGCAAGTTCTGCCTCTCGCGCAAAACCAATTTGTGCCAGCTGATACGCGGCACCCAGGGCAAGGGCCTGATGCCCGACGCGACCAGCCGCTTCAGCCTGGACGGCAAGCCCATCTTCCACTACATGGGCACCTCCACTTTCAGCAACTACACGGTCGCGCCCGAAATATCGCTGGCCAAGATCCGTGAAGACGCGCCCTTCGACAAGGTCTGCTACATAGGCTGCGGCGTGACCACCGGCATAGGCGCGGTGCTCTTCACCGCCAAGGTTGAAGCCGGCGCCAACGTCGTGGTCTTCGGCCTGGGCGGCATAGGCCTGAATGTGATCCAGGGCGCGAAGATGGTGGGCGCCGACAAGATCATAGGCGTCGACATCAACCCCGCGCGCCAGGAGATGGCACGCAAATTCGGCATGACGCACTTCATCAACCCGAAAGACACCGAGAACGTGGTCGACGCCATCGTGCAGCTGACCGACGGCGGCGCCGACTACAGCTTTGAATGCATAGGCAACACCAAGGTCATGCGCCAGGCGCTCGAGTGCACCCACAAGGGCTGGGGCCGCAGCATCATCATCGGTGTGGCCGAAGCCGGCGCCGAGATCAGCACCCGGCCCTTCCAGCTCGTCACCGGCCGCAAATGGGAAGGCTCGGCCTTCGGCGGCGCGCGCGGCCGCACCGATGTGCCCAAGATCGTCGACTGGTATATGGAAGGCAAGATCAATATCGACGACCTGATCACGCACACCATGCCGCTGGAAGACATCAACAAGGGTTTCGACTTAATGAAATCAGGTGAATCGATTCGCGGTGTGGTCCTTTACTGAACGGCATGGCGAGTCAGCTCGAACTCCTCAGCGAACACGGCTGCTTCGGCGGCCTGCAGCGCTTTTACCAGCACGGCTCGCGCGAGACCGGCCTGCCCATGCGGTTTTCGGTCTTCCTGCCGCCGCAGGCCGTAGCCGGCAACAAGGTGCCCTTCCTGATCTACCTCGCGGGCCTGACCTGCACCGAAGAAACCTTCATGATCAAAGCGGGCGCGCAGCGCCTGGCGGCCGAACTGGGCCTGGCCCTGGTCGCACCCGACACCAGCCCGCGCGGGGCAGGCATTGCCGGCGAAACCGAGAGCTGGGACTTTGGCGTGGGCGCGGGCTTTTACCTCGACGCCGCGCAAGCCCCATGGTCGCGGCACTACCGCATGGAGAGCTACATCACGGCGGAACTGCTGCCGCTGCTGGCCGGCGCCCTGTCGCTGGATGCGGGCCGCGTCGGGCTCTTCGGCCATTCCATGGGCGGCCATGGCGCGCTGACACTCGCGCTCAGGCACCCGGACCTGTTCAAGTCGGTCTCGGCCTTTGCGCCCATCTGCGCGCCCAGCCAGTGCCCCTGGGGGCGCAAGGCGTTTACCGGCTATCTCGGCAGCGATGAGTCGAACTGGGCCCGGCATGACGCCACGGCCTTGATGAATCTCATGCCCGCCGCACCCTACCCCGGCGGCATACGCATAGACCAGGGCCTGGCCGACAAATTCCTCGCCGAACAGCTGCACCCCGAACTGTTTGAAGCCGCCTGCGCCAAGGCCGGCCAGCCGCTGCAACTGCACCGCCACGCGGGCTACGACCACGGCTATTACTTCATCGCGAGCTTCATGGCCGAGCACCTGAACCACCATGCGCGCCAGCTGGGCTTGACGGCCCGGGCTTAAGGGCCGCTTAAGCCCACGGCCCATACAATGCAGCGCTATGCCGCTGCAAGCCCCGTCCGACGCCGGACCCCTTCCCCGCCCACCTGATCAACCCACTCGCGGCATGCGCCCGCTGTGGCTGGTGGTGCTGGCCAGCATCTGGATCGCCACGGTGTGCAACGTCGCGCTATGGCGCGAGCTGTCCCGCCTGCCAGGCCTGAGCGGCGGCCAGGCCGCCGTCATCAGCGTCGCACTGGCGCTGGTGATCACGCTGGCCACCACGGCCCTGCTAAGCCTGCTGGCCTGGCGCTGGACGCTCAAGCCGGCCATCACCCTGTTCCTGCTCGCTGCGGCCTTCGGCGCCTACTTCATGATGGCCTACGGCGTGGTCATCGACAAGACCATGATGGTCAACACCCTGCAGACCGATGTGCGCGAAACCCGCGACCTGCTGAACTGGCGCTTGCTGGCCACGGTGCTGGTGCTGGCGGTGCTGCCGCTGGTGCTGCTGTGGCGGCAAAAAGTCAGGCGGGCCAGCGCCGCACGGCAGCTGCTGGGCAACGTCGCCACGCTGGCCGGCGCCTCTGTGCTGCTGGTGCTGGTGGTGTTCCTGTTTTTCCAGAGCATTGCTTCGGTCATGCGCAACTACACCCATGTGCGCTACCTGATCAACCCGCTCAATTCCTTTTACGCACTGGGCGCGATTGCGGCCAAGCCCTTCCAGCGCGACGAGTCCGTGGTGCTGCCACTCGGCGAAGACGCCAAGCTGGGCGCCAGCTACAGCGCGCAAACCAGGCCGCCGCTGCTGCTGCTGGTGCTGGGCGAGACGGCGCGCAGCGGCAACTTTTCGCTCAACGGCTACGGCCGCCCCACCAACCCGCTGCTGGCCAAAGAGAACGTGGTGAGCCAGCGCAACGCCTGGTCCTGCGGCACCAGCACGGCCGCCTCCGTGCCCTGCATGTTCTCCCATTTCGGGCGTGAGGCCTATGACTCGCGGCCGGCCAATTACGAGGGCCTGCTCGACGTGCTGCAGCGCGCGGGCCTGGCCGTGCTGTGGATAGACAACCAGTCGGGCTGCAAGGGCGTGTGCGACCGGGTGCCCAACGTCAACACGGTGCAGCTCCAGGTGCCCGGCCTGTGCGACAGCGGCGAATGTTTTGACGAGGTGATGCTGCACGGCATTGACGAACGCATCGCCGCGCTGCCGGCCGAACGCCGCGCCAAAGGCGTGGTGGTCGTGATGCACCAGATGGGCGGCCACGGCCCGGCCTATTACAAACGCTCCCCGCAAGCCGTCAAAAAATTCCTGCCCGAGTGCGCCGACAACGCGCTGCAAAGCTGCAGCAAGGAAGGCCTCGTCAATGCCTACGACAACAGCATCGTCTACACCGACCAGTTGCTGGCCTCGTCCATCCAGTGGCTCAAGGCACAGGAAGCGCGCAGCGCGCCCGCCCTGCTCTACCTGGCCGACCACGGCGAATCGCTGGGCGAGAACAACCTCTACCTGCACGGCATGCCCTACGGCATCGCGCCCGACGTGCAAAAGCGCGTGCCCTGGATCACCTGGCTGTCGCCCGGCTTCGAGCAGCGCAGCAAGCTGAGCACGGCCTGCCTCAAGCAGCGGCTCGATGCGCCCGTCAGCCATGACAACTACTTTCATTCAGTGCTGGGCCTGATGAATGTGCAGGCCAGCGTCTACAAGCCCGCGCTCGATATCTACGCGCCCTGCGCCAAACCCTGAGCATCTTCTCAGCACCGTCGGCCATCACCAGATGCCATGTAGGGCTTTAAAGGCCCGCCATGCATCCGCCTGGTGATGCGCCTAATATTCACATTTCATCTCAATAACAATTCTCTTATGCAAGGGTTGAATATGAATATTCGCAAGGCCGTCGCCTCCGCACTGCTTCTGACACTCGCTTTCAGCGCCAGCGCCGCCGACCTGCTGGACACCGTCAAGCAGCGCGGCACGCTCAAGGTGGCCCTCGAAGGCACTTACCCCCCGTTCAATTACAAGGAAGGCGGCCAGCTCGCCGGCTTTGAAGTCGAACTTGCCAACGCCCTGGCGCAAAAGCTCGGCGTGAAGGCCGAGTTTTCGACCAGCGAATGGAGCGCCATCCTGGCCGGCCTGCAGGCCGGCAAGTACGACGTGGTGATCAACCAGGTCGGCATCACCGACAAGCGCAAGGAGACTTTTGATTTCTCCGAGCCTTACACCATCTCCGCGCCGCAGCTGATCATCCGCAAGGACGAAAAGCGCGAGTTCAAGTCGCTGGCCGACCTCAAAGGCAAAAAGCTGGGCCTGGGCCAGGGCACCAACTACGCCGACATCGCCAAGAAGGTGGGCGGCATAGACGTCAAGACCTATCCCGGCGCGCAAGAGTATTTGCAGGACCTGGCACTGGGCCGTATCGACGCGGCGCTTAACGACAGCCTCTTGATCCCCTACATCGTCAAGCAGACCAAGCTGCCGCTCAAGCCCGGCGCGCCTGTGGGCGATCTCGAAAAATCCGGTATCCCCTTCGTCAAGAACAACCCCAAGTTCAAGGCCGCCCTCGACAAGGCACTCGCCGACCTGCAGGCCGACGGCAGCTTCGCGAAAATCTCCACCAAGTGGTTTGACCGCGACGTGAGCAAGCCGCCTGTCGCGAAGTAATCGAAGTAATATCGATCCAGCCGCGCGCCGCTATCGGCAGGCGCCTGACACCCCGGCTCTTAGAACCTGTTCACGGCCTAAACGGGGCCGCGCAAGCCCCTTCTCGGGATGGGATGCAAGGCGCGGTGCGACGCCCATAGCCCAGCTATGGGCTAGCGCCGCAACGCCGCAGACCGCCCGAGAAGGCGCTTGCCCTCCGGGTTGGGATGAAATCGGGCGATTGAACCACCCAGGCCCTTGCATGGGCTGATGCCCATGCAAGGGCCTGGTCGGCCCACTCATCCCGATTGCATCCCAACGCGGCCCCGTTTAGGCCGTGAACAGGTTCTGGGGGTTTTTATTTGTGGAGACTTCCCCATGGATTTATCTGGCTTGACCGCCTTGCTGCGCGACGCCCTGCCGCTGATGCTCAAGGGCGCGGCATGGACGCTGCTGCTGGCCGTGGCATCGATTTTTTTCGGCGCCATCGTCGGCACTTTAGTGGCCATCACGCGGCTGGCCAAGGTGCCGGGGCTGTCGCAGTTCGCGGCGCTGTATGTCAGCTGCATGCGCGGCACGCCGCTGCTGGTGCAGCTCTTTGTCATCTATTTCGGCCTGCCCAGCATAGGCATACAGTTCGACCCCATCAGCGCCGGCATCCTGGGCCTGAGCCTCAATGTGGGCGCCTACCTGTCGGAAACGATTCGCGGCGCCATCAACGGCGTGGAGCACGGCCAGTGGAATGCGGCCCGCAGCCTGGGCCTGACGCAGGCACAAACCCTGCGTTACGTGATCGGCCCGCAAGCCTTGAGGCTGGCCGTGCCCAGCCTGTCCAACAGCCTGATCAGCCTGATCAAGGACACCTCGCTGGTCTCGGTGATCGCCGTCGGTGAACTGATGCTGGCCACCAAGGAAGTGATCGCCACCACCTTCCAGCCCTTCCCGCTGTACCTGGCGGCCGCGGGCATCTACTGGGCCATGAGCGCGTCATTTGAAAAGCTGCAGAGCAAACTTGAAGTGCGGCTGAACCGCAGTTATTTGCGCTAAAAATTGGATCAGTTCAGCTGTCGCTGATCAGTCCGCTCTGCAGCGCCTGCTCCTGGTTGGCAAAAATCGCCATCGCGGTCAGCATGCGCCTGAAACCCAGCTTGCGGTAAAACGGCTCCTTGCCGGCCACCGCATAGAGAATGATCTTCTTGTGGCCCTTGGACAGGCCGACCAGCGAGGCAACAATCTCCTTGCCCAGGCCCACGCCCTGGTGCTCCGGGTGCACCGCGATGTCGCAGATATACGAGCAGTCCATGCCGTCGGCCAGCGCCCGGCCGGCGCCAACCAGTTGGCCGCCCTCGTACACAAAACATTTGAACAGGCTGTTGGAGAACACGACTTTCAGGTCCGCCGCTTTCTTCTCGCCCAAAGGGGCAATCCGGTAGAGATGCGAGAGCGCGTCCCAATCCACGTCCCCCGATGAATGCTTCCATTCGAATGCCAAGATGAACTCCTTGAATGATGGGCTTGCACTATAGCCCCGAGGACCTGTCAGAACAGGCTGCCCTGCCCCGCCGGCCCCGGTGGCCTGAAACGGCTCAAATCCAGCTCCACACGCTGGCGGTTGAAACCCAGGCGCTTGCAGCATTTCTCAAAGCGCTGCTTGATCAGGTCGGCCCACAGGCCATAGCCCTTCATGCGCGATGCGAAGTCGCTGTCGTAGTCCTTGCCGCCGCGCATCTCCTGGATGCGCGCCATGATGCGCGCGGCGCGCTGCGGGTAGTGCAGCTCCAGCCATTCCTTGAAGAGGGGCGCCACCTCCCAGGGCAGGCGGATCACGGTGTAGAACGCCGAACGCGCGCCAGCCTCCCAGGCCGCCTCCAGCACCTGCTCCATGTCTTCGTTCACAAAGGGAATCTGCGGCGCCACGCTCACACCCACCGGCACGCCGTGCTCAGCCAGCGTGCGCAGCGTGCGCAGGCGGCGGTGCGGTGCCGCGGCGCGCGGCTCCAGCTTGCGCGCGAGCTCGCCGTCCAGCGTGGTGATGGTGATGTACACGGCGGCCAGCTTGTCGGCCGCCAGCGGGGCGATCAGGTCCAGGTCGCGCTCCACGCCGCTCGATTTGGTGATCAAAGAAAACGGATGGCAGGTATCGCGCATCACCTCGATCAGGCCGCGCGTGAGCCGCAGCTCGCGCTCGGCCGGCTGGTAGCAGTCGGTGCCCGAGCCGATGTTGAGCAGGCGCGGTACATAGCTGCGCTTGCCCAGGTCGGCGCGCAAGGCCTCGGCGATATTGCGCTTGGCGATGATCCTGGTTTCAAAGTCCAGGCCCGGCGAAAGATTGAGATAGCTGTGCGTGGGCCGCGCATAGCAGTACACACAGCCGTGCTCGCAGCCCCGGTAGGGATTGATGCTGTAGTCAAAAAAGATGTCCGGCGAGTCGTTGCGCACAATGGCACTGCGAGCCTCTTCCAGGGTGACCGTGGTTTCCAGCCGCGGCGCCTCGGCCGCCACGCCCTCTTCCAGTGTGCCCCAGCCATCGTCCCAGGCCGTGCGCACATCCTTTTCAAACCGGTGCGCGATGCGCGTGGCCGTGCCGCGGCCTTTGATGGCATGGATGGGGATGATGGCTTCGGACATAGCGAAATACTGTATTTATATACAGTATAAAGCCGCCCACCCTTCGCCATCAAGCACCACGGGCAACTCATTTGTAAACATTTTTTCGAGCTGCTGCCGGAGCATCCCTCGTCTTCGTTTAAGGTTGCGGACTGGGACAAGCGCAGACGCCCGCTCACTCTTCACAACACCTCACGGAAAGAATCTTGTGGCTGGACTTTCAGAAACCGTGTTCGACCCCTTGACGCTTGAAGTCATACGGAAAATTTCACCGGCCACCGTCCTGGACATAGGCGCGGGCCAGGGCAAATACGCGGAGCTGGTCAGGCAAGCCGCGCCGCAGGCCCACCTGCGCGCCACGGAGATCTCGGCCGACTACGTGACCCAGTTCGAGCTCCGCACCAAGTACAACGACGTCCGCGTGATGGATGCCTACGACCTGATCCACCACTACAAAAACGAAACCTATGACCTGGTCGTGATCGGCGACTGCATAGAGCACCTGCCCAAGTCCAGGGGCCTGGACCTGCTGAACTTCCTGACCTACCGCTGCGGCTACCTGCTGGTGATCGCCCCCGAGTTCAGCTACTACGATACGGCCAAGGCCAACCTCGACCACCATGAATCCCACATCTCCGTGTGGTCCGAACGCGATTTCATCTGGCACGACCGCTGGGCCTGGATGCGTTCGGAAGTCATGCAGTTCTTCCTGCTGCGCGGCTACCAGACCAGCCCCATGCCTTTTGACCGCCTGGTCGGCGACATCAATGCCAACCCGCCCACTGTGACGCGCATGGGCACGGGTGCCCCCTTCAAGCCCGCGCACCTGCTCACCAGCATCGTCTCACACACCGAAGTGATAGACGGCAACTCCTATACCTACCGCAACTTCTGATGGCCCCAACAACGTCCGCGCAGGCACACGAGAAAGACCTCGGCATACTGCTCTACATCGACGACCACCCGTCCATGTATGAAGAATTCGGCTGGATCTACAAAAGCTGGATCCATTCAGGCGTCTGGCGCCGCTCCGACCTCATTGTGGTGTGCCACCCGAAAGCCTACGAGCAGTTGCCCGGCGACGACCCCGGCGTCATCAAAATCGTCGCCGAACCCATCTCCGGCGAAGGACGATGGAAGGGCTACCCCTTCATCAATTCCATCGCCTGCGTTTCAGGCCCGCACACGGCCCACCTGGCCGGCCAGTACAAATGGCTGCTTCGCACCGACGCCGATGTCTTCCTGACCCGCCACCTGGCAAACTTTCGCCCCAACTTCCCGGTGCTGGGGCGCGGCCGCTATGCGGAGAACCAGCAAGTGTGGGACAAGATGATCGCCTTTTGCGACACCCATGGTGTCGCCCACCAGAGAAGCTTCGGCTGCGGCTCGTCCATCCTCGCCGATTCCTCGCTGGTCCTCTTCTTCCTGGAGCGGCAAACCTACTGGTGCGAGCGCTTGCTCGAACACTTTGACGCCCATGGCGAAGGCCAATGGCCGGGTTGGTTCAAAGGCGTGATCACCCTGTATGCGGGGGAGATCGCGGCCAATGAAAACCACCAGGCGTTTTTGCGCTATTCCTACCAGCGCATCCTGGACCTCGAAAGCTACGTCGTCGGCCATATCGACGAGTTCACGCTGCACATCCACGCGATCCACACCGACGACTATTTTTCAAAGTCGAAGTTTCGCAGTGGCGGCTACGACCACATAGCCCCAGCCGGCCTGGACACCAGCAAGGTCAACCAGTACGCCCATTGGATAGCGGCCACGCCGCTGGACGACATCAAGACGGCGACGCAATACCCGTACTGAGCCTGCGCGCCGGACCCGCGGTACTGAAGCAGATCCGCCCCAAGCCGTCACACACGGGCTGCCGCGGCTGAATCGAATCAGCCGCGGCAGACGCCGTCCGCTCAGCCCAGTCGAATCAGCCCCTCTTGCAAGCTGGCCGTCGAATGCACGGCCTGCGCCTGCGCACCAAACTGCGCATTCGTCAGCACCTCCTGCGCCTTGCCCAGGCCCATGCCGGCCAGCGTGCCGTCCGCGCCGTAGTGGTAGGCCAGGTCGCCGCCCAGGGCTTCGCTGTCGCTGCCCGCCAGGTGGAACTGCGTGAGCCCGTTGCTCAGTGCCCAGCTGCTCAGCCCCGGCGTGGCCGTGCGCGCCGTGTCAAACGCACCGACCAGTCCCTGGAAGTCAAAGGTCTGCACTTTCTTGTTGAGCAGCGGGTCGCTGGAGTTGGCATCGAAGGCCGACATCGCCTCGGCTACCAGTTGCAGGTTCAGCACGCTTTGCTTGGGTGTGCCGGCGTACCAGTCCGCCAAGGTCAGCTGGTCGGTGCCGCTGAGCTTGAGCACCAGGTCGTCACCATTCTTTTGCAGGCTCAGGTTGGCATAGTCCAGGCCGGCTCCGCCCAGGCTGATGGTGTCCTCCAGGTTCTGCACGGAGTCATTGACGTACAAGGTGTCCTGGCCGTCACCCACATTGAAGGCGATCACATCCGGACCGCTGTCGCTGGTGATGGCGTCATTGCCGGTTCCGCCCAGGAGGAGGTTGGCACCTGTGCGGCCAAGCAGCTGGTCGTCTCCGCTACCGCCATTGAAGTAGTTGCTATCGCCGGCCGCGTCCCAGAGGCCGTCATTACCCGCACCGCCTTCAAGCACATCGGCCCCTTCACCGCCAAACAGGGAATCATCCCCGTCCAGGCCTTGCAGCATGTCCTTGCCCTGGCCGCCAGAGAGAGCGTCCTCGCCTGGTGTACCCGAGAAGGTGGTCATGGCGCTTAGGGTCTCCGAGTCCCACACCGTGCCGTCGGCAAACTCCACCTGCTCGATCCTGTATGCATCGATCCAAAACCAATTGGCCAAAACAACTTGATCTGTTGTGCCTTCAATGTTTAGATAGAGGTTGGATTCATCGCGGGTAACCTTGACGTCTTCAAGGGAGATCGTGCTGTCGAAGCGAACGGTGTCGATACTTCCCCCTGCCTGGTCGAAATCCTCGACCCAGTCCGTACCGAAGCCGGCACCGAACAGATACACGTCATTACCTGCGCCGCCATACAGTTCGTCGTTGCCGGCCCCGCCGTCCAGCGTGTCGTCGCCTTCTTCAGCGTAAATTACATCGTTCCCCTGCAGAGCATTGAACGTATTGTCCCCGCTTGAGCCGAATAAGGTATCGTCAGCCCCTGTGCCCGGCAGGACCGTGACCAGGCTTTCCAGCATGGCGATATCCCACACCGTGCCGTCTGCAAACTCAACTCGATCGACCCTGCTCGCATCATTGCCAAACCAGCCGCTCAAGACAATCTGATCGTCCGTGCCTTCAACCTTGAGGTACAAGTCGGAATAGTCGCGGGCAACCTTGACATCCCCGACGGAAACAGTGGCGTCGAAGCGCACAACATCGGTATCCCCCCCGGTCAGATCGGCATCCTCGATCCAGTCCTGCCCGGAACCGGCTCCGAACAGGTACACATCGCTGCCCGCTCCACCTATCAGGTAGTCGTTGCCAACACCACCGTCCAGAGTATCGTCACCGCCCTCACCATAAAGCTCATCATTGCCGCCGAATGCAATCAGCGTGTTGGCGTTACTGTTGCCAAACAACAGGTCGGCCTCTTCGGTAGCGGGTGCTGTCAGAACCAATGATTCCAGCATGGCTACATCCCACACCGTGCCATCAGCGAACTCGAATTGTTCCACCTTGTTGGCATCGCCGTTGAACCAGTTGTTCAGGATGATGTGATCAGCGGTCCCGCCAATCTCCAGATGGAGGCTGGAATAGTCACGAGTGACCTTGATGTCAGCGGTGGAAACGCTGGCGTCGAAACGCACGGTATCCACATTGCCCGCCTCTTCATCGTAGTCAGTGACCAGATCCTGCCCCGCACCGCGTCCAAGCAGATACACGTCGTTGCCGGAGCCTCCATTCAGGTTGTCATTACCCCCCAACCCTTGCAGCACGTCGTCGCCCCCGGTCCCATCCAGTAGATCGTCTCCTTCCGTACCAGTGATGATTACCGGCAGCCTGGCCTCCAGCTCCGCCTTGCCCCACACCGTGCCATCGGAAAATTCGACCTGCTCCACCGTGTCGGCGCCCTCGGCAAACCAGTTGCTGATCTCGATACGGTCCGTACTGCCGTCCATGCTGAGGTACAGGTTCAAGCCTTCGCGGCTGACCCTGACGTCCGCCACGGCGACGGAATCGTCGAAGCGGATGATGTCCACATTGCCAGGCGTTGCATCGCCTTCGTGGATGGTGTCTACGCCATCGCCGCGGCTGAACAGATACACATCGCTGCCGGCCCCGCCGTCCAGCGTGTCGTCACCCCTGCCGCCTTGCAACATGTCGTCGCCCGCGCCCGCGAGGATGCGATCGGTCACGCTGGTGCCGGTGATGGTGTCGGCATCGGAGGTGCCCGCCAGGTCGAAGCCCTGGTCCAGCAGGTCTTGCAGGCTCAGCGTGCTGCCGTTGGCAAACTCGAAGTCCTGCACGCTTTCGAAGTCTTCGGCGTTGCTGGGGTCGAAGTTTTCCAGGTAAATCTTGTCACCCTGGTTGCCCAGTTGGATCAACAACGAGCCATCGCCAAGGCCTAACGTTGCCGTGGCGCTGACGCCGCTGCCAAAGCGCACAACGCCGCCGCCCGGGTCGCTGATGTGCACCTCACCGCTGCCCGGGTTATAGACATAGATGTCCATGCCCGAATTGCCCGTCATGCGGGTGTTCGGCCCGGCGATAAAGGTGGTGGCAAAGTCGGGCACACCGTACAAATCCATGTCGCCAGCGCTGCCGTCTTTGATCAAGCCCTTGTTCGTTACCTGCTCAGCGGAAAGTACCGCACCACCCGAGGTGAACAGCATCGCCTGAGACATGGCACTGGAATCCGCGTACCAGCCGGTAATCCGCAGGCTGTCGCCATTGCTGCCGATGATGGAGATCACGAGGTCAACACCATCACTCTCGACCTTGAGGTTGTCGGCGGAGGCAACCACCGCGCGAATACCGGCCACGTCGACCACGTCCGCGCTCTGCTCGCCCATGCCCTCGTAAAGCTGGGCGTATCCAACATCAAGATCTGGCATAGGTGGCGCAAGGGCGATCAAGTCCAGCAGGTCGCTCACCGTGCCGTCAGAGAATTCAAACTGTTGAACCACGCTATTGAGCGCATCGCCGGTGCGCGGCATCAAGATGCGTATGCCCTGGTCGGCACCCCAGGCAATGTCGAGCGTAACGTGCGTGGCGCCATCCAGGGGCGCGGCAACCGCACCCCAGGACAGGGTCAAGTCCGCCAGCGTAAGCCCCGGGCCAAAGGTTACGACGCCTCCTGGTATCGAGCCAGCACCAATCAAGGGCTGCAGCACTGCGAAGTCGTTCGCGGTCAGCACAACGACCGGCACAGGATGGGTATCGTAATAAGGGCTTGGAGGATGGTCGCTTTCGGGGCCAACGCCAAACGAGGAATACGGCGTTGTGTACAAAACCGTCAAGGGCTCAACATAACGCCATTCTGTGCCGAAGTAGGCCATCGCCTCATCAAAACTGATCCAGTTGGTGTTGGCCTCATAGGCGACACGCGCGTCGGCCAGTGAATCAAAATATCCGCTGAATGTTTCGAGAACATGGAAAAAGAACTTTCCCCCATTGAGGAAATTTTCTGACCAGTCTTGATAACCCATGGCCTGGTAAATGGCTCCGACGGTCAAGGACCTTCCCATGCTATCCGTGTCCGCCCCGGCGCTGAAGTCATACGCGATGACGTCCATACCCTGGTTATCCGGATTCACCAAGATATGGCTGCCGGTCCGGCCGACCACCGTATCGTGACCGTCACCAACCACCATGGTTTGGCCGAACTGCAGCAATTGGTCGCCGGTACCGGCCATCAGCGTGCCGCCGCCTATCAGCTGCGCGTTGCCGGTGCCGCCATAGGCAAAGCCGGCGCCGTAAATCGTGTTGTTGCCGACGCCACCTATCACAGCTGAATACTGGTCGGCCGATACCGTCTGGTCGCCATCGGCCAGCAGCGAGGGGCCCAGGTTGTAGCCATACTGCCGGTGCTGGAAATCGACCGCAATATAGTCCGGTAGGTCGCCGGCCAGCGCGGGCGCGCCCGGATCCTGGAAGGTCAGCTGGTTGGCTGTGGCTGTGCCGGTGTAGTAGTCTGTATCGATCTCAACCCGTCTGTAGCCAGTGAAGCTCACATGGCCGGTAGGCCCGTCCATCGAGTACACGGCTTGCCAATCCGATTCGAAGTGGGAACTGGAATCTTTTGTCCAGTTCACCGAACTCCATGCATTTTCAACGCTGGAGGAATAGTTGTAGGACTGAATCGTGCCGGTGCCACTGGCAACCACGTTCGTTTGGATGCTGACCGTGGCAGTGGTGTCTGCGGCCGGCTGCGATGCCAGATCCCCGTTCCAACCCTCGGCCTCCAGGTGGGAGGTTATGACATCCGAAAGGTCCTTGAAGACCTCCATCCTCTGGACATAGGTCTTGGAAAGGTTCACCGCGTAAAAGTCAGCCCAATACCACGAGCCATCAAGCCGCTGCGTATAACCACTGTCAGAGTAGCTCCGCGAAATCGCACCGAGCGCGCTGGACTGGAAATCCTTGAGCAGGTTGGCCTGCAGCTGGGCCCAATCCGTCTGGCTGGCCGCCACGAGTGCCTCGCCCGTGGTCGTATTGCCCTGCGCATCCTCAAACACCCATGAAGTCTGGGTCGAGGCGTAGTAATCCTTGATGCGCATCGAAGCCGAGGTGCCGCGTACCTCGACCACCAGGTCGTTGGCACGGCGCACGGCGTTCAGGTCTTCAAACTTCATGCCCGCCGCACCCAGCTTGATGACCGAGCCTTCGGCGGAATCATCAACCACATTGCTGCGGTCGGCGCTGTAGTTCAGCACATAAGTGTCCAGGCCGTCGCCGCCGGCCAGCGTGTCATTGCCGCGGCTGGCGTACAGCATGTCGTTGCCGCCGTCACCGTACAGCGTATCGTTGCCGTCGCCGCCGTTGAGTACGTCGTTACCGCCACCCGCGTGCAGCGTATCGTTGCCGTAGCCACCGCCCAGGTTGTCGACACCCGTGCCGGAGGTCAGGCTGTCATTGCCGTTGCCGCCCAGCAGGGTGTTGCCGCCGTCACCGGCCACGAGGGTGTCGTTGCCCTCATCGCCGTTCAGGGTGTTGCTGCCGTCCCCAGCCGTGATCTGGTCCGCGCCTGAGCCACCGCTCAAGGTGTTGTTGCCATCGCCGGCCACGAGGGTGTCATTGCCGTCTTCACCGCTCAGGACGTTGTTGCCATGACCCACGGTAATGCTGTCGTTGCCGGTGCCGCCGGTGATCAGGTTGTGGCCGTTACCCGCGGTGAAGCTGTCGTTGCCATCGCCGCCCTGCAGGGTGTTGCCCATGTCACCCACGGTGACGGAATCGTTACCCGCCCCGCCGTCGAAGGTGTTGTTGCCTTCGGTATCGATCAGGATGTCGTCGCCGTCACCGCCCATCAGGATGTCGTCGCCGGCGCCACCTTCCAGGCGGTCATTGCCGATGCCGCCGTACAGGGTGTCGTTGCCGTCTCCGCCGAGCAGGATGTCGTTGCCGCCGTTGCCCCAGAGCTTGTCGTTGCCGGTACCGCCGTCAATGGTGTCGTTGCCGTGGTACTGCGTCGCCAGGTCCGCCGGATCGTCATCGGGGGTATCGCCCGATTTGTCACCAAAGATCAGGTCATTACCCGCGCCACCAGACAGCGTGTCAGCACCACCGCCGCCCACGATCTGGTCATTGCCGGCGCCGCCATCAATCAGGTCATTGCCATGAAATTGGCCGGCCAGCTTGGTGATGTCGGCGTCGCCCCATAGCACATCAGCACCTTCACCGCCGTACAGGGTGTCGGCTCCACCATTGCCTTCGGCATAGTCATCGCCGGCTCCGCCATCAATGTAGTCATTGCCATGCTGTTGCCCTGCCAAATAGCTTGGGTCGCTCAGGAGGACACCCGAGTCTCCAAAAATATCGTCATTGCCCGCGCCGCCCAGCAGGATGTCCGCGCCGCCATCACCTACCAGGATATCGCGGCCTTCGCCACCGTCCAGGTAGTCATTGCCATGGAATTCACCGCCCAGAAAGTCAGCACCGTTGTCACCCCACAGCTTGTCATCACCAGCGCCGCCATAAAGGACATCCGCTCCGCCGCCCCCCACTAGGCTGTCGATGCCAGCACCCCCATCCAGATAGTCGTTCCCGTGGTACTGGCCGGTCAAGGCAGTAGACGGACTGTCACCCCAAAGTTCGTCATTGTCGGCACCGCCATACAACGTATCATTCCCACCATTGCCAACCAGGGAGTCATTACCCTCCCCGCCGTCCAGGTAGTCGTTGCCATGGAACTGCCCAGCCAGGGAACCGGCGAACATATCCCCGTCAAGAGTGTCATTGCCCGCACCACCATACAAGGTGTCGTTCTTGCCATCTCCTCTCAGAAGGTCATTGCCGTCCCCGCCGTCCAGGTAATCATCTCCATGGAGCTCACCGGCCACTTCGCTCTCGAATGCATCGCCCCGTAAAGAGTCGTCACCGGTCCCGCCGTACAGCACATCGTCCTTGCCTCCGCCAAAAAGGACGTCATTGCCGGCCCCGCCGTCCAGGATGTCATTCCCATGGGTGGAAGCAGCCGCATACTCCCATTGGGTCGCATCCTGGGTTGTGCCATCACCGTACACCAGGTCGTGACCCTCGCCGCCCATCAGAACATCCGCGCCGGCACCGCCAAACATATGGTCGTTACCGGTGCCACCATCGAGGTAGTCATTGCCTCTATCGGCAAGCATGAAGTCATTGCCGGCCCCACCGAGCATCAGGTCTTCACCCTCCTGGCTGGTAAGCTGAGTGGCGACACCTGTGACCACAAGCGCCACAGGCGACACCGCCTGATTGGGGTACAGGATTTGCTGGTGGATCTCCCAATCCGACGAGACAGCGGTGGTTCCCCTGTCCCCGAACATGTAGTCGTCTCCCGCGCCGCCCACCAGCAGGTCTTTGCCCTCGCCGCCAAACAGCGCGTCGTTGCCGGCATCGCCCATTACGACGTCATCACCGCCACCGCCATCCATGATGTCGGCCTGATCGTCCGCCGCCACCGTAACTTGCGCCAACAGGTCATCCACCGTGCGCTGTGAATCGGCATAAATCCTGTCGGCGCCACCACCGCCCACGCCATAGTCGCGCTCGCTGCCCAGCTCGATCAGATCGCTACCGGCGCCACCTTCGACCGTATCGCGCCCGCTGCCGGCTTTGATCCAGTTGGTACCGCCACGTGTCGCGAAGATGTGATCCACACCGCCGCCTGCAATGATTTCATCGTCGTTGACGCTGTCGTACAGGGTGTCGGCACGGTCCGCCTGCGGCTGGTTGGGGTCGGTGATAACGTTGTTCAAGGCGTCCAGCTGAATCTGCACGCCCTCGGTCGCCGGATCAGTATCCAGAGGAGCAAGATCACCCAGGATTTGCTGCCCGGCGCTTGGATTGGACGGGGCTGATACAGAACCCGGCAAGTTGATGCCCAAGTTGCCCGATGTGAAGTTCTTGACCACAGCGCGGACACCACCTCCGCTGATATTTAGCGTGGTGCTGCCATCGGCCTCCGCATTCGTGGTGTAGGTGAATCGTTTGTCTTCGCTTTGCCAAGTGTTGGTGCTATTGGCGAGCTTTTTAATCGCGCCTATGCTCAGATCCGATTCGCCGCCATCCGTAGTAATCACTTTGATCGCGCCCACGCCATCAGCATCGATGATGGTGTCTATGCCACCGTCGCTCGCACGGAGAAAATAGGTATCGTTACCTTTTCCGCCCACCAGGATGTCGCCATCTTCGCCGCCATCCAGGATGTCGTCACCCGCATTGCCTTCGAGATAGTCGACTCCAGCCTTGCCGCTCAGAGTGTCATTGCCACCACCACCATAAAGGTGATCCACCTCGGAACCTCCATTGATTGTGTTGTCGGTTTCGTTGCCGAAAATGACATACTTATTCAAGGCGGTACTGGGACTAAGGCGTGCATTATTGACTTGCAACAGATTGTTGGTAATCAAATCAATGTATCGCGTATTGACACTCCCACTGAGTGATCCCTGCACAGCCAGATAGCCGTCGGGGTTCGCAATGGAATTCAGGGTGTTAGCACTGATTAGGGTCTGCAGCATGGCTGCCCGGTCATCGATCCACTGATCGGTGAAAGAGACTGGTGCCTTACCCAGGCTGCTCAAAGATCTGTCTTGCAACCAATCGATGTACTTTTGGCTCCATGTGGCGCCCTGCCACAAGCCGTCCAGCGCACTTTTCCCCGCCTCTCCCGCTCCGCTAATAACGAATGGACTCAGAGTCTGAAGGGCTACGACATCCTCAAAGCCGACCCGAGCTTTAGCTTGAGATGCCAAATTGGCACCGACCAACTGAATGCTGATTTTCCCAATCAGTGACTTGTAAGTATTCGAGCCAACGATGTTGTTCAGAGCCGTGTGAAATGTTTCGCGACCTGTGTTCCCATTTTTGTCTTCAGTTTCATGCCAAGTGTTGCCATCCAAGCTGGGCTTGAGTTCGGGAATACTAATGCCAAGCTGGGCAGCCAGTGCTGTAAGCAGCTTTTCGAGAGCATCTCCCTCCGCATGTCCTTGACTGAAAGCAACAGTTGCTGCCTTCGCATTTGTCGCCACATTAATCAGTGATTGCGCTTTATTCGCCGTGAAGGTGTTATCCAATTGAGCGAATGTGTTTTGCACAGACAGTGAATCAACCAACAAAACCAAGCTGTGCGTATCGCCAAAATCGTTCTGACCGAAATCATCAGTTAATAGCTTGACGTCTGCATACAAGAGGGTTTGAGTAACAGCATTCCATACCACATTACCGCGAACGAGTGGCTGGTTCTCAATGGCAATTTTGATAGGGTCGCCATAATGAAGTTGAGAATTAGAGACTGCAGATGGATAAGTCGCACCGTAAATATCAAATACATTTGAGAGACTTGGTCCCGGAGCTGGAGTCCGAACATCGTTAAGCAAGTCTGCGCTTGCTTCATTCGGTGCGGTGCGATATGGACTGGTATTTAAGGAGGCGAGGACCACAGCCATCTGGTAGTCCATGGTGGCAGCTTCAATTTGACCTAGAGCTATATTAAGGGGACCGGTGCCGCCTGCATTGAGAATGCCGCTGACTCGCCCCTGTTCGCGCATCACCTTATCTACTCGCTGTAACGCTTCCAGAATAGGGCGTGCCGCATCGCCATACTGAACGATTAGAGCTTGTACCTGGCTGAAATCCGACTCAACAGGCATCCATGTCCCGTCTATACGAGAACGAATGCTCAGATAAATATCGTTAAGCTGCGTATTCCCCAGATTCACCAAAGCAGGGGCATTTCGATATTGAGTGAACGTATCAATTACATCCTGCAGCGTATGTCCAGCATTAATCTGGCCTACCCCGGCGCCATTAAAGGTGTAGGTATCCTTGATCAAGGGTGCACCGAAAGATGTGGTCTCCCCCTTGTGCAATAGATTAAAGGCCGTAGCCAAATGACCGCCCAAGCTGTAACCCGTCACAGCAATAGGTATACCTGGATCAAGCTTACCGCTTTGTTTGAGGCTGGCATACCAAGCCTCCATGTCGGCGATTTGCCCAAAGGCCCAGCCTTTTTCCTTAATCTCAAGGGCATTCGTAGCCTGGTTATCTCTGACCGCGTCGTCTGCGAACTCCGTGGATCGAAAGCTCAGGACGAGCTCTCCTGCAGCAATGCCACGGGCTTCGTCGGTACGCAATGCTCGAAGCAATGTGCCTGAAAACCCTGTAACGGTATCACTCTTGTGCTCTACAACTTCCCAGTCTTTGCTGAATTCGTCGGCTTGTGTGGTGGTAAATTTGCTAGCGCGTTCATTACCAGTAACGAGCGTTGCGACATCGATAGCCCCTGAAAATATTGTGCCAGGTGGATCTAATTTGTCTGTATACAACGCCTCTGCGGCCATTTGCACATTCGCATATTTCAAGTATGTGGCAAGTTGAGTTGTCATTTTGTTTACTCCGCTTGTTTGGGTTTCAAGATTTGGTCCACAAAAAAGCGAGTAATGTGCACTCCTGGCAATTTTCTTGAATTGGCAGGACATGTGACTGCGAATCGCCACGGTTGACGCCCTCCGGCTCTGCTGCCTAGTCCTGGCTCGAATGAGTACGATTCACGCGTTGCAATTACTTCGTTTGTTTGGGTGTCTGTCAGGGTAATGATGGTGCCCGCAACCCAGTGCGACCTATCACTTGGACTGACTTGATTCACGAAACTCACAGCGTAACGAGCGGTCATCCCATTAACGGGTTCGCTTACTAAGTCAGATTTGCTCTGATCTTTCAACCGGTAGCGCAAGACTGAGCCATCAGTTTGCTTGACATCAACGAAGCGATATCCCCGTGACATGACCAAGGGCTTGCCACTAACTCCTACTGAAAGATAGCCGCGATCTCCAGGTGCAATACGTCGACCATCGGGGCTACCGTCGTACTCTTGATAAAGAAAGGATCGAATATAGTCATCGCCGCCAGATTCAAGCGGCAGAGCAGCATCCGGCCATAGCGGATTGTCAGCAATTCCCAGCCTGTCGTATTGACGAATGTTGAGCAACAGCACCCCGTCTATGTTGTCCACGGTTTTATAGACTTTTTCCCCTACTGTCTTGCAGCGTTCATCGAACAGAGCTTGGGCCGTCACCAGCTTGCTACGGTACTCAATTGTTCGGTAGAGCTCCGGCGCAATAGGTGCGACAAACAAAGCGAGCACTACTACGGCGTATATGAGCTTACGCATCCAAGTCTTACCGAGCCAGAGCGCCACGCAAATACCCGCTAGCGCCAGCAACAGATACAGATTGCCCGCCGCGGCGAACAAGACATCAAAACCAGTCATCTTTAGCATTCTTTATTTCTCCTCAAAATAGATGGCAATACTGTTTGTCATTCTTTACTCCCTCCGACGGGCTTTAGCGCTTTCTCAACAAAGTTTCTTGTCAAACCCCATTTGTGCGGATATTGACCGTGCAATTTCGGAAATGCTGGGCAAGCGTTGTATGCAGCAAATGCCCAGGGTGAGCGACCTCCGCTCGTATTACCCAGAGCTTGATCGAACATGTATCCCACACGTTCTGCGATGACCTCTTTCGTTTCAAGATCTATAACCTTGATATGGCTCGCAGAAATCCAATTCTCCCGATCTGCCGTAGTAGACAAGTCTTCAGTCAAAACACCGTATTTAGCCTTCCGCTTAGGAATCACCTGTTTCGTTAGAGGCAATTGGTGAAGAGATTCTTTACCGGGCAACTTACGATCATCCGTGTATCTCGTGACTTGAGCATCGGCACTCAAAGCCTCCACGAATCGATATGTGCCAGTTTTATTTTTATCGGTTAGCAAAAAATCATTTTGCTTTCCCATGAAGAAACTTTCGACATATCCAATATCGTGGGCATCGTCCCCTGCCGGATCATTCATCTCGTACTGTGCCGATTTATTGGCCTCTTTTTTTATTGTTATGAGAAACACGCCGTCCACTCCATCAACCGCCCCATAGATCTTTTCCCCCGCCGTCTTGCACCGCTCATCAAAGAACGCCCGAGCTTTCGCCAGTCGCGTCCGATAAGCGCCAGCTGCCTGCTTTTCATTTACATACTCTTGATAGCCTTGAATCAAGAGAATAAGTGCCGGTGCTAGAACGATCAGGGCAATAACTGTTCTTGCGTTTTTTCCTTTGATCAGCCACAGCACCAAGATAAGCACGATCAGTACGACGATCAGATAACCCCAGCCAATTGCACCGAGGAGGTATTGAGTTAGCCAGTAATCACGCATTACGCTTCTCCACTGGTGTCCACATGACCATCGCGAAGTTCAACCTCACCTCTCCCTCCCCGACTCCTGCACCGCCTTCTGCACAGGCGACAGCAAATACTCCAGCACCGTCCGCTTACCCTGGTTGATCTCAGCCACCACTTGCATGCCAGGCGTGATGACCAAGGCCCTGCCCTGCGGGTCTTTGAGCACCTGCTCGTCAAGCTTGACACGAACTTTGTAGGTCGCCATGGCAGCAGCGGCGGCCGCCGCGGCATCGGCGCTGCTGGAGCCGGCGCTGCCTGATGAAGCACCACCGCCGCCCCCCTGGTTGTTCTGCGTCGCATCGGCACTGATGTGGATGACCTTGCCCATCAACATGCCATACTTTTGAAACGGGTAGGCGGCGAGCTTGACTTGCGCGGACTGGCCTACCTGCACAAAGCCCACGTCGTCGTTCTTGATCGACACGTCGGCAAACAGCTGCTCGCCCTGGGGCACCAAAGTCAGCACCACGCTACCGGGCTGGACGACGGCGCCTACGGTGGTGGTGGCCAGGTCTTTGATCACGCCGTCTTGCGGGGCGCGCAGTTCCATCAGGCCTTCCTTGTAAATGCTCTTGTCTAGCGTGGGTTGCAGCTGCGCGGTTTTGGCGCGGACTTCGGCCAGTTCTTTTTGCAGCTCGCTCTTGTAGGCGCTTTGTAATTGGCTGATTTTTTTGGTTTGGGCGGCGATGGTGGCTGTGAAGGCCTGCACGGCGGATTGCTGGGCGTCGAGGTCTTTGGCTTTTTCAATCGCTTCGCGCTGCTTGTCGGCGGCGGCCAGGCTGCCCATAAAGCCTTCTTTTTCGAGCTTTTCGTAGGCGGCGGCGGTGCGCTGGTAGGTCGGCAAGGTTTGCTGCAGCTTGGTGAGCATTTCGGCCGCGCCTTTTTTCTCATGCTCGGCCTTGGTCAGCATGGACTTTTCCTGGTCCAGGCTGTCGAGAAAAGCTTTGCGGTGGGCGATGTACTGGCTTTGCACATGGGCAAAGCGCTGCGGGTCGTCGCCGGCCTTGGGCAGCATGGGCTGGTCGGCGAGTTCGGCCTCCAGCCTGCGCATCTGCAGTTGCTGGGTGGCGAGGTCGCTGCTGATGCCGGCCTTGTCGGCGCTAGCCAAGGTGGTGTCCAGCCGCGCCAGCACCTGGCCGCGCTTGACGGTGTCGCCTTCGTTGACCAGCAGCTCCTTGACCACGCCGGGTTCGGCCGGCTGCACGATCTTGACCAGGGTCTGCGGCACCAGTTTGCCTTCGGCCGTGGCGATGATGTCGAGCTTGCCGATGGCGGCCCAGATGAGCAGGATAAAGACCAGGGCCGACACGGACCACAGCACAATGCGGCCGAACTCGCTGGGTGCTTCGTTCTGTATCAGCCTGAGCGGGTCGTGCCACTGGCTGGGCGGGCGCAGCGGAACGACTTTAGCGGAAGCTTGTGTGGAGGCCTGCGCGGCGGCGGCCAGTGCCTCTGGTTGGGGTGAACCGGCCTGCTGCGCGTTGGGTGGCATGGCGCTCATTCCTCACCCTCCGCCTTGGGCACGGTGCGCAGCGTGGCGCCTCCGCTGTGGGGTGTATGGCTCATGGACGTGACCTTGCCGGGCTGGCCTGGCGCGGGCGACATCAGCTGCGCGCCCGTGGCCGTGAGGCGGAAGACCGCGTCTATCTTGAGGCCCTTGGGCAGGCCGTGGGTGATAAACAGCATGGTGACCTTGCCCTTGAGGGCATTGATGGTTTGCGCGAAGTGTTCGGCCGTGGGGCCGTCGAGCGCGCTGGTGGCTTCGTCAAACACCAGGATGCTGGGGCGCTTGAGCAGCGCGCGCGCAATCGCGATGCGCTGCTTCTGCCCGCCCGAGAGGCCGGCGCCGCGTTCGCCGATTTCAGTCTGGTAGCCCTGGGGCTGGGCTTCAATGACGCTGTGGATCTCGGCCATCTTGCAGGCGGCGGTGATCTGTTCAAAGGTGGCGTTGGGGCTGGCCATCTGCAGGTTGTCGTAGATGGTGCCGCTGAACAGCATGGTCTCTTGCGGCACCACGCCGAAGTGGCTGCGCAGCTCGTTGGCCGAGAGGTAGCGTATGTCTATGCCGTCGATCAGGATGCGGCCGGCGCTGGGCTGGTAAAAGCCCTGCAGCAACTTGGCCAACGTGCTCTTGCCGCAGCCCGAGGGGCCCATGATGCCTATCATCTGGCCGGGCTTGACGTTGAGCGAGAGGTTTTCATACACCAGCGGCAAGTGCTCGGCGTATTTGAAGGCGATGTCGTGGATCTGGATCTCGCCCTTGCGCGCGGTGTCGCGCGCGGGAATGACCGAATAGGGCTCAATCGGCGCGTTCATCAAATCACCAAGGCGCGCGACCGACAGGCTGGCCTGCTGGAACTGCTGCCACAGGCCCACCAGGCGCAGCATGGGCTGCAAGAGCCGGCCCGAGAACATCTGGAAGGCGACCAGCATGCCGATGGTGAACTCCTTGCTGTGCATGACGGTGTATGCGCCTATGCCCAGAATCAGCAGGCTCATCAATTGTTCAAGCAGGTTGGAGGCGGTGTTGTAGGTATTGGCCAGCTGCTTGGTGGCAAAGCCGGCCTGCAGATAACTGGCGAGGTAGCCGCTGTATTTGCTGTTGAGCTGGGGTTCCAGCTGCAGCGACTTGACGGTTTCCAGGCCGACCACGTATTCAGTCAGGAATGCCTGGTTGCGCGCGCCCATCTGGAACTGCTCCTGCAGCCGAGCCTGGAACAGCGGCGCCACCACCAGGCTCAGGCCGACGATGACGGCCAGGATGGCCAGCACGATCAGCGTCAGGGTGACACTGTAATAAAACATGATGGCGACAAAGATCAGCAGAAAGGGAAAGTCCAGCACCAGCGTGACGGCCGCGCTGGCAATGAACTCGCGAATCGTTTCCACGCCATGCAGCCGCGCCGCGATGACGCCGGTGGGCCGGTGCTGGAAGTACAGCGGCGGCAGCTTGAATAGACGCTCGAACACCGAGGAGCCCAGCACCGCGTCAACCCGGTTGCCAGTGTGCAGCACCAGGTATTGGCGCAGCCAGGACAGCGCCGCGGAAAACACCATGAACACCAGCATGCCGATGGCGATGACGATAAGCGTGCTTTCGGTGCGGTGCACCACCACCTTGTCGATGATGGCCTGGGTAAAGAGCGGCGTGGCCAGCGCGATGAGCTGGATGACCAGGGAGGCCAGCAGCACCTCCTGCCAGAGTTTTTTGTGCTTGAGCAGCTCGGGCACAAACCAGCTGAAGCCGAATTTGCGCGACTGCCGCGCCTGGGCTTCGCTGTCGGGATCGGCTGCCGGATCGGCCTGCGGCGTGACGCGCGTGATGTGGCCGCTGTAGCGCAGGGCAAACTCGGCCAGCTCCAGCGTGCGCGGGCTGGCGTCGCCGGCTTCGATCAGCAGCAGCTTTGTGGCGTCGGCCTGCAGGACCAGGGCGGGCGCTGTTTGCTCGGGTGCCTGTGCTTCTTCCGTGCCGGGGTCTTTTGGGTCTTCACCGGCCGCCTTGGGCTGCAGCCAGGCGATCAGTGGAAAGCTTTCCTTGCTGAGTTTTTCGGCCTTGGCCTTGTGGTGAACAGCGTCAAAACCATAGGCCTGCATGGCGTCCAGCAAGGAGTGGGTTGTGTAGGGCGCCGCCAGTTGCTGCCGCGCCAGCGCGTCCGAGAACGGCTTGCGGTGTAGAGCGCAGACTCCCTGCAATGCCCAGAAAAAGGCATCACCCGATACTTGTTTATCCATCATCCCCGACCCGTTGCGCCTGACCCGTCTGCTTTTTTGGACTGTTTTTTGCATTCGCTTTTTTTGCTCATGCACTTCATCTGGAACCGCTTCGGTTCTTTGTATGGATTACCAAAAAAAATCCGGCATACGGTCCAGGCCAGTGTAGATTTAAAAAACACTTGGTAACGCTTTTTTCTACCTCAACGGAGATATTCACCAAGAAAAAAATTTCCAAACAACGTTTTTGTAACCGTATCGGGGACCCACGCCGCACACCTCCTCCAAACAGAGGAGAAGAAAAACAAAAAGAAGTTGTAAGCAGGCCGTGCCGATTGGCCGGTGGTGTGGGCCAAGACCTTGTCCCGGCGATGGCGTAGCCGAACCGGAATAATGGCCGCTCCGACAAAGACAGAGATACGCTCCTTCATTCAACAAACGTACCCACCATGATTCAGCGCCCCGAAAACATCCACCGCCACTACCACGCCCACCTCTATTTCGGGCCGGACACCGTGGAACAGGCGCGCGCGCTGGCAAGCCGGGCCGGTGAGTTGTTTCATGTCGGCGTGGGCCGCGTGCATGAGCGCGAGGTCGGGCCGCACCCGCGCTGGAGCTGCCAGCTGTCGTTCGACAGCGCGGAGTTCGATCGCATCATTCCCTGGCTGGAGAGCGAGCGCCAAGGCCTGGATGTGTTTGTGCATGGGGTCACGGGCGACGACCTGGCGGACCACACCACGCATGCCTCATGGCTGGGCCAGCCGGCCGAGCTCAAGCTCGAGATGTTCAGGCGCTGAGCTTGCGAGGGGCAAAAGGCAGGGGCGCGGATTCCACCCAGCGGTACAACGCCTGCCCCGCGAGCAGGGATAGCACAAACGCCAGCAGCATGCCCAGCGCATTCGCGGCCAGCTGCGTGGGCCAGAAATGGCTGATCACGGCATTGACCAGCAGGCAGACTGGGAAGTGGATCAGGAACACCGAGTAGGAGATACGCCCCAGTTGCTGGAGTCGGCGCTGCCGCAGCCAGCGCAGCGGCCACGCATCCTGCCGCACGCCGCTGAGCCACACCAGGACCAGCGCGGTCACCAGGGCTACGACCAGCCGCCCCCGGAAATCCACTGCCAGGGCCAAAGCGCCCAGGACGGCGATGGCGGCCAGCCAAAAGGCGCGGCGCGCACCCGCCTCGCGCGAGGCCCAGAAAGCCAGCATGCCCAGCGCATAGGCGCCGAAGAAATACAGCGCGGTGATGTCAAAAGACGCTTGCCGATTAAACACCAGCAAGGACAGCAGCGCGATCAGCACAACCGCCATGGCGCCCGCCGACACCGCCGCGCTGGTATGCAGGCGCCGCGAGGCGGCAAACACCAGCACGGCCATCGCATACAGCTGCAGGTCCATCGCCACATACCAGACACCGGCCGACAGTGACTCCTGGCCCAGCAAGTCCTGCAGCAACAAGCCATGGGCCAGCAGCTGCAGCAGCGTGGGCGCCGCGGGCACCGAGGGATGGTCAAACCAGGGCCTGAGCAACGCGGCCACGAGTACGCTGGCGGCCAGCGCCACCAGATAGGGTTTCACCAGGCGGCCATAACGGCGCAAGATCAAGGGCCCGGCGGCCGCGAAGACGGCCGTGCCCTTTGGCGCGAGCGATGCGGCGGCCAGGAAGCCGCCCACCACCAAAAAGAGCTGTACCGCCATGCGGCCGTAGTCATAAAGCCAGTCCATGAGCCCGGGCGCATAGCCGTACACGACGTCCGACATGGGCCCGTAAAAAGCCAGGTGGTGCCAGACGATGAGCACGCAGGCCAGGCCTTTGAGGGCGTCAAGGCCCTGGAGGCGCTGGGGTGCCGTCATGAAGTCGCTGCCGGATTGCTAGGCGCAGACGCGCTCACGCGCGGCAAAGTATTCGCGCTTGAGCTGCTCCACAAAAGCCGCGGCGCTTTGCACCTTGCTGACGGCGCCTATGCCCTGGCCGCAGCCCCAGATGTCTTTCCAGGCCTTGGACTTGCTGCCTTCGCCGCCGCCGAAGTTCATGGTCTTGACGTCGCCCTCGGGCAGGTTCTCGGGGTCCATGCCGGCCGCGCGTATCGAGGGCGCGAGGTAGTTGCCGTGCACGCCGGTAAACAGGCTGCTGTAGACGATGTCGTCGGAGCTGCCGTCGACGATGGCCTGCTTGTAGGCATCGGCAGCGCGCGCTTCGTCGGTGGCGATAAAGGCCGAACCTATGTAGGCAAAGTCAGCGCCCATGGCTTGCGCGGCCAGCACCGCGCCGCCGGTGGAAATCGCGCCCGACAGCGCCAGCGGGCCGTCGAACCACTGGCGGATTTCCTGGATCAGCGCAAAGGGGCTTTTGACGCCGGCATGGCCGCCCGCGCCGGCGGCCACGGCCACCAGGCCGTCCGCGCCTTTTTCAATCGCCTTGCGCGCGAACTTGTTGTTGATGATGTCGTGCAGCACCACGCCGCCGTAGCTGTGCGCCGCCGCGTTGATGTCCTCGCGCGCGCCCAGGCTGGTGATGTAGATGGGCACCTTGTACTTCACGCACAGCTCCATGTCGTGCTCCAGCCTGTCGTTGGACTTGTGCACGATCTGGTTGATCGCAAAGGGCGCGGCCGGCTTGTCGGGGTTGGCCTTGTTGTAGGCGGCCAGGGTCTCGGTAATCTCGGCCAGCCACTCATCGAGCTGCGACGCGGGCCGCGCATTGAGCGCGGGCATGGCGCCGACCACACCGGCCTTGCACTGCGCGATGACCAGCTTGGGGTTGCTGATGATGAAGAGCGGCGAGCCGATGATGGGCAAGGGCAGCTGGTTCAATGCGCCGGGCAGTCTGGACATGGTGGCTCCGTGGGAATCAAAGCAAAGACAGGGGGATTCAGGAAAACAGGCGGCCGCCGGGGAGTGGCGGCCGCCCTGTCAGAACGCGTCCAGCGCCAGCGCGGTCACGCTGTCCGCGCCGTCGACAATGCTGTCGCGCAGGCCGGGGGCCTTGGTCAGCAGGTGGTCGGCGTAAAAACGTGCGGTGGTGATCTTGGCCTGCATGAACGCGACGTCGGTTCCCTGCGCGATCTGTTCCTGCGCGACCAGCAGCGAACGCGCCATCTGCCAGCCGGCAACCACATTGCCCGCCAGCATCAAATAAGGCACGCTGCCCGCGAACACGGCATTGGGGCTGGCCTTGGTGTTGCCGGCTACAAAGTCGACCACATCGACAAAGGCTTCACGCGCGGCCTTCAGGCGCTTGGCCACGGCCACGGCATCCGCATTGCCCTGCTTCACGAGTTGTTTTTCGGTGGCCTCGATCTGGCCGGCGATGGCCTTGGCGATCTGGCCGCCGTCGCGCGAGGTCTTGCGGCCTATCAGGTCGTTGGCCTGGATGGCGGTCGTGCCTTCGTAGATGGTCAGGATCTTTGCGTCGCGGTAGTACTGGGCCGCGCCGGTTTCCTCGATAAAGCCCATGCCGCCGTGCACCTGCACGCCCAGCGAGGTGACTTCCAGGCTCATCTCGGTGCTGTAGCCCTTGACCAGCGGCACCATGAATTCATAAAAAGCCTGGTTCTGCTTGCGCACCTCGGCATCGGGATGGTGGTGGGCCGCGTCGTAAGCCGCGGCGGCCACGGAGGCCATGGCGCGGCAGCCTTCGGTGTAGGCGCGCATGGTCATCAGCATGCGCTTGACGTCGGGGTGGTGGATGATGGGCGCGCTGGCCTTGATGGAGCCGTCGACGGGCCGGCTCTGCACGCGGTCCTTGGAAAAGGCCACGGCCTTCTGGTAGGCGCGCTCGGCAATCGCGATGCCCTGCATGCCGACGGCGTAGCGCGCCGAGTTCATCATGATGAACATGTATTCGAGGCCGCGGTTCTCTTCGCCGACGATGTAGCCCACGGCGCCGCCATGGTCGCCGTACTGCAGCACGGCTGTGGGCGAGGCCTTGATGCCCATTTTGTGTTCGATGCTCACGCAGTGCACGTCGTTGCGCGCGCCCAGGGCGCCGTCCTTGCCGACCATGAACTTGGGCACGACGAAGAGGCTGATGCCTTTGACGCCTTCGGGCGCACCCGTCGCACGGGCCAGCACCAGGTGCACGATGTTCTCGGCCATGTCGTGCTCACCATAGGTGATAAAGATCTTGGTGCCGAAAATCTTGTAAGTGCCGTCGGGCTGCGGCTCGGCACGGCTGCGCACCATGGCCAGGTCCGACCCGGCCTGCGGCTCGGTCAGGTTCATGGTGCCTGTCCACTGGCCGCTCACGAGTTTTTCGAGGTAAATCGCCTTGAGATCGTCGGAGCCGGCCGTCAGCAGCGCCTCGATGGCGCCGTCGCTGAGCAGCGGGCATAGCGCGAAGCTCATGTTGGCCGAGTTGAGCATTTCGCCGCAGGCCGCGCCTATGGTCTTGGGCAGGCCCTGGCCGCCGAAATCAGCCGGGTGCTGCAGGCCCTGCCAGCCGCCTTGGACGTATTGCCTGAACGCCTCCTTGAAACCGGGCGTGGTGGTGACTTCGCCGTTTTTCCAGCTCGAGGGGTTGATGTCGCCGTCGCGGTTCAGCGGGGCCAGCACGCCTTCATTGAATTTCGCGCACTCCTCGAGCACCGCCTGCGCGGTGTCCAGGCCGGCTTCCTCAAAGCCCGGGATTTTTGCGATCTGTTCGATATTGGCCAGGTGCTGGATGTCAAACAGCATGTCCTTGACAGGGGCGGTGTAGCTCATTTTTTGTCTCCAAATTTCTCGCTCCTTCCCCCGCTGGGGAAAGGTTGGGATGGGGGCCGCAGCGAATGCAGCCGGCCCCACCCCTGCCCTCCCCCAGCAGGGGAGGAAGTTCACGATTTACAGCGCCGCAACCAGCTCAGGCACAGCCGTGAACAGGTCGGCTTCCAGGCCGTAATCGGCCACGCTGAAGATGGGCGCTTCCGGGTCCTTGTTGATCGCCACAATGACCTTGCTGTCCTTCATGCCGGCCAGGTGCTGGATCGCGCCGCTGATGCCGGCGGCGATGTAGAGCTGGGGCGCCACGATCTTGCCGGTCTGGCCCACCTGCCAGTCGTTGGGGGCATAACCCGCATCGACGGCCGCCCGGCTCGCGCCGAGTGCGGCGCCCAGCTTGTCGGCCAGCGGCGTGAGCACTTCGCTGAACTTCTCGCTGGAGCCCAGCGCGCGTCCGCCCGAAACAATGATCTTGGCGGCCGTCAGCTCGGGGCGGTCGCTCTTGGCGATCTCCGAACCCAGGAAGCTCGACTTTCCGCTGTCGGCCACGCCGGTGGGCGTTTCAATCGCGGCCGAACCGCCCGTGGCGGCCGCCGCGTCAAAGCCCGTGGTGCGCACGGTGATGACCTTGGTCGCGTCCAGGCTTTGCACGATGGCAATCGCGTTGCCGGCGTAGATGGGGCGCTCAAAGGTGTCTGCGGCATCAATCTTGGTGATGTCGGAGATCTGGCCCACATCCAACGTCGCGGCCACGCGCGGGGCGATGTTCTTGCCCGAGGCGGTGGCCGGAAACAGGATGTGCGAGTAAGCGGGAGCGATGGCCACCACCTGGGCGGCCATGTTCTCGGCCAGGCCGTGGGCGAAGTGCTCGCCTTCGACGTGGATCACCTTGGCCACGCCGGCAATCGCGGCGGCGGCCTTGGCGGCGGCTTCGGCGCCCTTGCCGGCCACCAGCACGTGGACCTCACCACCGCCCAACTTGGCGATGTGGGCGGCAGCGGTCACGGTGTTCAGGGTCGCTG
>Ga0209130_1000059_pt1 | contig 204772 bp, 182 predicted proteins | sample AraplaMF_Cvi_mLB_FD_184264 | JGI IMG/M metagenome (GOLD analysis project Ga0209130, IMG submission 184264) | Arabidopsis root microbial communities from the University of North Carolina, USA - plate scrape MF_Cvi_mLB (SPAdes) (version 2) | ecosystem: Host-associated > Plants > Roots >... | reverse complement strand
CAGGGCGCCTATGCCCCAGCGGCGTTTTGCGACCTTGGCGGTGATGACTGATTTCATGTTGTCTCCAGTATTGATTTTAGGCTTGGTGCTGCAGGATCTGGCTGACCAGTTCTTGCGGCGGCTGGGTCAGGTCGAGATATACGCCGGCTTCGTCGGCTTGCAGCGGTTCGAGGTCACGCAGTTGGCTTTCCAGTAGCGAGGCCGGCATGTAATGGCCGGGGCGGGTACGCATGCGCTGTTCGAGGATTTCGCGTTCGCCGTGCAGGTGGGCGAAGCGCAGTTCCGGATCGCCGCTGCGAAGCAAGTCGCGGTAGCGTCGCTTGAGCGAAGAGCAGGACAGCACCAGGCCTTCGCCGCGTTCGCGGGCGGCGCTGATTTCACCGCGCAGCTTTTGCAGCCAGCCCGCGCGGTCCTCGTCGTTCAGGGGAAAGCCGGCCGACATCTTGGCCACGTTTTCCTCAGGGTGAAAGCTGTCGCCCTCAAGGAAGGGCACGCCAAGTGCCGTGGCCAGGCGCGCGCCGATCTCGCTTTTCCCGGCGCCACTGACGCCCATTACTACCCAGCGCAGGTTCATATTGTTGTTCATAAATCTCCTTAATGCCTGATAGCGCTATCAGTGATAACAAGTTTAGACTACTACAAGAATTTGTAAACAGATTTGGATTGTGCGGTGCAGCAAAGTGTTGCGTGGATGATAGCGCTAGCATCGATTTCGGCTTCAAGGGCCGGAACTGTGCTTGAGGATTGCCGAGACGAAAGCGAATGTTTCCTGTATAATCTGCTTTTGCGCCTATAGGAAATACTATGCGTCTGCTCCAAAAAGCACTCACTTTCGATGACGTGCTCCTCGTCCCCGCGTATTCCAACATTCTGCCTGCGGATACGTCCCTCAAGACTCGCCTGACCCGCAACATCTCCCTGAATATTCCCCTGCTGTCCGCGGCAATGGATACCGTTACCGAAAGCCGCCTGGCGATCGCGATGGCACAGGAAGGCGGCATCGGCATCATTCACAAGAACCTGAAGCCGAAAGACCAGGCACGTGAAGTGTCGAAGGTTAAGCGTTTCGAAGCTGGCGTGCTGCGCGACCCGATCACCATCCCGCCGGACATGAAGATCCGCGACGTGATCAAGCTGACCGAGCAGTATGGTATTTCCGGCTTCCCGGTCGTTCAGGGCAAGGAAGTGGTCGGTATCATCACCAACCGCGACCTGCGTTTCGAAAAAGAGCTGGACGCCGAAGTACGCGCCAAGATGACCCCGCGTGAAAAGCTGGTCACCGTCAACGAAGAAGCCAACACCGAAGAAGCCAAGCGCCTGATGAACAAGCACCGCCTGGAGCGCGTGCTGGTGGTGAACGAAGCGTTTGAACTGCGCGGCCTGATCACCGTCAAGGACATCCAGAAGTCGACCGAACACCCGAACGCATCGAAAGACCAGCACGGCAAGCTGCTGGTTGGCGCGGCAGTGGGCGTCGGCGCGAAAGACGAAGAGCGTATCGACCTGCTGGTAGCGGCAGGCGTGGACGTGCTGGTGGTCGACACCGCCCACGGCCACTCCCAGGGCATCCTGGACCGCGTGAAGTACATCAAGACCAAGTACCCGCACGTTGACGTCATCGGCGGCAATATCGCCACCGCGGCTGCAGCGAAAGCGCTGGTTGAATACGGCGCGGACGCGGTCAAGGTCGGTATCGGCCCAGGCTCCATCTGCACCACCCGTATCGTTGCCGGCGTTGGCGTGCCGCAGATCACCGCGATCTCCAACGTGGCCGAAGCACTGAAGGGCACTGGCGTTCCATGTATCGCCGACGGCGGCATCCGCTTCTCCGGCGACATTTCGAAAGCACTGGCAGCCGGCGCATCGACCGTGATGATGGGCTCCATGTTCGCCGGTACCGAAGAAGCGCCGGGCGAAGTGATCCTGTACCAGGGCCGTTCGTACAAGTCCTATCGCGGCATGGGCTCCCTGGGCGCGATGGCCGACGGTTCGGCTGACCGCTACTTCCAGGATGCCAGCGCCAAGCAGGACAAGTTCGTACCGGAAGGCATTGAAGGCCGCGTGGCCTACAAGGGTTCCGTGCTGGCGATCCTGTTCCAGCTGGTTGGCGGCGTGCGCCAGTCCATGGGCTACTGCGGCTGCGCCACCATCGATGAACTGAAAGAAAAAGCAGAATTCGTTGAGATCACGTCGGCCGGCATGCGCGAGTCGCACGTGCACGACGTCCAGATCACCAAAGAAGCGCCGAACTACCGCTCCGAATAAGACACTCCGCAAAGCGGCGTCCAAGTGGCGCCGCAATTTTTTTTTGCCCCCGCTATGCACTCAAAAATCCTCATCCTTGATTTCGGTTCCCAAGTGACCCAGCTGATCGCACGCCGCGTGCGCGACGCGGGCGTGTTCTCCGAGGTTTATCCGTACGACTTAGACGACGAATTCATTCGCAACTACGGCGCATCGGGCATCATTCTGTCCGGCTCCCACAACTCCACGCTGGAAGGCGATTCGCCGCGCGCACCGCAGGCCGTGTTTGAAATCGGCGTGCCAGTGCTGGGCATCTGCTACGGCATGCAGACCATGGCTGCGCAACTGGGCGGCAAAGTGGAAAATGGCCTGGTGCGTGAATTCGGCTACGCTGAAGTGCGCGCCCGCAACCACACCGCGCTGCTGAACGGCATCAACGACTTCGTCACCGACGAAGGCCATGGCATGTTGAAGGTCTGGATGAGCCACGGCGACAAGGTCCTGGAAATGCCGGCCGGCTTCAAGCTGATGGCCTCGACCGAATCCTGCCCGATCGCCGGCATGGCCGACGAAGACCGCAAGTTCTACGCCGTGCAATGGCATCCTGAAGTGACCCACACCGTGCAGGGCAAGGCCATGCTGGGCCGCTTCGTGCACGAGATCTGCGGCTGCAAGGCAGACTGGAATATGCCTGACTACATTACCGAAGCCGTGGAAAAGATCCGCGCACAAGTCGGCAAGGATGAAGTGATCCTGGGCCTGTCCGGCGGCGTCGATTCCTCCGTGGCTGCTGCGCTGATCCACCGCGCCATCGGCGACCAGCTGACCTGCGTCTTCGTCGACCACGGCCTGCTGCGCCTGAACGAAGGCAAGATGGTGATGGACATGTTCTCCAAGAACCTGGGCGTGAAAGTTATCCAGGTCGATGCGACTGAACAGTTCATGGGCCACTTGGCCGGCGTTACCGATCCGGAACAGAAGCGCAAGATCATCGGCCGTGAATTCGTGGAAGTGTTCCAGGCCGAATCGGCCAAGCTGGTCAACGCCAAGTGGCTGGCACAGGGCACCATTTATCCTGACGTGATCGAATCCGCAGGCAAGGGCAAAAAAGGCCAGACCATCAAATCGCACCACAACGTGGGCGGCCTGCCTGAAACCATGAAGCTGCAGCTGCTCGAGCCACTGCGTGAACTGTTCAAAGACGAAGTGCGCAAGCTGGGTGTGGCCCTGGGCCTGCCGCATGAGATGGTGTACCGCCATCCATTCCCTGGCCCAGGCCTGGGCGTGCGCATCCTGGGCGAAGTGAAGAAGGAATACGCCGACCTGCTGCGCCGTGCCGACGCCATCTTCATCGAAGAACTGCGCAACACCCCATACGAAGGCGCTGTGATGGCAGGCGAGGACGCACCGCAGAACTGGTACGACGCCACCTCGCAGGCATTCGCTGTCTTCCTGCCGGTGAAATCGGTGGGTGTGATGGGCGATGGCCGCACCTACGATTACGTGGTAGCCCTGCGCGCTGTGCAGACCCAGGACTTCATGACCGCGCACTGGGCGCACTTGCCGCACTCGCTGCTGGGCAAGGTTTCCAACCGCATCATCAATGAAGTGCGTGGCCTGAACCGGGTGGTGTACGACATCAGTGGCAAACCACCGGCGACCATCGAGTGGGAGTGATAGAATATTAACTATCGTTGTCGCAGATGAATATTAAATGGCTCCATTTGGAGCCATTTTTTTCGTTTGGCTGGACCGCCGATAGCAGTGCGGAGTCGCCCCAGCTAACAGACACCTGCTCATTTTCACCTGTAGTGCAGCGTGCCACCAATTCATTGAGCTCGACTCCGGCTACGTCGGCGTTCAACGCTTGCACCGGCTTGCCGAAACATTTGGGATGGGCCATTGCATGGCAGCGGCAGCGGCAGCGGTAACGGAATGCTTGTTCAATTGATTTCGCTTTGCACCGTGCCATTAGGTGAAACCGGCTTTATGCTATACACTGCGGCTTCTGCTTCGGTTCTTAGTCACCGTCCTGTTTCCTTCCTGTTCGGCCCCTGCGCCATTCCTGTCCGATCCTCGACCCCTGGCTCTACTTGAGAACTGGGTTCGTACGTCGATAACAAGGAGATCTACATGAGTATGCATACAGGAACTATCCATTGGTTCAGCAGGTTAAAAGGGATTGGGCAAATCAGGCCTGATGATGGAGGCTATGATGTCTGCGCCGATATCGGGGACTTTGTCAGCAAACAGCAAGCGGGGAGCCTCGAAAAGAAGCTGGTTTCTTATGACGTTGAGGAGTCCGCGTATGGTTCGCGCGCGATTAATATCCATGTGGTGCGCCGCCTGTGAATGGCGAGATGGAAAGCAATGACCGTGCTCTGTTGAACTAACGAACTTTTCAAACTATCTGCCCTGGTATAACAATGGGTCTTCGAAGCGATCATAGCGTTGCTGACGATACGCAAAAGGCTTGCCGTCAAAGGCAATTTCAAATCGGGCTCCCTAAACCTGATTTAAGCGGATGCGGCGTGACTGCATTTGCGTGCGCTCAGCAAGGCTAGGTGAGGTAGGTTGTACTGAGATAATGTAAGAGGTTGTGTAACGCCAACTGGTAGTCCTGGAATGCCAGCGATTTCATATCAGGCGCACACACCTTCAACTGTAGGCTGGCCTCGTCCAGTGCAATGCGTCGCTGACGCAGTTCCGGATCGTTTTCCTCGGCGCGTGAAACGACATTGTTCGGCCATGGCGAGGCGATTGGATGTCTAGTCATCGGAATCCCTGAAGGTGCTGCTTGTCATGCCAGCGCTGCCCTTGCCAAGGGATGTGTGAACGCGGAGCGAGTTAACGGCCGCGACTGTCGGGGTTTCCTTGATCCACGCTGGTTATGGTCGTGGAACACCAAATGACGCCCATTATCTGGGCGTGATGGTTCCGCTGCGCCAGTGGATCATGAGGCCCAGCGGATTACAGCCGAACCGGGTGATCAGGAAGGACGAACGTTTGTAGCCTTTTCGCCTTTGGGGCTAGGGCTGCGCTCGAAGGAAACGCGCTGATTATCCGTCAGTGATTTGAATCCGTTTGCTTGAATGTCCTGGAAGTGGACAAATAAGTCATCGCCCCCTGCGTCCGGGGTGATGAAGCCAAAGCCTTTGGCGTCGTTGAACCATTTAACAATTCCGGTTTGAGTAGTCATGATAGAACCTTGTGAAAAGGTGAGTTGGGCCGTTTCCGGCGATAAGCGGCGACGAGCATGGTCAACAAGCGAGGGAATCAGACGGGAGACGCCAGGTTGGGCGAGACAGGAGAGAGACCGGAAACTATTTGCGGTGCTTCGTAGGCAGCACTGTCAATATACATGTCATCGGGCTGAACACCTAGCGATATCTTGAGAACCTGGGAGGCTCCGGTCGAACTCAATACTTGGAATGAGGCGACGAGATAACGAGGCTACTGACAATTCTCTATGCGCTGCACGCGAGGGGCTACGCTAGAAAGCGTTGTGTTGAGCATTGGTCAGCCGGAGCAGGGGGCATGCTGCGCCGCGTTCTGGCTCCACTGCTCGCGGTGCGTATCTTCACCAGTTACTGCCGTAAATGAATATCTCTAGCGGGCCGATGCAGATGCAGGTTTAGGCGTACACTCGTTATGAGTCAACGATCAGGAGAACCGTCATGAAAGATAATGGACCGGAGTTCTTCTTCCGCGGCCTGCCTCTCAGTGCCGAGCAGGAATCTGAAATTCAACACTATATTCACCTGCGGAAAAGGCGCGGCTTGTTGCCCGACCTTGAAGAGCTGCGCGCGATGGTGCAGGACATGTTGCAACCGCCTGCTATCGAAAATTCCAGCGGGAGGGCCGAAGCCGAAGGTGCACACGGTGATGCGGAACGGGCTGCCGGGCAGATCGACAATGGAGGCGACCCAACCTCCGCGCGCGAGGAGCGCACTGCTGCTCGTGAGGCAGAAGCAATGAAGCATTCAACGACGTAAGGTCCGTTCACTGTGAGAAAGCGCGTACGGGGACGAGGAATTCATTAGGTGGATCAGGCTTGCGGGCGTATAGTGGGTAGCAGGTGCCTAGCCAACATCAAATTTTGCGCCGGTCTTCCGCAGTATTGCAGCGTGAGAACGCACGTCAAAGCCCATATTCGTCGACATAGCATGCATTTGCGCCTGGCACGCGGTTGTCGTGCTGCGCCAGGGCGATGTCAAACTTCCGGCGCCAGACCCTCGTAATGAAGGGGAACGATAAGGTTAGGGGGAATGATCATGGAGAATACTCGCGACCCAAGTACCTGCCAGGAATCGGATGAAAGCCTGGCGGCACAGTATGAAATATCGTTTGACGGTAGACGGTACGCATTCCGGCAGCATCATTACGATGTATTTCGGGATGCCTTGCGGTATGCAGTCGCAGAACATGCCAAATCTGCCTTTTTGCGCGACGATGCGTTCCAACCAAGCTGGGTGGCCGCATATCACCCAACCGACGAAGACGAAAGCGTGATGAAGCTGCATGGTATCACCTATATCGAGGGCCACTTCCTCTATGGAGGCTATCGGTATGGTCAACTGTGTGATGCAATTGCGTTTGCCGCGGACCACCCGAACCTATAGGCCATCATCGTGAAGGAGCGCCAGCGTGGAAATGTATTTGCAGTGGGTGGCTGAAGGTCTTCTCGCGTTGAGCTGGTGGCAGCTATTTTTGATAGGACTCGTAACCACGCACATGACCATCGTCACTGTGACGGTCTACCTGCATCGGTGTCAGACCCATCGCTCCCTGAAACTGCACCCGATCGTCGAACATTGCTTCCGCTTCTGGCTGTGGTTGACGACGGGGATGGTGACGCGGGAATGGGTGGCGGTGCATCGTTGCCATCACGCCCATTGCGAAACGGAGAAGGACCCGCACAGCCCAATCGTACGCGGTATCAACCAGGTTTTGTGGCGCGGGGCTGAACTTTACCGCGACGCGGCAGCCGACCTTGCGATGCTGGAACGCTACGGTCGTGGCGCTCCGGCGGACTGGTTGGAGCGACGGATTTATGGCCGCTACACATGGCAAGGCGTGGGCTTGCTCTTGTTGATCGAACTGGGCTTGTTTGGGGCGCGGGGCCTGACGCTGTGGGCCTGCCAGATGATGTGGATTCCGTTCCTGGCTGCCGGTGTTGTCAACGGCTTGGGACACTATGCCGGCTACCGCAATTACGACTGCAAAGAAGCTGCAACCAATATCGTTCCGTTTGGCCTGCTGATCGGTGGGGAAGAGCTGCACAACAATCACCACACTTTTCCGACTTCGGCAAAGTTTTCGGTCCGCTGGTTCGAACTGGATATAGGCTGGACTTACATCAGTATGTTGCGCTGGTTGCGGCTGGCATCGCTCCGGCGGCCGCCGCAGCGCTTGATGCGATGTGCGGGGCAGTTCGTACCCACGTTGGCGACTTTGAAGCTGGTATTGGGCAATCGCGCGGTTTTGACGCGCGAGCTGACACTCGCAACGCTGGATGTATTTCAGGCAGAACGCACAGGCTTGGCGAAGCTGGTCCCGCATGAGGCTTTGGTCCGGGCGAAACTACTGTTACGCCATGCACCCTGGCGGCTGACGGATGCGCAACGGGCAGACCTGGAACAGGTTACAGAACAAAGTGCCCGACTCTCCGCCATGCACATGGCGCGGCAGGAGTTGGAGAAGTTGTGGGAGCGTTCGCCGGCCACGCACGAGGTGCTGCTCGCAGGCCTGCAGGCCTGGTGCGTGAATGCAGAGCGCACGGGCCCGCGTCCGCTTCAACGCTTTGCCAGGCACTTGGCCAGTTATGGATAGCGACATGAACTTTGCACTGATTCATTCGACCGCATGCCAGGACTTGCTCAACGAGGGCGGCCTGGAAAATGCGGTACGCTATTGCATCGCCCAGGGTATTGAACCACCGTTCCCGCCATGCTCCAAGGCCTCTTCCGATTACCTGCGATGCGTCGAAGTGGCGAAGGAAACGTTGTCAGACTATGGCTGGTGGGAAAAGCGGTTGAAGGTCCAGCACACGCGCGAGCGAAGGCAATCGGAAATGCGGGAACGCTCGGATGTGAAGGATCAATCGCCATCCGGGAGTCCAGGCAGTTGATTCGATCTTGATTTTAGAACTGCCGACCGGGCGATCAGGGTAATTGCGCTAGCCGGTGAAACGGAGCGGATCCGAAGTTCAGAAAGTGCCTCTGCCGATAGCAGCGTCAAGAAGGGCGCAGCGCTCATGCTGGTCCGTGCGGCCTGAATCAGGCTTTGGACCACGATCTCGATGGCTTCATGAGCGCTTGGACGGCAGTCCTGTTCGCCAAGACGTACCTGAATCGCTCCTTGAGCGTCCTGGTATTGAATTCGCCATATGGACATGTGGCTCACCTATATAGAGACGGTTTCACAAGAATGCAGAGTCAGGCCGTTTCCGGTAATACGCAGCAACGAGCAGGGACAACAAGTGAGGGAATCAGACGGGAGTCGCCAGCGTTAGCGAGACAGGAGAGAGACCGGCAATTCTTTAGCGGTGCTTGATACGCGGTGAATCCAATGTACGTGGCTTTGTGGTGAACAGACAGCGATTCCTGGAGAACGCATGTCAGCATAGCCAGACGATGAGTTTGTTGGCCGATACGCGATGGCGCTGCCATTCACCAAAAAGCACACGCTGGAGCCTAGATTCGGTGATCCGGTGGTTGCGCAAATACAGGACTGCATAGTGCCAGCCGTGCGTGCGCAAAAGGTCGAGCGCATGTTGCAGATGGCGATACTGGAGCTGATCGAGGCGGCGGTCGGCGTAAGTCGTATCCATGATTTCCTCGCATATCAGCAGATTTTCAAACTACGACGTTAGCATGTCGTGCATGCTCGGGCCATTGGGATTTCATATTGGGTGCCGGCACAGAAAGAAGACCAACGCATGGGCGGGATTAGGCATACACTCAGTGCAGACCACAAATCAACAGTGGAATCGTGGAAAAGCTTGAATTGGAACTTTCATGAACGAACGCCAAAGACGCTCTGACACGGGTACCGCGAAAGCGGTGGCGCGCGGCGTCAACATTCAGTCGGTGCGCAACCGCGCGCTGGCGCAGAAGTACATGGAGTACAGACGTGTTCCCTCAGGCGTGATTGCGCGAGTGCTCGACAAGCCTTTATTGCGCCGAGTCCCCAGTACCGATCAGCTGGCCTCTGAGGCTATCACGCCATCCTCCCGGCCGCCGACGCAAGACTCGGGGGAGGAATAGCATGAAGGGCGGCGCAATATGAGAAAACATCGGGTGGAAACGCGGCAGCTCGGACCGGCCCAGTTGCGCATGCTATTAACGCTGGCGCGTGACCTGCTCCAGACCGACGAGGCGCAGGGGGCGTTGGCACTGATCGGACGCGCGTTGGCGGAAATGGTCCGGTTCGACTCGGCCTTGCTGCTCCTGCGCAGTGATCGGATGGATCTCGTCGAGTTCGACAGCCACGGAATTGCGCACTCGGCACGCACCGACCATCCGCTGTACCGCGCGGCCGTGCGCATGACCGCCGACGCGGTAGCCGCTGCGGACGCGCAGTCCAATAGCGAAGAGCAGCTTGAATACGGAGGGCCGCGCAGGCTGTTACTGGCTGTGCCGGCGCACGCTGCAGCGGTGGTCCTCGCAGTCAGCTGGAATCATGACGTCGATACAGCGATGCTGGACACATACAAGCGCACGCTCTCGTACATTCTGCAGTTGGCTGGGGCAGCGCTGGGCAAAATTGAGTCGCACACTTCACTCGAGCGGCTTCTGCGCGAACAGCGCCAGGAAATCGCCGACTCGTCGGTGAGCCATGCTGAAGAATTGAAGGAAAGGGACGAGGCAGTGAGCGAAATGCGGATGCTGTCGCTGACCGACGTCCTGACGGGTCTGTACAACCGGCGCGGATTTTTCCTGCAAGCCGAACAGATCTATAAGCTGGCACGGCGTAGACGTACAAAGAGTGCTGTCATCTTCGCCGACATCGATGGCCTGAAGCGTGTCAACGATGAACTGGGGCACGAGGCCGGAGACGCCATGATCCGCGACGCCGCCCTGGTGTTTCGCCAGTCGTTCCGCCATGCCGATGTCGTGGCACGCCTCGGCGGCGACGAATTTGTCGCATATACCCTTGACGACGAGCAGCCAGAGGTCATCCTGTCGCGTATTGAGGCCAATCTGCGTGCCTTCAACTTGATGCAGGAGCGGCCATATTGCGTTTCTATCAGTGCCGGCGTCGTGCTGGTCGATTCCAACGCGGAACAGACGCTGTCGCATTACGTCCTCTTGGCGGACGAACAAATGTACGCGCAAAAGCGGAGCCGCTTGCATTGAACCAAGCGCTCCAGGGGAACCATACTGATGGTGCCGGGCTGTCTCAACCCAGAACTCGGCGGAGGTGAGCCAGCCGCCAAATCGGCACTGCGTTTGCCATATACCATCAGACAGTGGCGTGCGGCGCCGCTGCGAGGATAGGGCGCGGGTCGTCTGGAATGTCGATGGCAAAAGAGGTTTCCTCGGCATTGCTGGTGACGACAACACTACCTGCGTGGCGTTCAGCGACGCTGCGAACATAGGGCAGGCCGATTCCCCAGCCAATCTTTCCCTGCGAGCCGACGTATTCTACGCGACGAAAGAGTTGAAACAGCCCCTCTGTTTGATCTTCCGGAATGGCGTTACCTTTATTGGTGACTTTCCAAACCGTCCGCCCGTCAAAAGTACTGATGTCGGCCTCGATAAGGCTAGCTTCTTCGCTGTATTTGACAGCGTTGTTAAGCAGGTTTTCCATTGCCCTGCGAAGCGCTGACTCGCACCACATCCCAATCGCAGGTCCACCTGATAACCGGATTTCACGGTGGGAAGTGAGTGCGGTATTCGCGATCACCTCTTCGCTTAAGGCATGCATATCGGTGGCAGCGAATTCCAGTGATTTCGTTGCGCTTGCGTCTGCGATCATGGTGTCAAGCAAATCGTCAACCATTCGAGACATTAAGCCGAGCTGCTTTTCGACGATTTTGGCCAGCATCTGAACCCGGTGTGCATCGGTAGCTTCACCAATCAGCTCTACGGCCATTTTCGCAGTTCCAATTGGTGTGCGAAGGTCGTGCGTCAGCGCTGCGAAGAACTGTTCACGGAATGCTGCCTGCTTGAGCACGTAGCCGGAAATCGTGTCACGTGTTGCGATCTCAAGTGCACCAATCACTTTGTCCAATTCGTTTTCAGTGAAGTGCAAATTGGCGCGGCGCCAGACATCGAGAACCGTGCTTCGGAACAAATGGAGTTCTTGCGCAACCGACGGGCAGCGGAGGACTGCGCCAGGCTATAAAGCCCGCTTCGCGCCAACTGGTCGACATAGTAGGCACAAGTCGCTTGCCTCGCCCAGATTCGCGCAGCGGCGACAGTTTCTACAATGCAAAAACATGTCGGCTCTTGGTGAAAAACGTAAAAGACGCCGGTATCCCGGCCATTAGAATCATGCGCAAAAAGTGAGGTGACGAAACGCCTCACCGATCAAACCCAAAGCTGTGGCATGGCACGTACCGCCTGCTTTCTCCTGCAGACGATCCTGGAGTGTGCTCAGGGCCGATGCCGCGCCGGAATCCTGGACCAGTCTCATACCGCAGGTCTACCTGACCGGCAACAGCTTGCATGAAAAGGGCCAATCGGAGTCAGGCCCGCCATTTCGTTAAATAGAAATCTGAATCATCAAGGAGAAGGTATGAGATATGTATGGGCCGCGTTACTGTTCACAACGCTCGCTGCTTGCGGAGGGGGCACAGGTGCCGCCAGCACGTCCACACAAACACCGGCGTTGGGATCAAGTTCCTCCGCTCCAGTCACCCCCCCGACTGCGAGCACTCCCGTCACACCACCGGCGACGAGTACGCCTGCCACCCCGCCAGCAACCAGCACTCCCGTCACCCCGCCAACTACCAGTACTGCGGGTTGCGGCGGCAGTTCCAAGTTGACCACCGGCCTGCGTTCGCTCACCAGTGATGGCATCCAGCGCAGCTACTGGGTCGAGATGCCGGCCAGTTATGACCGCAACAAGGCTTATCCGGTGATCATCGGACTGCACTGGCGCGATGGCAGCGCCGCTGATGTCTACGGTTGGAGCGGCTTTTTCGGGCTGAAGAATTTGTACGGCGATAATGCGATCTTTGTTGCCCCGGAGGGCCTGGATAAGGGGTGGGCCAACACTGGCGACCGCGACATCCGCTTCCTGCGCGCCATGATCGGAGAGGTACAGCAGGGCGCCTGCACCGACAGCCAGCGTGTTTTCGCTACCGGCTTCAGCTTCGGCGGCATGATGTCCAACGCCATCGGATGCCAGATGGGCGACGTGGTGCGTGCGATCGTGCCGCTGGCCGGTTCGGTCTGGAGCGGCTGCGCCAGTTCGTCCTACAAGGTGGCGGCCATGTTCATCCACGCCAAAGACGATAACGTCGTGCCTTACTCGGCGGGCATGGAGGCGCGCGATGTTTTCCTCAAGCGCAATAGCTGTAGTGCTGTCACGGTCCCTGTGGGAAATAACGGCTGCGTAGAGTACCAAGGCTGCGACAGCGGCAAACCCGTGATTTGGTGCGGCACGGAGACTGGCGGCCACTGGTACCCCAATTTTTCGGCGCAGGAATCCAAGACTTTCTTTGACCGGTTCAAGTAGTCGAAGCAGGGCGTCAAGCTAAACGGCAGCCACGGCTGCCGTTTTTTTTCCTCGTTTCACTTCATGGCGGCCTGGGCAGACGCATCGGGTGTTGTCGTAAAAGCGACAGCCCATTTCGTGTTCCGGGTGTGGGATGGAATAATGCTTTTAACAGGCAGCTGAAAACACAGTGCTGGACTGATAGTGCAGCTAAGGGGAACGTAATGGTGAGCATAGCGTCAGGCGCGCATGGTGCGCCAAATGCGCAGTTGGCCGCGTACACCGTGGTTTGCAAGAGTGGCCAAAGGGGTTTGGTGTTTGATGATCCGGTGCTGGCAGCACAGGCATTCGTGCGTGCTCGCGTGCGTGACCGTCCATTCGTTCTGCGCCACCAGGGGAGCGCTTCAATCGTGATTGCCTCCTCGAAAGCCGGCAGCAAACGCATCGAACCCGCGGGTGTGGATGACACGTTCCGCCGCGCTTTTGAATCGGCGGCGGCTTCCACGTGATATGTGGGGCGAAATAGCGGCTGGGGTTGGGCTCTACATTGAAGGCGGTTAGACACTGTTGCAGCACTGCCGCACTGGCGTTCGGGTTGTGTTGGCGTGTCACAAGGTTGTCACTTGGCGATGCTACCTTGCTCGGCCAGCCAGGAGAAACCAAATGCGTCGCTACCAGCCTGTCCTCCAGATTGCGGTCGTCAGTTCATGTGCTCAAACGGCATGTGACCTGGCTGAAAGAATCAACGAACACGGGCAATTCGTTCATGTGTTCGCCAGTGCGAAAGAACTGTGCGAGTTCCCGCACGTCCAGGTTCTGGACCTGATTCTGCTGGAGCGAAAGCCTGGGTTCGCCATGACGCTGAACGGCTTGCGTGCCTACTTGCGTTCGGTTTCTTGCTATGCGATGCTCTGCGGCGTGGGACCTGCCAAAGGGCTCGTTCCTGCGGGCGTTGATTACGCAATATCCATCGCTTTGACGGATGGTGAACTTGGGGACATACTGGACGATGTGTTGCACACGCTCGATGGCGACTTGCCAATCCGCCGGACCGAAGACGAATCATGGCAACTGACGTGCCAGTAGAAGCGCGGGCCAGCTAATTTGACCGGTAATCCCGAGTGGCGCTTTGCGCAACGCATCTGCTTCATCCTTGACGACCGAGGCTTCGATTTTATCCTGCGCCTCGTGCCAACGTACTTTCGCTTCCGCTAGCTTGCATTGGCCGACATTCCCTTTCCCCGGCGCTGCCGTGGCGAGGAATTGTTGCTGCACCTTTCCGGCGCGCGGCTGATTTGGCACATCGGCTATCATCTGTAGAGGAGAATCAATACCGCTTTCTCCAGAAGAACCAGAAAATTGATGTGTCGTGCATGGATTAATGGCCTTTTCATGAAGTTCGCCGCGCGCTATTTGCTCATTGTCATATTCCTCGTTGCGAAAGTGACGCACGCATCGGAATTGGTGATGGCAATCTCAAGCGGCAGTGCGATGCCGATGACAGACATTCGTGACGGCGAGCTGCAAGGCGGGATATTGAAGGAATTCGGGGACGCATTGGGTGCGCACTTGCGCCTCCAACCGCGATACGTGATCTTGCCGAGAACCAGGGTGGAGGGGGCTCTGTTACGCGGTCACGCCGACCTGCTCTGTGACCTGCGGCCCGAGTGGCTCGACAACCAGACTTTTCTCTGGTCTGACGCGATCATTTCAAACCGTATGATCGTTGCCATGCGTCGCGAAACCCCAATGCCGGGTTCCCTGACCGCGATTGCGGGCCGCCGGGTTGGCGCGATTCGAGGCTACAGATATCCGGAAATCGAACAACTGCTGGCGACGATTGAGCGCGACAATGCGGCAAACGACAGCCAGAACCTGGACAAGCTGCTGCTACGGCGCTTCGACTTCATTTTCACCAACCGCATCTATTTTGACTACCAGCGCAAGGTGCATCCGGAACGCGCGCGGCTGTCTCCCCATTACCTGACGATCACGGACTTTGACACTTATTGCGCGGTTCCTGCGCATGGCAAGGTGGATATCAGCGTGTTGAATCAGGCGATCTCGGCACTGAAGGCGCAAGGCGTCGTTCAATCGATTCTCGCGCGCTACCGGCCGCACGACGTCAATAGACAGGGCAAGCGCAGCCAGTTCGACACCGCCGGCCCGGCCGGCGGCACCAGGTGATGCGCTATTGCAGGTCGCCGACGATTACGCCGCCGCGGTTCGCGCCCACGTAGACACGGCCAAAGACACGCATGTCGCCGCTGACGTAATTGGCGCCGCCCCACTGATGCTTGTCGTCATTGATCCTGGTCCAGGTGGCACCGGAATCAAGAGATTGATAGATGCCCCATACGTTGTTGATCCTGGCCGAGACATAGACTGCGGGGTAAGTTTTGCCGGCAGCGGCCATGCCGAACCCGACACCGTATGCTGACTGCACATTGGCGATCTTTACCGGCGCCGCACCGGCGCCGTTGATGTGCCAAAGTCCGTTCGGCGTCGCCAGCCACAGGTCGCGGCGGACGGTGCCAGGGACGGAGGCCAGCTGATGCTGCGAGCCATTAGGCAGCAGATCGAGTCCGGTATGAATCGGCGCGAAGCTTTGGCCATTGTTTGCACTTTCCAGGATCGTGCCGGCCGAGAAGTTGTAGGTGTAGAAATAGCCGTTCGCGACCTTGTCTGCGACGGGATTGAAGTAACCGCCAGAGTTCACAGCGCCCGTGACCGGGTAGCCACTCGAAGCGGCCCAGTTGGCGCCGCCATTGGTCGAGTAGAGCGCAGTCATACCGCCCGGCACCCACAACAGGGCCGTCCCAGTCGCGGATACTGCGACGCGGCCGGCATCGAATCCAACGATGCTGGTGGCCTGGCGCCAGGTGATGCCATTGTCGGAAGAGAGCATAAGGGCGTTACTGCTGGTGCGCGCCACGACATTGGGATTGAGCTCCGCCACATCAACGCTGTAGTTGGAAATATTGGGGCTGCTGTAATAGCCGCTGTTGTTATTGAAGGAGGTGTCGTAACGCGCGCCGGCAACGTCGCCCAGCGCGGTAAACAGGTGAGCGCCCGAGCCAGGAGAAACAAGCGGTGCTGACAGCCCGCTCTCTTCGATGCCGCCGACATTGAAGCTCCAGGCCACAGTTGCGCTGCCCAGGTTGTTGCTCTCCCACAGGCCGTAGCCGGTGTTATACATGATGCTATTGGAATTGAACGGATCAATTTCGATGTCGCTGATCCAATGGCCCATCTTACCAGCCAGCGAGCCGCCGTAATACGCGGTCAACCAGGGATTGGCAGGTGCTGCGTGCGTGCTGATGGCGTTCAGCCCGGTCCAGGTTGCTCCACCGTCGGTCGATTTGTACAGGTCGTCGCCGGTGGCCGAACGGTCGATGGTCGATACGACGATGGTGTTGGGATTACGGGGATCGAGCGCCAGGCCGCTGTAGCCGAATGGCAGGCTGCCGCTCGGAGCGAGTGGCGTGATGTTGCTCCAGGTGGTCGTGGCCGTTGTTAATTTGTAGACCGCCCCTGCAGTGATGTTATTCGGGCCGAGGCCATTGGCGTAGGCCAGTACCAGGTGGCCGGAGCCGTCCAGCGCGCCTTGTACCGGCATCAGGCCGGCCGGGCCGCCCGGCACCGGTGCCCAGCTTACGCCGCCATCGGTTGAGCGGTAAAGCGTCTCACCGCTTGTCGCTGCGACGCCAACGTACAGCGTCCTGGTGGCCGTGCCAACGCTGCCGCTGGACTTGTCGAACAGGACGAAGGTCGTGCCGGCGGAGCTAGGGAAGCCCGCCACCTGCGACCAGTTGACGCCGCCATCGGTCGATTTGTACAAGCCATTTTCGTTCGTGCCGAGGAAGAGGATCGAGCCTTTGTTCGGGTCTACCTGCAGGCGTTCACCCGTGCCCCGACCATCCGAATTGCCTCCCAGGCGGAATGGCAACTCGGTGCGCGACCAGGTGGCGCCACGGTCGCTGGAGCGCAGGACGGCGGCATTGCGTCCCGTCGGTGCCAGGTACATGCCCGCCGCCACGTACAGTTTCTGCGAATCGTTCGGATCGATTGCCAGCGACGCCCCGCCTTGCAGTTGCCTGTCGTCGCGGTTCAGGTCATCGTTGAGCGGTACCCAGGTCGAACTGCCGGGATTGCGGCGGTAGACGCCGCCAACATCCGTACGGATATATACCAGACCTTGTACCGAAGGGTGATAGGTGATACCGGTGATATAGCCGCCCGCACCGAACAGCGCCGTCGACCATGCGTACGTGTTTGTGCCGGAAGACGGCGTGGCCGGCTGCGTGCTCGCATCTGTGCCGGGTGGTGCCGGCGGTGCGCCCGCTCCATCGGCTGGCGGAGCAGTGCCTGCGCTGGATGGCGTGGCCGAGCTGGCACCGGAAGGGGGAGCCATGATCTGGCTGGAGGGCGTTGCCGTCTTATCGGCTGAGCTTCCTGATGATTTGTGCCAGCAGCCAGCCAGGGCGAGGGGCAGCATGATGACGCTCAGGAAAACTGGATTTGCTGGCTTATTCATTATCGCAAGGTCCGCAACATTATCAAACCCTATATCTTGAGGGAAACATTGCGTAACGGCAATTATGAAAAACGCCAGGCGGCTTTATGATTCTGCTGCGGATGCGCCCTGCCACTTGGCGTGGCAGGGCGCCCGTGGGAGGACTAGAACTTGTACTGCAGGTTGGCAAAGAATGAGCGTCCGCGTGGATCACCGTAGGTTGGGTCCCAGGTGACTTCGAAGTATCGCGACTGGTTGGTGAAAGGCGGTGGGGTATCGAACATATTGATCACGCCAGCGCGCAGCTTGAGGTTCTTGCTGAACGAATAGCTGCCCGTCAGGTCCCACAGCGAATAGGCTTTCACGTCACGGTCATTCCAGCCTGGATCCGCCAGGCCCTCGATATTCTGATCGCGATAGCTGGAGAAGAAGGTGTGGCCCAGGCTCAGGTTGACGGGGCCCTGCGTCCAGTCGATATTGAGCTTGTGGCGCCAGCGCTGGACCGCTTTGTCGTCGCGGAACACGCCCAGGCCATTCGTCATCGGGGAAAGGGGATCGGACTGGAACTTGTACTTGGTGATCAGCGTGCCATTCAAGCTGGCGCTGAAGCGGCCCATCGAGCTGGCATCGCCATACCAGTTAAGCGAAACGTCGAGGCCGGACGTATTGAGCTTGCCCCGGTTCTGTTTCTTGAACTGCAGGAAGGACACGGCGCCATCCTCGTCGCGCACGACAATCTCCGGATCGTTGTAGTAGACCGGGTTGTCGAACACGGTTTGCTCGCCGATCTCCGAAATGATGTCGGTTTTACGGATGATCCAGTAGTCCAGGCTTGCGGTCCAATTCTTGCTCGGTTCGAATACCACGCCGGCCGAAAACTGCTTGGATTTTTCCGGTTTCAGCTGCGGGTTGCCGTAACGGTCGACGTCGAATTGCGCGACTTCGCCCGAGATCGGGTCCTTAACGAAGCTGGCCGTGGTATCGGAACGCACCGGCAGGAACATCTCGGCAATCGACGGTGCCCTGAAACCGGTGCCGAAGGAAGCGCGGCCCAGTACCGCCTTATTCGGACGGTAGCTGACAGCGATTTTCGGGTTGGTGGTGTTCAGTGCAGACGTGGTGATGTTGGTCAGCGGATCATGCACGCCTTTGTAGCGGTCGTATCGGACGGCGAACTGGGCTTCCCATTCCTTGCTGAACGGCGCATTGATTTCGGCGTAAATACCGGCGATGTCGCGCGAGTTGGATGAGTCGGCCAGCAATTCGTCGGAGCTGGAGCGGTCACCTTGCACGTCATTGCCGCGCAGTGCTTCGGTGGAGGTGAATTCGGTCTTTTCGCGCCGCAGCTCGGCGCCCACTGCGAGCATGGCGTTGCCGCCGCCGAGCGCCATCAAGGGGCGGGTCAGCTTGCCGTCGACACTGTCACTGGTGCCTTTGGAAATGCGCGCTGCGTCGCGGATCTTGATGGAGTCCATGAACTTGCGGCCCGAGTCATCGGTCGCCGGGACAAACGGGTTGTACTGGCCGCTGGCAATACCCGCCAGCATCTTGCTGCGCGAAACCCAGCCATCGATATCCAGGTCGGTGGCCTTGTTCACGCTGTGATTGTAGGCCGTATCGTATTCCCAGTCGCCTACCGTGCCGCTCGCACCGATCACGAAGCGTGACGCTTTGCTGGTCACTTCCGACGTGCGGCGGCCCGCGTCTGTCAGGCGGAAACGGAAGTTGATCGGGGTGGTGATGCCCGTCTTCGCTTGCAAATCGGCTGGCAGGAAGATGCCGGTGGTGGTGCCGTTGATACTGCTCGAGACAGCCGGCGATGCGGCATAGCTGGTCTCGGATTTACTCAGCAAAACCTCCGCGAACACTTGATGGCCTTCCGACACCTGGAAGGTGGCGCGGCCGATGAAGTTTCGTTTTTTTGCGTCGGGATAGACTTCCGAGTCCCCCATGTAGTTGAACGAGCAGCCTTCCGTGCCACCTGGACCGAGTGGGCGCACCACGTTCGGGCTGCCGTTCACGCAGGAATCCTTGCCGAAGTTGACGCGCCGGCCTGGCGAAGGCACCCAGGTACCGCCGGGGCCTGAGCCTTTCAGGTAGCTCGAATTGTTCAATGTCGTCAGCTGGGCGGCAGTCAGGTCGACGTTGGCAGGGAAAGTGTAGCTTGACAGCTGTGGCGACAGGCGGTCGGGCAGGCTGTATTCCTGCATGAATTTGCGCTGGGAACTGGCCAGGCGGTCCGTTTTCTGTACGTCCAGCGTGCCGAACACGTTGTAGCGGTCGGTGCTCAAATTACCGAAGCCACCCGAGAGTGTGGCCGACCTTTTGCCGCCGCCGCCTTCGTCGGTACGCAGCGCATAGACGCTGGCATCGCCGCCCTGGTAATCCTTGCGGGTGATGAAGTTGATGACGCCGCCCATGGCATCAGTGCCGTAAATCGCTGATGCGCCGTCTTTGAGTACTTCCACGCGCTGGATCGCACCGGCCGGAATGTTGTTCAGGTCGACGCCGGAATTGTCGCCAGGGCTGGCGAAGTTGGCCATGCGGCGGCCGTTCAGCAGCACCAGCGTGCTTGAGACACCCAGGCCGCGCAGGTCGGCGCCGTTAAAGCCGCGCTGTCCGCCCATGACATCGCTGGTGCTGGTGCCATCGGTCAATCCGCCCACGTTCGAGGAAATCTTTTGCATCAGTTCGGCCGCCGTGGTGACGCCGGTTTTTTCAATGTCTTCCCGCTTGATGATTTCGACTGGCAGCGCTGCTTCGCCCTCGATGCGCTTGATACTGGAGCCGGTGATCTCCACGCGCGGCATGGTTTGCGCCTGAGCGCTCAAACCCATGGTGCCAAGTGCGAGTAATACAGCATGGGTGCAGTGGGAGCGGCGGAATGCCGATGCCTTGTGCTTGCCAGGTAATTTCATGCGATCAGTCCTCGTAAGTTGGTATTCATCTGCAAGCAATATGCTTGCTTCGTCCGGTAATATCACGGAACTATTTCAGTGTAAGCAACTTTGCCCTGCTTGCGCGCGCACGAACCAGCGAACCTCGCTCTCTGCAATCAACGTGTGGCATAGTTGCAACGAAGGCAATAAGTGGGGCGAGCCTGGCCTCGATCAGTGGCAACATGGGCGGCAATTCCCTTGTGATCAGGAGCTTGCACGTGAACTTGATGTCGATAACGCTGCTGTGTACCGCGCTACTGGGCGCTCAAATACTTGGATCTCCAGGCCATGCTGCGGAGGCTTCGCTGGCGCTGGCGTTTCAGCCCGTCGCGGGCACGGTGGTGCCGATGGGCGGATCGGTGCGCTCGGACAATGAGGCTGTGCGCCAGCGGCTGGTACAACTGGCCGGCGGACCCGGGGCACGATTTGTGGTGATTCCAAGCGCCTCGTCACATCCTGAGATCTCGGGCGCGGAGGCGGTGGAACAGTTACGGCGTCGTGGTGCCCAGGCGGAATTGTTGAAGATCGCTCCGTGCTGGGCTGGTGAAACGCTGGAGTCCGCACGCCGTGCAGCTGCCGACCCTGCCAACGTGGCGAAGATCCGCGCCGCCACTGCTGTCTTTTTTACAGGTGGCGAGCAGGGGCGCACCGCCGATGTATTGAATCCTGATGGCGTCGCGTCACCAGTGCTGCAGGCCGTGCGCGAGATGCAGCAGCGCGGTGGCGTGATTGCTGGCAGCAGTGCCGGCGCTGCCATCATGAGCAGCACGATGTTCCGCGATGCGATGAATTCCGTGCAGGTGATGAAGGGCGTTATGCGCGATGGTAAGGAGATCGACCGGGGCCTGGGGTTTGTCGGAGACCAGCTCTTCATCGACCAGCATTTCCTCAAGCGCGGCAGGGTGGGGCGCATGCTGGCGCTGATGTTGGCGAAAGGCTATAAGGTGGGACTCGGCGTGGACGAGAATACTGCGGCCATTATCCACGGCAGCGAAATCGAAATTGTCGGCAGCAGCGGCGCACTCTTGCTTGACTTGCGCCAGGCGACGCAGGAGCCGGGGCCTGTGAATGTGCGCAATGTACGGATTTCCTATCTCGATAATGGCGATCGTTACGACCTGGCCAAATTGAAAGGCCAGGTGCTGGCGGCCAAACAAGCGAAGGGAGAGATCAAGTTTCGCCAGCCGGGCTTTGTTCCGGAGCTGGAGTTCGCCCGTCCCGCATTTACCGACATCCTCGGTGAAAACGCCATCCTGCGAGCGTTATCGCAACTGGTGGATGGACCACGCGATCATGTCCGCGGCATCGCCTTTGACCTTGAGCAGCTGCCCGATGCCACAGTGGCCGATCCTGCCCCGGATCTCGGCTTCGAATTCATGCTGCGGCGTGACGAGCATACGCATGGCTGGGACAGTGCCGACCTGGATGACAAGGATTATTCGATCTTCGATGCGCGGCTCGACGTGCGCCCGGTGCGCCTGAAGACACCGCTTTATCAGCCGTATTAGCCGTTGCGTTGCGCTGCCAGGTGGCAGCGCAACGGTAAGAAGGCTATTGAACTACCAATTCGACCCGGCGGTTCTTGGCGCGCCCGGCTTCATCCGTGTTCGGGGCGACAGGCGCCAGGCTGGCGACGCCTTTGCTCGCCAGGCGGGAGGCCGCAACCTGGTACTGTTTGGACAGCGCCGCGGCAACCGCTTGTGCACGCTGCTGCGACAACGCCTGGTTGGCGTCCAGGCTACCCTGGTTATCCGTGTGGCCCACGATGTAGACCTTCAGTGCGGGTTGGCTCTTGAGGAGTTTCGCCATTTCGTCCAGCTGCGTCCTGGATTCCGCGGCTTTGATCTCCGCCTTGCCGGTATCGAAGTAAATGCCATACAGGGCGATTTTGCCGCTGGACTGCAACGCGTTCTTCAGCGCGTCCGCATTGACGGTGACCTGGCCGCTTTGCATGGCTTGAGGCTCGGCGATTTCAATATAGGTCGTGGTGAAATCCGTGCGATATACCTTGCCGGAATTGAGCATCACGTGAACGGTGCTGCCATCCTTGGTCAAGGTGCCGTAGGTGAAATAGAGGTCGTCGGTACCGAGCATGTTCGTGCCGCCCAGGGAAAACATCTGGTTATTCAACGCAGACTTTTCCGGATGACGGGCCCGGTTGGCGCGGAAATCGGCTTCCTTCATGGCGCTGTAATGGTCGTCAAAGCCGTAGCGCATGTGCTCGCAGCCTTTGTCGCGCGGGGTGCAGCTGATGATGGCTTTGAAGCCAGCTGCCTTCAGGGCTTGTTCGTAGTTGCGGTGCACTTCCAGTGGCGTCTTGCCAAGCGGTGCGAAATACACCATGCGGGTGATCTGGCCTTCCACTGTGATCGGGCTGATGAATTCATTGTGGCTGTCCAGGCCCAGCTTGCCCGGAAAGGTCGTCTGGTCGAAGCCTATCTTTTTGTAGGCCATCATCCAGGAATTGTTGTAGCGTTGGATTAAAGGATGATCTTCGCCACCGGCGACATCAATTGCCCAGTCAGGGCCGGCGAAGGCGGGCGCAGCGATGGCAAACGAAGACAGGCAGAATGCGGTGGCGATGATGGAGCGCGCCAGGGAGGGCATCAGTTTCAAGGTCTATCCTTTCTGAAGAACGGCAACGGTAAGGGGCAGTGCAAGTGATGCAAATCTTATACTGTCCTGCCACCGCTGATCGTGCGGATTCGTCGGTAATCGGAGCGAGAATTTAACGATGCCGTTAGGCGCCGGGATGGCGTTGATAGACCCCGCCAAGGACGATTCGCCTTGGCGACGATGACGTTAGAACTGCTGGTCGCGCGCCACGAGTTCGCCAGGTGAGCCGAGCAGATAAATATTGTCGTTCAGCGAGTCGTCGCCTTTGTAGCGCTCGTAGGAGGTGAGGGTGGGGAGCAGGTCACGTATGAGTGACTGCTGGCTCGGGATGGTTTTCTCCGACTTCAATTTGCCCAGGAAGAAGGTCTGCAGTTGCTCTGACTGGCTTGCCGTCTGTTCCAAAGCTGCCTTGTTCAGCTTGCCGTGCCTGTAATTCAGCCCGACATTGCTGCGGGCATGATCGTCGATCTGGTGGTAGTCGTAGTTCTGGGTTTCCAGGGTCCCATCGAAGAATGGCGGGCCGGATTTGCCAATGGCTGTATGGAACTGGGCGTTCAACTGAGATTGCTGCGTTTGTGCGATGGCACGGTCGTCGTGGCTGGTACCTTTGATCTTGGTCGTCTGCGACACATCATAAGAGAAGGTGTCCTGTTCCCACGCTTTGCGCGGATTGCTGGATTTCGGAGTCTGGGTGACGGACGCACTGAAATCGGACAAGCCAGTCAGGGCGGAACGGTCGTCCGAGTTCAGTTGCCATTTCGACGGTGTCTTCAGGAAGTCGTCGCGTTCTTCAGCCGTGGCGGTGCGGTTCAACTCGGAGAAGGCGTCCTTAAACATGGACATCAGCTTTTTATCGCCATGCCCGCGCGAGACCGCCTGGTCGAACTGGGCCAGGTAATTGCTGATGGCTTTTGCCTGCTGCTTCCTGGTGCCCAGGTACTCCAACGTGCTGGTGTCTACATTGACTTCTGCCTGCCCATCCGGCCCGCCAATGCTCACTTTGCGAATCGACTCGTCCATATGGAAGTCGAGCGTTTGTGAGGTGGAGTCGGGGCCTTTCACTTCGGCGCGGAAGTCGATGGACTGTACGAACTTGCTGTCGAACTGGGTCAGGCCGCCCAGCCGGACCTGAGGGGCCGAACCCGCCATTCCGTCCATCGCGGCCTGGAAGCCGGCGGCGAGGTTCGACAGCGCTTTGCGCTCATCGTCATCGAGCTTTTCGCTGGAGCTGACCTGGAAGATCATTTCATCGTCCACGTTGGCCAGCGTCAGGTCAACCTTGGCGCCGCTTTGTGTCGTGATACTCAGGGTGAATCTGTTGTCTACGGTGTCCGGCAATTTTGCATGGACCAGTGGCAGGACCGAACCGGCGCCAAGCTGCTTGAGCATCTCCGCACCAAGGTCCTGGTAGCGTTGGCTGGTCGAAACGGGGGCAGCGGACGCGGCGATCGCTTCCGGACTCAGCGTGACGATGGTCGAGGGCTGCGTAGCCGCCGCGTCAAGCTTGGCCACGATGGGATTGACATTCCGGACGGGCGTCGCGGCTGCATAGCGGGTGGCAGGTTGCCAGTTGGAGAGTGCGGATAATGAGCTCATACCCGCTTAACGGCAAGACATTAATGAAACTTTAATTGTGGTTCTTTTCCATTGCTTTGCGGGCTGCATGGGAGCGGAAAAGCGTGCTACCCTACCATTGCTTTCGAGGAAATGTTTTTTCGTGCCCGCTTTGCGCACTGCAGCGGGCGGTTCCACAGTCCTGGCAGGCCGCCGCTACCCGCTGCAGCCGCGTCATGATTGAACCTGCGTCACCATCGCAATTGAAGGAATCTGAATGAGCAAGGGCGAACCACTTCGCCTGCACGTGCCCGAACCGACGGGACGTCCAGGCTGTGCAACCGATTTTTCTTATCTGCGTACTTCGCCGGCCGGCGCGGTGCGTCGTCCCGAAGTTGATGTGGCGCCGATGGAGACACGCGATCTGGCGTACTCCCTGGTCAGCGTGCTCGATGCCGAAGGCAACGCCGTTGGCCCATGGGTGCCGGAGATCGATATTGAAGTCGTGCGCAAGGGCCTGCGCGCCATGATGAAGACCCGCATCTTCGACAGCCGCATGCTGATGGCACAGCGCCAGAAGAAGATGTCGTTCTACATGCAGAGCCTGGGCGAGGAGGCCATCGGCACCGCGCAAGCGCTGGCGCTGAATGTGGACGATATGTGCTTTCCCACCTACCGCCAGCAAAGCATTCTTGTCGTGCGCGACTATCCGATGGTCGACATGATCTGCCAGCTGATGTCGAATGAACGCGACCCGCTCAAGGGGCGGCAATTGCCGGTCATGTACTCGGTGAAGAAAGCGGGCTTCTTCTCCATCTCCGGCAACCTGGCGACGCAGTATATCCAGGCCGTGGGGTGGGGCATGGCATCGGCCATCAAGGGCGACACAAAGATCGCTTCGGCATGGATCGGTGACGGCGCCACCGCGGAGGCGGACTTCGATACCGCCCTGACGTTCGCGCACGTGTACCGCGCGCCAGTGATCCTCAATGTGGTCAACAACCAATGGGCCATCTCGACCTTCCAGGCGATTGCCGGCGGCGAAGACACCACCTTTGCCGCACGCGGTGTCGGCTGCGGCATCGCCTCGCTGCGCGTTGATGGCAATGATTTTCTGGCCGTGTATGCGGCCTCGCGCTGGGCTGCCGAGCGGGCGCGCCGCAACCTCGGGCCATGCCTGATCGAATGGGTGACCTACCGTGCGGGCCCGCATTCGACGTCCGACGATCCTTCGAAGTACCGTCCCAGCGATGACTGGTCGCATTTCCCGCTGGGGGATCCGATCGCGCGCCTGAAGCAGTACCTGATCAAGGCCGGTGCGTGGTCCGAACAGGAACACGAGGAAACGCAGAAACGGCTGGAGGCGGAAGTGCTGGCAGCGCAGAAGGAGGCCGAACAGTACGGCACGATGGCCAGCGGCCACACCTTCAGTCCCGCAGAAATGTTCGATGGCATATACAAGGAATTGCCGGAACACTTGCGCGTGCAACGTCAGCAACTGGGGATCTGAGATGGCGGAAAACACAGTGAAAACGTCAATGACCATGATCCAGGCGCTGCGTTCGGCGATGGATGTGATGATGGAGAAGGATGAAAACGTCGTGGTCTTTGGCCAGGACGTGGGTTACTTCGGCGGGGTATTCCGTTGTACCGAAGGCCTGCAGAAGAAGTACGGCAAATCGCGTGTGTTCGACACGCCGATTTCGGAAGGCGGGATCGTCGGCGTGGCAATCGGCATGGGTGCCTACGGTCTGCGGCCATGCATCGAGATCCAGTTTGCCGATTACATCTATCCCGCGTACGACCAGATTGTTTCTGAAGCGGCGCGCTTGCGTTTCCGTTCGGCGGGAGACTTCACCGCACCCATCACCATTCGCACGCCATGCGGCGGCGGCATTTACGGCGGCCAGACGCATAGTCAAAGCCCGGAGGCGGTCTTCGCCCACGTGTGCGGCTTGCGTACCGTGATGCCCTCGAATCCTTACGACGCCAAAGGCTTGCTGATTTCGTCGATCGAGAACGACGACCCGGTGATCTTCCTCGAGCCGAAACGCCTGTACAACGGGCCGTTTGATGGCCACCACGACAAGCCGGTGGTGCCGTGGTCGCAGAACCCCTTGGGGGAAGTGCCGGAGGGTTATTACACCGTCCCGCTCGACAAGGCGGCCATATTCCGGCCGGGCAAGCAGCTTACCGTACTCGCTTACGGAACCATGGTCTGGGTGTGCGAGGCGGCGGCGCGTGAGACCGGCATCGACGCGGAGATCATTGACCTGCGCAGCCTCTGGCCGCTGGACCTGGAAACGATTGTGGAGTCGGTCAAGAAAACCGGGCGCTGCGTGGTGGTACATGAGGCGACGCGCACCTGCGGTTTTGGCGCCGAGCTGGTGTCGCTGGTCCAAGAACATTGCTTCTACCATCTGGAAGCGCCAATCGAACGTGTGACTGGGTGGGATACGCCTTACCCGCATGCGCAGGAATGGGCGTATTTCCCGGGGCCTGCGCGTGTCGGCGCAGCGTTCAAACGCGCGGTGGAGGCATAAAGATGGGTATTCACGTCATCAAGATGCCGGACATCGGCGAAGGCATCGCGGAAGTTGAACTGGTCATGTGGCACGTCAAGGTGGGCGATGCAGTTACCGAGGACATGATCCTGGCCGATGTCATGACTGACAAGGCCACCATTGAAATTCCTTCTCCGGTCCATGGCACGGTGGCCATGCTCGGCGGTGCGGCGGGGCAGGTAATGGCTGTGGGGGCGGACCTGATACATATCGAAGTGGAGGGCGAAGGAAACCTGAAAGCGCAAGCCAGTGCTTCTTCGGCACCGGCCAAGCCAGCAGGTCCGGCCCCAGCCCCCGCGGTGCAGCCGGCTCCGCCCGTCGTTGCTGTCCCTGCGCAAGCAGCGGCAGGCGGCGCCACGCCAGCTTCGCGCGCGGCTGCGTCCCCTGCGAGCGCCCGTGTGGCGCGTGAACCCGGCGAACGGCCCCTTGCTTCTCCCGCCGTGCGCAAGCGGGCATGGGACATGGGTGTTGAACTGCAGTTCGTCCATGGCAGCGGGCCGGCTGGACGTATCCTGCATACTGACCTCGAGGCCTACGTTGCGCGCGGCGTGCAAGGTGCACCTTCTGCCGTCCCTGGTGGATATCGTGAGAATCACACGGAACAAACGATTCCGCTCATCGGCTTGCGCCGCAAGATCGCCCAGAAGATGCAGGAATCGAAGCGCCGCATTCCACACTTCTCCTATGTGGAGGAGATCGATGTCACGGAGCTTGAGAACCTGCGCACGCGCATGAACGAGCAATGGGGCAAGGAGCGCGGCAAGTTGACCGTGCTGCCGTTGCTGGCTCGCGCCCTGGTGGTTGCGCTGCGCCAGTTTCCGCAGATGAACGCACGCTTTGATGACGATGCCGGCATCGTTACGCAATACGGCGCAGTCCATCTCGGGGTCGCCACGCAGACCGATGCTGGCCTGATGGTGTCGGTGATGCGGCATGCCGAAGCGCGCGACCTGTGGTCGTGTGCCAGCGAGATTGGGCGCCTTGCCGACGCTGCGCGTACCGGCAAGGCCTCGCGCGAGGAGTTGTCCGGCTCGACGATCACCATCTCCAGCCTGGGTCCCTTGGGCGGCATTGTCACCACGCCGGTGATCAACCATCCGGAAGTCGCCATTATCGGCGTGAACAAAATCGTGGAGCGGCCCATGGTGCGGCAAGGGGCGGTAGTGATTCGCAAGATGATGAACCTGTCGTCTTCGTTTGACCACCGGGTGGTCGACGGCATGCACGCGGCCCAGTTCGTACAAGCCATCCGCGCCTTGCTGGAATGCCCAGCGATGCTCTTTGTGGAGTAACGATGAACCAACATACCACTACGCTGCTGGTGATCGGCGGCGGTCCTGGCGGCTATATTGCAGCGATCCGCGCCGGCCAGCTTGGCATTCCGACCACGCTGGTCGAAGCGGCTGAGCTGGGCGGAACCTGCCTCAATGTCGGCTGCATTCCTTCCAAGGCGCTGATCCATGTGGCGGAGGAATTCGAGAAAGCGAGTCACTTCGCCAGTGGCTCCGCGCTTGGCATTTCCGTGCAGGCGCCGCGCATCGACATCGGACAAACCGTGCTGTGGAAGGACGGCATCGTCGGCCGTCTGACCGGCGGCGTCGCGGCCCTGCTGAAGAAGAGCGGCGTGCGCGTGGTCAAAGGCTGGGCGAATATCGTTGACGGAAAAACGGTCGAAGTGATTCGCGATGGCGAGAGCCCGCAGCGCATCGGTTGCCAGCACCTGCTGCTGGCCACCGGCGCGCATGCGACCGAGTTGCCCTTCATGCCGTTCGGCGGGAAGGTGATCAGCGCAACCGAAGCGTTGTCGCCCAGGACTTTGCCAGGCAAGTTGGTGGTCGTGGGGGCAGGGTATATCGGACTTGAACTTGGCATCGCCTACGCCAAACTGGGATCGCAGGTGCATGTGGTGGAGGCGCAGGAGCGCATCCTGCCGGCATACGACAACGACTTGACGCGTCCGGTGGCCATTGCCCTCAAGGGACTGGGTATTCAGACCCACCTTGGCAGCTCGGTGCTGGGGCTGGACCAGGAGGGCATGGCGGTGCGCATCCGCAACGCCGCTGGCGAAGAGTCGGCGTTGGGGGCGGACCAGGTGCTGGTTGCCGTCGGGCGGCGTCCGAATACGCGCGGCTACGGTCTGGAAAAGCTGCGCATCGACATGGACGGCCACTTCATCAAGGTCGATGACCAGTGCCGCACTTCGATGCGCGATGTGTGGGCCATCGGCGACGTGACCGGAGAACCGATGCTGGCGCACCGCGCCATGGCCCAAGGCGAAATGGTGGCCGAAATTATCAGCGGCAAGCGCCGTCATTTCAGCCCCGCGGCGATAGCTGCAGTGTGCTTTACCGATCCGGAAGTGGTGGTGGCTGGCGTCACGCCCCAGCAGGCCCGGGCGCAGGGGATTGCCTGCATCGACGCCTCGTTCCCGTTCTCAGCCAACGGGCGCGCCATGTCGCTCGAATCGAAGGACGGCTTCGTGCGGGTGGTGGCGCGTAGCGATAATCACCTGATCGTCGGCTGGCAGGCTGTGGGCAAGGCAGTGTCCGAGTTGTCCGCCGCTTTCGGCCAGTCCATTGAGATGGGCGCGACGCTGGAAGATGTGGCTGGCACGATCCACGCGCACCCCACCTTGGGAGAAGCAATCCAGGAGGCAGCCCTGCGCGCCTTGGGACACGCGCTGCATATTTGATCCAGAGGTGCTGAAGGTCTCATAGACAGACGGGCCGGTTCGGCAATCAGCCCGTCCGCTTCTCATGCACGCAGGGTCAGCAAGAGCTCGTCCAGGCGCTCGAGGGTGGACGTCATGCCTTCCTTCATACCCATATCAATGACTTTTTGCACGTCCTCCGGCGAGTTGTAGTGCACGACCGTGGTGACCAGCGTATGTTCCCTGAGGTCCGAAAACGTGACGTCCCAGCGTGAGCGCGGCATGTCCGGATTGACGATGCCAGTCTCATCGGTAAAACCATCCAGCGTCGTATAGCTGTCGATCGGGCGGATAGCCTGGTAATCCACGCGGCTCCAATAGGCCTGGCCATCGGGTGTGATCATGGCGTAGTGCCAGTAGCCGCCTTCCCTGAATTCCATATGTTTGGTCTTGGTGCTTAAAGGTTTGGGTGCAAACCAACGGTCGAGCAAAGTGCTCTGCGTATGGCAATCCCAGACCAGCTGGCGCGGGCCGGCAAATTCACGCACCACGGTGAGGGTGCTCTTTTCTTTGTTCACCACAAAATCGAATTGAAGCTTAGCTGCCATTGTCATCTCCTTGCAGTTGTTCCAAAAGTTTGTCCAGGTTTTCGTATCGGCTGCTCCAGAGCGCCCGCTGCTCATCGAACCAGCGCTCGGCCGCCGCGAGCTTTTGCTGCTCGAGCGTGCAGGTCCGCACCCGCCCGCTCTTGCTGCTGCTTACCAGGCCGGACTCTTCCAGTACCCGCATGTGCTTCATAAACGACGGCAGTGCCATGTCGAACGGTTCCGACAATTCACTGACAGTCGCCGGGCCCTCGCCCAGTTTCTGCACGACGGCCCTTCGCGTCGGATCTGACAGGGCGTGGAAGATCGCGTCTAACGCAACTCGATAGTTATCCATATGGCTAACTATACGCGCAAAAAAACAGGAAGGCAATAAGCGTCGGCAAAAGAAACCCGCCAGAGATGGGTGTTCCCGGCCGGGAACGCCTTTCTTGCATTCCATGTCTGGAAATCGGCAGTTTGTCGCATTTCATGTCCGGGCATGTCCATGGCGTTCTTACAATGCATGCTGGTCAATCCGAGCCACTTCAGAAGGAAGAATCCATGAGACTACCCCTGACTGTACTTGCTTTGTCGCTGGCCGCCGTGGGCGCCCACGCAGAAAACCCGTTTTCATTTGCCGCCACGCCGGGCAAACTGCCGAAGGATGTGGTGCCGCTCCAGTACACGGCGCACTTGGTGCCGGATGTCGCGAACAACACCTTCAGCGGGTCCGAAATGGTAGAAATCGAGGTCAAGAAACGTACTTCGAACATCATGCTGAATGCGCAGAACATGGAGATTGACGGCGCGACCCTGAGCGGCAAGGACCTTGCCGAAACCAGGCTGGAACCCGTTCTCGACAAGCAGGCGCAAACCCTCAGCTTCAAGCTGGCCAAGGAATTGGCGCCTGGCCGCTACACGCTCTCGCTGAAGTTCCGCGGTGTGGTCAATCGCGAACCGCGCGGCCTGTTCTACCTGAAATACAGGAATGACGCGGACGAGAAGTCCTTGTTGGCCACAAACATGGAGCCTACGGACGCGCGTCGCCTGCTGCCTACCTGGGATGAGCCGTCATTCCGCGCAAAATTCAAGCTGACGGTGGATGTGCCGGCCAACTTCAAGGCCTTCTCGAACACGCCTGCCGAAAAGCAGGAAACCTTGCCGAACGGCCTGCGGCGGGTGTCCTTCGGCGTGACGCCCAAAATGCCAAGCTATCTGTTCGTGCTGGTCGCAGGCGAGATGGCGCGCAATGTGGCGTCGCAGGACGGCGTCGAAATCGGCGTTGTTTCCACGATCGGCAAAGAGGGTTCGACCCAGTTCGCGCTCGACGCCTCCAAGGACCTCCTGCGCTACTACAACAGCTACTTCGGCGTGCCATACCCGCTGCCCAAGCTGGACCAGATCGCGATTCCCGGCATGAACGGTGCGATGGAAAACTGGGGAGGCATCGTCTACACTGAAGCGGGCCTGCTGTACGACGCGAAAAGGAATCCCGACAGCACCAAGCAGACCGTCTTTTCCGTCACTGCGCACGAGATGGCGCACCAGTGGTTCGGCAACCTGGTCACCATGGCCTGGTGGGACAACCTTTGGCTCAATGAGGGCTTTGCGTCCTGGATGGCGGCCAAGGCCACAGCCAGGTTCCACCCCGAATGGCGCGTCCAGCTCGATGCGATGGTCGAGCGCGAGAGCGTGATGAACCTCGATGCACGTGCCACGACGCACCCGATCCAGACCAGGGTCGAAAACGAAGAGCAGGCCAACAGCGTGTTCGATGCGATCACCTATGGCAAGGGCCAGGCCTTCTTGTACATGCTCGAGGCGTACCTGGGGGAAGATGACTTCCGCAAAGGCATCCAGTCCTATATGGCCAAGCACCAGTACTCGAATACGACGACCGCCGACCTGTGGGCAGCGCTGGAGAAAGCATCCGGCAAACCGGTCGCCACGCTGGCTTCCGACTGGACTACCCAGGCCGGCGTACCGGTGGTGAAAGTCGAGCAGCGCTGCGAAAAGGGACAGCGCAAGATCACTTTGACGCAGCAACCGTTTGTGCTCGATGGCAGCCCTGTTCCGCAGCGCCAGTGGCATATTCCTGTCGCAATCGGCACGGTTGGCGGCAAGGCGCAATACACCATGCTGTCCGGTGCCAGCAGCACCGTGACCCGTCCCGGCTGCGATGGCCAACTGATTGTCGATCCGGACAGCGTTGGCTATTACCGCGTGCAGTACGACGATGCCAGCTTTAATGCGCTGGCGGCGATCGCCACCAAGCTGCCGGATGCAAGCCGCGTCAAGCTGCTGGGTGATGCCTGGGCAATGGTGGTGAGCGAGCGTATCCCGCTGTCGCGCTACCTGTCGCTGGCCAGCCAGTTCAAGGAGGAGCCGCGCCTTGCCGTCTGGGGCGCCATGCTGAACAACCTGGGCAACCTGTACAACCTGGCACAAGGCACGCCGGAGCGGGCCAAGCTTGGCCGCTTCATCGGCACACTGGTGCTGCCGAAGTTCCAGGCGCTGGGCTGGGAGGAAAAGCCGGGCGAGTCTGTCGAGGATCGCCAACTTCGAACGTCCCTCGCCGGCGTGCTGGCGCGGACCGGCGACGAGACAGTGATCGCAGAAGCCCGGGCCCGTTTCCAGCGCTACCTGGCGGATCCGGCCAGCCTGCCGCCATCGTCCCTGGGCTTCGTGATGTCGGTCGTTGGACGTTATGCGGACGAGAGTACCTATGATTCGCTCAAGGACCTGGCGCTGAAGTCGCAGTCGGTGGAAGAACGCAATCGTTTCGCACGGTCCCTGGCGCTGGCGATCGACCCCAAACTGTCGCAGCGCACGTTGCAAATCGCGCTGGCGACGGAACTGCCGATCCAGCTGACCAGCATGATGGTGCCAAGCGTGGCCGCGGCAGAACACATCGACCAGGCCTGGGCCTTCGCAGTCGAGCATCGTGAGGCGTTGCTGAAGAACCAGGATTCAGTGGCGGGCAACCGCATGTTCCCCGCCATCGTTGCCAGCTCGGTCAACGCGGCCGATGCAGACAAGATGGAAGCCTATGTCAAGGAGCACTTCTCGGCCGATGCACTGGTTGACGCAAAGCGTATCGGCAACGGCGTCAGGGTGCGGGCCAAGCAGAGGGCCTTGCTTGTATCGCAGATCGGCCCTGCGCTTGACAGCATGAAGTAGGCAGGCGAGCCCCTGGATTTTGCAGGGGTGAAACGCCTGCGCAGTGGGCTGGCTATTGTACCGGCAGCGCGCATGGGATCTGTGCAGCAGTGGATGACGTACAATTGGCCGCCACTGTTTGTGAAGGGTGATGAATGCGGCTGTTAATTGTGGAAGATGAAGCGAAGGCTGGCGAGTACCTCCAGCGCGGGCTGACCGAAGCGGGTTTTGTGGTGGACTGGGTCAATAACGGTCCCGATGGGCTGCACGTGGCCACCAGCCAGCAGTACGACCTGATCGTGCTCGATGTCATGCTGCCGGGGATGGATGGCTGGCAGGTGGTCAGCGCCCTGCGCCGGTCGGTTGACACGCCGGTGCTCTTCCTGACGGCGCGCGACGCGCTGGATGACCGTATCAAGGGGCTGGAACTGGGCGCAGACGATTACCTGGTCAAGCCTTTTGCCTTCGCCGAATTGCTGGTGCGCATACGGACTTTACTGCGCCGCGGCCCGCTGAAGGAGGTAGAGCTGATCCAGGTTGCCGACCTGGAAATCGATGTCCCCAAACGGCGTGTCACGCGCGGCGGCCAGCGTATCGACCTGACCGCCAAGGAGTTCGCCTTGCTGCACCTGCTGGCGCGGCGCGCCGGGCAGGTACTCTCGAGGCCGGACATCGCGTCCCAGGTGTGGGACATGAATTTTGACAGCGACACCAATGTCGTTGACGTAGCCGTGCGCCGCTTGCGCGCCAAGCTCGATGAGCCTTATTCGGTCAAGCTGATCCATACGGTGCGCAGCATGGGGTATGTGCTGGAGGCGCGGGAATGAGGAAGTCAAGTCTGTCCTTGACGGTGCAGATGGGCGCACTGTTGGCCGGGCTCGCAGTGCTGGTCTTCTTCTCAGTAGGCTTCTACCTGTTCCAGGCGCTGGCCTCGCAGTTGCGGGACCGCGATGACGTGGAATTGCGCGAGCGTTTGGCGCAAGTGCAGCACTTGCTGGAAGAAACGTCCAACGCGGACGCGATCGCAACGGATCCGCATCGCTTTCTCGACGTGGTGGAGGTGCGCCGCGGCCTGTTGTTGGTGATCCGGGATAGCCATGGCGCGGACCTGATGGCAAATACCCCAGACCGTTCCTTTATTCCGCCGCAAGGCAGCGGGATGGCGAATGTCCGGAGGGCGGACGGTGCGGAGGTTCGGGTGCTTGCAGGGACAGGCCGTGTCGGTAAGTCTGGGCAGCAGGTGCAGTTGATATTGGCGCGGTCGGATGTGGAGCGCAGTGCGTTGCTCAAGGCATACCAGGTCAAGGTGCTGTCAGCCGCCGTTGCCGGTGCTTTGCTTAGCGCCACCCTCGGCTTCTTCCTCGTGCGCCATGGCTTGGGCAAAGTCCGTGCGCTGGCAAGTCAAGCGCGCCAGGTGACTGCGCATAATCTCGCAATCCGCCTCGATGCCGAATCTGCGCCGGAGGAGCTGCGCCTGCTCGCCGATTCGTTCAACGAGGTCCTGGAGCGGCTGCAGGCGAGTTTCGACAGCCTTTCCCAGTTTGCCGACGACCTGGCGCACGACTTGCGCACGCCGCTCAATAACATGATGCTGCAAACCGAGGTGCTGCTCGCCCAGCCTCGCTCCACGGACGACTACCAGCAGCTGCTTGCCTCCAACCACGAGGAAGCAGCGCGTTTGGCACGGATGGTGGAAAGCATCCTGTTCCTGGCCCGGGCAGACCATGACCAGGTCTCCTTGAGTACCGAGTCGCTCGACGCCAAAGAAGAACTCGAGCGCATCGCCGAATACTTTGAAGGGCCGGCCTCAGACGTCGGGGTTCGCTTCAGCGTGGCGGCGACGGGGCATGTGACGGCGGATCCCCAGTTGCTGCGGCGCGCTGTCAGCAACCTGGTTGCCAATGCCGTGCGCTACACACCGCCCGAAGGCGGCATCATGCTCGAAGCGAACGTGGAGGGCCCCGCCGTTGCCATCTCCGTCACGAATCCCGGCCCCGGCATTGACGCTGCGGACCTGCCGCGCATTTTTGACCGTTTCTACCGATCGGACAAAGCGCGTTCGTCGAAATCCTCTTCGGCCGGGCTGGGCCTGGCAATCGTAAAATCGATCATGGCACTGCATCGCGGCCAGGTGACAGTGCATAGCGTGCCGCATGGCTTGACTCGTTTCACGCTGATATTCCCCGGCTAGGAATGTCATGTAACTGTAATGTTGCCGCCATCTTGCTGTCGCCTGGCCTTGATTACCATGGGCTTCCTTGAAAAATGGAGTCAAACACATGAGTAAATTGATGACGTCGATTTTGTCCGCCGCGTTGCTGGCTGAAATGGCGATCGGCTTGCCCGCAGCGGCGCAGGAACATGCGCATCATTCTTCAGCACACGCGCACGCCCACGGTGAAGCAGGGATCGGCAAGCCAGGCGATCCCGGCAAAGTGACCCGTACCGTGCGCATCGAGATGCAGGACAGCATGCGATTCACGCCTCAGTCGATCACTGTGAAGCGTGGCGAAGTGATTCGTTTCAATGCCGTCAATGCCGGAAAGGTGAAGCATGAAATGGTCATCGGCTCGATGGAATCGCTGATCGAACATGCAAAGCTGATGCGCAAATTCCCCGATATGGAGCATGCCGAACCTAACCAGGTGACGCTCGAACCCGGCAAGTCCGGCGTGATCGTCTGGCAGTTCGATGCCGCAGGCAAAGTGGATTTCGCTTGCCTGCAGCCCGGCCACTTTGAGGCGGGGATGAAGGGCGTTGTCGACGTGGTCGGCAAATAGGAACGGGAAGGGCGCTTGTCATGTAAATGTAATGTTCGGGTCATGCTGTGGTTGGAGGCGCTTCCTTACACTGGCCTCATCCACTTCGCGATGGTGCGAAGTGGCAACTAGCAAAGGACCTCACCATGAATCACTTCGTCAAACGCCTGGCCATCCCAATGTTCGCAGTACTCCTTGGCCCGTTGGCCGTTTCTGCCCGAGCTGCCAGCGGACCGCGTGACCAGCCATTCGGCGCCCCTGCCCAAGCGGCGTACGCCACCAGGACCCTGGTCATCAGCCCGGAAACCCGGCATGTCAGCGTCGAGCAGGGCGAAACGGTCCGCCTTGAAGTCGCTGGCCAGGTGCTGCTGTGGCAGTTCGATACGCTGACGACGAACAGCTTTGATCTTGCGGCCATCGTCCCGGGCCTCGTTCAGCCAGGACAGGTCTGGGTGCATGTCAGCGAGAACCCGATTTACCGCAACTGAGCGTTACCCCGGGGCCGACCTATTTGAGTATCACCAGGTCGGCCGTCACATCGAAATCGCACTGGATGTGCTTTTTTTCGGCGCCGCACACCGCGGCGTCGAACAGCGGCAGCAGCTGCTTGCCGGCTTTGACGCCGGCCAGTGAGCGCGCAATGCCATTGTTGACGCAGGCTTCACTTGGGGACGCGCCAGGCAAGGCCGCTGCATTGAACTCGAATTGCCCCACGGCGTGGACCCGTTTGAACCCGGGCAGCGGCGCATCCGCCACCATCATTTTGTGCACTTGAATTTTGAGCTTGGCCTCCGGGTCATTTTCGACCGGCGAGAAATGCTGGCTATAAGTGCCGCCGTTGTACCCCTTGAGCAAATCCCGTTCGGCGGTCCTGACGTTGAAAGAAGCCAGCGACATGCCCGGTTCAGCCAGTGAGGGGAAATGATATGTGCCAGTCTGCATCGGCAAGGGCATGAGGGAGCTTGAGACTTCATAAACCTTGCCAGCATGCTCGACGTTCAGGCTTAAGCCGAAGCCGCTGATGCTCGCCCCCTGGATGCCGAAGCTGGCAAGCCCAACCTCCTGTGCGCCACTGCCGGCCAGTTTCATGTCCCCGACCACGCAGGTCATCGTATTCCTGTCGGCCAAGTCCGCGGTTTGATCCTTGTGCGAAGTTGCGGCGTCCTGGTCGCAGCCTGCCAGCAGGAGCAAGAGAGGAAAGATGGCGGCGCGCTTCATGGCATCAAAATTATTGTGAAAAAAGTAATTATGGCATGGATAGCTTCCGCCATTGCCTGTATCATCAACGCCATTTTTACCGTCTATTTCTGGAGCATTGAATATGAAGCAGCGAATGTGGGCTGGGATCGCGATGATGGCAATGGCGTTGCCGGCGAGCGCAGCGCCAACACCGGACCCGGATTTGCCGTTGTGGGAGCTTGGCCTGTTTGGTGGCGCCGCTTCGACGCCTGCCTATCCGGGTTCCGCAGACCGCTCATCGCGCGGCCTGGTGCTGCCAATGCTGATTTATCGCGGCAAAGTGCTGCGTGCGGATCGCTCCGGCGTCAGTGCGCGTTTGTTCGACACCGAGCGCGTGGACCTTGATCTTGGTTTCCAGATGTCGTTGCCGGCCCGTTCCGATGACGTGCCAGCACGTGCCGGCATGCCGGACCTGAACTCCTTGCTGGAGTTCGGCCCGCGCCTGAAAGTGCTGCTGTCGGAGCCTTCCGCAGCCAATCGCGTACGGCTCGAATTTCCGCTGCGCGCGCCGCTCGAACTGGGCAACGGTTTCAAGCGCCAGGGCCTTGTTTTTGAGCCTCGCCTCGTGTTCGAGACCGGCGGCGACGACCAGCGCTGGGCGGCAGACGCCAACGTCGGCGCAGTGTTCGGCAATGCCCGCCTGAACCAGTATTTTTACGAAGTGGCACCGCAGTACGCAACCTCCACGCGTCCGGCCTACCATGCGGAGGGAGGACTGATGATGACGCGGATCGGCGTCAGCCTGTCACACCGGCTGAACCAGGACTGGCGCGTGTTCGGCTTCACTCGCTATGACAATTACACGCACGCTGCAAACCGTGAGAGCCCGCTGTTTCGGAAGAATAGCGGGCTCTCGCTCGGCTTCGGCTTCACCTGGACCGGCTACCGGTCGCAGGCAAGGGCGTGGGAATAAAGCCCTACTTGAGGAACTGGACCAGCCGGGGCAGTACTTCGGGCCTTGCTTCTTCCATCAGCCAGTGCCCGCTGTTCTTGATGACCACGCCCTCAACGTTGTTATCGACCAGGCGTGCCTGCTGTATCAGGAATTCGCCGGAGGCTTTTTCGCCGGTGAGGACCAGCATTGGCATGGTCAAGGGCGTTTTCATGTAATTCGCGAAGTCCTCCGCGTCCTGGGCAAAGGCACGGAAGACTTCAAAGCCAGCGCGCATATGGCCGGGTTGCGCGTATTCGGCGGCATAGAATTTGCGGTCGGCTTCGCTCAGCGACTTCGTCTTGTCGGCAGCGAAGTCGTTCCAGAAATGTTCGAAGTAAATGCGTTCACGGCCCTTCACCAGGGCGAGCGGCGTCTCTCCATAGAAATGGAAATGCCATAGGTCGCGCAGCAGCCAGACATCTTTCCAATTTCCTACGCCCGGCAGGAAGGCATCCATCAGGGCGATCTTGCTGACCTCCTGGGGATACTGGGCTGCGTAGGCGTATGCGACCATCAGGCCGATGTCATGCCCGACAACCTTGGCCGACTTGATGCCGAGGCTGACCGCCAGTGCATGCACGTCCTGCGCCATCACGGACTTGGTGTAAGGCCCTTGCGGCAGGCTCGACTGTCCAAAGCCGCGCAAGTCGGGAGCGATGACCAGGTGGTCTTGCGACAGTTGGGCCATCAAGGGCAGCCACATGTGGCTCGACTGGGTATAGCCATGCAGCAGGATAACTGGATCGCCTTTGCCTGCGGCCAGGTAGTGGAGCCGTACGCCATTGACTTCAGCAAATTGACTCTTGGGGGCTTGCGCATTCGCGGGCCCGATGAACGCCCACAGCAACACCAGTCCAACGCACAGCAGCTTCTTGAGATTCCTCAGCATGGTGACCTCCGGTTGTAAATCAACAGGATATTCAGGAAGTCATCACTGGCATACACACGATCGGGTGATCTGTTCTATACAATACCAATCAAACAAAAAGTATCCGTGCCACCACCAATTGTCGGTCGCGAATCCCCATGCAGAGTCTATTGCTGAGCTACAGAAACGTGTTTTCTCTCCTGGCAATGCTTGCCTGCTGCCTGTCCAGCCAGGCCGCCGCGATCAATTTGCACCACACCAGCTGGACGGCGCGGGATGGCGCGCCTGCCATGACCTTGTCCATGACCCAGACGAACGATGGGTGGCTGTGGCTGGGCGGGCCGGCTGGGCTGTACCGCTTTGATGGACTGCAATTCGAACAGTTCGTGCCCGCGAACGGGGCTCTGTTGACCAGGAATGTGAGCGTGGTCAACGCATTGACCGATGGCGCCTTGTGGATCGGCTATCGTACCGGTGGCGCGGCCCGGGTTGACGAAGGGCGCATCCGCAATTACGGCGAGCGCGATGGCTTGCCCAGCCGAGCTGTATGGGGCGTTGAGCAGGACGGCGATGGCCGGATCTGGGCCGCCACTGCGCAGGGAATCTACTACCTCGAGAAAGATCATTGGCAGCCTGCTGGAAGCGCCTGGCAGATTCCTGCTGGCGGATACAAGACGCTGATGCGCGACCGCGAAGGCATGCTGTGGGTCCAGGGAGATTCCGGCGTCTATTTCCTGCGTCCGGGGGCGCGGCAATTCGGCAAGGCGCCGGTCAGCAGCGGTACCGGCGTGCTGTTTAACCTGCCCGGCGGCGGTGTCGTGAGCTGGGACGCGGCACGCGCCCGTTTCAATCGCTTGGCCCACTTGGACCAGGATGGCTATCCTGCCCAGTGGGAGCGGCTCGGCGACCCTACCAGCCTGCTGTTCGACCGCCTTGGCAACCTCTGGGTTGGACATAAGGAGGGACTCGAATACCGCACCGGAAACGAGGCCTTCTGGACGGTTCCGCGCCAAGGCTTGAGCGGGCCTTCGGTCGGCGCGATATTCGAAGACAGGGAGGGCAATATCTGGGCAGCCACTTCCACGGGGATCGATCGTTTTCGTCGCCGGCGCCTGGCAAAGATAGAAGTTCCGGAGTCTGCGATCGGGGCGGCCATCCTGGCCGATGATCATGGCGGCGCCTGGATTGGCGGCTTCCACGTGACAGTTGACGATGCCGGGGCGGCCAAAGCTACGCCATTGTGGCCTGCAAACCGCGAAGGCTGGGCCGACATGGTGACCAGTTTCACCCGCACCAGCGATGGCGCGCTGTGGGGGGCGTCCTTTGGTGCGCTGCGCCGCATACAAGGGCAGGACAACCGCAAAATTGTCATGCCAGGACCAACCGCCAACATGATGGTCACCAATGTGGTGGTGAACCGCAATGACGAGCTTTGGGCGGCAGTTCAGCAGCTCGGCCTGTATCGCCGGAAATCCGGCGGCGACTGGGAGAGGGCTGAGGACAACGGCGAGGTCAATGTCATGGCGCGTTCCGATACTTCGGGACTTTGGCTGGGCTACTTTCCCGGCCGCCTTGTCCAGGTTGAGGGAGAGCGCCGGCGCAGTTACGGACCCGCCGAAGGCCTGTCGATCGGGCTGGTGATGGCGCTGCATCCGCATGGCAGCCATGTTTGGGCTGGCGGCGACAATGGACTCGCCCTGTTCGAAGCCGGACATTTCAGGCAGCTCACTGGCTTGAATGGGGAGGCCTTTGATGGCATTTCCGGCATTGTCGAAATGGCGAACGGGGACCTGTGGCTGAATGCGACTGCCGGCCTGTTCCGGATTGCGGGCGAGGAGATCGCTGAATTCAAACGCAGGCCGGACTACCGCGTGCGATATGAACGGCTGGACCAGCTGGATGGACTGGAGGGCAGTGCGCCGCGCATCACGCCTTCGCCGTCTTTGGTGCTTTCATCGGACGGGCGTCTATGGATCGTCAGGTCTACCGGGGTGTTCCGCCTGGACCCTCATGAACAACTGCCACATGCGCCCGCGCAGCCAGCGATCATCAAAACGATCGGGCCGCCGGGTGAAGGCAGGGGGCTGCAACAAGATGTGCGATTTGCTCCGGGTGCCGCCGCATTGCAGGTCGATTACACCGTTCCGTCGCTCGCCATGCCGGAAAGAGTCCATTTCCGTTACAGGCTGGAAGGGGTTGACGAGAGGTGGCAGGAAGTCGGCACACGCCGCAGCGCCTTCTATAGCAACCTTGAACCTGGCGACTACCGTTTTCACGTAGCGGCCTCGGATTACGATGGTACATGGAGCGAGCAGCAGGCCACCGTGCGGTTTACGGTTGTTCCCACCATGAGCCAGACCTGGTGGTTCAAAGTGCTGTGCGCAATTTCGCTGCTGTCCGCCGGCTACTTCGGGTACCGTTGGCACATCCGCCGCATGGCGAGGCGGTTGACGCATCGCCTGCAGGAGCGCGTGCGCGAACGCGAGCGTATCGCAAGGGAATTGCACGACACCCTGCTGCAATCGGTGCAAAGCCTGATCCTGCATATTCATGCTGCCGTGCTGAAGCTGCCGGCCAGGGACGCAATGCGAATACAACTCGAGACCGCGTTGCAGCAGGCCGACGACGTGGTGGATGAAGGCCGCGGCCGCATTCGGGAATTGCGGGGTGAGGGCGATGACCTGCTGAGCTTCCCCGAGGCGGTATCGGCTGCTGCCAGGCGGTTGCGGCCGGCTGGCGTTAGCGCCATCCGGCTGAAGGTCGGCGGCACAATACGCCAGCTGGACCGCATGATTTACCGCGAAGCGCTGGCGATCGTGACTGAAGCGATCTGCAACGCCTACAGCCACGCACGGCCGAGCCAAATTGAGGTTGAGTTGGAGTACGGCAGGCGGGAATTCCGTTGTATCGTACGGGACGACGGCATCGGCATTCCGCCAGACATTTTGAATGACGGCGGGCGCCGGAATCATTGGGGCATGCGCGGTATGGCTGAACGGGCGGCATCGATCAGCGCCAAACTGGCCCTGAGAAGCCATGCCGGTAGCGGGACGGAATGGGAGCTCACGCTCGCAGCTGCCCTGGCTTATACCCGATAGGGTGATTCCGGCAGGTCTTTCCGGTGCTACGCTTTTGCGGACGAAAGGAGCGCTATGATGGAAAGCGGAGGCAAAGAAAATATCAGTGTGGTGGTCGCCGACGATCATCCGCTGATGCGCAGCGGGATATGCGCTGTGCTGTCGGCTGATTCACGTTTCTCGGTAATTGCCGAGGCGGGAGACGGCGACGAGGCGATCGAACAATACAAGCGCTTTCGGCCCGACATTACGCTGATGGACCTGCAAATGCCGCGGCGCGACGGCATCGAAGCCACGGCAGCCATTCACAGCCTCGACCCCCTGGCCCGTATCATTATCCTGAGCACCTACGCCGGCGACGTACAGGTTGCGCGCGCGCTGAAAGCCGGGGCCAGTGGCTATATCCTGAAGAACCTGGCACGTACCGAATTAGGCAGTTATATCGCTGCTGTCCATGCAGGCCAGCTGCAATTGCCACAGCCAGTCGCCTGCAGCCTGGCCAGCAGCTTTCAGCAAGACACCTTGAGCAAGCGGGAACTGGAAGTGCTGCGCCATGTCGCCGATGGGAATTCCAACCAGAGGGTCGGGGAGTGCCTGGGGTTGAGGGAAGACACCATCAAGGCGCATATGAAAACCATCCTGCAAAAGCTCAATGCACGAGACCGGACCCACGCCGTCACAATCGCCCTGCGCCGTGGATATTGGGAAAACTAAAGGAGGATCACCATGGATCTGCAACTGAAAGGCAAACTTGCGTTAGTTAGCGGCAGCACGGCAGGCATCGGTTACGCCATCGCGAATACGCTGGCGCAGGAGGGCGCGAGCGTCATTGTCAATGGGCGGACGCAGGCCGGGGTCGACGAGGCGATTGACCGCATGCGTACGGAATCGCGCGGCACGGTGCTGGGTTTTGCGGGGGACCTGAGCCAGGCCGATGCCGCGCAGGAGGTTGTGCAGCGTCACCCCGGCATCAATATCCTGGTCAACAACCTCGGCATCTTTGAGCCGAAAGCCTTCGAGGATATTCCTGACGAGGATTGGCTGCGGTTCTTCGACGTCAATGTGCTCAGCGGGGTTCGCCTTTCGCGCCTGGTGCTGCCAGAGATGAAGCGGGCTGACTGGGGCCGCATCATCTTCATCTCCAGCGAAAGCGCGGTGCAGATCCCGACCGAAATGGTCCACTATGGCATGACCAAGACAGCGCAGATTGCGGTGTCGCGCGGACTGGCGGAATCGGTTGCCGGCACCGGAATTACCGTTAACAGCATTTTGCCTGGCCCGACGAAATCGCGCGGCGTCAAAGACTTCGTCGAAGACATGGCGCGTTCTTCCGAGAAGAGCTTTGAACAGGTGCAGGCGGAGTTCTTCGAACATGTGCGGCCGACGTCTTTGATCAAGCGCTTCGCTACCCCGCAGGAGGTGGCATCGCTGGTCGCCTACGTGGCAAGCCCGCTGTCTTCGGCCACCACCGGCGCGGCGTTGCGCGTCGATGGCGGCGTGGTCAAGAGCGCGTTTTAGATAGCCCGGCGTTACAAGGCGCGCACCGCTGCCAGGAAGTCGTCGTTGAAGCGGAACAGCGCCGGGTCGCTCTCGGCAATCTGCTGGTAGCGCAGGATGAATTGCTTCGGTTCGCCTTGCAGGATGCGGAAGATGGCCAGTTTGCCGTCCTTGCGTTCGATGGCGTTGGCCATGACCCAGCCCATGTCGTAACCCAGGTCGTTGAAATCGCCGTAAAAGAGCATGCCATAAATGCGGTCGTAATGGTCCTCATCGCGTGGCGGGGCCAGGAGCAGGCGCAGGCTGCTGGTTTCCATCAACGCCGCGATGTTTTTCATGCGGGTGAGGTTGCGCGCGATGCGCTCCTTGCCGCGTGTCGAAAACGGCGTGGCGGGGCGGTCGGCAATCGGATGGGAAAAGATCTCGGCTGTACCTTCCTGGACCAGGTCGTACAGCAAGCGGTTCATCCAGATCTTCCCGGTGGACGCCTGCGCCGCGCCGGCGGGAGGCCGCGGCGGCGCCGTCATCACGTGCGATTGCACGGCGTGGAACAACTCGTGGGATACCACTTCGGCCAATTCAAGCGCGGTCGCCTGTGTGAAGCGTGCAAGGTTGACGTATACATCGTCATGCATGTCGTCAAAGGCGAAGCCCATCGCATTGCCGCCGAAGACGAAGTGCACGGTCAGCTTGGCCGAAAACTCGGGCGGCAGGTAAGCCTTCAGCTGGCGTGTGATTTCGGTTGCGGCCAGGGCGAATTTGCCGCCATCTTCACGCGTGAATTCGGCCTGCAACTGGCTCGCCAGCTCGACCTGTTTGGGATCGCGTCCGATGCCGCGCAAGTACTCGATGAAGGCATCGGCATCCTTCAACCGCATTTTGCGCACCATGGCTGCTGTTTCAGGCAGGCTGCGAATCGATTCGACGGTGGCGGCATCGATTTCGCCCTTCTGTACGGCTGCGCTGTAGAGGCGGGCAGGTGCATCGTTAAAGCGGAATTCGAGGCCGCCTGCGTGGGCAGCACCCATGCAAATAAGCGAGACGGCAGCGGTGAGGGCACGTAATTGACTGAACATGTGTCGGTGATGTTGCGAGAGTTAAAGCTGGACGCCAGCGATCCTCGCTATTTTGCGTTGCAGTGCCATTTTGTCAAGTGCTTCCGCGGGCAGATTGCGGAAGATCTCGATGCGTGTCTTGATCTCGCGGCAGATGGTAAAGAACTCCTGGCGGATTTCTTCCACTGAACCCTGCTTGGCGGCGGGGGCGCTGAAGTTCCAGTTCGCCGTCGCGGGCTGCCCTGGCCAGTTTGGGCACGGTTCGCCCGACGCCATATCGCACAAGGTAATGACGAAATCCATTTCTGGGCCGCCTGGTGCAGAGAATTCGTCCCACGACTTGCTGCGCAAGCCTGTCAGGGCGTGGTCGAGGGCTTTGATTTGTTCGACGGCGAAAGGATTGAGTTTGCCGACAGGGTGGCTGCCAGCGCTGAAGGCGCGAAAGCGTCCGCCGCCAACGGCATTCAACAAAGCTTCGGCCATGATGCTGCGGGCATTGTTTTGTGTGCTGAGGAACAGCACATTGTAAGTTCTGGTTGACATGCAAAATGATGAATCATAGCGAAACAACGTTACAGTTTGATGACATGTTTGTTTGGCTATCGCAGCGGAAGAAAAGGTGATTGGACACTCCAATGTTGGCGCGCTAACTTGCGTGAAAACATAATTGGAGACGAACGTGACCAAACTTTTTTCGCGATTGGCTGCCGCTGTTGCATTGGCCTCGACCATGCTATCCCTTCATGCCGTGGCCGACGCACCTTATGCAGCGCTGACCTTCCAGAACGCCTCGGTGCATGATCCTTCTGTGATCAGGACTGGCGGCACTTATTATGTCTTCGGCTCGCACCTGGCTTCGGCCACGTCCACGGACTTGATGAACTGGACGCAAATTACCAGTTCGGTCAGCGCCACCAACAAATTGTTCCTGAACGGATCGAGCAATGTCTATACCGAACTGGCGGAGACCTTCACTTGGGCACAAACGAACACTTTGTGGGCGCCGGACGTGATCCGGCTCGCCGATGGCCGGTACTACATGTATTACAACGCCTGCAAGGGCGATTCGCCACGCTCAGCCCTGGGTGTTGCGGTGGCAGATAAAATCGAAGGTCCTTACGTGAACCAAGGGATCATCCTGAAGTCCGGCATGTGGGGGCAGACGAGTTACGACGGCACTGTCTATGATGCGCTGAAACATCCGAACACCGTTGACCCGAATGTATTCTTCGATCATGGCGGCCGGCTGTGGATGGTCTACGGCTCCTACTCCGGCGGCATTTTCATCCTGCAGATGAACCCTGCTACTGGCATGCCGATGCCGGGGCAGGGCTATGGCAAGCGGCTGATGGGCGGGAACCACAGCCGGATCGAGGGAGCGTACGTGATGTACAGCCCTGCCACGCATTACTATTATCTCTTTACTTCTTTCGGCGGGCTGGATGCTGCAGGTGGCTATAACATGCGGGTTGCGCGATCCACTTCGCCGGACGGTCCGTATGTCGACGCCCTGGGCACGAATATGGCAAACGTCAAGGCGGATCCGAGCAAGCCGCTGTTTGACGACGCGTCCATTGCGCCGTACGGCGTAAAGATCATGGGCAATTTCCTGTTCGAGCGCAGGATTGGCGAAGCTGGCACCGGCATAGGCACAGGCTATGTCTCGGCAGGGCATAACTCGGCCTATTACGACCCTGCCACGCGAAGGCATTTCCTGATTTTTCATAGCCGCTTTCCCGAACGTGGGGAACAGCACGAAATCCGCGTGCACCAGATGTTCATGAATGCAGACGGGTGGCCCGTGGTGGCGCCGTACCGCAATACCAATGAAACGCTGGCAATGGTGCCGCGCGGGTTGGCGATTGGCGACTATCTGTTCGTCAATCACGGCAAGGACATTTCGGCCGCGATCAAGAAGTCGAAGCTGGTTTCGCTGAATCCGGATGGAACGATTAGCGGGGCCGTTTCAGGTACCTGGGTGCTGGCAGGCGGCAATCAGGCCGAAATCAACCTGGCTGGTTCGCCGCCGTTCAAAGGGGTCTTCCTGCATCAGTGGGACGAGACTTCCAGGAGCTATGTGGTGGCTTTTAGCGCGACATCACGCGACGGCGTGTCGATCATGGGCAGCCGCTTGCCGCCGCGTAGCGACGTCCAGGTGGTGCAGGCTGTGTATTCTGAACTGAGCCTGGGTAATACCAATGCCGTCACGGGCGATATCGTTCTGCCGACCAGTGCCGCGCGTGATGCGGCGATTTCGTGGGTGTCGTCGAATCCTTCGGTGTTGAGCAATACCGGGCAGGTGACCAGTCCTGCCAACGACGTCATTGTCACCCTGACGGCCACCATCACCAAAGGGCATGCACGCGCCGTCAAGAGCTATGTTGTGACAGTCCGCAAGCTGGGCAGCATGACGGCGCATTATGCGTTTGATGGCAACCTTGGCGATACAACTGGCGCGTTTGCAGCTGGCACTGTTGTCGGCAGCAGGATCGATCTTGCTGGCGGCAACATGGCTTATGAAGCGGGCATGAAGGGGAGTGCCGCCGTGTTCAATGGCACGACTGGTATTCGGCTGCCGGATGGACTCATTTCGAGCAATACGTACACGGTAGCGATGTGGCTCAAGCCGGCGCAGCTGATTTCGTTATCGCCGGCCTTCTTTGGTGCTCGCAATGGAGATTCGTGGATCAGCTTCCTGTCGAAGGGGCATGACTTCGTGGGCGGCGCCAGCATGTTGTGGTCGGGGACCGCATGGTATGACGCGGGGCTGGGCATGAATATCCCAACCGGGCAGTGGTCGCACGTGGCCTTTACGGTGAAGAATGGCGCTGTCAATGTGTACGTCAACGGGGCGAAGCGCTTCAGTGGCGTAAATTTCCCGAACGTGTTCACGACGAACAATGCTGTATTTGCGTTAGGGGTGAACTGGTGGGACGCGCCTTACAAAGGCTCAATGGATGACTTGCGCGTTTATGGCGCCGCGCTGACCGACGGCGAGATTGCTACGCTCGCGCGCTGAGGTAGTGCGGTCGATTCAGTTTTGACCAGTAATTCACTTGTGCGTTACATTGGCTTCCGCGCCCTTACTCTTCGGATGGAGAGAGGCGCATTCTATTAACGATTAGGGAGTTCCTGCTATGAACGAAGTGAGCGAGGCACTGGATTGCGAACGGTTTGAAGAGATGGATCACGTCGACCTGGGGGAAGATGAGGCAGTGTGCGTCGCTGGTGGGCCGCAAGAGCAGAACATCCCGCCGCGATAACACTAATTTCCCCGGCCTACCCAGCGTGCGTTAGCTGACCAAGGCTCCGCTAGGGGACTGAAATCGAACCACACCCACCGCAAGTCATAACTGCGCGAAACGCCTCACTTACGTGCGCCTATTATGGTCTTCTGGCAGGGCAGGATTCGGGATTGGCCGCGTACTTTGATTCTTGTCAAAGCATTCGTGAAAGGCAGAAAGCGCAACAAGTTCCAGCCGTAAGATCGTCGTAAGGCAATAAATGCCGCCGGCAAATAGAGTGATCGCAGTACGCCATAAGAACCATTCGCTCACTTCTAACCTGGAACGGAACATGAACGCACGACTGATGCAGCCCCTGGTACGGAATGACGCCCCTTCGTCGAACGATGAGCTATGGCGCGAAGTGAACCAATTGCTGGCCAGCGCGACCTTCGCGAAAGCGCCTCGGATGTGCCGCTTGCTGACCTTCCTGTTGGAGAAGAAACTCGGTGGACTAGAGCACGAGATCAACGAATATGCGATCGGTTTGGATCTGTTTGGCCGCGATGCAAGCACCTACGACACGACGCTTGACCCGCAGGTGCGGGTACAGATCGGGCGCCTGCGGCAGCGGCTTTCGGCCTACTATGAAGGGCTGACTGACGCGCCTGCCATCCACGTCGCTATCCCTATGGGGAGTTACGTTCCAGTTATCTCCTATTCGGGCGCCGAAAAAAGACCCTTGCGCTACAAGCGGATTCTGTTGACTCCCTTACGAAACCTTTCTAGCGCGGACGTCTGCAATACTTTTGTAAGCGGACTGGACGAAGAGCTTGGCAGCAGGCTATACCAGACGCTAGGCAAAGGCTTGCAACTTGGCGCGGCACCGGATGTCAACCCGTCGCCAAGGCTGGAAGGAAGTGTACGTGTGGAGGATGACCACGTGCGGGCGTCGATCAGGTTGGTCGAACCTGGCGCCGGAAGCATCGCCTGGCTTTCACAGTTCGATCGCCGCGGCGAACTCTGCATGTCGTTGCAAGAAGAGCTGGCCGGGGCGATTTGCGATGCTTTGCAGTTCTATCTGGTAGATCACTGCGGTGGAGGAATGTTCTCCTCCTGAGGGTCTTCCTTGAACGTCGCCTCTGTCACTGCATTGAAGAAATGGATGTAGTAATTGAATACCTGAGAATGGTTGGCGTGGTCGTTGTATGTGGCAAGCGACAAGCCATAGGCACCGTGCTCAGAAGGCAGCTTGTCGGCGCCATCGGGCTTGGGTGTGATGCAGCGAATGGTCCATCCGTTTGCGGCCGCTTCGTCATCGAGAACGAAGAGGCAAACTGTCGGGCGATTGATTTTCATGCGGCAGTTATCGGCCTTCACAAAGGATTGGCCGGATACTGGTTCGATGTAGGTGTACATCGCATTGGCATCTTTTTCAATGCCGAGAATACTGACAACGATACGTCGCTGAACAGTAGGTCTATCGAGTGGCTGCATGTATTTCCCTTCTAATGGCTGGACATAAATTGGAAGTACGAACTGTCACGATATCCGATTTGATTGAGTCGTTTTGCTCCTTTCGTCAATAGGTCTTGATTCTGCAGGCAAACGTTTGCCCGCACCCAGGGGTCCAAAATCTTATAATTCATTGATTGGTCAGCATCGCTTTCAATCAAGGCAAGGATCCGTCGGCAACTTTGCGATGCGGCTTCTGCATTCTTCCTTTGTTGGTGCACCGAAGCCTGGAGCTGTAGCGCTCCAATCAACATCAGTCTTCCGCTCAGGTTGTATTGATTGCTCGTGTAGAAGGTCTCAAGGGTTCCCAGCGCGTCATTCACTTCCTTTTCTGCCGGCTGCACCTTTCCGTTCGCGAGCATTGCTGCTGCAACGTGGACACGAGCACGCGCTTCGCGTAGCTTCCAGTCGGAGTTCTTTGGGTCGAAGGCCAGGATTGTTTGCAAACGCCGATGTGCCTCCTGGGTCTTCGGCAGTACATCGGCAGGTGGCGAATGCCGCGCCATAATCCGTAAACGTTCCACATCGAGCGTGGCAAGCTCCATCTGCCAAGCGCGGTTATTCGGGTCGCGCTCCGTGATTTGGGCGAAGAGTTGCTTGGCTTCTTCGTAATCACGTAATGCATCCTCATCCAATCCAAGCGCCAGGCCGAGAATTGCACGATGCTGCAAAGCCAGCGCCTGGCGGCGAGTCCACATCGATTCCTCTGGGAAGCGCGTCCGTAGTTCGGAAATCGTCTGCATCTCCTGCGCATACAATTGCTGCGCCTCTCTTAAGTCACCCATCGCTTCCCTGGCTGAGGCAAGCCACGAGTAACTACTTGCGAGCTCGATGGTGATTGCACGTGCGTCGGGCTTTAATGCCAGCACTCGCTTCTTGAGTTCGATCGAATGGATGAATTCGGGCACCGCCTGTTCCGGCCTGCCTCGCTGGAAGGCAAGGCTCCCCAAATTGTTATGAGCATAGGATTGCTCGACCAGCCACTCTGTATTTTCTGGCTCCAACTCGTGCAGCATGTCGGAGTATGTGAGGTAATCTCCCCATGCCTTGCCCGCTGCTTCCCAATCGTTCTGGTCTTTGTGCATCTGGCCCACCCAGTAGGCATTGGCGCCGAGGCTCTTGAGTACCTGGATATCCTTCGGCGTCGCCTCGTGTTGGCGAGTCAGGATCGCATTTGCCTGGTTCAGTGCATCGATGGCCACCTTGGAATCGCCGCGCGAACGGGCCACTTCGCCGATGACCTGCAGGCCCTTGGCGCGCAAGGTGAGGGCGTTGGGGCCAAGGTCGTCGCCATCAGACCCGCGCAGGTATTGCATTGCCTTGCCGCTGACGCTTTCCAGCAGATCCATCCGCCCCAAGGGGCGAAGCTTGTCCGAAAAGTCTCCCAGCATGAAGTCCATCAAGCTCTCGGCTTCGTCGCGGCGCATTTCTGCCGAGCGCTTCGCAGCTACGGCGCTCAAGCCCAGGCCAGTGGCAAGGATCGCGAGTGCTACGATCGCTGACAATGCCAGCATGCGCAGCCGGTCACGCTGGCGTGCGCGCTGGCGTGAGGTGCGTATCAGCTCGGCCTCATTGTCCGAAAGCGAGAGCACGCCTGCATGCTGCAGTTCGCATGCTTCGTCCAGCAGCTTTCCGTGCGGGAGGAGCAGGTCGGCGGGACGACCTTCGTCGCGCCAGCGCATGGCCTGCTGCGCGAGCCGGCCGCGCGTGCGCAGCGCGACCCGGTGCGCTGCGATCCAGTCGGTCATGCGCGGCCAGCGGCGCAGGATGGCGTCGTGCGCGATGCCGAAAACCGGGTTGCCATCAGACAGGTCGCTGACAAAAAGGCGCGCCTCGACCAGGGCCCGCACCGCCTCGTGCGCGGCAGCGCCACGGAGTGCCGACCACGGCGCGCGCTGGCTGGTCGCGGTGTCGCCGTCGAGCGAGAGGACGATCAGGAGCGACATGATATGGGGGATGGTGGCGCGTTGGGGCTCTGTCAGTTCCAGTACAACTTGTTCCGCGCGCTGGCCGATTGCACCTTCCAGGTCGCCTAACTGGTGGAAGGCCTCGAAGCTGAGCACTCCTTGCTCCGTGCGCAAACGATACAGTTCCTGCAAGCAGTACTGCAGGAGGGGCAGGGCGTCGGGACTGTCGTTGGCGCTTTCGCACAGCACATCGTCCAGCCGGGCATTGGTCGCGGGATCACTGCCGAAACTGAGGCTGGCCGCAGCTGCCGGCCGCCGGATGATTTGGGCAATATCGCTGAAGGAAGGGGCGCCAAGGTCGAAGTGCCCGCCATGCCGTTTGCCTTCGGTCAGCAGCGGGTATTTGGCAATGCTCGGATAGAAGTCGTTGCGGCAGGCGATCACCAGGAGCACGGCGCGGCTGCGCGCCAGGTGTTCGAGCACCTTGAGGAAGTCGCGGCGTTCGGCTTCAGCGATGCGGCCATCATTGAAGAACGCTTCGAAGCGGTCAATGAAAATGGCAAAGCGAACGCCGGTTCGGCCCGGCGCATGCGTGGCTATTGCCGCTTCCATCTCTGCGATCACCGTGTCGCAGGATCGTTGCAGGCGGTGGCCCAGCGAAATGGCGTTCTCACCCTGGAAGACGCCATACTCGCCCCATTGCAGGTCGATCAGCGCGCCGGCCAGGCCGGTAGATAAAGTCTGTTCGCCAAGCTCCACCAGGTCGAAGGCAGTGAAAGCCAGTACGCTGACCTCCTGTTTCGCGGCGGTGGACAACGCGGGAAACAAGCCAGCCTGGATCAGCGATGTCTTGCCGACGCCACTGGGCCCGAGCACCATCGTCAAGGAGAAACCATGTCTGGCTTGCTCGTTCACGGTCTCGACCAGGTTGCGGATCGCTTCATCGCGGCCGAAAAAGACATCGGCGTGGGCCTCATCGAACGCCAGCAAGCCGCGGAAGGGCGAACCAGCCTGCCAGCTTTTGGTGCCGACAGATGCATAGTCGATTGGCGCCACTGCGCGATATCCGCGCATGCGGATAGTCTCGATGTACTCAGGCGATTTCACGTTGTCGCCGAGCAGCCGGCGCAGTTGGGCGACGTTCTTGTGCAGCGCGCTGTCGCTGTTGATGATGTTGCCCCAGCACTGTTCCAGCAACTCTTCCGCACTGACCACCGCACCACGTGCATTGCATAAGGCAAGCAACACATCCATCGTGCGCGGCTCCAGCTGGCGCTTGCCTTGCGCGCCCTCGATCGAGTTGGTGGATGGGTCGATCAGCCATTCACCAAAGCGGAAGGGGCTCCTTGTTCCTTTCAATCCTGCTGCTGCGGCACTTAAGTCGGGCATGTCGAATGGTTGCGGGAAGAACGATGGCGCATGCTAACACGATTGCTCAAAAAGTTGCGAAGCAGAATTAAGCCACTGCCGCTTGATACGGCACTGATACTTGTGTTACGCGATTGCGCAGTCCTACTCTCCAAACTGAAACACCCGGTCTGTCCCAGAAAACATTTCTAGTGAGGGCGTGATGTCAGACAGCTTGCAAAAATGGGTGGGACGGAACCGTCCCCCGCGCGTACAAATTACCTACGATGTCGAAGTCGGCGGCGCCGTCGAGAAGAAGGAGCTGCCGTTGGTAGTGGGCTTGCTGGCCGACTTGTCCGGCCAGCCCCTGGAGCCGCTGCCGAAACTGAAGCAGCGCCGCCTGGTGGAAATTGACCGCGACAACTTCAAGGCAGTGATGGCGAAGATTGCGCCGCGCCTCGACCTGTCGGTGCCGGACACTTATAAGAAGGACGGCAACCTGAAGATCGAATTGAAGTTCAGCGAGATCGATCACTTCCATCCCGAGTCCATCGTGAAGCAGGTGCCGCGCCTGGCCAAGCTGCTGGAAGTGCGCCAGCAATTGCGCGACCTGCTCGGCAAGCTCGATGGCAACGACGAACTCGATACGCTGCTTGAGAAGATCGTGGAAAACACGGAAGAACTGAAGACGCTGAAAGCTGAAAGCGGCGCCGCTTCCGGCGGCGAGGCCGCGCCGGACAAGGCCGAGGAAAAAGCCGAGGAAGTCCAGTCCTGATGGCGCCAGTGCGCTGTCTTTTCCATTATTCAGAGAGAGTCCAAAATGGCCAGTAATCAAGAGGAAGTCCAGGCCGGTGCCAGCGCAGCCAATCAGGAATTGAGCCTGCTCGATCGCATCGTCCAAGAAGGAAAGATGGCTGTCGAGCCATCGCAAAGCACGTACGCACGCAAACTCCTGGGCCAGTTCGCCACCCAGGTACTGGACGAAGGCATGAAGAAGGCGCCCGATGTGGGCGTGGTCGCCATGATCAATGAACGCGTGGCGCAGATTGACAAGATTCTCAGCGACCAGGTCAACGCGATCCTGCACGACGAGCGCTTCCAGGCGCTGGAAGGCTCGTGGCGCGGCTTGCACGACATGGTGTTCGGCACCGAGACCGGAACCATGCTCAAGCTTCGCCTGCTCAACGTGTCGAAGAAAGAGCTGTTGAAAGACCTGGAAGGCGCCGTCGACCACGATATGAGCGTGCTGTTTAAAAAGGTCTACGAAGAAGAATATGGCACCTTCGGCGGCAATCCCTACTCGCTCTTCATTGGCGACTACTATTTCGGCCGGCACCCACAGGACATCGCGCTGCTGGAGCGCCTGTCGAAAGTGGCTGCTGCCGCGCACGCGCCTTTCATTGCGGCCGCGGCGCCATCGCTGTTCGATATGAGTTCGTTCACCGAACTGGGCGTGCCGCGCGACATGGCGAAAATCTTCGAAAGCGATGAGCTGGTCTCCTGGCGCGGCTTCCGCGATTCGGAGGATTCGCGTTATATCGGCCTGGTGCTGCCGCGCTACGCTGCGCGCCTGCCATATGGCGCGAAGACCAATCCGGTCGAACAGTTCGCGTTCGAGGAGGACGTGGATGGCAAGGACCATAACAAATACCTGTGGGCGAATTCCGCTTACCAGCTGGGGCTGCGCATCACCGATGCATTCGCCAAGCATAGCTGGACCACGGCAATTCGCGGCGTGGAAGGTGGCGGCAAGATCACCGGGCTGACGGCGCACACCTTCAAGACTGATGACGGCGACATCGCCCTGAAATGCCCGACCGAGGTGTCGATCACCGATCGCCGGGAGAAGGAATTGAACGACCTGGGCTTCATTGCCGTGGTCAATTCCAAAGGTTCGGACATGGCAGCCTTCTTTGGCGGGCAGTCGGTGAACAAGCCAAAACTGTACAACCTGGATGCAGCCAATGCCAACGCGGCGTTGTCCTCGCGCCTGCCGTACGTGCTGGCCGCTTCCCGCTTCGCGCACTACATCAAGGTGATCATGCGCGACAAGATCGGCAGCTTCCAGACCCGCGACAGCGTGGAGAACTTCCTCAACAACTGGCTGAGCGATTATGTGCTGCTTAGCCCTAACGCGTCGCAGGGCGAGAAGGCCCGCTTCCCCTTGTCCGAAGGGCGTGTCGACGTGACGGAGGTGCCAGGCAAGCCGGGTGCGTATTCTGCCACCGTGTTCCTGCGGCCGCACTTCCAGATGGAAGAGCTGACCACCTCGATCCGCCTGGTGGCGCAACTGCCTGCGGCAGCGGCCTGATTGACCATCCATCCTGCGCGCGGCGGCCGCAAGGCGCTGCCGCCGCTTTCACTTTACGGAGCTTGCTATGTCAGACGTATTGATTCTCGACCTGGGCGATACCATCAAAGGCAATTGCACGATCAACGGCTTCACCGACAAGATCATTGTTCATTCGTTCTCGCACAACGCCTACCTGCCGATGGGTAGCGACGCCGGCAATACCGAACGCACGCTGGGCCGCGCCGTGCTGTCCGAAATGTCGTTCTCCAAGTCGTCCGACCTGGCGACGACCGAGTTGTTCAAGGCCTGCGTGAAAGGTACGAAGATTGGCCCGGCCAAGCTGAATATCGGCCGCGTCGAGAACGGCTCCTACATGAATTTCATGACCTATGTGATGGACAACGCCATGGTCTCGCAAATGAGCTGCAGCGGTGGCGGCGGCATCCCGAACGATTCGTTCTCGATCAACTTCACCAAGATCAAGGCCGACTTCACGCAGCAGAAGACCGATTCGACTGCCAAGGGTACCGGCACCTGGAACTGGAACCTGGAGACCATGAAGGCGGATTGATCCTGCGGCGGCGCACATCGGGCGCCGCCGTTCATCATATTGCGGGTAGAAAGATGCCATATTGCCTGGTGTGTCTAACTGAAATGGCAGAGGCCAGATGCCCGCGCTGCAACGCTCCGACTGTCCCGAACCACGCGACACCCAGTGCAGCCTACCCGTCCTCGTCAAGCAGCCGTGATGTTGAGATGCCTGACCCGAGTTCAGCATCGACATCCTCCGGTCTTGTAAGACTTCACGCGCCATCCATTCCGCCATCGCCTTCACTTGCGTCATCGTCGTCGGTAACGCCCGTTTGTGCGGCGACATCCTACGCACTCGTTCATACCATTGGCGGCAACCGAATTGACGACATGGGCGGTGATGGGGCCTATGCCAACTGGCTTGACGCCCACTTCTCACACAACATCAGTCCAAACGGTTGTGTAGATGTCCAGCGGCTTGTCTATGCGGGGGCGTCGGGAACAGATGTCCAGATTCGCAGGTCAATGGCGCCCAGTTTTCGGGCACGCCTGAATCAATATTTTGATCGTCCGCAGTTATCGCAGACCAGAACGATTATTCTGAACTGGCACATTCGCTACACTGGTCGACCGAATGCCTGGACGGGTCGTGGCAGTAACCAGGCGTTGATCCAGGGACTGAGAAACATCGTGGAGGGGCGAGGGTACAGGCTGATCGTCCTGTATACAGTGCATGAATCCGAAGGATTGCAATCTGAGTGGCGCCATCGGCCGTCCTTGCTGATGGCACTGAATCCTGATGTGCAGGGCACGTTAAGCAATGGGGCCACCGAACGAGTCGGGCTGTCGCGGGTCCCAGGGCTGATGACTTGCGCCCACACGACCAGCGTAGACCTTATCCTTCAGTATCTGGGGGGTGAGTCCAATGCCATGGTGAGAACGTCGGCTGCCGTCCTTATCCAGCAATTCAGGCTGCGAACGATTCCATGCATGGAGAGAAATCAGATGACGCGACAAATGCGAGGAATTGTAGTCTTCGGGATGATCACTCCGAGGCATGGACTATCCGGTGAACTCGTCAGCCATCTTTGCAAACGGATTGCAATGTACGGGTTCGGCTCGGATTTCAGGCTCGTGATAGCCGGTAAAACCCAGGACGGGGATTTGGCAGGCCAATTGAATGCGCTGGAAATCCGACGCCTGCATTTTCACGGTGAATTGGACCATAAAGACGGATTCACGACACTTGCTGGGTGCAAGTATGCAATATCCTTCGATCCACTTGGGTTCCGCGACAACGCGTCGGCACAAGTGAACGTGATACGCGCAGGTCATCTTCTATTTTCCAGAAGGAGCGGCGAGTCCAACGCGACCCTGGTGGAACGTGCGTTAGTGGAAATCGTGCGTTGTGAGCGGGACCCCGAGTACTTGACGTCGATGCTGATTGAGCAGTCGAGTTGTTTCATGCATACCTCTCCAGATGTTGTAGGCAACGAGTTGGATCGCTACTTGCGTGATCTGGCATCGGGTAATGGGCAGTGATAGGTCTGTTACCAGCGTGATACTTGTGTAACGTAGCCGGCAAACCCTAACATCATTTCAAGCCGTATTTATTCGACCTAGCCTTGGATTGATCCTCCCATGAAGCCCGTGCCAGCGAATGCCGTCTCACCGTTATTCGACCGCCTCGCGGGAGGCCCCGATGCGGGCGGGGATGGCCGCCTGCTGGATGCCGACGGCTTGCAGCAATCGGTCCTGACTGACCTGTCCCGGCTTTTCAACTCCCGCAACGGACTGACAATCGAGGAGTTCCTGGGGGACGCGCCCAACTCCCTGCATTACGGTCTTCCCGATACCTTGCGCCTGTCCCCGCAATCCGCCGCCGACCTTGGGCAGTGGGAAAAGGTGGTGGCACGCGCACTCGCGCTGTATGAACCGCGCCTGTCGCAGGTGGGGGTGACGGTGGAGCCGGATCCTGTCAAGCCTGTTTCAGCGCGCATCAGGATCACCGGGGCTGTGATGCTTGGCCGGCAGCCGCGGCAAGTACATTTCGATTGCGTCGTCGGCGGCGACGCGGCCTGCCTGGAGGCGTCAGCATGATTGGCCGGGAAAAGGCGTCCATGCGCGCCCAGGACGAGCTGCTCGAATACTATCGGCGCGAACTGGCCTACCTGCGCGCCCAGTCGGCGGACTTTGCGGCGCGCTACCCGAAAGTTGCGCATCGGCTCGTGCTGGCCGGCGATGAAGCCGCCGACCCGCATACCGAGCACCTGATCCAGTCGGTGGCCTTTCTCAATGCACGCGTCCACCGTGAGCTTGAACGCTACTTCCCGACAGTGGCGTCGGCCATGCTCGATACCTTGTGCCCGAGCTTGACCCAGCCGGTGCCGGCCATGACAGTCATGCAGATGGCGCTCGACCCGAGCGAGGGAAAGGTCACGGCCGGAATGCCGGTGATGCGCGGCACCATGCTGTCCACAACGGCAGCGACGGGCGAGCAATGCCGCTTCCAGGTAGGTTGGGATACTACGCTGTGGCCCCTGCGTATCGGTAACGTCATGCAGGAGGACCCGCGCACCTTGCGCCTGGACCTGCAATGCGAAGGCGGCGTCGATGTTGCGGAGCTTGAGCTCGACACGCTGCGCTTGCATTTGTCCGGCGATCTGCTGACCACGATGCCCCTGCATGAGCTGCTGATCAGCGCCGTGGAGTATATCGAGGTGGTGGGCAGTGCAGGCGTTCACCGCATGTCTGCGCATCACTTGGCCGACGTCGGCTTTGCGGACGACGAAGCAATGCTGGCACTGCCGGCGCACGTGCATCCCGCTTATTGCCTGCTGCAGGAGTACTTTGCGTTCCCGCGCAAGTTCCAGTTCTTTGACTTGTCCGGCCTGCGCGGGCGCCTCGGGCGTGGTGAAGGCTTTTCGATTCGCCTGGTGTTCACCCGCAGTTCCGCTGTTCTGGCGCGCCTGCGCGCCGAGAATATCCTGCTGGGCTGTGTGCCGGCGTTGAACCTGTTCCCCGTCACGAGCGAGCCGATTGTCCTTGACCGGCGCCATTACGAGTACCTGTTGATCCCGGACCGGCGCCGCGACTCGGTGCTTGAAGTGCATTCGATCGTATCGGTGAGCGCCGCCGATCCGCGCGGGGAGCGCAGCCGGGAAATACCCTGTGCTTTCGCCGGAGCCACGGACGACGACGAATTGTGCTGGACCATGCGGCGCGAAGCCAGCCTGCGCAAGGGGATCAGCGGCAGCGACGTCTATCTCGGTTTCGTTGACCGCAGCGATGTACGGGCGGAGCAAGTCGAGCAGGTGCTGTATGCCAGCCTGCTGTGCACGAACCGTTTGCTGGCCGAGCAGGTTGCCGCCGGTACGCGCTTCTGGGGCGATGGTGTCGCTGCCTCGACGGCCATCCGTGCGGTGTACCAGCCCAGTGCACCGCGCCAGCCGGCGCTGCGGAACGATGCGTGCTGGGCCCTGGTTGCGCTGCTGCGCCTGAACCATCGCTCATTGGCCGATGGTACGAATGGTGCGGCCACGCTGCGCGACATGTTGTCGCTGTTTGCCGGCAGCAGCGCGCGGGACCAGCTGCAGGCGCGGGGCATCAAGCACCTGCGCGCCCAGCCGGGAACGGCGCGGCTTGGCGGTGACTCGTGGCGCGGCCACTGCCGCGGCACCGACCTGACGCTGGAATTCGATGCCGCAGCGTTCGATGGTACTTCGCCGCTCGTGCTGGCGGGCGTGCTGGCGCGCTTTTTTGCACTTTACACCACGGCCAATTCCTTCGTGCGCCTGACAGTCCGGCGCTCCGACGAGGTCTGGAAGCAGTGGCCTGCAATGACGGGGCGGCAATGCCTGACCTGATTTCACAACTGCGGGCCAATCCGCAGGATTTCAACCTGTTCCAGGCCATCAGCCTGCTGGAACGCAGTGAACCGCGACGCACGCCGGTCGGGCGAGGTGTAGGCGCCGACGAAGCACTGCGCCTGGCATCACAAGTGGAGATGGCTTTTGCACCGAGCGATATCGCCAGCGTGGACGTTAGTGCCCGTCCCGGCCCGCCCTTGATGTTGCGTACGGCGGCATTGTCGCTGGCCGGGGCGCAGGGTCCCCTGGCGGTGCCGTTCACCGAGCTGTTGCTGGCGAGGCGCCGCGCACGCGATGGCGCTGGGCTCGACTTCCTGGATATCTTCAACCAGCGCCTGATCGGATTCTGGTACCGCGCCCGTTGCAAGCACCATTTGTCGCTGCAGGGAACCGGTGGGCCGGCTTTGCTGCCGCGCAGCCTTGACGCCTTGTCAGGTCTCGGCCTGGCCGAAGGAGCCCACGGTCCGCGCGGCGAAGCGGCTTGGCTGCGCCACGCCGGACTGCAAGGCGCCGCTCCGCGCTCGCTGGCGAGCTTGTTGACACTGCTGCGGGACCGTCTGGGGGTGCGTTTCGAAGGCAAACAATTTGAAGGCGGCTGGCACGCGCTGGCGGCCGGCGACCGCGCACACCTGCGGGGGCTGGGCGGCGGCCGTGCGGCGCAACGCCTGGACGGAGGCGCCAGCCTTGGGGCGCGCGCCTGGGACCAGTCTGCGGGAATTGCACTCAGTGCGCCGGCACTGATGCCTTCCCAGTTCGCGGCCCTGCTGCCAGGCGGGATTGAGTGCGGCTTGCTGGCCTGGCTGGTAGCACGGCACCTGCAGCGGGACTTTACTGTAACGCTGGAACTGAAATTGGCGACGGCGCCGGAATCGCGCCTCGGCGGGCGTCGCAGGCCGGGACTGCAGGCGAAGCTGGGACGAAGCGCGTGGCTGTGCGGACGCGCGGCGCCAGGGCAGCCGGAGCGCCAGTACCAGGCGGCGCGTTTCCAGCTGCCGGCACAGGGGAGTTGAGGCATGGAAGTCGATATCCGCAGCTTGTTGTCGCGCCTTGACCCGGAGTGCCGGCGGGCGATGGACGCGGGCGCTGAGCTGTGTGTCCAGCAAACGCACTTCAACGTCGAGGTGGAGCACTTCCTGCTGGCGCTCATCGACGGCGGCGCAGCCGACCTGCTGCTGTTGCTGCGCCATTATGGCGTGGACGCTGACGCTGTGCGCCGGCAAGTGCAGGATTGCCTGGATGGCTTCAAGCGTGGCAATGGCCGCACGCCGGCCTTGTCGCCGCATTTTGCTGCCCTGTTCCGTGAAGCGTGGTTGACCGGCGCGATGCTGCTGGGGGCGCAGCAGATCCGTTCCGGCGTCGTGCTGCTGGCGATGCTCGAATTGGACAGTTTGCGTGGCATGCTGATCGAGACGGCGCCGGCGCTGCTTGAGATTCCGCGTGAACGGCTCAAAACCGAATTGCCATCGCTGCTGGCGGGCGGCCCGGGGGGCATGGCCCAGGGCGCCGCGGCCAGGCAGCCCGGAACCGGCGATGGCATGACGCCTGCGCTGGACCAGTACACGGTCGACATGACCGCATTGGCACGGGCAGGCCGCATCGATCCGGTGCGCGGGCGCAATGACGAAATCCGCCAGATCATCGACATCCTGCTGCGCCGGCGGCAGAATAATCCCATCCTCACGGGCGAGGCGGGCGTGGGCAAAACGGCGGTGGTGGAAGGCTTCGCGCAGCGCGTCGCCGACGGCAATGTGCCTGCTGTCCTGGCCAATGTCCGCGTATGTGCGCTGGACCTGGCGTTGCTGCAGGCGGGGGCCGGGGTGCGCGGAGAATTCGAACAGCGCCTGAAATCGGTGATTGCCGAAGTGCGCGCGGCCGCTACGCCAGTGATCCTCTTCATCGACGAGGCGCACCAATTGATCGGCGCCGGCGGCAGCGAGGGGCAGGGTGATGCGGCCAACCTGCTCAAGCCCGCCCTGGCACGCGGCGAATTGCGTACCATCGCGGCCACTACCTGGGCCGAATACAAGAAGCACGTTGAGCGCGACCCGGCGCTGGCACGGCGCTTCCAGGTGGTGAAGGTGGACGAGCCGGCGCCGGAGGCGGCGATCAGCATGTTGCGCGGCATGGTCGCCACGCTGGAAAGCCACCACAAGGTGGAGATCCTGGACGAGGCAGTGCGCGATGCAGTGCGCCTTTCGCAGCGCTATATCGCTGGGCGACAGCTGCCGGACAAGGCCATCAGTGTGCTGGACACGGCCTGCGCGCGTGTTGCGATTGCCCAGGCAGGCGCGCCGCCGGCCCTGGAGGCGCTGGAACACGAGATGGTGCTTGCGCAGGAAGATCTTCGATTGGCGCGCCAACAACTGGGGCGCGGGGAAACCGACGCCGCCGACGCAACGCAGTTGGCCGCCGCCGTGGAGCGCCTCTCTGCCCGCCATGCAAGCCTGCTGGCCAAAGTCGCTGAGGAGCGCGACGCTGTGTCCGAAATCCTGGCACTGCGCCGGGAGATCTCGGCGCGTGCGGATGCCGGTGGTGCCGCGGACGAGGAGCAGCAAGCGCAGGCCGCCCAGTTGCAGCGGCTGCAAAAAGGGCTGGAAGCAATCCGCGACGATGAACCGCTGGTCCCCGTCTGTGTCGATTCGGCCATGGTGGCTGGAGTGATCGCCGGCTGGACCGGCATCCCGGTTGGAAAAATGCTGGCCGATGAAGTGCATACGGTCCTGGAGCTCAACGATCGCCTTTGCGAGCGCATCGTCGGCCAGGACCAGGCCATCGACACGATCGCGCGCCGCGTGCGCACCCTGCGCGCAGAGCTTGACGATCCTGGCAAGCCGGCCGGCGTGTTCATGCTGGTTGGCCCGAGCGGCGTTGGCAAGACCGAGACCGCCTGTGCCCTGGCCGACCTGCTGTATGGCGGCGAGCGCAATATGATCACCATCAATATGTCCGAATTCCAGGAGGCGCATACCATTTCCAGCCTGAAGGGCGCGCCGCCGGGCTACGTCGGTTATGGCAAGGGCGGCGTGCTGACGGAGGCCGTGCGCCGCCGGCCATACAGCGTAGTGCTGCTTGACGAAATGGAGAAGGCGCACCCCGACGTGCTCGAGCTGTTCTTCCAGGTGTTCGACAAGGGCACCATGGAAGATGGAGAGGGCGTCCCGATCGATTTCAGGCACTGCCTGATCCTGCTCACGTCCAACGCGGCGCAGGATGTGATTACGCGCGCTTGCCACGATGGCGCCGTGCCCGATCCGACAGCCCTGGTCGAACTGTTGCGGCCGGCCTTGCTGCGCCAGTTCAGCCCCGCCTTCCTTGGCCGTGTGGTGCTGGTGCCGTACTACCCACTCGATGATGCCGGCATCGGCATGATCGTCGACATGAAGCTGGCCAGGCTGGCCGAACGCTTCGCAGCCCACCACCATGCGCGCTTCAGCTGGGACGATGCGGTGACTTCGGCCATCGCAGCGCGCTGCACCGAGGTTGACAGCGGCGCGCGCAATATCGATTTCATCCTGACCCAGACCGTGCTTCCGCAGCTTGCCAGCCATGTGCTGGAACGGATCGCGACAGCGTCGGCATTTTCGGCGGTGCATATGGCGATGGAATGGGGACAGTTTTCCTACAGTTTCCGCGATAGTCCGATCGGGAGGGCGGCATGAACACGGGTTTCAAACAGGCCGGTGGCCTGATGCACCTGACCTCGCCGTTTGGCGCGGATGACCTGCTGCTGGATAGCCTGTCCGGCAGCGAGGGCTTGTCGGAACTGTTCCGGTTCACCCTGCATATGCGCTCCTCCAGCACCAGCTTGCGGGCGGCAACTGCCGTCGGCAAGGAAATGACAGTCAGTATCGGCGGCACGTGCGGCACGCGTTATATCAGCGGCATGGTGATGCGCTTCGTCCAGAGCGGCCAGGATCGCGATTTTGCGCTCTACGAAGCGGAGCTGGTACCCACGCTCTGGAAGCTGGCCTTGTCGCGTGACCGGAAAATCTTCCCCAACCTTGGCGTGGACGCCATCATCAAGGATGTCCTGACGGCGTTCGGCGTGACCTTCGAATCGCGCCTCGCCAGGACCTACGCCAAGCGCGAATATTGCGTGCAGTATGACGAAACTGCCTTTGACTTCATTTCCCGGCTGATGGAGCAGGCAGGCATCTGCTACTTCTTTACCTTTGGCGCCAGCGGACACACCATGGTGCTGGCCGATGCCTCCAGCCAGTTTGCCGATTGCCCTGGCGGCGCCAAGGTGCGCTACTGGCCGGAAACGGGCATGCTGCGGCCGGTTGATGCCATCTCGCGCTTCGCCCATGAGCACCGCATCGCACTGAAGCAGGCGACCGTCAGCGACTATGACTTCGTCACTCCGGACACCTCCCTCGAAGGCAGTTTTGCTGCCACGGACGGCGCGGGCGCGAGCTACGAGTTCGCCACCGGCCACGCCACGGTGGACGCGGGCAAGGCACTGGCGCAGCTGCAGGTGGAAGAGAGCCAGTGCGCAGCCGAAGTGCTGCACGGCGACAGCTTCTGCTACCCCTTCAGTGCGGGCACGCGCTTCACGCTGGCAGGTCATTTCGTCGCCGCGCTCAACGCGTCCTTTGTGCTGCGCCGGGTGCTGCACACCGTGCGCGGCGACATGTACAGCAATGCCTTTGAAGCCTATCCCGCCGCGGTGCCATTCCGGCCGCCGCGGCTGGCGCCCGTTCCCCGTGCGCCCGGTTGCGAGACGGCCGTGGTGGTGGGGCCTGCGGGCGAGGAAATCTGGACCGACAAGCATGGCCGCGTCAAGGTGCGCTTTCCCTGGGACCGTGCGGCGGCCGACGACAAGCGGGCGCCATGGATCCGGGTGGCGCAGGCCACGGCGGGCAAGGGCGTCGGCGCTTTCTTCCTGCCACGCATCGGGCACGAGGTGGTGATCAGCTATGTGAACGGCGACCCGGACCGGCCGCTGGTGACCGGCAGCGTCTATAACGGCAATAACGTGCCGCCGGCGGTGCTGCCCGCCAACCAGACCCAGTCGATTCTGCGCACCCTGTCGTCGAAGCAGGGCAGCGCCGGCAACGAGTTGCGCTTCGAAGACAAGAAGGATGCCGAACAGCTCTATATGCATGCCCAGAAGGATATGGCGGTGGAGATCGAAAACGCCTTGACGACGACCGTGAAGAAGGGCGCGGAACAGCACACGCTGGAGGAGGGCGACCGCACCATCGTGCTCAAGAAGGGCAAGGAGCTGCACCAGGTGGCGGGCACCCGCGACCTGGCAGTCAAAGGCGCCGAGACCCATGCCAACGAGGCCGCATTCACGCATACGGTCAAGGGCGATTACCAGCTGACGATCGACGGCAGCCTGACCATATCGGTCAAGGGCGGCATCAAGCTGGTGTCGGACGACAGCCTGGCAATGGAGGCCGCCAAAGCGCTGTCGGCCAAGGCCGGGACGGAGCTGAGTCACAAGGCAGGCACCGCGCTGCAGAGCGAGGCCGGCACCGATATGGCCTGCAAGGCAGGCAAGGCGCTGCAGTTGCAGGCAGGCCTGCAGATCGACCACAAGGCGCCCATTATCAACAGCAAGGCCGATGCCACCCAGACGGTGGAAGCGGGGGCAGTCCTGACGCTGAAGGGCGCCATGGCGAAGGTGAATTGAATGGACATCCAACAGCCATCCCCTGTCGACAACGCAGCGGCAATCATGGTCGAAGAGCGCGACGCGGACGGCAATGTCCTGTTGCGCAGCGCCATGGCCAGCGGCGTACTGCATGGCCCGCTGGAGCAGTTCTGGCCTGGCGGCCAGCTCGCCATGCGGGCGCATTTCGAGCACGGCAAGCTGCACGGGCCCATGACGCTGTACGACGCGGACGGCGCGCTGCTGCAACGCAGCGATTTCCAGCGCGGTTTGGCGCATGGCGTGGTGGAGACGTATGTCCATGGCCGGCGGGTGATGGCGCAGACCATGTCCGATGGCGTTGCCAGCGGTCCGTCCCTGTCGTATGACGAAGCGGGACAGGTGACTGCGCGACTGTCGCTGGAGTCCGGCCAGATCGAAGGACCGGCCGCCTTCTTCCACGAGGGACGGCAGGTCCGCAACTCGGTCTACCGCGCCGGCTTGCTCGAGGGGGAGTCGGTCGATCTCGATGCTGAGGGCCAGGTGGTGCAGCGCTGCAGCTACCGCGCCAACCTGCTGCATGGCTCGCTGCGCCGCTATTGGCCGAATGGGGCCTTGATGGAGGAAGTGCTTTACCGCGATGGCGTCCCGGTGGGGCCGCCGGTACGCTTTAACGCGCAAGGTGCACGGGTTGGCAATGCCGAAGCCGCGCCGGCACTGCTGGAACGCATCAAACGTTTGCTAAGGGGCGACTGATGGGACAACAAGTATGCGCAGGAGCGATGCTCAAATGCTCGTTCGGGCTGGCGCCCGGCACGCTGATGGTGCCGCCGACCAGCCAGGTCATGACGATCATGCCGGATGCGAATGTGATGGACTCCAAGCCGATGGTGAACATCCTGCCGTTTGGCATGTGTACCTCACTCGGCAATCCGCAGGTAGCGGCGGCGACGGCGGCCGCCTTGGGCGTCCTGACGCCAATGCCTTGCGTGCCGATGACCAGTGCACCGTGGATGCCGGGATCGCCGACCGTTTTGCTGGGCAATCTGCCGGCACTGAATAACGCCTCGAAGCTGATGTGCATGGCCGGCGGCGTGATCGAAATATGTGTGCCGGGGCAAGCCACGGTGGCCGTGCCTTGAGGCGGAATTGAACCTGACGGGTACGATGATGGAATACAGATTGAGCCTCACCCCGCGTCTGCTGGCGGTCGGCCTGTGCGGCGTCGTGGCCTTGCTGGTGCTGCTGTTTGCATTGGGCTTCCAGGTTGGACTGCGCATGTCGGAGAAGGCGCCGCAGGCGCCGCAACTGCTGGCGGCGGCGCAGCAACCTGCGGCGCATGCCGAAGCCATACCGGCGCCAGCGGCCACCCAGGAGTCGCCATGAATGCGCGCCTGGCATGGAGCGCGGTGCTGGCCTTCGCGTTGCTGGCACCGCGTCCCACGCCGGCGGCCAGCGTGGCGCCGCCTGCCGCATCGCCAAGCGCGTCGCCCCTGGTGCGCATGACAGACGGCCGTATGCTGGCGCCCGACATCGCCCGCATCGTCGAGCGCGGTGAACTGGTCGTGGCCATGTACCAGATCGACAGCCCGCCGTTCTATGCGCAGAAGGACGGCGTCATGCGCGGCATCGACGTCGAACTGGCGCAGGCAATTGCCGGGGAGCTGGGCGTCACGGTACGCTTTGACCGCAGTTCGGCCAGCGTCGACGCGGTGGTGGAAATGGTTGGCAATGGGCAGGCGGACCTGGGCATCAGCCGCCTTGGGCGTACCGTGCGGCGCAGCCAGATGGTGCTGTTCTCGACGCCCTACCTGGTCCTGGGGCATGCCATGCTGATTCATCGTGTCCGCTTCGCGGAAAAGTACGGCAAGCAGCCGTTGAAGGACGCCATGCGCAACTTCGAAGGCCCGCTGGGCGTCATGGCCAACACCTCATGGGTGGAGTTTGCGCGACGCGACTTCCCGGCCGCGAAGCTGCAGCCTTATCCAAACTGGCAGGCGCTGGTCGAGGCGGTACGACGCGGCGAGGTGCTGGCCGCCTATCGCGACGAGCTGGCCGTGCGTGAGGTGCTTGAGCAGGATCCGCGCCTGGCGCTGAGCCTGCGTACTGTAACGTTCACCGATGCGCAAACGGCGCTCAGCGTCATGGTGGGTGCGCGCGACAACACCTTGCTATCTTTCGTTAACGAGGTGATCGCCATGCAGGCGAACCGCCGCAAGGGCGGCGACAGGAGGATGAAGCCATGAGTGCGCTGGCCCAAGGCGCCGGCCTGCTGCCTCCCGCCGGATGGCGCCGCGTGCAGGCCCTTGCGATCAACCCGCTGGTGGTGCTGGCCTGCGTGCTGCTGGGCGGCGCGATCGGCTGGGCGATGCCAGCGGCCGGGCAGCGGCTGGCGGTAGTCGGTACCGTCTACGTCAACCTGCTGACGATGGTGGTGCTGCCGTTCATGATGTCGGCAGTGGTATTGAGCCTGCAAACCTTGTACCGTGAAGGCGGCACCGGCAAGATTGCGCAGCGCGTGGTGCTGGTGTTTGTACTGCTGGCGTTGGCGGCGGCGGTTCTGGCAACGGCCGGCACGCTGGTGGTGCATCCCGGAGAAAACATGTCCGATGCGACCCGGCTCGAACTGGGACAGATTGTGGGAGGCGATGCCGACCAGACCAACACCTCGATGGCCTTGCACCAGGCGGAGGCTACCCCGGTTTCGGCCAGTGCGCAGGATATCGTCCGGCGCCTGGTGCCGTCGAATATCTTTGCCGCCCTGGCCGAAGGCGAAACCCTGAAAGTCCTTATTTTTGCCTTGCTGTTCGGGATATCTGTGGGCCAGGTGCCCGAACGGATCGCCGGCGGGCTGCAACAGGCGCTGCAATCCGTCTACGAAGCCTGCCAGACCCTGACGCGCTGGATCAACTTGCCGCTGCCGCTGGTGGTGGTGTGCATGACCGCCGGCCAGGTTGCGCGCACCGGGGTCGCCGCGATGGCTGCGATGGCGGGCTATGTGGCTGGATTCCTGTTCGTCAGCCTGCTGGTCATCTGCCTGGCCGTGCTGCTGGTGCGCCTGCGTACGGGCGGCGAGCTGAAGCCGGTGATGAAGGCGATGCGCGAACCGTTCGCGCTGGGCGTGGCGACCAACAACAGCGCCGCGTGCATGCCTGCCATGGTGGAAGCGCTGGCGGGGCGGCTCGGGTTTGCGCGCGCCCGGGTCGAATTGCTGGTGCCGCTGTGCACGGCGCTGCTGCGCGCCGGTCCGGTGGTGTACTTCGTCAGCGGCACGATGTTCATTGCGGCCCTGTACGGGCGCGCGTTGGGACCGGGCGACTTGCTGCTGCTGGCGGGGGTGGCTGCACTGACGGGCTTCGCGTCGTCTGGAATGGGCGGCGTGGCGACGGTGGCGCTGATGGGAACAGTGTGCGCCTACCTGTCCCTGCCGTTCGAGGCCGCCTTCGTCCTGTTTGTGGCAGTCGATCCCCTTTGTGCGATGGCGCGCACCGCCGTCAGCGTGCTGGTTGGCTGCGCGGCGGTGGCGCTGATCTGCGCACGGCCGCTCAGCTTGTGAGGAAGGCGCCATGAAGCTGCTGCACACCATCCTGCACCAGCCAGCTGCCTTGCTGGCCGCCATGCTGCTGGGGGCCTGGTGCGGGCTGGCCTGGCCGGCGGCCAGCCCGGTGTTCGCTGCGCTGGCGGCGCTCTACCTGTCGCTGGTGCAGGCGGCTACGCTGCCCTTCCTGGCGCTGGCGGTGTATTTCGGCTTGCAGCGCAGCGTGGCTGGCGGGGCGCCTTGGGGGCGCCTGGTCCTGTTGCTCGCAGCGGGACTGGCGGGCATGGTGCTGTGTGCCCTGGCTGGCGCCATGCTCACCAGCGCCGCGGCAGGTGGCGCCGGCATGGATCCGGAGCAGGCTGCCGCCCTGGGCCGGCTCACCCTGCGCGCTGAAATCGGCGCTCCTGTCAGCCTGCAGGGGGAGGGGCCCGCCCAGGCCAGCATGCCGGCTGCACCGGACCTGGTGCCTTCCAACCTGTATGCGGCGCTGGCAGCGGGTGCGGTGCCGTCGGTGCTGGTGGGGGTGCTGCTGTTCAGCGCAGCCGTGGCCACGCAGGGCATGGCGCGCACGGCACAACTTGGCAGCATCCTGGAGGCGGCGTATCGCGGCCTGGAAGGGGTGATTGGCCTTGTCAATACTGGGCTGCCGCTGATTGCCTTCGTGCTTGCTGCGGCCGCCGTTGGCGCTGCGGGCAGTGAAATCAGCCTGGTGGGCGGCTTCCTGGGCAGTTGGAGCATTGCGGCCCTGCTGGCGTCGGGCCTGGCACTGGCCGCCCTGTGCTGGCGCCTCAAATCCGGGCCCGGGCCGGTGCTGGCGGCGTTGCGCGCACCGCTGACGGTCTGCCTGTTCTCGCCGGTGGGAACGGCCGCGCTGCCGGAATTCATCGAAGCGCTCAGCGTGCGGCTGGGGTTTGCACGGGGCACTGTCGAATTGCTGGCGTCCGCATTTCCGGTGTTCGTGCGCAGCGGGGAAGCGTTGTTCTATGCGGTGCTGGCGGTGTATGCAGCCAATATCTATGGCCATGCACTGGCGCTGCAGGAGATCCTGCTGCTGGCCCTGTTGTCATGCTGGTTCACGGTGGCTACCAGCGGCCTGCCGGGAGCCAAGGCTGCGTTGTGGTCCGCCGCACTGCAGTCGCGTCTCGGTGTGCCGCTGGATGCGTTGCTGCCGGCACTGGCGGCAGTCGAAGTGCTGTGTGAGGGCACGCGCAGCCTGGTGTCCTACCTGGCTGCAGCGGCCCTGGTAGCCCTGTCGGCCGAGCCCGGGCGCCTGCCGGCGGAAGCGGCTGCCAGCGGCGCCGCAGCGGCTCCCGTGCTGCTGGTGTTGGGGCGCCGGCAAGCGGTGTTGAGCCTGTTGCTATTGGGTGGCACCTTGCTGCTGGTGTTCTGCGCCGGCCTGGGTGCCGGATTGCGCAAGAACCTGCTGACTACTTTTTAGGGGAATCTCATGACGCATATCAAGCGTTCCGCCCGGCTCATGGCGGCCGTGTTGGCGCTGAGCGTGCTGGCAGGCTGCAGCGCCATAGCCAACCTGGCCGGCGGGCCGCGGCCGCAGGCGCCGCGCTGGCAGACCCTGGCCCTGGCCGCAGCGGACAACGCCAACGGCAATAGCGCGCTGGCTGTCGACGTGGTATTGGTCAAGGACAGGAGTGTGCTCGAAACGCTGGCAGCCATGCCTGCCGCGCGCTACTTCGCCGGACGTGCCGACCTGCAGCGCACCTTCCCCGAAGCCGTGACCGTGCTGGCAGTGGAAATCACGCCCGGCCAGGTGATCCAGCTGGACCAGAAGCGCTTTGGCACGGAACGGGCCTGGGCCGCACTGGCTTTCGCCAACTACGCCGCGCCGGGGGAACACCGCGCGCGCCTGCTGCTCGATCGCGGCGGCTACGTACTGCAATTGAATGCCCAGGGCTTTGTCGCCAGCGACATCCAGCCGGGCGCAGCCCATTAGAAAAGGAAAGTGCCATGGCCCAAGCACGGTTAGCCGAACATATCCAGTGGCATGAAGGCATGCTGCTGGCACCCCAGCACTTCCAGCAGGAGAGCGCACGGGTCGATGCGCTGGTGGGCTGGCAGACCCTGGCCGGACAGCCGGTGGCCTGGGGCGTGCGCCGGCTGGAGATCGACGAAGCCTTGCTGGTCAACGGCCTGTTGCGCATCACGGCCATTGAAGCCATCCTGCCGGATGGGATGGCGGTGCATTACGACGCAGCGCTGGCGCAGGGGCATGCCCTGGAACTGGACCTGGCCCCCTGGCGCGGCTTCATGGAGCAGCAGGCATTGCCGGTCTATCTGGCGGTCGGAAGCGCGCGTTCGCTTCGGCTGGCGGGCCAGCCGGCCAGGTTCCGCCGCATCACGGGCAGCCTGGTGGAAGACGAAGTATCGGAGGCCGTGGCTGAGGAGGTGCCGCGCATGGCAGCCAACCTGGCCCTGATGGCAGGTGCGGTGCCGGGTGCCGCTTACGTGGCGCTGCAGCTGGTGCAGCTTGTGCGCGAGAACGAGTCCGTGCGGCGCGCTCCCTTCTGGCCTGCGCAGCTTGCGGTAGCAGCGCAGGCGCCGCTGCTGGAACGCGCCAAGGCACTGGCAGCGCAGATGCGCAGCAAGGCCGTGTTCCTGGCGCGCCAGAGCGCGGCCGGTTCCTCGCTGCCCGAAGAGCGGCTGGCCTTGCTCGAACTGCGCTCACGCCTGGCCAGCCTGACGCTGCACCTGCCGCTGCTGGAGGCAGCCGTCTTTGCCCCGCTGGTGCAACCGCTGCCCTTGTACCTGGCCCTGTGCGCGCAACTGGGGCCGCTGGCAGCGCTGCGTCCCGGCGCCGTGCCGCTGGCGCCACCGGCCTATGTGCATGCGGACAGCCACGCCGCCTTCGTGCAGGTGCTGGACAACCTGGAAGACCTGGTCGGCGAGGTGAGCCAGGAATGGCGCAGCCACACCTTCCGCGACGAGGGCCGGGTCTTTGCCTTGCCGATTGAGGAAGCGTGGCTGGGATCGCGCCTGGTCGTCGGCCTGCGCGGACTGGACGAGCGCGGGCTGCAGGATTGGATGGAGCGCGCCGTGATCGGCTCGCGCACGGTGTCGACCTCGCTGGCCGAACGCAGGGTGCCCGGGGCTGCGCGCTGGCTCATAGAAGCCGCCCCCGAACTGGGCCTGCGCGGCGGAGCCGGCTGGACCCTGTTTGCCATCGAAGCTGCGCCGCAATTCATCATCGCCGGCCAGGATCTCTTGCTGAGCAACCTGCTGGAACATTCGCAGGCCGGGCGCCCGCGGGAAGTGGTGCTCTTTGTGAAAGAATGACCATGACTACCTACGACACCAGCGCCGGCGGCGACGACTTTGCCTCGGCCCAGTTGCGTGCCTTCGTCGCCGTGCTGCAGCAGGAGGTGGCCGCTGCTGCACGGCTTGGCGAGGCGGAGGGCCGTGCCGGCGCCGAAGCCTTGAGCCAGCGCCTGTGCGTACTGATTGAAGAGCAGGCGCGCGAAGCGGGCCGGGTCGCCGGCCGCAGCGGCGCCGATGCGGCAGCGCAGGCGCGCTACCTGAAGGCGGCCCTGGCCGATGAAGTGCTGCTGCATACCGATTGGACCGGGCGCCAGTACTGGCAGCATGTGCTGCTGGAAGCGTTGCTGTTTCAGACCAGCCAGGCCGGGCAGCGCGTGTTCGCCGACATCGACCAGTTGCTGCGCGAACGCGAGCCGGCACAGCGCAGCCATGCACGCATGTTCCTGCACGTGCTGGCCCTGGGTTTCCAGGGCAGCTACCGGGATGGCGCGAGCCTGGCGCCGATTGCAGCGTACCGGCGCGAACTGTTCCAGTTCGCCTACCAGCGTGCGCCCGGCCTGGGCGGGCGCGATGCCGTCCTGAGCGACCAGCCCTATGCCAGCACGCTGGCGCACCTGGGTTCACGGCGCCTGGCCAGTTTCAGCCGGCGCTACCTCGCACTGGGGCTGGTCTTGCTGATCCTGCTGGGGCTCTCCGAGGTCCTCTGGTTGTGGCAATCGTGGCCCGTGCGTGAAGCGCTCGCGGCACCTGCGGTTGCATGGACGGGGCCTGCCGCAGCAGGGAGGCTGCCATGCTGAACTTCCTGGCCGATAACCTGGCGATCATCAGCCTGCTGCTGGTGACGCTGCTGGTTCTGGCCCTGCTGGCTGTCGTGGTCAGCGCGGCGTTGCGCGGCCCCGGCCAGGAAGGTGCGGCTGCTGCAGCGGCGCCGAAGCTGCGCTCCGAGTCGCTGCGCCAATCCTTCCGTACGGCGCTGGAACTGATCGAGAGCAATCTCGCTACCCGGGCCGAACGCTACAAGCTTTGCTGGACGCTGGTACTGGACGAAGGCAACGGCAGCGGGCTGCCGCTTGGGCACTCTGGGCTGCCGAGCGCCCTGAGTATCGACAACAGCCAGGGCGCCGCTGCGCTGGGCCTGGGCTGGAATTTCTTCGACCAGGGCGTGGTGGCCCAACTGCAGGCCAGCCAGCTCGGTTCCCCCGACCCGGACAGCTCGGCCAATACCGGCGTCTGGGACGACTTCCTTGGGCTGTGCCGCAAATACCGTCCGCAACGGCCGTTCGACGCGATCGTGCTGGCGGTGCCTTGTTCGGCCCTGTTGGCAGGCGATGCGCAAGGCCAGCAGGAATTGGTGGCGCGCGCCAAAGCCATCCACCGCCGCCTGTGGCTGGCGCAGAACCGCCTGGCCCTGCGCATTCCGCTTCACCTGGTGATCACCGAATGCGAGCAGGTACCGGGCTTCGCCGCCTTTGCTGCGGCTCTGCCGGAGGCCTTGCGCCGTTCCATGCTGGGGTGGGCTGCGCCGTACGAGGTTGTGGCGCCGTTCCGTGAGGTCTGGGTCGATGCCGCCATGGACCAGGTGACCGGCAGCGTGGCCGACGCTTGTGCCGAACTGTGCGCTTTGGAGGCGAGCGATGCCGGCAGCGCCGGGTACTTCCTGCTGCCTGCACAGCTTGAGCGCCTGCGCGCCGGCCTGAAACTGTTCTGCGGAGAGCTGATGCGTCCCAGCGCCTACCATGAACCGTTCCTCCTGCGCGGCATCTACCTGACGGGCGACTGCAGCGCAGCGTTGCCGGTTGAGCAGCCCGGCTCCGCTGCAATGCAGGGCGCTGCGCCGTCCGCGGACGCGGCGCCTGTCATGCCAGCCTTCCTGCGCGATATCTTCGAGCGCAAGATTTTCCCGGAGATAGGCCTGATGCGCGGAGCGGGGCGCACGCGGCGCCCGGCCCTCAATCGTGCTGGCCAGCTTGCCCTATGGGCGGTGCCGGCGGTATGGGGGATCGGGCTGGTGGTGGCGACTTTCCAGTTGTCGCAGCAAGGCAGCGCGGCGCGCGCCTACCTGCAGCGCCAGGCGCAGGCTGACAGCGCTGCCGACGCGGCCACGGCGCAAGCAAGCCAGCTGCGCACGGTGGACGCCTTGCGCAGCCTGGAACAATTGGGCGCGCGGCGCTTTTCCTCGTTCTTCATGCCGGGATCCTGGACTGCCTTCGACAACCTGCACGTCCGGCTGCAGGAGCGCCTCGCCAGGGACTTCGCCGAACACGCTTTCGAGCCGCTGCGCCGTGCCGCGCAGGCACAAGCCTCCGCGCTGACAGGTGTGCCGCGCGATCCGGCGGGTCAATTGATCCCCGGAGCGCAATGCAGCCTGCCGGCGCGCTGGAGCGAAGCGGCGGGTTCGGCGCGTGCCCTCAACCTGGAAGACCTGCCGCAGTACCTTGGCATGCTGCAGTACCTCGACCAGCTGGACCGGCTGGACGGCGCAATACAGGCCTTGCGCCGGCTGCAGGAGCCCGGCGCAGCGCCGGCCACCGGGGATGACCTGGCATTGGCGGTTCGCGTGCTATTGGGTGTGCAGCTGCAAGGCCTGCCGCCGCGCACCGCGGCTATGTTCCGCGCCACTGCGCAGCAAATGCTGGCACTGGATACCGCACCGATGCAACAGGCCGCACGCTGCACGCTGCAACTTGCCAGCCATGCGCTGTACCGCCGCCTGTTCGAAGGCAATGGCTTGCTGCGCGCCGAGCAGGCGGTGGCGGCCAGCACGGCGGGCCTGCTGGAAACCGCGCCGCGTTCGCCCGAGATGGCGGGGCAGCTGCAACTCTGGCTCGCACTGCGGGGCGCGCTCGATGATGAAAAAGCCATGCTGGCCACAGCCAAGGGCGCGTGGATGCGCGAAGGTACGGTCAACCTGGGCGCTACGCACGAGGCGCTGCTGGCGCGGATTGCGGCCAATGGGCTGCTGGGCCCGACACTGGCGCGCGACAGCAAGGAGCGCGCGGCACAGGGTTTCGCCCGCTTCAAGGCGGCGTGGGATGGGCTGCTGGCGACACCGCTTGCCATCGACAGCGGCAGCACCGGCCTTGCCTGGATCGAGGGGCACTGGGCCTTCACGCCGGAGCGCAAGCTGCTGCACGAGACCGTGACGGCCTTGCTGGCGCAACCCTACATGAAGGAGGGGGCATCGGCGCACCTGCCGGACGTTCCTCCCGGTGCCACGCTGGCCTGGGACAAGGGGCAGCTCGATCGCGCCGCGAGCCTGGTCGAAGCGCGCAAAGCGTTCCAGGCCGGCAGCTACCTGCACCTGCCGGCCGCATTGCAGCCGGCCGCCGCGGCGCTGGTCGACCTGGCATTGGCCGAGAGCACCCACAATGCGCTGGCGCAGGCCGCCAGCATTGCACCGGCTGCATTGCCCAGCGCAGCCAGCGACGCCGAGCGCGCTGCGGCCTTGCGTGTGCGCGCCTTCCTGGAAGAACTTGGCGCCCGTTTGGCCCTGGCCGAACTTGATGCAGCATTGGCGCGCGATGCGCTGACCCGCCTGCAGCGCATGGACGACTATTTCACGGCAGCGGAGGTATTCCAGCCGCGCGACCGCAACTTCCAGTCTTGGAAAGGAGGGAAGGGGCCGCTTGCCGAAGCGTTTGCGGGCGGTGATCCGGCCGGGCTGCCCGACTATGTGGCGCAGCAGCTTGAATTCATCGAGGTGGCCGGCAAGCAGGTGGAAGGCGTGCTGCCATTGGCTGGCAGCAGCGCGGCCGGTGCCCCCGCGGTCGCGCGCTGGCAGGGCATTGCGGCCGACTTGCGGCGTTACCGCCTGAAGAGCCCGACCAGCTCCCTGATCGCCCTCGAACAGTTCATGCTGCTGGGCGCCAGCGAGATCGATGCCGCCAACTGCCTGGACAAACTCTCCGGCCGCGGTACGCTAAGGCGCGGCGCCGACCTGTTCGCCGAGCGCCTGGCCAGCCTGCAGGACGGCCTGCAAGCGCGCTGCCGTGAACTGTCGGCCAACCAGTACAAGGTCGAGTGGGAACGTTTTGCCGATACTTACAACCGTGACCTGGGCAGGCGGCTGCCGTTCGTCGCCTGGCCCGTCAGCGGCGCCGAAACCAGCGCCGCCGGCGTGGACGAAGTGGGGGCCGCGCTGCGGCAGTACGAACGGGTGCGTGCGGCGAGCCTGCGCGCTGAACGCGATCCCGGCCGGCCGGTGGCCAGTGCCGCGGTGCGCCAGGCCGACCAGCAATGGCGCCGCGTACGGGAAGTGCTGGCGCCATTGTTCCCATCCGAAGAGGGGCAGGCTGGCGGCCTTGATGTAACGGCGCAGTTCCGTGTCAACGTGGCGGCGGAGGCAGAGGCCAACAAGATCATTGAATGGAGCCTGAGTATCGGCACCAATACGGTACGCCAGGGAGAGGCGCCGCGCGCCTTGCGCTGGGAACCGGGCATGCCGGTCTTGCTTTCACTGCGCCTGGCGCGCGACGGTACCGTGATGCCAAAAGCCGAACCCGGCCACCCGAATATGTCGGTGGAAGCGCGTACCGTCAGTTACCGCTTTGACGATCCCTGGGCTTTGTTCAGCTTTATTGGCGCTTACCGGGACAGCGACACCAGCGCCGGCGACGGCCGGGTCCCCTTGCTGCGCTTTGAATTCCCGCTGGTCCACAGTGAAGCGGCAGCCGCGGACACGCGGGCCCGGGTATTCGTGCGCCTGCTGGTCAGCGCGCCAGGCAAGCGCGCACCGCTGGCGTGGCCATTGGCATGGCCAACCCAGGCGCCGGCCTGGGAGGACCCCGTCAAAACCAATGAAGCGCCACGCCGCACGGCGCAGGCGGCGCTTGCCGAGTGAGGCGGCGATGGATATGAACAGGCCTGTGCGGATCGCGCTGTTCGGCAGTTTCTACCGCGGCTTCCACGTACTGAGCGAACTGCTCAAAGGCCCGGTCGGACGCCAGGTGATGATGGTAGGTGTTGCCACTGACGACGCGCGCGCCAGTTTCGTCAGCCCTGGACGGCGCGTATGGGCGTACCCGCATTGTCCTTGCGAGGAATCCATGGTGGAGCAGTTGGCCGTAGTGCACGGTCTGCCAGTGTACAAGGGGCGTATCAAGAGCGAGCCGTTCTATCGCCTGTATGAAGAAGAATGGCGGCCGGACCTGTGCATTGCGGCCACCTTCGGCCAGCGCATCGATGCACGGCTGCGCAACTACCCGCGCCATGGCTTCTACAACCTGCACCCTTGTATTGACGATGGCTGGCCCTCGGGCTACGCGGGTCCGAATCCGTTCCAGGCCCTGCTCGACGACGGTTCCGACCATGTCGTCATTGCCCTGCACGAAGTGGACGATGGCTTCGACACCGGCCGGCTGGTAGCGCTGTCGGAGCGGATCTATTTTCCTCCCGCCGCCTCGGTGGTGGACCTCCACAAGTCCACGTCGCCGCTCGCGGCCAAATTCCTGGTTCAACAGCTCGGCAAACTGCTTGCTGGCACTTCCCAAGAGGCTTAGCAATGAAAGCAATTCCAGATTTTCTGATCAGCGCCTCGGAACAGCAATTGCTGGACGACCTGCTGGCGCCCGTGTCGCCGGAAGCGCCGTGCGGCGCAACGGCACGGAATGACGCTGCCTTTACCGAAATCCGGCTGCTGCGCGAGGAGGACGATCCAAGCCTGCCCATGGGCCATTGGGAACGGCCGTTGAAGCAGGCTGACTGGGAACAGGTTGCACAGCGTTGCAGCACCATGCTGGCCACGCGTTCAAAGGACCTGCAGCTTGCCGTGTGGCTGGCCGAGGCCTGGATGCGCCAGCGTGGCTTTGTCGGCCTGTTGCATGGATTGCGTTTGCTGGACGCGCTGCTGCGCAGCTATTGGCCGGTGCTGCATCCGCTGATCGAAGACGACGGTGATTGCGATGCGCGGCTTGCGCCGCTGGAATGGCTGAACGAGGTGCTGAGTATCGCGATACGGATACATGCTCCCTTGCTCGTGCTGCAGGGTTTCAAACCGCCACGTGTCACATTGGCCGACTGGGAGCGGCTGGCGACGGTGCGGGAAACAGGCGGCGAGCCGCGCGATGGCGAAGCACTTGCATGCCGCGCCGACGTGCTGGCAGCCGGCGCGTCGCAGGGCGCGGCACTGGCCGTCACGCGTGCCGCCGTGCTGCATGGCCTGGATTACCTGCATTCGATGTCAAGCCTGCTGCATGAGCAGTTGCAGGAACAGGCACCCAAGCTGGGTAAGCTGCAAAATGTCCTGGAAGCCGTGCAGCGCGTATTGCAACAGCTCGGGCCCGAGCATCAGGAAAGCGCCGAGGCGCTTCCCCAGGCGGAAGCGGCGGTGGCGCAGGAGGCCGAGGTGGTGCCGGAGCCAATGCCAAAACAAGAGCCGATTGTCGTGGGCCAATGGCGCGACCGCAACGAGGCGTATGTCACGCTCGATGCATTGGCGGACTACCTGATTGCTGTCGAGCCGCACAGCCCGACGCCATTCCTGCTGCGCCGCGCCGCAAGGTGGGGCCGCATGCCGTTGCCCGAAGTGCTGGCGGAAGTCCTGCAGGAAGAGGGGGACCTGAACCGCTTGATGAACGTGATCGGCATCAAGTTCTAGCGCAAGCTCTTGCCTTGATGCGCCAGGTGCGCGATTTCGAGTGAACCGTGTTCGTCAAAAATCGGGCATTGTTCGGCCAGCGTGACGGCCTCGTTGAAGTCCGTGGCGGCCAGGATGGAGTAGCCGGCAAGTGAGCTGCCGGACGACTTGGGGCCAGCCAGCCGGGTGTCGATGTCGACGCTGGCGTGGCTCAGGCTGCCCCTGTCCAGCAGACGCCCGCCGAGCGAATCGTACCAGCGCAACCAGCGCTGCGGCACATGCTGCCGGGCCTCGGCGGTTCCGTCCGGGGCGCCGCGATAGACAAGCAGGAATCGCTCCATACCGCCTCCTTGACTTAAACAAAGCCTCGAAGCCTAGATCTTAGCAACTGCCTTGCTTAGGGGCCGCACCGTTGGCCCGGGGCTTAATCCGATGAGACAGGGACCAGGATCTCGCGGCTGCCATTGGTCGACATCGACGACAGGATCCCGGCCGCTTCCATGTCCTCCACCATGCGGGCTGCGCGGTTGTAACCGATCCGCAACTGGCGCTGGATGGACGAGATCGAGGCGCGGCGCGTGCGGATGACAAAGGCCACCGCCTCGTCGTAGAGCGGATCGGTTTCGCCGGCGCTGACGTCGCCCAGCAGGTCCGGCGCCGGTTCTTCGGCCGGGGTACCGGCCAGGATCGCTTCCTCGTATTCCGGTTCGCCGAACTGCTTCAGGTAGTCGACCACGCGGTGCACTTCTTCGTCGGACACGAATGCGCCGTGCACGCGCTGCGGGTAGCCACTGCCTGGCGGCAGGAACAGCATGTCGCCGTGGCCGAGCAGGGTTTCGGCGCCCATCTGGTCAAGCACGGTGCGCGAGTCGATCTTGGACGAGACCTGGAAGGCGACACGGGTCGGGATATTGGCCTTGATCAGGCCCGTGATCACGTCAACCGAAGGCCGTTGCGTGGCCAGGACCAGGTGGATGCCGGCGGCGCGGGCCTTCTGTGCCAGGCGCGCAATCAGTTCTTCGATCTTCTTGCCGGCTACCATCATCAGGTCGGCCAGTTCGTCGATGATGACGACGATGGTCGGCAGCGTCGACAGGGGCTCCGGTGCGTCCGGTGTGAGCGAGAACGGGTTGGTGATGTATTTTTCGTTGGCCTTGCCGTCGCGGATTTTCTGGTTGAAGCCCGCGAGGTTGCGCACGCCGAGTGCGGACATCAGGCGGTAGCGTTTTTCCATTTCGGCGACGCACCAGGTCAGCGCATTGGCGGCCAGCTTCATGTCGGTGACGACGGGCGCCAGCAGGTGCGGGATACCGTCATAAACGGACAGCTCCAGCATCTTCGGATCGATCATGATCAGGCGCACGTCGGTTGGCGTGGCTTTGTACAGCAGGGACACGATCATGGCGTTGATCGCCACCGATTTACCGGAGCCGGTGGTGCCGGCCACCAGCATGTGCGGTGCGCGAGCCAGGTCGGTGACTACCGGCGCGCCGGTAATGTCCTTGCCCATGGCCAGCGTCAGTTGCGAGCGTGAGGCGCGGTAGGCATCCGACGCCAGGATCTCGGCGAGCTGGATCATGTGGCGGCGGGTGTTGGGCAGTTCGAGGCCCATGCAGGTCTTGCCTGGGATGGTTTCGACGACACGCACCGAGGTGACGCCGAGCGCGCGCGACAAGTCCTTCACCAGGGACACGATTTGCGCGCCGCGCACGCCGACGGCCGGTTCGATCTCGAAACGGGTGATCACCGGGCCGGCGGAGGCACCCAGCACCGTGACAGGAACTTTGAATTCCTTCAGGCGCTGCTCGATCAAGCGGCCGGTTTCTTCCAATTCTTCGGACGAGACTTCAAACCGGGCTTCCGAATATGCGTCCAGCAAGTCCAGGCCTGGCAATTCCACGTCAAACCCAGGTTCGGGGCTGACCGTCACGGCTGCTGCTAAAGAAGGCGCGGCAATGGCGGCCACCGGCGCGGGTGGCGCGACTGCCGCCACCGGCGGCACCTCGGTTGCCAGCGGCGCCAGAGATGGCAAGGGCATTTCATGCGGTACAGGCGCTGCCTGAATTGGGGCGGAGACCACCTCCTGCCAGCTCGCGGCAACTGGCGCAGGATTTGCGGCCTGCTTGAATGGCGTGTACTCCACTTCGAGCGGCGCGTTTGCCGGTGGTAGTGGCTGGGCGGTGGCCAGCGGCGCACTGGCGATCTCATTGACCCAGACCGGCTCGGGAGCCGGGCCGGTAATGGTGCGAACCTCGACCGCAGTGTGGACGACCTGGACTTCGACGATCGATGCCTGGATGGCCGCTGCCTGCGCAGGCAGGACACCGGCCGGCACGCTGCGCACGGGCTCTGCGGCGTGCGGTAATTTCACGATCCTGACGGTTTGGGCTTGCCTGGTCCGGGCTTGCGCTTCTTCCCTGGCTTTGGCACGCGCCAGCATCGCGGGAGTAGGGCGCAGGCTTTCGACTTCGGCCCACTGCGTACTTGGCCGCGCAGCCGGGGCACGTGGCTTTTCCACGGCATCGGCACCAAAGAACCGCGCGGGCGACGTATCGGAAGGGCTCTCCCACGCCGGCCGCTTGTCAGCGAAGCGCTCGCCGGTGCGAGGCGGGTTAGCGGGCGCGGAAGCAGCAGTGGACCCGGTGTAGGCGGCACGCGCCGGCGCCCGCCGTTCCGTTTCGGCGGGGCGCTTGAGCAGCCGGGTGGTCCGGCCGCACCAGGCCAGGAATTCCAGGGCGCGATAGCCAAACATCCATGGCACAGCCACGATTCCCGCGGCCGCAATCACGACAACGCCGGCGGCGCGGCCGCTTGCCGCGGCAATCGAAGTCGCCAGCAACATGAGCACAGTACCCAGCACCAGGCGGATGAAGCCTTGCCCGAGCAGGGTAGTCCTCTTCAGCAGGAACACCTTCACAAGGCGCCACACCAGGGGGAGTGTCCACAGCACAGACCAGCCAAACCACGACATCACTGCCATTCAAATCTTTCCTGAAAATACCTCGCCCGGAGTTTATCACGAGCAATGATGGCAATAAGTGAAGAGAATTGTGAGCTTTGGAGAGAATTTGGGCGAAGTTCTGCGGCTTTTCGGTGCCAATCTACAAAAAAATGTTGCTTTGGGGTCATCGTTTCTATCGCTCGGGGGGGCTGTTCGTTTATAATCGCCGGCTTCCTCCAGATTTCCGATAGTTCACCAAAGTGCGCACCCAGGGCATTCGTTTTTCAATCCTCAGGCATTCCGCATGGGCGCCGGGCATGACCACGCCTGAAGCCTGGCGCGCCTGGGCGCAAGCGCCGTTCGCGATCCGCCCGGGCGAGGAGCCAGGCGTGAAGGCGATGCCGGCCATGCTGCGCCGGCGCGCCGGGTTCCTGGGGAAGATGGCGCTGGAAGTGGCGTATGACTGCCTGGACGGCCGCAGCGGCGTGCCGACCGTGTTCTGCTCGCGCCATGGCGACGTCGGGCGCGCGGTTGAACTGCTGTCGGACCTGGCGCGCGGCGAACCGCTGTCGCCGATGGCCTTCGGCATGGCGGTCCACAATGCCATTCCCGGCCTGTTCAGCATCGCCCGCAGCGATCGTGCCAATTACACCGCGCTGGCGTCGGGTGCGGCGTCGGTCGAGCACGCGCTCATTGAAGCATGCGGCTTGCTGGCCGATGGGGCGCCAATGGTCTTGCTGGTGGCCTGCGATTGCCCGCTGCCGGAACTGTTCGCGCCATTCGAAGAATATGAAGAGCAGCCGCACGCGTGGGCATGGCTGATCGCCCCGGCCGGCGACGATGCAATGCGCCTGGACTGGGAGCCGTGTGCCGAGGCGCCGGCCGCCAATACGCCGGGCAGCCTGGAAGTGGCGGCGTTTTATGCTGGCGGCGCGCGCCAGCTGCAGCGCTGCGATGGCCGCTTGCGCTGGACCTGGAGCCGCGATGCTTGACCGATATTGGCGCATTTTTGCCACAGGCCTGAGCTTTGTGGTCTTTGGTGTCGGCGGAATCGTGCTGGGCGTGCTCGTCTTCCCGTTGATGAACCTGCTCATGCGTGGGCGCCAGCGCCGCGTGAATGCCGCCCGCACCGTGATTCGCGGCGCCTTCCGCGTTTATATTGACCTGATGCAGGTGCTCGGCGTGCTGCGCTACGAGGTGCGCGGGCTGGAAAAGCTGGATCGGGGCGGCATGCTGATCCTGGCGAACCACCCGACCCTGCTCGATACTGTATTCCTGATGGCCTTCGTGAAGAACGCCGACTGCATCGTCAAGGGCGCGCTGTGGAACAATCCCTTCACGCGCGGCCCGGTGCGCGGCGCTGGCTACATCAATAATGAAGGTGGGGCCGAGCTGGTAGACGACTGCATCGCTTCCCTGGAACGCGGCAACAACCTGATTATTTTCCCGGAAGGGACGCGCACGCCGAAGGATGGCGTGATCAGCATGAAGCGCGGCGCCGCCAATATCGCGGTGCGCGGTGGGCGCGACATCACGCCGGTGCTGCTGCAATGCGATCCGCCCACGCTGCACAAGGGCGAAAAATGGTGGCACGTGCCATCGCGCCGCGTCCTGATCCAGATCGACGTGCAGGACGACCTGGCTGTCGCGCGATTTACGGAAGGCGCCAGCGATGTGATGGCAGCGCGCCAATTGACCGACTTCTTACAAAATTATTTTGCCGGAAAGTGCCAAAGCAATGCTTGAACTCGAAGTGAAACAACTGATCATCGATGCCCTCCAACTGGAAGACATCGCACCGGACGATATCGATAGCGCTGCGCCGCTGTTCATCGAAGGCTTGGGCCTCGATTCGATCGACGCCCTGGAACTGGGTGTCGCGCTGCAGAAGAAGTATGGGATTTCTCTCTCTGCCGATTCGGAAGAGACTCGCCGTCATTTCGCCTCGGTGCAGGCGCTGGCGGCGATGATTGAGAGCCACAGGCAGAAATAAAAACTACGTAGGGGTGAAATATGATTAATCTGAAGGAAATGAGCAAAGACCAGCTGCAAGCCTGGGTGGTCGACCTGCTTGCCGATATGTTTGAGTTGGATAAGTCGGAACTGACCGCCGAATCCAACCTGTATGCCGACCTGGATATCGACAGCATCGACGCTGTCGACCTGGCCGTTAAGCTGAAGCAGCTCACTGGCCAGCGCCTGCAGCCGGAAGTGTTCAAGACGATCCGCACCATCGGCGACGTCGTGGATGCGCTGGCAGGCAAGACGGAGCAGGCTGCGTAAGCACGATGAGAATGAGCGTTCTGGCAGCGGCAATCACGTTGCTGTATCCATTGGCGATCTGGTTTGGCCACGGCCGCATTGAGCCGCGCTGGCTGGCCGGCTTGCTGCTGGTCGCTGCCATCTCGCGGCTGCCCGCGCTGAAGCTGAATGGCGTTGCGCGCTGGTCGGTGGCGGGGGCGCTGGTGCTGGTGGCTGCCGCCATCTGGAGCAACCTGCTGCTGCCGCTGAAACTGTACCCGGTGCTGGTGAATGCCGCACTGCTGGCCGGTTTCGCCTACAGCCTGGCCACGCCGATGTCCGCCGTCGAACGCATGGCGCGTTTGCGCGGCGAGGACTTCCCGCCGGTGGCGCAAGCTTATATGCGCAAGGTGACGCAAGTCTGGTGTGGCTTCTTCGTGATCAATGGCGGCATCGCCCTGGGCACGGCCCTGTGGGCGCCGGAAGCGGTCTGGTCGCTGTACACCGGCGTCATTTCCTATGCGCTGATGGCGCTCCTGTTTGGCGCAGAATACCTGGTGCGCCTGCGTTTCAAGCGCTTGCATCATGTCTGACCGTATCGAAAACCTGTACGCCGCCATCGCGGCGCGCCCGGCCAATGGATTGGCTGGCTGGCGCGCGGGGCAGGGTGTCGACAATGCACAGTTGCTGGCCCGCGTAGGCACGTGGCACGCGCTGCTGCGCGCGCAGGAAGGCAGCAATTTTGCGCTGTACCTGGAAGACAGTATTGAATTTGCCGCGGCGCTGCTGGGCGCCTGGCACGCCGGCAAGACCATCTGGCTGAGCGCGGATACGTTGCCGGCCAGTTGCGCGGCATTGCGCGGCGCGGTGGATGGCTTCCTTGGCGAGTTTCCGCCCGAGCTGGCGCCACTGCGGCCATCCGCGAACGCCACGGCCGATGCCGCGGCGTTCCCTGCACTGGAGCCGGACATGCCGGCGCTGGTCGTGTTCACCTCAGGCAGCACCGGCACCGCGCAGGCCATCCGAAAAAAGCTGTCGCAGGTCGCGAGCGAAGTCGCGACCTTGGAAGCATTGTTCGGCGCGCGCATCGGCGATGCCGTCGTGCTGGCGACGGTATCGCACCAGCATATCTACGGTTTGCTGTTCAAGGTGTTGTGGCCGCTGGCCAGCGCCCGTGCGATTCATGCCGCCAGCATCGTCTATCCTGAAGAATTGTTGCCGGCCATGGCTTCCGGCCCATGCATGCTGGTGGCCAGCCCGGCCCACCTGAAACGCTTGCCCGCCCATCTGGATTGGAGCGCCGCGGCGGCCATGCTGCGCGGCGTGTTCTCGTCGGGTGGTCCGCTGGCGGCCGATGCGGCGCTGGCAACCGGCGCAATGCTTGGCCAGGTGCCGATGGAAGTGTACGGCAGCTCGGAAACCGGTGGCATTGCCTGGCGCCAGCGGTGCGATCCGGGCGACGACGCCTGGCGACCGTTCCCGACGGTGGCCTGGCGTGTCGATGAGGAGGAAGGCACGCTCGCAGTACGTTCGCCGCACCTTGCCGACGACAATTGGCTGGTACTTGCGGACCGCGTCGCAGCAAGCGATGGCGGCTTCCGCCTGCTCGGCCGCAGTGACCGTATCGTGAAGATCGAGGAGAAGCGCGTCTCGCTGGATGCGATGGAAGCGGCATTGCTGGCATCCGGCCTGGCCGCCGAAGCGCGCATCGCACTGTGCGTCCCGGTGCCGGGCGAGCGCCAGCGCCTGGCCGCTTTCGTGATGCCAAGTCCCGCCGGCCGCGCCTTGCTGGACCAGCAGGGCAAGCAGGCGCTGAACGCCCGCCTGCGCGCCGTGCTGGCCGGCGTAGTGGATGCCGTGGCGCTGCCGCGCCGCTGGCGCTACCTTGAGCAAATGCCGGTGAATGCGCAGGGCAAGGTCACCGTGGCAGCCCTGTTGGCACTGCTCGGCGACGACCGCCCGCGTTTCCCGCAGGTGCGCGAACTGGAACGCGCAGCAGGGCGCGTGCTGCTGGAGATCACGGCCCCGGCCCGGTTGCTGTATTTCGACGGCCACTTCGATGTGGCACCGGTCCTGCCAGGCGTGGTGCAGGTGGACTGGGCGATCCATTACGCGCGCCAGTATTTCGACTTGCCGCCTCAGTTCAAGGGCATGAGCCAGCTCAAATTCCAGCAGGTGATCGGCGCCGATAAGCCAGTCCAACTGGAACTGTCGTATGACCCTGCTAAGCAAAGCCTGAACTTCAAATACACGTCCGAGGTTGGGCCGCATTCGAGCGGGCGCGTGGCACTGGGAGGCGGCAATGGCTGATTTCAAACCCTGCATCGTGGTGCCGGTGTACAACCACGAACATGCGATCGGCACTGTGCTCGAAGGACTGTTGCGCCACGGCGTACCGGTGATCCTGGTTGACGACGGCAGTTCCCCATCCTGCGCCGGCGTACTCGATGCGCTGGCGGCCCGGCATGCCGGAAGCGTGGTGCTGGAACGCCTGCCCCGCAACCAGGGTAAAGGCGTAGCGGTGCTGGCCGGCTTCCGCCGTGCGGGGCAACTCGGCTACAGCCATGCCGTGCAGATCGACGCCGATGGCCAGCACCAGACGGCCGATGTGCCGAAGTTCCTGGCGCAGGCGGCTGCCCATCCTGCCGCCGTGGTGTCGGGCTTCCCGATTTACGACGATTCGGTGCCGAAGGCACGCCTGTATGGCCGTTATGCCACCCATATCTGGGTCTGGATCAATACCCTCTCGCTCGAGATCAAGGATTCCATGTGCGGTTTCCGCGTCTATCCAGTGGCGGCAGTCAATGCGCTGGCTGCTCGGCAGGCCATCGGTTCGCGCATGAACTTTGACACCGACATCATCGTGCGCCTGTTCTGGGACGGTTTGCGCGTGGTGAACGTGGGAACCCGCGTCTCGTATCCGGCGGATGGCGTGTCGCATTTCCGCGTCTGGCGCGACAACGTGCTGATCACGCACATGCACACCATGCTGTTCTTCGGCATGCTGCCGCGCATTCCAAGGCTGCTGGCGCGGAAATGGCGGACACCATGAGCACGCGCGGCCTGCATTGGGCATCCATCAACGAAGTGAGCTTCGTGGCGGGCATGCGCCTGATGTTCTGGATATTCCGCGTGTTCGGCCGCTGGCCGTTCCGCCTGGTGCTGTACCCGGTGCTGGCATGGTACGTAATGACCAAGCCGCTGCCGCGCCGCGCCTCGCAGGAATACCTGGGACGCGTGGCCGGCCATACGTCGACCGCAGCGGGAGGGGTGATGCGCCACTTCGGCGCCTTTGGCGAGAGCATCCTCGACAAGATGCTGCTGTGGGGCGGCCTGTTCGACTTCAATTCGGTCGACCTGCACGGCGGCGAACTGATCACCGATGCCGTGGCGGCGGGGCGCGGCGGCCTGCTGGTCTGCGCCCATCTGGGCAACCTGGAACTGTGCCGCGTGCTGTCGCGCCAGCGCCAGGACATCAAGCTGACCGTGCTGGTGCATACCAAGCATGCGCAAGCCTTCAACGCCATGCTGGGCCGCCTCAACCCGGAGAGCCAGCTTAACCTGCTGCAGGTCACTGAAATGTCGCCTGCCACCGCGATCATGCTGTCGGAGCGCGTTGCGCGCGGTGAGTTCGTGGTGATCGCCGGCGACCGCATTCCCGTGTCCCTGAATCCGCGCGTGGCGGTGGCCGACTTCATCGGCGCCCCGGCGGCGTTCCCGATTGGCCCGCATATGCTGGCCAGCATCCTTCAATGCCCGGTCTACCTGCTGTTTTCGGTGCGCCGGGGCAGCCGTTCGGAAGTGCATTTCGAGCACTTCCGCGACCAGGTGCGCATCCCGCGCCAGGGGCGCGAAGCCGCACTACAAGTGCTGGCCGCCGATTACGCCCGCCGGCTCGAATACCATACCCTGCGCGCTCCGCTGCAGTGGTTCAACTTCTACGATTTCTGGCATTTACCTGAATTGGAACACAACGATGCATCTCGCTGACATCGCCCAACTGAACACCCCGCAGCGCACCGTGCGCTTTGACCGGGACAACCTGTCGATCGAAGACATCGTCGATATCGCGCAAGGGCGCGCCGCCGCCGTGCTGTCGGACGATCCGGAATTCCGCTCGGCCATCGAGCGTGGCGCCAACTTTCTGGACCGCCTGCTGCGCGAGGACGGCACGATTTATGGCGTGACGACCGGCTACGGCGACTCCTGCACGGTGACCGTGCCGCCCGAGCTGGTGCCGGACCTGCCGCATCACCTGTACACCTATCACGGCGTCGGCCTCGGCGAATATTTCACGCCGGCGCAAAGCCGTGCCATCCTCGCTTCGCGACTCGCTTCCCTGAGTAAAGGCTTCTCGGGTGTCAGCGTCGAACTGCTGCTGCAGATCACCCGCCTGCTGGATGCCGGCCTGCTGCCGCTGATTCCTTCCGAAGGCTCGGTCGGTGCCTCCGGCGACCTGACCCCGCTGTCCTACCTGGCCGCCGTTCTGTGTGGCGAGCGCGAGGTATGGCGCAACGGCGAGCAGGTTCCTGCTGCCCAGGCCCTGCAGGAAGCCGGCATCACCCCGCTGCGCCTGCGCCCGAAGGAAGGCCTGGCCATCATGAACGGCACCGCCGTCATGACCGCGCTGGCCTGCCTGGCCTACGACCGGGCCGATTACCTGGCCAGGCTGTGCACCCGCATTACCGCCATGGCTTCGTTCGCGATGGACGGCAACGCCCATCACTTCGACGAGGTGCTGTTCTCGGCCAAGCCGCATCCGGGCATGCAGCAGGTAGCGGCCTGGCTGCGCAGCGACCTGCCGACCGACCAGTGGGAACGCAACGGCAAGCGCCTGCAGGACCGCTACTCGATCCGCTGCGCGCCGCACGTGATCGGCGTACTGGCCGACACCATGCCGATGTTCCGCCAGCTGATTGAAAATGAACTGAACAGCGCCAACGACAACCCGCTGGTCGACGTGGAGAACGAACGCATCCTGCACGGCGGCCATTTCTACGGCGGACACATTGCGTTCGCCATGGACGGCATGAAGAACGCGGTCGCCAACCTGGCCGACCTGCTGGACCGCCAGATGGCGCTGCTGGTCGATGCGCGCTACAACCATGGGCTGCCCGCCAACCTGTCCGGCGCGGTGGGCGCGCGCGCCCCGATCAACCACGGCCTGAAGGCGCTGCAGATCAGCGCTTCGGCCTGGACGGCGGAAGCGCTGAAAGCCACCATGCCGGCCTCCGTGTTCTCGCGTTCCACCGAGTGCCACAACCAGGACAAGGTCAGCATGGGCACCATCGCCGCGCGCGACTGCCTGCGCGTGCTGGACCTGACGGAGCAGGTGGTGGCAGCCTTGCTGGTCACCGTGCGCCAGGGTGTCTGGCTGCGCTGCCGCGACCATGATGGCGTGCTGCCGGATAGCCCGCTGGCTGCCATGCAGGAAGCGCTGGCCGCCGATATCGCGCCGGTCGAAGAGGACCGCCGCCTGGAACCGGACCTGCGCCTGATGCTGGAGCGCATCCGCAACAAGGCATGGAAGCTGTATGCGTAAGCACAAGCCAAGCCGCTGGTTTGCGGAAGTCGAGATCCAGGTGCAGTTCTTTGACCTGGACCCGATGGAGATCGTCTGGCACGGCAACTACGTCAAGTACCTCGAGATCGTGCGCTGTGCCTTGCTCGACAAGATCGGCTACAACTATCCGCAGATGAAGGAATCCGGTTATGCCTGGCCAGTCATCGACATGCAGCTGCGCTACGTCGGTTCGGCGGTGTTTGGCCAGAGGCTGAAGCTGCGCGCCGATCTCGTCGAATGGGAAAACCGCATGAAGATCGACTATCTGATCAGCGATGCCGAAACCGGCCAGCGCCTGAACCGCGCCAGCACCACGATGGTTGCTGTCGATATCGCGACGAAGGAAATGTGTTTTGCCTCGCCGCGCGTACTGTTTGAAAAACTGGGGATTGAACCGGCATGAAGAAATTGTTAGCTATCGCCCTGGCGCTGGCCGCCGCGGGCAGCGCGCAGGCTGCCGTGCCGAGCGCGAAAATCCAGGCAATGTTGGCCAAGCCGGCCGTCATGTGCGGCCGCTTTGACCAGACCAAGCAGCTGGCGGGCATGAAAAAGCCGCTGGCGTCCGAAGGCCGTTTCTGCGTCATCGCCGGCAAAGGCGTGCTGTGGCGCACCCTGAAACCCTTCCCGAACACCTTGCGCCTGACGCGCGAAGAGATCGTCAACTACCAGGGTGAGCGCGTGGCCATGCGGCTGGATGCCAAGACCGAGCCTACCGTGCGCATGATCAACAATGTGCTGTTCTCGCTGCTGTCCGGCGACCTGGGACAGCTCGATACCCTGTTCGAAGGCGAGGGCAGCGTGGATACGAATAGCTGGAACGTGGCGCTCAAGCCGCGCCAGGCCGCACTCGAAAAAGCTATCGGCACCATCAAGCTGGAAGGCGGTGCGTACGTCAAGCAGATCGTGATGAATGAAGCCAGTGGCGACCGCACAACCATCGTGTTCTCCGCGATCCAGACCGGCGAAGGTGCCATGAACAAGGAAGAGGCGGCGCTGTTTTGACGCAAACCCGAAAATTCGCGTGGCTGTGGGCCCTGGTGGCCTGTCTGCTGCTGGGCCATAACGCCACCTTGTGGCTGGTCCAGCGCATTGTGCCGGATACCGACATCATGGCGCTGCTGCCGGTACAGGAGCGCGACCCAGTGCTGCAAGCTTCGTTCAGCCATATGGTGGATGCGGCACAGCAGCGCGTACTGGTGCTGGCCGGCGCCGCCGAATGGGATGATGCGCGCCGTGCCGCCGATGCTTACCAGGCAGTCCTGGAAACGCGCAAGGATTTGTTCGAAGCCACCGCCGTTAACGAGCAGACCCAGAACGACTGGCTCGGCCTGTTCCAGCGCCATCGCCTGGCGCTGCTGACGGCGCAGCAGGAACAACAACTGCGCGGGCAGCCGGCGCAGTTCTGGCTGGAATCGGCGCTGGCCAAGCTGTATGCCCCGTTCGGCGGGCCCAAGCTCGGCCCGTGGCAGGACGATCCTTACGGCCTGTTTGCCGGCTGGGTGCAGGAACGGGCGCAGGAAACGCCGGTGCGCCCGCGCGACGGGCACCTGTTTGTCGCCAATGCGCAGCGCCAGTACGTGCTGCTGCCGTTGACGCTGAAAGTGCCGGCATTGTCGATGACCGCCCAGGAGACCGTGCTGCCATTGCTGCACCAGGCCGAAGCGGCAGCCCGCAAGGCGGCCCCGCAAGTGGACCTGATCCAGGCCGGCGTGATCCTGCATGCTGCCAATGCCAGCGCCCAGGCCAGTGGTGAAATGTCGACCATCGGCATCGGGTCGCTGGTCGGCATCATCCTGCTCACCTGGTTCTCTTTCCGTTCCTTCAAGCCGATTGCGCTGATCCTGCTGTCGATCGGCATCGGCTGCCTTGGTGCGCTGTCGGTGTGCTGGCTGCTGTTCGGCCGCATCCACCTTTTGACGCTGGTGTTCGGCGCCAGCCTGATTGGCGTCGCCCAGGATTACGGCATCTACTTCCTGTGCAACCGCCTGGGCGCAGATGAAAAGCTCGATTCCGCAATGCTGCTCAAGCGCCTGCTGCCGGGGCTCGGCCTGACGCTGCTGGCTGCCGTGATCGGCTACACCGGCCTGGCCTTGACGCCGTTCCCCGGCCTGCGCCAGATGGCCGTGTTCTCGGCGTTTGGGCTGGTGTTTGCCTGGTTCACGGTAGTGTGCTGGTTCCCGGCGCTGATTCACGGCCGCACCCTGCGCAGCGGGGGCCTGGTCAAGCATTACGGCGCCGCGTTGCAGCGTTGGCCGCTGTGGCGCGCCAGCCGTGGTGCGCTGGCGATGGCGTCCATCTTCGCCGTGCTGGCAGCCTGGGGTATCAGCCGCCTCGGCGCCAACGACGATATCCGCCTGCTCCAGAATCCACCGAAACACCTGGTGGCCGACCAGCTCAAGTTGGGCAAGCTGCTGGATGCGCCGACGCCGGTGCAGTATTTCCTGGTACGCGGCGACTCGGCCGAACAGGTGCTGCAGCGCGAGGAAGCCTTGAAGGTCCGGCTGGACCAGCACGTCGTTGCGCTGCGCCTGAGCGGCTACCAGGCCATGTCGAACTGGGTGCCCTCAGCGCGCACCCAGGCGGCCCGGCGCGCATTGGTGGAACAAAAGCTGCTGGGCGATGAGGGCCCGCTGCAAGGCGTCGCAGCCCAGGCGGGCGAAGATCGTGAATGGATCGCCGCCACCCGCAAGGGATTGCTGGCGGCCGGCGAGGCGCTGATGCTGGACCAATTCCTGGCATCCCCGGCCAGCGAGCCATGGCGCCACCTCTGGCTCGGCGAGCGGAAGGGCGTCTATGCCAGCATCGTCGCCTTGCGCGGTATGGATAACCAGGCATCGAAGCAGGTAATGCTGGCGGCTGATGGCCTGCAGGGCGTGCAGTGGGTGGACAAAGTGGCCGAGATTTCATCTGTGCTGGGCCGCTACCGGGCTTATATGGGATGGGTGGTGCTGGGCGCGTACGCCGTGGTGTTCGTGCTGCTGTTCCACCGCTATCGCGGCCGCACCTGGCGGGTGCTGGCGCCGACGGCGCTGGCCAGCATCGCCACGCTGGCCATGCTGGGCTTTGCGTCGCAGAACCTGCAGCTGTTCCATGTGCTGGCCCTGATGCTGCTGCTTGGCGTAGGCGTAGACTATGGCATCTTCATGCAGGAACACCCGGACCGCAGTGACCGCACGCCGTGGCTGGCCGTTGGCATGTCGGCAGCGAATACGATCCTGTCGTTTGGCTTGCTGGGCCTGAGCGCCACGCCGGCCCTGCAGGCATTCGGCTTGACGATGCTGCTGGGGACGGCGCTGGTGTGGCTGCTCGTCCCATGTTTTGGTACTGTGAAGGAAATGAAGAATGTTTAACGCGATGCCGCGCCGCCTGGCGACTGCTGCCTGCGCCTTGCTGCTGGCCGCTTGCGCCGCCACGCCGCCGCAGCCGCAAGCCCGCCTCGGCCTGAAACTGCCACCAGCCGCCCTGGGCACGGTGCTGAGCGTGCAGCAGCACCTGAAGGTGGAGCGTAACGGGCGCACCGACGACCTGGATGTGGCTTTGCAGGTGGAACCGGAAGCGGTCGACGTGGTTGGCCTGGCGTTTGGCCAGCGTGTGCTGTCGCTGCACTACGACGGCAAGGAACTGAGCTCCTGGCGCCACGTGATGCTGCCGGCCCAGGTACGCGCCGAGGATGTGCTGGAAGATATCCAGCTCACGCTGTGGCCGGCCGATGCGGTTGCTGCAGCCTTGCCGGCAGGCTGGCGCGTCGCCGAAGAAGGCCGCGTGCGCACGCTGTACCTGGACGAAGCGCCGGTCATGCAGATCAGCTACAGCGACGCGCAGCGCTGGAGTGGCACCGTAGTGTTGGAAAACCTGCGCTATCACTATAAGCTGACGATCCAGTTCGCGGCGAATGCGGACTGAGTGCGAGGGCGAGCAATGTCGAAGATTTACCTGAATGAATGCGGCATCATCTGTGCGCTTGGCGAAGGCCAGGAGCAGGTGAAGGCGCGTCTGTATGCCGGCGAGCCTGGCGTGGCCGCGACCAGCCGCTGGTCCAAAGGCCGTGAGCTGGTCCTCGGCGAAGTGCCGGGCGAGCTGCCGCCGGTGGATCATTTGCCCGTGCACCTGCGCAGCCGTAACAATGCCCTGGTGCTGGCGGCACTGGCGCAAATCCGTCCTTCGGTACAAGCTGCGGTCGCCCGTTACGGCGCAGCCCGCGTCGGGGTGGTGGTTGGCACCAGCACGTCGGGCATCGGTGAAACGGAGCAAGCCCTGGCGCACCAGGCCGCGCACGATGCGCTGCCGGCGGAGTTCAGCTATCGCGCACAGGAAATGGGTTCGCCCGCGGAACTGCTGGCCCTGGAACTGGGACTGGAAGGTCCTGCCTACGTCCATTCGACCGCCTGTTCCTCGGCTGCCAAAGCCATGGCCAGCGCCGCGCGCATGATCCGCATGGGCCTGTGCGATGCCGTGGTCACCGGCGGCGCCGATTCGCTGTGCGCCTTCACCGTGGCCGGTTTTTCGTCGCTCGAATCGGTCAGCCCCGGTCAGTGCAACCCGATGAGCGCCAACCGCAAGGGCATCAATATCGGCGAGGGGGCGGCCTTGTTCCTGATGGAGGCAACGCCTTTCGGTCCGCAGGCCGTGGAGCTGATGGGATGGGGCGAATCGTCGGATGGCCACCATATTTCCGCCCCCGACCCGGAAGGCGCGGGTGCGCGGCTGGCTTTTGAACAGGCACTGCAACGCGCCGGCGTCGAGGCAAGCCAGGTCGACTACATCAATATGCATGGCACGGCGACGCCGCAGAACGACGCCATGGAGTCGCGCGTGATTGCGTCCCTGTTCGGCAATGAAGTAGCGGTCAGCTCGACCAAGCCGTTTACCGGCCACACCCTGGGCGCCGCGGCCGCGGTGGAAGCGGCCCTGTGCTGGCTGGCCATGCAGGACGATAATGTGCAAGGGCGCCTGCCGCCGCACCTGTGGGACGGCGCCGCCGATCCTGCGCTGCCGGCGCTGAACCTGGTGCCGCCGGGCGCTACGCTGGGCCGCCCGCTGCGCCGCGTCCTGAGCAGCTCCTTTGCGTTTGGCGGTTCGAATGCCGTGCTGCTGCTGGGGAGGCCGGCATGAGCATGCCCGACATCCGGCAACTGGTGCCGCACTCAGGCCAGATGGTGCTGCTCGATCGTGCACTGCAAGCCGACGCTGACCACCTGTGCGCCGAAGTACGCATCCACGAAGCCAGCATCCTGGCCGGTGCGGATGGCGTCGGCTCCTGGGTGGGCATTGAGTACATGGCGCAGGCGATTGCCGCCCATGCCGGCTGGCTCGCGCTGCAGCGCGGCGAGCAAGTCAAGGTCGGCTTCCTGCTTGGCTCACGCAAGTATGAAGCCAATGTACCGAATTTTGCGCTGGGCAGTGTGCTGCGCGTCCACGTGCGCCGCGTCCTGCAGTCTGAAAACGGCCTGGGCGCCTTCGAGTGCCGCATCGACATCGTGGGCGGCTTGGCCAATGCCGCCGCCGCGACGGTGACGGTATTCCAGCCAGATAATGTCAATCAATTTCTCAAAGATGGAAACGTAGGATGAATCAGAATAAGTCCATGAGCGTGCTGGTGACAGGATCGTCGCGCGGTATCGGCAAGGCGATTGCACTGCGCCTGGCGCGTGACGGTTATGACGTGGTGCTGCATTGCCGCAGCCAGCGCGCAGAGGCCGAAGCTGTTGCGCAAGAGATCGTGCAGATGGGCCGCGCCGCGCGCGTGCTGCAGTTCGACATCAGCGACCGTGCCGCCACTGCCGCCGCTCTGGAAGCGGACATTGCGCAGCACGGCTGCTATTACGGCGTGGTCTGCAACGCCGGCGTGGCGCGCGACAACGCCTTCCCGGCCATGTCGGGCGAGGACTGGGACATCGTCCTGCAAACCAACCTGGATGGTTTCTACAACGTCCTCAATCCACTGATCATGCCGCTCGTGCAGCGCCGCAAGCCGGGCCGCATCGTCACGCTGGCTTCGGTCTCCGGCCTGATCGGCAACCGTGGCCAGGTCAATTACAGTGCGGCCAAGGCCGGCATCATCGGCGCGACCAAGGCCCTGGCTTTGGAACTGGCCAAGCGTTCCATCACGGTCAACTGTGTGGCGCCAGGGCTGATCGAGACCGACATGATCGAAGAAGTCCCGATGGAAGAAGCGCTGAAGATGATCCCGGCGCGCCGTGTCGGCAAGCCGGAAGAAGTGGCGGCCGCGGTCAGCTTCCTGGTCGGCGAAGACGCCGGCTACATCACGCGCCAGGTGATTTCGGTCAATGGAGGCCTGGCATGAGCCGCCGCGTAGCCATCACCGGCATGGCCGGCATCAGCCCGCTGGGCAACGACTGGACGGCGATCCGCGAGCGCCTTGGCCAGTACCGCAATGCCGTGGTGCGCATGGCCGATTGGGAAGACTACGAGGGCCTGAATACGCGCCTCGGCGCGCCTGCCGCACCGTTCGAACTGTCCGGCCGCTATAACCGCAAGACCACGCGCAGCATGGGCCGCGTCGCCCTGATGGCAACGCGTGCCACCGAAGTGGCGCTGGAAGATGCGGGCCTGATCGAGCATCCTTTGATCAAGAGCGGCGACATGGGCGTGTCCTTCGGTTCGTCCGCAGGCACCCCAAGCGCCATCGGCGACTTTGGCCGCATGATGGAAGAACGCACCACCAAGGGCATCAACGCCACCACCTACATCAAGATGATGGCGCACACGGCTCCGGTAAATATCGGGGTGTTCTTCGGCCTGACCGGCCGCGTGATCACCACTTCCAGCGCCTGCACCTCGGGCAGCCAGGGCATCGGCTATGCCTACGAGGCGATCAAGACCGGCAAGCAGCTCGCCATGGTGGCCGGCGGCGCCGAAGAACTGTGTGCAACCGAAGCAGCGGTGTTCGACACCCTGTTCGCCACCAGTGTGCGCAATGACGAACCGCAGTCGACCCCGCGTCCTTTCGACAGCACGCGCGATGGCCTGGTGATCGGCGAAGGCGCCGGCTGCCTGATCCTGGAAGACCTGGAGCACGCCGAGGCGCGCGGCGCCACCATCTATGCCGAACTGGTTGGCTTCGGCACCAACAGCGACGGTTGCCACGTCACCCAGCCGAATGCGGATACCATGCGCCGCGCGATGGAACTGGCCCTGCAGGACGCGGGACTGCAGCCGTCCGATATCGGTTACATCAATGCCCACGGCACCGGCACCGCACAGGGCGACGTGGCCGAATCGCATGCCACGCTGGCGGTGTTCGGCAGCGGCACGCCGATCAGTTCCCTGAAGAGCTATATGGGCCACACCCTCGGTGCGTGCGGCGCCCTGGAGGCATGGATCAGCATTGAAATGATGCGCGAAGGCTGGTTCGCCCCGACCATCAACCTCGATCAAACCGATCCGCAGTGCGCCGCGCTGGATTACATCGCCGGCAGCGGCCGTGAGCTGCAATGCGATTACGTGATGTCCAATAATTTCGCTTTTGGCGGCATCAATACCTCCCTGATTTTCAAACGCTACAACAAATAGAAGGAAGACCAGATGAAAAGAATGATCCCTGTTGCAGTAATGGCCGTCGCTGCCCTGGCCTCGGCGTCCGCGTCGGCAGCCAACGACATGCTGAAGTTCCCGATCGCCGGCGCCATGGCTGCCAACGATGCGCAGGCGCGCCTGGGCGATTCGGTGAAGTTCTATTTCGCCGGCCAGCCAACGCCGCGCGTAGAGAGCAAGATCATCACCGACAAGACCAGCCTGCGCACCAACGGCTTCGGCAAGTCGGCTGAAAAGGCCTGCAACTACGTTTTCCTGTCCGCCATGCTGCAACTGCAGAAACGTGCGCAGGACGTGGGTGCGGACGCGGTGGTCAACATCGTCAGCAACTTCAATAATGTTGAATTTTCCAGCGCCACCGAATTTGAATGCGCGGATGGCGCCCTGATGGCTGGCGTGGCGTTGAAGGGCGACTTCGTCAAGCTGGCGAAATAAGGAGACCTGGCGCATGGGGCGCGCGACGCTGCTCTGGCTGGCCGATGCGGGTGCCGTGACGGATGCGGACCTGCAGCGCTACCTGGCGTGGCTGACGCCGGGCGAGCTGGCGCGCCATGGCCGCTTCGTGCGCGAGCAGCGGCGGCGCCAGTTTGTGGCTGGGCGCGTGTTGTTGCGCATGGCGCTGGCGCCTTTGCTGGGCATACCGCCGCAGCAAGTGCTGCTGGAGGAGCGCAACGGGCAGGCGCCGCGGCTGCTGACACCAGCCCCGGGCGGCACGCCGGGATTCAGCATTTCCCACAGCGGGCGCTGGGTGGCGTGCGCGGTCAGCGACCATGCCGTCGGATTGGATATTGAAATGCGCGATGCGTCGCGCGACCTGGCTGCGCTGGCGAAGCAGGCTTTCGATGCCGATGAAATGGCACGCTGGCAGCAAATGCAACGCTGGGAAGACGCGCTGCGTATCGAAGGGTTTTATCGGCTTTGGAGCGAGAAGGAAGCGCGCATCAAGCTGGGCATGGCAGTAGGCGGCTATTGCGTCACCGTGCCGCACGAGGAGCTGTCGATCGTGCTGTGCAGCGCGGTGGAACCGGCGGGCGTGCTGCAGCCGGTGCTGGTCGCGCTGCCTTGACGCTTATTGCCAGAGCCAGTGCCAGAGGCCAGGCAGGGGCGGAGCGTCATCCGGGGTGTCGACGGTTGATGCCAGGGCGGCGCGTTCGAGTTCGTCGTGATCGTCGTAGAAAGGCTTGTCGGCCAGCGGGATCTGCAGTTCGCGCGCCACGTCGAGCAGGATGCCGAGGTATTCCTCGAAGTGGCGGGCGGTGTAGCTGTTGACGTCATGGAAGGTGACCACGACCGGGGTAACACCATCGACGACCGGCATGGCTCCGGCTTCCCAGCGCTTGCGGGTCTCGGCCAGCATCTTGAGCATGTTGGAGCGCTTGTGGAAGCTGAAGTTGAAGACGTAGATGACGCCGTCCTTGGCACTGAGGTCGGTCAGCAGCATGCGCAAGCCGTGTGCGCGGTAGGACGCCAGCGTATCGGCGTCATAGGCCCAGAACGGCGGGCGTACCAGCTTGGGAGCCACGCCGGTTTCGGCAACCAGGTCGGCGACGCCCAGTTGCAAGGTCTCATCGAGCTTTTGCCGGCTCATGAGGCGATGATTGGAGTGGAAGGTCGTGGCGGAATGCAGCGCGACCACGTGGCCTTCGGCATGCTCACGCCGGATCAGCGCGCGGCCCCTTTCGGTGCCGCCGCCGCTCCAGGCGCGTGTCTGGGTGAAGAACACGGCCTTGAGGTTGTCCTGGTAGGGGTTCTTTTCCAGGGTTTCCAGGATGCGTACGGTGGGATTGAAGTAGGGGGCCCAGGCCGGGCCGTCGTCGAACGTGAGCAGGAAGCGCACAGGGGCTTGGTCGGCCTGCGCTGCCGCTCCCGGGGGAAGTAGCAGTATTATTAAAGCAGCAAGAAGCAGGCGCAGGAAGGACACGGCAAACGATGGGCTGGGGATATTGGCCCGATATTGTACGTGATTTGCCTGGCCGCTTCTCGCAAGCCATTTGGTTCAACTTATACAGATAAAAAAAGATATGAGCGCTAGTTTAGAAGTCGTCCCGCCATCCGGCGAGATTCACGTTGAAGAGACGGCATTTGGCAAATGGTTCCTGCGCACCGAAACGTGGACAGTGCATGTCCTGGAGCGCGCCCTGAAGGACCTGCAGCGGCTGATGCCGGATGCGCCGGACGGTTTTGGCGTGGTGGCGGATGTCGGCTGCGGTTTTGGCCGCTCGCTGCCGAAGCTGCACCAGCGATTTGCGCCGCAGCGGCTGATCGGCATGGATATCGATCCCGAGATGCTGCAGCACTCGGCCAAGGAAGTCGCCGCGCACAATATCAAGGCGGAATTCATCTGCTGCTCGAGCTCCAACATCAAGCTGGATGACAATTCGGTCGACCTGCTGTTCTGCCACCAGACCTTCCACCACCTGGTGGACCAGGAAAACGCGATCCGGGAATTCTTCCGCGTGCTGAAGCCGGGCGGCCGGCTGTTGTTTGCCGAATCGACCAAGCGTTACATCCATTCCTGGATCATCCGCCTGCTGTTCCGCCATCCGATGGACGTGCAGAAAACGGCGCCGGAATACCTGGCGATGGTGCGCAATGCCGGTTTCAGCGTCCCGGACAGCGCGGTTTCCTATCCGTTCCTGTGGTGGAGCCGCGAAGACCTGGGGCTGATGGAGCGCGTGCTGCGCATCAATCCGCCTGCTGTGCGCGAAGAAACGCTGATCAACCTGGTCGCGGTCAAACCCTGAGGCGGCTCCGGTGAAACGCGGGCGATGGCGGCTTGCGGCCGCCTGAAGCCCCTCCTTAGCCTTCCTGCTGCGGCGCCACGTTGCCGCAGTCGCTGCCTTTCCAGCGGGCGGTCACTTCCTGCGTGGCGTGGAAGTCGCCGGCCTGCGGCACGGGCGCACCATCCGGGCCGGTGACCTTGCCATCGGCGACCATCTTGAAATGCCACTCTTTGCTGTTGGCCACGACATATTCACCAGTGCCGATGTAGTTGCCACCTTGTGGGCCCGTGCAAGCGGCCTTGAATTTGGCGCCGGAGCTGTTGGCCGAGATGATGTCCAGCTTGCAGCCCCTGGATGACTGCTCCATCTTGCGTTTGATGTCTTCGGTGTCGACGCCCTTGGCCACCTGGGCCGGCGTCAGGCAGCTCTGGGTCGCACCGGCGTTGCCGCCATGGCCCATTTGCTCCTGCATCTGCTTACGCTGCTCCGGCGTCAGGCGCGCCATCATCTTCTCGCGCCCCTTGCGCATTGCTTCCTCAACGTTCTGCCCATTAATCAAGGTAACCCGGGTTTCTTCCCACAGGCCTGGGGCCAGCTTGAGGGGGATGACTTCGGCGTGGCTCGCCAGGGTAACGGTGGCCAGGCTGGCACCGAGGGCAAAAGCTTTGATGGCGAATTTCATGTGGCGCTCCTGTTGGTTAAAGGCGTGAAATGATATCAAAACATCATTGCAAGAGCGGCACGAATCGAGAAGTCTCGCGCATCATTCGAAATACCTGCAGCAGTTCAGCCACACGCAGTCGCTCAGTGCTTGCCTTCCTTGCGCTCGACGATGACGTAGTGCTTGCGGACCGGCTCGACAACCTCAAACACGCCTTTGAACCCGGCCGGGATCACCAGCGCGTCACCGGGCCCGGCTTCGGCGGCCTGTCCCTGCTCGTCGATCACCCTGCAGCGGCCTTCCAGGACGCAGAAATATTCGTCCTTGTTGGGCGCGAAGGCGATGCGCCAGCTGCCTCGTTCGCAAGCCCAGATACCGGCGTGGACTTCGCCGCTGGCATTGGTGAAATGATTCCAGGTGGTGCGTTTCGGGTTCCCTTCCAGCCGGCGGTCTTCGCGCGGATGGTCGTATTCAGGGACAGGGGATTGGCGGCGGAATTCAGTGATGGCTGTCATGGTGTCATTTGACGCGCGGCGCTGGCGGCAGCTTGGCCAGGACGCCGTGGTTCAGTTCATAGGTATCGAAATCCCGGGCGAGGAATAGCCTGCCGGCGTAATGCTGGCGTGCTTCGGCTTCCACCTCGGCCATGCCTTCCGGGTTGTCGTAGCGCGCGCTGAAGTGTGTCAGAACCAGGTTTGGCACCTTGGCTGCGGCGGCGAAGCTGGCGGTGCGCTGTACGGAGCTGTGCTGCGGCCCCGGGCCGACCTTCTGCAGCACGGCTTCGGTGTAGGTCGATTCATGGACCAGGATATCGCTGCCCCGGCAAGCCTCGGCCAGCAGCGATGGCGTATCGTTGTCGCCGCCGATGACGGCAGCCGCGCGCTCAGTGTGCTCCGAGCGGAACTCTTCAGCAGCCAGCAGCGTGCCGTCTTCCAGGCGCACGTCCATGCCGTGCTGGAGCTGGCCCCAGGCTGGCCCTGGCGGCACGCCGCGAGCGCGCAGGGCCTCACTATCAACCTTCCATGTAGTCTTTTCGAAGCTAAACTTAAAGCCGAAGCTTGGAGCGCGGTGCGACAGCGCAAAACGTTCGATCGCCAGTCCATCCTGCTGGTGCACCAGCCGGTGTTTGGCCACATCGATGTGGATGATGTCGAACGTGAGGAAGAGTTCCGTGTGCTGCATGGTGGCGTCGAGCCAGGCCTTGACCGGTGCCGGGGCAACCAGGATCAGCGGCTTTTTGCGGCCGTTCATGGAGGCGCTTGCGAGCAGCCCTGGCAGCCCGTAGCTATGGTCGCCGTGGATGTGGGTGATGCAGATGCCCGCCAATTCATGCACGGTGAGCGGAATGCGCAAGAGCTGGTGCTGGGTCGCCTCGCCGCAATCGACCAGCCACCAGTCGCGGTTCATTGTTGTGTGCAAGGCCAGCGCAGTGACATTGCGCCGGATGGTTGGCACGCCGGACGAGGTGCCAAGGAAGGTCAGTTTCAGCATGCCATATTATGCCGCATCGGCGCCGGTTCGTGGCCTGCGCGCGACAGGCGCCACGGCCTTCGAGGCCATTTGCTTGTCCTGGCGAGCCATGCCGTGGCGGGCGCCCAGGGCGGCATTAAGATGAGTTGTTGGCTGGTCGATTCGAACAATTACTTCAATGATCGGAGACACTCTATGCAAACTCGCTTCCGCAATACGCTTCTGGCCGCAGTAGTCTTCTTCACCCTTGGGGGGCAGGCCGCAGCAAACACCCTGACCCAAAACGTTTCCTGGACCATCGACCGTGCCGGCACGACGACCAAGTACCGCGTGGTGGCTTATGGCGATTCGATTTACGCGGGCTACAACGGCTCGATCACCAGCGCGGCGAAGTATTCGGCGCCTACGGTCGATGCGGAGTACCTGTCCGCCGCATGGAATGCCGATATCGAAAGCGTGCGCCGCGCCAAATCGGGCGCCGTCGCCTCCGATGTCTACAACAATAAAATTGTCGCCGAGCGATCTTACATGCAGGCTAGCAACACTCGCGTGGTCACCTTTGAAATGTGCGGCAACGATGGGCTGCAAGCCCGCTCCGCCTTCAAGGGCCAGACCGGCACTTGCGATGACTCGGTGCTGACCGCTGCCGAAAACAGCTGCAAGACCTATGTGGCGGCGGCGATGGACTATATTAACGCCAACGCCTATTCAGGCGTGAAGGTGAAGGTCATCTCGAACCTGCACTATCCCGGCTACACGGCCGACAACGTGCAGAGCTCCTGCAAGGACCCGAACACCGGCGCCACGGTGAACATGCAGCAGAAATTCCTGCCTGCGCTGGCCCGGATGAACTTCATGATGTGCGATACGGCGCGCCAGAAAGGCTTCCAGTGCGCTGACAATTTCGCCCAGTACATGGGCGCCGATTACGACAGCAATGGCGACGGCATCGTCGATTCCGATGCGCTGCGCTATGTGCCCGGCGAGAGCCAGGCCAGCTACGTGACGCGCATCACCACGACGCTGCGGTCGACCATCCGCGACGCCAACACGCACTTCGTGTCGGCCGGCAGCAGCTATGACTACATCCAGTCGGATGATACGCACCCGACTTACACTGGCAGCACTGTCACGGCAGGGCTGTTCGGCGGCACCACCGGTAGCGGGGCACCGCGCTACACCTCTTTCAGTTCGGGCAAGAACCCGATCTGGAACCAGTTCGGGCATGAACGCATGGGGTGGGCGGTTTCGGTCTTCAACTCGCCAACGCCGTGAGTTCCTGGCGCCCCAGCCCGGGTTACCTGGCGGCGGCGCTGCTGCTGGCCGTTGGCGCGGCCAGCCTGGCATTCTTTCTTTGGTATTTTGCGCGTGATGGCGCGGCAGCAGGGGCGGGCGGAGCGCCGGTCCCTGCGCAGGTGGCGGCTGCCGGACGACCAGCGGCAGCGGCCAGCGCCGCGTCGAGCGTGGCGCGCCAGGAAGCCCAACGCCCGGCGCAGCCCGCATCGGAAGGCGACGCGGACCCGACGCGCGACCTGCGCAGCTATGTCATGCGCGGAGAGAAGCCGACCATGAATGAAGTGATCAGGCGCCTGCATGAACAGGGCGTGCATACCGGCCTGGGGGCGTTCAACCCACCGGGCACCAATCCGCCGCTGGTGGGGCTGGCGGTGCCAAAGGATTTCGCGCTGCCGCCGGGCTATGTGCGCCACCACCAGGTGACGGACGATGGCCAGACCATCGAACCGATCCTGATGTTTGCCCCGGATTTCCAGCTGTACGACGCATCCAACCGGCCCCTCGACATGCCGAAGGATCGCGTGGTCCCTCCTGAACTGGCGCCGCCCGGCTTGCCCCTGCGGCGCATTGTGATTCCTCCTCCGATCGACTCCTCAGGACGATGAAACTACTTGCCTGCATTCTCGCCAGCGCTGCGATGACCGCCCTGTATGCGCGCGGCGGCGCCGCATGGGTGCTTGGATTCGTACTGCTCGTACCGTGGCTGGTGGCGCTCAACGGGCGCAAGTCCATTGGCGGGACGTTGCTGTCTGCCTGGGCGATGTGCCTTGCTTATACGGCTGCCGGCTTTGCCTGGTTTGGTGCCGCGTTGGGGCGCTATACAGCGCTGGGGGAGGCCACGGGCGTGGCCTTGCTGCTGCTTGCGGCGCCCTTGTTCCAGCCGCAGTTCTTTGCCTATGCGCTGGTGCGCCTGGTGGCCGCGCGCTGGTACGGTCCGGGCTTGTGTGCGCTGGCCGCAGCGGCAGCCTGGGTGGCGCTGGAATGGCTGGCGCCCAGGCTGCTTGGGGACAGTCTGGGGTATGGACTGTACCCGTCGCGCCTTTTGCGCCAGGCGGCCGACGTGGGCGGGACGGCTGGATTGACCTTCCTGCTGCTGCTTGCCAACGAAGGCCTGGCGCTTGGCCTTGCACGTTACGGCTCGGGATGGCGCGCGATGGCGAAGCCGTGGGCGCTGGCGGCCCTGGTTCCCGTGGTGCTGGGCGCCTATGGCGCGCTAGCGCTGTCCGGAAATGCCTCGCCTTCAGCCAAGCCGCTGCGCATGGGGCTGATCCAGGCAAATATGGTGGATTACGAAGGGCAGCGGCAGCAGAAGGGCGCTTACGCTGTGGTGCGCGAAGTGCTGGACCGCCATTTTGCAATGGGCTATGACGCCGTGACGCGCCAGCGGGCCGAAGCCCTGCTGTGGTCGGAAACGGCCTATCCAACGACCTTCGGCAAGCCAAAGAGCGAGGCCGGCGCGGACTTCGACCGGGAGATCGCCGATTATGTCAATGCAGCCGCGGTGCCGCTGGTGTTTGGCACCTATGACCGGGACCAGCGCGGCGAGTACAATGCGGCGGCATTTTTGCAGCCGGGCCGTGGGCTGGTGGGCATGTACCGCAAGTCCCACCTGTTCGCGTTCACGGAATACCTGCCGGCGTGGCTGGATTGGCCGCTGGTACGAAAGCTCCTGCCCTGGGCTGGCACCTGGCTCCCGGGCAGCGGGGCACGGGTGTTCCCCTTGCGCCTGTCCGATGGGCGCGAAATTCCGGTATTGCCGTTGATTTGCCGCGATGATGTCGATCCTGCCCTGGTCATCGCCGGGGCACGGCTGGGCGGCCAGGTAATCCTGACGATGTCCAACGATTCCTGGTTCAGTGGCGACGGGCCAGGGGCGCGCTTGCACCAGGCGGCGGCAGCGTTCCGCAGCATCGAAACGCGTTTGCCCCAGTTTCGCGTGACGGCCAATGGTTTCAGTGCCGCGATCGATGCCAGTGGCGACATCCTCGCCGAAACCAGCGTCGGCGAACCGGCGCTCGTGATTGCCGATTTGCCGGTCCGTACGCCGGCGCCGACCCTGATGGTGTTGTGGGGCGACTGGGTCGGCCTCGGTTGCTGCGCCTTGCTGCTGGTGCTGACGACAAGGCCGCTGAGCCAGTCGTGGCGGCCGCGCGCTGAAGGAGCCAGGGCCCGTGCGGCCAAGCCGGCATTGCCCATGCGCGTGGCAGTGTTGCCGCCCGCCGTCCGCATCGCGGCAGGCGTATTGCGCACAATTTCACGCGCTGGGCTGCTGGGCATGGGAGTGGCCTTGCTGCTCAACGAACCGCTGCGTTCCAATACGCTGGCGCAGCTGCGCATTTTTACCGTGTGCTTCCTGCTGCCCGAGCTTGTCGCCTGGTGCGTATTGAAGGCGTTTTCTGCGCAGGCTTCGGTGCTGGAAGGCCGACTGGTGCTGGCGCGCGGCGTACAGGTGCTTGCGCTGCCCTTGGGCGCGCTTGCCGCAGTTGAACCCTGGCGTGTGCCGGTGCCGGGCCCCGGAGTGTCGCTGCGCCTCCGTTCCGGGCAGTATTGGGAATATGGACTGGCGCTGCCGGATCCGGCGGCGTTTGCTGCGGCGCTGGCAGCTGCCGGCGGTCCTGCCGCGGTCATCGCGCCAAGCTGGCGCCGGCTGGTGGCGCCGGCGACGCGGCTTGATCATCCGCTGGCAAAATTCGTCCTGCTGCCGCTGGCGCTGGCACTTCCTGCCTTCCACCTGCACCAGCACATTGCTTATGGCAGCGCGTTGGGCGAGTACTACAGCTTCGGGTTGGCGGCATATCTCAGCGCCTTCGGGCTGTGGTGGGCGGCGTGGACGATTGGCGTGGTGCTTGGGGCGGCACTGCTGCGGGCATTGATCGAATCGGCAGCCATGCTGGCCGCGCTGCTGCGTCCCGGCGATGCAACTGGCGTCCGGCAGGGGCTCGAGCGCGTAGGGCACATTGCGCTTTACCTTGCCTTGCCGGGCTGGCTGCTCTTCCGGGTATTTGGTGCGTGACGGTCGCGCGGCAGGCGCGGCACATCGCCGCTGCGCCAGGCCCGGTGTTGAAGTGCTAAACGGTCGGGCGGATATCGAAGGTGGCCCCGGTTGGCGCCGGCTCCGGTTCGTCCGCGACGTGGACGCTGCTGACACGGGCCGTGTTGGGGCCCTTGTGCGCCCACGCGACGATCTCTTTCACCGCATCGGCCGGCCCATGCACGCTGGCTTCCACCGCGCCGCTGGTGCGGTTGCGCACCCAGCCCACCAGGCCAAGCGCTGTTGCCCGTTCCGCAAAGGCATAACGATAGCCGACGCCTTGCACCAATCCTTCGATCATCAAACGCTTGGCCATCACATCCTCCAGTTGACGCGGTTGCGGCCGGCTTCCTTGGCGCGGTACAGGGCGGCATCGGCGGCATCGAACAATGCCTGTGCAGTTTCCTGGCTGCCCAGGGGCAGGGTGGCGCCGCCAATGCTCACGGTGACCACCGGGCTGGCAATCGATTGTTCGTGCGGGATCAGCAGTTGCGCCACTGCTTCACGAATGCCTTCGGCCACGTACAGTGCTTGTGCTGCATCCGTTTCAGGCATCAGGATCGCCAGCTCTTCGCCGCCATAGCGCGCAGCGATATCGCATGGGCGGCGCATGGCATTGCGCGCCACGCGGGCCACGGCGCGCAAGGTGCGGTCGCCGGCCGGGTGGCCGTAATGGTCGTTGTATTGCTTGAAGCAGTCGATGTCCAGCAGCGCGACCGAGATGGTGTGCGCATGGCGGGTGGCACGCTGCCATTCGCTTGCATAGACTTCGTCGAAGCGGCGGCGGTTGGCAAGTTCGGTGAGGCCGTCCATATGGGCCAGGTGCTCCAGCATGCGGCGCTGGCGCACCACTTCCAGATGGGTGGCGACGCGCGCCATCACCACCGTGGTGTTGAACGGCTTGGTGATGTAATCGGCGGCGCCCAGCTTGAGGCCGCGCGCTTCGTCTTCCGGCCGGCCCATGCCGGTAATGAAGATGACTTCGATGTGCGCGGTGGCGGGATCGGCGCGCAGGCGGCGCAATACCTCGTAGCCGTCCATGTCCGGCAGCATCACGTCCAGCATCAGCAGGTCGGGCAGGTGGCGCTGGGCACGTTCGATGGCCTGTTCGCCCGTCTTGGCCAGCAGCACCACATACTCGGGTTTCAGCAAGGTCGCGAGGACCTGGCGGTTGATGCCGTCGTCATCCGCGATCAGGACTTTTTGCGTCTCCTGGCTCATGCGCTCATTTCCATGTCGATGCCGAGTGCCTGTGCAAGTTCGGCCAGCGGTTTCAAGGCTTCATGATATTCGATATCGTCCACGGCCCGCTGGATGCGCGCCAGCAGTGCGGCATGCCCGGCACCTGCCAGCAGCGCGCTCAGTTCGGTCAGCAGGTCTTCCGAGCGGGCGTCGTCAGCGCGCAGGAAAGCGTCCAGTTCGCGCAAGAGGCGGCCGAAATCGGCGGCCTGGCTTTCGGCGGTGCCGGCCGAGGGCTGCAAGGCATTGGTGAACCCGGCCAGGATGATGCCAAGGGACTTGGCCATGTCGGCTGTTTCGCGCGTGCAGCGTTCCGGGCGTCCGTCGCGGATCCCGGCTTCGACGATGTCGGACAACTGGGCCAGTCCGATGGCGCCAAGGTAGGTGGCGCTGGACTTGAGGTTGTGGGCCAGCCGCTCGACCGGGCCCCAGTCGCCGCCAGCCAGGGCGGCTGCCAGCAAGGCCGGGCCTTCGCCATATTCGGTGCAGAAGCTGCGCATGCGCTTGGCCAGGGTGGCCGGATCGCGCTCGGCGCGCGCCAGGGCATATGGCCAGTCGACGCCCGCCAGCGGCGGATAGGCAACGGCAGCCGCGTCAGCAGGTTGCTCGGCCAACGGCGCACCAGGAATGCTACGACCGACCAGGCGCGCCGGATCGATCCACTTCAGCATGGCACGGAACAGCACATCGGGATCGATCGGCTTGGTGATATGGTCGTTCATGCCGGCTTCCTGGCTCTTTACCTGGTCTTCCGGCATGGCGTGGGCGGTCATCGCCAGGATCGGCAGCTTGCGCAGCGCTTCAATGGAGCGGATCTGGCGTGCGGCGGTCAGGCCATCGACGACCTGCATTTGCACGTCCATCAATACCAGGTCGTAGTCGCCTTGCTGGACCATCTGTACTGCCTCGCCGCCGTGGACAGCGACATCGACGTGGACGCGCACGGTTTCCAGGAAGTCGACGGCCACTTCGCGGTTATTGGCATTGTCTTCCACCAGCAGGACGCGGGCGCCATGCAGCTTGGCCAGTTCCTCGGCCGGCAGGCCGCGCTGGTCGCGCTGCAGCGAGGCTGGCTGTGCAATTTCGGGCCGCAGCACTTGCAGCAGGCTGTGATACAGCAGCGCCGGGCCAACCGGCTTGGTCAGGAAGCCTTGCAGCGGCAATTCGCCTTCCTCCTGCAATACCGTTTCGCGGGTGCAGGCGCTGACCATCAGGATCGACGGCGGGGCGGCAAAGCGCGGGTCGGCATGGATGCGGTGGATGGTTTCAACGCCATCCCAGCCGGGCATCATGTAGTCCATCAGCACGACCTGGTAGGGCATGCCGGTCTCGACGCCGCGCAACAGCATGTTCAGGGATTGCTCGCCGGAGCTTGCGCTGTGGGCTGCGACGCCGAAGGAGCCGAGCATTTCGACCAGGGCTTCGCGTGCCGTGGCGCTGTCGTCCACCACCAGCACGCGGGCCTGCTGCAGGCCGGCGGTTGGCGAGGCAACCGGTTCCGTTGCCGCATCGGTGACGCCAAGCTTGACGGTGAAGCTGAAACGGCTGCCGACCCCTGGCGTACTGGTGACCTTCATGCTGCCGCCCATCAGCTCCACCAGCTGGCGTGAAATGCTCAGCCCCAGTCCAGTGCCGCCATACTTGCGGGTGATCGAGTTGTCGGCCTGGCTGAAGGATTGGAACAAGCGTGCGAGCTGTTCTTCGCTCATGCCGATGCCGGTGTCGCTGACGCTGAATTGCAGCACCACGCCTTCTGCCGAGCGTTCGACCGCTTTCACGGCGACCACGATCTCGCCGCGCTCGGTGAACTTGACGGCGTTATTGGTCAGGTTGATCAGCACCTGGCCCAGGCGCAGCGGATCGCCGACCAGCTTTTGCGGCACGCCGCGTTCGACGCGGAACACCAGTTCCACCTTGCGCGCATCGGTCTTGGTGGCGGTCAGGGTCGACAGGTGGTCCAGCATTTCATCAAGGCTGAACGGCACGGCTTCCAGGGCCAGCTTGCCGGCTTCGATCTTGGAAAAGTCGAGGATGTCATTGATGATGCCGAGCAGGTGTTCACCGGCGCCCAGGATCTTGGCAAGGTAGTTGCGCTGCTTTGGGCTCGGGTCGGTCATCAGCGCCAGGCGGCTCATGCCGATGATGGCATTCATCGGGGTACGGATTTCGTGGCTCATATTGGCCAGGAATTCCGACTTCAGGCGCGTGGCCGCTTCGGCACGCAGCATGGCGTTTTGCATGGCCTTGGTGCGCAGTCCGAGGATGCGCATGAACACCAGCATGTCGAAGGCATTGCCGAACTGGAGGGCGTGCATGGTCCAGAAGTTGGCCGCCAGCTTGCCGCTGATAACCTGGCTCAGGACAACGGACGACAGGAAGCTGACTGCCCAACCCACCATGAAATAGATGCCGACCGAATCGCCACGGCGGGCGCGCTGGTAGGCGCCGGGAAGGCCAAGCAGCATGGGCAGCAAGCCGAGGGTGCTGACGATGATGACCAGGCCCTCGACGCTGATCACGTCCAGGCAATAGGCGACCGCAAACAGGGCGGCCAGCGCGGCGCCGGCCTTCATCAGGGTCGAGAAGATGCGGTCGACGCCGGGCCGGGCCAGCGACTGTTCGACGAACAGGTAACCGCCGCAGGACGCCATCAGGGCGAACAGGCCGCCGGCATGCAGCGTCATCCAGACGTTGTCGCGCCAGATGTACTGGCTGCCAAGGCCGAAGAATTCGAACGAGAACAGGGTGGTGCCGGCAATCAGCAGCGAGTATTTGCCGAACAGCGGCTCGCGCAAATTCGCCCATTGCGCCAGGCTATACAGCAGCAGGCACAGGCTGAGGCCCATCAGCATCCCTTGCAGCATTTGCTCGGCGAGCGCGTTGGCGTGATAGACCGCGGCTTTGGAGAAATGGATCGGCAGGATCATCGAGCCGATGTTCTCGACCCGCAGCAGGATCATGTGTTCGGCGCCGGGCGTCAGGCGCAGGGCTGCCGCCGGGGTACGTCCGCCGCCGCCTGCCGCAACCACCGGCTGCAGGTTGCCGGTCACCGTATGGCTGTGGAGGGCGCCGTCGGTGGCCGCGAACACATCGACCCGGTTGATCTGCGAATAATCGATGTTGAGCGTCCACTCGCCGGCGCTGTCGGCCGGCACGAAGACGGGGATGCGGACCCAGACCACGGTCCCCTTGTTGACGCCCAGGGTGGCATAAGCCGATTGCGGCTTCTGGAAGCCTGCAGCTGCAGCCAGTACTTCCGCGGCGCTAAGGGTGCCGCCCGGGTCTTTCAGGATGGTGACGGCAGGCCAGGCATCGTACGATCCGGCGTGGTCGTCGAGCACCAGCGGCTCGGTTGCGGCCGGATTGGCGGCGTTGGCGAGGCCCAGCGCTGCGGCCAGCGCCAGGAACAAGGCAAAAATGAACCGCTTCAGCATGGCTGCTGGTCTCCAGGCTTTTTGGCTGGCGCACGCCCTGCGAGGCGCGCTTCCAGTGCATTCATCCAGGCCGGCGCCTTGGGATCCTTGCCCCAGCCGCGCACGGCGTGATCGACCTGGTTCAGTACCGTTGGCGGCAGTTTCAAGGGGCGGGTCTGGTCCATCAGGAATTTCACGGTGAACTGGTAGCCGAAGATGCGGGTGATCATGCGGCAGATTGAAAAATTGCGGAACACCAGGCGCACCAGTGCATCGATGCTGCGCACCAGGACCATGCCGCCGATGAACAGGGCGCGCGACAACAGGCTGACGCGCTGGTCAAGCCCGAGGTCGACGCGGGCCGACTTTCCGCACAGGTAGCGGGTGAGCAGGACCGGGAACGGCTTCAGGATGCGCAAGGGAATCTGGTTCTGCATCGCCTTCATCAATGCGGCGCCCAGTTCCGGCCGCGGGTCGGGCAAATAGGGCGACAGGCGGGCGCGGGCCTGGATTTCGTTGAAGCAGGCTTCGGCCTGCTCCATCGTCTGCGGCATCAGGCTGGACTCGATGCCGAGGATATGCCCGACCACGTTCCAGGTATGCAGGTAGGCTTGCTCATCCTGCTGCGGCAGCCCAAGGCCCAGCTTGCGCAAGCCGCGCAGGAAAATGTAATGGAAGGTGAGCAGGGTGTATGCCAATTCTTCCTGGTTGCACGGCACGCCATTGGCGGCGACGTCCCAGCCATGGTTGTACAAGGTGTCGTGCACGTTGCGGCACGGTCCATCCATCGGCGCCACGGCGATACCGCCATCCATCACGGCATCGGAAGGATTGCCGCGCAAGATCAGGTGGCGGATGGTGGCATGGATCAGGCGCACCTTGAGGATCTGCGCAACGCCGCCGCCTTCCGCAGTCGTTAGTCCGCCGTGCATCATGACAGGGAATATCATGGCCGCTGTGGAGCGCACGCGGTAGTCGGTATGGGCTTCGAGCTGCCCGGCGACGTGCAGCACGCCCGCCAGGTCCGGCACCACATAGCATTCCGGCAGGCTGGCGCAGAACAGCAGGCTGCAGGAGAGCATGCTCATGTCGAAGAACAGCTTCTCGGCGCGCCCGATCTGCGCGGTATCAACCCATTCCGGCAGCCGGGTTCCGGCAGCAAGGTAGGCTTCCAGTGCGGTGGCGATTGGCGCAGGAGTGCCTTCCGGCGCGCGCCAGCTGTTCACCATAGCGTTGGTTTGCCATTGGCCGAGCAGGCGGTTGACGATCGCGATGGCATCCCACTGGCTGCCGTCGTGGCTGTGCAGGATCGCGGCAATGGTGTCGTCGGCCAGCGGATCGGCGCGCAACGTCGGCGCCATCGCAAGGGGAGCGTTCATTTGCCTTCCTTCCAGCGCATCCAGCCGCAAAGGCCGGTCAGTACCGGAATACCCATTGCGAACAGGGCGATCGTGCGGGTCTCAATCGGATTGCCTTTGAGGGCCTGGAACACCATGCTGCCGCCATAAATAAGCAGCGGCACCAGGGCGTAAAGCGGCGTAATGCGGCTGCTTGGGACCGGCGGTTTCTTGTGCAGCGTCAGGCGGAAGCCATAGATGATCGCAAACGCGATGGTCATCCAGCCGACGAAGCCTTGCAGCGTTTCACCGAACCAGCCTCCATCGGTCTTGGTCATGATCCAGGCTTTGAGCGTGAACACCATGTAGGGATCGGCGCCCAGGTCGTAGGCGGTGACAATCATCGCGCCAAGGAAGGCCATGATGAAGGTCATCAGCGTGGACGGCACGCCGTCGGTCGGGCTTTGCCAGACGATCAGGTTGCCGATCACATAGGCGATGTAGCACAGCGCGAACCACATCAGCGGAATGATGAAGGGCACGGAGCCGATGCGCGGGCCCAGCACGTCGGTGTAGGTATAGGAACCGAAAAACCAGCCGTAGCGCGCGCCCATTTCCTCGGCAAACCAGCCCACCACCACGCCGATGACGACGAAGCGAAAGGCCGGCGCGTGGCCAAGGAAATGGCTTGCACTGGCCCAGCAGCAGGCGAACATCAGGATGGAGCTGACAATCAGCAGGGTTGTCGTTTCGCTCCGGCCGCGGGAGGCGAGGGCGATCAGGAAGCCCGCCAGCAGGATGAGGGTCAGGCGGGGCAAATGGTTCAGCAGCGACTTCATACGTCTCCGGGTTAGAAGTGGTAATCGAAACGGATGTCAAAGGTCCTTGGATCGCTTGGCGCAACCATGCCGAAGCTGTCGATGGTGACTGGCTGCACTTTGTTTTCCAGGTTTTTTACGTGCGCCATCAGGCTCCAGTTGGCGCCGTCAGGGCGGTATGCCAGCGTGAGGTCGCTCGAAGTACGGGACGGCACACGGTATTGCAGCAACTGGCTCGGAACGCTGATGTTGTAGGCGGCGCTGCGCCGCGCATTGAGGCCGGCGGCCAATGCTGCATCACGCAGGCGGAAGGTATGCTCCCAGCCGAGGCTCAGAACCGAGTGCGGTGCGCGGTCCAGCGGCTCGCCGGCCCACGAAACAAGGCCGTTCGGCCGGTAGTTCACGTAATGCGCGTCGAGCAGCGTCATGCCGTAAGTGATGCTGTCGGAGGAAGTAGCGCGCACCTGCCCATCGAGTTCCAGTCCCTTGACGCTGGCGGCGCCGGCGTTCTGCGTGACGAAGCGCGGCGCATTGGCCACGATGGCGACACCGGAGAGCTGCAGGTTCGTGTAGTCGTAGTTGAAGACGGCCAGGTTCAGGCTGGCGCGCCGCTCCCAGAAGCGGGATTTCAGGCCGGCTTCCCAGGATTTCAGCGTTTCGGGCTGGTAGAACAGCGTTTCCGCCGGCACGGCGATCACCGCCGGGCAGGGAATGCCCAGTGCGCTCGATCCTGCCAGGCAGCCGTCATTGAATCCGCCCGACTTGTAGCCGGTTGCGATGCTGGCGTAGGCCATGGTTGACGGTGCCAGGTCATACTCCGCGCCAAGCTTCCACGTCGTCTTGTGGGTGGCCAGGGCGGCGTCATTGAGCATCTTCAGATCGGTGGCGGCATTGAATTCGGGCGCCTGCTGGAAATTGGTCGAACCGACACGCGACTTGTCGTCATCCGTATAGCGCAGGCCCGCGGTAGCGCGCAGCAAGGGAGTGACGCTGTAAGTCAGCTGGCCAAAAGCGGCCTTGCTGCGCGAAATCGTCGGCCCATGCGGGAAGACATAGTACGGCGGCAGCTTCACCAGTTGCAGGTCGCGGAAGACATAGAGCTGGTGCGATTCTTCGCGGAAGTAGTAGAGCCCGCCCTGGGCTTTCAGCGGGCCGCTGCCACTGGTCGACAGGCGCAGTTCGTGCGAATCCTGGCGCTGGTTGCTCCAGAAATTTTCGTGCACCCCGATCGCAACGGTTGGCTGCACCCGGTAATAGAAATTGGCCAGGAAATCGTGCTCGTTCTTGCGGTGCGAACCGAGGTAATCGAGCGTGACAGGGCCCAGGTTCCACGACAGTTCGGCGCCGATGCCTTCCGTCGACTTGTGGTTGTAGCCTGGTTCAAGCCGGGTATTGAACGGCTTGAACGCATTGGTCAGGCGCGCATCCGTGCCAGCGTCGAACCACACGGGTTTGCCCGCCTCGACGCCTTTGTAGAAATTGGTGTCGGGGACGATATTGTCGATATTGCCGTTTTGGGTGGCATGTTCAAGGCGCACCAGCAGCGATGCCGACCGGCCCAGCGCAAGCTTGGCCGACAGGCGCGCGGCACGGTCGTCGCGGTCCTGGCCGAGCTCGAATCCGGTGCCCTGGCCGTTGCGCAGGTAGCTGTCATGCCGGTTGACCGCCACGGCGGCGCGCAGCGCCAGCTGCTCGTTGACGGGCAGATTCAGCATGCCGGAAGCCACGCGCGAATTGAAATTGCCGAGCGCGAGGCTGGCCGCACCTTCCCAATGTTGAACCGGTGCGTTGCTGATGACGTTGACCACCCCGGCCGTCGTATTGCGGCCATACAGGGTCCCTTGCGGACCGCGCAGAACTTCGATGCGGTCGATGTCGAGGAAACCGAGGGTCTGGGATTGTGGGCGGGCGATATAAATGCCGTCCTGCATGAAGGCCGCCGAAGGATCGCCTTTTTCCGTGACATCCGAGTTCGACACGCCGCGCATGGTGATGCGCAGCCCATCGGGAGCGCCATCCAGGTGCACATTGGGCAGGCGCTTGCCGATGCCGGCGGCGTTGTCGATGCCAAGCTTGTCCAGTTGCGCACCGGTGAGCACCGACATGGCGACCGGCGTACGCGATTCCGGCGCAGCAATACGCTGGGCCGTCACGAGGACTTCCGGTAGCTGCTCATCAGTTTGGCTCTGCGCCAATACCGGCGCGCAAAGGATGCTGGAGACGGCCGCCGCCAGCATGGTCGGGCGCAAATTCGCCCCGCAGTTCGACATGATTACCCCTAGTGCCTTGCTGTTATATGATTGTTTTGGCAACGTTGTCTAAAACAGTTGCTAGCAAAGATCAAGAGTCTATCAGTTTGGCAACGTCGGAAATAGGGTTATGTAGGCTTTCCCCGACATAGATACGACACGCTCGCTGATAGCGAGCCGGGCCTGGCGGGAGAATACTGGCGGCAAGCCTGAAAATGGAAAGGAGTGCATCATGCTTGTACGAAACATAACTTTCGCCTTCACCCTGGCTTGCAGCGCCCTTGGCGCCGCAGTTGCGGCCGACGAGCCGCAATTCGTTACCGGCGGCGTCGGCCTTGAAGAACGCGGCCAGATGCTGGCCAGTAAGCCGGATTACAACGTCCGCATGACGTTCGCGACCCGCGGCACCGGCGAGTACCGCTCGGACGTGCAGGTCGAAATTTCCGATGCAAAAGGGCATACCAGCGTCAATGCGCGCGATGCCGGCCCGCTGATGTTCGTCAATCTGGAGCCTGGCCGCTACCGCGTAACGGCGACGGCTGCCGATGGCCAGGTCCAGCGCCGCGAGGTGCAAGTGCAACCGGGACGGACGAAGGACCTGTACTTCTACTGGAGCGAACCCGCCACTATCGTGCAGTAGACATCAACTGGTTGAGCGGGCCGTAGTCGAAGGTCTGCTCATCGTCGATGGCGCCGGTCTGGTGGAAGCGTTCCATATACACCCTCAGCCGGCCCATCATGACCTCTGCCGGCGAAGAGCCGGCACTCAGGCGCCGCACGCCCAGCTCGGCCAACCGGGCTGGGGCGGCGAGCTTTGTGCGTGCCAGCACGTTCAGCGGCATGGTCGTGCCCTTTGCCAGTGCCGCGATTTCCCCTTCATCCGTGACGCCCGGCGCGAACAGTCCGCTGGCGCCGGCTTCCTGGTAGAGGGCGGCGCGGCGCAGCATTTCCGCCACGCGCGCGCCCGGCTCGGCCAGGCCCCGCAGGTAGACGTCGCAACGCGCATTGATAAACAGGTCAATGCCAGCCGTCTTGGCCGCGGCCCGTGCAGCACGGATCTTGCGCGCCAACAGCTCGGGGGTGTCGCCGCCGTCCTCGATATTGATGCCAACGACGCCGGCCTGGGCCAGTTGGCCGACGAACTGGCCAACCACTTCCGGATCTGAGGAATAGCCGTCTTCGATATCGACTGTCAGCGGCAGGGCGCTGGCGCGAACAATGTCGCGCACGGTTTCCAGCAGCAGTGAGGTCGGCAGTTGCGAGCCGTCGGCATAGCCATGGCCCCAGGCCACCGCGGCGCTGCTGGTTGCGAGTGCCTTGGCGCCAGCCAGGGCGGCGATGCGGGCGGTGCCACCGTCCCAGCAATTGGCGAGCAGCAGGATGCCTTCCTGGTGCAGCGCATGGAATAGGGTGTCGTTGCGCATGTGGTTTTTTCCTTAACATTGGGGAGCAGGCCATTCTGCCACGGTTCCCTGATTCCTGCTTTGGTACAATTCGGGGTTGCCAATTATTCCCGTCACCATAGTGCAAAGCCGCCAACTCTACGTCCGCCTGCTGAAGGAATTCCTCCCCTATAAGTGGGCCGTCCTGATGACCCTGATCGGCGTGGGCGTGGCTTCGCTGACCGATGTGCTTCTGATCCGCCAGTTGCAGAACGTGGTCGATGCGGTCCAGCCGAACGGCGCAGCCGGCGCAGTGCCGCAAAGTGGCGCGCTGGCGACCATCCACGGCTGGCTTGACCGCCTGCTGCCATCCGATCCCGGCGCCGCGGCGTTATGGGCGATTCCAGCCCTGATCATGGCCCTGGCGCTGCTGCGCATGGTCAGCACCTTCACCGGCGATTATGGTTCGGCGTGGCTGACCCAGCGGGTACAGGCCAATGTGCGCGAGAAGATGTTCGGCCGCGTACTGCGTCTTCCGAACCGTTATTTCGACCAGTCGTCGACCGGTACCACGTTGTCGCGCATCGCCTTCGATGCGACCCAGGTAACCCAGGCTGGCCTGAGCGTATTCACCATCGCTGTGCGCGATACGGTGGCGGTGATCGGCTTCCTCGGCAACCTGTTCGACATTGACTGGAAACTGGCCCTGTTCTGCCTCGTGCTGCTGCCGCTGGTGGCGCTGGTAGTGACCATTGCGGCGCGCCGCATGCGGCGCCTGAGTTCCAGCGCACAGCATGCAATGGGCGAGTTGACCCGTGTGCTGGATGAGAGCATCGGCGGCCAGCGGGTCGTCAAGATTTTTGGCGGCCAGAATTATGAACAGCGGCGCTTCGATGAAGTGGTGAAACTGAACCGCCAATTGGCCGTCAAGCACGCCTCGACAGCGGCCATGAACTCGGGCCTGATCATGCTGATGGTCGGCGCGACACTGTCGGCTGTGATCTATTACGCCTTGCTGCGCGCGCAGGCAGGCGCTTTGACGCCGGGGGCGTTTGTCGCCTTCATCACCTGCCTGATGTCCTTGCAAGGCCCGATCAAGAACCTGACCAAGCTGAATGAGCCGCTGCAGCGCGGCCTGGCTGCGGCGGAATCGGTGTTCGGCCTGATCGATGCGCCGATGGAAGCCGATACCGGTACGCGTACCGCCGAAAATGTCAAAGGCCGCATCGAACTGATGGACGTAGGCTTCCGTTACAAGCTCGACGACCCGGAGGCCGCGCCGGCCTTGCGTTCGGTGTCGCTCGACATTGCCGCCGGCGAGACTGTCGCGCTGGTCGGCGGCTCGGGCAGTGGCAAGACAACCCTGGCCAGCTTGCTGCCGCGCTTCTATGACGTGGGCAGCGGCCGCATCCTGCTGGATGGCGTGGATTTGCGCGAATACCGCCTGCCTGAGCTGCGCAGCAAGATCGCGCTGGTCAGCCAGGATGTAGTCCTGTTCAACGATACGCTGGCTGCCAACATCGCTTACGGCGACCCGGCGCCGGACATGGCGCGGGTGGAAGCCGCCTCGCGCGCTGCCTATGCGCACGACTTCATCATGCGGCAGCCGCAGGGCTACCAGACTGAAGTTGGCGAGAACGGCATGCGCCTGTCGGGCGGCCAACGCCAGCGCCTGGCCATCGCACGTGCCCTGTATAAGGATGCCCCGATCCTGATCCTGGACGAGGCGACCAGCGCGCTCGACGCCGAGTCCGAACGCCAGGTGCAGGCGGCGCTTGAGAGGCTGATGGAGGGCCGGACCACGGTCGTCATCGCGCACCGACTGTCGACCATTGAAAACGCTGATCGTATTGTGGTGATGTCGGCGGGTTCGATCGCAGAGCAGGGCACGCACGAAGCGCTATTGGCGAAGGGTGGTATCTACGCCCGTCTGTATCAGACGCACCAGGAACTGGACCAGTAATTATTCGGTGGCCTGCAGCAGGTAGGCCGCCATATCGCGGGCATCGCGCTCCGGCACGCCGAGCTGCGGCATTGCGGTGCCGGGCTTGGCCTGCTGCGGGTTGCGGATCCACTTCACCAGGTTTTCCTCTGTCTTCGGCAGCTTGCCGGCGATGAAGCTGCGCTGTGCCAGGCTTTCGAGGCTTGGCCCGACGTAAGTCCGGGGCCCCGTTACGCCCGGGATGTGGTGGCAGGATTGGCAGGCAAACTGTGTCAGGGCCAGCCTGCCGCGCTCGCGATCTGTTGCACGGTGCGTCGCTGGGGGCGGCGGAGGCGGCGCAAGCGGCTTTTCGATGGCCGCATACTCAGCCGGCGTCATGGCTGGCAGCGCGCCCAGGAAGGCAACAACGTCCCAGATCTCATGCTCGTTCAGGTGGAAACGCCAGGCCGGCATTCCGCTCATCTTGATCCCATTCGACGTAATCCAGTACATCTCACCGGGTTTCCAGCGCCGCGCCGCGTCGACCAAAGGGCCGGGCACAGGCTGCATGCTCAAGCCGATCACACTCATCGCCACGCCAGGCCCGCCATGGCATTGCTCACAGTGCTGGCGGAACACAGCGCCACCGCGGGCCGAGGCGCCTGCGGCAGGCGGCGGCGCGACGACATCACGCGCATGGAAACGCACCGACTGCTGTAAGCCCCGCTCGATCAGGGTGTGCACGAACTGGAAATGGGGACGAACTGCAGACGCGTCATACCAGCCTGCCTGGAGTACCACAGTGGCCGCAAGGATGCCGGCCAGTACGGCCAGGCATAAGCTCGTAGCGGCGGTAGCAATGAGGCGACGCACAGTCGGGAAAAGGGCGAAGATGTCTTCCGTGAATTATAGGGATCGGCGGCGGGAAGGCAGGGACGATTCGTGAAGGCAATCACTATGCGTTTTGGGAAAACCCACGACAAGGCCCGCGCCGGCTTGCTGACGGTGATCCTGCCACTTGGCCTTTGCGCCTGCCAGCCTGACAAGCCCTCGCCGCCAGCCACGGACGGGGGAGAGGCGCGCCGAGGCCAGCTCCTGTTGGCGCAGTTCCAGTGCGGCAGTTGCCATACCATCCCGGGAGTGGAAGCCGCGCGGGGCCGGGCGGCGCCTTCGCTGGCGGAATATGGCCTGCGCAGCTATACAGCCGGGCGCTGGCCGAACCAGCAGGCCAACCTGATGCGCTGGATCGCGGCGCCCCACAGCATGGATCCCGCAACGCTGATGCCGGACATGGGCGTCTCCGCTGAAGAAGCGCGGCACATGGCGGCCTACCTGTATTCGCTCAAATGACACCGCCACTGCAATCAGTCCTGTCGCCGGCGGGGCCGGACGGCGTGCTCCTTAGCCGCTTCAGCTGGCTGTTGTTCGCTGTGGGCGCGGCCATCTTCCTGGTCGTCGCAACGCTGGTCCTGGCCAGCGTGGTACGCAAGGTCCGGCGATCGCAATCGCGCAGGCTGGTGATCGTGGGCGGCCTCCTGTTCCCGGTGCCGCTGCTGGCGGCGCTGATGGGTTGGTCGGGCTGGCAGGCCGCGCAATTGACCTGGCCTTTTTCGGGAACCCGCATCCATGTGACCGTGACAGCCCATATGTGGTGGTGGGAAGTCCGCTACCGTGACACGGCGACCGGCCGCGAAGCGGTGCTGGCGAATGAACTTCGGTTGCCCGTCGGAGAACGGGTTTACCTGGCGCTCACCTCCGAGGATGTGCTGCACGCGTTCTGGGTCCCGGCGCTGGCCGGAAAAGCCGACATGGTACCTGGCCGCGTGCATGGGCTGACGCTGCACGCAGCGGCGCCCGGGCGCTACCGTGGCCAATGTGCCGAATACTGCGGCACGCAGCATGCCGCGATGGCGTTCGACGTGGTTGCGGTCGCGCCGCAGGAATTTGACACGTGGCTGGCTGGCCAGGCCCTCATGGTGACGCCCCCATCCCTCTCTGGAGCGGCACTCCACCGCGGGCGCGAAGTCTTTCTTGCCGCACGCTGCGGGGCTTGCCATACGGTGCGCGGCGTGGCCGAAGGCGGTACGCTCGGTCCGGACTTGACGCACGTCGCCAGCCGCAGTCATCTTGCTGCTGGCGCGCTGCCGTTCAGCCGCGCGGCATTGATCGGGTGGATCGCCAATCCCCAGGCGGCGAAGCCCGGCGCGCGCATGCCTCCCGCAACTCTTGCACCGGAAGAGCTGCAAGCCCTCGCAACCTGGCTGGAGACACTCCGATGAATGGGCCTGGCCGCACGCCGAATCGCCTGCCACGCCCGCCGGGTGAGTACGCGGCACTGGAGCGTGCGTGGCGCAAACCGGCGGGCTGGCGCGTCCTGACAGCCGTCAACAATACGCGCATTGGCCGCCTGTATCTGGCAACTGCGTTCGGCTTCTTCCTGTTTGCCGGCATCCTGGCGCTGGCGATGCGCCTGCAATTGGCCGTCCCCGGCAATGACCTGCTGCAGCCGGCGACCTATAACCAGTTCTTCACCATGCACGGCACCGTGATGATGTTCCTGTTCGCGATCCCGATGGTGGAGGCGATTGCGGTCTTCCTTCTGCCGGGCATGTTGGGCGCCCGGGATTTGCCGTTCCCTCGACTCTCCGCCTATGCTTACTGGGCCTACGCCTTCGGTGGCGCAGGCTTTATCGTGACGCTGGCTTTCGGGCTTGCGCCTGACGGCGGCTGGTTCATGTATCCCCCGCTGACCGGCAAGGAATATTCTCCCGGCCTGAACGCGGATTTCTGGCTGCTTGGCATTGGCTTCATTGAAATTTCTGCGATCGCCGGCGCCGTCGAGCTGATTATCGGCATCCTGTTCACCCGTACGCCCGGAATGACGCTGGCCCGCATGCCCGTATTCGCGTGGTCGATGCTGGTGGTGGCTGCGATGGTGGTGTTTGCGTTTCCGCCTCTGATCGCGGGCACCGCCTTGCTGGAGCTGGAGCGTGCTTACGACTGGCCGTTCTTCATCGCCGCACGCGGCGGCGACCCGGTGTTATGGCAGCATCTGTTCTGGTTCTTCGGGCATCCCGAGGTGTACATCATCTTCCTGCCGGCTGCCGGCATGGCGTCGTCGATGCTGCCAGCGCTGGTGCAAACGCCGCTCGTCGCGCGCCGCGCAGTCATCGCTTCGCTGGTTGCTGTAGGCAGCTTGAGTTTCGCCCTGTGGATGCACCATATGTTTACTGCCGGCCTGGGCCAGCTCGAGACCACCTTGGTGTCCGCTGCCAGCATGGCGATCGCGATCCCCACCGCTGTGCAGGTCTTCGCCTGGATTGCGACGCTCTGGCGGGGCAGGGTGCAGTTTAACGCGCCGACGCTGTTCATTCTCGGCTTCCTGCTGGTTTTTGTGCTGGGTGGGCTGACAGGCGTCATGGTGGCGGCCGTGCCCTTCGACTGGCAGGCGCACGACAGCTATTTCATCGTCGCCCACCTGCACTACGTCCTGGTGGGCGGGCTGGTCTTCCCGATGTTCGCCGGCGCCTATTTCTGGATGCCTTTGTTTAACGGGCATCGTATGTCGGAAGCGTTGGCGCGGTGGGTATTCGGACTGGTTTTTGCCGGTACCAATGTGGCGTTCTTCCCGATGCACATTTCAGGTTTGCTCGGCATGCCACGCCGGGTTTACACCTATGGGTCCGAGATGGGATGGACAGCGCTGAACCTGGCCAGCACGGTGGGCGCATTGCTGCTGGCTGGCGGTGTGGCGCTGTTCACGCTCGACCTGGTGCGCACTTTGCGGCGGCCGCAGAAAGCGCACAACAATCCATGGCGTGCAAGTTCGCTGGAGTGGCTGCCGCAGGATGAATATGCGACGCGCAGCCAACCGGAAGTACGGTCGGCGGAACCGTTGTGGCGGCAGGCGCTGCTGGTGGAGCAGGTGGCAAGCGGCATGCACTGGCTGCCGGGCAGCGTGACCGGCAAGCGGGAGACGCTGGTCACCGGCTGGCGCGACGCGCGACCGAGGCATTTGCTGGTGTTGCCAGGCGATAGCTGGCTGCCATTCCTTTGTGCGCTGGGGACGGCTGGCTTTTTCCTGTTGATGACCATGCAGCAGGCGGTCGCTGCGTGGCTTTTCGGCGCGCTTGCCATTGTCACGCTCGTCGCCTGGCTGTGGCGCGCGGACCGGCCGCTGGCGGCAGGCGCAGCCTTTGTCGCGGAAGGCATTGCGCTGCCGGTCGGCGCTAAAGGGACAGCTTCCCATTCGTGGTGGGCGACCTGGGTGCTGGTCGTGGTCGATGCGGCGATATTCGCCTCGCTGGCTTTCACCCTGCTGCACTTGTCGATGCGGCTCGATACCTGCCCGCCGCCCGGAGCGCACCTGCCAGGTGCCCCTTGGCCCTGGTTGCAGGCGACGTTGATGGCAGCCAGTTCGGTGCTGGCCTGGTGGAGCGGGCGGCGTGCAGGCCAATGGTGGCCGATGCTGGCGGCGGGCGGCTGTCTTGTTGCGGCCTTCGCGGCCGATCTCGGCGCGCATCGCTACGCGGGTCTTGCGCCGTCGCGCGATGCGTGGAGTGCCGCAGTGGCGGCCCTGTTGGCTTATGAGGGATTGCATGTGGCCGTGCTGGCGCCGGCGGTGGTTTTCGTTGCAGCGAGGGGGAAGTTGCGGGAAGCCAGCCGTGCCACGCTGGATAACACGATCCTGCTGTGGCACTGCGCCGTGGGGCAGGCGCTGGCGGGGCTGGTCTTGTTGCAGATGCTTTAGAAAGAGTAAACCAGCGTCACCGAAGTCTGCGTATCGGTGTTCTTCTTATCGACCGGTACGACGGAGTCATGGATGGCGCTGAAGGCCGCCTTCATGTGCATCGAACCGTTGATGCGGGCGCTAAGCGAAGTCTCGGACGTCGAGTGGGTGTTCCAGGAGGCTTTCTCCACCGTCAGCATTTGCGCAAAGGTGGCGCTATCACTGAGTTTCCAACGGAAGGCTCCACGGCCGCGGAGTACCAGGCCGCGATCTTCTTCGCCGTTGGCGCGGGTCGCTTTGAAGTAGCCAGGGCCGGCTTCCATGTCCAGGGTCTTGTTATCGCTCTGATACACGCGGAAGCCATGACCGACACCGACGCTGGCGCTGCGGGTGTACGCGCCGAAGCGGTCTTCGGAGAACGCCGCCAGGACAAACAGCGTGGAATTTTCTTCCAGCAGTTTGTAACCGGCCTTGGCGCCGAACTGGTAGCGTTCCGCCGAGCGCTGTTTGGTTTCTTCACCGTTGACGCGGGCGCGGTCCTCCTTGAAGTAGCCATTGCCGGTATATTCATTGCTCCAGCGGAGCGTGTCTTGCAGCACTTCGAACCTGCCGGTGACGGAAGTACCGGCGGTATTGCCGCTGGTGGTGATGGCGCCGATTTCGGCGGACAGCATCACGTTGCCAGTGTGATCGACTTCGTTATCAGCTGCCAGTGCGTTGCCAGCGGCCAGGCCGGAGGCAAAAATCAGGGGTATCAGGTATTTCATAACTGAATTCTATCAGGGCTCTACAGAATGCGCCCGCTTCAGGCAGCGCAAGACGAAAGTCGAGCGGCTGTGGCGAATGCCGGGCAGTTTATACAATTTTCGGCGCAGGAATTCTTCATAACCTGCGGTGCCGGCCACGGCTACCTTGATCAGGTAATCGTATTCGCCGGTCAGCAGGTAGGCTTCCATCACTTCCGGAAGATCGGCCAGCGCGAGGCCGAATTTGTGCAGCATGTCGTCGTCGTGGCGGTCCAGCGTGACCTCGATGATGACGGTGTCCGGCAAGCCCAACGCCTGCTGGTTGAGCAGCGCAGTATACCCTTCAATGACGCCGCGCTCCTCCATCGCCTTGACGCGGTTCCAGCAAGGGGTGGTGGAAAGGCCCACGGTTTCGGCCAGTTTGGTGTTGCTTAAACGGCCATCGCGGCGAAGCTCCCGCAGGATTTTGCGGTCCATTTCATCCAGGTGTTCCATGTTTTTGCGAATTTGAAGAAGATTCTTCTATTTTACATGGAAATGCCGGCAAACTTTGGATGCCTATTCCGGCGCTCCAGCCGGATAATCTCCCCATGAATACCGAACAGAGAACTTTCCGCCTGCGTCTTGATCGCAGCTCCGCCATGGACGCTGCAGAGGCCGTGCTGGCAACGCTGCGCCGTGGCGGCGTCCAGCTTCATGCCATGCGCATGGCGCCGGGCGTACACGGCATGAACCTGGACCTCGATGTGGCAGCGGAGGGCGAAGATGCCCTCGTACTGGCCCGGATGCGCCTGTGTAACCTGATTGGCGTGTTGAAAATCCGCGTGCAGGTGCGCGCTTACGCTCCGATATAGGCGTACTTGAAGCTGAAGACAATCGCGATGACCCACACGATCGGCTTGACCTCGCGGTAACGGCCGGTCAGCAGCTTGAGGGCCGCGTACGTAATGAAGCCGAAGGCGATGCCATGCGCGATCGAATAGGTGAAGGGGATCAGCAGGGCGGTGATAGCGGCCGGAATGCATTCCGTGGTTTCGTTCCAGTCGAAGTCGCCGAGGTCGCGCAGCATCAGGCAAGCGACGAACAGCAGTGCCGGCGCGGTCGCGTAAGGCGGCACGACGCCGGCCAGCGGTGCGATGAACAGGGCTGCCAGGAACAGGATCGCGACGACCAGAGCAGTGAGGCCGGTGCGGCCGCCGGCCTGCACACCCGAGGCGCTTTCAAGGTAGGCAGTCGTGCTGGAGGTGCCAAGCAGCGAACCGGCCACGATGGCGGTACTGTCGGCCAGCAGGGCCTTATTCAGGCGCTCCATCTTGCCGCTGACCAGCAGGCCCGCGCGGCTGGCGACGCCCATCAGGGTACCGGTGGCGTCAAAGAGTTCGACCAGGAAGAACACCAGCACCACATTCAGGACACCCACGCCCAGTGCACCGGGCACGTCCAGCTTGAGGAAAGTCGCGTCCAGCGAAGGGGGTGCCGAAAACACGCCGTGGAACTGGTTCCCGCCGAAGAAGAAGCTCAAGACCGTGACGGCCATGATGCCGATCAGGATTGCGCCCTTGATCTTCAACCGGTCCAGCGTGACGATCAGCAGGAAACCAACGATGGCCAGCAGCGCAGGTGGCTTGTGCAGGTCGCCAACGGTCACCATGGTGTTCGGGTTGGCCATCACGATCCCGGCACTTTTGAGCGCGATCAGTCCGAGGAACAGGCCCAGGCCGACAGTGATGGCAATGCGCAGCGAGCGCGGGATGCCGTTGACGATGGCTTCGCGCAGGCCGAGCAGGCTGACGACCAGGAACAGGCAGCCGGAAATGAAGACAGCGCCCAGTGCAACCGGCCATTTGATGCCCATGCCGAGCACCACGGCGTAGGCGAAGTAGGCGTTCAGGCCCATGCCGGGCGCCATGCCGATCGGGTAATTCGCGTACAGGGCCATAATGGCCGTGCCCAGTGCGGCGGCCAGGCAGGTGGCGACGAAGACCGCCTCCTTCGGCAGGCCGGCATCACCGAGGATGGCAGGGTTCACGAAGATGATATACGCCATGGTGAGGAAGGTGGTGATGCCTGCCACCACCTCCGTCCGCACATCGCTACCGGCTTCCTTGAGTTTGAATAGTTTTTCTGCGATCGACACGACTGCTCCCCGGTTTGAACTACCGGGGAGGATACCACTACAGCAAGCCCAGTGCGCGGGCGATATCGTCCCATGCAACATACTTGAAGTTCTGGGCGCCGTCGGGCAGGCGCTTGTAGCCATCCTGCACCACCAGCATGCCGCGCGCAAAACGGCCGCCAAGGTTGGCGGAGGTGACGTCCAGCCCGTCAGTCTCGGAAGCTCCATCGATGCCGGCATCCGGATTCATGCCGATGCGGAAGCTGCCGCGTAAGCGGTGCGGTGGCGCCGCATCGGCCACGACGTAGCTGTTGCTGCCCTGGCTGGAAACCACGAGGTAGCTGGCGTTGGCGCCGTGATAGATCGCCATGCCTTCGACATCCGCCCGTAGCGGGCCACCAACCGGCAGGATCATCTTCGGTTCCGCTTTGGCTTCGGCGCGCGCGTCGATGGACCAGACGCCACGCTTTTCTTCGCCGGCAAACAGGCGGTCGTTCCGGTCGTCGGCGACGCAGCCTTCGGGCTGGGTGGCCAGCTTGAAGCGCCGTACCAGGCTGGCCGTAAAGGCGCCGTCCTGCCGGCCAATCCGGTATTGCAGGTAGCTGCCGTCCTTGTCGTTGACGAAGGCGTGCAGGCCGCCGCTCGCCGGCTGGTAAAGACAGAGGCCATAGATGCGCTCCAATGGGGTCTTGAAACGCGCTGCTTCCGCCACGCTGCCGGCAGCATCAATGGTGTACAGCACCAGTGAATTCTCATCGCGTTGGGTGGCTGCGGCCAGGTCGACGCGTTGGCCTTCGAGCAGCACGCCTTGGCGCAGGTCGACGTTGTTCAGACGGCCCGATTCGAGCATTTGCAGCTGCCGGCCCTGCAGGTCATAGACGTGCAGGCCCTGTTTCTTGTTCGTCCCCAGCACGCGGCCCTGGCCTGCTTGCTGGCGGTCGACCCAGATCGCCGGATCATCGGCGGCATCGCCCATGCGTGGCATATTTTCGGTTTGTACTTGCGCTTGGACGATAACGGCCGGCGGCAGGTCGCTGCGCAGCGCGATCGTGCGCCTGGTCTTGCCATCGCGGTCAAGCAGGTCGACGCCTGCGGGAGCCAGGGCCAGGCTGAATGTCGCCACGCCGGCTGCGCGGGCGGGGCTGCTGGCGCCGTGTGGAACGGCAACGGCCAGCGCGCGGCGTCCGGGCGGCCCTTCGGCATCGGCGTTGTAGGCCCAAACGCCCAGGCCTTTCTCCGCGACGACGAGGCTTGCACTGGCGTCGTGTACCAGGCATTGTTCGCTGTGCGGCGGCAGGGCGAGCCTGCGCACCAGCTGCGGACGGCCGTGCAGCAGCCATTGCTCCGCCTGGCCGTCTTTGCCGGCGAGGAAAGCGTAAAGCAGGCCTTGTGCGTCGCGGTAGAGGCAAGCCGCTTCCGGCGCGACGGCCGCGCCATCGATCACGGCGCTGGTTGTCAGGCTGCCGCCGGCCGCATCGACTGCGATGGCCATCGCGCGCTCGGTATTGGCGTCAACGACGAGGGCCATGCCATCACGGTAGTCCAGGTGGCGGCCGCGCAGCGCGATCTTTGCCCGCTCGGCGCCATCTGCTGCGTGCAAGTGCAAGCCCTGTTTGTCGAGCGCCAGCCTGGCGCCGCCTGGCAGGGCAACAGTTTCCGCGGTTGCCGGCAAGGCGCAGGCCAGGAGGAAGGGAATCAGGGAAAGGCGCAGCATCAGAACACGCTCGCTTTCAGGCCCAGTTTGTAGGTGCGGCCATATTGCTCGTACTGGGCATTGTGCGACTTCGCGCCCTGGTAGACGTAGTATTTCTCGTTATTCAGGTTGGCGACATCGAAACTCAGTTGCACGCCCTTGGACAACTGCCAGGACAGCGAGAAATCGACCTGTTTCTGTGTATCGACAATGCGATCCTGGGCCGCATTCAGGATGTCGGAGCCCAGTTCCAGCAAGTAGGGCGACTTGTAGTTCAGGGCGATGCGGGTGCTGAGAGGGCCGGCTTCATAGCCCAGCATCAGGTTCATGACGCGATCGGATTGGCCAGGCATCGAAATGCGGCGTCCGACCATGGCGCCGGCTTTGCTGTCAAAGCGGGCGATATTGGCGCGCGAGTCGGTCAGCGCGCCGTTGACGCCGACCAGCAGGCCGTTGAAAGGTGCCGGCAGCATGCGCAGCGGCTGTTGCCAGGAAAGTTCAATCCCTTTCATCTTGGCCGTGTCGCCGTTGGCATAAGTCGTTGCGCTGGTATAACCTGCCCACTGGCCGCTGCCTGCGAGATTGGTGGTGTAGGTGAAGTCCTTGATGTCCTTGTAGAAAAGATAGGCCGACACCGCGCCATCGCTGCCAATCACGCGTTCGATGCCAAGGTCGGCATTGTGCGACCTGAGCGGGTTCAGTTCCGGATTGCCGATCGTGGCTTCGGTGGCGCTGGCCAGCGCGATGCCCGGTGCCAGCTGGCTGAAGTTGGCGCGTACGACCGAGTTGGTCCAGGCGCCCCGCAAGCTGGTGTCGCGATCGAGGTCATAGCGCAGTTGCAGCGATGGCAGCCAGTTGGTGTAGGAACGGCTGCGCTGCAGCGGTGTAATGGCGCCGCCGCTGGTGCGCACCCCGGCGGCATCGAGACCGGTGTGCTCGGCGCGTACGCCCGCCAGCAGGCGCCAGTCGCCTTGGGACAGGGTGTCCTGGAAATAGGCCGAGTCGATGTCTTCGTTCAGGGTGAAATCATTGATGGCGGATTCCGTCGCAAGGCGCGCGGCAGTGCGATCCAGTCCGGCGACGCGGGCACGGATGGCCGCTGGATCCAGGGCAACGCCGACCTGGCCGAACGGGTAGTCAAGCGGGTGGTCCTGCACGAAGGAGGCCATCGACAAGGAACCGGGAACGGCTTTGCTGCCGTAGCTCCACTGGTTGGTGTCGTTGGTCTTTTCGCGGCGGCTCGTTTTGGCGCCGAATTTCAATGCGGAGCGCATTTCCCCCAGCGCGAAATCGTGCCCCAGGTCGAATTTGAGGTGGTGCTCGGTGTCCTTCGAATAGCGCTGTTGCAGCGTGATGGCATTCAGGCTGTAGCTCGCCGGGTCGTAGGCGGAAGCCGGGGCTTTGAGCAATGGGCGCTGGCCGTCGGTGAAACTGATGTCCTTGAAATTCGCGATGCCGCGGAAACGGCCATCGTTCAGCGCCTCCGGCGTGTCTTCATCGGCTTTGCTGCGGCCTGCCTGCACATCAAGCCGCCAGGTGCCGAGCTTTTGCTGGGTGCCAATGACTGCCGATTGGATTTCCTGCGTATATTTGCGCTGGCGGATGCGGCGCTCGAGCCGTGCGCTGGCCGGCACGCCTTCGGCCAGGGCGCCGCCGCTGACGTTGCTGACCGTCAGGCGGTCGCGCACCTCGTCATCGCTGAAGCGGCTCAGGAAGTTGCGCAGGAACCAGCTGTTACCGGCCTGGGGACGGTAGTCGAGGTTGAGCGCTGCGGCGCGGCGTTCACGCACCGGCAGGTAGTCGCGCAGCTCAAAGCCTGCCAGGCGCTCGCCATCCCAGGCGCCACCTGTTTCCACGTTATCGGAACCGAATTTGCGCTTTTCACCGCTCAGGCCTACTGCTACGCCGAATTTTCCGTCGCCAAAACGGCTGGCCCACAGCATGCCGGCGCTCGGGCTGTTCTTGCCGGTGTTCTGGTCGTGCGAGGCGGCCGCATTCACCGACAACAGCGAGCCTGGCAGGTCGAAGGCGGACAATGCCTTCACCTCGACGGTGCCGCCAAGGGAATTGGCATCCTGCTCCGGCGTCAGGGTCTTGGTGACTTCGAGCGAACGGATCAGGCCTGCCGGCAGCACGTCGAGCGCCACGGCGCGCCGGCCCGCTTCCGGCGACGGCACCAGCGCGCCGTTGATGGTGACGGCATTCAGGTCCGGGCCGAGGCCGCGCACGGAAATGTAGCGGCCTTCGCCCTGGTCGCGCTGCACCGAAACGCCTGGCAGCCGGGCCAGCGCTTCGGCGGCATTCTTGTCAGGCAGGTTGCCGATGTCGTCGCTGCTCAATACATTGATGATGTTGTCGGCCTTGTCCTGCGCCGCGATGGATTTGGCCAGCACCGCGCGCTGGCCGGTAATGACGACGCTGGCGCCGGCCAGGGAAGCGTCCGCACCTTCAGAGGCGATGGCGTTGGACAGGGCGAGCACGCCGGCGGCAAGTGCGGTCAGTTGCGTTTTCATTGGCATTCTGTTGGGAGTTGAAGAATGCAGCGGATTATGTGAAGCGCGGATGACAAGCTGGTTACGCGGCAGTGAGCTGAAATGACCCTGTGCCTGTCACGCGGCGGTCACAAGGCGCGATTAAGCTGCGCGGTTATGCTGAAACTTCATCGACATTCCCTGGTGGCCGCGGTGCTGGCCGTGATTGCGTTCCTGCTGCTGTATGCCAGCGCGGGCGAGACCAAGCCGTTCGCCGCATGGCGCTGGATGGACATCATTGCCGAAGGCGGCATGGCGGCGATGGCGGGGCTGTGGTTCGTGATGACCCTGAGCAGCCGGCCCGGCGGGCTGGTCACGCGCCTGCTGGCGGGCGGGCTGGCGGCCATCATGCTTGGCTCCTGGGCCGATTGCCTTGATGAGTTCTTCCGCATCGACAAGGCGGCGACTTGGGACAACTGGCTGGAGGCGCTGGTGCCATTCGGGATGCTGATCCTGACAGCGGGCATCTATTACTGGCGGCATGAACAGTTCATGCTGAACGACCACCTGGCCAAGCGTGAGCGCCTGTTTCGCCAGCATCGCGCCTTCGACCGCGTGACGCAGCTGGCGGACGCCGCCTATCTGCGGCACCAGATCCGCCTGGAGCAGGAACGCGGTCCTTCCGGCCAGTGCGCGCTGGTGCTGCTCGACATTGACGGCTTCCACCGCATAAATCGCGAACATGGCTCGCGCGAGGGCGATCGCGTACTGCAGGCGGTGGGCCACATGCTGCTGCTTAACCTGCGTAACGAAGACCTGTTGTGCCGCTATGCAGGTGACCGCTTTGCACTGCTTTTGCCCGGAATGGGCGACGCCGAAGCCCGCACCGTGGCGCAGCACCTGTGCGGCATGGTGGCCATGATGCGTCATCATGGCCCGCACGGGCCATTGCATGTGAGCCTTCGTTTCGCCAGCGAAGCGGCACGCGGCGATGCCGAGGGCCTGATGGCGCGGCTGTCGGCCGCAATCGACGGCACAGGGCAGGCGCTGGCACAGGCGGCTTCCGTTCCGTGATTCGGTATACGCTGCCGGACGAGGCGACGATCCCCGCGCGCGGCTTGCCGTGGCAGCTGTTCGATTACGCGTTGCAGCGGGACGCGCTGCCGGGCGCCATCGCGCGCGGTACGGGAATGCCGGGCGATGGCAGCCTGCCCCTGCAAGGGGCGCTGGTGAGTCCGCAGCAATGCCTGCAACTGCTTGCGAACACCTTGCGCGCGCTGGAAAGCCCGGATACCAGCTTCATGCTCGGCCAGCATTTGTTGCCCGGCGCGGACCCGCTGCTGTCGGCCGCGCTGCGGCAGGCGTCTTCGCTGCAGCAGGCGCTGGAGGTCCTGTGCCGGTGGCCATCCCGCCTGCTGCCGCTGCTGCGGCCGCGCCTGCATCTCGCCGACGGCCAGCTGGTGCTCTACTGGACCGACAGCCACGGGGCGCCCGGCCTGCGCGCGGCACTGGTAGAGATGCATATGACAGCCGTGGTTTCGCTGGCCCGCTGGCTGGGCGGCCGGCGCCTGCCCTGGAAATTCTGCTTCAATCGCGCCCGGCCGCGCCACGTCGAACAGCATGAAGTGCACCTGGGCGGCGAACTGCGGTTCGACTGCCAACTGGATGCGATGCTGTTGGATGCAAGGGCCTTGTCCCTGCCATGGCCGGGTGGCGGCGCCGGCGCCTGGGCAGCGTCTTTGTCCGCCGCCAGCGAACCTGCCGAGCTGCCAAGCCTGGCCGATGCGCTGTACGATCATCTGCTGGCGGAAGTGCGCCGTGGACCGACCCTGGAGGGCGCCAGCGCCGCGTTTGGAGTGAGCCCGGCCACCCTGAAGCGCCACCTGGCGCGCTACGGCACGCATTTCGTGGCGGAATTGGACCAGGTGCGCACGCACGTGGCGCTGTACCTGTTCCAGTCGCGGCATGCCGATAACGAGGCGGTCGCCGATTACCTGGGCTTTCATGACGCGGCGAATTTCCGGCGCTCGTTCAAGCGCTGGACCGGGTTGACGCCGGCTTTGCTGCGGGCCTCGCTGGTGACTTAGGCCAGCTCGAAGAGCTGGGAATAGACGCGGGCCGCCATCAGCCCGAGCGGCTGGTGGTGCACGGCCGGCCCCATATGGCGTGCCAGCATGGTCATGGCTTCCGCTTTCCCGCTGCAAGCGGCGATCTGGGCTTCCAGCAGCCCGAGGTCGCTGGTGATGGTTTCCCAGGCATGTTCGTCGCCGTCGAAGCGATGGCGCAAGATCGGGCGTGGCTGCTCCAGCGCCGGTCCTGCTTCGGCCGCCGCGCCAGTGCTGCCGGCAGGCGGGGCGAAGATGGCCGGACTGGCGGCGCCGCTCGTGACCGGCGGGTCCTGCGGTGCGCCGTCTTCCGGTGTGGCCGGCAGGGTTTGCAGGCCGATGCGGCCCAGGCCGTAGCCGAGCTCCAGCCGCTGCAGGCATTCCGTGGTGTTTTCCGGCACCGCCCCCAGCAGGGCGCGCAGCACGTCAATAATGATGGTGTCGGACGGGGGCGGTGGCGGCAAGGCAATGCCCAGTTCAGCGAGTTCCAGCAGGATCGACGGCTGTGCCGCCGGCTGGTCGGCAACGGCCAGCTGGTATCCCAGGAGCTCGGGCAGGTAGCGTTCGCCGGTGCCGGCGAGCGCAAGGCGGATGGCCCCTTGCACGAAGCCACTGTCCTCCAGGTCTTGCCAGGTGCTGCAAGCATGGGTCGTCAGGACCTGTCGCACCTGCGCAACATGGTTCGCTGCCGGAATGCCTTTGCCAAGGTAATCCAGGTAGATCTTGACGAGCGGCATATAGGCAGCTTGTCCCCAATGGTCGAGCACACTGTGCAGCCAGGCGCCTTCCACCAGCAAGCCTGGCGCCTGCACGCACAGGAAGCGCCGCGCCTGCGCCAGCGTTGCAAAGTGGCGGCGCGCTGCGCCTTGCTGGCGTCCTTGCTGGTACTGGCGGAATTCCTCAGCGCGGTTGCGGCTGCGCAGTTCGAGCCATTCTTCCAGGCCCTGCAGGCCGCCGCTCCAGGCAGGCGGCAGGGCTGCCGCTTCGTCCAGGCGACGCTGCAGGTAGGCGCTTGCCGCTGCGCGGTCGGGCGCCTCGCGCAGCTGCATATATAACAGTTGCGAAGGACCGCTGACTGCGGCCTGGGTGCTGCGGCTGAGTGGAAGTGTGGTCATGATGTCAACCAGTATCCAAGTGCAAGGCAGTGTTTCCTAGCAGAGAGAAGCGCGCCGCCATGTCAGACCAGTCTGACATGGTCGTGTAAAATCGGCCGCCATTGGTACAACACAGGATCGCACATGCTCGACGCAATGTCGATGGACCAGCTCCGTACTTTCATCGCGGCGGCGGAAGAGGGCAGTTTTTCGGCAGCCGGCCGCAAGCTGCGGCGCGCCCAGTCGGTGGTCAGCCAGACCCTCGCCAACCTCGAGATGCAAGTCGGCTTTCCGCTGTTCGACCGCAGCGGCCGCTACCCGCGCCTGACCGACCAGGGCCGGGCCTTGCTCGATTCCGCGCGCGCCGCCGCCAGCAGCATGGATGGCTTCAAGGCCAAGGCCCGCACCCTGGCCGAGGGCCTGGAGCCCGAGCTGTCGGTAGCAGTCGACGTGATGTTCCCGATTGCGCGCCTGACCGAAGCGGTGCGCGCCTTTCATCACGAATTCCCCGGCACGCCGCTGCGGCTGGACGTGGAAGCGCTGGGCGCTGTCGTGCAGCCGCTGCTGGCACGGCGCTGCCGCCTTGCCGTGGTGGGCTCCTACCCGGACGTGCCGCCCGAATGCGAGACGGATTTCCTGATTGAAGTGCCGGTGGTGGCGGTGGCCGCGGCCGGCCACCCGCTGGCGGCCTTGCCGGCGCCGATTGCCCGCAGCGAGGCGGCGCGCCACGTGCAACTGATCCTGACCGACCGCTCCACCCTGACCGAAGGACGCCAGTTCGGCGTCGTCAACCAGCAGGGCTGGCGGCTGGCCGACCTCGGGGCCAAGCATGCTTTCTTGCGCGCGGGCCTGGGCTGGGGCGGCATGCCGCTCCATATGGTGGAAGACGAACTGGCGCGCGGCACCCTGGTGGAACTGGCGCTGGAAGCGAGCCCCGTGCTGGGCATGGCCTTCTCAATGTACGCCTGTTGGCGCAAGGACGCGCCGCCAGGGCCGGCCGGGCGCCGCTTCATCGCGCTGCTGCGCGAGGTTTAAGGCGGCGTGACCGCCGCTTCCGGCAAGCCGCGTCCGGTATCGATGGTGAAGCCGTTGCGGCCGCGCCGTTTGGTGTCGTACAGCGCCATGTCCGCGCGCCCGATCAGGCCGCCGGCCGTTTCGGTGCCGCCCGCATACAGCGCAATGCCGATGCTGGTGGTCACGCGCAGCGGCGCGCCCAGCACCGTAAAGTCGTGCGTGACGGAGGCCATCACTTTTTCCGCCAGCAGCCGCACCTCGTCCGCATGGCGGATATGTTCGAACACGATCACGAACTCGTCGCCGGCCAGGCGCGCCACGGTATCGGTGGTGCGCACGCTGCCGGTCAGGCGCAGGGCAAATTCCTTGAGCACCTCGTCGCCGCCGGCGTGGCCCAGGCTGTCGTTGATGTGCTTGAAGTTGTCGATATCGAGGTAGGCCAGCGCCATCTGGCTATCCTGGCGCCGCACGCGCTCGATGGCCTGGTCCAGCACGTCCTCGAACTGGCGCCGGTTGGGGATGCCGGTCAGCGGGTCGCGCCGGGCCTGGCGCAGCAACTCCGCTTCCACCTCGCGGCTGCGGGTCACGTCGGTGGTCAGGGCGTAGACAAAGGGCACGCTGCCATCCTTGCGCACATCGGGCACGAAGGTGGTTTCCAGCACGCGCGGCTCGCCGTGCAAGCGTGCGGTCGATTCGTATTCCGTCACTTCGCCGCTGAAGGCGCGATCGAGCCAGGGGCGCGCTTCGCGGTAGGCCGCATCGCCGGCCACGCTCGACATGGGGCGGCCGGGCAGGGTGTCCGGATCGATGTCGAGCCAGCGGCGGTAGGTGGCATTACCGAACTGCAGGACATGCTCACGGTCGATGGCGCTGATCATCACCGGCAAGTGGTCGGCAATCAGGCGCAGCCGCTTCTCGCTGGCGGCCTGCGCCAGTTCGGCGGTCTTGCGTTCGGTGATGTCGGTGCACATCATGTAGAAACCGGGCACGCTGCCATCGGGCGCCAGGTCCGGCACCAGCTCGGCCATCAGGTGCAGGTGGCGCTCCAGTTCTTCGCCGGGCCGCTCGACGTGGATGCGGCGGCCCGCCAGTACGATATCGAAGCAATCCTTCCACCGTTCATAGGCCTCGCGCCCGAACACTTGCTCGAAACGCTTGCCGACCATGGCGCGCGGGTCGATGCCGAGCAGGAACTGGTAATGCTCGTTGGTGAAGCGGAAGCGCAGGTCGCGGTCGATATAGGCTACCAGGGCCGGGATATTGTCGGCGATCACGCGCGCCCGTTTTTCGCTCTCGGCCAGGCGTTCTTGCGCGGCCTGGCGTTCGGCAGCGAATTCGTACAGCGCTTCGCTCAGTTCGCCCACTTCGTCCCGGCCGCCGCTGCGCAGCAGGCTGATGTCGCTGCCGCGGTTGCGAATCGCGTGCAGGTTGGCGCGCAGTTTTTGCAAGGGCGACAGCAGCGCATTGATCATCAGCCAGCTCAATACGCCGGCCACGGCGGCGAACAGGGTCGCCGCCAGCACGGCCTGCTGGCGCATGCGGATCATGGGCGCGAACGCTTCGTCGGTCGGATAGCGCGCTGCCACGATCCAGTTGGTGGCGTTCAGCCGCTTATACGAGTAGATGCCGTCGACGCCATCCTTGTTGGTCGCCTCCATCCAGCCTTCGAAGCCGTCGAGTGCACGCTGGGTGCCGAGGTTGGTCCCGGGCCGCGCATTGATATGTTCGAGCAGGCGCGCTTTGTTGGGATGGTTCACCAGCAGGCCATCGGTGGTCATGATGAACATGAAGCCTGTCTTGCCCGGCTTCATGGTGTTAAAAAGATGGAAGAAGTCGGAGTTCAGCAAATCGATGCTGCCGACCAGGACCAGCTGCACGTCGCCGCCGCTATCGATGATGGGATGGGTCAGCACGACGACCGGCAAATTGGACACGCGTCCGCGCAGGGGCGGTGATATGATGGCGCGCTTTTGCGCCAGGGTCTGCTCGAAATACGGGCGGTCCGCCAGGCTGGGGTTGCCCTGCTGCGGCGTGCGCAGGCTGGCCAGGTATTTGCCGCTGGCGTCAAACGCGGCCACGTTGGCGAATTCGGCGGAGGCTGAGGCGTGGCGTTCGATGGCGGCACGGATCGCCGATGGCGTGCGCTGGGTGGACGGAATCGCATCGGCGATCGAGGCCAGCAGCAAGCGCTTGGCCGCCAGTTGCTCGTCGACGTGGGCGGCGGCGACCGAAAGCAGGCTGAACTGTTGTTGGCCGATCACGCTTTTCATGTCCCGTTCCGACATCGATAATGCCAGCCAGGTGACGATGGTGGTTGCGGCAAGCACGAACAAGATGACCACGCAGGTCATGCGCGCGCGCAAGCTCTGTGGTAGCAGTCGGGTTGGGGCCATGGCTTAGTATTGCACACCTGTTTGCCAGTGTGTTCTAAAATCCAAGGCACGCCCTCAATTGGAAATAATGTGAAAAATGCAATGACGCTTGGCCGGGTGAATTGACAATGGCTCACTTCCACCTGGCTTGGGAATTAGGCGGGGATCCCGCCCATGCAGGGCGCTTGCGGGTCATTGCGCAAGCCCTGTTGGCACGCGGCCATGCCGTGAGCCTGTCGGTGCGCGACCTGGGGCAGTCGCGCCGCCTGCTCGGCGGCCTCGATGTCACGATGCTGCAGGCGCCGCTGTGGCTGCACGGCGCAGCCCAGCATGCGGCCAGCCTGGCCGAAATCATGCTCGCTTCCGGCTACCGCGAAGCGCAGGGCCTGGATGGCCTGGTGCGCGGCTGGCGTTCCGCCCTGCAGCTGCTGAAGCCGGATGTGGTGGTGGGCGAGTTCGCCCCCACGGCCTTGCTGGCGGCGCGCACCCTCGATATTCCCTCGGCAGCGGTCGGGGCCGGCTTTACCTTGCCGCCGCCCGGGCAGCCCTTGCCCAACTTCCGCCCCTGGGAAGCGATGGACCTGCAGCGCCTGGCGGCGGCCGAACTGCACGCGCTGAAAGTCATGAACACGGTGCTGGTGCATCATGGCGGCGTGCCGTACGTGCAGGCAGCCGATGCGCTGCTTGGGCGCCAGCATTTCCTGTGCGCCTGGCCCGAACTGGACCATTACGGCCGGCCGCCCGAGCGCGAGCAGTGGTTCGGCCCGGCTTTTGTGGCGCCGGCCGGCGAAGCGCCGCAATGGCCGCCGGGCCACGGGCACAAGGTGTTCGTCTACCTGCGCCAGGAACATCCGGCCCACGCCGCGGTGCTGCACGCGCTGGTGATGGAAGGCTGCCGCGTGCTGTGCTACCAGCCGGAAGTGGCGGCCGGCGCGGTGCCGCCGGTGCATGCCACCAGCCTGGCGTATGCGCGCGGCCCGGTCGACCTGGCCGCAGCGATGGCCGAAGCGCGCATTTGCGTCAGCCAGGCCGGCGAGGGCACGATTGCGCATTCCCTGCTGGCGGCCGTGCCGATGCTGCTGCTGCCGACCCAGCTTGAACGCTATTTGCTGGCCGCCCGCCTGGAACAGGCCGGCGTCGCGGTGAACGGCGGCCGCCTGCCCGGTTCGGTGGACTGGCGCAGCGTGGTGCGCAGCCTGTTGATGGATGGACGGACCCTGATGGCAGCGCGCGGCGTGGCCAACCGCTATGCCGGCTTTACGCCGGCACAGATGGCCGATCGGCTGGCCGCGCGGCTCGAACTGCTGGCGACAAGCGCTTAGTGGGAGGTGGGTGGCCGGCGCTGCTCGCAGTACCGGCGCCAGGCCAGTTCTTCCAAAGCGGCGACCGCATCGCGCAGTCCGTCGAAACGCGGATCGGTGAAACTGCGTGCAAATCGTTCGTGGAACTCAGCCCGCTCCAGTTGGGCGGGAGTCTGTTTGCCTGACTGCTTCATCGTGATCTCCAGGACTCGCCGCCAGTTTGGCAGGCGGAAACGGTCGCGTCTGTACGGCAGCGTACTTTTGTTCGCTGCACCGCTTGTCATTTGAATAAGTCCGGCTGTTTATCCGGCAATTCATTCGGGGGAAACGTTGCGATTTGGGCTACAAGTCAGTACACTCAATTTAATTCACGGCAACCATTTAGTTCCGAAAACAAAAGTGTATTCACAGGCCCAAATCGATCCGGTCGTCAGTTTCCTGAACACGCAAGGTGAGGCGGTACGCGGCACCATCGTGACCCTCCAGCGCAAGTCGCTGGTCATGGAAGTGTATAACCCGTATTCCATCGTGCAGGTCAGCGAAGTACTGAGCGAGCTGACCGTGCGCATGGGCACCGCCAGCGCCTATATCGGCAAGGCTGTCGTGATCAGCATGGTCAATACGGGACTGACGGCGGTGGTGTCGGTGACCTTGATCGATGAGTGGCGCGAACTGAGCGAGGTGGTGATGCTGCCTGGTGCGGTGGGCCGCGAGGCCAGCAAGTTCGTGCTGGACTGGGACGAGCGCTTCCGCATCCGCCGCGATTACCAGATTGCCGTCAACGAGTCGCGCGCCTACCTGGCCGAAGTGGCGCGCTGGGTGGAGCAGGTCGACCTGTCGGACTCGCTGCCGAAAGAAGGCGGCCGCCTGCGCGCCGACGTGTTTGCCGAGCTGGCCGAACCGCTGATCATGCGCGTGCGCCGCTACTTCGATGACCTCAACAAGGAAGCCGGGCTGGTCGAGCCCGACGCTGCCGCCGCCCACCGCGCCTTTGCGCAGGGCGCGCTGCACCCGCTGATCCTGCGCGCGCCGTTCGTCTTCCGCACCTTCAGCAAACCGCTCGGTTATGCCGGCGACTATGAAATGGTGAACCAGATCCTGGGCGACCCGCGCCAGGGCCCGAGCACCTACTTCCAGATCGTCAACGCCGCTTTCCTGCAGACGGCAGTGGCGGTGGCGCACCGCAACCGCATCGATATCCTGGTGGACTTCCTGAAACGCCATGCCGACGCCGCGCGCCGCGTGGGGCGCCCGTTCCGCGTGCTGAACGTGGGCTGCGGGCCGGCCCAGGAAATCCAGCGCTTCCTGCGCGAGTATGACGAACCGCACTGGCTGTCGTTCGAACTGGTCGATTTCAGCGAGGAAACGCTGGCCTGGACGCGCGGCCAGCTGAGCGGCATCAGCGCCGGGCTGGCGCGCCAGCCCGACATCCGCTTTGTGCAGGACTCGGTGCACAACCTGTTGAAGCGCCGCGTCGACGGCCCGCAAGTGGGCGCCGATTTCGATGTGGTGTACTGTGCCGGCCTGTTCGACTACCTGTCGGACAAGGTCTGCAGCCGCTTGCTGAGCTACTTCGCTTCCTGCATGCGCAGCGGCGGCCGGCTGCTGGTCACCAACGTCCACAGCAGCAACCCGGAACGCCCCGGCATGGAGCACTTGCTGGAGTGGTACCTGATCTATCGCGATGAAGCCAAGATGGCGCAGCTGCTGCCGCCCCAGTCGCGCGAGCGCAGCACCTATGTCGATGCGACCGGCGTCAATGTGTTTGCCGAAGCGTCGCTGCCATGACAGGACCGGCGCCTTACGTGAACCTACACCTGCATGCGGCCTATGAGTCCGACCTGCGTGCCTACCGCCTGCGCTTCAGCCGCGGCGGCGCGTGGACGGCGATCGGCCTGGTGCTGCTGGGCATCGGGCTCGATTTCAGCCTCTATCCCGACCACCTGGGAACGTTCGCGCTGGCGCGCGTGCTGGTGTCGCTGGCCATCCTCGGCATCATTGGCGTGATGCGCCGGCCGTGGGGCGCGCGCCATGTGGAGGCGATGAGCTTCACCTGGCTGATGCTGCCCCAGGTCATGATCGCCTGGATGATTGCGGTGACCGAAGGCGCCTCTTCGATCTATTACGCGGGCCTGAACCTGGGCGTGTTTGCCTCGGCCATCGCGTTTGCCTTCCGCATGTGGCAGAACCTGACGCTGGGCCTGCTGACCTACCTGCTGTACGCGGCGGCCTGCTGGGTGCACGATGGCCAGGCGCCGGTGGGCGGCGCCTTCGCCGTCAATTCGCTGCTGCTGGCCTTCAGCGCCATTGCCAGCGCGGTCTGCACCTATTACAACGAGCAGGCGCGCTTCAACCTGTTCCAGCTGAAGGCGGAGCTGGCCGACAAGAACGCCCAGCTCGAGGCGAACAACCGCAGCCTGGCTGAAATCAAGGGCCAGATGCTGCAGCAGGAAAAGATGGCGGCGCTCGGCACGCTGGCGGCGGGCCTGCTGCATGAAGTGAACAACCCGGTCAACTTCTGCATGATGGCGATCGACATCGCGATGGAAGAGCCGGGCGCGAAGGACAGCGAAGTGTTGCTGGAATGCCTGACCGATGCCAAGTCGGGCATGCAGCGTGTGCAGTACATCGTCTCCGACCTCAAGACCTTTGCCTACCGCAAGTCCGGCACCGACCACGAAAGCGCGCAATTCCTGTTCGAGCGCGCGCTGGAATCGGCGGTGCGCCTGGTGGGACACGAGATCAAGGGCGTCAAGGTCAATCGCCACCTGCAGCCGGACACCCTGGTGCGCGGCGACGAGGCGGCCATCATCGGCGTGCTGATCAACCTGTTGAGCAATGCGGCGCTGGCCATGCGCAAGGGCGCCACCCAGGGCCCGGCCATCGACATCTACGCCGAAGCGCGCGGCGAGCGCCTGAAGATCACAGTGCGCGACAACGGCCCCGGCATCGCGCCGGAAAATATCGGCCGCGTGTTCGAACCCTTCTTCACCACGCGCGAAGTGGGGCAGGGCCTGGGCCTGGGCCTGTCGATCTGCTACAGCGTGATCCAGCGCCACGGCGGCCTGCTGGCGGCAGAGAGCGTGCCCGGTGAATGGACGAAATTCACTTTCGACCTGCCGCGCGTGACCGGGGGCGAGAAATGACAGAGCGCAGCCAGCCAGCGACCGTGCTGTACGTGGACGACGAGGAACTGGCGCGCAAGTATTTTGCGCGCGCGGTGGAAAACGACTTTACCGTGCTGACCGCGCCCAGCGTGGACGAGGCGCTGGAAATCCTGGCCAAGCCCGATAGCGATATCGACGTGCTGGTGACCGATTACCGCATGCCCGGCCGCGTCGGCGGCGAGCTGCTGCGCCAGGTCGAGCGCGACTACCCGCACCTGGTGCGCATCCTGGTCACGGCCTATGCCGACAAGGAAGTGCTGCTGGAAACGATCAATGGCGGCGACATCTTCCGCATCCTGGAAAAGCCGCTGGACGCCAATACCGTGCGCGATGCGCTGCGCCTGGCCAGTGAAAATGCGCGCGAACGCGCCATGCGCCGGCAAAGCCTGCTGGCCATTGAAGAAACGGTGGCCTTCCTGGCGCATGAACTGAACACGCCGCTGGCCACCATCGCCAATTTCGCGCGCAACATCCAGCGCCGCATGAGCGGCCAGGCGGAGGACAACGGCCTGCCGCTGAAAGCCGATATCGGCAATGCCGCCGCGCACATGAACGACAACGCGCGCTACTGCCTGTCGGTGCTGGCGTCGTTTGTCGAATCAGTCAAGCGTGCCAGCGTGGTGCCGGCCGTACGCCTGGGCGGCGGCAGCGCGCAGCAGATGGTCGCGGCTTTGCTGGGCGTGTATCCGCTGGCGCCCGGCCAGCGCGAGACGATCGAGGTGGCCGTGCAGGCCGACTTCACCGTGCGCGCCTCGCCGAACTGCGTGGCGCTGGTGCTGTCCTCGTTGCTGAGCAATGCCTTGCGCGCGCTGCAAGAGCATCCCGGTCCCCGGATCAGGATCACCGTGGGCGTGGCAGACCGCCCGTATATCATCGTGGAGGACAACGGCCCGGGCATCGCGCCGGCGCTGCTGAACCGCCTGTTGCTGGACCCGGTATCCATGCACGGCAAGGATGGCGGCAGCGGCTGGGGGCTGATCTTCTGCAACCGCGTGATGCAATCGTTCGGCGGCCACCTGCGGGTGCAGTCGGAACAGGGTTGCTCCACCACCGTCACCATGAATTTCCCGGAGTTAGAGAAGGAACGAGCATGACAGAACAACCGACCAAACAAACGCCGGCGATCCTGTACGTCGACGACGAGGCGACCGCCCTCAAATATTTCCAGCGTGCGCTGGGCTCGCTGGCGCCGGTCTACGTGGCCGAGTCGGTGGAGGAGGGCAAGCGCATGCTCGACGAGCACGCCGACGACATTGCCGTGCTGGTGTCCGACCAGCGCATGCCTGGCGCCTACGGCAACGAACTGCTGTTCTACGCGTGGGACCGCTACCCGCATATCGTGCGCATCCTGACCACCGCCTATTCGGAGCTGGAACACACGGTGGATGCGGTCAACCAGGGCCAGATCCACCGCTATATCCAGAAGCCCTGGGATATCGCCGCGCTGCGCATGGAGCTGAAGCAGGCGCTGGCCCTGGCCAAGCTGCAGAAAGAACATTCGCAGCTGCTGCGCGAAAAGCTGCTGGTGCGCCAGAAGCAGGCCGTGGCCAGCCGCATCGGCACCTTGTACACGCTGGCGGCCAGCCTGTCGGCCGGGCCGTCGTTCGTGCCGGTGGAAAGCTACCTGGCCGGCGCCCTGAGCGCAGGCATGACGCCGCCGGAACCGGACTGGCTGATGCTGGACCACTCCGACCTGATCAGTTCGGAAGCGTTCCGCAGCGCCGCGTTCGGCTGCGCCGTGCGCGACCACCTGCAGGACCTGGAGCAGCGCTATGCCGAGGCCGACCCGGCCCACGCATTTGCCCTGCTGGCGGAAGCCTTCGGCCCGACGTTCCGCGCGGTCGACGCCAGCAACGCGCTGTTCCTGCAGGCGTCCCAGCTCACCGAATTCCTGGAAACCCCGACCAGCGCGGCGGTCTCGTCGCAGCACGCGTTCTGGCTGGCTTGCCTGCTGTGGCTGGGCAAGCGCGGCGCGTCGCTGCACATGGCCCGCAATATCCTGGGCGTCGAATGCCGCCTGGTGCAGGCCGATGCGGCCCTGACCCCATCGCAGCTGGCGGCCTGGGTCGAGCAGTTCTGATCAGCGCCGCGCCGGTGCGCGCTGCTGCACCGTGCCGGTGAGCGGCTTACGTGCGCTGTGTTCGCCAAAGCCTGGCTAGCATGGGGGCCAGCACTTGAAACGAGGAGGCCTATCATGCCACGAGGAGCCAGCCCGAAACGGGAGCGCGAGTACAAGGAACTGAAGCAGGAATTCAAGCAGGAACGCCGCTACCCCGGCCGCGAAGAAGAGGTCGCGTCCCGCATCGTGAACAAGCAGCGCCGCGAGCACGGCGAAACCAAGGCGCAAAAGTCGCGCACAGGACGCAAAGTGCATTAAGCAAGGCAGTTTGAGCAAGACTTTCTGGCAACTTTTGCCTGGAGAGTCGGTTATACTCGGGGCTTCGGAGAACCGGAGCTGCCATGCCAGACGAAGCCTTGCCTGAACGTCCCTCCCTGCGGCACAGGTTAGGCCCGCTGGGCCTGGGGACGGTGCTGGCCGGCTCGATGGCGCTGGCGGTCTTCCTGCTGAGCTTGCTGGCTGCGGGCCTGCTGGGCTGGCGCACGGCGCAAGAACTCAGGCGCAGCATTGGCCAGGGCCTGGCGCAGCGCGCCGCCGACAGCGCCGACCAGCTCGACGCAGCGATGTTCGAGCGCTACCGCGAAGTGCAGCTGCTGGCGCGCCGCGCCGGCGCCGTGGCCGATGAGCACAAGCCGGCGCACATCCGCCATTTGCTGGAAGACCTGCAGCGCACCTATCCCCTGTATGCCTGGATTGGCCTGGCCGATGCGGCCGGCAAGGTCAGCGCTGCCACCGGCGCCGTGCTGGAAGGGGCCAGCGTGTCGCAACAGGCCTGGTGGGCCGAGGCGCCCAGCGGGGTGTATGTGCATGACGTGCATGCCGACCCGCTGCTGGGGCGGCTGTTGCCGTCCAATGGCAGCCGTGCCTTGCGCGTCATCGACCTGGCTTTCCCTTACTACGACGGCGCCAGCCGCCCGGCCGGCGTGCTGGGCGTGCAGCTGCACTGGAACTGGGTGCGCGAATTGCTGGCCGAGAACACGCTGGTGGTCTCGGCGGCGGGCCGGGTGCTGGCGGGACCGGACGGGTTGCTGGAGCAGCCCTTGCACAGCAGCGCGCTGGCGCAGGCCCGGCTGCAGCATGCCGGCTATGTGACAGAAACCTGGCCCGATGGCCGCGAATACCTGGTCGGCTATGGCCGTACGCGCGGCTACGATGGCTATCCCGGCTTGGGCTGGACCGTGCTGGTACGGCAGGATGCTGCCAGCGCCCTGGCGCCGGTACGCCGGCTGCAGGCGGGGGTGGCGTTGAGCGGCAGCGCCCTGGCGCTGCTGTTTGCCCTGCTGGGCTGGCGCCTGGCCCGCGCCCTGGCGCAACCGCTGCAGCAAGCCACGGCGGCGCTGCGGGCGGTGGCGGACGGTGCCACCAATGGCGTGCCGCCGCTGGCCGGCAGCCTGGCCGAACTCGACGGCCTGCGCGAGGCCTGCAATGCGCTGCTGCACCGGCAGCAAGGCCTGGCGCAGCAGCTGGCGCGCGACAAAGCCGGGCTGCAGCTGCAGCTCGAGGAGCGGAGCGCCGCGCTGGCGCGCGCGCAGGAAGACGGCAGGGCAGTGGCGGCGCGCCTGCGCGCCATGCTGGACGCGACCCAGGAAGCGTTCATCGGACTGACCGAAGCGGGCATGATCACGGACTGGAATGCGCGCGCCAGCGCCATTTTCGGCTGGCAGCGCGAGGACGTCCTCGGCAAGCCGCTCGAGCAGCTGTTGCAGGCCAGTGCCGGCTTGCTGGCCAGCCTTGGCGACGGCAGCGTCGGCCAGCCGGTGGCGCTGACCGGCTGGCGCCGCGATGGCGAGCGCTTCGATGCCGAACTGACGCTGGCGCGCCATGCGGTCGGCGGGGCGCAATCCTATGTGGCATTTGTCACCGATGCGACGCAGAACCGGCGCAGCGAAGAAGCGGCCGCCGAGCAGCTGTCGGCCCTGGCCAGCGCCCAGCTCGAGCTGGCCGACAAGGAGCGCTTCCTGCGCATGGTGGCCGACCACAACCCGGCCGCCATCGGCTATGTCGACCAGGACGAGATCTTCCGCTTTGCCAACCGCAGCTACCAGACCCTGCTCGGGATCGATCCGGCCGCCATGATCGGGCGCAGCATGAAGGAAGTGCTGGGCGAACTGCTGTACCGGCAGCTGGAACCGCAGGTGGCGGCCGCCTTGCGCGGCGAACGCGTGCACTTTGAAACCGATACCGAGCGCGCCGGCTGGCAGCGCCACTTCATGACCGACTACATCCCCGACACCGATGTGCAGGGCGAGGTGTGCGGCTTCCACATCGTGGCGCTCGATATCACGGCGCGCAAGAAGGCCGAGTTGCAGCAGCAGGAAGCTAGCCGGGCCAAGAGCGCCTTCCTGGCCAATATGAGCCACGAGATCCGTACGCCGATGAACGCGGTGCTGGGCATCGGCCAGCTGCTGGAGCGCACCCCGCTCAGCGCCGAGCAGCAGGAATACGTGCGGCTGATCCGCGCCTCCGGCAGCGCGCTGCTGGCCCTGGTCAACGACATCCTCGACCTGTCCAAGATCGAGGCCGGCAAGCTGGCCGTGGTGGCCACGCCGTTCCAGGTCGACGAGCTGGCGGAAGCGGTGGCGGCGGCGATGCAGTCGGCCAGCGTCGGCAAGCGCCTCGACCTGCTCCTGACGCTCGACCCGGACATGCCGCAAGGCCTGGTGGGCGACTTGCAGCGCCTGCGCCAGGTGGCGCTCAACCTGGTCGGCAATGCCATCAAGTTCACCGCCGAAGGCGAGGTGCGGGTGCATATCGGCACCAGTGCACCCGGCAGCGCGATGGAAATCCTGCAGCTGGTGGTGAGCGACAGCGGCATCGGCATGAGCGGCGAGCAGCTGGGGCGCCTGTTCAATCCTTTCGAGCAGGCCGACACGTCCACCTCGCGCCGTTTCGGCGGCACCGGGCTTGGGCTGTCGATTTCGCAGCAGCTGGTGCAGCTGATGGGCGGCACCATCACGGTCAGCAGCGAAGCGGGGCGCGGCAGCGAATTCGTGGTCTCGGTGCCGCTGCACGTGGCGCGGCGCCAGCGCATCGACGATGCCGGCGCCGGCGTGCTGGCCGGCCTGCGCGTGCTGCTGGTGGACGACCACGTGCCGACCTTGCATTACCTGGAAGCGCAGTTGCGGCGCTGGGGTTGCACGGTGGAGGCGCATGCGGCCGCGCCGGCGGCCGCTGCCGGCAGCTGGGACGTGGCGCTGGTCGATTCCGTGCTGCTCGATGCGCAAGGCAGCGCCCCGTTCCAGGGCCTGTGCCTGGTGGCGCTGAACCGCAGCCTGGACCGCAAGTCGCTGCCGGGCGAAGCGGCGGCGCTGGCCAAGCCGGTGCTGCCGTCGGCCATGCGCCTGCTGCTGCAGGGCCTGCGCCAGCAGGGCGCCTTGGCGCAGGTGCCGGAAACGGCGCAGGCGGCGTATGCCAGCGTGCTGCGCGGGGCGCGCATCCTGCTGGTGGAAGACAACCCGACCAACCAGGTGGTGGCGCGCGGCGTGCTCGAGCCGACCGGCGCGCTGCTGACGCTGGCCGAGCATGGCCAGCAGGCGGTGGACCTGCTGCGCGCCGACCCGGCAGCGTTCGACCTGGTGCTGATGGACGTGCAGATGCCGATCATGGACGGCTTCGAGGCAACCGCGATACTGCGCCAGCAAATGGGCTTGCGCTTGCCGATCCTGGCAATGAGCGCGGGCGTGCTGGATACGGAACAGGCGCGCTGCCACGAATGCGGCATGGACGGCTTTATCCCCAAGCCGGTCGATTACACGCAAATGCTGGCCACCATCGCCGCCCACCTGGGCGCCGCGCCGCGGCCGCCGGCGCCGGCAGCAGCGCCCGCGCAGGCAGCGGCGGCCGGGGCGGACGGCGATGCCGACCAGCAGCCCGGCGTGTTCGCCATCCGCAAGCTGCTGTCGGTGATCGGCCACGGGCCGCAGCGCCAGAACATCGTCGCGCTGGTCGAGCGCGTGGTGCGCCAGTCGCAAGCGGAATTCGATGCCGCGCAGGCGCGCTGGCAGGACGGCGACACGGCCGGCGCCGCGGCCGGCCTGCACGCCTTGCGCGGCGGCGTGGGCAGCCTGGGCGCGCGCAACTTCGCCGAAGCCACGCTGGCAGCCGAACAAGCGCTGCGCGACGGCGATGCGGCAGCCGTTGCGGCCCGCTTCGCGCAGGTGCAAAGCGCGCTGTCGGCCACGCTGCAGGCGGCGGCGCGCTGGCTGCAGCTGGAACGCCCGGCGCCGGCCGCCGGCGTGCAGGAAGATTTGCAGGCGGCCATGCAGACCCTGGTCGAGATGCTGCAGCGGCAAGACCTCGATGCCCTGCAGCAGTTCCGGCTGCTGCGCCCGCAACTGGCGAGCCAGCACGGCGACGACGCCGCCACCCAATTGGAAACCGCGATTGAAGCGCTGGACTTCGGTACCGCGCTCGACGTCCTGAGCGAGGAAGCATGGAAAGCACCATCCTGATCATCGACGACAACCCCGACACCATCCGCCTCATGAGCGCCATGCTGCGCCAACAGGCGCGCGTGCTGTTTGCCACCAACGGCATGGCGGGGCTGGAAATTGCGCGCGCCCAGCGCCCGCAACTGATCCTGCTGGACCTGCAGATGAAGAGCATGGACGGCTTTGCCGTCTGCGAGCGCATCATGGCCGATCCCGACTTGCGGCATTGCCCGGTGATCTTCGTCACCGCCAGCAGCGGCGTGGAAAGCGAGATTGCCTGCCTGGACGCCGGCGCCGTCGATTTCATCACCAAGCCCCTCAGCGGGCCGGTGGTGCAGGCGCGGGTGCGCACCCATCTGCGTTTGCAGGCGGCGCTGGCCAGCCTGGACACGCTGGCGCACAAGGATGGCCTGACCGGTTTGCACAACCGGCGCTATTTCGACGAGCAGTTTGCGGTCGAAGTGGCGCGCCACCGGCGCCAGGGCGCGGCGCTGGGCGTGGCGCTGGTCGATGTCGACCACTTCAAGCTGTACAACGACCACTATGGCCACCAGATGGGCGACGAGTGCCTGCGCAGCGTGGCGCAGGCGCTGGCGCAGTGCACGCGCCGGCCGGGCGAGCTGGTGGCGCGCTACGGCGGCGAGGAATTCGTGGTCCTGCTGCCCAACAGCTGCGCGGACGAAGTGCGCCGCTACGGCGCCTGGATCTGCGAGCATGTGGCGGGGCTCAAGCTGCCGCACGCCGCCTCGCCGGTGGCGCCGCACGTTACCATCAGCGTCGGCCTGTGCTCGCTGGCGCCGGACACCGGCGACGCCCCGGCCGGCCTGCTGGAAACGGCCGACAAGGCCCTGTACGAAGCCAAGCGGGGCGGCCGCAACCGCGCCGCGCTGGGCGCGGAAAGCGCTAGCTGCCAGGCAGGCTGATACGGTTGCGGCCCATGTGCTTGGCGCGGTAGAGCGCCGCGTCCGCCGTGGCCACCAGTTGCGCCGGCTGGTGATCGTGGGAAGCGATCGCCGTCGCGGCGCCAATGCTGACCGTGACAAAGTGCTGGGCGGCGCCGCTGTTGGGCAGCTGCAGCGCCTCGACCCGGCAGCGGATCCGCTCGGCCACGATGGCCGCCCCCTTCAGGGACTGGTTGGGCAGGATCACGGCAAACTCCTCGCCGCCATAGCGCGCCACCAGGTCGTTGGCGCGCATTTCGCTGGCCACCGCGGCGGCGATGCGCTTCAGGCAGTCGTCGCCGCCCACGTGGCCATAAGCGTCGTTGTACTGCTTGAAGTTGTCGACGTCCACCATCAGCAGCGACAGGGGCTGGGCCTGGCGCAGGGCACGCTGCCATTCAGCCTGCAGGGTGTGGTCGAAGCAGCGCCGGTTGGCCAGGCCGGTCAGGCCGTCGCGCGTGGCCAGCTGTTCCAGCGCGATCTGGGCCTGCTTTTCCTCGGTCAGGTCGCGCAGGGTTTCCACCACGGCCACCAGCTGGCCGTCGCTGTCGTAGATCGGGCTGGCGTCCGCGGCCAGGTAGCGCCGGCCGGCGGTGCGCGGCATCTCGCACCAGTTTTCCGCGCACAGGTTGTCCTTGCTGCCGGCCGGGCCGCGTGCCTGGCCGTCGTAGAGGTCGAGGATTTCGCCGGTGCGGCCGGCAATCACCAGGTCGGCCAGGGTCGGGCGCTGCTGGGCGTAGAAGGCGCACCAGTGCCCGCTGGTGCCGAGCAGCTCGTGCGCCGGCACCCCGGTCAGGCGTTCGCAGGCGCGGTTCCAGATGATGACCCGGCCCTGGGCATCCAGCACAAAGGTGGGAATGACCAGCAGTTCCATCAGCTTCAGCGCAAAGCCCTGCGGCTGGCCGGGGGAGGGTGCTTCCATCAGAGGGGAGATCTTGAGGAGACTATTCATTTGGCGGCGGCCCTGTTTGTTGTTCACTGCGTCGGGAACTTGATTGTGCCGCTGCCGCAAGAGGCAAATGTTGACGAAGCGCAAAGCCGTTTCGTTTCGTGAAACGCGCTATAATGTAGGGTTGCCGACCACTGGATTCACCGTGACTTATAGCATCAAGGAAATTTTCTACACCCTGCAGGGCGAAGGCGCCCATGCCGGGCGGCCTGCCGTGTTTTGCCGTTTTTCCGGCTGCAACCTGTGGACCGGCCGCGAGCAAGACCGCGCCAGTGCCGTGTGCCAGTTCTGCGATACCGATTTCGTGGGCACCGATGGCGAACGCGGTGGCAAATTCGCCACGCCGCAGGCGCTGGCACAGGAAATTGACAGCCTGTGGCCGGCCGGCCATGGCCACAAGTACGTGGTGTTCACCGGCGGCGAACCGCTGCTGCAGCTCGATGCGCCGCTGATCGAGGCGATGCACGCGGTGGGCTTCACCATCGCGATCGAAACCAATGGCACGCTCGAAGTGCCGGCCGGCGTGGACTGGATCTGCGTCAGCCCGAAGATGGGCGCCAAGCTGGTGGTCGCCAAAGGCAATGAAATCAAGGTCGTGATCCCGCAGAAGGACCAGGACCTGGCTGCCTATGAAGGCCTGGATTTCGAGAATTTCTTCGTGCAGCCGATGGATGGCCCGCTGGCCGCCTTCAATACCACGCTGGCGATCGAGACCTGCAAGCGCAATCCGAAATGGAAGCTGAGCCTGCAAACCCATAAACTGTTGAATATTCCTTAAGACTCACCCGATGTTGACCATTACCCGCAAGCTGGAATTCGATGCCGGCCATCGTATTCCTGACCACAAGAGCCAGTGCCGCAACCTGCACGGCCACCGCTACACCCTGGAAATCACCCTGACCGGCAAGGTGATCGACGCCGAAGGCAATTCCGACAACGGCATGATCATGGACTTCTCCGACGTCAAAACCATCGCCAAGGAACACCTGGTGGACGTGTGGGACCACGCCTTCCTGGTGTACGAGAAGGACGCCGCGGTCAAGGATTTCCTGTCCTCGCTGCCGAACCACAAGACCGTGGTGATCGACCGCATCCCGACGGTGGAAAACCTGGCCGCCGTGGCCTGGGACATCCTGAAGGCGGCCTTCAAGGACCGCTACGGCACCGGCCTGCACCTGCACAAGCTGGTGCTGCACGAAACCCCGAACTGCTGGGCTGAAATTGTCGAATGAGCTGTACATGCGCGAGGCGCTGGTGGAAGCGCGGCGCGCCTGGGCCGAAGGCGAGGTGCCGGTGGGCGCCGTGGTGGTCAAGGATGGCGTGGTGATTGGCCGCGGCTATAACCAGCCGATCGGCCGCCACGACCCGACCGCCCATGCCGAAATCGTGGCCATGCGTGCTGCCGCCGAAGCCCTGGGCAACTACCGGCTGCCGGGCTGCGAGCTGTATGTCACGCTGGAACCCTGCGTGATGTGTTCCGGCGCCATGATGCACGCACGCCTGTCGCGCATCATTTACGGCGCGGCCGATCCCAAGACTGGCGCCTGTGGCTCGGTGGTCAATGTGTTCGAGAGCGAGCAGCTGAACCACCACGCCGAAGTGGAGGGCGGCCTGCTGGCCGAGGACTGCGGCCAGGTCCTGAAAGATTTCTTCGCCGAACGCCGCGCTTTGCGCAAAAACAACGTCGCCTGAACGCGCGCCACGTGGCTGCGCCACGGTGCTATGCTGAGCCATGGCAAGCGTTGATATAAACGGTATTACGATTACCTACGAGTCCAGCGGCGACCCGGCCGGACCGGCCGTGCTGCTGAACATGGGGCTGGCCCTGCAGCTGATTTCCTGGCCTTACGAATTCGTCGAAGGCCTGGTGCAGCGCGGCTACCGCGTGATCCGTTACGACAACCGCGACGCCGGCTTGTCTTCCCACTTCGACCACCTGGGCGCGCCGAATCTCTGGCTGGCCTACCTGCGCCACCTGTTCGGCTGGCGCCAGCGCGCGCCCTACACCCTGAACGATATGGCGGGCGATGCGGTCGGGCTGCTCGATGCGCTGGGCGTGGCGGCGGCGCACATCGTCGGCGTGTCGATGGGCGGCATGGTGTCGCAGATCATGGCGGCGCGTTATCCGGCACGCACCCTGAGCCTGACCTCGATCATGTCGAGCAGCGGGCGGCCCGGCCTGCCGGGGCCGACGCCGGCGGCGCGCCGCATCCTGCTGCGGCGCACGCCCAGCGCGCACCAGCGGGCGCGCGTGGTGGAGCAGATGGTCGATACCTTCCGCACTATCGGCAGCCCGGCGTTCCCGATGCCGGAAGACTTGCTGCGCCAGATGGCCGGCGAGGCCGTGGCACGCAATGTGAATGGCAATGGTGTGGCGCGCCAGCTGGTGGCGATTGCCGCTTCCGGCGACCGCAGCGCCTTGCTGCACAAGATCCGCTGCCCGTCGCTGGTGATCCACGGCGATGCCGACCCGCTCGTGCCGTGCGCTTGCGGCATCGACACGGCGCGCCAGATTCCGGGTGCGCGGCTGGAGCTGATCGAGGGCATGGGACACGATATGCCGCCAGCCGTGGTTGGCAGGCTGCTAACCTTGCTAGACCAACATCTCCGGAGTAATATGGCCGGGTGAAAAATATCGGAATTGCCATCGCCGGAACCAGCGGCTACCCCATCGATGACGCCGCGCTGGCACGCGGCATTGCGCGCCTTGCGGCCCAGGGCTGCATCGTCCACAACTACTACGACCCGGAGCGCAAGTTCCAGCGCTTTGCCGGCACGGATGACGAGCGGCTGGCACAGCTCAATGCGGCGGCGGCGGACCCCGATTGCCAGGTAGTGATTGCCTTGCGCGGGCAATATGGCATCAGCCGCATCCTGCCGCACATCGATTTCCGCGCCATGGCCGACAGCGGCAAGCTGTTCGTCGGCTTCAGCGATATCACGGCCTTCCATCTGGCGCTGTACCAGGCCACGGGCCGCGTCAGTTTCGCCGGTCCAATGAGCACGGACTTCATCCGCGAGGAGCCGGTGGAATACACGCTGAAGCAGTTCTGGGATTGCCTGCGCGGACCGACGCATTTCGTGCGGGGGACGGGGGCAGGCAACCCGCAGGTCGATGTGCAGGGCACGCTGTGGGGTGGCAACCTGGCGATGATCAATCATTTGATCGGCACCCCGTTTTGGCCGCAGATCGATGGCGGCATCCTGTTCCTCGAAGATATCGGCGAACATCCCTACCGCATCGAGCGCATGCTGCTGCAGCTGCACTTTGCCGGCGTGCTTGCCCGCCAGCGCGCCATTGTGCTGGGCGATATCTCAGGCTACCGCCTGTCCCCACACGATAACGGCTATGACTTTGACGCCATGCTGGCATATATCCGCGGCGTGCTGCCGATTCCGGTGCTGACCGGGCTGCCGTTCGGGCATGGGGATGAGCGCTGCACCCTGCCTTTTGGCGCGCAGGCGCACCTGGTTTCCGATGCCGATGGATTTGACTTGACCGTCAGCGGGTATCCCACTTTGTGATGAACGGCGCGGAGAGCTACTACCGCGCTACAGCGCCGGGCGATACTTATTCGCCGCTGGCGGGCCGCCATGAGGCGCGCATCTGCATCATCGGGGCCGGTTTCGCGGGCCTGGCGACGGCAATGTCGCTGATGGAGCATGGCGAGCGCGATGTGGTGGTGCTGGAGGCCGAGAGCGTCGGCCATGGCGCGTCCGGCCGCAACGGCGGCTTTGTGTTTGGCGGCTATTCCCTCGATGAGCAGGCGCTACTTGCCACGGTCGGGGCGGAGCAGGGCAGGCGGCTATATCAGCTCACGCTTGGCGCGGTGGAACAGATCCGCCGGCGCATCGAGCGTTATGCCATCGATTGCGATGCCACGCATGGCGGCATTTACCTCGCCAACTGGTTCAACGATCCGCGCGTGCTCGACGAGCGGCAGCGCTTCATGCAGGAACACCTTGGCGTTGAATGGCAGCGGATCTCTCCGTCCGACTTTGCGGAACGCGCCCGCAGCGAGCGCTATTTTGGCGCGTTGTATGAGGACAATGCCTTCCATTTTCACCCGCTGAAGTATGCCCAGGGCCTGGCGCGCGCGCTCCTTGCTGGAGGCGTTCGCGTTCACGAAGCAAGTCGTGCGGTCGCCATTGAGGCCCGCACGGACGGCAGAATGGGTTGGAGGGTCGTTACGGCGGGCGGCCAGGTGCTGTGCGATGAGGTTGTGGTCTGCTGCGGCGGCTACATAGAGCGCCTGTATCCGGCCTTGGCCGGCGCGATCCTGCCGATTGCCACTTATGTGATGGTAACGGAGCCGCTTGAGAACCGCTTGCCCGAGGCGCTGGCGACCGATGCCGCGATCTACGATACGCGTTTTGCATTCGATTACTATCGGCCGCTGCAAGACAGCCGTTTGCTGTGGGGCGGCCGAATCTCGATTCGCTCCCGCAGCCCGGAAGACGTGGCGCGCTTGCTTTATGAAGACATGCTGAAAGTTTATCCTCAGCTGGCCGGCACCAGGGTTGATTACGCCTGGAGTGGCCTGATGAGCTACGGCCGCCACAAGATGCCGCAACTGGGCAAGCTGCCAAACGGGGTCTGGTACGGCATGGGGTTCGGTGGCCACGGCGTAGGCCCCACTTCGCTGGCGGGCGACGTTCTTTCGGCGGCCCTCATGGGGGAGCTTAGCCAGGTCGACCAATTTGCCGCATGGGGCTTGCCGACGACCGGCGGGCCTGCAGGACTACTGGCGGCACAGCTCACATATTGGTACTTCGAACTGGGGGACTGGATGCGTCAATAGAGGGGTGTTCGCGAATTTCGGGAAAATTCTGGAGCGGTCTGGATCGAACTTTTTTGGTCTGGATTGAACTTTTTTGGTCTGGTTTGGGTCCAAGTCGGCATGACTTTCTGAAATATACGGAGAATGCCATGAGCCCGATCTTGTTCAGCCTGCCGGCATCGCTGGAAACCTATCAAGGCCTGGGAAACTTCATGTACACCCACGGCCTCAAGCAGGAAATGTATGAGCTGGTCGATATCGCAATCACTGAATGGATGGCGAGATTCCTGGAGCAGCAAAGCTGCCGTTCAGCGGCGACTCTCGATGGATATCAGTGGAAATGCCTGTTTCTTCCGAGCGGGACCACGTTGCGTACCCTGTACAAGCGTAAAAACTACCTCGCGCACGTAGAAGGAAGTGACCTGCTTTACGAAGGCCGGACCGTCACTCCGGGGCAGTTCGTGAATACGGTAGCGAAATGCGAGCGGAACGCATGGCGTACCCTCTGGCTCCGATTTCCAAATGAAGACGAGTGGCAACCAGCAATGGCGCTGCGCAAGAAAATCACTGAATTCCAGACCAAATCGGACCGCACCAGACCAAAGCAGACCGGTTAGGACCAAACAGGACTTTTGCCGAAATCGAAAAGGGTCACCCGTCGCCGGCAGTTGAGGGACCCTTCAGGGGCGCGCCGCAGCTTGCCAGTCTAGCCATTTGCGCAATTTCTTGGCATTTTCGATCACGGCCGCTCCTATGCGGTACTTTGGTCGCCGGGGTATAATGCCCGATTCGCTTTTTCCCACATTTTTATTCCAGCATGCTTTCTACCGCTAACATCACCATGCAGTTCGGCGCCAAGCCGCTGTTCGAGAACATTTCCGTCAAGTTTGGCGACGGTAACCGCTACGGCCTGATCGGCGCGAACGGCTGCGGCAAGTCGACCTTCATGAAAATCCTCGGCGGCGACCTCGAACCGTCCGCCGGCAACGTGAGCCTGGACGCCAACGAGCGCCTCGGCAAGCTGCGCCAGGACCAGTTCGCGTACGAAGAAATGCGCGTGCTGGACGTGGTCATGATGGGCCACACCGAGATGTGGGAAGCAATGACCAAGCGCGACGCCATTTACGCCAACCCGGAAGCGACCGACGACGACTACATGGAAGCGGCCGAACTGGAAGGCAAGGTCGCCGAATACGACGGTTACACCGCCGAAGCGCGCGCCGGCGAGCTGCTGATGGGCGCCGGCATCGACATCAGCCTGCACCAGGGCCCAATGAGCGCCGTAGCGCCGGGCTGGAAGCTGCGCGTACTGCTGGCGCAGGCCCTGTTCTCCAACCCGCACATCCTGTTGCTGGACGAACCGACCAACAACCTGGACATCAACACCATCCGCTGGCTGGAAGACACGCTGAACCAGCGCGATTCCACGATGATCATCATTTCCCACGATCGTCACTTCCTGAACCAGGTCTGCACCCACGTGGCCGACATGGACTACGGCACCCTGAAGATCTATCCGGGCAACTACGACGAATACATGCTGGCCTCGACCCAGGCCCGCAACCAGCAGCTGGCCAACAACGCCAAGGCGAAAGAGAAGGTCGCCGAACTGCAGGACTTCGTGCGCCGCTTCTCGGCCAACAAGTCCAAGGCCCGCCAGGCGACTTCGCGTGCCAAGATGATCGACAAGATCAAGATCGAGGACATCAAGCCATCCTCGCGTGCCTATCCATTCGTGCGCTTTGACGGCGAGAAGAAGCTGCACCGCCTGGCCGTGGAAGTCCAGGGCCTGTCGAAGACCTACGACCGCACCCTGTTCAAGAACGTCGACCTGATGGTCGAAGCCGGCGAACGCATTGCGATTATCGGCGCCAACGGCGCGGGCAAGACCACCATGCTGCGCTGCATCGGCGGCAAGGACATCACTGGCCTGGACAGCGATACCGGCCTGGTGAAGTGGGCGGAAAACGCCAACGTCGGCTACATGCCGCAGGATCCGACCGAAGAATTCGCCGCCGACATCAACCTGACCGACTGGATGGGCCAGTGGACCAAGGAAGGCGACGACGACCAGGCCGTGCGCTCCTCGCTGGGCCGCCTCCTGTTCGGCGGCGACGAGGTCAAGAAATCGGTCAAGGTCCTGTCGGGTGGTGAAAAAGGTCGTATGATGTATGGCAAGCTGATGCTGGGCCGTCACAATGTCCTGCTGCTGGACGAACCGACCAACCACATGGACATGGAATCGATCGAGTCGCTCAACATCGCCCTGGAAAAGTACGCCGGCACCCTGATCTTCGTGTCGCACGACCGCGAGTTCGTTTCCTCGCTGGCCAACCGCATCATCGAGATCAAGGAAAACGAAGTCGTGGACTTCCGCGGCGGCTATGAAGAATATCTGAAGAGCCAAGGCATCGAGTAAATGAACGCAATCGTTGCACCCATCAAGACTGTCGAATTCGAGAAGCCAGTCGAAGGCGGCAGCTGCGTGGCCCATGCGTGGGCCCGCACCCCGGCACCTGTGCCGGCCAACGAAAAGATCCTGCTGAAGGAACGCATCAAGACCCTGCTGCGCGAGCGGAACGCCGTGCTGGTGGCCCACTACTACGTGGACGCCGACCTGCAGGACCTGGCCGAGGAAACCGGCGGCTGCGTCTCCGATTCGCTGGAAATGGCGCGTTTCGGGCGCGACCATCCGGCCAAGACCCTGGTGGTGGCCGGCGTCAAATTCATGGGCGAGACCTCGAAAATCCTCAGCCCGGAAAAGACCGTGCTGATGCCGGACCTGGACGCCACCTGCTCGCTGGACCTGGGCTGCCCGCCGGAAGACTTCATCGCCTTCTGCGACCAGCATCCGGACCGCACCGTCGTGGTCTACGCCAACACCAGCGCCGCCGTCAAAGCGCGCGCCGACTGGATGGTGACTTCCTCGATTGGCCTGGACATCGTCAAGCACCTGCACGAGCAGGGCAAGAAGATCCTGTGGGCGCCGGACAAGCATCTCGGCTCCTACATCCAGAAACAGACTGGCGCCGACATGCTGCTGTGGCAGGGCTCCTGCCTGGTGCACGACGAATTCAAGGGCGTCGAACTGGACCTGCTGAAAGCCGAGCACCCGAACGCCAAGGTGCTGGTGCACCCGGAGTCGCCGGCCAGTGTGGTCGACCAGGCCGACGTGGTGGGCTCCACCTCGCAGCTGATCGCCGCCGCGGTCAGCCTGCCCAGCACCGAATTCATCGTCGCCACCGACAACGGCATCTTGCACAAGATGCGCATGGCCGCGCCGGGCAAGACCTTCATCGAAGCCCCGACGGCCGGCAACAGCGCCACCTGCAAGAGCTGCGCGCACTGCCCGTGGATGGCGATGAACGGCCTGCGCAACCTGGCCGACGTGCTGGAAAACATGAACAACGAAATCCACGTCGATCCCGAGATCGGCAAGCTGGCGCAGCGTTCGATCAACCGCATGCTGGATTTCGCGGCCGCCAAGAAAGCCAAAGTCGCTCCAGGCGCAGACCTGGCGAAAGAAGCGCAACTGTTCCAAGGTATCGGTCCTGCATGAGCACACTGAAAAACAAATTCGCACCGTTTGACGATGCGCTGGCCGGCGCGTATGAGCGCAACCTGCTGGCGGCCCTGATGGAAGATATCGGCACCGGCGACCTGACCGGCAAGCTGGTGCCGGAAGAGGGCCGGGCCACGGCGCGCGTGATTGTGCGCGAAGAGGCAGTGCTGTGCGGCGCGCCATGGTTTGAAGGCGTGATGGAAGCGCTGGACCCGTCGATCGGCATTGACTGGCATTACGCGGAAGGCGACGTCATGGCCGCCGACTCGCCAGTCTGCACCATCGTCGGCCCGGCACGCGCCATCCTGACTGCCGAACGCTCGGCACTCAACTTCATGCAGCTGATGTCCGGCGTGGCGACGGCCACCCGCCGTTACGTCGACGTGATCGCCGGCACCACCGCGGCCATCCTCGATACCCGCAAGACCATCCCCGGCATGCGCCTGGCGCAGAAGTACGCGGTGCGCGTGGGCGGCGGCCAGAACCAGCGCCTGGCGCTGTACGACGGCATCCTGATCAAGGAAAACCATATCGCGGCAGCGGGCGGCATCACCGCTGCGCTGGCAGCAGCCAAGCGCCTGGACGCCAAGGTCAGCATCCAGGTGGAAGTGGAAACGCTGGCGCAACTGGAAGAAGCCTTGAGCGCCGGCGCCGTGTCCATCCTGCTCGACAACTTCAACCTCGACATGATGCGCGCTGCGGTGCAGCTGAATGGCGGCCGCGCGCTGCTGGAAGCATCCGGCGGCGTCAACTTCGACACCGTGCGCGCCATTGCCGAAACGGGCGTGCACCGCATCTCCATCGGCGCCCTGACCAAAGACATCAAGGCCACCGACTACTCGCTGCGTATCATCGGTTAAGGTTGTGGCGCGTTTGGCGCGGTGACAAAGTGTGAGTATTTGAGGCGGTTTCCAGCGTAAAGTCTTTGCTGGAGCCGCCGCTCCGGCGTCTCCAATACCCCCAACTGTTCTGGAGGAGACGCCATGTCAGAACTTTTGCACATCAGTACAACGCTGGCGAAAATCATCGCCCGCACCCATCCCCAAATCTGGGAAGTGATCGGCGGTGGGCCGCTCGGCAAGAAATTCCAGCACACGGCACTCGTGGCCGGCCCGCAACCCGACCCCTGGCTGCAAGCGCAGCTCGCAGCCGTTGACGTGGCCCAGCGCCAGGTCGACGCCGCCGCTGCCATCCTCACGCAAGGCGGCGATACCAAAGGCTTCCTGAAAGCCATCCTGGACGACTGGTGCGGCACCGTACCGCGTCCGCCACTGAACTGGCCCGGCCACGGCCCGCGCCCGCCACGCCCGGATGAGCTGGAAGACTACACGCTGCCCATGGTTGGCGGCCTGGCTTTTGTCGCACTGAGCGAAACGATCGGCAACGAAGCCTTTGCCGGCCAGATCGCCGAACTGGGCGGCACCATCATCGACCGCACCGCCACCTACGCGCTGGAGCACACGGCGAAGCGGCGCTAAAAGAAAAAGCCGCCCGGGCAGGGCGGCTTTCCTCTGCGGCAGGGCCGCTTAGTCTTGCGCGTAGATGTTGTTGTCCTTGGTCTCGCGGATGAACAGCGCGCCGATCACCAGGGTTGCCAGCGCCACCACAATCGGATACCACAGGCCATAGTAGATGTCGCCCTTGAATGCCACCAGCGCGAAAGCGGTGGTTGGCAGCAGGCCGCCGAACCAGCCGTTACCGATATGGTAGGGCAGCGACATCGAGGTGTAGCGGATGCGGGTCGGGAACAGTTCCACCAGCATCGCCGCAATCGGGCCGTACACCATGGTCACGTACAGCACCAGCACCCACAGGATCAGCACCATCATCGGCTTGTTGATCTGGGCCGGGTCGGCTTTGGCTGGATAGCCGGCAGCCTTGACGGTATCGCCGACATCCTTCTTCAGTGCTTTTTCCTTGTCTTTCGATGCAGCGTCGAAGTTCAGGCCGTCGCCAGTCATGGTCGCGTTGAAGGACTGGACTTCCTTGTCGCCGACCTTGATCACGGCCACGCTGCCGGCTGGCGCATCCTGGCGGGTGTAGGCCACCGAGGCTTTGGACAGCATCGAGGTCGCGATGTCGCAGGAAGACGGGAATTTCTTCTCGCCGGTCGCGTTGAACTGGAAGTGGCACGATGCTGGATCAGCCACCACCACCACCGGCGAGTTCTTGATGGCCGCTTCCAGCTGCGGGTTGCCGTAGTGGGTCAGGGCGCCGAACAGCGGGAAGTAGGTTGCCGCGGCAATCAGGCAGCCGCCCAGGATGATCCACTTGCGGCCGATCTTGTCCGACAGGCTGCCGAAGAAGATGAAGAACGGCGTGGCCAGGATCAGCGCAATCGCGATCAGGATGTTGGCGGTCGCGATATCCAGCTTCAGCGTCTGGATCATGAAGAACAGCGCGTAGAACTGGCCGGTGTACCACACCACGGCCTGGCCCATGGTCAGGCCGACCAGCGCCAGGATCACGATCTTCAGGTTCTTCCACTGGCCGAACGCTTCGCTCAGCGGCGCTTTCGAGGTCTTGCCTTCCGCCTTCATCTTGGCGAAAGCAGGGGACTCGTTCATCGACATGCGAATCCAGACCGAGATGCCCAGCAGCGCCACTGACACCAGGAACGGAATGCGCCAGCCCCAGGACTCGAATTCTTCCAGCGGCATCGACTGGCGGCAGGCCAGGATCACCAGCAGCGACAGGAAGAAGCCCAGCGTGGCGGTGGTCTGGATCCAGGCGGTGAACATGCCGCGCTTGCCGTGCGGCGCGTGCTCCGCCACATAGGTCGCCGCACCGCCGTACTCGCCGCCCAGCGCCAGGCCTTGCAGCAGGCGCAGCGCGACCAGGATGATCGGCGCCGCGATGCCGATGCTGGCGTAGTTCGGCAGCAGGCCGACGATGAAGGTCGACATACCCATGATCAGGATGGTGACCAGGAAGGTGTATTTACGGCCGATCATGTCGCCCAGGCGGCCGAACACGATGGCGCCGAACGGGCGCACAATGAAGCCGGCGGCAAAGGCCAGCAGCGCGAAAATGAAGGAGGTGGTCGGGTCGCCGACAAAGAACTGCTTGGCGATGATGGACGCCAGCGAACCGTACAGGTAAAAGTCGTACCATTCAAACACGGTACCGAGCGAAGAGGCGAAGATGACCTTCTTCTCTTCCTTGGTCATCGGTGCGGCCTTGCCGCCGCCGATGCTCCGCCCGTCGGCGGTGCCAGAACTAATTGCCATGATGCTTGTCTCCAGATTAATAGTTAGCGTTTCAAATGCTTCAACGGCAGGATGCAGTCTGGACCCGGTTCCTTACGTCATGCTTGCTTGAAACTTACACAAAACTTACACAGCCAACAATTTAGCGAACGACCGTGCTAAACCTGTGCTATGCTGGTTCGAAACAATTCCACTCAGGAGACCTTCATGTCCGACGCAGCCATCGTTTCAACCGCCCGCACCGGCCTTGCCAAGTCCTGGAAAGGCGCCTTCAACATGACCCATGGCGCCACGCTTGGCGGCCACGTGCTGCAGGCGGCGGTGGCGCGCGCCGGCATCGAGGCGGGCGAACTGGAAGACGTGATCATGGGTTGCGCCAATCCCGAAGGCGCAACCGGCGGCAATATCGCGCGCCAGATCGCCTTGCGCGGCGGCGCCCCGGTCACGGTGCCGGGCATGACCATCAACCGTTTCTGCTCTTCCGGCCTGCAGGCCATTGCCACCGCGGCCCAGCGCGTGATCTCGGGCGAGGGCGACATCTTTGCCGCCGGCGGCGTCGAGTCGATCTCCTGCGTGCAGCAAGAGATGAACATGCATATGTACAAGGACGTGTGGCTGGACGAACACAAGCCGGCCATCTACCTGCCGATGCTGCAGACCGCCGAAATCGTCGCCAGGCGCTACGGCATCCCGAAAGAGCGCCAGGACGCGTATGGCGTGCAGAGCCAGCAGCGCGCCGCGGCGGCCCAGGCGGCAGGGCGCTTCGACGCCGAGATCGTGCCGATGACGGTGACCATGGGCGTGGCCGACAAATCGACTGGCATGCTCGGCACGCGCCAGGTCACGATCGCGGCCGACGAAGGCATCCGCGCCGACACCACCATCGAGGCGGTGCGCGGTATCCGCACTGCCGTGCCGGGCGGCGTGATCACGGCCGGCAACGCCAGCCAGTTTTCCGACGGCGCTTCCTGCGCCATTGTCATGAGCGACCGCGTGGCTGCCGCCAAAGGCCTGCAGCCGCTCGGCATCTTCCGCGGCTTTGCCGTGGCGGGCTGCGAGCCGGACGAAATGGGCATCGGGCCCGTGTTTGCCGTGCCCAAGCTGCTGCAGCGCGCCGGCCTGAAGGTCGAGGATATCGGCCTGTGGGAACTGAATGAAGCCTTTGCCGTGCAGGTGCTGTACTGCGCCGACAAGCTGGGCATCCCGATGGAGCGGCTGAACGTGAACGGCGGCGCCATCGCCGTCGGCCACCCGTACGGCGTTTCGGGCGCGCGCATGGTCGGCCACGCGCTGATTGAAGGCAAGCGGCGCGGCGTGAAATACGTGGTGGTCACCATGTGCATCGGTGGCGGCCAGGGCGCGGCGGGCCTGTTCGAGGTGGTGTGATGCCGTCCCGGCTCCTGAATCGCCGCGATGTCGAATTCATGCTGTACGACTGGCTCGACGCCGAAAGCCTTGCGCGCCGCCCGCGCTTTGCCGACCATAGCCGCGAGACCTTCACGGCAGCCCTCGACACCGCCGAACAGATTGCGACCGAGCTGTTTGCCCCGCATAACAAACTGAGCGACCAGCAGGAACCGCAGTTCGACGGCGAGCGCGTGCGCGTGATCCCGGAGGTCAAGCGCGCGCTCGACGCCTTCTCAGCGGCGGGCCTGATGGCCGCCGGCCACGATTACGCGCTGGGCGGCATGCAACTGCCGCTGACAGTGGAGAAGGCGGTGACGGCCTACTTCACGGCGGCCAATATGGCGACGTCCAGCTACGCTTTCCTCACCATCGGCAACGCCAATACGCTGCTCAAATGCGCTTCGACCGCGCAGGTCGAGCATTTCGTCCGGCCGATGCTGGAGGGGCGCTGGTTCGGCACCATGTGCCTGAGCGAACCGCAAGCCGGCTCCAGCCTTTCCGACATCACCACCCGCGCCGAACCCGACCCGGAGGCCGTCGGCCAGTACCGTTTGACCGGCAACAAGATGTGGATCTCCGGCGGCGAACACGAGCTGGCCGAGAACATCATCCATCTCGTGCTGGCCAAGATTCCCGGGCCGGATGGCAAGCTGGTGCCGGGCGTGAAGGGCATTTCGCTGTTCATCGTCCCCAAATTCCTCGCCAGCGGCGAGCGCAATGACATCGCGCTGGCGGGCCTGAATCACAAGATGGGCAATCGCGGCACCACCAACTGCCTGCTCAATTTCGGCGAAGGCCGCCACCTGCCCGGAGGACGCAGCGGCGCCATCGGCTACCTGGTGGGCCGCGAAGGCCAGGGCCTGCTCAACATGTTCCACATGATGAATGAGGCCCGCATCGGTGTCGGGCTGGCCGCAGCGGTGCTGGGCTACACCGGCTACCTGCATGCGCTGGATTACGCCCGCGAGCGCCCGCAAGGCCGCCATCCCACCGCCAAAGACCCATCCTCCCCGCAGCTGCCGATCATCGCCCACACCGACGTGCGCCGCATGCTGCTGGCGCAAAAGGCTTACGTGGAAGGCGCGCTGGGCCTGTGCCTGTACAGCGCGCGCCTGGTCGACGACGAGCATACGGGAGAAACGCCGGAGATCCGCCAGCGCGCCGGCCGCCTGCTGGAATTCCTGACGCCGATCACCAAATCCTGGCCTTCGCAATGGGGGCTGGAAGCGAACAACCTGGCAATCCAGGTGCACGGCGGGTACGGTTACACCCGCGAATACAATGTCGAACAGTTCTACCGCGACAACCGCCTGAACCAGATCCATGAAGGCACGCACGGCATCCACGGCCTGGACCTGCTGGGCCGTAAAGCCAGCATCCACGACGGTGCCCTCCTCAAGACCATGGCCGGGGAAATCCGCGCCACCGTGCACAGCGCCCGCAACGCGGGCCGGGGCAGCGACGCACGCCAGCTGGCGGCACACGCCAATGCGCTGGACGCCGCCTGGCGCCGGGTTGAAGAAGTCACGCAGGCCCTGTATGCTGCCCCCGACCTTAACCGGACCCTGGCCAATGCCACGGTCTACCTGGAGGCGGTGGGACATGTGGTGGTCGCCTGGATCTGGCTGCAGCAAGCCATGGCGGCCGTGGCCAGGCTGCCGGAAGACGACAGCTTCCGGCGCGGCAAACTGCAAGCCTGCCGCTATTTCTACCAATGGGAGCTGCCGAAAGTCCGGCCGCAGCTGGACTTGCTGGCCGCTCTCGACACCACCACGCTCGACATGCAGGACGCGTGGTTCTGAGGATTAGCGAATGATCAAGCACATCGTCATGTGGAAGCTGAAAGACCACGCCGAAGGCGCCGACCGCGCCGCCAACGCCGCCAGGATGAAGGAACAGTTGCTGGCCTGCGCCGGCATCGTGCCCGGCATCCTGAAACTCGAGGTGGGCATCGCCGAACCGGGCCTGGAAGCCACCTACGACGTCGTGCTGTATTCCGAATTCGACAGCAAGCAAGCGCTCGACGCTTACCAGTCGCACCCGCAGCACCAGGCACTTAAACCATTCTTCAGCGCTGTGCGCGACGCGCGCCAGTGCATGGACTACACCATATAAGGACTCGATCATGCGAACTACCCAGCAACTCTTCGACCTCAAAGGCAAAACCGCGCTGGTCACGGGCGGCTCGCGCGGCCTGGGCCTGCAAATGGCTTTGGCCCTGGGAGAACTGGGCGCCAAAGTGGTGCTGACCTCGCGCAAACAGGCGGACCTGGACGAAGCGGTTGCAGTGCTGAAGGAAAACGGCGTCGAGGCCTATGCCATCGCCGCCGACCTGGGCAAGGAAGCATCGATCGATCCGCTGGTCGAAGCGGCACTGGACGCCCTGGGCGGCCATATCGACATCCTGGTCAATAACGCCGGCGCCACCTGGGGCGCACCGGCGGAAGACTATCCGCTGGAAGCGTGGGACAAGGTGATGAACCTGAATGTGCGCAGCATCTTCCTGCTGTCGCAAGCGGTCGGCAAGCGCTCGATGATCCCGCGCCGTTCCGGCCGCATTATCAATATCGCATCCATCGCCGGCCTGGCGGGCAATGGCCCCGGCACCATGAAGACCGTCGCTTACAATACGTCCAAGGCGGCCTTGATCAACTTCACCCGCGCCCTGGCCGGCGAATGGGGCGAGTACGGCATCAACGTCAATGCGCTGGCGCCGGGCTTCTTCCCGTCGAAGCTGAGTGCGGGCGTGATCAAGGCCATGGGTGAAGACAAGCTGGCGGCGGCAGCGCCGCTGCAGCGCCTGGGTGGCGACGAGGATTTGAAGGGCGCGGTGGCGCTGTTCGCTTCCGACGCCGGCCGCCATATCACTGGCCAGGTGCTGGCAGTCGATGGCGGGGTCTCGGCGGTTTAAGGAGTTTGCATGACCAAGTATCATCGCATCGTGCTGGCCTCGCGCCCGCGCGGTGCCGTCGTGCCGGAAAATTTCCGGCTTGAAGAAGTGGACCTGCCAGCGCTGGCCGAGGGCCAGCTCCTGGTGCGCAACCATTACCTGTCGCTGGACCCCTATATGCGCGGCCGCATGAGCGAGGCAAAAAGCTACGCCGCGCCGCAGCCGCTGGACCAGACCATGATCGGCGGCACCGTCGGCGAAGTCGTTGAATCGCGCAACGCCAATTTTGCTGTGGGCCAGTTCGTGGCCGGCATGTTCGGCTGGGCGGAGATGGGCGTGTCCGACGGCACGGAACTGCGCAAGGTGGATACCAGCCTGATTCCGGCTTCGGCCCACCTCGGCGTGGTCGGCATGCCCGGCATGACCGCCTGGTACGGCATGCATGACATCCTGCGGCCCAAGCTGGGCGAGACGGTGGTGGTTTCGGCCGCCAGCGGCGCGGTTGGCAGCGCCGTCGGCCAGCTGGCCAAGCTGGCCGGCTGCCGCGCCGTCGGCATTGCCGGCGGCAAGGAGAAGTGCGAGTACGTGGTGCGCGAACTCGGCTTCGACGCCTGCGTTGACTACAAGGCCGGCAACCTGAAAGCCGACCTGGCCGCCGCCACGCCCGGCGGCATCGATGCCATCTTCGAAAACGTCGGCGGCGAAGTATTCGATACCGCGCTTGGCCGCACCAATGCCTTTGCCCGCGTCGCCCTGTGCGGCCTGCTGGCCGGCTACACCGGCGCCGAAATCCCAATCCGCAATGCCAAGAAGCTGCTCCTGAGCCGCATCACGCTGCGCGGTTTCATCGTTACCGAACATATGGACATGTGGCCGCAGGGCCTGTCCGAAATGGGCAGGCTGGTCGCAGCGGGCAAGCTGAAATACCGCGAAACGATTTCCCAGGGCCTGGCCTCCGCGCCGGAAGCCCTTATCGGCCTGCTGCAAGGCCACAACTTCGGCAAACAACTTGTGAAACTCACTCCATGAAAAACTTCCAAGGCAAGGTTGCAGTAATTACCGGTGGCGCGAGCGGCTTTGGCCGCGAGTTCGCGCTGAAAGCCCACGCGCTCGGCATGAAGCTGGTATTGGCCGACGTCCAGCAGGACGCGCTCGACGCCACCGCCGCCGAACTGCGCGGGCAGGGCGCGCAAGTCGCGTCCGTGCGCTGCGACGTGCGCAACTCGGCTGAGGTGCAGGCCTTGGCCGATGCGGCGATGCGCGAGTTCGGCGCGGTGCACCTTGTGTTCAACAACGCCGGCGTCGGCTTCGGCGGCCTGCTGTGGGAAGCCACCGAAGCGGATTGGGATTGGGTGATGGGCGTGAACGTCTCGGGCGTGATCCATGGCGTGCGCATCTTCACGCGCTTGATGCTGGAATGCGCCAAGCGCGACCCGGATTACGAAGGCCACATCGTCAACACGTCCTCCATGGCAGGCGTGCTTTGCCCGCCGGTGATGGGCGTCTACAACGTCTCCAAGCACGCCGTGGTGGCGCTGACCGAAAGCCTGTACCACGACCTGGCACTGGTGCAGGCGCCGATCGGCGCCTCGGTGCTGTGCCCCTTCTTCGTGCCGACCGGGATCCACCAGTCGCACCGCAACCGCCCGGGCGACACGCCAATGGAAGGCCGGCCGACCGCCAGCCAGATGGCCGCGCAGGCCATGGTGACCAAGGCCGTCACCTCGGGCAAGGTGTCGGCGCACGACGTAGCGGAACTGACTTTTGCCGCCATCGCCGGCGACAAGTTCTACATCTTCACCCACCCGCAGGCGCTGGACGGCGTGGCGCAGCGGGCGCGCGACATGGTGGCCCAGAACAACCCGGCCGACCCGTACGCAGCCACGCCCCAGGTTCGCGAGGCCCTGCGCGCAATGTTGTGAGAGAATGCGCGGCATGACGACAACACTCCGCTTTGGCGACTGGGCCGCCATGCAGGCCGACGCAAAACCGATCCGCATGGAAGTCTTCGTGCAGGAACAGAACGTGCCTGCCGAACTGGAAATGGACGACAGGGATGCCGTCTGCCTGCACGCGGTGGCCTACGATGCCGGCGGCAACGCACTGGGTACCGGCCGCCTGCTGCCCGATGGCCACATCGGACGCATGGCCGTGCTGCGCAGCGCGCGTGGCGCAGGCGTCGGGGGCGCGATCCTGAAAGGCCTGATGGAGAAAGCGCGCGAGCGGGGAGATGAGAAGGTTGTCCTCAGCGCCCAGACCCACGCGGCGGAGTTTTACCTGGCCCACGGTTTCGCCATGGCAGGTGATGTTTTCTACGAAGCGGGCATTCCCCACATCGAAATGCACCACGAATTCTAGGAGTTGAAAATGAAACGTTCGATCATCGCGCTCGGTGTTTGCGCAGTGTTTGGCGCGGGTTTCCTCGCCGGTTCCATCAGCCCGTTCCAGGCCGCCCAGGCGCAGGTTGGCGGCGCGGGCACGCCGTGGCCGGCTGCCGCCGCGGCGCCTGCCACCGCCAACGGCCCGACCCATTTCTACGCCATCGATACCGGCACCCGCACCCTGATTTCCTGCTCCCGCCAGGGCAAGGAAAAACCTTCCTGCGTGCGCGAGCAGCTGCCTTAACGGATCTGCTGTTCGTGCAGTTCGGCCGGCGCGTCTGAGTACAGCTTGACGACGGTGGAACTGCGCGTGCCGTAGTTCGGCGACTCGATCTTTACCGCCGACAGCAGCCGTTCCAGTTCCAGCGGCACGCCGGTTTCCGGCAGCCGCATGTCCGGCGCGCGGGTGGTGTCGGACAGCATCTCAAAATAGGCATCCTCTGGCGCCCCGAGGCACAGCAAGCTGGCAAATTGCGCCTTGGTCTTCAGCACTTTGGGCCAGGCCGAGTCGAGCAGTGCATTCGACAGGCCGTAAATGCCCGGCTCCAGCGGCTTGCCATTGCGCGGGTCGTCATGACCCTTGTTCGAATACCAGACCAGCTCCTGGCCGTCGCACAGGACCAGGTTGAAGCCGTTATAGTCGCCGGCGCCCGGCGCAATCTGCGCCACATACTCCTGCGCCGTCATGGAACCCGCCAGGAAGTCGGCCACCAGCTGGCCGCGCGAAGGCGCCAGCGGGTTGTGTTCCTGCGGGTTGCGCACATTCGTGATGGCCGCAAAACGGGAGGGCCCGCCAGCGTTTACGCCGGCGCCGTCCTGCGCGCCGGGCCGCGTGATGCCCATCCAGCTGCCGCCCGCCTTGAGGTCGCGCCCAGCATAGATATGGGGCGCATCCGGCCACGGCGCGGCCGGCGTGGTATCGCGATCGTAGAATTCATCGCGGTTGGCGGCGGCAATCAGCGGCACCCCGGGCACGACCTGCCAGGCGAAAACGATCAGGCACATGGCGGCAAATCCTCAAAGATTTCGACGTGGCGGGGCCCGGCGATCCAGCGCGCCAGGCCGGCCTGGACGGCTGCCGCATCGAGCGCCGCCAGGAAAGCATGGCCGGCAACCGCTGGATAAACTTCCATCCAGGTCTGTACGCCCTCGGGCGCTTCCGGGCGGCGTTTGAGCTGGGCCTGCACGCCATGTGCAGCCGACAGCGCCGACTGCATGGCGATGACTGCCCCCTGCAGGCCAGCCGCCTGTGCGGCCTGCACCTTGTAATACACGTAGAGGTCCATGTTCAGACGTCGAGCTTATCCAGCACGTAGGGCAGGGGCATGAACTGCAAAGCCGGCCCGCTGGCCGAGCCAAAGCGCACGTCGCCCGCTTCCAGCGCTTCCAGCTTCATTTCCACCAGCGCATCGACACCGCCCGCGCCATTGCGCGCCGTGTTGACCACCATGCCGCATGGCTGCTCGGGATCGGCCGGCGAAAATACTTCGGCGCCCGGAGCCGCCGATACGTCGGCAATCGTCGCCAGCGCGGTACGGCGCTTCAACTTGCCCAGGTACTGGCTGCGGGCCACGATTTCCTGGCCAGGATAGCAGCCCTTCTTGAAGTTCACGCCGCCCAGCAGTTCGAAATTGACCATTTGCGGCACAAACTGCTCCTGGGTGCCGGGACCGACCTGCGGCACGCCGGCGTGGATCTCGGACAGGCGCCAGGCCTCGTTACCACCGACTACCAGGCGGTCTTTCAGCATGGAAGCGGCCATCGAAGCGGTTTCCGGCGAAGCCAGCCACAGGTAGCGGGGCGCGCCAAACGCATCGGCGACGCGCAGCACGGTACCGAGCGGATGGTCGATTTTGCTGAACGGTTTGGCCGGCAGCACATCGAACCAGGTTTGCAGCACTGCTTCGGCGTCGCCGCCGCCAATGCCCAGCGTCACATACTGCTCGCTCACGTCGGCAGGCTTGGTCTTGCTGCGCAGGATGAACATCTGCAAACGTTTCTGCACCGCCGGCTGGATGGCACGCGGCAGTTGCAGGAAGATCGCTTGCTCGGTCTTCCACATCAGGAAAGACGCCAGCATGCGCCCCTTGGGCGAGCAATAGCCGGCCAGGCGCACGTCGCCCAGGCCCAGGTGTTCGACATCATTGGTCAACTGGTTATGCAGGAAACTGGCCGATTCTTCGCCGGTGAAGGCAATCAGGCCCTGGTCGGTCAGCGCGGCCACAAAACCGGTCGCGAGCTGGCTCGTGGTCAGTGTTTCTTGTTCCTGTGTTAAAAGTTGATTCCAGTTATTCATAAAGTTCCGTATTCTGGCGATGAAAGCATTATCATTACGGGCTTCATTATAGTGATCCCGCGCAAATCGCGCCGGGGGCTTGGAAAACGCTGTCGTCCAGGCTGAAACAGGTTCAAGATTGGGTTATCGAACGGGCATTTGGAAATGGCGTTTATCAAGAAGTCGATCGCACTGGGTTTGTTGGCCGCGGCCGGGGCCGTGGGCGGGTTTGCCTGGTGGGCAGGCCAGCCTGTCATCGGGCAGGAACCGGCCATTGAATTCACTATCAGCAAGGGCAGTGGCGCCAGTGCCGCCGGCCAGCAAATGGCCGCTGCCGGCGTGCCGATCCAGCCGCTGATGTTCAACCTGCTGGCCCGGGTCACCGGCAAGAGCGGCCAGCTAAAGGCTGGCACGTACGAGCTGAAACCCGGCACGACCCCGGTACGCCTGATCGACCAGCTGGTGCGCGGCGAGTTCGCCCAGGAGTCGCTCACCATCATCGAAGGCTGGACCTTCCGCCAGATGCGCCAGGCGATCGCCGCGCATACTGGGCTGAAGCACGATACTGCCGAGCTCAGCGACCGCGAACTGATGGCGCGCATCGACCCCGACTTCAAGGATCCGGAAGGATTGTTTTTCCCGGATACTTATCTTTTTGCCAAGAATTCAAGCGAGCTGGCCATTTACCGCCAGGCGCACAGCACGCTGATGAAACGCCTGGGCGAGGCCTGGGAAAAGCGCGAACCCGGCCTGCCATACAAGTCGCCCTATGAAGCCCTGACCATGGCCTCCATCGTGGAAAAGGAAACCGGCCAGAAATCCGAGCGCAATATGATTGCTGCCGTGTTCGTGAACCGCCTCAAGCTGGGCATGCTGCTGCAGACTGACCCGACTGTGATTTACGGCATCGGGCCCAAGTTCGATGGCAATATCCGCAAGAAAGACCTGGAAACGGACACCCCCTACAATACCTATACCCGCGTTGGCCTGCCGCCGACCCCGATTTCGCTGCCGGGCGTCGCTTCGCTGACGGCCGCGCTGGCCCCGGCCAAGTCCGGCGCACTGTACTTCGTCGCGCGCGGCAATGGCACCAGCCAGTTCTCCGATAACCTGACCGACCATAACCGGGCGGTCAACCAGTACCAAAAACAATAAACAATGACAACACGCGGTAAATTCATCACGTTCGAAGGCATCGACGGTGCCGGCAAGTCGACCCATATCCAGTTCGTCGGCGAGCTGGTCAAAGCCCGCGGCTTGGAGCTGGTCAGTTCGCGCGAACCGGGCGGCACGCCGCTGGGCGAAAAGCTGCGCGAGCTGTGGTTGCATGAAGCCATGCATGTCGAGACGGAAACCCTGCTGGTGTTCGCCAGCCGCCGCGAGCACATTGCGCAAGTGATCGAACCCGGCCTGGCGCGCGGCGCCTGGGTCATTTCCGACCGTTTTACCGATGCCAGTTTTGCCTACCAGGGCGGGGGCCGCGGCCTGAGCCGCGAAAAGCTGGAAATCCTGGCGCACTGGGTGCACCCGAACCTGGAGCCGGACCTGACCATCCTGTTCGACGTGCCGCTGGAAGTGGCGCGCGCCCGCCTCGACGCGACGCGCGAGCTGGACCGGTTCGAGCGGGAAAAGGCCGACTTCTTCATGGCCACCCGCGCCGAATACCTGCGCCGCGCCGCCGAGGCCCCGCACCGCTTCCGCGTCATCGACTCGACCCGCAGCATTGCCGATATCCAGGCTGAGCTGGCCGAGATCGTGGGAGCGCTGGCTTGAGCGGCCAGGTCTATCCGTGGCAGCAGGGCGCCTGGCAGCAGCTGCAGCAGCTGCGCCAGCGCATGCCGCACGCCATCCTGTTCCACGGCGCCACCGGCATTGGCAAGTCGGACTTCATCGAACAATTCGCCCAGGCCCTGCTGTGCGAGAACGCCCGCCCGGACGGCCATGCCTGCGGCGAGTGCCCGAGCTGCGGCTGGTTCCAGCAGCACAGCCACCCGGATTACCGCCGCGTGCGGCCGGAAATCTTCGAAGATGAGCCGGGCGAGGGGGACGAGGGCGAAGACAAGAAGGCCGCCAAGAAAGCGCCTTCCAAAGAGATCAAGATCGAGCAGATCCGCGCCCTGGCCGACTTCATGAATATCTCGACCCACCGCCAGGGCCTGCGCGTAGTGGTGCTGTATCCGGCCGAGGCCCTGAACATGCCGGCCTCGAACGCCTTGCTGAAAACACTGGAAGAGCCGCCGCCAGGCACGGTGTTCCTGCTGTCATCGAACGGCCTGGACCGCGTGCTGCCGACTATCCTGTCGCGTTGCCGCAAGTTCGCCATGCCGATGCCGTCCCATGCTGAAGCGCTGGCGTGGCTCAAGGAGCAGGGCGTGCCGGACGCCGACAGCTGGCTGCGCGAGCAGGGCGGTTCGCCACTGGCCGCCGTGGCGGCCTCGGAAACGGGCAATCGTGAAGAATTGGACGCTTTCCTGCAGTACCTGGCCCGTCCCAGCGTGGAAGGCGCCCTCAAAACTGCCGACAAATTGCAGAAAGTGCCACTGACTGCCTTGGTTTCGTGGCAACAACGCTGGCTTTACGATCTGTTTTCGTACAAACTTGCAGGTAACATCCGTTATTATCCCCGGTACCAGCGCGAGCTGGCCGGCCTGGCGGACAAGGTGAACATCAGCCGCCTGATGGGAGCGATCAAGGGCGCCAACGAAAGGCGCGCGACATCCGACCATCCGCTGTCGCCGAAACTGTTTATTGAAGATATGCTTCTTGACTACACTGCTTGCTGTAGCTGAAGAAAGGAAAAAATGAGCGCAAGCCCTAACGATCCAGCCACCGCGGCCGTCAACCGGCCAACGGTTTTGTCCCTCGCCATCAAGGAAAAGGCGGCCCTGTATGCGGCCTATATGCCTTTCCTGAAGCATGGCGGCATGTTCGTGCCGACCCAGAAGCCGTACAAGATTGGTGATGAAATTTACCTTCTGTTGACGCTGATGGATGACCCGAACAAGTACGCGATTGCCGGCAAGGTCGTCTGGATTACGCCGCCCGGCGCGGCCAACAACAAGACCCAGGGTATCGGCGTGCATTTCCCGGACGACGAGACCGGCACCCGCACCCGCCTGCGTATTGAAGAAATCCTGGGCGCCGCCTTGCGCTCGTCCCGTGCCACCCATACGCTGTAACGCATGACGAAGTTCCGCCATCGCATCGCCACCCTCGATGACCTGCCGGCCATTGTCGCGATCTACAACAGCACCATTGCTTCGCGTGAAGTGACCGCCGATACCGAGCCGGTATCGGTTGAATCGCGCCTGCCGTGGTTCCACGAGCACCAGCCGGAACGCCGGCCGCTGTGGGTGATCGAAGAGGGCGGGCGCGATGGCATCCTCGGCTGGATCTCCTATTCGAACTTCTACGGCCGGCCAGCATATTCGGGCACGGCGGAAGTCTCGATTTACATCGATGAAGCATGGCGCGGCAAAGGCGTCGGCCGTTACGCACTGCAGGAAGCGATTGCGTTTGCCCCGCAGGTGAACGTGCATACCGTGCTGGGCTTTATCTTCGGCCACAACAAGCCTTCGCTGGCGCTGTTCGAGAAGTTCGGGTTCGAGACCTGGGCCAACCTGCCGCGCGTCGCCAACCTGGACGGGATTGAGCGCGACCTGATCATCCTCGGCAAGCGCGTCGCCTAAAAGGCGCCCGCCAGCCGGGCGATGATGCCCAGCTCCAGGGCGAGGATCGACAACAGGGCGCTGAAAGTCCAGCGAAAGCCACGTTGCATCTCCTGGCGCAGCTCCCTGATCGATTCTGCCCGTGCGGCCCGTTCTTCGCTGGTACTGCGTTCCATGGCCGCCCGCTGCTCAGCGAATCCCGTCTCCATTGCTCTTCGATGTTCGGCAAAGCCGGCCTCCATGCTTGCGCGCAAATCAGCGGTTGCGGTCCTCTGCTCAATAAAGCCGCGCTCCATGGTAGACCGTAGCTCGGCCTGCCCCTGAAGCAAAGACTTGTGGCACTCTCTTAGCGCTGCTATTTCGGCTTCTGCTCTCGACATGCGTTCCTCGATGTCCATGGTCCTCCGCTCGGCTGTTTCCGCTACTTTGGCGTGGCAGCTTCCACGCGGTTTCGATATTCGACACCCGTCAGTCGGATAAGTTCCGCATTTTTCGATAAAATGCCGGGATGTTTATCGATTCCCACTGCCATATCGACTTCCCGGAGCTCTCTGCCCGGATGCCTGAAATCCTCGCCAAAATGGCGGAAAACAACGTCAGCCACGCGCTGTGCGTGTCGGTTGATTTGCCGGACTTCCCGCGCGTGCTGGCGTTGGCCGAGCAATATCCGCATATTTACGCCTCCGTCGGTGTGCATCCGGATTACGAAGACACGCCCGAGCCAACGGTCGAACAGCTGGTCAAACTGGCCAAGCACCCCAAGATCGTCGCGATTGGTGAAACCGGCCTGGATTACTACCGCCTGGAAGGCGACCTGGAGTGGCAGCGCGACCGCTTCCGCACCCACATCCGTGCCTCGCGCGAATCGCGCAAGCCCCTGATTATCCACACCCGCTCGGCCTCGGAAGACACCATCCGCATCATGCGCGAAGAGGGCGCCGGCACCGATAAGGGCGGCGTGGCGGGCGTCATGCATTGCTTTACTGAATCGCTGGAAGTGGCGCGCGCCTCGATGGAGCAGGGCTTTTATATCTCCTTCTCCGGCATCGTGACCTTCAAGAGCGCCAAAGAACTGCAGGCAGTCGCGCTGGAAGTGCCGCTCGAACGCATGCTGATCGAGACCGATTCGCCTTACCTGGCCCCAGTACCTTACCGCGGCAAGATGAACGAGCCCGGCTACGTGGCCCACGTTGCGGAATTCATCGCCAAGCTGAAAGGTGTGCCGGTCGAAAAAGTGGCCGAGCAAACTTCCGCCAATTTCTTCGAACTCTTCAAGGCTGCCGCCTGATGCGTAGCCGGCGTGCGTTGATCGCCTTCCTGGCCAGCGCCGCATTGGGCCTGCTGGCCGGACCGGCTGGCGCGGAAAGCGATGTGGAGGCAGACAAGGTCACTTTCTTCCGCGCAGTCCAGATCGACGACGACCGGGCGGTGAAAGCCGTCCTTGCCCGTGGACTCGACCCCAACCTGCACGACCCGGAGCGCGGCGAAACCGGCCTCATCATCGCAATGCGCTATGACGCGATGCGCGTTGCGCGCGTGCTGCTGGCCGATCCCGGGCTGAAAGTGGACGAGCAAGCACCCAATGGCAATACCGCCCTGATGATGGCCGCTTTCAAAAAGAATAAGCCTGCCATTCTGGCAATGCTGGAAAAGGGCGCGCAAGTCAACCGGCCCGGCTGGACCGCCCTGCATTACGCCGCCGCGGCTGGCGACCTCGACATCATGAAACTGCTGCTCGAGCGCCACGCCCACATCGACGCCGCATCTCCCACCGGCACCACGCCGCTGATGCTGGCGGCACAGGAAGGTCAGGAAGACGCGGTGAAGCTGCTGCTGCAGGCAGGCGCCGACGCTGCGCTGAAAGACCGCGCCTGGCGCGAAAATGCCGCCGAATTTGCGATCCGCGCGCAAAAACCATGGATCGCCGAGCAAATCCGTAAGCATCTCAGCGGCAAATAAGGCGGTATTTCCCTTTCATATCGTGCAAATGGCCAGGCGGGCTTGGGGTGACAATCCTGTTGTCGACAACCCACTGCGCACCCGCGCCCACCGCCATGCTGAACGAACGCGAAATCGAAAGCTGCTACCTCGGCCAGTTCATCCCCGTGCATTACCACCACAATATGTTGATGGATGCCAACCGCATGCACAATTTCAAGGCTGCCATTGATTACGTGGTCAAGCCCGGCATGAAGGTACTCGAGCTGGGCGGCGGCACCGGCGTACTGTCGTTCTTCGCGGCGCAGAAGGCAAGCAAGGTCTACTGCGTCGAATTCAATCCGGACATGGTGCAGGAGGCGCGCAAGTTCCTGGCGCTGAACCGGCACGGCGAGCGCGTCGAAGTCGTCCATGCCGATGCCTTCGAATACCTGCCGCCGGAGCCGGTCGACGTCGTGATCTGTGAGATGATCCACGTCGCCATGCTGCGCGAAAAGCAGGTGGAAGTCATCGAACACTTCAAGCAGCGCTACCTGGAGCGCTTCGGCGGCCCGCTGCCCGTCTTCCTGCCGGAAGCGGTCTTGATGGCGGTCCAGCCGGTGCAGCAGGAATATGATTTCGACGGCTTTATCGCGCCGATTGTGCAATTCCAGCAACCGGGACAGATCCAGAACGGCACGGTGGAGCTGGCCCAGCCCCAGGTCTACTCCCTGATCGATTTCACCCAGCCCAACGAGATGGTCTACCGCTGGGAAGGCCAGTTCACCGCCGAGCGCGACGGCCAGCTGAATGCCCTGCGTTTCATCACCAAGAACATCCTCGCCGTGGTGGCCGAGCGCAACAGCACGATCGACTGGCTCAACCATTACATGACCCTGCCGCTGGCCGAACCGCTTCTCTTGCGAGCGGGCGATACTGTGCAGCTCAGTTTTGCCTACCGGGCCGGCGGCCAGATCCAGTCCTTGCAAGCCAGCATGCGTGCCGTGCCAGTGCGGCAAACGGCGGCGATGCCGGCCTTTGCCGCTTGACCCCGTTTTTGCGCGATCTGTCGGCCTAATCTGCATTTGGTCGCATGTCCGTTGTCCGGGCCGGACGTCCGCTATACAGTTGCCTCAACTTCAAACGGAGGTAATGGGATGTTCGGCTTCATTCTATGGCTGTTGCTGTTGTTCCTGTGCTGGCCGCTGGCCTTGCTGGCCCTGATCCTGTATCCGGTCGTGTGGCTGCTGTTGCTGCCACTCCGCCTGCTTGGCATCGGTGTGGAAGCCGTGTTCGAGCTGCTGCGCGCGGTCGTCATGCTGCCGGCGCGCGTGCTGGGCGGAGCGCGGAGGTAAGCAGCAAGTCCGGCATCGTAACCGGCTGGCGCGGCATTTCGCATACCGCCAGTATTTAAAGGCGCTCGGCCGCATCCCCGGAAAGTTTTCCAGCCCGTATCGTAAGCGCGCTGCGCCAATCGCGCTGCTACGATGGCCCATCGAATAACGACGATGGGCGGGGCAGACGATGGCGCAATTCGAATATCCGCGGCCGCAACTGGTGCGCGAACAATGGCAGTCGCTGAACGGCGAGTGGGAGTTTGAGTTCGACGACGAACACAGGTACTGCCTGCCGTCGGACGACATTCCCTGGTCTCGCCGCATCACCGTACCGTTCGCACCGGAATCGGAGCTGAGCGGCATTGGCGACACCGGTTTTCACAACGCCTGCTGGTACCGCTGCCGTTTCACGGTCGCCCAGCGCGGCGCCCGCACCTTGCTGCACTTTGGCGCTGTCGACTACCAGGCGCGCGTCTGGATCAACAACCACATGGTGTGCGAGCATGAGGGCGGCCACACCTCCTTCACCGCCGACATCACGGACGAACTGGTGGACGGCGAACAGACCCTGGTGGTGTTCGTTGAAGACGATCCGGCCGACCTGAATAAGCCGCGCGGCAAGCAGGACTGGCAGCGCGAGCCGCATTCGATCTGGTACCCGCGCACCACCGGCATCTGGCAGACCGTCTGGCTGGAAAATGTCGGCCCGACCTATATCCGCCGCCTGCGCTGGACGCCGATCTTCGATGGCTACGAACTGGGCTGCGAGGTGCTGGCCGGCGGCGACGCTGCGGCCGGGCTGGCGGTGGAGGTCAAGGTCTGGCACGGCGAAAGACTGCTTGCCGCCGACAGTTACCTGATGGTCGGCCAGGAAGCCAATCGCAAGATCGCGCTGTCCGACCCCGGCATCGACGATTCGCGCAACGAGATCCTGTGGAGCCCCGAGCGGCCCACCTTGCTCGATGCCGAGCTGACACTGTATCGCGACGGCCAGGTGCTGGACCGCGTGCGCTCCTATACGGCCATGCGCTCGGTCTCGATCAACCGCGACCGGTTCATGCTCAATGGCAGGCCTTACCACCTGCGCCTGGTACTCGACCAGGGCTATTGGCTGCCCAGCCTGATGACTGCGCCTTCCGATGACCACTTGCGGCGCGATGTCGAACTGGCGAAAGCGATGGGCTTTAACGGCGTGCGCAAGCACCAGAAAATCGAAGATCCGCGTTACCTGTACTGGGCCGATCACCTTGGCCTGCTGGTCTGGGAAGAGATGCCTTCGGCCTACGCCTTCTCGGCACGCTCGATGACACGCCTGCTGCACGAATGGACGGAAGCGATTGAGCGCGACTACAGCCATCCCAGCCTGATCGTCTGGGTGCCGTTCAACGAATCGTGGGGCGTGCCGAACCTGACGGCGGTGCAATCCCACCGCAATGCCGTCGAGGCCCTGTACCACCTGACGCGCATGCTCGACCCGACGCGTCCCGTGATCGGCAACGATGGCTGGGAGGCATCGGCCACCGACATCCTGGGCATCCACGATTATGATCCCGACCCGGAACGCGTGCGCCAGCGCTATGAAGTGACCGACCCGGTGCGCACCCTGTTCGACCAGCGCCGTCCTGGCGGTCGCATCCTGACACTCGATGGTTTCCCGCACCGCGGCCAGCCGATCGTGCTGACGGAGTTTGGCGGCATCGCCTTCGATCCCAACGCCCCGGCCCACCACACCTGGGGCTATTCGCGAGAGAACACGCCGGAGGCCTTCCGCGAGCACTACCGGTCCCTGCTCAAGGTTGTCAACGAAACCGCGATGTTCAGCGGCTTTTGCTACACGCAGTTTGCCGACACCTTCCAGGAAACGAATGGCCTGCTGAATGCGGACCGCACGCCCAAGATTCCGCTCGAAATGATCAGCGCCGCGACGCGCAACGTGCAGTAGGTGCGCCGTGACAAATCGCGCCTGCCATCCATTCGCCACCTTCCGCCATCCTGGTCGCATTGCTCGTCAGCGGACGCGGCATGTGGATGCGCGACAAGGCCGGGCAACCCATGCTGGCGTGCCAGCGCGGTGCCGCGGTTTGCGGCATCTGCCGCTAGCCCGCCACCGACTGTCCCGAGTGGGACAACGCCGCGCATTGGCAGCTCTGCGGCCTGTGGGCCCTGGACCGCGCAGGTCCGGACCCGCTGGCCCGGATACCCATTGCGCTCCATGCCACGGCTTTGCAGCAAGCCACCCGGCTGACTGACAGCCTGTGTGAAACCAAGGAGAACACCATGCCAACTTTGATCGTTTTCTGCCACCTGCGCTGGGAATTCGTGTTCCAGCGCCCCCAGCACCTGCTCACCCGCCTGGCCAAGTATTACAAGGTGGTGTTTGTCGAGGAGCCGGTGTTCGAGGAAGGGGAGGCGCGCATGGTCATGTCTCATCCCGCCCCGAATTTGACGGTCTGCCAGCCGCATACGCCGGTCCAGGCGCACGGCTTCCACGACGACCAGATCCCTCTGCTGCAGCCGCTGGTGGCGGCGCTGGCGCCGGAAGGCGAGCAGTTGCTGGTCTGGTTCTATACCCCGATGGCGCTGCCCTTGCTGCAGGCCTTGCCGCCGGCGCTGGTCATTTACGATTGCATGGATGAGCTGAGTGCATTCAAGAACCCGCCCAAACAGCTGCTGCAGCGCGAATCGGCCTTGCTGAATATCGCCGACCTGGTGTTCACCGGCGGGCCGAGCCTGTATGAAGCGAAACGCAGCCGGCATGATAATGCCCACTGCTTCCCCAGCAGCGTCGACGCCGCGCACTTCGAGCAGGCGCTCGAGCGCAACAACGGCCATCCTCTGCAGACCGCGATTGCCCGGCCGCGCCTGGGTTTCTTCGGTGTGATCGACGAACGCTTCGACGCCGAACTGATTGCCGCAATCGCCGGTGCCCATCCCGAATGGCAGCTTGTGCTGGTCGGGCCGGTGGTCAAGATTGAGCCGGGCTCATTGCCGCAGCGGCCCAACGTGCATTACCTCGGCCAGCAGTCGTACCAGGCGCTGCCGCAGTTCCTGGCGGGATGGGATGTCTGCCTGCTGCCGTTTGCGCTGAACGAGGCGACGCGTTTCATCAGCCCGACCAAGGTGCTCGAATACATGGCGGCCGAGCTGCCCATCGTCAGCACCGCAATCCGCGATGTCGAGCAGCCGTATGGCGACATCGTGGCGATCGGCCGCGATCACCGGGAGTTCATTGCGCACTGCGAGGCGGCGCTGGCACAGTCGCCGGAACAAAGCGCACGGATGGCGTCACGCATGCGCGAGGTGGTGGCGCGGACGTCCTGGGATGCGACGGCAGGCCAGATGCATGAACTGATCGAGAGGACGCCACCGGGTGGCAAGGCGGCTCGCCTGGCGGGCAAGGGCGGGCCACTGAAAGTGGCAGGCGCCGCGGCTAAAGTCAATCCGCTGCGCGGCACGGCCAGCGGCCAATCGTTTGGCAGCATTGTGATTGGCGGAGGCCCGACCGGCCTTTCTGCCGCCTACCACGCGGGCGCCGACAACCTGCTGCTGGAACGCGAACCAAGCGTCGGCGGCTGGTGCCGTTCGATCGAAGAGGGCGGCTTCACTTTCGATCACGCCGGCCACATCATGTTTTCCAATGACCCCTATGTGCTGGACCTGTATGACAAGCTGCTGGGCGACAACCAGCATTGGCAGATGCGTGAGGCGTGGGTGTACAGCAAGGGGGTGTACACCCGCTATCCCTTCCAGGGCGCCCTGTATGGCTTGCCGCCGGACGTGATCAAGGAATGCGTGATGGGCGCCATCGAGGCGCGTTATGGAGAAGACGAGGGGGCGGCCTGTTCCAGCACGGAAGTCGAGGATTGCTGCGCCGATGGCAGCGCCGACGCGGCCAAGGCCAGTGCGGCGGCACGGGCAGCCGTGACCGAAAGCTTCGAGGATTTCATCTACAAGGTATGGGGCAAGGGGATCGCGAAGCATTTTGCGATTCCCTACAACCGCAAGCTCTGGACCGTGCCTTTGAGCGAGATGGAGACGTCCTGGCTCGGCGGCCGCGTACCGTTGCCGGACCTGTCCGAGATTGTTGAGGGCGCGCTGCGCCCGGTGCCGCGGCCAATGGGACCGAACGCCCGTTTCGGCTATCCCCGCCGGGGCGGCTTCCAGGCGCTGATGAATGGCTTCCTGCCCCTGATTCGGGGCAAGCTTGAACTCAATGCCGAAGTGGCGCAGGTGATGCCGGAAGAGCATGTCATCATACTGGCCGATGGCCGCCGCTTCGAGTACGGCAACCTGGTAAGCACCATGCCGTTGCCGGAACTGGTCAAGCTGATCGGCGAGGCGGCGCCGCCCGAGGTAAGGGCTGCCGCGGACGGCCTGCGCCACATCTCTATCCGCTGCGTGAACATCGGCATCGGGCGCGCCGACGTGACCGACAAGCACTGGATCTACTACCCGGAGGACAGCATCTTCCACCGCATTTTCGTGCAGGGAAATGCCAGCCCCGAATGCAATGCGCCCGGAGGCTTCGGCTTTACCTGCGAGATCTCGTACTCGCCATGGAAACCGTTGCCGCTTGATGGCGATGCCCTGATCCAGCGCTGCATCGACGACGCGATCCGGGTCGGTTTCATGCGTGCGGACGACCGGGTGCTGGTGGCAAGCCAGGTCGATATGCCGGTGGCTTACGTGGTCTATGACCAGCAGCGGGCGCGCAATGTTGCCACCGTGCGTGATTGGCTGGCCCAGCACGATATCCTGCTCGCTGGCCGCTACAGCGAGTGGGAATACTACAATTCGGACCACGCCTTCCTGGCCGGCAAGCGGGCGGCCGAAAAGGTGGCGGTCCATCGCAGCCGTGCCGCACCGAGGGCCTCGTGACCATGAAGATCACGCAGCTCAGCACCTACCGGGTGCCGCCCCGCTGGATGTTCCTCAAGATTGAAACGGACGAGGGCATCAGCGGCTGGGGCGAACCGGTGATTGAAGGGCGCGCCCGCACGGTGGAGGCGGCGGTGCATGAACTCGGCGAGTTGCTGGTCGGCCGCGATCCGGCGCGAATCAGCGACCTGTGGCAGGTCATGTACCGCGGCGGCTTTTATCGCGGCGGCGCCGTGTTCATGAGCGCAATTGCCGGCATCGACCAGGCGCTGTGGGATATCAAGGGCAAGGCGCTTGGCGTGCCGGTCTACCAGCTGCTGGGCGGGCTGGTGCGCGATCGCATGAAGATCTATAGCTGGGTCGGTGGCGACCGTCCGGCGGACGTGGTCGCCGGCATCCAGGTCTTGCGCGATATCGGCCTCAACACCTTCAAGATGAACGGAACGGAGGAAATGGCCATGCTCGATTGTGCAGCGGCCGTGGATGCGGCGGTGGAACGCATTGCCGGCATCCGTTCGGCGTTCGGCTACGACATCGAGTTCGGCATCGATTTTCACGGCCGCGTCGCCTGGCCGATGGCAAAACCTTTGCTGCGGGCGCTGGAACCGTACCGGCCGCTGTTTGTCGAAGAGCCGGTGCTGGCCGAGCAGTCGGAATACTACCGCCGCCTGTCCGACATGACCAGCATTCCGCTGGCGGCGGGCGAGCGCATGTTTTCGCGCTTCGAATTCAAGCGGGTACTGGAGCAGGGCGGGCTGGCCATCCTCCAGCCGGACCTGTCGCACGCCGGCGGCATCAGCGAATGCCTGCGCATTGCGGCGATGGCCGAGGCCTACGACGTGACGCTGGCACCGCATTGCCCGCTGGGGCCGGTAGCGCTGGCCGCTTGCCTGCAGGTGGACTTCGTTTCCTACAACGCCGTGCTGCAGGAACAGAGCATGGGCATCCACTACAACCAGGGCGCCGAACTGCTGGATTACGTCCACAATGCCGACCACTTCCGCATGGAAGGCGGGTATATCGCCCCTTTGCCGTTGCCGGGGCTCGGCGTGGACATCAATGAAGAACGGGTCATCGAAGCCAGCCGTGCGGCGCCGGACTGGCGCAATCCGCTGTGGCGGCATGCCGATGGCAGCGTGGCCGAATGGTAGCGCCGGCCTGCCTGCTCGGCATCGACTGGGGCACCAGCAACCGGCGCGCCTACGTCCTTGGCGCCGATGGCGTGTGCCTGCGCAAGCACGAGGATTCAGAGGGCGCGCTGGCCTCGCAGGGGCATTTTGCCGAATCGTTGCAGGCCCTGCGCCAGTTGCTCGGCCTCGATGCGCTGGTGCCGGTGGTCATGTCGGGCATGGCCGGCAGCGCGCAAGGCTGGCAGGAAGTGGCCTACCTCGACAGCAGCGTGCCGCTCGAACGTCTGCCGGAAACCCTGGTGCCGGTCAGCGGCGCGGACGGCTGCTTCATCGTTCCCGGCTACTGCTACCGCGAACACGGCAGCATCGATGTGATGCGCGGCGAAGAGACCCAGCTGCTTGGCGCCCACCTGCTGAAGCACGGCGACGGTTGCTATGTCCTGCCGGGCACCCACAGCAAATGGGTGGAGGTTGCCAACGGGACGATCGCGCGGCTCACCACTTTCATCACTGGCGAGCTGTATGCGGCCTTGCGCTCGTCGGGAACGCTGGCTGCGCTGATGGCCGAAGGCCATGCCGACGCCAACGCCTTGCGGGCTGGCGCCAACCGTGCGCAAAGCGCGGAAGCCCTGAGCCATACTCTGTTTGAAGCACGGGCCCGCGTGGTCGCAGGCGATTCGAGCGCAGGCGAAACGCGTTCATATGTGAGCGGACTGCTGATCGGTACCGAATTCGCGGCCCGGCGTGACGAGGCGCCGGCGGCAGCCGGCAGTCTGCCGGTGCTGCACCTGATCGCGTCCCATGAGCTGACCGCGCCGTACCGCGAAGTCGCACAAATGCTCGGCTACGGGACCGAGTTGATTGACCCGGACCAAGCTTACTGCGCGGCCCTGGCTCGCTTCATGGAGGCCATCTGATGAGCGCAATCGACGATTACCAGCCACCGCTGGTCGCTATTCTCCGCGGTTTGACCGAAGCGGAAGCGCCGGCAGTGGCAGCGGCGCTGTTCTACAGCGGTCTCCGAATACTGGAAGTCCCGCTGAACCGGCCCGGCGCGCTGGAGTGCATCCGGCTGCTGGACAGCATCAAGCCCAGCGACGCCCTGGTCGGCGGCGGCACCATGACCACCGTTGCCGATGTCGACGCGGTGCATGCCGCCGGCGGCCGCATCATGGTCGCGCCCAATTTCGATCCGGCCGTGATGCGGCGCGCGCGCGACCTGGGCATGTTGACGCTGCCCGGCGTTGCCACCCCCACGGAAGCGTTGGCGGCATTGGCGGCCGGCGCCGATGCCATCAAATGGTTTCCTGCCGAGACGCTGGGGCCGAGCGGCCTGCGCAGCGTCAAGACCATCTTGCCGCTGTCAGCGAAGGTGTGGCCTGTGGGCGGTGTCAGCGCGGGCAACCTGCATGAGTGGGTGCGCGCCGGGGCCGACGGTTTCGGGATCGGCGGCCGCCTGTACGAACCGGGCATTGCCTTGCCCGACCTGGAGTCGAGGGCACGCGAGCTGGTCGCGGCCTGGCGCGCACGATGAAGCCCAGCGTCGACAGCCGCTTGTTCGGCGAGTTGGCCAACGGCGAGCCGGTCATGGAGTTCACGCTCGATAACGGGCAAGGCATGCTGCTGTCAGTACTTGACTACGGTTGCATCATCCGCAGCTGGCGGGTGCTGGCGCGCCACGGCCCGCCTGTCGACTTTGTGTTGGGCTTTGACACCTTGCTCGACTACGAACGTGATACCGCCTATTTCGGCGCCCTGGTTGGCCGCTATGCCAATCGTATTGCAGGCGGCCGCTACCAAAGCGAGGGCAGAACGGTCCAGCTGACCCGGAACGAGGGCGACAACCACCTGCATGGGGGCCAGCGCGGTTTCCACAAGCAAAGCTGGCAGGCGCATGCGAGCAGCGACAAGGAGGTGGCGCGTGTCAGCCTGTGCCGGCTCAGCCGCGATGGTGAAGAAGGCTATCCCGGCAACTTGCTGGTCATGGTGACCTACGAACTGACGGCAAACGGTGAGTTGCGCTGCCGCTACCAGGCCGGCTGCGACCAGCCGACAGCCGTGAGCATCAGCCAGCACAGTTATTTCAATCTTGCGGGCGAGGGCGACATCCTCGGGCATGAGCTGTGTGTCGACGCAGCCCACTACCTGCCGGTCAAGGCGGACCTGCTGCCGACCGGAGCGGTGCACGAGGTGGCGGGCAGCGCTTTCGACTTTCGCCTCAAGCGCCGGATTGGCAGCGCCCTGACGGACGGCGACCCGCAACTGGTGCTGGCGCGCGGATTTGACCATAACTTCGTGCTGGCGGGCGGTCCGGGGCCGCAAGCTTGCCTGGCCGATCCGGCGTCCGGCCGCAAGATGGATATCTACACCGATTGCCCCGGCCTGCAGTTCTACAGCGGGAATTACCTGGATGGTTCGCTCGGTGGCAAGGGACGCGACTTCACGCGCCACGCTGGCCTGTGCCTGGAGCCGCAGCACTTCCCCGATGCGCCGAACCAGCCCGCTTTCCCCGATGCGATCTGCCGCCCCGGGCATCCTTACAGCGCGAGCACGCGCTATGTCATCGACAGGTGGAGGTGAGCGTGGAGCTGATGGTCGATGCCCAGAATGCGCTGGGCGAATGCATCCTGTGGTGCGACCGCACGGCAGCCCTGTTCTGGACCGACATCCTGGGCCGCAAGCTCTGGCGCCACCGGCCCTCCAGCGGAGAGACGCAGCAATGGGACATGCCGGAGCGGCTCGGCTCGTTTGCACTGACCGCTTCGCAAGGCCGTTTGCTGCTCGGCCTCGAAAGCCGGCTCGCCTGGTTCGATTTGGCGACCGGTGAGGTGCTGACGATCGTGGAAGTGGAAGCCGGGGTGGCCGGTACCCGCGTCAACGATGGCCGCTGCGACCGCCAGGGGCGATTTGTATTCGGCACCATGAACGAAGCGGTGGGCAGGGCGCCGATCGGGCGCTTTTACCGGCTCAGCCACAGCCTCCAGCTTGAAATGCTGCCCCTGGCGCCGGTGGCAATTGCCAACAGCATCTGCTTCAGCCCCGACGGCGGCACCATGTATTTCTGCGATTCCCTGTCCGGCATGATCCGCTGCTGCGACTACGGCGACGAGGTGTCGGGCGAGCGCATCTTTGCCCACCTGCCGCCAGGCTGCGGCGAGCCGGACGGATCTGCGATCGATGCCGACGGCTGCCTGTGGAATGCCGAATGGGGCGCCGGCCGGATCGTGCGTTACCGTCCCGATGGCAGCATCGAGCGCGCCATCGCCGTCCCGGTGAGCCAGCCGACTTGCCCGGCCTTTGGCGGCCCACAACTGGACCAGCTATACGTCACCAGTGCCCTGGTCGACCTGCTGGAAGCCGAGCGTTATGCCGGCGGCGTGTTCGGCATGCCGCTCACGGATGCGGTCGGCCTGCCGGAAATTCGCTTCGGCGCTAAAATGGGGGATGACTCAGCAATTTGAACACTTCAAGCTTGTCGCACTGAACCATGCCAGCCGCCTGGTCAACCACGGCCCGACGGTCCTGGTGACGAGTGCCCACGCAGGTCGCCGCAACATCATGGCTGCCGCCTGGTCGATGCCGGTTGAGTTCACGCCGCCGCGCATTGCCGTCGTGATCGACAAGCATACTTTCAGCCGCGAACTGATCGCCGCCAGCGGCGTGTTCGCCGTCTGCATTCCCGGCGCCGCAGCGGCCGACCTGACGTACGCCGTCGGCACATCGAGCGGGCGGGAAGGCGACAAATTTACCCGCTTCGGCATTAAGGCCCAAACCGGGGCCGCCACCGGCGCGCCGCTGCTGGCATCAGGCTGCGTAGCCTGGCTGGAATGCCGCCTGATCCCCGAGCGCCATGCCGAAGACGCTTACGATACCTGCTTTGCCGAAGTGGTGGCGGCCGCGGCCGATGAGCGTGTATTTTCCAATGGGCATTGGTCGTTCCGCGAGGATAATGCCGACCTGCACACCTTGCACCATCTTGGTGCCGGCAACTTTGCGCGTGCAAGTGCGATGATTCAGGCGAAACCGCTCCCTTGATTTCTTGTTGAGTCGCCCAATCTTCGCACTCCTGTTACTGATAGAATCGAAGATGCCCGCAAGGCATCGTTCAAGGAGATTGTGATGAGCCGCAAGACACCTATCGAGCGTTACCGCAATATCGGCATTAGCGCCCACATCGACGCTGGCAAGACCACGACGACGGAGCGCATCCTGTTCTATACCGGGGTCAACCACAAGCTGGGTGAGGTGCACAATGGCGCCGCGACCATGGACTGGATGGAACAGGAGCAGGAGCGCGGCATCACCATCACCTCGGCAGCTACCACCGCCTTCTGGAAAGGCATGGGCGGCAATTTCCCCGAGCACCGGATCAATATCATCGACACCCCCGGGCACGTCGACTTCACGATTGAAGTCGAGCGCTCGATGCGCGTGCTGGACGGCGCGGTCATGGTGTACGACTCGGTGGGCGGCGTACAGCCGCAATCGGAGACGGTCTGGCGCCAGGCCAATAAATACAAAGTGCCGCGCCTTGCCTTCGTCAACAAGATGGACCGCGTTGGCGCGGACTTCTTCCGCGTGCAGCAGCAGATCAAGGACCGCTTGAAAGGCACCGCCGTGCCCATCCAGATCCCGATCGGCGCCGAGGAGAACTTCCATGGCGTGGTCGACCTGGTCAAGATGCGCGCCATCATGTGGGATGACGAGACCCTGGGCGTCAAGTTCACCTACGAGGACATTCCCGCCAACCTGAAAGAGCTGGCGCAGAAGTGGCACGACCACATGATCGAGGCGGCCGCTGAAGCGACGCCCGAGCTGACGGAGAAATACCTGAATGGCGACACCTTGACCGAAGAGGAGATCAAGGCCGCGCTGCGCGAACGCACGATCCGTAACGAGATTGTGCCGATGCTGGCAGGCAGCGCCTTCAAGAACCGCGGGGTGCAGGCGATGCTGGATGCGGTGATTGAATACCTGCCGTCGCCGGTCGACGTGCCGGCGATTGCGGGCCACGACGAGGACGACAACGAGATTGAACGCCATCCATCGGATGACGAGCCTTTCTCTGCGCTCGCCTTCAAGATCATGACTGACCCGTTTGTGGGCCAGCTGACCTTCTTCCGCGTGTATTCGGGCATCGTGAATTCCGGCGATACGGTCTACAACCCAACCAAGGGCCAGAAGGAGCGCCTGGGCCGCATCCTGCAGATGCACGCCAACGAACGCAAGGAAATCAAGGAAGTGTTTGCGGGCGATATCGCGGCAGCCGTCGGCTTGAAGAACGTGACCACGGGCGACACGCTGAGCAATCCGGACAAGGTCATCATCCTGGAGAAGATGGTCTTCCCCGAACCTGTGATTTCGCAGGCGGTGGAGCCGAAGACCAAGTCCGACCAGGAAAAGATGGCGATTGCCCTGAACCGCCTGGCGCAGGAAGACCCATCGTTCCGCGTGCATACCGACGAGGAATCGGGCCAGACCATCATGTCCGGCATGGGCGAGCTGCACCTGGAAATCCTGGTCGACCGCATGCGCCGCGAGTTCAGCGTCGAAACGACGGTGGGCAAGCCGCAGGTGGCCTATCGCGAAACCGTGACCAAGGCGGTCAGCGATATCGAGGGCAAGTTCATCAAGCAGTCAGGCGGCAAGGGCCAGTACGGCCACGTCGTGTTGAAGCTGGAGCCGATGGAAGCTGGCAAAGGCTTCGAGTTCGTGGACGCCATCAAGGGCGGCGTGGTGCCGCGCGAGTTCATCCCTGCGGTGGAGAAGGGCATCCGCGAGACGTTGAACACCGGCGTGCTGGCCGGTTATCCGGTAGTCGACGTGCGCGCCACGCTGACATTCGGCTCCTACCACGACGTGGACTCGAACGAAAATGCCTTCCGCATGGCCGGTTCGATGGCCTTCAAGGAAGGCATGCGCAAGGCCGATGCGCAGCTGCTGGAGCCGATGATGCACGTTGAAGTGGAAACACCCGAGGAATTCATGGGCAATGTGATGGGCGACCTGACCACCCGGCGCGGCATGGTGCAGGGCATGGACGAGATCCCCGGCGGGGGCGGCAAGCAGATTCGCGCGCTGGTGCCGCTGGCGGAAATGTTCGGCTACTCCACGTCGCTGCGTTCGCTGACCCAGGGCCGGGCGACCTATACGATGGAGTTTCAGCACTACGCGGCCGTGCCGAAGCACATCCTCGACCAGGTGGCGACGGCGCGCGCTTCAGCGAAACACTGAGCGAAGCACTAGGCAGGTTCGAGCAGGGCCGCGAATTCGTCGGCCGGGACAGGGTGGCCATACAGGTAGCCCTGTCCCTGCTCGCAGCGCAGCAGCTTGAGCAGCTTGGCTTCTTCTTCCGTCTCGATCCCCTCGGCCACGACCTTGAGATCGAGGTTGTGCGCCAGCGATACCACCGTGCTGACCAGGCCCATATAACCAGCATCCTGCGACATGCGGGTGACAAAGGAACGGTCGATTTTCATCACATCCACGGGCAGGCTGACCAGGTAGGACAGCGAGGAATAACCGGTGCCGAAATCGTCGATCGCCACCGGCACGTCCAGCGCGCGCACCTTGCTCAGGATTTCGACCACGCGGTCGTGGTCGGAGACCAGCGAGCTTTCCGTGATTTCGATCGAGAGCGGCTGCTTGTCGGCGCCCGCCGTGTGCAGGGCATGCTCGATATCGCTGAACAGGGAGTCGCAGCGGAACTGGGCTGGCGCGACATTGACGGCGATCTGCGGCGGCTTGAGGCCGGCGTCATGCCAGGTGCGCCAGTCCTGCATGGCGCGCTGCATGACCTGGCGCCCAACGGCAATGACCAGGCCGGTGCGTTCCAGTTCCGGTACGAATTCCGAGGGCGACACCAGGCCGCGCTGCGGATGGCGCCAGCGTACCAGGGCTTCGGCGCCAGTCAGCTTGCCGGTGCGCAGGTCGATCTTGGGCTGGTAGAAATTGACGAATTCCTGCCGCTCCAGCGCCTCGCGCAATTCCACTTCGAGGCTGATCTGGCGCGCCACCACACGGTCGGCGGCGCGGTCGTACTGGCCGAAGCGCAGGTCGAGGTCGCGTGCCGCGGCCAGTGCATCCCAGGCTTTCACCAGCAATTCATCGGCCGTCGTGCCATCGTCCGGCAGTGATGCGGCGCCGGCGTTGATGGTGCACCAGATCTTGTGTTCCTTGACCTGGTAGGCGCCTTGCAGCATCGGCACCGCCGTTTCGTGGATAAACTCCGCTGCCGTCTGCGTGCCATGGGCCGGCAGGAACACCGCAAAGCGGCCGACGCCGACGTGGGCCAGCAGCATGCTTTCCGCCACGACCGAGCGCAGGCGCTGGGCAATATGGCGCATCAGGCCGACCGCGGCGGCATTGCCATAGGCGGAACTGATTTCGTCGAAGCGGTTGATGTTAATCAGCAGGACGGTGCCGCGCGCGTCGGACGCCGCCAGGGCCGCAATCTCTTCTTCGAATTGCAGGCGGCTCGGCAGACCGGACAGCACATTGGTGCGCGCCAGGCGGTGCATTTCCTGTGCATTGACCAGGCGCTCGATGCCATAGCTCAGCTCATTGCTCAGCTCACCGGCGCGTTCGCGGTAGAAGGCGTCGAAATGCTGTTCGCGGCGCGAGTAAAACGTTGCCACGCCCCAGGGCTCATTGTTGACGAACAGCGGCACCGCCATGCAGGACGCGATCTCATGGCCCTTGCGCGATCCCGATTGCACGCGGCCGGTGGCCAGCACGTGGGCTGCCAGTTCGTGGGCGAGCCAGTCGGGCGGGGCCTCGCCCGCATTCCAGTGGCGCTCCTGGCCTTCGCGGCTGGCCGAAGCGAACAGGTACAGCGTGCCGTCGTCGGCGCGGCGGCTGATGGCGGCGCAATCGAGGCTCGGCTGGTGGGCAGCCAGACGGCAGGCGTCGAGGCAGAGCTGCTCCAGCGTGCGCGAACGGGGAATCAGGGCGCTCAGGCGCGACAGCAGCACATAGAAATTGTCGTGGCGGATCAGGGCGCGCTCTTTTTCCACCTCGGTGGTGACGTCGATCGCCGAGCCGCCGGTGAAGGATTCGCCGTTCACGTGGATGGGGAATTTATGCACCAGCCAATGGCGCTTGCCTTCGTCGGTCGTCTCCATGGTCTTGGTGACTTCCGGGTTTTCCAAGGTGGCGCCATCCTGCTGTTCCAGGCCGCTGCCCATCACGTAGTCGCCGGTGGCATCCTTGATCCACAGCGGGGCAGGGGCATGTTCGGCAAACCCGGCCAGGAATCCCCTGGCGCGGGCCAGACCCTGGCGCAGGCTCTGCTGGGTGCGCACGCAGCTGGCCAGGTCGGCCAGTGCCGCGTGCTGGTCGTCGGAATAGTTTTCCGGCAAATAGGTGAACAATAGCTGCTCATCCGCCAGTGCCTCGGCCGGCACCGGCTTTCCGCACACAAAGCCAGCCAGCCGCTGCAATTCTTCGAGCGAACTGGACTGCAAGTGTTCAATGGATGTGCGCTTGTTCATTTGAATCACATCAGTTTGAACTTGAGCTGCACGGATAAGGCGCCGTGCAAACGTTCCTTGTATGTAGGTACGATAGCAAAGTTAACGCCGACGCGTTGATATTCCACGCTGACGACAGGAATTGCCGCAAGGAACCAGCCGCCATCGCGCATTTTCGGGTAGCCGTTAAAGCCGCCGACCACCGCGCCCAGGCGAACCGGGCCAATCGACCAGGGCTGGTAATACACGCCGGCATAATTCGACATCCGGCGATCGCTGTTGTGGAAGCGACCGGCAGTTACCGAGGCGACGGTCGAAAAACGGTATTCGGCGCCGAAACCGGGATTGGTGTCGTCAAACCCCTTGTCACGCTGGAAGTGATAGGAATAAAAGCCTGGATTTACCCAAAGCTCGGATAATGGCTGGTTATCAATCACCGAGAAGGTGTCGGCAAGCGCCGGCATCGACAGGGCAGCAAAAGTAGCCCCGATTAAAAGCTTTTTCATTTATTTCCAAAAATTTAATGACTGCTGGTTAATTATAGCGTTTGTGGCAATTCGAGAGATTTCAATTGCGTACCTTTGCATGAACAAATCGCAAAATTGTTGTAATTAAGTCATCTCCATCGACAGGCTTGGCGACAAAGCCGTTCATGCCGACGGCATCGCAGCTGGCGCGTTCTCCAAGGGTGACCCCGGCGCTCATGGCGAGTACGGGCAGCTCCAGGCCCAGTTCCTGGCGAATGGCGCGGGTGGCGCTGAAGCCGTCCATCACCGGCATTTGCACATCCATCAGGACCAGGTCGACCGGCTCGCTGCCACGGCGCAGGAAGTCGACCGCCTGCTCGCCGTTCTCCGTGATGTGCACGTGGGCGCCGACCGCCTCCAGCATGCTGCGTGCGACGAGCTGGTTGAGTGCATTATCCTCAGCCAGCAGGATCGACAGGCCTTCCAGCGCCTTGCTGCCGCTGCTGAAGGCGCCCGCCGTGGCCGGGGCCGAAGCCGCCGCCGACGCCGCCCTGTCCGGGTGGTCGGTCAGGGCGTGGAACAGGGCGGAGCGGGTCAAGGGCCGCAGCAGCTCGGGATCCTGCCCAGTGCCGGAGCTGGCGGCAACGCCCGTGCGCAAGCAGATACGCTGCGGCACATTGACCGTTCGCGCGGTGGCCGCCAGCGTGCTGTCATAGATCAGCAAATCGTAATTGGCGCGCGCCAGGGCCGCACCGATGCCGGCCGCGGAATCGACCGTGTCGCAACGCCACCCCCAGCGCGCGGCCAACTGGACTACGTCGTCGTGCAGGTGCGGCCGGGGATCGGCGTACAGCACACGCCAGTTGCGCCGCGCGCCAGCCAGGGCATACGGGTCAGGCAAATCGCCCTCGCGCAGCGGCATTAGGAAGGTGAAGGTGGTGCCGCGGCCGGGCGTACTGGCTACTGTGATGGCGCCGCCCATCATTTGCACCAGGCGCTGGGAGATGGCGAGGCCAAGCCCGGTCCCGCCGTAGCGGCGCGCCATCGACGCATCGGCCTGGCTGAAGGGGGTGAACAGGCGTTGCAGCTGCTCGGCACTGATGCCGATCCCTGTATCGCTGACCTCCCAGCGCAGCATGCCGGGCTGGACCGGATCGCGGCTGGCGTGCACGCTGACGGTGCCGCTCTCGGTGAACTTGAGGGCATTGCTGACCAGGTTGAGCAGCACTTGCTGGATGCGCTGCACATCGCCATGCAGCGAGACCGGCACATCGGCTTCGACGCACAGCGAAAGCGCCAGGCCCTTGTCGGTGCTGGTCATGGCCATCACCGCTGCCAGCGCGCTCAAGACCTCTTCAACCAGGAAATCGTCGTCGACCAGTTCCAGCTTGTTGGCTTCGATCTTGGAAAAGTCCAGCACGTCATTGAGCAAAGCCAGCAAGGAGCGGCCGGCGCCGGACACCATGTCGAGGTATTGGCGCTGTTCCGCATTGAGCGGCGTGCGCGCCAGGATCTGGCTGACGCCCAGCACCGCGTTCATCGGCGTGCGCAGTTCATGGCTGATATTGGCCACGAAGGCACTCTTGGCGGCGCTGGCCGATTCGGCCTGGGTCTTGGCGTCATTGAGCTCTTTCTCGGCTGCCCGTTCAGCAGTGACGTCGCGCATGATCATGGCGTAGCCAATGCAGTGCCTCTGCTCGTCGTGGACCGGGAACAGCTGTTTCAAGCCGAGGAAAGTGCTGCCGTCACGCCTGCGGCGCAGCGATGTCGATTCGTACTGCCCATGTTCCAGCGCCAGCGTCATGCTGGTAATGGCATGGCTTTCGGTCGAGAGTACCTGCAGGGGCTGGCCGACAATCTCGGCGGCCTGGTAGCCGAACAGCTTTTCCGCGCCTTCGTTCCAGGTCGTGATGGTGCCTGTCGGGTCCAGGAGGACGATCGCGTGGTTGCGGATATGGGAAGTAAGGAGCTTGAAGCGGGCTTCGGATTCTTCCAGGCTGGCAGTTTGCTGCTCGAGCTGCCGGGCCGACTGGTCCTTGGCGCGCAAAGCGGCAATGCGTTCATGGACCAGGTTGCGGCTGGCGCCAAAGAACAGCAGGCTGATCAGCGTGCCCATCACCAGCAGCATGAAGGGCTTGCCCTGGTCGACCGCCGCATCAAAGAGGGCGGTCGGCCGGATGTTCAAGGCCCAGGACTGGCCATTGTCGCCGATCGGCACATACTGCAAGCTGGAGAGACGCGTGAAGCTTTGGCCGATGCCGCTGCGGGCGCTGGTGTACATGAGCTGGCCTTTGGTGTCCTGGAAGTGGACATCAAGCCGCACGTCGCGCAGGTTGTCGCCGAAGATGCCCTGCATCAGGTCGCCCATGCGGAAAGGACTGTATACGAAGCCCTGCAATTCGCGGTGGCCCGCGACATTTCGGTGATAGACGGGGTTAAACATCAGGAATCCGACCTGCTTGGGGCCCGCGATTTCCTGCACCAGCGTGATCGGTCCGCTGGCGGTCATTTTTCCCGTTTGCATGGAAGCCACCAGCGCGTCGCGCCGCGTCGGTTCGGACATCATGTCGTAGCCAAGGGCGACGTTGTTGCGCTCGGAACGCGGCTCCAGGTAGACGATGGCTGCATGCAGGTCGCGGTCGCCTTCCGGCCAGACCTGCACCTCCCGATTGAGTGTCGCCACGGCGCCGGCCGGCGCAAATCGCGCAAAACCCAGGCCGAGTACGCCCGGATACTGGCTTTTCAACTCCAGGCCGGCGACGAATTGTTGCCATTCGTCGCGTTCGACGGTGTCGGATGCATCAAACAGCGCGGTCCCGGCGCGCAGCAGCGATTCGTAGCCTTCCATGCGCAGGCGGATGGTTTCGCGCACATTGTCGGCGGCACGCTGGAAACGCTCGCGGGTGCGCGATTCGGTGTCATAGGTAATCCAGCCCCAGGCGCCCACTGTCAACGTCATGCAAGCCAGCAGGATCAGGATCGGCGTCCACACATAGCTTTCGGCCAGGCCTGGCTCTTCTTCCGTAGCCAGCACCCAGGCCAGGATGCTGGTGATCGCAAGGTAAGTCGACAGCGACAGCAGGGAATGGTGCAGCACGCCTGAAACGAAGGGTCCGTGGTCCATCACCGTTGCCGGAATCGCGATGCCGGCAATGACGGCCAGGGCAAGGCGCACCATGGAGCGCCAGCGGTTCACTGCCGCCAAGGCGAGGAAGAACAGGAGGCAATACGGCAGGAACAGGGCAATGGCGAGATGCGAATCGCTCACGAAGACCGCCAACGTGGCAAGCATCAGCGTTGCGAGGAATACCAACTGGGCAGGCGTCCATTGCGGCCAGGCCGGCCGAGCCGGAATGGCCATCGCCAGCGGCGCAAGCAGCAGCAAGCCAAGCACGTCGCCGGTCCACCAGGTGGCAGCGACCTGCCAGGCCAGGCCAGGCGGAATAATGCCGGACAGTTCAAGCGAGAGCACGCCAACTGCTGCGGAAGCCAGTGCGGCAACGGCAACCGCAGCGCCGAATTTGTAGACTTCACGCTGGGTCTGCAATCGGATGTCGGCAATGCGCAATCGCTGCAACAGCCAGTTGGCGACCAGGCCTTCTGCCGTATTGCCGATTGCAATGGTCAGCGAGACTGCCAAGATCACCGGCAGGGAGGCCGCGTGGTTGCTGTAAAACACAGCCAGGTTGGCAAAAAAAGCTCCCGCGAGGATCGCCGGCCAGTACTGCCGTCCAAAGCGCAGCAGCAGCACCAGCGCGAAGCCGGACGGCGGCCAGATCGGGCTGGCATTACTGGGCGCCAGCGCAAGCATCAAGCCCAGCCGCGCCAGCAGGTAGTACGCTCCGGTAGCGAGCAGCAGGACTGTCAGCGTGCGCAGGCGAAGTGGCATGGCGTGGTGGTCGGGGCGGCGGTGATGTCTTTATATCACGGATGATGTATAAGGCTGAAATGAAGTTGTCATAATTACCCCGTAGCATGGCAACATGCAATTGACTCCAGAAAATCGTATTCGCTTGCGTGCCACGGTGTTTGGCAAGACCGAGGCCGGCCGGGTGGAATTTGTCCAGCGCAGTGCCGGGCTGACGGCACGCCAGCGCGCAGTGTTCATCCTGCTCGACGGACAAAAGTCGCTGGGCGAAATCGAAACCTGGCTGGGCGAGGACGAAATGCTGGAGGCGGTGGAAGCCTTGTTGCGCAAGGGCCTGGTGGGGATAACTTCGGCGCCGGCGCCTGTTCCGCCCTCCGTGCCGCCAAGCGTACGGGCCAGCCTGCCGGCCAGGCCGCAAGTTCCCAGCCGTCCTGCCGAAGCGGCCGCGTTGGCGCCAGCTCCGGCAATCGAATCTGCCGCGGCCAGCGCCGCCGTGCGGCCAGCGGCGGGGGCGCCAGCGCTGGCGGCTGCCCGCGAATTCATGGCTGCCGCCGCGCGCAAGCACCTGGGGCTGATGGCGGCAGACCTGGTGCGCCGCATCGAATACGCGAAAGACGAGAGCCAGCTGGCCGGCGTCATCGGCCTGTGGCATGTCTCATTGAGGGAATCGAAGACCGGCAAACCCTGCGCCGAGGGCTTGCTGGCGGAAGCGCGCGCCTTGCTGGCTTAGTTCGGCCGCTTGCGGTGGAACACCAGCGGGCTGTAAGGCACGGCCGACGGAGGAGGGGAGTTCAGGATGCCGCTCTTGATCGCACCCACCACATGCATCTCGCACGGCTTGCAGTCGAAACGCAGCGTATAGGTATGGTCGCCGCTGACCAGGGTCATCGGCTCGGCCTTTACCTGCCCCTGCACGCCCTGGACACCCTTGGCCTGTTTCGGGCACAGGTTGAAGGAGAAGCGCAGGCAATGCTTGGTGATCATCAGCGGCACTTCACCGGCTTCTTCGTGCGCCTCATAGGCCGCAGCGATGAGTTGCACACCGTGCTTGTGGTAGAACTCTCGCGCCTTTTCGTTGTAGACGTTGGCCAGGTAGCTCAGCTGCGTGTCCGGGTAGATGGCGCGCGGTTCGGCCGGGGCCTTGCGCTGTGGACGCTGCCACGCCGCCAGGCGGGCTGCTTCGTGCGCCGCCACCGCGTCGCGGCGCAGCGCGTTGATGGCTGACGAAGGCACGAACCACGGCTGCGACAGTTTCAGTTCCACGTGGTCGGCCACAAACATCGTGTTGCCCAGTTTCGCCAGGCTGGCCCGCAGTCCGCTTTCGGCCTGTTCTGCATTCTGTGCCGGCTGCAGTGCAATCGCTGCATCGGTGATGCTGGCAATGCCATCTTCATCGATGATCGACAGGCGCAGGCCGCCTTCGGTTTCGGCCAGCGCCAGTTGCAGTCCCACGTGGCGATCGGAAGATTTCTTGTGCAGTGCCGCTTCCCATTGATGGTCGCGATTGCGGTGGATGACGGTACCAACTTTCAGGCCCGGCAGTGCCGCCATCTGCTCGTTCGGGAACACACGCCAGCGCTGGCCGTCTTCCGTCTCGCCCAGCTTTTCAGCCTTGTTGGCCTGGATGCCGACAGTGGTGCGCTTGTTCATGTAATTCAAGCCGTCACCGTTCGCCATCGGCGCATTGGTGATGACGTCGATATGGTCGCCCCCCATGCGCACCACAGTGCCCAGTTCCACGCCCACGTATTTCGGCGAATCGAAGGCCCCGATATCGCCCTGGCGGCCGTTGGCGAAATAGTCGGTGTGGCCGCGGTGGAAAGTCTTGTCGACATCCGGCGTGAACAGCACGCGGGTACGGCCACTGGCGGCACGCGCGAATTCCGGGCGGCGCTCGAGCAGCTCGTCGAGCAGGAGGCGGTAATGGGCGGTGATGTTCTTCACATAACCCATGTCCTTGTAGCGGCCTTCGATTTTGAAGGAGCGGATGCCGGCGTCGACCAGCGCTTCCAGGTTGGCACTCTGGTCGTTGTCCTTCATCGACAGCAGGTGCTTTTCGAAGGCTACGACGCGGCCCTGGTTGTCGGACAGGGTGTAAGGCAGGCGGCAGGCTTGCGAGCAATCGCCGCGATTGGCACTGCGGCCGGTGTCGGCGTGCGAAATGTAGCACTGCCCCGAGAAGGCCACGCACAGGGCACCGTGCACGAAATATTCGAGCGGGGTGTCGACTTCTGCGCGGATCTGCTTGATCTTGTCGAGGGTCAGCTCGCGTGCCAGCACCAGTTGGGAGAAGCCGACGTCGCCGAGGAACTTGGCCTTTTCGACGGTGCGGATATCGCATTGGGTCGAGGCATGCAGCTGGATTGGCGGCAAATCGAGTTCCAGCAAGCCCATGTCCTGGATGATCAAGGCATCGACGCCGGCTTCGTACAGTTGCCAGATCTGCTTGCGGGCCAGGTCGAGCTCCGAATCGTGCATGATGGTGTTCATGGTCACGAAGATGCGCGAGCGATAGCGGTGGGCGAATTCCACCAGCGAGGAAATATCCTCGATCGGATTGCTGGCGTTGTGGCGTGCGCCGAAGGCGGGACCGCCGATGTAGACGGCATCCGCCCCATGCAGGATAGCTTCGCGGCCAATTTCCGCGGTTTTGGCTGGCGCCAGCAGTTCGAGCTCGTGATCAAGCAAAGACATTCTGAGATAACCCTACAGTTGCAAGGGTGGATATTATACCGGCTCGTCGAAGCCGCGATCGCCCAGTTTTTCCTTCATGTAGTCGACAAACGACGCAATGCGCGCCGACAGGGCCGTATTGCGGTAATAGACCGCATTGATCGGTTGCCGAACCTCCAATGTTTCGTCGACCAGGACCTGGCGCAGGCGGCCGGCCTTACGGTCTGCATTGCTCAGGAAATCCGACAGGCAGGCGACGCCTGCGCCGTGCAGCACGAGGTGCAGCAGGGTTTCGCCACTTGACGTGTAGATATTTGGGGTGATGTGGACCGGCTGGCCGTCCGCATCTTCCAGCGGCCATTCGTTCAGGGTTTCCGGCTGGTTGAAGCCGAGCAGGGTGTGGTTTGCCAGGTCGGCCACGCTGCTGGGGGCGCCGTGGCGCTCGATATATCCGGGGCTGGCGAGGACGCGCAGTTTGCCGGTGCCGATCGGGGTGGCGTGCAGCGTTGAATCGCGCAGGCGGCCGATGCGGAAAGCGACGTCGGTGCGCTTTTCCATCAAGTCGGTGATCCCTTCGTTGCTGTTCAACTCCAGTTCCACGCGTGGGAAGCGCTCCCGGTAACCATTCACCAGCGGCACGATCACATGCAGCATGAAGGGGGTGGAGGCGTCGATGCGCAGCCGGCCTGCCGGGCCCTGGCGGCGCAGCGACATTTTTTCTTCCGTTTCCTCGACCTTGGCGACAATGCTGCGCGCGCACTCAAGGAACGCCTTTCCTTCCTCGGTCAGTTCGAGCCGCCGCGTCGTGCGCCGAACCAGTGTCGTTTCAAGCTTTTCTTCCAGGCGGGTCAGGGTGCGGCTGGCCGCGGAAACGGTCAAGCCGAGCCGTTCTGCGGCCGCGCTGATCGATCCCGTGGCCACAATGGCAATAAATGCCTGCATTTCGTCAAGGGTGGTCTTCATACCTTTGATTATTACGCAAATATCTTTCGCGGAAAACGGGCTTTTTCAGCAAGAGTGGGGACGGTATCGTGATGCCCTGCCAACAAACTCGCTTCATAAAGGAATTTTTACGATGACTATCCCTATGTTTGGCGCCGGTACTTTCCGCCTGCAAGGACAAGCTGCTTTCGACTCCGTGCGTCATGCGATCGAAGCGGGCTACCGCGCAATCGACACCGCGCAGATCTATAACAATGAAGCCGAAGTCGGCCAGGCCGTCGCCGAATCGGGCGTGGCGCGCAAGGACCTGTTCTTGACCACCAAGGTCTGGAACGACAACTTCGGCGCCGACCGCCTGGTCGCCAGCCTGGAAGAAAGCCTGCAAAAACTGCGCACCGATTATGTCGACCTGGCGCTGATCCACTGGCCGTTAAGCAGTGTGCCGGTTGAAGCGTACATGGTTGCCTTGGCCACGGCGCGCGAACGCGGCCTGGCGCGCCAGATCGGCATTTCGAACTTCAACATCGAGTACACCAAGCGCGCGATCGCAGCGGTTGGCGCAAAACAAATCGCGACCAACCAGATCGAGCTCAGTCCTTACCTGCAGAATCGCCGTCTGGTGGACTTCCTGCAAGGGCAGGGTATCCACGTGACGTCCTACATGACGCTGGGTTACGGCAAGGTGCTGCACGATCCGGTGATTGGCGCCATCGCCGCCCGCCGGCAGGCCACCCCGGCACAGGTGACGCTGGCCTGGGCAATGCAGACGGGCTTCTCCGTCATCCCTTCATCCACCAAGCGCGAAAACCTCGCCAGCAACCTGCTGGCCACCGGCCTGCAATTGAGTGCCCAGGACATGGACGAAATCGCTGCGCTGGAGCGCAACGGCCGGATGGTCAACCCCGAAGGGCTGGCACCGGTTTGGGACCTGTGACGGCAGTTGTTACCCTGCTTGATACTTGTGTTACGTGGAGTTGGGCACGTACTGTCCGCGCAGTACGAGGAATCGTGTCACTGGAGGAAATCATGGCCAACCACGCGAACCGCTGTCTTCAAGTTACCTGCAACTTCACCCACCCCTCGGCCCAGACCGGGAATCGGGTCTATCCTGCCGCGACGTTCCGCTACAGCTTCCCGAACGATGGCATGTCGTTAGCGATCCAGAACCATGCAAAGCGGATGTACGCGGATGCAAATAACATCCGCGGCGGGTGGATCGGCCACATTGATGTAAGCACATCGATCCGCAATAACATACAGCCGACCCATTCGCTCAACGATGCATATAACATCCGCGCGTGAGTGACGGCTTGCCTGGCCGGCAGATCTCCCCGCAGGCGAGGCAATGCCGCTTACAGCGATTTCAGGAAGGCCAGTAACGCATCACGGTCCGTCTGCGACAGTGCAGCGAAACGCTGGCGGGCGGCTTCGCCTTCGCCGCCGTGCCACATGATGGCTTCCGTCAGGTTGCGTGCGCGGCCGTCGTGCAGGTAGCCAGCCTTGCCGCCATTGCCCATGACCTTGTCGGTATAGCCAATGCCCCACAGTGGTGCCGTACGCCACATGCTGCCGGTGGCCTGGCCTTCGACGAAATTATCGGCCAGGCCGCTGCCCATATCGTGCAGCAGCAAGTCCGTGTAGGGGCGGATCACCTGGTTGCGCAGCTCTGCCAGCAGATGTCCAGGCCCGGTGCGCATTTCGACGGTATGACATGCAGAGCAGCGCATAGCCTGGAACAGGCGCGAGCCGGCGCCCACTTGCTGCGGGTCGACGCGGTGCTCGTCAAGCGGCGCTACGCCTTTCGGGAAACCGCTGGCCAGGCTGCGCTGGGCTGGCACGGCGATCAAGGCCAGGTACTGCGAAATCAGCTGCAGTTCCGGCTCGCTGACACCGCGCTGCGCGCTGGCCGACCTGCATCCGGCAGGGTCGCTGCTGCAGCTGCGGTTCGGATAGACCGGCGATGTGACAGCCATGTCCTGCAGCAGCGCCGCCGCAGCCTGGTGGCGCAACGTCGCCTTGGAAGCCTTCCAGCCGAAGCGGCCCAGGCGCACAGCGCCGGATTCGGGGTCGTAGACAAAGTTGGCGGCACCCTTCACGCCGTCGGCATCCGGGGCGCTGCGAACGCGGGCCAGGATATCAGCTTCCGCGACGGCCTCCAACAGTCCGGTGCCGATCATCGGCTGCGCAGCCCGCAACGATGCGATTTCCGGCACCGGCCCTTCATAAGCGAGGGTCGGCTTGCGCAGTTCAACAGCGCTGCCGTCGGCCAGCTTGACTGTACGCGCCTCAAAACCTGCCACGCGCACGCCAGTGCCCCAGTTCTGCGGTGCACCGGTGGCAGACACAGCGTTCATCTGCACCGCCGTGCCATACAGGGGATGCGGCATCTGCTGGCCGTCAGCGCCGGTCACTGCGACGCGCACGGACATCGTATCCAGCTTCTGGTTGGCGGCCAGCGGCGCCGGGCTGCGGCCATTGTTCACGTGGCAGCCAATGCAGGCCGACTGGTTGAAGCGCTGGCCCTGCAAGCCCACGGCTGGCGTGTAGCGGTCGTTGCCAGCTTCGTTATGGTCGCCGGTTGTAAAGTTGGTGTGAATCAGGCGGCGTCCTTCGACAAAGCGCTGCATGTTCTGCATGCCGACATTGTTCTGCGGCTGCTGGAACATGAACAGAGCATTGTCTGAATAGTTATAGGACACCGAACCAAGCCCGCCCGACAAGGTTTCCGCCGGCAGCGGCACGGAATTCAGGCGTGGCTGGACGCCGTACCACGGACGCAGGCCGGTACCGACCACATAAGTCCATTCGGCCGAGTAGTAGCGGATGCCGCCGTTATCGCCCTTGCCAAGCATCGACTCGGTCGTGGAAAACATGGATGGCGACACCTCGATCACATCGCCCACCACCAGCGGCCGTGCCGGAATATTGGTGCCGTTCGGGAAGCCGTTCGCGTCCAGGCCGTTCATGCCGGGATACTGCTTGACCAGCAGCGTGCAGGCGCCATTGATGCCGCCCGGAGCTGCCAGCTGGCCGGCCGCAGGGTAGGGCGCAGGCTTGCAGACTTTGACGTTGTTGTCGACCAGTTCTCCCGGCGCCATCCAGCCATACCCGGTGACACCAGGACGATCGATGGCGCGGAAGAAGGCGATGCCGCCGGAGAGGAAATCGACGCTCGTGTATTGGTTGACCACCAGCGTCGGCTTGGTTACGCCTGGAACACGGCTGTTGTCGACGATTTCCACGCCCCAGGTGCGGTTCTTGAAATACTGCGGCACGAAGGTGAGGTAATTGCCCGGCCCCTTGTCGACCGGCAGTCCCGTCGCGGGATCAACGGTTTCGTTCGGGCCGTAGCCGATTTCATTCCATTCTTCGCCACGCTCGCGGCCATGGCGTGCGAAGCCGCGTGCCCCGAATCGTGTGACCAGGGTACCGTCGGCCAGGGTGAACTGCAGCGTCTCGAGCGGCGCGGCGGCAGCCGGCAGCGGCACAACGCTTTCGCCGCTGGCGGGGAAACGCAGGGCTGACGTCGCACCTGGCTGCAAGGTATTGTCGCTGCCCGGCGATTTGAAGGCGACTTCGAACAGGGAATAACCATACTGCGTAGCGCGGGAAATGCCCTGCATGCGGATATAGCGGGCATTGGCGCCGAGATTGAAGAATTCTTCGGTGCCACCCTGGCCGTTCGTCACCAGCCGCAGTTACGACCCATTTCTGCCGTCGTCCGAAACGAGCAGCGAATACTGTTTGGCATAGGCGTTTTCCCAAGTCAGCTTCATATAGCCGATCGCTGTCCGGGCGCCAAAATCGAACTGGATCCAGGCGCCATCTTCACGTGCGCTTGACCAGCGGGTGTTCGCCTGGCCGTCAATCGCAGCCGAAGCCGACAAACCGGCGTTTTCCACCGCGGATGACATAGCGGCCACTGGTTTGACTGCTACGCCCGGGGCGGCAGGATCGCCAGGCTGCGGTTCTGGTTGCGGCGTCGGCGTGGGGGAAGCCGGGGTGCCGGAGAAGGCCTGGATCTCAAGAATCGAGTAGCCGTATTGCGACGAACGCTTGATTCCTTTCATGCGCAAATAGCGGCCCCGGCCCGTCAGGCCCAGCCAGTCTTCGTTGCCGCCTTGGCTGTCCTGTACCGATTTGATGGTGGTCCAGTTGGCGTTGTCGTCCGAAACCTGCAAGAGGTATTCGGTGGCGTGCGCATTCTCCCAGGCTATCTTGACGCGGTTGATCGCAACCGACTGGCCGAAATCGAGCGTCAAATACTGGTCGTCTGTAAAGCCGCTGCTCCAGCGCGTGCCGTCATTGTGATCGATGGCCGCTGCCGCCGACAGGTCGCCGCGCTCAACGGAAGAAGCGGTGGCGCCGATGGGCGTCAAAGCGGTCTCGGTCGATTGTGCCGTCATCCCGGCCTTGAGTATTGTGGCTGGCGCCTGGCCGTCATTGCCATTGCCGCCGCCGCAAGCGGACAGCAGTGCAGCCAGCACAATGGGCAAACCCTGCATACCTCGGTTTCTAGTTAACATGAAGCCTCCATAGGTGGAATCCTTTCCAATTGCTAGGGAGCAATATTGTCCAGATAGTTATCGAAGTCAAGCGTGCGATGAAACTTCTTCCGAGCAAGTGTTTGCTTTCGCTCTAATTCGTGTCTATAATGAGTGAGTACTCCGTTATTATCGAAACCAACAATGGCACGACCAAAAAGCGAAGAGAAGAGGTTGCACCTGCTGGAAGCTGCCGCCCAGGCTGTGGCTGAGAAGGGCGTTGGCGCACCTACGGCGCTGGTGGCCAAGCTTGCCGGCGTGGCTGAGGGAACGCTGTTCCGCTATTTCCCCACCAAGGAAGTGCTCTTGAACGAGATGTATTTGTACATCTCCGAACTGAGCCTGGAAGTGACCCGCCAAGCGTTCAATCCCTCCTTGCCTCTGGTCGAGAGGGCAAGGGCTCTGTGGAATGCGCATATCGACTGGGCGCTGGCGCATCCGATGTTGAACAGGGCAGCGACCCAACTGGCAGTCACCGATATCCTGACCGATGCCACGCGCGAAGCCGAGATGGCACTGTTCCCGGACGCCGAAATGATGGGACGCGCGCAGTCGGGCGAAGTCATGGCCGGCCATACGCAGAAATATGGCGATGCATTGTTTGTTTCGATCGCGAATACGACCATCGACTTTGCGATCCGCGAGCCGCAACGCGTCGAAGAGTACAAAGCCAGCGGCTTCAAAGCGATC